>TARA_R110001583_G_scaffold31978_4_pt1 | contig 275321 bp, 254 predicted proteins | sample TARA_R110001583 | Tara Oceans TARA_R110001583 (sample SAMEA4398432) | marine metagenome | biome: Polar Biome; feature: [MES] marine water layer (ENVO:01000295) within the mesopelagic zone...; material: water (ENVO:00002006), including particulate matter (ENVO:01000060) such...
AGCTTGCGGACTTTCTTGCCCATGCGTCGCTCGAGGCCGGTGATCATCAGGCGGATCAGGGTGCGGATGCGGTGCAGTTGATGACCGTGCATTCGTCCAAGGGCCTGGAATTCGATGTGGTCTTCCTGTCCGGGCTGGAAGAGGGGCTGTTTCCGCACGAGAACAGCATTCTCGAAGCCGAGGGGCTGGAGGAGGAGCGGCGGCTGATGTATGTGGCGGTGACTCGCGCCAGGGAGCGGCTGTACCTGTCATTCGCGCAGAGCCGGATGCTTCATGGCCAGACCCGCTACAACCTGCGCTCACGGTTTCTTGAGGAGATTCCGGCCGGGCTCACCAAGTGGCTCAGTCCGCCGAGTCCGCGTGCGGCGCTTGGTGGTGCGACCGGTGGCGCAGGCGGGGCCTACTTCACGTCGTCCGCGAAACCGGCCGCAACGCAGCGTGAACCGCGGCCGGCGTTTGCCAGTTTGCCCGGCGGTCTGCGCATCGGCCAGAACGTGAGTCACGCCAAGTTCGGGCAGGGCGTGATCGTCGCCGCCGAGGGCGGTGGCAGTGACGCCCGGGTGCAGGTCAATTTCGGCTCGGCGGGGATGAAGTGGCTGCTGCTCGCAGTGGCCAAGCTCGACCCGGCCTGAGGGTCTTCTCGAGGCGGCGGGCCCGCGGGCCCATGCCGCTCAGGCGCCGTACTTGCGTGCCAGATTGTCGTGCAGGGAGACGAATTCCTGCGCGAGTTTGTGCTTGGGTTCGAGGTGGATCATTGGCTTGGCCTGTTCGTGTGACTCCTTGATCTTCACCGAGGCCGACAGGTAGGGCTCAAGCACGGGCAAGCCTTCATCGATCAGTTCCTGTACCACTTTCTGTGGCAGGCTGGCGCGGGCCTGGAACTGGTTCACCACGATGCCTTCAACTCTGAGGTCGCGGTTGTGGTCGGCCTTGATCTCCTCCACGTTCTCAAGCAGGGAGTAGAGCGCGCGGCGTGAGAAGTCGTCGCAATCGAACGGGATCAGGCACGCGTTGGCGGCAATCAGGGCCGAGCGGGTGTAGAAGTTGAGCGCCGGCGGGGTGTCGATGTAGACGCAGTCGTAGTCCCCGGCAAGTTCATCGAGTGCATCACGCAATTTGTAGATCTTGTAGCGCGATTCCAGCTTGCTTTGCAGCTCTTCCAGCTGTGGGTGGGAGGGCATGACGTGCAGGCCGTCGAAAGGGCTGGCGACGATGAAGTCGCCGGTTGCTTTCGGATTGAGCTTGAAGTTGAGCGTCTGGTCGAAGAAGTCTGCGAGCGTGCTGTCGAGCGAGTCGCCCGATACGCCGAGAAGGTATTGCGTGGAGTTGCCCTGCGGATCGAGGTCGATGACCAGCGTACGCTTGCCCTGTTGGGCGCTGATTGCTGCCAGATTGCAGGTAATGGTGGATTTGCCGACCCCACCTTTCTGATTGAACACCACGCGTCGCATCGTCGATTCCCCTCCGGTTGTTGCGGCATTGTGCCAAAAATCGGCAAACCTATCCCGGATAGCTGTTTTGCGCAGGGCACACCTGCCCAAGCCGCGAGCGCTGCGCTAAACTTCCGACTCGTTATTCATGACCGTTGCAGCCTACTCCCCGGGGCGCTCGGCATGCGGGCCCGGTCGGGTCCGGTCCGTGGCAAGGCAGCTCGTGCCAGAGCAAAAAGAAAACGCTGCGGATGATCGCAATTGGCAGGACAAGGGCAAGCGCCTATTGTCCTGTCCGGATGTTCACGAGAACACCATACTGTACCGAGAGGGAGAACTCATGGATCAGGATTTCATCGCAGCGGCACTGGACTATCACCGTGCGCCGACACGCGGCAAGATTTCGGTCGTGCCCACCAAGGGCCTGACCAACCAGCGCGATCTCGCGCTTGCCTATTCGCCCGGTGTGGCAGCCGCCTGCGATGCCATCGTCGCAGACCCCGCACAGGCGCGTGAACTCACCAGCCGTGGCAACCTGGTTGCCGTGGTCACCAACGGCACTGCAGTGCTCGGACTGGGCAATATCGGCCCGCTGGCGTCGAAGCCGGTCATGGAAGGCAAGGGCTGCCTGTTCAAGAAGTTTGCCAATATCGACGTGTTCGATATCGAGCTCAACGAAAATGACCCCGACAAGCTGATCGACATCATCGCTTCGCTTGAGCCGACGCTGGGCGGTATCAACCTCGAGGACATCAAGGCGCCCGAGTGCTTCTACATCGAGAAGAAGCTGCGCGAGCGCATGAAGATTCCGGTCTTCCACGACGATCAGCATGGCACGGCCATCATCTCGTCGGCGGGCCTGATCAACGGTCTCAAGGTTGTCGGCAAGGACATCGCCACCGTGAAGCTGGTGTGTTCCGGCGCCGGCGCGGCCGCCATTGCCTGCCTGGACCTCATGGTCAGCCTTGGTCTGAAGCGTGAGAACGTCTACGTTTGCGACTCCAAGGGCGTGATCTATCAGGGGCGTGACGAGAAGATGGAGCCGACGAAGGCCCGTTATGCTCAGGTCACCGATGCTCGCACCCTGGGTGATGCCATCGTTGGTGCCGACGTCTTCCTCGGTCTGTCCACCGCGGGCGTGCTCAAGCCCGAGATGGTCGCCAATATGGCGGACCAGCCGCTGATCTTCGCGCTGGCAAACCCGAATCCGGAGATTCTGCCCGCTGATGCGAAGGCGGTGCGCCCGGACTGCATCGTGGCGACCGGGCGTTCGGACTTCCCGAACCAGGTCAACAACGTGCTGTGCTTCCCCTTCATCTTCCGTGGCGCGCTCGACGTGGGCGCCAGCACGATCAACGAGGAAATGAAGCTTGCCTGCGTGAAGGCGATCGCCGAGCTGGCTCAGGCCGAACAGAGTGACATCGTGGCTTCGGCCTATGGCGGCGCGGAACTGACCTTCGGTCCCGACTACATCATCCCCAAGCCTTTCGATCCGCGCCTGATCGTGAAGATCGCGCCGGCCGTGGCCCAGGCTGCGATGGATTCCGGTGTTGCGAGCCATCCGATTGAGGACATGCAGGCGTACGCGGCGACGCTGAGCGACTTCGTGTACACGACCGGCATTGTCATGAAGCCGGTGTTCTCGGCAGCCAAGCGCGTGCCGATGGAGCAGAAGCGCGTCCTCTACGCCGAGGGCGAGGACGAGCGCGTTCTGCATGCAGCGCGAGTGGCCATCGACGAAGGCCTGGCCCGTCCGATCCTGATCGGTCGCCCCAGCGTGATCGAGATGCGGATCAAGAAGATCGGTCTCAACCTCGTGCCCGAGCGCGACTTCGATATCGTCAATCCGGAATCCGACCCCCGCTATCGCGAGCTGTGCAACGACTACTACCGCATGATGGCCCGTGACGGCGTGACGCCGGATCTGGCCAAGGCCAAGATGCGTCGCGACACGACACTGATCGGCGTGATGCTGCTGCGTCGAGGCGATGCGGATGCGCTGGTGTGCGGCACCTTCGGAACCTATGACTATCACCTGCGTCAGGTGCAGGACGTGATCGGCCTCAAGCCGGGCGCCAAGCAGTTTGCGGCGATGAATCTGCTGTTGCTGCCCAAGCGCATGCTTGCGGTGACCGACACCTACGTGAACGAGAACCCGAATGCGGATGAAGTGGCCGAGATCGCGCTGATGGCGGCTGCCGAGTTGCGCAGTTTCGGTATCGAGCCGCGCGTGGCCCTGCTGTCGCACTCCAATTTCGGCAGCTCGACTTCGGCGTCGGCGCGCAAGATGCGTGCAGCCAGTGAGATCCTGCGTACCACGGCACCCGAACTCGAATGCGATGGCGAGATGCACGGCGATGCAGCACTGTCGCCCGAGATCCGCGCCAAACTGCATCCGGATTCGGCGCTGACGGCAGATGCCAACCTGCTGGTGATGCCAAACCTCGACGCAGCCAACATCTCCTTCAACCTGATGAAGATGGCGAACGGCGACGGCGTGTCGGTTGGTCCGATTCTGCTTGGTGCTGCACAGCCTGTGCATATCCTGACGCCATCGGCCACGGTTCGTCGACTGGTCAACATCACCGCGCTGGCAGTGGTCGATGCCGCCGAACTGAGGCGCTCCAAGGGTGGCTGAGTCCGGTCTGGTGGCCCGCCTCGTGCGGGCCGGCCTGCTTCCCCTTGCGCTGGCCGCGGTTGCGCCTGCGCAGGCGGGGGGCTGGTTGCTTGCGTCGCCCGAGCCCCGAGTAGTGCCCGGGCAGTCGTTTGAACTGGTTGTCATCGGTGCGCCCGTGGATGGCGTGTGGCCGGAGCGGCTGCCGGCTCAGGTCGAGCTGCCGGACGGCGGGCCGCGGATTGCGGTCGAACTCGTGCGGGCGAGCTCGCTCGGGGAAACGCAGCGGCGCTACATCGGCCAATGGCCTGGCGAAGTGGTCGGCATGGCAACGCTTTCCCTGCTCGAGTCGCCTTCTGCACGGCTGATTTTTGATTCCGGAGCCGCGTTGCGGTCACCTGCAGCGTCCGCGCAGGCGGGCAACGTCGCCAAGGCCGGGGCGGTGACCCAGCAGCAACGTTCGGATGAGCCGGTGGCCCCTGCCGCGCTCAGTTTTCACGAACCGATGTATTTCGTCATCGGCGGCACCGACCCGAAGTCGGCGCGCTACCAGATCAGCTTCCGCTACCGTCTGTTCGATGACCAGGGCGTCGTGGCCGAGAGCTTCCCGCTGGTGCGCGGTCTGTATTTCGGCTTTACGCAGACCTCGTTGTGGGACCTGTCATCGGATTCCAAGCCGTTTCGCGATACGAGTTTCCGGCCTTCGCTGTTCTATCAGTGGAAGCTGTCCGATCCCAGCGAGGGGAATTCGGTCGCCCTGGCTGCCGGTTACGAGCACGAGTCCAATGGGCGCGACGAAGAGGATTCGCGCAGTATCGACACCTTGTTTGCGCGTATCGATGCCCGTTACTACTTCCCGAACGGTCGCACCTATCTGGGCGTTGAGCCCAAGGTATGGGGCTACATCGACAAGGACGACAATCCCGATATCACCGACTACCGAGGCTACGCCCAGCTCGGTTTGCGCTTCGGAAGCGACGACGGTCTGATGCTCGCCGCAGTGTTGCGCAAGGGCAAGGCGGGCGTGGGCAGCACGCAGCTCGACCTGTCCTATCCGCTGCGCCAGAGCGTGTTTTCCGGGGTCGGCGCGTTCGCGCATCTGCAGTATTTCAACGGGTACGGCGAGACGCTGCTCGATTACAACGTGGGCCGTGGTCCTCAGTTTAGAATCGGGGTTTCGATCGTAAGATAGGGCGTCACCCGGCGGTTTCCGCAGCGGGTGTGCCCGCCAGGAGACCGCCATGCCGCACGCCATCCGCTTTCATCAGACTGGTAAGCCCGAAGTCCTTCAATGGGAGTCGTTCGACCCCGTCGCGCCTGCTGCCGGTGAGGCACGCGTGCGCCATCACGCCGTCGGCCTGAACTACATTGATACCTATCACCGCAGTGGCCTGTATCCGGTCCCCTTGCCTTCGGGCATTGGTCTCGAGGGGGCTGGCGTCGTCGAAGCGCTCGGTGACGGGGTCGATGGACTCAAGGTGGGTGACCGCGTCGCGTATGCGGGCGGCCCGCTCGGTGCCTATGCCGAAGTGCGCAATATTCCTGCACACCGTCTGGTCGCGCTTCCCGAGTCGATTTCGTTCGAGCAGGGCGCGGCAATGATGCTGCAGGGCCTGACCGCCCAGTATTTGCTGCGCCGCACGTATCGCGTACAGCCGGGCGACACCATCCTCATCCACGCCGCTGCGGGCGGGGTGGGACTGATGGTGTGCCAGTGGGCGAAGGCGCTCGGGGCGACGGTGATCGGTACGGTCGGTTCGGACGAAAAGGCCGAGATCGCACGCGCCCACGGTTGCGATCATCCGATTGTCTATACTCGCGAACGCTTTGCCGAACAGGTCCGTTCCATCACCGGTGGACGCGGTGTGCCTGTGGTCTACGACTCGATCGGTGCAGATACCTTCATGGATTCACTGGCCTGCCTGCGGCCCATGGGCATGATGGTGCTGTTCGGCGCAGCATCCGGCCCGGTCCCTCCTTTCGATTGTGGGCTGCTGGCGAAGATGGGGTCGCTGTTCCTGACCCGTCCGACATTGTTTACCTACACCGCGGAACGGGACGATCTGGTCGCAATGGCGGCTGATCTGTTCGATGTCGTGAGTGCCGGAAAGCTGAAGATCGAGATCAACCAGCGTTATCCGCTGAGCGAAGCTGCCCGTGCGCATACCGAGCTTGAGGCGCGCCTGACGACGGGTTCCAGCATTCTGTTGCCCTGACCCGCGCAGACTTTTTCTTGCGCACGACGGAGGGGAAGGTGTCGCTCGGGTAAAATTGCGCCCATGAGTTCCGCACATTCCCCCCGTTTCGTTCACCTCCGTCTTCACACCGAATACTCGATCACGGACGGCATCGTCCAGATCGATCAGGCCATTTCGTCTGCGGCTGCAGACGGCATGCCTGCGCTCGGCATCTCCGATCTCGCCAACCTGTTCGGGATGGTCAAGTTTTACAAGGGCTGCCGCGGCAAGGGCATCAAGCCGATCGTTGGAGCGGATGTCTGGATCGAGAACGAGGTCGAGCGCGACAAGCCCTATCGGGTGCTGCTGATCTGCAAGAACCGCAACGGTTATGGGCAGTTGTCCGAACTGCTGACGCGAGCCTATCTGGAGAACAAGCACCGCGGGCGGGCAGAACTGCGCCGCGCGTGGTTTGAAGACGGTGCCGCGAGCGATCTGCTCTGCCTTTCCGGCGCCATGATGGGCGATATCGGGCAAAACCTGGTCAACGGCAATCCCGAGATCGCCGAACTGCTGGCGGCCGACTGGAAGCGAATGTTTCCGGGAGGCTTCTACATCGAGCTGCAGCGTGCCGGACATCCCGGCACCGAGGCTTATATTCGCCAGGCGCTGGTTCTGGCGAACAAGCTCGGCCTGCCGGTGGTGGCAACGCACCCGGTGCAGTTCCTCACCCGCGAGGATTTCAAGGCGCATGAGGCCCGCGTGTGTATCGCACAGGGCTATGTGCTGGCCGACAAGCGTCGTCCGCGTGACTTTACCGAAGAGCAATACCTCAAGAGCCAGGACGAGATGTGCGAGCTGTTCGCCGATCTCCCCGAGGCGCTCGAGAACGCGGTCGAGATTGCACGCCGCTGCTCGCTGACGGTGCAGCTGGGCAAGAACTTCCTGCCGCAGTTCCCGACGCCGGAAGGCATGACGCTGGACGACTTCCTGGTGCAGGAGGCCAAGGACGGCCTTGAGCGCCGGCTTGTCCAGCTCTATCCGAACCCGGAGGAGCGCGAGCGCCAGCGTCAGCGTTACGAGGACCGGCTGAAGTTCGAAACCGACACCATCATCCAGATGGGCTTCCCAGGCTACTTCCTGATCGTGGCCGACTTCATCCGCTGGGGCAAGGCGAATGGCGTGCCGGTGGGGCCGGGGCGAGGTTCCGGTGCTGGTTCGCTGGTCGCCTATTCGCTTGATATTACCGACATCGATCCGCTTGAGTACGCGCTGCTGTTCGAGCGCTTCCTCAACCCGGAGCGGGTGTCGATGCCCGACTTCGATATCGACTTCTGCCAGGACAACCGCTATCGCGTGATCGAGTACGTGCGCGAGCGCTATGGCAAGGACGCGGTCAGCCAGATCGCCACCTTCGGCACGATGGCCTCGAAGGCTGTGGTGCGCGACGTGGGGCGTGTGCTGGATCTGCCCTATGGTCTGTGCGACAGGCTGTCCAAGCTGGTGCCGGTCGAAGGTGCAAAGCCGGTTTCACTGACCCGAGCCTACGAGATGGAGCCGCAGATCGGCGACATGATGAAGGACGGCAATGACGGCGAATCGGTGCAGGAGTTGTGGAGCCTGGCACTGCCGCTCGAGGGCCTGTCGCGTAACGTCGGCATGCACGCCGGCGGCGTGCTGATCGCGCCGGGCAAGCTGACCGATTTCTGTCCGCTCTACATCGCCGATGGCGACGATGCGACCCCGGTGTCGCAGTTCGACAAGGACGACGTCGAAGCCGTGGGCCTGGTGAAGTTCGACTTTCTCGGCCTGCGCAACCTGACGATTATCGAGCTTGCGCTGCAGTACGTGGAGCGCGAGACCGGCAAGCGGCCCGACCTGATGAGCCTTGGCTTCAAGGACCCCGCCGCCTACCAGATCCTGAAGGATGCCAATACCACGGCGATCTTCCAGGTCGAATCGGACGGCATGAAGAAGCTGCTCAAGAAGCTTGCGCCCGACCGCTTCGAAGACATCATCGCCGTGCTCGCGCTCTATCGCCCCGGCCCGCTCGGTTCGGGCATGGTGGATGACTTCATCCTGCGCAAGAAGGGCCAGCAGGAGATCGACTACTTCCATCCCGACCTCAAGGCCTGCCTGGAACCGACCTACGGCGTGATCGTGTACCAGGAACAGGTGATGCAGATCAGCCAGATCATCGGCGGCTACACCCTGGGCGGGGCGGACATGCTGCGCCGGGCGATGGGCAAGAAGAAAGCCGAGGAGATGGCCAAGCACCGCGCCACGATTGCCGACGGTGCGAAGCAGAAGGGCTACGATCCGGCACTGGCCGAGCAGCTGTTCGACCTCATGACCAAGTTCGCCGAGTACGGCTTCAACAAGTCGCACACCGCGGCCTATGCGGTGGTCACCTACCACACGGCGTGGTTGAAGGCCCACTACTGCGCGGCCTTCATGGCGGCGACGATGTCGTCCGACCTCGACAACACCGACACGGTGAAGATCTTCTATGAAGACACCGTTGCCAACAAGATCGAGGTGCTGCCGCCCGACGTCAATGCATCCGATTACCGATTCGTGCCCGTCGATCGCAAGGTGATCCGTTACGGTCTCGGTGCGGTCAAAGGGGTGGGCGAACCGGCGGTGCGCGCGATCATCGCGGCGCGCGAGAAAGGCGCACCCTTCCGCGACCTGTTCGATTTCTGCGAGCGTGTGGACCGTCGTCTGGCCAATCGCCGGGTCATCGAGGCCCTGATCCGCTCGGGCGCGATGGATACGCTGGAGGGTCACAAGGGCCTCGATCGCGCGCAACTGATGGCGACCGTATCGCTGGCGATGGAGGCCGCCGAGCAGGTGGCCGCCAATGCGATGCAGGGTGGCCTGTTCGACATGATGCCCGAGGCGGCAGGGGCGGGGGTCGAGTTCGTCAAGGTGCGGCCGTGGACCGAGCGCGAACGTCTCAAGGAAGAGAAGACCGCGATCGGCTTCTTCCTCTCCGGTCACCCCTTCAATGCCTTCAAGGGCGAGGTGCGCCGCTTCGTGCGCCGCACGCTGGCCCAGATCGAGCCGTCGCGCGACCTGACCATGATGGCGGGGGTGGTGATGGAGGTGCGGACCAAGGTGGGCAACCGCGGCAAGATGGCCTTCGTGCTGCTCGACGACGGCACGCAGCCACGCGAGGTGGCGGTCTATTCCGAGGTGCTCGATGCCAACCGCGGCAAGATCGTCACCGACGAGGTGCTGGTGATCGAGGGCAAGGTCAGCAATGACGAGTTCTCGGGCGGTTTCCGCATCATTGCCGACAAGCTGCTGACACTGGGTGAGGCGCGCAGCCGTTTCGCGCGTGCGCTGCAACTGAAGCTCAACGGCGAAGTGGGCGAGAGTGGCGGCGCGGCGGCAACGGCCGACCGTCTGCAGACCTTGCTGACGCCGTTCCGCGATGGCGGCTGCCCGGTCAAGGTGCGTTATCGCAACGCCGTGGCCGAGGCGGAACTGCCTTTTGGCGACGGCTGGCGCGTGCGGCTGGAGGAAAGCCTGCTCGAGAGCCTGCGCGAGTGGCTGCCGCCCGAGGCGGTGGAAGTGGTGTATCCGAACTGACGAGGGCGAGCGCCCTGCGGGGTGCTTAAACCCAGTCCTTGGGCTGCAGGAAGACGTCGTAGAGGCGGGCTTCCGGCGAACCGGCTTCGGGGTGCCAGTCGTAGCGCCATTTGACGATGGGCGGCATCGACATCAGGATGGACTCGGTGCGTCCGCCCGATTGCAGGCCGAACAGGGTGCCGCGGTCGAAAACCAGATTGAATTCGACGTAGCGACCGCGGCGATACGCCTGGAAGTCGCGTTCGCGCTCGCCATAGGGCGCGTCGCGATGACGTTCGATGATGGGCAGATAGGCGTCGACAAAGGCGTCGCCAACCGATCGCGTCAGGCCGAATGCGGTGTCGAAATCGGTCTTGCCGTCAGCGCCGAGATCGTCGAAGAAGAGTCCGCCGACGCCGCGCGGTTCGTTGCGATGCTTGAGGAAGAAATAGCGGTCGCACCATTCCTTCAGACGCGCATGCTCGGCCTCGCCGCCAAACGGCAGGACCGCCGCTTTGCAGGTCGCGTGAAAGTGGCGGACGTCATCCTCGTAGCCATAATAAGGCGTCAGGTCCATGCCGCCGCCAAACCACCACACGGGATCCTTGCCTTCGGCCAGGGCGATGAAGCAGCGCACATTCATGTGGACCGTGGGGCAGTAGGGGTTGCGCGGATGCAGGACCAGCGACACGCCCATTGCCTCGAAACGCCTGCCGGCCAGTTCCGGCCGGTGAGCGGTGGCCGAAGCCGGCATGCCGTCGCCCATGACATGCGAAAAATTGACCCCGCCGCGCTCGAAGAAGTTGCCTTCCTCGATGACACGGCTCAGACCGCCCCCGCCGCCCGGTCGCTCCCATCCATCTGCCTTGAACGCCTGCCCGTCGAACTGTTCGAGGCGGGTGACGATCCGGGTTTGAAGATCGGTGAAGTAGGGCTTGACGGTGCTCGGGGTCATTGATTCTCAGCTTTGATCGTCTACGGCCGCAGCAGAAGCGCCGGTCTTCATTGCAGCGATGGCGGCCTCACAGGCGGCTGCGTCTGCAAACATCGGGCTGGTGCCGATGACCTGGCCGTTGGTGGCGGTCAGGTTGAAGTAGGGACGTCCGTCGGATGCGGTCTTCTGTGCATAGCGCTTGTCTTCGGTCGAATTCTTGCGGACCGATTCGACGCCATTGGTACAGCTTGCCTTGGCGTTGTAGCCCTCGCTGCGAACCAGCGTTTTGCCTTCTGCATTCACAAGCTTGAAAAAGAACTCGCCGCCAGCGGACTTGGTGATCTCGAACTTCAGGGACATCCGTTTCTCCTTCCTGTTCTTGATGGGTGGGAGTACAGCATGGCAACTGCCGGGCTGCACTCCGTCAAGAATACCCCGAGATCAGTCCTCAGCGTGTGTCATACGACCGCTTTGGCGGGTATCAGGCCTTGCGGGCGACGGCTCGATAGCCTATGTCGCGGCGATACTGGCAGCCGTCGAACTGAATCGTTGCGGCAAGATCGTAAGCGGCTTTCTGCGCTGCCCTGACGTTGTCTCCCAGCGCGGTCACGCACAGCACGCGTCCGCCAGACGTGACCACCGTGCCATCCTTTTCCGCCGTGCCGGCATGAAAGACATGGGCATCGTTGCTCTGGCTGGGGGCAAGACCGCTGATCGCATCGCCCTTGCGCGGACTGTCGGGGTAGCCGGCGGCGGCGAGCACGACACCAAGCGCAACCCGACGGTCCCACTCGGCCTCGACCTGATCGAGTCGGCCGGCGATGGCTGCTTCGATGAGATCGGCAAGATCCGTCTTGAGGCGCATCATGATCGGCTGGGTTTCGGGGTCGCCCATGCGGCAGTTGAACTCGACCACCCTTGGCTTGCCTTCGCCATCGATCATCAGACCGGCATAGAGGAAGCCGGTGTAGGGAAGGCCGTCGGCGGTCATACCGGCCAGCGTCGGCAGGATGACTTCGCGCATGACGCGGGCGTGGACGTCAGGCGTCACCACCGGGGCGGGCGAGTACGCGCCCATGCCGCCCGTGTTGGGGCCCTGATCACCGTCGAGCAGACGCTTGTGGTCCTGGCTGGTGGCCAGTGGCAGTGCGTTCTTGCCGTCGGCCAGCACGATGAAGCTGGCTTCCTCGCCCTGCATGAACTCTTCGATGACGACACGTGCACCGGCGTTGCCCATCTTGTTGTCGAGCAGCATCATGTCGATGGCAGCGTGGGCTTCCTCTGCCGTCATCGCCACCACCACGCCCTTGCCTGCGGCAAGGCCGTCGGCCTTGATCACGATCGGTGCACCTTCGGCGTCGATGTAGGCATGGGCTTCGGCGGCGTCTGAGAAGGTCTGATACTTCGCGGTCGGAATGCCGTGGCGCAGCAGGAAGCGCTTGGCGAAGTCCTTCGAACTCTCGAGCTGGGCGGCATTCTTCGTCGGCCCGAAGATCGGCAGGCCAGCGGCGCGGAAGGCGTCGACCACGCCGGCTGCAAGCGGTGCCTCGGGGCCGACCACGGTGAAGCCGACCTGCTCGCTGCGGGCAAGCGCCACGAGGTCGGCGACTTCGGTTGCTGCCACGTTCTGCAGCTTGGGCTCGCGCGCGGTGCCCGGGTTGCCGGGGGCGACCAGAACGCGCGTGACCTTGGGCGACTGGGCAAGCTTCCAGGCCAGCGCGTGTTCGCGCCCGCCCGAGCCGATGACGAGGACTTTCATGTGCTGCTCCTGGGGCGATCAGTGGCGGAAGTGGCGGAAGCCGGTGAGCATCATCGCGATGTTCTGCTCGTCGGCAGCGGCGATCACCTCGGCGTCACGCATCGAGCCACCGGGCTGGATCACCGCAGTGGCGCCAGCCTGTGCAAGGACGTCGAGACCGTCGCGGAAGGGGAAGAAGGCATCCGATGCCACCACGCAACCGGCGATCTGCAGGCCGGCGTTCTCCGCCTTGATCTTGGCAATACGGGCAGAATCCACGCGGCTCATCTGGCCGGCGCCGACGCCGATGGTCATGCCGTCACGGCAATAGACGATGGCGTTCGACTTGACGTACTTGGCGACGCGCCAGGCGAACAGCATGTCGCGCATCTCTGCTTCGGTCGGTGCACGCTTGGTGACCACCTTGAGGTCGGCGATCTGGATGCGGGCTTCGTCCGCACTCTGCACCAGCAGGCCACCGCCCACGCGCTTGTAGTCGAAGGCGCCGGCAGGCTTGCCCAGCGGGCAGGTGAGCACGCGCACGTTCTGCTTGGCACGCAGCAGTTCGAGTGCTTCAGCCGTGTAGGACGGCGCGATCAGCACTTCGAGGAACTGGGCGGAAACGGCTTCGGCCGCGGCACGATCGACTTCGCTGTTGAAGGCGATGATGCCGCCGAAGGCCGAGGTCGGGTCGGTGGAGAAGGCTTTCTTGTAGGCCGCGAGCGGCGTAGCGCCGATCGCCACGCCACAGGGGTTGGCGTGCTTGACGATGACGCAGGCGCCGGTGTCGAACGCCTTGACGCATTCCCACGCTGCATCGGCGTCGGCAATGTTGTTGTAGGACAGTTCCTTGCCCTGCAACTGTGCGTAGCTGGAGATCGAGCCCTCGGGCGCATTCGGCTCCTTGTAGAAGGCCGCGCTCTGGTGCGGGTTCTCGCCGTAGCGCAGGTTCTGGACCTTGTCGAAGGCGAGCTGGAAGCGCTCGGGGTAGGTCTGCTTCGACACGTCACCGACTTCGTTGGTGACCAGTGCGGTGAGGTGATTGGAGATCGCGGAGTCGTAACGTGCGGTGTGGGTGAAGGCCTTCACCGCGAGGGCGAAGCGGGTCCTGTAGCTCAGCTTGCCCGCGCCGGCCTTGAGTTCGGCCACGATGTCGGCGTAATCCGCAGGGTCGGTCACGATGCCGACGCCACCGGCTTCGTTGCCGTGGTTCTTCGCTGCAGCGCGGACCATGGTGGGACCGCCGATGTCGATGTTCTCGATCGCATCCTCAAGCGTGCAGTCGGGGCGGGCAACGGTCTGCTGGAAGGGGTAGAGGTTCACCACCACCAGGTCGATGCGGCCGATGTCATGCTCGGCGATGGTCGCCATGTGCTCCGGCAGGTCGCGGCGGGCGAGAATGCCGCCGTGCACCTTGGGGTGCAGGGTCTTGACCCGGCCGTCCAGCATTTCCGGAAAGCCGGTGTGATCGGCTACGTCGGTGACGTCGAGGCCGGCTTCACGCAGCAGGCTGGCGGTGCCGCCGGTGGACAGGAGCTTGACGCCGAGTCCGGCGAGTTCGCGGGCGAATTCGAGCACGCCGCTTTTGTCGGAAACGCTGATCAGGGCTTGGGTGACTTTCATCGTGGGGCCTGGCTTGGAGAGTTGAATCGGAAATCGGTGTTGCGGCGCGGCGCCGTTACGGTGTGCTGCTTCGCAGCCGCAGGTGCGGCCTGTGCATCAGAGCAGGTCGTAGTCGGTCAGCTTGCGACGCAGCGTGTTGCGGTTGATGCCGAGCATGTCGGCGGCCACGGTCTGGTTGCCCTTGGCCTGCTGCAACACGAATTCGAGCATCGGGCGCTCGACGTTGCGGATCACCATGTCGTAGATCGCAGCCGGACGTTCGCCGTCGAGGTCGCGGAAGTACTGGTCGAGTGTGCGGAAAACGGAATCGGCAATCTCGTTGCTGCGGCTCATGCGGCAAGTTCCTGAGGCAGTTCTTCTTCGTAGCGCAGGCGGGTGTCGGCTTCCGCGAGACGACCGAAGAACTCGTCTACTGCAGCAAGCTGTGCCGACACGTCCGGCAGTTGATTCATGGTGTGGCGGAAAGCAGCCGATCCGACCAGGCCCTTGGTGTACCAGGAGATGTGCTTGCGCGCGATGCGCACACCGGTCTCTTCGCCATAGAAGGCGTAGAGGTCGGCGAGGTGTTCGCGGCAGACCTGAAGGATCTCGGTGACCAGCGGGGGCGGAAGTTCTTCGCCCGTGCGCAGGAAGTGCTCGATCTCGCGGAAGATCCACGGCCGGCCCTGTGCGGCACGCCCGATCATGACGCCATCGGCGCCCGTGTAGTCGAGCACGAACTTGGCTTTCTGCGGGGTGGTGATGTCGCCGTTGGCGATCACCGGAATGTTCACCAGTGACTTGACCAGTGCAATGGTGTCGTACTCGGCCTGACCCATGTACTGGTCGGCGCGGGTGCGGCCATGGATGGCGATCGCACGGATGCCAGACTCCTGGGCAATGCGGGCGATGGTCGGTGCGTTCTTGTTCTCGCGGTTCCAGCCGGTACGGAACTTGAGCGTGACCGGGGTGTTCGGCACTGCATTCACGACGGCTTCGAGGATGCGGGCAACCAGGGGCTCGTCCTGCATCAGCGCGGAGCCAGCCATGACGTTGCACACCTTCTTTGCCGGGCAGCCCATGTTGATGTCGATGATCTGGGCGCCACGGTCGGCGTTGTGGCGCGCGGCCTCGGCCATCATTGCCGGATCGGCGCCTGCGATCTGCACCGAGATCGGGTCGACCTCGCCGTCGTGGTTGGCGCGACGCTGGGTTTTCGCGCTGCCGTACAGCAGCGAGTTCGAGGTCACCATCTCGGATACGGCAACGCCTGCCCCCAGTTTCTTGCACAACTGGCGGAACGGACGGTCAGTCACACCGGCCATCGGGGCGACAAAGAGGTTGTTGCGTAAGGTGAATCCGGCGAACTGCATGGGCTGAGGCGGGCGGGAAAAGAGCGGCATTTTACCCCATGCCGGGGGCGCTGGGGGGCAGCGTGGCGCGGGTGCAACCCTTCACGCCGGCTTTGGCTGCCTTGTCGCAGCCCCGTTTATGGCCAGGCGCGCGCGCCAAACATCATGCGCTTGGCCACGAAGTGGCGCAGTGGCGGGCACAGGTCGAGGGCGAACAGGCCCGCGCCACGGGCGTGGCGCAAGGGGGCGATGTCGTTGCTGAACAGCCGCACCAGGCTGTCGGTGAAGCGGATCGTGCCGAGACGGTCGAGGCCACGGGTGCTGCCGTATTCGCCCAGCAGCGCTGTGTTGCCGGGGTCGTCGCCACGTTCGATCAGCAGGTCGGCAAATGCGCGAACGTCGCGCAGGGCAAGGTTGAAGCCCTGGCCTGCCACCGGATGCATGGTCTGTGCTGCGTTGCCGAGCCACACCGTGCGCTGCCCGACCGGGGTCTTGCGATAGCGCAGCAGCAGTGGGTAGCGCAGTCGGTCGGTGACGGCGGTCAGGCTTACGCGATGACCGAAAATGGCCTGCAGGCGGGCAAGGTAGGTGTGGTCGTCGAGTTCGAGCAGGCTGTCGGCGGCGTCGGCGGCGACAACATGGACGACTGCGAAGCCCTGTGCGCAGGGCAGCAATGCCGCTGGTCCTGCGCTGGTGAAACGCTCGAAGGCAGTGTTGTGGTGGCCGCCGGTGACGGCGACCTGGGAGATCAGTGCATGCTGGTGGTAGTCATGCTCGACCATGTCATCGTCGCCAGCGTTCATGCCGCCCTCGGCACAGGCGGCCAGCCGCACGGAAAGCGTGCCGGCGTGCTGTCCCTTGAGGCTGGCGATGACGTCGTCCGCGCCTGGCGCGAGATGGCTGACCTCGGTGCCGTCGAGCACCGGAATGCCGGCTTCGTCCACCTTGCGCCGCAGCGCGCCAGCCAGCGCACCAGCCGGCATCACGTGCCCGAGCGCGGGAATGTCGTAGTCCGCAGCATGCAGCATTGCGCGGCCGAAGCTGCCCTGTTGCGAGATGTGGATGGTCTTGATCGGGGTGGCCGGCAGGCCCTGCCACACGCCGAGCTGTTCGAGGCTGAGGCGGGTTCCATGCGCCAGCGCGAGGATGCGGGGGTCCTCGGCGGCCGCATGTGCGGCCCGGGCGTCGGCCAGGATGATGTCCAGTCCGGCATCTTTCAGAAACAGTGCCAGCGCCAGGCCAACCGGGCCGGCGCCGACGATCAGGAGGTCATGCCGCTGCATCGGCCTGGTCCCGCATCAGGGCTTCGATCTGATCGATTTCGCGCGGCACGCCATCGGTAATGTATTCGCAACCCTCTGCGGTGACGACCGCGTCATCCTCGATGCGGATGCCGATGTTCCAGAATGCCTCGGGCACGTCGGCTGACGGGCGGATGTAGCAGCCGGGCTCGACCGTCAGCACCATGCCCGGCTCGAGTGGGCGCCACTCGCCGCCAAGCTTGTACTCGCCGGCGTCGTGCACGTCCATGCCCAGCCAGTGCCCGGTGCGGTGCATGTAGAAGCGGCGGTAATCGCCCTTTTCCATGACTTCGTCAAAACTGCCGCGGAGCAGGCCGAGGTCGATCATGCCGCGAGCGAGTACCTCGACAGCGGCTTCGTGGGGCTCGTTCCAGTGTGCGCCGGGCCGGATGGCTGCTCGTGCGGCATGCTGGGAGGCCAGCACGAGCTCGTAGACATCCCGTTGCGGGCCACTGAAGCGACCGTTGACCGGGAAGGTCCGGCTGATGTCGGAAGCGTAGCCGTCCAGTTCGCAGCCGGCATCGATCAGCAGCAGTTCGCCGTCGCGCATGCGGCGTTCGTTCTCGACGTAATGCAGCACACAGGCGTTCGCGCCGCTGGCAACGATCGAGGTGTAGGCAGGGGCCTGGCTGCCGTTCGAGCGGAAGGTGTGCAGCAGTTCTGCCTCGATCTCGTATTCGAAGCGGCCCGGCCGTGTCTGCTGCATCGCGCGGCAGTGAGCCGCGGCGGAAATGCTCGCGGCGCGGCGCATGGTGTTCAGTTCGCTTGCGTCCTTGATCAGGCGCATCTCGTCGAGGTCGGCGCGCAGGTCGCGCACCGAGTGTGGTGGCGTGACGCCGGTGCGGGCATTGGCGCGCACGGCGTTGAGTGCGCTCATGATCCGCGCGTCCCACTCGTTGTCGTAACCGAGTCCGCACCACAGCACGGCCTGGTTGGCGAGCAGATCGGGCAGGCGCTTTTCGAGTTCGCCGATGGTCCATGCTTCGTCGAAGCCGAACAGCGCGCTGGCCGCGTCCGGTCCGTGGCGGTAGCCGTCCCAGATCTCGCGCTCTTCATTCTTTTCGCGGCAGAACAGAATCTGCCTGGGCGTTTCACCCGCGACCAGTACCAGCACCGCTTCCGGCTCACGAAAGCCGCTCAGATAGTAGAAATAGCTGTCGTGGCGATAGGGGTAGTGCGCATCGCGGTTGCGCGTGCGTTCCGGTGCGGTTGGCAGGATGGCAATGCCGCCGCCGGCTGCATCCATTCGCGCCAGCAGGCGATCGCGACGGGCACGGAAGGGAAGGGTGTCCAGGTGCAAGGGATCTGTCAGAGCATTCATGGCGAAATTATGGCACGGGTCGGCGATACAGGCTCCGACCGCCGATCCGGAAAAAGGTGCGGCATGCCTCAGGGCGCACCGCGGGAGAGTGCGGCGTCGAGCGCCTGCAGGCGTTCAGGGGTGCCGACATCGATCCATTGGCCGGGGTGCAGCTTGCCGCTGACCCGATCCGCATCCATTGCCGATCGCAGCAGCGGGGCGAGTTTTGCTGGAATGCCCGATGTGAGCCCATCGAAAAGTTGAGGGTGATAGGCGCCGATGCCGGAAAAGGTGAGCCGCGACGTGCCGTGGGTTCGCACGCGTCCCGCATCGAGCGCGAAATCGCCATCGACGTTGTGCTCGGGGTTGGCGACCAGGACAAGGTGGGCGAGGTCGGCGTCGGGGTTGAGTCTGGCCGCGGTCGTCTGCAGAGCAGTGAAGTCGACGTCGCAGAATACATCGCCATTGACCACGATGAAGGCGCTGTTCCCGAGCTGGGGCAGGGCCTGGCAGATGCCGCCGGCGGTTTCGAGTGCACGGGTTTCCGGTGACCACGAAATGCGAACGCCGAGTGCCTGTCCGTCGCCAAGTGTGTCTTCAAGCTGCTGCCCGAGGTGGGCATGGTTGATCACGAGCTCGGTGATGCCGGCGTCGCGCAGGCGTTCGATATGCCAGACGATCAGCGGCTTTCCGCCCACCACCAGCAGCGGTTTCGGGCAGGTGTCGGTGAGCGGTCGCATGCGCTCGCCGCGACCGGCGGCGAGGATCATGGCTTTCATCAGAAGGTGTAGCCGAACTGGACCGGAACCGGGTCGAGCTTGTCGATGACCTTGAGCAACGGGCCCAGCGCGCGATAACGGTCGCAGGCCTTGCGCAGGTATTCCATTACCAGCGGCATGTCCTGGAGATAGGCCTCCTTGCCGTCGCGATGACACAGCCGGGCGAAGATGCCGAGCACCTTCAGGTGGCGCTGCACGCCCATCCATTCGTAATCGCGATGGAAGTCGCCGAAATCCTCGCGTACAGGGAGGCCGAGCTGGCGCGCCGTTTCCCAGTAACGCGCCAGAATATCGAGTGCAAAGTCCTCGTCCCAACGGATATAGGCGTCCTTGAGCAGGGACACGAGGTCGTAGGTGATCGGTCCGTACACTGCATCCTGAAAGTCGATGATGCCCGGGTTGATGCCGTCCTCGATCTTCATCAGGTTGCGTGAATGGTAGTCCCGGTGGACGAATACCCGCGGCTGCGAAAGGTTGGCCGCGATGATCTGGTCAAAGGCAGACATCAGTGTGGCCTCGTCCCGGGCATCCAGCGTCATCTTCTTGTGATGGCCGATATACCACTCTGGAAACAGCATCAACTCGCGCCGGAGGAGCGCCTCGGAGTACTCTGGAAGTACGTCGGGGCGGCTGGCGGCCTGAATTGCAATCAGCGAGCCGATTGCATCTGCATACAGGTGGGCGGCCTGCATCTGGTCGCACCCGGGCGCCTGCAATGCAGACAGAAAGGTCGTATTGCCGAGGTCCGAGAGCAGCAGGAAGCCCTGCTGCAGGTCTTCCGCGAGCACGTCGGGAACGTGCACGCCCGCAGTGCGGAACAGCCCGGCGATGGTCAGCCACGGGCGGCAGTCTTCCTGCGCCGGCGGGGCATCCATCACGATCAGACTGGGGCTGCCGTCAGCGAAACGAATGCGAAAATAGCGCCTGAAGCTGGCATCGGCCGAGGCCGGGCTGAGCTCGTAGCTGCGGCCGGAAAGCTGGCCGTCGAGCCAGTGCTGGAGTTGGGCGAGTCTGGGCAAGCGGGTTCTCCGCGATCGTTCGTGTAGAATTCGCGAGTTTATCAATACGGCTGCCTGTGCGGGCAGTCGCTCACATTCTGCCGACTGGGGTTCGCTTTGCCAGACTTGGGTTTGAACACGCGGATGCGACTGATTCCGCTACTGTTGTGCTGGATGTCCGGCTCTGCCATGGCTGCCGACATGCCGGCACTGGTGGTGTCGCCGGACCTGATTCGTAACCCGGTTACTGCACGGGGCACGAAATCCGGTGCCGAGACGACGCCGAAAGCGGCTGCAGCGGCAAGCACAGGCGTCGAGGTGCGCGAGGTGAAGCCGCAGGCCGTGCAGCGGGTTGAGCCGGTTGCGCCGGCCGCTCGTGTGCCGGCAGCGCCGACTGGCGCTGGTGCAAAGGCCGCAAGTGCGACTGCCGCCACGACTGCGACGAAGGCTATGCCGGCTGCTGCACCCGTGCCGACCCGTCCGGAGCCGGCATCGTCGGGCACGAAGCCGGCGTCCGGGGCAACGGAAATCAGCGCGGTTCGTATCAGCGGCACCCGCGCGGTCGAACTGGTTGCCGATGGTGACGCCGAATTGCAGCGCGGTGAGATGTTGCTGACCGCCGACAAACTGATCTACCGCGAGCCGACCGATGAGGCCTTGGCCGAAGGCAACGTGCGTCTGCGCCAGGGCAGGGACGAGATGTCCGGTCCGTCGGCGTCGATCGTGCTCGGAGAGCGTACCGGCTCCTTCGATGCCCCGCGCTATTCGATCGTTCGAACCCGCGAACCGCTGGAGCCGGGCGACCCGCCGCGAGAGGTCAACGGTGGCGGGCGCGCGAGCGTCCTCTACTTCGAGGGCGAGAACCAGTACCGTGCCGAAAACGCCACCTGGTCCACCTGCAGCGTCGACGACCCGGACTGGTACATCAAGGCCGGGGACATGTCGCTCGACTACGATCGTGAGATGGGTGTCGCACGTGACAGCACCGTCGTGTTTCAGGGCGTACCGCTGTTCTGGATGCCGTGGGCGGAGTTCCCCCTTGCCGGTCAGCGGCAGTCGGGTGTGCTGCCACCGACCATCGGGTACTCGAACACCACCGGTTTCGACCTGGCTGTGCCGTACTACTGGAATATCGCGCCCAACTACGATGCGACGATCACGCCGCGCTGGATGAGCCAGCGCGGGCTTCAACTCGGTGGTGAAGTGCGCTACATGGGTGAAACCTATCGCGGCGACGTGAGTGCCGAATGGTTGTCACGCGACAACGAGACTGGGGAAGAGCGCACGCTCGGCTCGCTCCAGCACCAGCAATGGATTACGCCGGCACTGTACGGCTCGCTCGACCTGAACGGGGTCTCCGATGACGATTACTTCGAAGACCTGAGCTCCAATATCTCGATCGCCTCCAAAGTAAACCTGCTGCGTGAAGGGCGTCTGATCTACACCGGCAGCGAGTGGTGGAGTGCATCTGCACTGGTGCAGAGTTATCAGACCCTGAATCCCGATCCGGATGAAACGGTCACCACGCCGTATCGCAGATTGCCGCAGTTGCAACTCAGCGCATCGCGCCCTGATCTCCCAGGGGGGCTGAATTTTGCGTGGAACAGCGAGTTCGTCAATTTTTCACACCCGGACGAGGACAACCCCGACGCCACCCGTTTCGTGGCCTATCCACAACTGTCGCTGCCGATCGAGCGTTCCGGCTACTACATCACGCCGAAGATCGGCGTGCATTACACCCGCTACGACATAGACCGCGATCCGACGGCGACGCTGCGGGATTCGATTACCCGCTCGATTCCCATTGTCTCGATCGACTCGGGCATGACGTTCGAGCGTGAAGCCAATTTCTTTGGTCGCGATGTCATCCAGACGCTGGAGCCGAGGCTGTACTACCTGAAGACGGCCTACCGCTATCAGGAAGATATCCCGCTGTTTGACACCAGTACCTATGACTTCGGCTTTGCACAGATCTTTTCCGAGAATCTCTACTCCGGTAGCGACCGTATTGCCAACGCCAACCAACTGACAGCAGCGGTAACCTCGCGACTGATCAACCCCGAGACCGGTGCGGAGTGGATGAAGGTTCTGCTTGGTCAGCGTTATTACTTCGAAGATCAGCGCGTCACGAGCAACTACTACGACGAGAGGGGAACGCTGGTTGAGAACGAAACCGCGCGCACCAGCAAACAGGCCGATGTCCTGGCCGGTTTCAGCGGCAGTATCGCAACCAACACCACCCTTGAGTCCCTGTGGCAGTACAAACCGCGCGACGACCGTACCGAGCGCTTCAACGCCACATTGCGTTACCAGCCCGGCTTTGCCAAGACCCTGAACCTGAGCTACCGCTATACGAAGGACACCTTGCGTGACCTCGATATCTCCGGCCAGTGGCCACTCGGGGGGCGCTGGTATGGTGTGACCCGCCTCACGCATTCGCTCGAGGAAGATCGTCTGACCGAAGCGATTGGCGGCATTGAGTACGATGGCGGCTGCTGGGTCGTGCGGGTGGCGATGCACCGCTTCGCCACCGATGCGAACGATGTGACCAAGTCAGTCTTCATTCAACTCGAACTCAACGACCTTGCCAGCATCGGCACCAGTCCGGTCAACCTGATCAAACGCAGTGTGCCGGGCTATGGCAAGATCAACGAGCCCGGCGGTAACCGTGTCTTCGGCGTCGAATGACCGTTTGCGGCCCATTTCATAGAGAAACCATGAACCGATTCCTGTCCCGTTCCCGCGCCCTGTTCGCTGTCGGCCTGTCTTGCGCTGCACTCACCTTGCCGGCGCATGCCGCTGTAAAGCCGGTCGAAGTCGATCGTATCGTTGCCGTTGTCAACAATGAAGTGATTACCGCCCTGCAGTTGCGTGAGCGTGTTGCGCAGGCGACGCGCCAGCTTCAGCGCCAGGGCGGTCAGTTGCCGCCTGCTGAGGTGCTCGAGCGCCAGTTGCTTGAGCGACTCATCGTCGAGCGTGCGCAGTTGCAACTTGCTCGCGATACCTCGCTGCGTGTCGACGACGGCATGCTCGAGCGCGCGATCGCCCGCATTGCCGCGAAGAACAAGCTGTCGGCGACCGAGTTGCGTGCCGCGCTCGAGCGCGATGGCGTGAGCTGGAGCCGTTTTCGCGATGAGATCCGCACCGAGATCGTGCTGACCCGACTGCGCGAGCGTGAGGTCGACAACAAGGTGGTCGTCACTGATGCGGAAGTCGAGAATTTCCTGACCAACAACCCGGACGCCTTCTCCGGCATCGAGTTCCAGCTCGCGCACATCCTGCTGCGTGCGCCCGAAGGTGCGAGCCCGGAGCAAATCGCCCGGCTGCGCGAGCGCGCTGAGAAGGTGATGGCCCGGCTGCGGTCGGGTGAGGATTTCGCCCGTGTGGCGGCTGAAACCTCCGACGCGCCCGATGGCATCAGTGCCGGCAACATCGGCTGGCGCGAACGCGACCGGTTGCCTGCGCTCTATGCGGATGCCGCGCGCGACCTGAAGCCGGGCGAGCTGTCGCCGGTGCTGCGCAGTGCCTCGGGCCTGCATATCGTCAAGCTGGTGGACAAGCGCGGTGGCGCGGCGGCCGGCCCGCAGCAACTCGAACAGACCCGTGCCCGGCATATCCTGATCAAGACCTCGGAGGTGCTCTCCGATACCGAAGCTGAGGCCCGTCTGCTCGCGCTTCGCGAGCGCGTGGTCAATGGCGCGGATTTCGGCGAGCTTGCCAAGGCCAACTCTGCGGATCTGTCTGCGGCCAAGGGGGGCGATCTGGGTTGGGTGAATCCGGGCGACACCGTGCCGGAGTTCGAGCGTGCGATGAATGCGCTCAAACCCGGCGACATCAGTGCCCCGGTGCGCTCGCCTTTCGGCTGGCACCTGATTCAGGTGACGGAACGCCGCGTGCAGGACGTGACCGAAGAGCGCAAGCTGAACGCGGCGCGTGCCATCCTGCGTGAGCGCAAGGCCGAGGCCGCATACGAGGACTGGTTGCGTCAGCTGCGTGACAGCACGTACGTCGATTACCGACTGGAACGCGAGTGAGCATCGTGACCGACGATTTTCCGGTTTTCGCGATCACCAGTGGCGAGCCGGCAGGCGTCGGTCCGGAGCTTTGCGCCAGCCTGGCCGACCGTGAGTGGCCTGCCCACCTGGTGGTGCTGGGCGATGCCGAGCTGATCGAAGAGCGCCTTGCCCGCATCGGCAGTGCAGTCCAGGTGCGCGCTTACCAGCCCGGGCTTGCCCCCGAACCGGGGATGATCGACGTGTTGCATCAGCCGCTTGCCAGCCCTGCGGTGGCTGGTGAGTTGAATGCGGACAACGCGCCCTACGTGCTTGCCCTGCTTGACCGTGCCGTGCAGGGCTGCGTGTCGGGCGAGTTTGCAGGCATGGTGACCGCGCCGGTGCACAAGGGCGTGATTTGCGACGCCGGTGTACCTTTTACCGGCCATACCGAGTATCTCGCGGAAAAGACTTCGACGCCGCTGGTGGTGATGATGCTGGTCGGCGGCGGGATGCGGGTGGCGCTTGCCACGACCCATCTGCCGCTGTCTGCGGTGCCGGCTGCGATTACCCCGGCGCTGCTCGAACAGACGCTGCGTATCGTGCATCGTGACCTGGTGAGCCGCTTCGGCCTCGATGCCCCCCGGATTCTGGTGGCTGGCCTCAATCCGCACGCAGGCGAAGGCGGGCACATGGGGCGTGAGGAGATCGAGGTGATTACGCCCGTTCTCGATCGTCTGCGCGCAGAAGGCATGTTGCTGGTCGGCCCGCTGCCGGCCGACACCCTGTTTGTGCCACACACGCTGGCACAGGGCGATGCGGTGCTGGCGATGTACCACGATCAGGGCCTGCCCGTGCTCAAGCACGCCAGTTTCGGCGGCGGCGTCAATGTCACCCTGGGCCTGCCAATCATCCGGACCTCGGTCGATCATGGCACGGCACTTGATCTGGCCGGCAGCGGTCGCGCCGACCCCGGCAGCCTTTTTGCTGCGGTGGAGCTGGCGATTTCGATGGCGGCCTCAAAACGGAAATCCGCATGAGCAACGATCGCGAAACAGACGGCCATCGCGCACGCAAGCGCTTTGGTCAGAACTTCCTGTCCGACCCCAACATTATCCGTCGCATCATCGATGCCATTCGCCCGCAGCCGGGCGAGACCATGGTCGAGATCGGGCCCGGCCTGGGCGCGATGACCGCGCCCTTGCTCGAGCGTATCGATCATCTGCATGTGGTCGAGATTGACCGCGATCTGATTGCCCGCCTGCGCGAACGCTACTCGCCGGAACGCCTCAGCATCCACGAGGGCGATGCGCTGAAGTTCGATTTCGGCACGCTCGGCGATCCGCTGCGCATCGTCGGCAACCTCCCGTACAACATCTCGACCCCTATCCTGTTCCACCTCGCGGCCTTTGCGGAGCAGGTGCAGGACATGACCTTCATGTTGCAGAAGGAAGTGGTGATGCGGATGGTGGCCGAGCCGGGTACCGAGGACTACGGCCGCCTTTCTGTAATGCTGCAGTACCGGTTCCGCATGGGCCGCATGTTCGATGTGCCGCCGGGTGCGTTTCGTCCGGCACCCAAGGTGATGTCGAGCATTGTTCGCCTTGTTCCGCTGCCGGCTGAGGAGCTTACTGCCACGGACGAAGCCCTGCTCGGCGCGATCGTGACTGCGGCCTTCGGTCAGCGGCGCAAGACGCTGCGCAACACCCTGCGGGAGTTTCTCGATGAGGCAGGGTTCGCTGCGCTGGGGCTCGACCCCGGGCTGCGCGGCGAGCGCCTGTCGGTTGCCGAGTTTGTCGCCATCGCCAACTACTGCAGCGGGGCGGGCAAACGGGCGTGAAAAAAGCCGGGCTCGCCCGGCTTTTCCGTGTGTGCCGTGAAGTTTACTGTTTCTTCATCGGGCAGGTGTTTACACCGAGCAGGGTGTAGGCGGGGCACCAGCCAAGCAGGCCGGTGGCCAGCGGCACGATGCCGATATAGGTCCACGGCGCACCAATGCCCATGATGGCCAGTGCCAGCAACACGATGCCGGCAACGATGCGAAGAATCTTGTCCATGCTGCCCACGTTCGATTTCATGATGTGCTCCAAGGGGAAAGTGACGCCATTGGAGCACGCGGCATGACACGGGGTCTGTAACCGGAGATACATAGCAGGTCATTTCAGCCGCGTGGCAGCGCTTGCCCCGAACCGCGAGTCACGGGCTGCGGTTGTCGGCGCCGCTGGCAATGCGGCGCAAACCTGCAGGATCGAGGATCTCGATCTGCTCCCTCGAAAGTTTGACCAGACCCTGTGCGGAAAAGCCCTTGAGCAGCCGGCTGACGAATTCGCGCACGCTGCCGAGTTCGTCCGCGAGGTGTTGATGCGTCGTATGCAGGATACGCCCCTTGCCCAGCAGCAGGGTGGCAAGGCGCTGATCCAGGCGGTGGAAAGCCACTTCCTCGATCAGCTGCATCAGATCGGCAATGCGTTCGGCAAACAGGTTGAAGACGAAGCCGCGAAAAGCCGGCTCGGCCAGCAGTTCATCGAACACCTGCTTTGGCAGCAGCATCAGCAGGGTGTCGGTCTCGGTGATGCCGCGGGCGTTGTAGTCCTCGTTGCCGAGCAGGCAGGACGAGGAAATGATGCAGGTTTCGCCTGGCGTAACGCGATAGAGCGGAAGCTCCCGGCCATTGGGGGCACACTTGGCGACTCGCACCGAGCCTTCGATCACGAAAGGGAAACCTTCGCAGGACTGATGGTCGTCGAAAAGCAGCGTGTCCGCCGGCACTTCCATCCATCGTGCGGCGGCGAGCAGGCGCGAGCGTGCAGCGGGCGACAGTTCGTCGATGACCGGATAGTTCTTCTGCAGGCGCTCGGCACTCGTCATGAGGTGCTCACCCTGCGAGTTCGAGGACGACCGGTGCGTGGTCGGAGGGGCGCTCGAGCTTGCGCGGCGCCTTGTCGACGGTGCAACTGCTGCAATCGGCTTGCAACGCGGGCGACACCAGGATGTGATCGATGCGCAGGCCGAAATTGCGCCGGAAGGCCATAATTCGATAATCCCACCATGAAAAGCTGCGCTCGGGCTGCTCGAACAGCCGGAAGGCGTCGATGAGACCGAGTGCGGTGAGGGCGCGGAAGGCCGCGCGCTCGGGCTCTGAAACGTGAATCTCGTCCTTCCAGTCAGGATGCGCATCGGCCGCTTCGGGAGCGATGTTGAAGTCGCCGGTCAGGACCAGTTTCGGATACTGGCGCATCTCTTCCTCGACCCATTGGGTCAGGGCCGATAGCCAGCGCAGCTTGTATTCGAACTTGTCGGAGCCGACCGCCTGACCGTTCGGAAAGTAGCCGCAGATCACCCTGACACCGTCGATGGTGGCGGCGATGATGCGCTTCTGTTCGTCCTCGAAGCCCGGGATGTTGCGTACGACGGCGTCCATCGGCTTCGGGCTCAGGATCGCGACGCCGTTGTACGTTTTTTGGCCGATGAATGCCGCGTGATAACCGGCAGCTTCCAGTTCGGCGACAGGGAAGGCCTTGTCCTCCATCTTCAGCTCCTGCAGGCACAGGGCATCGGGTTTGTTGGCGGCCAGCCAGTCGAGGACATGGGGCAGGCGGACCTTCAGGGAGTTGACGTTCCAGGTGGCGATTTTCATGAAACTCTTATGGCGCCGGGCGACGCGCGCGCTTGCGTCAGGCCGACCGGTGCGACGGGCAGTGGGAACAGCGCCCATTGTGCCATGAGCGCCGGCGCAGGACTCGGGGCGGCACCTTTCTTGCTGACAACTTGCGAAGGTCCGGCTGCACTGTGTGCAGACCGGCTTGATGCACCAGCTTGGTGCGGTCGATGGGGCGTATCGCCCCATCCCGTGCTGCGGGCACGGGGAACGGGATGATCCGATGAGTGCGGTCGACATTGATGTGATGTGGGTGGTGTTGTGTGCGGGCCTGGTGTTCCTGATGCAGGCGGGTTTTCTGTGTCTCGAATCGGGACTCACCCGCAGTCGCAATGCGATCAACGTCGCGATCAAGAACGTGGTGGACTTTGCAGTTGCGGTGGCGCTTTACTGGGCGTTCGGATTTGCGCTGATGTTTGGCTCGTCCGCGGCCGGGCTGACCGGTACCGACCACTTCATGCCTTCGGTCGGACATGGCAGCACGAGCGCGCTGGCTGCCTTCTTCCTGTTTCAGGCCATGTTCTGTTCGACTGCTGCGACGATTGTTTCCGGTGCCGTTGCGGAGCGCATGCGCTTTTCAGCCTATCTCGGTGTGGCTGCGATCATCGGTGGGCTGATCTATCCGGTGTTCGGTCACTGGGCCTGGGGCGGTGCGCTCGGTGGCGAACGTGGCTGGCTGGCTGCCATCGGTTTTGTCGATTTCGCGGGTTCAACCGTCGTTCATGGTGTCGGGGGCTGGGTGGCGCTGGCTGGCGTACTGATCATCGGCGCGCGCAGTGGACGCTTCGATGCGGACGACAGGGAGCAGCCCATCTCGGGCGGCAATCTGCCGCTGGCGATGCTCGGCGTCATGCTCCTGCTGTTCGGCTGGCTCGGCTTCAACGGCGGCAGCACACTGGCGCTCGACGGTCGGGTGCCGGGCATTCTGGTCAATACGGTGCTGGCTGCGGTGGCGGGCGTGCTCACGGGCTTGGCGCTGGGTTGGCGAATGCGCGGTTACGCCGATGTGATCCAGACCCTGAATGGTGGCATTGCCGGTCTTGTCGCGGTGACTGCGGGGGCTCATGTGCTCGATTCCGGTGCCGCGCTGATCGTCGGCGCAGGTGGCGCGCTGGCGATGGTGTCCTGCCATGCGTTGCTGCTGCGATATCGTATCGACGACGCCGTCGGCGCCATCCCCGCGCATCTCGCGGCGGGCATCTGGGGCACGCTGGCCGTTGCGCTGTTCGCAGATCCGCTCGCGCTGGGTACCGGCCTCGGGCGCGGGGAGCAGTTTCTGGTGCAGCTGCTCGGGGTGGTTACGTGCGGCGTGTGGTCTTTCGGGCTGGCCTGGGTGCTGCTGCGTGGACTGGATCGCCTCATTCCCCTGCGTGTCTCTGCGGAGGAGGAGGTGCTCGGTCTCAATGTGTCCGAGCATGGCGCGCGCACCGAGCTGCTGGAGTTGCTGCAGGCGATGGAGGTGCAGGAAAAGACCGGCGAACTGTCGGTACGGGTGCCGGTGGAGCCGTTTACCGAAGTCGGGCAGATCGCCTCCGCATACAACCGCATGATGGAGGCACTGGAGCGTGCGGTGGGGCAGACCCGCGCCATCATCCGCGATGTGCGCGACGGCATTATCACCTTTGGTCAGGACGGGCTCCTGCGCAGCCTGAATCCGGGCGCGGAGAAACTGCTTGAGGTGCAGGGTGCAGATGCCGTCGGCATGCCGCTGGCCAATCTGTTGAGCGACCCGCCGCTGCGGCCGGCACGTCAGGTCGAACGGCTGATGGGACTGCAGGACAAGATGGAGCTTCGACTGCGCCGGCAGGGGAAGGCGCCCCGTGTGCTCGAGATCTCGGTCAGTGAGGGCCGCGCACAGGGTGAGACGGTCTATACCGGACTGATGCGGGATGTGACCGAACGCCGCCAGATCGCCGACCAGTTGCAGCACGAGCGTGACCTCGCGCAGGTGACGCTGGCGTCGATCGGCGATGGCGTGATCACGACAGACGAGACTGGCGCGGTGCAGTACCTCAACCCGATGGCCGAGGGCCTCACCGGGTGGACGCTGGAGGAGGCCAAGGGGCGCAACATCGCGAACATCTATTGTCTTGAAGAGGAAGTCACCGGGCGCGCGCTGGAAAATCCGGTCCGCACCGTGCTCGCGCACGGCCGCGAGATGCGGGCGCCCGATCATGGCCTGCTCGTGCGCAGGGACGGGGAGCGCATTCCGGTGCAGGACTCCGCCGCTCCGATTCGCAGCCGCCTGGGCTACCTGATCGGCGTGGTGCTCGTGTGTCAGGACGTCACGGTAACGCTGAACCTGACGCGCGAACTGACCCGGCAGGCCAGTCAGGATGCGCTGACCGGCATTCCCAACCGGCGCGAATTCGAACGCCGGCTTGCCGATCTCCTGACGCCAGGCGTACCAGCCGGGACAACGCACATTCTTTGTTATCTCGATCTCGACCAGTTCAAGGTCGTCAACGATACCTGCGGGCACGTGGCCGGTGACGAACTCCTGCGTCAGGTATGTACGCTGATGCGCGAACGTATGCGCGCAGCAGATCTGCTCGCGCGCCTGGGCGGGGATGAGTTCGGCGTGATCTTCTTCAACTGCCCGGTGGAGAAGGCCATTCCCATGGCAGAGGGTTTCCGCGAGGCGATCCGTGCCTACCGCTTTGCGTGGGAGGGAAAATCGTTCTCGATCGGGGTCAGCATCGGCCTGCTGCCGGTGACGGAAAACGAGCGCGAGATGGGCCGCATCCTCTCGGCTGCGGATACCGCCTGTTATGCGGCGAAGGAGGGCGGGCGCAACCGTGTGCACGTCTACCGCCCCGACGACGACCAGTTGATGGAGCGCCACGGCCAGATGCAATGGGTCGCGAGGTTGCACGGCGCGCTCGACGAAGACCGGCTGCGACTGTTCGTGCAGCCGATCGTGCCGCTTTCGGGGGCGCACTCCATTCACTACGAGGTGCTGGTGCGGCTGGAGGAGGACGGGCGTCTGATCAGCCCGGGGAGCTTCATTCCGGCGGCAGAACGCTACAACCTGATGCCGCGCATCGACGAGTGGGTGTTCCGCAACGTACTGGCATGGGTGAGCGACACCTATCGCAAGGAGGGCCGGGTCGAGGGCACCTGGTGCATCAACCTGTCGGGAAACTCCCTGAGTGACGAGCGTCTGCTGGAGGACATCTGTGCCGGCCTGGTGCGGGCAGCGCTGCCGCAGGGCTCGATCTGCATCGAGATCACCGAGAGCTCGGCGGTGGCCAACCTGTCACGGGTGGTGAGCTTCATGGGCGAGCTGAGAAAGCTGGGGTGTGCGTTTGCGCTCGACGACTTCGGCAGCGGCCTGTCCTCGTTTGCCTACCTGAAGACGCTGCCGGTCGATTATCTGAAGATCGACGGCTCCTTCGTGCGCGATATTGCAACCGACCCGACGAATCGTGCCATGGTGCAGGCCATCAACACCATCGGTCATACCATGGGCCTGGTCACGATTGCAGAGTTCGTGGAAAACGAGTCGGTGCTGGAGGTCTTGCGCGAAGTTGGCGTCGATTATGGGCAGGGCTTCCATCTTGGCGTACCCAAGCCCCTGTCCGAGATGGGGCGGGTGCGGATGATGCCGCGCTGAGCCGCGTCCGACTGAGGACTATTGCGCGTTATTTGTGCGATCCGCATGCCGCCAGCCGGAACATGCGGTGATAATGACGCCCTTTCGCGCGAATGCGCGAAGCTTTCCGGGTTAAAGAGGACGTTATGGGCAAGGCAGTTGTGGCAGCAGGTGCGATCGGTGCGGCAGCACTGGCGCTGGTCGGCGGGAGTTACGCGATCGGTGGCAACATCGAAACCGGTTTCAGGGACAGCATGACGGCGATGAGCAGTCCCGCGGTGCAGATCCGGGTGCTCGACTACAAGCGCGGCATCTTTGGTGCCAAAGCGCACACGCTGTGGACCTTGAACGATGGCGACGAGCCGATCGACTTTCGCGTAACGCACCACATCGACCATGGTCCCTTTCCCGCCGGACGCGCAGCGCAGGTTCGTTCGGAGGTGGTGCTTCCCTCTGACCTGAAGGAAGGATTCGACGCCGCGCTGCAGGGTCGATCCCCGCTTGAAGTGCTGACGCTGGTCGGCTGGGGGGGCGAAATGCAGCACCGTATCTCGTCGCCCGACTACCGTGGCAAGGCGGGCGAGGCGATGGACTTGGTCTGGGGCGGCATCAATGGCGAGATCAGGATCAGTGCCGACCGCCAGCAGGCGAAGGGTCGCATCGACCTGCCCTTGCTCGACGTTCGCGATCCGGATGGCAACGTACTGGTTGTCGAGAATCTTGCCTTGACGCTCGATTCCGCCCGGCCACAACAGTACCGGTTCTGGACCGGTCCCTCGGCGCTGAGCGTCGGTCGCGCGAGCTTCAGCGCGCGCGGCGGTGAGGCAAGCTTCAATCTCGACGGACTGAAGATCGAGTCCCAGGCCGCGCTGGATGGCGAGGTGGTCAACATGAGTGTCGATTTCGGCGTGAAGCAGATGGTCGGCGGCGGTGAGACCGTGGACGACCTCAGTTTCGTGCTCGCCCTCGAGCGCATTGACGCCGGCGCCCTCGACGCCATCACCCGCAGTGTCGAGCAGACCGCCGGCGAAGCGGCCGATATCGAAGCCCAGCAGGCAGAACTGATGGGCGCGGTAATGCAGCAGCTGCCTGTGATGCTGAAGCGCTCGCCCGCGATTGAGCTCAAGCGCGTGGGCGCGAGCCTGAACGAAGGCCGCGCCGAGATGGGCGCCCGGATCGACTACGTCGGCACCGAGGGTGAGGCTGGCATGAACCCCTTCACCGATCTCGTTGCCAGCCTGCGCGTAAGCATCCCCAAGGCCTTGCTCGTGCGCCTGATCGAAATGAGCGAGCGTCAGAGCATTGTCGGCTATGTGACCGAAATGGAAATCGATGCGTCCGATGCCGAAATCGATCAGGCTGTCAGTGCCGCGGTGAATGAACGCATTGCCGGGATCACGGGTAACGGGGTCGTGCTGGAGAAGGACGGTTTGCTGACGACCGACATGCGCTACAAGGACGGTGCGCTGTTGGTCAATGGCGAGCCACTCGACCCCGAGGCGCTCGGAGCCCTTGGGCTGCCGTTCTGACCCGTATCGATCCTCCGCGCGGGAAGGTTCGCGGGCGGCGTGTGCGCGGCCCGCGTGATGTGCGACAGGCTGCGCGGGTGTCTGCTCAGGGCGCCTTGGGGTAGCCCACGTCGTTCAGCAGCCGGTTCCAGGCGCCCGGTTCAAACCCCTTGAATTGCGCGCTTCCCACACTCAGTGACGGTACCTGCTCGGGGACGCCGAAGCGTTCGCGATAGGCTGCCAGATCGGCCTGCGTTGCGAGCGGAAACTCGGTGAAGGGAATGCCGCGCGAACCGAGCAAGCTGCGTGCGGAATCGCACAAATCGCCGCAGTTGTCGGCCGTGTACAGCGTGACCGGGAAGTCCGCCGTGAGCTTGCGCAAGGTGTAGGGCAAGGTCGGGTCGGGTGGCGGCGCCGCAAAGCGCCGGGCTTCCAGTTCCTGAATCTCGGGTGGTGGTGGCCGGTCCGAATAATGCACCTGCCCTTGCGCGTCCACCCACCTGTAGGTGGTCTGCGCCGGCACAGCGGCCGACAGGCCCAGGGCAAGCAGGGGGACGAGCAGGGCAGGTCTGATCATGCGCTTACCATTCCGTTGTGTCGCAACAGTGCATCGACCCGCGGCTCGCGGCCGCGGAAGGCCTTGAACGACTCCAGGGCGGGACGGCTGCCACCGACGGCGAGGATTTCACGCCAGAAACGCGCTCCGGTTTCGGGGTCGAGCAAGCTGCCCTTGCCCGCGCCGGCCTCTTCAAATGCCTCGAACGCATCGGCCGACAGCACTTCGGCCCACTTGTAACTGTAGTAGCCCGCCGCGTAACCGCCAGCAAAGATATGCGAGAAGCTGTGCGGGAAGCGGTGCCATGCGGGCGGAATCAGCACCGCGACCTCGTTGCGGACTTCGCTCAGCAGTGCCATCACGCGTTCGATGGCCACCGTGGCCTGATCGCCTTCGCCACTCGGCTGGAGCTCGCTGTGCAGGCGCAGGTCAAACATCGAGAATTCGAGCTGGCGGACGGTCTGCATACCGCTCTGGAAATTCTTGGCGGCGATCATCTTGTCGTAGAGTGCGCGCGGCAAGGGCTCGCCCGTGTCGACGTGCCCCGTCATACCGCTCAGCACATCCCATTCCCAGCAGAAGTTCTCCATGAACTGGCTCGGCAGCTCGACCGCATCCCATTCGACACCGTTGATGCCCGACACCGCGAGTTCGTCGACCCGCGTCAGCAGGTGATGCAGGCCGTGACCGACTTCGTGGAACAGGGTCAGGACGTCGTCGTGGGTGAAGGTTGCCGGCTTGCCGTCGACCGGCCCGGAGAAGTTGCACACCAGATAGGCGACCGGAGTCGTGGTGCCATGTCGCCCCAGGTGCCGGCTGCGGGCCGAATCCATCCATGCGCCGCCACGCTTGGTTTCGCGTGCGTGCAGGTCGAGGTAGAAGTGACCGACCAGTTCGCCCGCCTTCTCGATGCGGAAGAAGTGCGCGTCCGGATCCCACAGCGGGGCCTGGTCGGGGAGAATATCGACGCCGTACAGGGTGCGAATCACGCCGAACAGGCCGTCCAGAACCCGGGGCTCGGGGAAGTACTGCTTCACTTCGCGGTCGGAGTAGTCGTAGCGCGCCTGGCGCAGCTTCTCCGAGGCGTAGCCCACATCCCAGGGCTGCAGGTCGGCGATGTCGAGTTCGCGGCTGGCGAAGGCGCGGAGTTCCTCAAGGTCGCGCTCGGCGAACGGCTTGGCCTTGGCGGCGAGCTCGTGCAGAAAACCGAGTGCCTGCTGCGGGGTGTCGGCCATTTTCGGCACCAGCGAAACTTCGGCAAAGTTGCGATAGCCCAGCATGCGCGCCTCTTCGTCGCGCAGCGCGAGAATGCGGCCGATCAGGGGGCCGTTGTCCCATTCGGGCTTGCCCAGCTCCGAGGCGCGGGTGGCATAGGCGCGATACATGCGCTCGCGCATGGCGCGATCATCGGCGTACTGCAGCACCGGCAGGTAGGACGGCATGTGCAGGGTGAACTTCCAGCCCGGCTTGCCTTCCTTCTCGGCAGCGGCGCGCGCGGCGGAGATTGCATCAGCAGGGATGCCGGAGAGCTTCGCTTCGTCTTCCACCCATTCCGCGTGTGCGTTGGTGGCGTCGAGCAGGTTCTCGGAGAACTTGGCGCCGAGCTGCGACATGGCTTCCTGGATAGCCTGAAAGCGGGGCTTGTCCGCGTCCGGCAGCTCTGCACCCGACAGGCGGAAATCGCGCAGTTCGTGGTCGAGGATGCGTTGCCGGGTGGGCGACAGCGTGGCGTATTCCGGGCTTTCGCTCAGGGCCTTGTACTTTTCGAACAGGGCGAGGTTCTGGCCGACCTCGGCATAGAAGCGTGACACTTCGGGCAGCAAAGCGTTATAGGTCTCGCGCCATTCGGGCACGTCCATCACGCTGTGGAGGTGGCCGACCACGCCCCAGGCCCGGCCCAGGCGCTCGCCCGCCTCATTCATTGGCACGACGAAATCATCCCAGGTCGGGGTATCCGTGGCGTGGGTCAGGGTTTCGATCAGGCTGCGATATTCGCCCAGCAGTTGCTGGATGGCCGGTGCGACATGCGCGGGGCGGATGTCGTTGAAACGGGGCAGGCCGGAAAAGTCCAGCAATGGGTTGGCGGTATTCGAGGTAAGCGTTTCTTGCATGATGTCCGGGTTGTCTTGGCCGTTGATGTTTCCATTGTGCCGCAAAAAATGATAAGGGCGCCGCTATCGGCGCCCTTGGCGAAATTCATGGGCGGACAGCTACTCGATCATTTCACGGTAGGCGTGCCAGCTTGCATGGCCGAGCAGGGGCAGCACGACCACCATGCCGATCATCATGGTGGCGAAGCCGATGCCGACCAGTGCCACGATGAGTGCAGCCCATACCGCCATGGCGCCGAGGTTCACGCCAACGGCGCGCATGCTGGTCATCGCGGCGGTGATGCCGTCGGTGTCGCGATCCATGGTCATCGTGATCGAGATCACCGACAGGGAAAATACCACCGCTGCGAGTATGCCGCCGATCACCAGATAGGCGACGACAAAGTGGGTGTAATCGCCGGACAGGAACACATCACGGTAGAAGTTCGACAGATCGGGCGCCCCGCCCTGATACAGCAGAGCGAACAGGATGGCCGAAATGCGCTCCCAGCCGATCAGCGCAATGGCGAAGAAGGCGCCAAAATACATCAGCCCCTCGCGGTGCTTGCGCAGGCCGGCCAGCGAGTCGGAGAACGAGGCGGTCTGTCCCGCAGCATGTCGGCGCGAGATCTCATACAGACCTGCTGCGGCCAGCGGCCCAACCAGAAAGAAGCCGCAGATCGCGGCAGTGAACAGATAAGGCATGTTCGCTGCGTAGGACAAGATAAGGTAGCCGGCGACCGCGAAGAAGACTCCGTAGGTGAGGCTGGCCGCGAGATTGTCCCGCATGTCGCTCAGGCCCAGTGCGAGCCATCTGAATGGGCGGTCTGCCTTGATCTCCCGGACGTGGGGCAGGTGGAAGTGCTGATCCAGAGTGTGAAATGTCTTAGCCATGACAACCTCCTTCGGGTGGATGGATGCCGGCCGGTATCGTCATTGGCGCGGAACCGTTCCGGACGTCCCTTAGAGGGGAACTGCGGCCACGAGTTCGCGACTCGCGTGCGGATTCAGGGGTTTGCGTGAAGTCAGTCAGGACGGACGGCCCGGTTTGCCGTCGCGAGCCATGAAAGCCCTCTCCGTTGCGGAGAGGGCGGGTCGGGATCAGGCCAGCGTGTGCCCGGTCAGCCGGGCATAGGCTTCGCGATACTTGTCGGCGGTGCGCTCGACAACGTCGGCAGGCAACACCGGGCCCGGTGCCTGCTTGTTCCAGTCCAGGGTCTCGAGGTAGTCGCGCACGTACTGCTTGTCGTAGGACGGCGGGCTGATGCCTTCCTGATAGCTGTCAGCCGGCCAGAAACGGGACGAATCGGGTGTGAGTGCCTCGTCGATCAGGTGCAGGGTGCCGGCGGCATCGATGCCAAACTCGAACTTGGTGTCGGCAATGATGATCCCGCGTCCTGCGGCATAGTCGGCCGCTTCGGTGTACAGCGCGAGTGCTGCCTGACGTGCTTCCTCGGCAAGGCCTGCGCCGGTCTTGCCGGTGCCGGCAAGGCTGGCGTTGAGTTGCGCGTCGCAGTTTGCCTGTGCCTGGGCGAACGAGATGTTCTCGTCGTGCGCGCCGGCTTCGGCCTTCGATGACGGGGTAAAGATCGGCGCCGGCAGTTTTGCGGCCTGTTTCAGGCCGGCGGGCAGCGGAATGCCGCAGATTGCGCCGGTTTCCTGATAGTCCTTCCACCCGCCTCCGATCACATAGCCGCGAACCACCGCCTCGATCGGCAGCGGCTTGAGGCGCTTCACCACAAGCGCACGGCCACGCACCTGGTCACGCTCGTCGGCGGCGACGACCGTCTCGGGGTCGATGCCGGTGAGCTGGTTCGGAACGACGTGGCCGAGCTTGTCGAACCAGAAGTTGGCCATCGCGATGAGCACCCGTCCCTTGTCCGGAATCGGGTTGGGCAGGATGACGTCGAAAGCGGACAGGCGATCGCTGGTCACGATCAGCAGCCTGTCGGCGTCGACTGCATAGATGTCACGCACCTTGCCGCGACCGAGCAGCGGCAGGCTCTTGATGGTGGATTCGAAAAGCGGGGAGGTCACGGTGAAGATGTCTCGTCTGGACAAAACAGCATTATAGGGCTCGCTGGCGAGTTGGCTGCGTTTCAAGCGAGGGGGCGAGGCTTGAACGTTCAGATTCGATGTTCCGTCGTCGTGGCCGATGGATGCTCCCTGATTCGTTCTATCTAAAGATCAATTGTCGAGTTTCTTTACAACTGACGGCCAAGATATGCGCAAAAATGAATTAACTTATTGATTTATAAAATGTGGCACGTAGTTTGCTAAAGGTGGTCATGTAACTGTTTATGAACTGACTGCATACTGTTTGGGGGATATGATGAAAATCAAAAAAGTTTTCGCGGCTACGGCATTGGGTCTTGCGATGGTCGGTTTTGGCACACCAGCCCAGTCCGCCATTCTCAGCGACATCATCTTTATCGTGGACGAGTCGGGTTCCATGGGCACTGTCCAGACCAACCTGCGCAATAACATCGGGCTGTTCGCTTCAACCCTGACCGGCACAGGGCAGGTTGATGCCCGATATGGCCTGGTTGGGTACGGAAACAGTTCGGTTGTGCCACGTATGGTGACGGATCTGACCTCCGCATCGCTCTTCGCGACGGCTGCTGCGGGGCTGGGGATTTCGGGTGGTACTGAACCCGCATATACTGCTTCCGCTTTCGCACTGAACGCACTTGATGGTCAGACATCGCTGTTTTCTTTCCGCAGCAATGCGGTCAAGAACATCATCATCTTTACCGACGAGCCTTCCAATGGTGATACCACTGCTCGCGGCACGGTCGGTGGCAGTGCAGTGACGCAGTCAATTGTCGATGGCCTTCTGACCACCAACAACGCGCTGTATAACGCCGTGCTGTCGGGCTCGGGTACGGTTACATCGATCGGCCCCCTCGCAACGGGACATAGCGGCCAAGTCTTCAATCTGTCGCTGTTCAACACGACTAATGCAGCCCAGATCACGCAGTTCGTGACCGACTTTGCGAGCGCCAAGTTGCAGGAAACACTGACCTTCTGCCAGCTGAACCCCACGCTGCCGCAGTGTCAGGGTAACAATAACGTTCCCGAGCCTGGCGTGCTCGCGCTGCTCGGTATCGGTATCGCCGGTCTCGGCGTGCTTCGTCGTCGCAAGATGACTCAAGCCTGATTGCTTCTGTCTTAAGCAGTTCAAAACGCCAGCATTCGCTGGCGTTTTTTCATTCTGATTCCTGTGCCAGCTTCTTGCGCAAGCTCCTCAGGCTGATTGCCACCAGCCCGGCAATGACCGGGATCGACACCGCGGTGATGACTTCCGGCGTGGCCGGTTCGATGAGGTGCTTGGCGCCCTTGGCCATGTAGTTCACCAGCTGCGATGCGTAGTAGGTGATGGCGACGATGGACAGGCCTTCGACTGTCTCCTGCAGGTGGAGCTGTATTTTTGCGCGCCGGTTCATCTGCGCGAGCAGTTCCTGATTCTGGCGTTCGAGCTCGATATCGACGCGGGTGCGCAGCAGTTGCGAATTGCGCGCGATCCGGCCGGAGAGATCCTCCTGACGGCGGGCGATGGTGGCGCAGGTGCTGATGGCCGGCGTGAGCCGGCGTTCCATGAACTCGCGCACGGTCGGGAAGCCCGGCAGGCGTACCTCCCGCAGCTCGTCGATGCGCTGTCCCACGAGGCGGTAATAGGCGGCTGCGGCGCCGAAGCGGAAAGTGGTGCGGGCCACCGAGCGCTCGACCTCGGCTGCGAGACGGGTCAGCCGGGCGAGGACGGCGCGGTCGTCCTCGGTATTGCGCGCCTGCTCCAGCCCGTCCATCAGGTCCGCCAGTTCGTCTTCGGCGCGCGACAGCAGCCGCCCAACCTGTTTGGCGACCGGGAAGGCGAGCAGCGCCATCACGCGGTAGGTCTCGATCTCCACCAGGCGCTGCACCATGCGGCCGGACTGGCGCGGGGTGAGGCCGGCGTCGATCAGCAGGAAATGCGAGAAGCCGTCTTCATGGATGTGGAAATCGGTGAAGACCCAGCCCGCGCCTTCGGCGACCTGTGCGGCCACCAGGGTCTTGCCGTGTGGTGAAACCTGCACCATGACCGTATCGGGGGGCACATCCAAGACCGAGCGCAGCTCGATATGCGTGGCAGCGACGAGCTGGCCGGGAATGTCCTTGCGCCAGTTGGCCGGTACCGCCAGCAGGGCATTCTCGCCCGCGCTGTCATCTGGTGCGATGCGGTGAAAGAAGGTGTAGCTCGAGAACTCGTTGTGGCGCTCCCACTTCAGGCGGAACGATTCGGCATCGATGAAGACGTGGCCGGTCTCGGTCTGCGGTTGCGGGAGGCCGAGTTGCTCAGCCAGTGCTTCGAGGTGCCTGGTCTCGCGTCCGGCGCTGCCCTCATGGTGCAGGAAGGCCAGGTAAGTGACGAACTCAGGGGTGTCGAGCGGAACCGGGGGGCGGGCGTGAACCTCGTCGTTCAGGGACAGGCGCAGGGGATGTTCGTTGAACAGGGGCATGGCGTCGGTTCATGGCCTGGTGGCGCCACGGAGTGGGCGGGATGCCGCATTCTTGCCCAATGCACGCAGGCAGACAAGCACGCCGCGCCGGACGACGCAGCGTGCCTGCATGAATCCTTACTGCTTGATGGCTTCGATCGCGATGTCGAGGGTGACCTCGTCGCCGACGTTGGGGGCGTACTTGCCGGCGTTGAACTCGCTGCGCTTGATCACCGTCGTGGCGTTGGCGCCGATGGCATCCTTCTTCAGCATGGGGTGCGGCATGGCCTGGAAGGAGGTAACCGTCAGGGTGATCGGACGGGTGACGCCCTTGATGGTCAGGTTCCCGTCGATGCTGACCGGCTTGTCGCCGTCGAACACCACGTTCGTGGATTTGAAGTGTGCGGTGGGGAAGGTGGCGGTATCGAGGAAATCGCTGCCCTGGATGTGGCCGTCGAATAGTTCGAAGCCGGTGTCCACCGATTTCATGTCGATGGTGACATCCACCGCAGCGGTCCGTGCGGCCTTGTCGAGGGTCACCGTACCCGTGGTCTTGTTGAAGCGCGACAGCTGCTTCGAGTAACCGAAGTGGGAATACGAGAAGCGCGGGAAGGTATGCGTGCCGTCAATTGCATAGGTTTCCGGTGCGGCATGCGAGGGTGCGGCGAACAGGGCGAACGGCGCTGCAAGCGCCAGAATGGCGAGGGATTTTTTCATCTTTGGTCCTGATTGAGTTGAGGGTGGGAAAGTGGCGAAGTGGTGGTGCAGTGACGATTTCAGGGTGCAGCCTGAAGCGCGCGCAACTGGAAGTTGATCTGGATCTCATTGGCGACGATGGTGGTGTCGGCCCATTCGCCTTCGCCGATTGCGAAGTCGTTGCGCTTGAGCTTCAAGCTGCCCTTTACGGTGGCCGCCGTGCCCTGCGCTTCGAAGGTGAAGGGGGCGGTCACGTTTCGGGTCTGGCCCTTGATCGTGAGTTTGCCGGCGACTTCGTAGCGCTTGTCTCCAAGTGCCTTGAACGAGGTCGATTCGAAGCGGGCAAGCGGATGCGCGGCCGTGTTGAACCAGGTCTTGGTCTTGACTTCTTCATTGCCCTCGGTCGAGCCGGTGTCGATGCTGGCGACCTCGATGTCGAAGGCGGCGCGCCCGGCTTCGGGATGGGCGGGGTCGAACCTGATATTGGCGGCGAAGCGTTCGAACTTGCCATCCATGCCGACACCCATCTGGGTGTACTGGAAGGTGAAGCGGCTTGCTGCCTTATCGATGGCGGTGAATTCGGCCGCGCTTGCGGCGGTGATTGTGGCCAGCGAGAGGGCAGCGGCCGTGGCGAAGTTTCGCAGTGTGCCTGTTTTCATGAGGGCCTCCGGGTGGGTGAGCGCACTTGCAAGCATGCAAGGGGCTGTTGTGGTGAATGGGGGGCGCGGTTCAGGCCGATCAGCCCTGTCGTTTCCCCGGCAGCATCCGGCGCAGGATGTCGTCGCGGTCGATGAAGTGGTGCTTGAGTGCCGCGCCGATATGGGCGATGACGAGTGCGGCCAGGCTTAGGTTCAGCGCTTCATGCACCGACTGCAGCAGGTCGCCGAGTTCGGCGTTCTTAGACAACAGGTCGGGCAGCGGGACGATGCCGAACCAGACGGTCTGGAAACCCTTGGCCGAACTCATCAGCCAGCCGGAAAGCGGGATGGCAAGCATCAGCAGGTAGAGCGCGACATGGGTGCCATGAGCGATCATCCGCAGTGCCTTGGGCATGCTCTCGGGCAGCGGCGGTGCCGGGTGGCGCAGGCGCCAGGCGAGGCGCACCAGCACCAGGATGAAAAGGCTGACGCCTGCCCATTTGTGCCATGAGTAGAGCTTGAGCTTGAATGGCGACAGCGGCAGTTCGTGCATGTAGACGCCGAGCGAGAATGCGCCGATCAGCCCGAGTGCCATGAGCCAGTGCAGCGAAACGGCAGTGCGTGTATAGGTCGTGTTCATTGTCTTGTCCGTCGGGTTTATCGGTTCGGCGGCGCGAGGCCGGGCCCGGTGCCAAACATGAAGCTGTCCATTGCAAGCACGTCGTGCGTGATGCCGCCCGAAATGCGTGCGCTCTGCGTCCAGTCCTTGCCGGCCGCGCCGATTGCCGCGAACAGGGGCAGGAAGTGTTCGTCGGTGGGATGGGCGCGGACCGCAAACGGCGCTTTCGTGCGGTAGTCCAGCAGTTCGCCAAGTGCACCCTCATCGATCTGCTTCCATACCCAGTCGGCAAATGTGCTGGCATAGGCTTCGACGCCGGATTGCGCTGCGTGTTCAGCGAATACTTCGTGCAGGTTGTGGGTGAGGCTGCCTGAGGCGACGAACAGAATGTCCTGCTCGCGCAGCGTGGCAAGGGCCTGACCCAGCTCCAGCAAGGCGAGCGGCGAGGGGACGGCCGGTTGTGAGATCTGAATGACGGGAACGTCGGCTTCGGGGAAAAGGTGCATCAGCGGCACCCATGCGCCGTGGTCCCGACCGCGCCCGGCGTCGGCACGTGCCTCGATGCCGTGGTGGGCGAGCGTCGCGATGACTTCCGCGGCAAGCGCGGGCGCCGCAGGGGCGGGATACTGGAGCGAATACAGTTCTCGCGGAAAGCCGCCGAAGTCGTGAACGGTGTCGAGTGCAGCGCCGCTCTGAACCCTGACCCCACGGGTCATCCAGTGCGGCGACAGCACGACTGCGGCACGTGGTCGTGGCAGTCTGCGACCCAGTTCGCCAAGCCGGGGGCCCAGCAGGCCGGGCTCGACGGCGAACATGGGTGAGCCGTGAGAGATGAAGAGTGTAGGGAGTGGCACGGGGTCCGCCTTGTCCTGGTGCGTATTCGATGCCTGTAGTGTATTGACGACTCAAGGGTGGATAAATAGTTGGGCGTTTGACTTACTGTCTCTGAAATCGAGACAATGTCCCCATGGGACGCTTCCGTGAAATGAACAGCTTTGTTGCAGTCGTCGAGGCGGGCAGTTTTGTCGCAGCGGGCGAAGTGCTGCGCCTGTCCAAGGCGGCAGTATCGCGTAGCGTGATCGAACTCGAGACCCGCCTAGGCGCCCGCCTGCTGCAGCGTACGACCCGGCGATTGTCTTTGACCGAAGCCGGGCGGGCCTACTATGGACATTGCAAGCAGATTCTTGCCGAGCTGGAAGAGGCGGATCGTGCAGTGGGCGTGGTCAGTGGCAATCCGGTCGGGCGTTTGCGCATCAATGCGCCCTATTCGTTCGGAATACTGCACCTCGCGCCCCTGTGGGGCGGGTTCATGGCGAAGTATCCCGATGTCGAACTCGACATCAGCCTCTCCGACCGACTGGTCGACGTCGTCGACGAAGGGTTTGATGTCGTCATCCGCATTAGCCGCTTGCAGGATTCGACCCTTGTCCATCGACGGCTTGCGTCCACCCGGCTGTTGATCTGCGCCAGTCCGGAATACCTTGAGCAGCACGGCGTGCCAGCCTCGGTCGAGGACATTGCCCGTCACAGCGTCATTGCATACAGCTATGCAGCGCAGGGTGATGTATGGCGCTTCACGACGCCGCAGGGCGAGCAAGAGGTGCAGACCAAACCGCATGTCCGCACCAATAACGGCGACACCTGCCGCGCGCTTGCGCTCGCTCACCAGGGGCTGGTGAAGCAGCCTGACTTTCTGGTGGGAAATGATCTGGCACAAGGACGACTGGTTGAAGTGCTGCCAGAGTGTCTGGTCGGGGAGATCGATGTCTACGCGGTCTATCCCTCGCGCAAACACCTCTCGGTCAAGATCCGTGTGCTGATCGACTATCTTGCCGAAGCCTTCGAGCGGCCCGGGTGGGCGTGGCAGGGCGGTGCGAGCCATGACGGGGGGCGACAGGCGTGTACCGAGCCAGCGCGTCCGTGACGCATGGCGCAAGGTGGCGGACTGCGCGATGTCAGGGGGCTGCTTCATGATGTGCGCTTGCCGGGAACGACCGAACATGACGGAATGCATACATGCGGCCTGAACAGAATACGGATCCCAGTCCTGACTTTCTCCCCGAGGCTGGGGGAACGATCCTCGTCGTCGATGACGTGCCGGACAATCTCGCCGTGCTGGGGGCGCTGCTGCAGCCTCACTACGATGTGCTGGCGGCGCCTTCGGGCACGCGGGCGCTCGAGATCTGCTCGCGCGGACCCGTGCCGGACCTGATCCTGCTCGACGTCATGATGCCCGGCATGGACGGCTACGAGGTGCTGGAGCACCTTCGCTGGCAGCCTGCGACACGTGACATTCCGGTGATCTTCCTCACCGCGCTGGATGACCCGCGTGACGAAGAGCAGGGTCTGGCGCTCGGCGCGGCGGACTACATCACCAAGCCGATTCACCCTGCGGTTGTGCTCGCCCGCGTGCGCAACCAGCTTGAGGTCAAACGCGCGCGAGAAGTGTTGCACAACCGGAATCTTGATCTCGAGTCAGAAGTGGCGCGGCGAATGGCCGAGAACGACATGACGCAGCTGGTGACGATCCGCGCGCTGGCTCACCTGGCCGAAACGCGCGACCCGGAAACCGGCAACCACATTCTGCGCACGCAGGGTTATGTGCGTCTGCTGGCCACCCGGCTGCAGGCTCATCCGCGTTTTCAAGCGAGGCTGGACCCGGGCTACATCGAGCTGCTGACGCGCTCGGCGCCCTTGCACGACATCGGCAAGGTCGGTATCCCGGATCATATTCTGCTCAAGCCCGGGCCACTTGGTGCCGATGAATGGATCATCATGAAGACGCACTCCCGCCTTGGTGCGGAGGCGATCGAACTGGCAGAGGGGGACATCGAGCAGCCCGTGCCCTTTCTTGCGCTGGCAAAGGAGATCGCGCGCTGGCATCACGAGCGTTGGGATGGCAGTGGCTACCCGGACGGGCTCAGGGGCGACGAGATTCCGGTTTCGGCGCGGCTGATGGCCGTTGCCGATGTTTTCGATGCGCTGATTTCGGATCGCATCTACAAGGCAGGCATGTCCTACGCCGACGCGCGGAAACTCATCGAGGCGGGGCGCGGACAGCATTTCGACCCGGACGTGGTAGACGCCTTCCTGAGCGGATTCGACGCATTTGTCGACATCGCGGAGCATCATCGGGATGTCCATCGCACCCTGTCCTCAGGCGGCACCTGACCGCAGCAGGAGATTGACCGAATGGAAGCAGACCCGTCGGCAACTGCGACAGATTCTGACAGTAGGGCGCTTCGTCGCGCCACCTGGCGGGTGGTGCTGCCCTACGCGTTGTTCGCGAGCGTGTGGATCGTGCTCTCCGACCGTGCGCTCGATCTCTTGCCCGAATCCATTGCAGACAAGGCCTGGCTGCAAACCTTCAAGGGCTGGTTCTTCGTGTGCATCACCTCATTGCTGCTCTATGGCGTGGTGCGCGACATGTTGCTGCGGCTTACCGAGGCGAGCCGGCGCCGGTATGAGGAACAGCGCAGCCGTCTGCAGGCTGCGCGACTCCTGAGCGCGATTGCCGATAGCTCGAGCGATGCGATTTTTGCCAAGGATCTCAGCGGCCGCTACCTGTTGTTCAACAAGGCAGCGACCGATTTTGTTGGCAAGGACGCCGATGAGGTTCTGGGACATGACGACCGCGTGCTCTTTCCCCCTGCTCACGCGCAGGTGGTGATGGCCAACGACCAGCGGGTCATGGCAGCCGGGGAGACCATGAGCTTTGAGGAAACGGTGAGGTTGCCCGACCGCGAAGTCACGTATCTTGCCACGAAGGGGGTGTTGCGCGGAGCGAGTGGTGAGGTCACCGGGATGTACGGCATTTCGCGTGACATCTCCGCGCTCAAGGCCGTCGAGTTCGAACTGCGAAAGCTGTCGCAGGTCGTTGAGCAAAGCCCCGAGAGTGTCCTGGTGACCGATCGCGAGGGGCGGGTCGAATACGTCAACGAGACCTTCACGGTGCATAGCGGCTATCTGCCTGCCGAGGTGCTCGGTCAGCCTGCGAGCATGTTCGGCGAGGCCCTGACGCCCGCGTCAAGCTTCGAGGAACTGTGGGCTACCCTGTCGCGAGGTGAGGCGTGGAGCGGCGAGTTCATCAATCAGCGCAAGGACGGCAGCAGCTATGCCGTGTTCGCCCGGGTGGTGCCGATTCGCCGCGAAGACGGCAGCATCTCGAACTACATGTCGCTGCAGGAGGACATCACCGAGAAGAAGCGTATCGAGGCCGAACTGGAGCAGCACCGCAAGCATCTCGAAGAACTGGTGTCCAGCAGGACGGCCGAGCTGAGGGATGCCACCGAACGTGCGAACGCGGCCAGCGAGGCCAAGAGTGCCTTCCTGGCCAATATGAGCCATGAGATCCGGACCCCGATGAATGCCATCATCGGCCTCACCCACCTTCTGCGCCGGGATCATCCCGCGCAGCGCCAGATCGAACGCCTGGACCGGGTGGGCAGTGCAGCGCGTCACCTGCTGTCCGTGATCAACGACATTCTCGACCTGTCCAAGATCGAGGCCGGCCGGCTCCGGCTGGAGAACGGCGAGTTTGCCTTGGGCGCAGTCTTCGAGCACGTGCAGTCCCTGATTGCTGAGCAGGCGAAGGCAAAGGGTCTGACCGTTGAGCTCGATACCTGCGATGTGCCGGGACGGCTGTGCGGCGACGCCACCCGCTTGCGTCAGGCCCTGCTCAATTACGCAGCGAATGCGATCAAGTTTACCGAGCACGGTTCGGTGTCGCTGAGCGCATCCGTTGCAGAAGACCGGGGTGATGCGCTGCTCGTACGCTTCGAGGTCACGGACACCGGCATTGGGGTGGCGGCAGACAAGATTCCGCGCCTGTTCGATGCCTTCGAACAAGCGGACGCCTCTACCACCCGGCGTTTCGGGGGAACCGGTCTTGGCCTGGCGATCACCCGCCGGCTTGCGACCCTGATGGGGGGAGAGGCGGGCGCCAAGAGTGAGCCGGGCCACGGCAGCACCTTCTGGTTCACTGCCGTGCTCAGGCGGGGGCGCGGCGCGGTAGCCAACCCCCCGTCCGTGTCCGCCGGTGAGTCCGAACGCGTCCTTCGTGAGCAACATGCAGGCGCTCATGTGCTGCTGGCTGAAGATAATCCGGTCAATCGCGAAGTGGCACTGGATCTGCTGAGTGGAGTCGGCCTGGCCGTCGAATCGGTCTCCACCGGGCGGGCCGTGCTCGAGCGCTGTCGCACCAGCGATTTCGACCTGATCCTGATGGACATGAGGATGCCCGAGATGGACGGGCTGGAGGCCACGCGCGCCTTGCGGGCGAAGACGCGCAACCGTCACACCCCGGTCGTCGCCCTGACGGCCAACGTTTTCGAGGAGGATCGTCGTGCCTGTTTTGCGGCGGGCATGGACGACTTCGTGGCCAAACCAGTGGATCCGCAGGACCTGTATTCGACACTGCTGCGCTGGTTGCCGCCGCGTGCGGTGGCGGGTGCAGCTGCCGCGCAGGCGTCGGTGCCTGCGGAACCCGTCTCTGTTGAGCGCGCGCCCGAAGTGATCGAGGCTGCAGTCGCGCAAATGAAGCTGTATCTGGCGAACGCAAACATGCGTGCCAACCGCCTGCTTGAGGACGAGCGTCGTGTCTTCGCAACGGTACTCGGTTCCGTTTTTTCAGAGTTCGAGCACAATGTAGCCTGCTTCAGGTATCCGGAGGCACAGGCCTTGCTGGCGCAGTGCCGGACGCCCGGGGGCGACTGAACGTCGGAAACCGGTTTGAGCCGTTACGATGCATCGTCGGACACGCGCTGATCCGACCACCTTTCGGAGACACGCCCGCCTTGGGTTCTACTCGCTCAGCCATTTCATTGCGTCGAACGCTGCTGCTGCGTGCCCTGCTGCTCGCCTTCGGCAGTTCGCTGGTGGTCACCATCGGCTTTGTCACGCTTGGCATGGTGCCGGTTCTCGAACGCGTTGCCGAGAGTGATTTCAATCTTGCCGCAGAGCGTGTCGAGGCCAGGCTGCGTCAGACCTTCGAGCCCGAAGAGCGTCAGCTTGCCATCAGCCTGGCATGGGTCGGTGGCAACCTGCCTGACGTGGACAATCCGGCGCGTTTCAACGAGTACTTCATGCCGGTCCTCGCCGCGTCGCCGTATATCACCTCGGTGGTGGCCGGTACGTCGACGGGCCAGGGCTGGATGCTGCTGCAGCGTGGAGATGGGCAGTGGCGCAACCGTCTGACCGACATCCCGCGCTGGGGCCAGATGCAGCTTTTCATCGACCTCGCGCCGGGCGTCAAGGCGCAGGAACGCCGGGAGGCCCTGGACTACGATGCCCGCAAGCGCCCGTGGTTTACCGGAGCGCTCACGGAGGCCGCGCCCGGAACGGTGCATTGGACGCGACCCTACACCTTCTTCACCACCGGTGATCCCGGCATTACCGCGTCACGGCACACCATGCTGGCGGATGGGCGCGACCTGGTGATTGGCTTCGATCTGACCTTGCGCGACCTGTCGGCTGCGACGCTGGATGCGGAAGTCGGCCGGCAGGGGCTGGCACTGATCATGACCGAGGACGAAAGCGTGCTCGGGCTGCCCAGGCGACCCGACAGTGTTGCCGTCGATGAATGGCTGGGCAGCGTGCTCCTGCCGGTTGGCACCCTGGGCATCGCCGCAGTCAACGATCTGCTGCCCGTGTGGCGACGCGCCAGAGGACAGGCGATCGGTGTGGCGCACTACGAGTCGAACGGAGTGCCCTGGCTGTTCAGTGCGCGGCCCTATCGACTGGGGAAGCAGACCTTCTGGGTACTGGTGCTTGCGCCCGAAGCCGACTTTGCGCCGGCCTGGACGGTCATCGGTTTTGGGCTTGCGGGCGGACTTCTGCTGCTGCTGGCTGCGGCAGGCAGTGTGGCCCAGGTGCAGGCGCGCATCATCGCCCGTCCGCTCGAGACCCTTGCCGAGTCGAGCAAGCGCATCGGTGCGCTCGATTTCAGCCCGCCGCAACCGGTGCAGAGCCGGATCGCGGAGATTGCGCAGCTCGCACAGGCGCAGGAGAGCATGCGCGAACTGCTGCATCGCAACCAGCTGGCGCTGCGCGATCACGCCGAGCGTCTGAACACGCAGGTCAGGGAGCTGCGGGACGCGGAGGACCGCATCAATACGCTCGCCTTCTATGATCCGCTCACCGGCCTGCCCAACCGCCGGCTGCTGAGCGACCGCCTGCAGCGGGCACTGACCAGTTGCGCCCGCAATCATCGAAAAGGGGCCTTGCTGTTCATCGATCTGGACAACTTCAAGACGCTCAACGACACGCTGGGGCATGATCTCGGCGATCTGCTGCTCAAGGAGATGGGCGGGCGCCTCGCCGCGACGATACGCGAGGGTGATACCGCGGCCCGGCTGGGTGGCGACGAGTTCGTGCTCGTCCTCGAGGGCCTGAGTGCCGACGCCGATGAAGCCATGGCGCATACGCGGCTTGTCGGCGCCAAGCTGCTGGAGGCGCTCAACAAGCCCTATCAGCTCGGGGAGCATGAGACCTGCAGTACTGCAAGCATTGGCGCGACCCTGTTCGAGGGGCACGAGGTCAATGTCGACGAGCTCTTCAAGCAGGCCGATCTGGCGATGTACCAGGCCAAGGCCGACGGGCGCAGCCGGCTGTGCTTCTACGGGCCTGCAATGCAGGCAGAGCTCAGCGAGCGCGCTGCTCTCGAGGCCGACCTGCGGCGTGCGCTCGCGCAGGAGCAGTTCGAACTGCACTATCAGCCACAGGTGAGTTCGGCTGGCGGCCTGATTGGCGTCGAGGCCCTGCTACGGTGGAATCATCCGCAGCGCGGCATGGTGTCGCCGCTCAGCTTCATTCCGGTCGCGGAAGATAACGGGCTGATCCTCGACATCGGACGCTGGGTGCTGCTCGCTGCTTGCCGGCAGCTTGCCGAGTGGGCCGAAGTGCCGCGCCTGGCGGCCATGACCGTGTCGGTCAATGTCAGCGCACGCCAGTTCCGGCATCCCGACTTTGTCGACGAGGTCAAGTCCGCGCTCGAGTTCACCGGGGCGGCCAGCCGCCTGCTCAGGCTCGAGCTGACCGAGAGTCTGCTGCTTGAGGATGTCGAGGCGGTCATCGTCCGCATGCAGGCCTTGCGCGCGCTTGGGGTGGGGTTTTCGCTCGACGATTTCGGCACCGGCTATTCTTCCCTGTCCTACCTGAAGCGCCTGCCTCTGACCGAGCTCAAGATCGACATGTCCTTCGTGCGCGACGTGCTGGTGGACCCGAACGACGCGGCAATTGCACGCACCATCATCGCGCTCGCGCACACGATGGGGTTGAGCGTGATTGCCGAAGGGGTCGAGTCCGAAGCCCAGCGCGGCTTTCTCGCGCGTTCGGGCTGCGATGCCTATCAGGGCTATCTGTTTGGCCGGCCGGCGCCTGCCGCGCAGGTCATGCAATTTGCCCACAACGCGACCTCGGTCGCAAGCTGAGTCAGGGGCTGTCGAGACCGCGTGACCCGCACGCGTGCCTCAGCCTGGCAGGCAGACGAATCCGTCCATCAGCATGCGCGCACTGCGGCTCATCACGGCCTTGCCCAGCGTCCAACCGGCCTCGGTCCGGTGTGCGTCGACACCGACGCGGGTGCAACCGGAAGGCTGGCCGAGTCTGAGGGGGGCGGTGCCGTGCTCGCAGACATGCTCGGATGCCACCGTGCCAGGGATGGCCGCCGCTGCAGCGATCGCAATGGCTGCCGTGCCGGGGATGGCGTGGTGAAAGACGCCCATCGACAGCACCCGGCAGGAGAGGTCGATGTCGTCGGCGGTGAACGCGCACCCGTCGGCGGCGCGAAAGGCCTTCGCGCGGTCGAGTACGGCGAGCTTGGGCGTATGAGCGCGCGCCTGCGCCTCGGCCGCGTTCGCCGCCAGCCCCATGGCGAGGGCGCCCGCAACGCGGATGCGCTCGCAGCGCGTCAGGAGCCCGGGCTGGGCATTAAGTGCCGCCTGCGAGGCGCTGCAATCGAGTTCGAGCGCGGCCGCCCCGATCAGAACCATTGGATTCCCGGCGTTGATCAGGGTGGCGTCGATGCGCTCGTCCGCCGTTTGAAGGCAGTCGCGCATCCGCCCCGTCGGGAACAGTCCGGCCGCACCGCTTCCTGCCGGGTCGAGAAATTCGAGCCGGATCTCTGCTGCGGGGAAGGCCACGCCGTCGAGCATGAAGTCGCCCGCCTCGCATACTTCGCCTGCAAGCATTGGCACCTGTGCAAGGATGCGTTTGCCGATGTTTGCCTGCCAGATGCGCACCCTTGCCATGCCGTCGGCGGGCGCCTGCAGCAGTCCCCGGCTGATGGCAAACGGGCCGACGGCCGCAGTCAGGTTGCCGCAGTTGCCGGACCAGTCGATGCGCTCGCCTGATACCGGCACCTGCCCGAACAGGTAATCCACATCGCAGCCGGCCCGGCTCGAGGGTGCCAGGATGACGACCTTGCTGGTGCTTGAAGTGGCGCCGCCGAGTCCGTCGATCTGTTTGCCATAGGGGTCGGGACTGCCAAGCAGGCGCGCGAGCAGGGCGTCGCGGGTCGCGTCGTCGGCAGGCAGATCCCTTGCCAGCATGAACAGGCCCTTGCTGGTGCCGCCGCGCATCCACGCGGCAGGGATGCGGCGCTGACGGGTCATGCTGCGGGTGCCACCGGGGCGGCTGTTGCGTCGTTCGGGCTCTGAGCGTGGGCTGGCCGGCGGCGCTCGATTCTGATGGAGCGGGCGCGCAGCTGACCGCAGCCTGCATCGACGTCCTGACCGGCCGAGTGGCGCAGTTTGGTCAGCACGCCACGACGATGCAGCCAGCGGCCCAGCTCGGCCGCGCGCTCCCATGAGGGGCGGCGGAACTCGAGTTCGGGTACGGCGTTGTACGGAATCAGGTTCATGATCGCGTACTTGCCGGTGAGCAGACGGACGATGCCTTCCATCTCCTCCTCGCTGTCGTTGACGCCTTCGATCAGCGTCCATTGATACTGGATCGGATAACCGGTGGCGCGGGCATAGCGTTCGCCGAGTTCGACCAGTTCGGCAGGGGCGATGCGGGGCGCGCGCGGCAGGAGCTTCTCGCGCAGCGCGGGCAGGCTCGAGTGCAGCGACAGGGCCAGCGCCGGTTTGACCGTCATCTGCGGGAGGCGCTCAAATACGCGTGGATCGCCGACCGTGGAGAACACGAGGTTCTTGTGTCCGATGCCGCCGATGGTGCCGAGGAACTCGATGGCTTCGATCACGTTGTCGATGTTGTGGGCCGGTTCGCCCATGCCCATGAACACCACCTTGGTCACCCGGCGCATGCTGCGGGCGAGGGCGACCTGGGCAACGATTTCCGCACTGCCGAGCTGGCGCAGCAAACCATCCTTGCCCGTCATGCAGAACACGCAACCGACTGCGCAACCGAGCTGACTCGATACACACAGACCGTCGCGCGGCAGCAGCACGCTCTCGACGGTCTGCCCGTCGGCCAGTTCCACCAGCAGACGTGAGGAGCCGTCGTCGCCAGGGTGCGCTGAGTTCAGCCGTGCAAGGCCATCGAGCTCGGCCATGAGTTCGGGCAGTGCGTTGCGGATGGACTGCGGCAGAAAGTGCTCGGCGGGGCGACGGCCGGCGTCGAGCGGCCGGCGCTGAATCCAGCCGCGCAGCACCCTTTGCTCATGGCAGGTTTTGGCGCCGAGGTCGTGCAGGCGGCGGGAGATCTGTTCGATACGCATGGGGTCCGAATCCTAGCACCCGCGTCGATGCAGCGGACAAGAAAAAGCCCCGATGGCAGGCCATCGGGGCTTTGGTCAAGCAGTGCCGCTGAAGCGGAACTTACTTGGCGATGTTCTGGAACTTGGCCATGGCAGCCTGACCAACTTCGGTGGCCAGTGCGGTGAAGGCTTCGCCCTGCGACTGCAGGAGCTTGAACAGTGCGGTGTTGGCATCGACGTTGAAGCGAACCAGCTCTTCCGGCGTCTTCAGCTTGGTGGCCTTCTGAGCTTCGGCCTGGAAGAAAGCCATCAGCTCTTCGCTGGCCTTCTTCTGCAGTTCGATGGACTTGCCAATGGTTTGAGCCTGAACGGCCATAAGGGCTTGAACAGCTTCAATCGGGTTTTGGAATTCGGGTTTCGTAGCCATGGTGTTCCTCCGGTGGTTATGTTGCAGTGCACAATATGTATGTAACTCTACCCCAATCGTTCGTGAAGTCAACGCTTTTTTTACGAAGTTTGAATGGGCCGGGTTACAGCCGTGCTGCTTGCCATTCATATGACGCGGTCTTCACACGCTTCGTCTCCCGCGCCTGGGCGGCTTGACGGCTTCAGCCGGTCTTGCGCGGCACGGGCCTGAGGATGGTGCTGTGTTCTCCGCGCATGACCTTGAGCAGTTCGGTGCGCGCCTTGTTGTGAGCAAGCCCCCGTTCCACCAACGATTCGATCAGCTGACCAAAGCGTTCGCGCTGCTTCAGTCCGGCCGCACTGCGGTCACGGCGATTGTTGAAGCAGTCCATCAGTGTTGATCCGCAAACGCAGTTGCGAAACAGTTCGACGATGACCGCACCGTCGTCATCCAGGGTTTGCTTGAGTCCGCTGCGTCCGCTACCCACGCGCCCGGTCTGGCCGACGTAGTCGTCGACGTTGGCATAGGTCCGGCCGCACATTGCGCAGCGCTTTGGAAAGGCGTTCGCTGCCAGTTCCTGCAGACCGGCATACAGGCTGCCGTCGATGCCGATGTCGAGTGGTGGGTTCTGCTCGTCTGTCATTCGTGCTCTCCCGGGGCTGGCTTCCTGCACTGAGTGCGGGTTGTCGTTCGACCCTGTTTCTCAGGCACAAGCGTACCCGGAGAAAGCAAAACGGAATATTGCCGATGCGAAGCCCGATCATAAGGTGAAGGGCGCGAACGATCCGGACCGCAGGCCGACGCGGCCACCACCACCGACGGCAATGGGTTCGGGAGAGATGGAAAAAATTGCCCGCCATCGTGAGGATGGCGGGCACTCAAACCCGGGACGGGCAGGGAATCGGATGGAATGCGGGATGGCTCAGGCCGCGCGCTTGAGCGCGTAGCGCCGGGCAATCGCGTCCAGCGGCAGCGGCTTGATGCGGCTGCCGTGGCCGGCGCAGCCGAAGGCCTCGAAGCGCTCCTGGCAGATGCCTGCGGCGGCTTCTTTCGCGGCCTTGAAGAACTTGCGCGGATCGAATTCCTTGCGCTCCGTGTCGACAAGTCTGCGCATCGCACCGCTCATGGCCAGGCGCAGGTCGGTGTCGATGTTGATCTTGCGCACCCCGTGGCGGATGCCTTCGATGATGGCGTCCACCGGCACGCCCCAGGTTTCGCCGATGTCGCCACCATGTTCGCGGATGATGGCGAGCCATTCCTGGGGCACACTGCTCGAACCGTGCATCACCAGGTGGGTGTCGGGAATGCTGCGGTGAATTGCAGCAATGCGGTCGATGGCGAGGATGTCACCGGTGGGCGGACGGGAAAACTTCCACGCACCGTGGCTGGTGCCGATGGCAACGGCGAGTGCATCGACGCCGGTTGCTGCGACGAATGCGGCGGCTTCGGCCGGGTCGGTGAGCATCTGTTCGTGCGCCAGCGTGCCTTCCGCGCCGACGCCATCCTCTTCGCCGGCCTGGCCGGTTTCGAGCGATCCGAGGCAACCGAGCTCACCCTCGACCGACACCCCGACAGCGTGCGCCATATCGACGACCCGGCGGGTCACCTCGACGTTGTAGTCGTAGCTTGCCGGGGTCTTCATGTCTTCGCGCAGGGAGCCGTCCATCATCACGCTGGTGAAGCCGGCGCGAATCGACTGCTGGCAGATGGCGGGGCTGGCGCCGTGGTCCTGGTGCAGGCAGACCGGGATCTCGGGCCATTGTTCGACGGCCGCCTCGACCATCTTCTTGATGAAGGCCTCTCCGGCGTAGCTGCGCGCACCGGCCGATGCCTGCAGGATGACCGGGCTGTCGGTCGCGGCGGCGGCCTGCATGATCGCCTGGATCTGTTCCATGTTGTTGATGTTGAAGGCGGGGATGCCGTACTCGTGATCGGCGGCGTGATCGAGCAACTGCCGCAGTGAAATCATGGCCATCGGGTGTCTCCGTGGTCGTATCGAAAGCCGCTCAGTCGGCGCTCATCATGGCGCAGGCTGTATCGAGCATGCGGTTGGAAAAGCCCCACTCGTTGTCGTACCAGGCGGTCACGGTGACGAGTTCGCCATCGACCTTGGTCAAGGTGGCGTCGAACAGGCTGGAGTGCGGGTTGTGGTTGAAGTCGCAGGACACCAGCGGCAGATCGTTGATACCGAGGATGCCGCGCAAGGCGCCGTGGGCCGCTTCGCGCACGAGGTCGTTGACCTCGCCGACGCTGGTGGCGCGTGAAGCCACGAAGGTGAAATGGGTGAAGGACACGTTCGGCGTGGGGACGCGCATCGCATAGCCGTCGAGCCGTCCTGCGAGTTCGGGCAGCACCAGGCCGACCGCCGCCGCCGCGCCCGTCCTGGTCGGGATCAGCGACTGTGTGGCGGAGCGTGCGCGGCGCAGGTCGGGGTGATGAACGTCGATCAGTACCTGGTCGTTGGTGTAGGAATGCACCGTGATCATGTGGCCACGCACGATGCCAAGCGGGCGGTGGAGGGCGAAGGCGAGCGGCGCGAGGCAGTTGGTGGTGCAGCTCGCGTTGGAGACCACGCGGTGCTTGCGTCGCAGTGTCCGGTCATTGACGCCATAGACGATTGTGGCATCCACATCGTCGCCACCCGGTGCCGAGATCAGCACCTTGCCGGCACCGGCATCGAGGTGTGTGCCTGCTTTGTCGCGCGAGGTGAAGAGCCCGGTACATTCGAGCACGACGTCGATGCCCAGTTGCTGCCAGGGCAGTTGCGCCGGATCGCGTTCGGCGAGGACCTGGATGCAGTCGCCGGCAACCGTCAACGTGCCGTCGCCAACCTCGACCGGATGCGGAAACGGGCCGTGAATGCTGTCGTAACGTGTGAGATGGGCGTTGGTTTCGGGGCTGCCGAGGTCGTTGATGGCGACGATCTCGATGTCGTGGCGTTTGCCGCTTTCATAGTGCGCGCGCAGCACGTTGCGGCCGATGCGTCCGTAGCCGTTGATGGCGACTCTGGTGGTCATGCTGTCTCCTCGAGTGGTGTGATCCTGTGTCAGCGCAGTCGGCGGGCCGTATCCACGATGCGTTCGGGCGTCATGCCGAACAGAGTCGCCAGCTCGCCTGCCGGGGCCGATTCTCCAAAGCGGTCAATACCGATGACGGCGGCGCGTGGTGCACCGGCAAGGTATTTCCACCAGCTGTCGGGCTGTGCAGCCTCAATCGCCACGCGCGGAACATCGGGCGGCAGCACGGCATCGCGCCAGCTCGCGGGCTGACGGTCGAAGGCCGCGGTGCAGGGCATGGAGACGACGCGGGTGGCGATGCCGTCGGCCTGCAGCCGCGCGCGTGCCTCCATCGCCAGCGCGACTTCGGAGCCGGTGGCAATCAGCACCATCGCAGGCTGGCCGTCGTCGGCTTCGGCCAGCACGTAGCCGCCGCGTGCGATGTCGCCGAGGCGCTCCGCGTCGCGCGCTTGATGGGGGAGGTTCTGGCGCGAGCAGGCGATCACGCTGGGACCGTCGGCCCGCATCACCGACGCGTTCCAGGCCGCCTGCGTTTCGACCGCGTCGCAGGGCCGCCAGACGTCGAGATTGGGGATCTGCCGCAGGCTGGGCAGGTGTTCGACCGGCTGGTGCGTGGGGCCGTCTTCGCCGAGGCCGATGGAGTCGTGCGTCATCACGTAGACGACGCGCTGGCGCATCAGCGCGCTCATGCGCATGGCGTTGCGGGCGTAGTCGGAGAAGACGAGGAAGGTGGCGCCGAAGGTGAGGTAGCCACCGTGCAACGCGATGCCATTGAGCGCGGCGGCCATGCCGAACTCGCGCACGCCCCAGTTGATGTGGCGCCCCGCCTGGTCGGCGCGCACTGCGCCGCAGCCGGGCCAGTCGGTGAGGTTGGAGTGGGTGAGGTCGGCAGACCCGCCGAGCAGTTCGGGCAGGGCGCGGGCGAGGCGGCCGATGGCGTGCTGGCTGGCCTTGCGGCTGGCAAGTGTGGCGGCTTCGTTGTGCACGCCGCGCAGGATGGCATCGGCGAGGACGCGGAACCCGACGGGCAGGCGCTTGGTGACGCGGCGGGTGAACTCTGCGGCGAGTTCGGGCCACTCCCGGGCGTAGGCGTCGAACTGTGCCTGCCACGCGCTCTGGCGGGCGGCGCCTGTTTTACAGGCATCGAAGCTGTTGCGGATTTCTTCGGGGATGTCGAACGGGGGATGATCCCATCCGAGTGCGGCTCGGGTGGCGGCGATCTCGTCCTTGCCCAGCGGGGCGCCATGAACACTGGCCGTACCCGCGCGTGCCGGGCTGCCGCGACCGATGGTGGTGCGGCAGCAGATCAGGGTCGGGCCGGTGTCGTCGCGCGCGTTCCGGCGGGCGTCCCTGATGGCATGGTCGACGGCGTCGGTGTCGTGGCCGTCGACGTGTTCGATGACGTTCCAGCCATAGGCGCGAAAGCGTGCCGGGGTGTCGTCACCGAACCAGCCTGCAACATCGCCGTCGATGGAGATGCGGTTGTCGTCCCAGAGCGCGACGAGTTTCGATAGCCGTTGCACGCCGGCAAAGCTGGCCGCTTCGTGGCTGATGCCTTCCATCAGGCAGCCGTCACCAAGGAAGACCCAGGTGTGGTGATCAACGATGCGGTGGCCGGGTCTGTTGAATTCGGCAGCAAGGAGTTTTTCGGCGAGCGCCATTCCGACGGCGTTGGCGAGGCCCTGGCCGAGGGGGCCGGTGGTGGTTTCGATGCCGGGGGTGAGTCCGTATTCGGGGTGCCCCGGGGTTTTGCTGTGCAGTTGGCGGAAGCGCTTGAGTTCGTCGAGCGGGAGGTCGTAGCCACTGAGGTGGAGCAGGGCGTAGTGCAGCATTGAGCCGTGGCCGTTACTGAGAATGAAGCGGTCGCGGTCGGGCCAGGTGGGGTCGGTGGGGTTGTGTTTGAGGTGGCGGGTCCACAGTGCGACGGCGATTTCCGCCATGCCCATGGGCATGCCGGGGTGGCCGGACTGGGCGGCCTCGACCGCGTCGATGGCGAGGAAACGCAAGGCGTTGGCGCACAGGGTGTCCTGCGCGGTTTGTGACAGGCGCATGTTCATTGGAGTTGGCTCCGGGATGTTGAATTTTGTTGGTCGCGTCGTGTGTGCCACGAAGCGCTGAGCGCACGTGGTGTTTGTTCTGCAGCCTGCGGAACTCGCCCTGCGGGCTCAGACAGTCCTCGGCTGCGCCACAAACACCCCGCACACTCAGCTTGGCGCGGGTGGCTGCATGCAGTCTGTCAGACGTGGCAGCAACTCATTTCTTTCAGAACTGGCACGTGCTCCGTGGTGTGCGGGGCATTCACGGAGCGGCCGAGGACTGTCTGAGTGAGCGCAGCGAGCGAGTTCCGCAGGCCGACGGAGTGAATACCCCGTGCGCCACGAAGCGCAGGCACGGTCGCCCGCAAGCCATCGGACGCTTGCTGCTTCTCTGGCTGACGCAACTGCCCGCTGCACGAGGTCTTTGTTCCACGTTCTGTGGAATGGGCGCGCACAGTCCTCGATCGCTGCACAAACACCTCGTACAGCCCGCACGGCACCTGTGCTGGTGTTGAGTTGGGTGGAGATCGTCACAGCAGCTTCCTCCGCCGTTCCATCAGGCGCCAGATGAAGGGGGTGAAGATCAGCTGCATCGCCAGTTCCATCTTGCCGCCGGGCACGACGATGGTGTTGGCCCGACTCATGAAGCTGCCGTGGATCATGTTCTGCAGATAGGGAAAGTCGATGCCCTTGGGATTGGCGAAGCGGATCACCACCATGGACTCGTCGGCGGTAGGAATGGTGCGGGCGATGAAGGGGTTGGAGGTGTCCACCATCGGTACGCGCTGGAAATTCACATGGGTGCGGGAGAACTGCGGCACCACGTAGTGCACGTAGTCGTGCATGCGACGCAGGATGGTGTCGGTCACCGCCTCGGTTGAGTAGCCGCGCATGTTCTTGTCGCGGTGCAGCTTCTGGATCCATTCCAGGTTGACCACTGGCACCACGCCGATCAGCAGGTCGGGGAAGCGGGCGATGTCGGCGCCTTCCATCTTCACCGCACCGTGCAGGCCCTCGTAGAACAGCAGATCGGTGCCGGTCGGGATCTCCTCCCACTCGGTGAAGGTGCCGGGTTCCTGGTTGTAGGGGGCCGCCTCCTCCAGGTTGTGAAGGTACTTGCGGCGGCGGCCACTGCCCGATTCGGCATAGGTCCGGAACAGTTTCTCCAGCTCTGAAAACAGGTTGGCCTCGGCGCCGAAGTGGCTGAAACGGGACAGTTCTCCGCCAGCTTCGGCTGCGGCCAGTTTCTCGCGCATGGTCTTGCGGTCGAAGGCATGGAAGCTGTCGCCCTCGATCACTGCAGCAGTCACGTTCTCGCGCCGGAAGATTTCCTCGAAGGTGCGCTGAACCGTGCTGGTGCCCGCGCCGGACGAGCCGGTGATGGCAACGATGGGATGGCGTTCGGACATGGTCGTCCTCCTTACTGTGAGAAGGCGTGGTTGTCGCTGAACAGCGAGCGCGTGTTGAACAGCGGCAGCGGACTGTCGAGGCCGGCTGTCGGGTCGGCATGGTAGGTTTCGATGCGCTCAACCTCCTGGCGTGATCCGAAAACAAAGCCGATTCGCTGATGCAGTGCCTCTGGTTCGACTTCAAGAACCGGCATGCGTGCCGTCGAGGCCCGACCGCCTGCCTGTTCGACAATGAATCCGATCGGATTGCACTCGTAGAGCAGGCGCAGGCGGCCAGGGCGGCCGGGGTCCTTGCTGTCGCGCGGGTAGAGAAACACCCCGCCACGCATCAGGATGCGGTGGGTTTCGGCCACCAGCGATGCGATCCAGCGCATGTTGAAGTCGGCGCCGCGCGGGCCGCTGCGGCCTGCAAGGCATTCGTCCACATAGCGCCGCACCGGCGGCTCCCAGAAGCGTGAGTTGGACGAGTTGATGGCGAACTCGCGGGTGGTGTCCGGCACACGGATGTCCGGATGGGTGAGGAAGAAGTCGCCGAGAATCGGGTTGAAGGTGAAGCCCGCCACGCCCGTGCCGACACTCAGCACCAGCATTGTGGAGGGGCCGTAGATCGCATAGCCGGCTGCAACCTGGCGGGTGCCGGGCTGCAGGAAGTCGTCGGCGACCGCGTCCTCGCCGGGCGTGGGCGCGCGCAGGATGGAGAAGATGCTGCCGACCGCGACATTGACGTCGATATTGCTCGAGCCGTCCAGCGGGTCGAACACCAGCAGGTATTTGCCGCGGGCGTGACCTGCGGGCAAGGGGATAGGGGCTTCGTTTTCCTCCGACACCATGCCGGCGAGACCGCCACCCCAGTGGGTGGCACGCAGGAAGATGCCGTCTGCCAGCACGTCGAGCTTTTTCTGCTGTTCGCCCTGCACGTTGGCGCTGCCATGGTCGCCGAGCATGTCGGCGAGTGCGCCGTGGGCCACGGCGCGCGAGATGGCCTTGCAGGCCTGGGCGACCTGCAGGATCAGGGCGTTGAGTTCGCCGGTGGCCTCTGGATGATGACGGCGTTGGTCGATCAGGTATTCGGTCAGGGTGCTGCGCTCGATGTTGAACATGGGTCGGCCTCTGTGTGCGGGTTCAGTAGTCGCTGCGGTCTGCACCGCGCTCGGGGTCGAAGTCGAGTTCGGCATCAAACGCCGGTTCGGTGATCGTCACCGGCCTGGCAAACTGCCGGCTGGCGCGCACGTCGGCCTCGCTCAGCGTGCACAGAGCGCTGGCATCGACGCTTGCGCCGGACTCGAACAATCGCAGGGCCTGGCGCAGGCGCATGCGGTCGAGGGCGTTGCGAATGCTGCGCGCGTTGGCGAAGTGGGGGCGGGTGCGGCGCAGGGCGATGTACTCGTCGAAGGCGAGGCGCGCGGCTGGGTCGAAGCGATAGTTCCACTGCGCGAGCATGCGTTCCGCGATCTCGCCGAGTTCGCTGCTGGCGTAATCGGGGAAGTCCACATGGTGGGCGATGCGCGACTTTATGCCCGGATTCGACTCGAAGAAGCGCTCCATGCGGTCGGCGTAGCCGGCGAGGATCACCACCAGATCGTCGCGCTGATTCTCCATCACCTGCAGCAGGATCTCGATCGCTTCCTGACCGTAGTCCTTTTCGTTCTCGGGACGGTACAGGTAATAGGCTTCGTCGATGAACAGCACCCCGCCCATGGCGCGCTTGAGGACCTCCTTGGTCTTGGGTGCGGTGTGGCCAATGTACTGGCCGACGAGGTCGTCGCGGGTGACCGCCACGACGTGACCGCGCCGACAGTAGCCGAGACGCTGGAGGATCTCGGCCATGCGCATGGCGACCGTGGTCTTGCCGGTCCCCGGGTTGCCGGTAAAGCTCATGTGCAGCGAAGGTGCGGCGGTCGTGAGCCCGAGTCGCTGGCGCACGCGGTCGACCAGAAGCAGGGCGGCGATCTCGCGCACCCGGCGCTTGACCGGTGCGAGCCCGATCAGATCGTGGTCTAGGCCTTCGAGCACGTCGCCAATGCCGGCGTCGGCATATTCGGTGGCGAGGTCGATGCTTGCATCTGATGTGGGCGGTGTTTCGCCCGTCAGGCCTTGCAGGTCACTGGCGCTCATGTCGGTCTCCTCCATGCAGCATTCGGTGTGCGGGCGGAATGCGTTGTTCCGCCCTGCGTGCGGCCGGCTTCAGCCGGCGTATCGGGCGCCCTCTGTGCCTGCGCCCACGGCATAGCTTTCGAGCGTGTAGCGCAGGTTTCGTCCTCCGGTCTCCTGGCGTACCAGACGGAAGCCGGGTTCGCTGGGAGGGCGCTGGACGATGAAGGACATGCGCACTGTCTCCCAGCCCTTGGTCGAATCGAATGCGTTTACCCGGATGTAGTGGCCGGGATTGGCCTCGCGGCAGGCCTGCAGCTCCTGCATGACGCCGGCCGGGTCGGCCAGATCGAACATTGGCAGACCCCACATCGACCAGTAGGTGTTGCGTGGATGCGGGTCGTCCGTATATTCGAGCGCGACCGCCCAACCCTGATTCAGGCAGTAGTGGATCTGTGCCCCGATCTGGCTGTCGCTCAGATCGGGCAGGAATGAAAAGCAGCCCTGAGTGATACGCATGGTGGTGTCTCCTCGCTCTGTTCTGATGAATTCGTGTGGCGCCATCAGGCCACGCTGGCGGTGGGCACGAAGTCCGATGTGTCGGTGCTGGTGTAATTGAAGGTGATATCGCCCCAAGTATCGAGGGCGGCGCGCAGGGGCTGACACCACTTGGCGGCGTCGGCGAGGATCTGCGGGCCTTCGTTGACGATGTCGCGGCCTTCGTTGCGCGCCAGCACCATGCTCTCAAGCGCCACGCGGTTGGCCTGGGCGCCGGCCTGGATACCCATCGGATGACCGATGGTGCCGCCGCCGAACTGCAGCACGACGTCGTCGCCGAAGAGGTCGAGCAGCTGATGCATCTGGCCGGCGTGGATGCCACCCGAGGCGACCGGCATCACCTTCTTGATGCTGGCCCAGTCCTGATCGAAGAACAGGCCGCGCGGCAGATCCTGCTTCGTCACGCTGTCGCGGCACACGTTGTAGAAGCCCTGAACCGTCATCGGGTCGCCCTCGAGTTTGCCCACCGCAGTGCCTGCATGAAGATGGTCGACGCCTGCGAGGCGCAGCCACTTGGCGATCACGCGAAAGCTCACGCCGTGATTCTTCTGACGGGTGTAGGTGCCGTGGCCCGCACGGTGCATGTGCAGGATCATGTCATTGTCGCGGCACCAGTTGCTGATCGACTGGATGGCCGTCCACCCGATGATGAGGTCGACCATCACCACGCAGGAGCCCAGTTCGCGGGCAAGTTCCGCGCGCCTGTACATCTCCTCCATGGTTCCGGCAGTGATGTTGAGGTAGTGGCCCTTGATCTCGCCCGTCTGTGCCGCAGCCTGATTGACCCCTTCCATGCAGTACAGGAAGCGGTCGCGCCAGTGCATGAAGGGCTGCGAGTTGATGTTCTCGTCGTCCTTGGTGAAGTCCAGCCCGCCACGCAGCGCTTCGTACACGACGCGGCCGTAGTTCTTGCCGGAGAGCCCGAGCTTGGGCTTCATCGTTGCGCCCAGCAGCGGCCGGCCGTACTTCTCCAGGCGCTCACGCTCGACCACGATGCCGGTGGGCGGGCCGCGAAAGGTTTTCACATACGCAACCGGCAGGCGCATGTCTTCGAGGCGCGCAGCCTTGAGCGGCTTGAAGCTGAACACGTTGCCGATGATCGACGCGGTGAGGTTGGCGATCGAGCCTTCCTCGAAAAGGTCGAGGTCGTAGGCCACCCAGCAGAAGTACTGGCCTTCCTGGCCCGGCACCGGGTCGATACGGTATGCCTTGGCGCGGTATGTGTCGCTGGCGGTGAGTCGGTCGGTCCACACCACGGTCCAGGTGGCAGTGGAGGATTCGCCGGCGACTGCCGCTGCCGCTTCGACCGGATCCACGCCGTCCTGGGGCGTGATGCGGAAGACCGCGAGCACATCGGTGTCCCTGGGTTCGTAGTCCGGATCCCAGTAGCCCATCTGGGCATACTTGAGCACGCCGGCCTGGTAGCGCTTCTTCGGGTCGAGAATCTGCTGCGGAGTATCGGGTGCGCCCATGTCTGTCTCCTCTGGTCTGGTGAGCAGACATTACGGTTTTGTTGAGATAAGCTCCAATGATGAATGTTGGGGTTTTGAGATAAGGTTTTCTGATGAGACTCGCACATCGCCTGACCATGAAGCAGCTACGTGCAATCGTCGCCGTGGCCGATACCTCCAGCTTCACGCAGGCGGCGCGCCTGCTGCACCTCACCCAGCCGGCCGTGTCGATGCAGATCAAGGAGCTCGAGAGCGTGGTCGGTCAGGTGCTGGTGGACGGGCGGCGGGAGATCCGTCTCACGCCCGCCGGGGAGGTGCTCGTGCGCAGGGCGCGTGAGGCACTGGCTGCACTGGAGATGGCGGAGGTGGAGCTCAAGTCGATGCGTGGTGTGGCCTCGGGAACGCTCGAGGTCGTGGCCATCACCACCGCAGAGTATTTCGTGCCCCACCTGCTGGCGGAGTTCGGACGCCGCTACCCGGACATCAAGTTCCGCCTGACGGTGGAGAATCGCGACCGCGTGCATGCACTGCTTCAGGAGCAGCGTGCCGACCTCGCGATCATGGGCCAGCCGCCGGGTGGCATGGCCTTGCGCCGAATTCCGTTTTCGCCACATCGTCTGTCCTTCGTTGCCCGTCCCGACCACCCGCTGGCGGCGCGGCGCAACATCCCGCCCGCCGCGCTCGCCGGTGAGCGCCTGTTGCTGCGCGAACGCGGGTCGGGCACGCGCAGCAACCTCGAGCGCTTTCTGCGCGCGCACGGCGTCAAGCCACTTGCCGCAGATGAACTCGGCAGCAACGAGACCCTGAAGCAGGCAGTGATGGCGGGCATGGGCATCGCCTTCCTGTCCCACCACACCTTTGCAATGGAGGTCGAGAGCGGTCGCCTGGTCAGGCTCGATGTGGTCGACACGCCGGTGATCCGCGAGTGGAATGTGCTGGTCCATGCCGAACGTCCGCTGACACCGGCGCTGGAGGCGCTGCTCGACTTTCTGCAGTCGGACGGCGCATCGATGATGCGCGCGATCACCGGGTGACTCGCTGCTGGCCGGGTCTTCAGCCTGCCCGGATGAGAACCGGAGCTCGAGGGCAGGGCCCACATCGCGGGAACAGGGGCAGGGCGCGCGGCCGCAACAGGGTGGTGTGTCTTGGCGTAGAGAAGTGGTTCGGGCAGAAGGAAACCGGCGGCGCGGTCGCCGCGCTCAGTCGCCCCGGTTGCCGACGAACCTGAGCTCGAAGCGCTGCCGCCCCTCGCGCTCGAATGCGGCGACGTCCCAGTCGCCCGGCAGCAGCAGATCCGCGTATTCGGGCCGAAACACGTAGGCCTCGGCAGCCAGTTGTCTGCCCGCTGCGTCCACGACCGTCACTGCGCTGCGCTGGTACTGCTCGCCCTCGAATGCGTCCAGGCGCGCCAGCGCCGCCGGTGGGACGTCGAGGTAAAGCATGCCGCTGACTGCATGCCCGCGGGTGGCGACCATGCCCGGGTAGTCCTCGCCGCACACCGGATGCCTGCGATGGCCCTCGAGCGTGGCGGGGATCGCCGCCGGCTTCATTCCGCACACCTCGAACATGATGTGCGGTGTCATCAGTGAACCGTAGGTAAAGCAGTGTCGATTGTGTCCGTTCATCGGGGCAGGTCCGTTCTGTAGTGTCCGAGGCGAAAAAAAGCGCGCCAGTGGCGCGCTCTTGTGCAGCTTCGTCGCCGGAAGGCGATCAGCGTACGACTTGCGTCAGTTCGCCGGTCTTGTAGCGCGCAGCGATCTTCTCCAGCGACAGTGGCTTGATCTTCGAGGCCATGCCAGCGCAGCCAAAGGCTTCGAAACGCGCCTTGCACACCAGCTTGGCGGCTTCGCGAGCGGGCTTGTTGAACTCGCGCGGGTCGAACTTGGACGGGTTCTCGAACAGGAACTTGCGCACCGCGCCCGTCATCGCCAGCCGGATGTCGGTGTCGATGTTGATCTTGCGCACGCCGTGCTTGATGCCCTGCACGATCTCCTCGACCGGCACGCCGTAGGTTTCCTTCATGTCGCCGCCGTACTGGCGAATGATCTCGAGCAGCTCCTGCGGCACGGACGACGAACCGTGCATCACCAGGTGGGTGTTGGGCAGGCGGGCGTGGATGGCCTTGATGCGCTCGATGGCGAGGATGTCGCCGGTGGGCTTGCGGGTGAACTTGTAGGCGCCGTGGCTGGTGCCGATGGCGATGGCGAGCGCGTCGCAGTCGGTCTGCTTGACGAAGTCGGCAGCCTGGTCCGGATCGGTCAGCATCTGGCTGTGGTCGAGCGTGCCTTCGGCGCCGACGCCGTCTTCCTCGCCGGCCTGGCCAGTTTCGAGCGAGCCGAGGCAGCCCAGTTCGCCTTCGACGCTGACGCCGATCGCGTGCGAGAACTTCACGACCTCGCGGGTGACGGCGACGTTGTACTCGTAGGAGGAGGGGGTCTTGCCGTCTTCGAGCAGCGAGCCATCCATCATCACGCTGGAGAAGCCGGAGCGGATCGCGCCCATGCAGATGGCGGGGCTCTGGCCGTGATCCTGGTGCATCACGACGGGGATGTTCGGGTAGGTTTCGACTGCAGCTTCGATGAGGTGGCGCAGGAAGGCTTCGCCGGCATACTTACGGGCGCCGGCGGAGGCCTGCATGATCACCGGGCTGTCGGACTCGGCAGCCGCTTCCATGATGGCCTGAACCTGTTCAAGGTTATTGACGTTGAATGCGGGCAGACCATAGGTGTGTTCGGCGGCGTGGTCGAGCAGCTGGCGCATGGACACGAGAGGCATCAGAAATCTCCGGGGGTCGCCGGCGCTGGGTGGCCGGTCAATGGTCAGGTTGAATAAAGCGGCATTTTATCCCGTGAGCGGCTCCAGCCGGAACCGGCTCACACGGATTGAGACAAACGACGCGGTAATTTCACCACACGCGCGGCCTATTCGTCGCTGTTTGGCGGGTGATGATCGCCGACGCGCACGATCTTCAGGGTGTTGGTGCCGCCGGTGGTGCCGATGGGTTCGCCGATCGTGAGCACGATCAGGTCGCCGTATTCGACGACCCCCTGGTCGAGCAGAATCTGCTCGGCTTCCCACAGCAATACGTCGCGGTCGACATGGAGCTGGCTCATCAGCAGCGGATACACCTCGCGATACAGCGTCATCTGGTTGCGCGCGCTGATCTCAGGGGTGAGGGCGTAAATCGGCACGCCACAGATCGGCCGGCTCATCCACAGCGCGGTCGAGCCGGTCTGGGTCAGCGAGGCGATGGCCTTCACCTTCAGATGGTAGGCAGTCCAGATCGCCGCCATTGCAATCGATTGGTCGATGCGGGTGAATACCCGGTCCAGCACCTCGCGGTCGAGCCCGATTTCAGCCGATTTTTCGGCTTCGAGGCATACCCGGCTCATCGCCTCGACCACTTCGACCGGGAAGTTGCCGGAGGCGGTTTCGGCCGACAGCATCACCGCATCGGTGCCATCGAGCACCGCATTGGCGACGTCCGAGACCTCGGCGCGGGTTGGCACCGGGCTGGCGATCATCGACTCCATCATCTGTGTGGCGGTGATGGTCAGTTTGTTGCGGTCGCGTGCGGCGCGGATCATCTTTTTCTGCAGTGCGGGTACGGCGGCATCGCCCACCTCAACGGCGAGGTCGCCGCGTGCCACCATGATGCCGTCGGAGGCATCGAGGATTTCGTTCAGGTTGGCGACCGCCTCGGTGCGCTCGATCTTGGCGATCAGCATCGCCTCGCTGCCCGCCGCGCGCAGGAGCTGACGTGCCATGTACATGTCAGCTGCACTCTTGGGGAAAGACACCGCGACGAAATCGACGCCGATCTGTGCCGCGGTCTTGATGTCGTCCATGTCCTTGGCAGTGAGCGCCGGCGCCGTCAGCCCGCCGCCCTGGCGATTGATGCCCTTGTTGTTCGACAGCTCTCCGCCGACGCGCACGCGGGTGTGGATCTCGTGACCGAACACGCGCTCCACCACCAGTTTGAGTCGGCCGTCGTCGAGCAGCAGAACGTCTCCGGGTTTGACGTCCTTGGGCAGGTCCTTGTAGTCCAGCCCGACACGTTCGCCGTTGCCGGTCTCGCAGCGTGCATCGAGGATGAAGGGCGCGTCTCCCGTGAGCGTCACCCGGCCATTCTCGAACTTCCCTACCCGGATCTTGGGCCCTTGCAGGTCGGCAAGGATGCCCACCGGCCGGCCGGTGCGCGCCGATGCCTCGCGGATCGCGCTGGCGCGGGCAATGTGATCCTCGGCCTTGCCGTGGGAAAAGTTCATCCGTACCACGTCCACGCCCGCATGAACCATGCGCTCGAGCACATGAGGGTCGGTTGAGGCGGGGCCCAGTGTGGCTACGATCTTGGTATGGCGCGGCATGCAGTCTCCTTGTCTTGTGTTCCTCGCCATGGATGCTCGTCCTGGCGTGGCTAGCTCATGATTCTATCGGAGTGTGGAATGCAAAGGCGGGGGCGACGATGTGCATATCGTGTTCTATGCTGAAAAGAGAACTGCAAGGAGACGCTTTATGGAAAATGCAGCAATGCTGATGGCCTTGGTAGCGGTGGGACTGCTGGCGTTTGTGATCATCAGGAAGAAGGCGGAGGGAGACGAACCCGAGCAGGAGCTCATACGTGAGCAGCCGCACAGACGGTCCTTTCACGCTGTGGAGGTGCGGGCCTCCGGCAAGGCGTGTGCATCCTCACGTGCGCTGAAGGGCAAGCGTTACCTGTCCACCGAAGCCCCGCCCATACCCTTGCCTTCCTGTACCCAGGAAGCCTGCTCCTGTGTCTATGTCCATTTCGACGACAGGCGTGCAACCCAGCGACGCGACGTCTACCTGCATGGTGCGTACGAGCAGGGCGAGCGCAAGCAGGAGCGGCGTGCGCAGAATGGCCGCAGGCAGTCCGATCGTCTGCTGTTCGGGGGCGGCCACTGAATGAAGGCATTCGAGGCGCAGCGTCGAGGATATGCGTTGGTCTTGCCGTGACGCGTGGTGAGTCTGATCCGGCGTGATGAGCTGGCGGGTTGCCATGTGTGGCGCGACTGATCGCTTGACGAAGAATTGAAGCCTGAATGCCACTGCAAGAAAAACGGCCATCCGCAGATGGCCGTTTTCGATAGCACGACGACTTCAGTCGTTGTAGCGCGCCTCAAGTGCCGCAATCGCGGGCAGCGTCTTGCCTTCGAGGAACTCGAGGAAGGCGCCGCCGCCGGTGGAGATGTAGCCGACGTCGTCTGCGATATGGAACTTGGCAATGGCCGCGAGGGTGTCGCCGCCGCCTGCAATCGAGAACGCTTCGGAGTGGGCGATGGCCGAGGCCATCATCTTCGTGCCGCCTGCGAACTGGGCGTGTTCGAAGACACCCACCGGGCCGTTCCAGACGATGGTGCCGGCATGGGCGATGATGTCGGCGAGTTTTGCCGAGCTCTTGGGGCCGAAGTCGAGGATGCGGTCCTGCGGGCCGACTTCGTCGACCGGGATGCGGTTGGCACGCGCCAGCGCTGAGACCTCGTCCGCCACGACCACATCAACCGGCAGCGGCACTTCGGCGCCACGGGCCTTCATGATGTCCATGACCTGATGCGCTTCGCGCACCATTTCTGGCTCGGCGAGGGATTCGCCGATGCGCTTGCCTGCGGCGAGCAGGAAGGTGTTGGCAATGCCGCCGCCGACGATCAGCTGATCGACTTTCTCGGCCAGGGTCTTGAGGATGGTGAGCTTGGTCGACACCTTGGCACCGCCGACGATGGCAACCAGTGGGCGTGCAGGCGCATGCAGGGCCTTCGACAGCGCGTCGATCTCTGCGCCCATCAGCATGCCGGCGCAGGCCACGGGGGCAAAGCGGGCGATACCGTGGGTGGTGGCCTCGGCTCGGTGGGCCGTACCGAAAGCGTCGTTGACGTAGATGTCGCACAGTGCGGCCATCTTCTTCGCCAGCTCTTCGTTGTCCTTCTTTTCGCCCTTGTTGCAGCGGCAGTTTTCGAGCAGAACAACCTGCCCGGGTTCGACGACAAAGCCGCCATCAACCCAGTCGGCGATCAGCTTTACCGGCTTGTTGAGCAGTTGCCCGAGACGCACGGCAACCGGTGCCAGGGTGTCGTCGTGGCTGACCGTGCCCTCGGTGGGGCGACCGAGGTGGGAGGTGACCATCACCGCAGCGCCATTGTCCAGACAGTACTGGATGGACGGAATCGAGGCACGGATGCGGGTGTCTTCCGTGATGTTGCCGGCGTCGTCCTGGGGGACGTTGAGGTCGGCTCGGATGAAGACCTTCTTGCCGCGCACATCGAGCTCGGCGAGTTTCTTTACTTGCAGGGGCATGTTGTGACTTCCGGAGTAAGAAGGGCCGGGCACAGGCCCGACCCTTCTGGGTGATTACTGGTAACCGTCTTCGGTTGCGTCGTGGTTGATGCCGATCAGCACGCCACGTCCGCCGCCGATGCCGCCGCCGGTATAGATCAGACTGCCCTGACCCTTGTAGTAGGTCTCGAAGCGATGTCCGTCAGTGCCGAAGTAGAAAGGAATCCAGGCTTTGCCGGTGACATAGCTCTTCATGTCGGAGCCGCGGCCGATCTTGTCTTCGACTTCGCCTTGCGACATGCCGATCTGCAGCGAAGTAAACTTGCTGTTCCTGGCGGGCTTGCCCCAGATCTCGCCATCGAAGCTGCCGTCGCGCGACTTGACCGTGCGATAGTCCTTGCCGTCTGCGGTTGTGCTTGCAGCAGCAGGCTTGTCGGCAGCCTGTTCGGCCGGCTTGAGCGGGTTGGAGACGCAGCCGCCAGCGAGCAGCGCTGCGGCCGAAAGGAGTGCGACGAGGGAACGGTTCATTGTTGTGAATTCCTCGCAGGATCAGGCTTGAGCGACGGCTTTGGCAGCGTCGAGCATGCGGCAGGAATAGCCCCATTCGTTGTCGTACCAGGCCAGCACCTTGACCAGCGTGCCGTCCATGACGCGCGTCTGGGTGGCGTCGAAGGTGGACGAGTGCGGGTCGTGGTTGAAGTCCATCGACACGAGCGGTGCCTCATTGACCGCCAGCACACCCTTGAGCGCGCCCTTGGAGGCTTCGGTCATGAGCTGGTTGATCTCTTCCTTCGAGGTCGGGCGGCTTGCGGTGAAGGTGAGGTCGACCAGCGATACGTTCATGGTCGGCACGCGCAGTGCGAAGCCGTCGAACTTGCCCTTGAGCGCCGGCAGCACCAGGCCGACGGCCTTCGCCGCGCCGGTCTTGGTCGGGATGATGTTCTGTGCGGCGGCACGTGCGCGACGCAGGTCCTTGTGACGCACATCCACCAGCACCTGGTCGTTGGTGTAGGCGTGGATGGTGGTCATCAGGCCTTGTTCGATGCCGATGTTGTCCTGCAGAACCTTGGCGACCGGTGCCAGGCAGTTGGTGGTGCATGAGGCGTTGGAGACCACGGTCATCGCGCTCGTGAGCACGTCGTGGTTGACGCCATAGACGATGGTCGCATCGACGTCGTCGCCGCCCGGCGCGGAAATCAGGATCTTCTTTGCGCCCTGCTTGAGGTGAACTTCGGCCTTGGCCTTGGTGGTGTAGGCACCGGTGCACTCGAGCAGCACATCCACGCCGAGATCGCCCCAGTTGATGTCGAGCGGGTTCTTGGTGGAGAAGAAGGGGATACGGTCACCGTTGATGATGATCATGTTTTCGCCTTCGGTTTCAACCGGGAAGGCGAAGCGACCATGGGTGGTGTCGTACTTGGTCAGGTGAGCGTTGGTGGCCAGGTCACCTGAGGCGTTGATGGCGACGATTTCGAACTGGTCACGCAGACCGAGTTCGTAGAGGGCGCGGACGGTACAGCGGCCGATGCGGCCGTAGCCGTTGATGGCGATCTTGATGGTCATCGAAAAATCTCCCTGACTGGAATGGCTGAAAAATCGAGTACCGACGCCCCCGGCGCCGGCACCTCTCGCGCCGGTCCGGGAGCGACGGCTTGCTTAGCTGATGCGTTGTTTTACGGACTGGACCACATGTTCGGTGGTGATGCCGAAATGCTTGAAAAGCTCGCCGGCGGGTGCCGATTCGCCAAAGCTGTCGATGCCGATGACGTCACCTTCGAGGCCGACATACTTGCGCCAGCCGTCGGTGACGCCCGCTTCCACCGCAACACGCGGCACGCCTGCCGGCAGCACCGACGCCTTGTAGGCGGCATCCTGACGGTCGAACACGTTGGTTGAAGGCATCGACACCACACGCACCGTGATGCCGTCGTCGAGCAGTGCCTTCTGTGCTGCGATGGCAAGGGCGACTTCGGAGCCGGTGGCGATGATGACTGCCTGCGCCTTGCCGCCTGCGGCCTCGGACAGGATGTAGCCACCGCGACGGATCTCGGCGATCTGTTCGCCGCTGCGGGCCTGGAAGGGCAGGTTCTGGCGCGAGAAGCACAGCGACGACGGGCCGGTCTTGCGCTCGATTGCGCATGCCCAGGCAACGGCGGATTCGGTGGTGTCGCAAGGACGCCATACATCCATGTTCGGGATCAGGCGCAGGGTGGCGGTCTGCTCCACCGGCTGGTGGGTCGGGCCGTCCTCGCCGAGGCCGATCGAATCGTGGGTGAAGACGAACACCTGACGCAGCTTCATCAGCGCAGCCATGCGCAGTGCATTGCGGGCGTACTCGCTGAACATCAGGAAGGTGGCGGTGTAGGGGATCAGGCCGCCATGCAGGCTGAGGCCGTTGGCAATGGCCGCCATGCCGAACTCGCGCACACCGTAGTACACATAGTTGCCACCGGTCTCGCGGCTGACGCCCTTTGCGCCGGACCACAGCGTGAGGTTGGAGCCGGCGAGGTCGGCCGAGCCGCCGATCAGTTCGGGCAGCTTGGGCGCAAACGCTTCGATGCTGTTCTGGCTCGCCTTGCGGGTGGCGATGGTCTCGGCCTTGTCGGTGATCTTTGCGATCACGGCTTCGACGTGCGAGGACCAGTCGGCCGGCAGAGCCTTGTCGATCACGCGACGGCGGAATTCGGCGGCCTGCTCGGGGAAGGCTGCAGTGTAGGCAGCAAGCTTGTCGTTCCAGCCGGCTTCTGCGGCAGCGCCCGCCGAACGGGCGTCCCAGGCTGCGTAGACATCGGCCGGTACTTCGAACGGAGCGTGGCTCCAGCCGATCAGCGCGCGCGCAGCTTCGATCTCTGCTGCACCCAGCGGCGCACCATGTACGTCGTGGCTGCCCTGCTTGTTGGGGGAGCCTGCACCGATCACGGTCTTGCAGCAGATCAGGGTCGGCTGAGCGGTGTTGGCCTGCGCCGCCTTGATCGCAGCGTCGATCTCGACCGGGTCGTGGCCCTGCACGTCGCGGATCACCTGCCAGCCATAGGCCTCGAAGCGCTTCGGCGTATCGTCGGTGAACCAGCCGTCCACATGGCCGTCGATCGAGATGTTGTTGTCGTCGTAGAAGGCAATCAGCTTGCCCAGGCCCCAGGTGCCGGCCAGCGAACAGGCTTCGTGGCTGATGCCTTCCATCAGGCAGCCGTCGCCAAGGAAGGTATAGGTGTGGTGATCGACGATGTCGTGGCCGGGGCGGTTGAATTCGGCAGCGAGCACCTTTTCGGCCAGCGCCATGCCCACTGCGTTGGTGATGCCCTGTCCCAGCGGACCGGTCGTGGTTTCAACGCCCGGGGTATAGCCGTATTCGGGATGCCCCGGCGTCTTGCTGTGCAGCTGACGGAAGCGCTTGAGCTCCTCGATTGGCAGATCGTAGCCGGTGAGGTGGAGCAGGGCGTAGATCAGCATCGAGCCGTGGCCGTTGCTGAGCACGAAGCGGTCACGGTCTGCCCACTGCGGATTGGCCGGGTTGTGCTTGAGGTGATGGCGCCAGAGGACTTCGGCAATTTCAGCCATACCCATCGGAGCGCCCGGATGGCCGGAGTTGGCCTTCTGCACTGCATCCATTGCCAGCGCGCGAATCGCGCCTGTGATGGGGTTGAAAACCGGGGGCTTGACGTTTCTGGACTGCGACATGGTTTCCTCAAAGCCGGGAGGGGCGGCTGGAAAAAGCGCGAATTATCGCCGAAAACAGGGGGGGGTTGGTAGTGGCGAGCCCTTTTGCAACAGTGGTCGGCCTGACCGTTCAAAGCACATCGGCATGAATGGCCGGTTGGGCAGGCGCGCCAGCGGCGGACTCAGACCCACTGCCGGCGTCTTTCCATGAGCTTCCAGATGAGCGGGGTCAGGATCAGCTGCATGGCAAGGTCGAGCTTTCCGCCAGGGATTACGATGGTGTTGGCCCGGCTCATGAAGGCATCGTGGATCATTCGCAGCAGGTAGGGAAAGTCCACGCCGCGCGGGTCCTTGAAGCGGATGACCACCATGGATTCATCCTGCGTGGGGACATCTCGCGCGATGAAGGGATTCGATGTGTCGACCACCGGCACGCGCTGGAAATTGATGTGGCTGCGGGAGAACTGCGGCACGATGTAGTGCACGTAATCGTGCATGCGGCGCAGGATGGTGTCCTGCACTGCCTCCGGGGAGTAGCCGCGTACCCGTGTGTCGCGGTGGATCTTCTGAATCCACTCAAGGTTGATCGTGGGTACGACGCCGATCAGCAGATCGACGTGGCGGGAAACATCCACCCGCTCGGAGACCACTGCACCGTGGAGGCCTTCATAGAACAGGCAGTCGGTGCCGACCGGGAGGTCTTCCCACGCGGTGAAGCTGCCCATGGGAAGGTTCCAGCGCATGGACTGGGCTTCGTTGTGGATGTAGTAGCGGCGGCGGCCGGTGGCGGATTCGCCGTAGGCGCGGAACAGGTTCTCGAGATCTTCCAGCAGGTTGGCTTCGGGGCCGAAGTGGCTGATGCCGCGTTCGCCCGCGCGCTCGGCCTCCTCGATGTGCGCTTTCATCTCGGCGCGGGTGAAGCGATGAAAACTGTCGCCCTCGACGATCGCTGCGTTGACGTTCTCGCGATGAAAGATCGCCTCGAAAGTATGCTTTACCGTCGTCGTGCCTGCGCCCGAGGAGCCGGTCACCGCGATGATGGGATGTTTCAGGGACATGATCTGATCCGGAAGCGATGGTCGGAAGGAGGGCTGGGGACGGGGCGGGCGCTCAGCGGTCGACTCAGGTGTCCGCGTAGACGCGGGCGCATGCCACCACCAGGACGTGAACCTCGGCCGCAGTCAGTTCGGGATAGCGATCCCTTACGACGCGATAGGCAAGGTGGTCGAGCGTACTGTTCGCCCAGCGACTCTCACGCGCAAAAAAGGGCGCGATCAGGACGCTGGCTTCGTCGAAGATCTCCCTTACGCGGTGATATCGGCGCTGTTCAGCGCTTTCGTCCTGCATGGACAGGACTGATGCGGGTGAGTTCATATCGCTATCGGGGATGATTGTTTGCCGAAATCATAACGCGATATGGTGCAGTGCAGTATCTCGCGATGATCCCTTTCGCGCTCAGGAGTGCGACTGCAGCCATGCGCGCCATTCGTCGAACAGGGCCGGGCTGGCGGCCGCAATCACGCCGCGTTTGACCGCGGGGCCGGCCATCAGGGTGCCGCCATCGAGTGCCATCGCCAGTCCGCCGGACTCCGAAAGAATCAGCTGGCCGGCTGCATAGTCCCAGAGCATCTGTCCGCCGTGCAGGTAGACGTCGAGACGTCCGGCGGCCACGAAACACCACTCCAGCGCGCTCGAGCCGAAATTCCGTTGCGAATAGTAGGGCGGCCGTACCGCCAGTTCGTCCCCGAGATGGTGGCTGATGCGCTTGAAGTCGACGCCCGCAACCGCCTCTCCAAGGCGCTTGGAGCCCTTGCGCAAGGGAAGTTCGGTACCGTTGAGAAAGGCGCCCGCACCCTTCGCCGCATAAAAGCTCTCGTCCGTGATCGGGTTGTACACCACGCCGAAGCGGGGTTCGTAATCGACGAGGTAGGCGATCGACACCGCAAAGAAGGGGATGCCATTGGCGAAGTTCGTCGTGCCGTCGATCGGGTCGATGCACCACATGCCACGCCGGCCCTTGCTCCACAGATGGCCCTGCTCTTCGGCGCTCATCTCCTCGCCGAGCACCGGCCCGGGCATCAGTTTGGGCAGGGCCTCGGTGAAGCGCTGCTGGGATGCGACGTCTGCCTCGGTGAAGAAGCTGCCATCCGCCTTGCTGTTGCGTGAGGATTTCAGGTAGCGGGGCAGGATCTCGTCACGCGCGATCTCCCGAACCAGGGATTCGAGGGCGCGGGCGCGGGCCAGGCGTTGTGCTGCAGTGGGCATCTCAGGCACTCCGTCGTGGGTGTGGGTTACGAAAAGCGCGGCCTCGTCAGCATCCGGCATGCCCTGCGAGCAGGGAAGATGTTGGTGGCGAGGTGCCGCGGGGGAAGGTGCATGCCTATAATCTTACGATGATTTCACGCTTTCATTTTGATGGTGTCCTCCCGCCTGACGGCGAGGTCCCCCTTCCCGATGCCGTTTCTCACCATGCCTTGCGCGTATTACGTCTGGCAGAGGGTGAGCCCATGGTGCTGTTCGACGGTTCCGGTATCGAGGTCGATGCCCGCCTTGTGGTGCGGGGAAAACAGGGTTTCGCCGTGCTCGGTGAGCGGCATGAAAACAGCCGGGAGTCTCCGCTCGAGCTGATTCTGGTGCAGGCGCTGGCAAGCGGGGACAAGATGGACTGGATCGTGCAGAAAGCGGTCGAGCTTGGCGTGGCCCGGGTGATCCCGGTACAGGCCGAGCGCTCTGTTTTGCGGCTCTCCGGCGAGCGGGCGCAGAAACGCCAGGCACACTGGCAGCAGGTGGCGATTTCCGCCTGCGAGCAGTGCGGGCGTAATGTCGTTCCGGAGGTGGCGCCGATCCAGTCGCTTCCCGCCTATCTCGAAGCGAATGCGGGCGCGGACAGGCTGGTGCTTGCGCCCGGGGGGGAGCGGCCGCTGGCCGAACTGCCGCGGCCCGGGGCTGCGCTGCATCTGATGATCGGCCCCGAGGGCGGATGGAGCGATTCCGAATTGAATGCATGCCGTGCGACGGGTGCCATTGCGCTTGGCCTCGGACCGCGGATACTACGCACTGAAACTGCGGGATTGGCCGCCATTGCGGCCATGCAGGCGCGCTGGGGCGATCTCTGAGGTCCGAGCCCGGCCGTCCTCCCGAACGCTGATGCGATCACGAAAGGATGCCTGATGTTTGAATCCGCCGAGTTGGGTCACCGCACCGACAAGGAAACCTACGACGAGGCCGTCCCCGCATTGCGTGCTGCCTTGCTCGACGCGCAGTTCGAGTTGCTCGATTCGAAGCAGTTCGCGGTGGTGGTGCTGATCAATGGCATCGACGGTGCGGGCAAGGGTGAGACCGTCAACCTCCTCAATGAGTGGATGGACCCGCGGCATATCGAGGCCTGGGCGTTCGATACGCCGACCGATGAGGCATCGGTCCGCCCCTTCATGTGGCCGTTCTGGCGCGCGCTGCCGCCGAAAGGCAAGATCGGCGTACTGTTCAACAACTGGTACACCGAACCGATCCGCGAGCGGGTGGAGCGCAGCAGCAAGAAGGCCGATTTTGACCAGCAGATGGACGAGATTCGCCGCTTCGAAGAGATGCTGGCCCACGAGGGCGTGCTGCTGATCAAGCTCTGGTTCCACCTCTCCAAGGACGGTCAGAAAAAGCGCCTGAAGGAACTCGAAAAAGACCCCAAGACGCGCTGGCGTGTCACCGACCGGGACTGGCATTACTTTGAACGCTACGAGCGCTACCGGGACGTCGCCGGGCGCGCGCTGCGCCTGACCAGTACCGGTGACTGCCCGTGGACGATCGTCGATGGCAGCGATGCGCGCTTTCGCGCGCTGTTTGTCGGTCGTGTGCTGCTCGACGGCCTGCGCAAGCGCCTCGACACCGCACAACGGCACTGGATGCCGCGCAAGACCGCAGCGCCGCTGCCGCCCGCGATCGATTCGCTCAATCTGCTCAACAGCCTGCAACTCAAGCAGGACATGAGCAAGAAGGAGTATGAGGACCTGCTGGAACGTTACCAGGGCCGGCTGGCGCTGCTGACCCGCGATCCTGCCTTCCGCAAGCACGGCGTGGTGCTGGTCTTCGAGGGGGGCGACGCCGCAGGCAAGGGCGGCGCAATCCGGCGCATCACGGCCGCGCTCGATGTACGTCAGTACCGCATTATCCCGATTGCTGCGCCGAGCGAGGAGGAGCTTGCCCAGCCCTATCTGTGGCGCTTCTGGCGTCACCTGCCGGGCCGAGGCAAGGTCGTGATCTTCGACCGCTCCTGGTATGGCCGGGTGCTGGTCGAGCGGGTCGAGGGCTTCTGCTCCGAGGCAGATTGGATGCGGGCGTATGGCGAAATCAACGATTTCGAGGATCAGCTCGTGCAGGCCGGTACGGTCGTCGTGAAGTTCTGGCTTGCGATCAGCAAGGATGAACAGCTGGCGCGGTTCAAGGCGCGTGAGGCTGAGCCGCACAAACGCTTCAAGATCACCGAGGAGGACTGGCGCAATCGCGAGCGCTGGGACGATTACGCCCGTGCGGTGTGTGACATGGCAGACCGCACCAGCACTGAAAACGCACCGTGGACCCTGGTCGAAGCCGACAACAAGCTCTTTGCGCGAATCAAGATCCTGCGCACGGTATGCGAAGCCCTCGAGGCGGCAATGGCAAAGTGAGAGCCTGCCTGACCGGCGTAGGCAGCGGCAGTGACGATGTCTGTTACAAAACAGGGTTCCACGCTTTTTTGCAATGCAACATCAAACTGCAGTTGTGTCCGTTAGAATTGAAACATGACAACAACGTGAGGCGGCGCACGCCAACGGCGGCAGTCGTCCGCTTAAACCAAGCGGTGAATTCTTGAGCGATGATTCTTCCCCTGAAACCACTGCCGATACCGGTGCAAACAAGCCGGCGGTGACGGGTTTCGACTCGACGGCCCAGTTCGTGGCCTGGGTGCGCGGTGCAGCCCCCTATATCCATGCCTTTCGAGGCAAGACCTTCGTTGTTGGCTTTGGAGGCGAAGTGGCTGGTGGCGAGCTCGCGCAGAAGCTTGCCTACGACTGCAACCTGCTTGCTGCGCTGGGTATTCGCCTGGTGCTGGTGCATGGTGCGAGACCGCAGATTGATGCGGAAATCGAGCGCAGGGGGCTCGAGTCGCGGTTTCACAACGGTCTCCGGGTGACCGACCCGGCGGCGCTCGAATGCGTCAAGTCCGCCATGGCGGTGACCCGCTTCGAGGTCGAAGCCCTGCTTTCCCAGGGCTTGCCCAATACGCCGATGGCGGGCAGCTACATGCGCGTGACCGGTGGCAACTTCATTACGGCGCGCCCGGTCGGGGTGGTCGACGGTGTCGATTACCAGTTCACCGGCGCGGTGCGCAAGATCATTGCCGACGAGATCAATGCCGACCTCGATCAGCAGAACGTTGTCCTGATCACGCCGCTGGGCGTGTCTCCCGCCGGCGAGATCTTCAACCTGTGCATGGAAGAGGTGGCAGAAGCGGTTGCGGTCGCAGTGAAGGCCGAGAAGCTGATCTATCTGTGTGATGCGCCGGGCCTGCTCGACAGCGACGGCGAACTGATCGAGTCCGTTACGGCGGACGAGGCGCAGCGGCATTTCGATGCGGGTGAGGGGCTTACCGAAGACCTGCACCTGTATCTGCCGTGCGCGATCCGGGCGGTTCGCAAGGGCGTCGCACGCAGTCACCTGATCGACCGCGACGAGGACGGCGGCCTGCTGCTCGAGTTCTTCACTCACGCAGGTGTAGGCACGGTGGTGTCGCGGGATGCACTGTTCCGTCTGCGCGAGGCGGGTATCGATGACGTCGCGGCGCTGGTGTCGCTGATTTCGCCGATGGAAGCCGACGGCACCCTGGTGCGACGGGGCAGGGAGTTGCTCGAGCAGGAGGTCGAGCGCTTCACGGTGGTCGAGCATGACGGCATGCTGGTCGGGTGTGCGGCGCTCTACCCGTTCACCGAAGACAACGCGGCCGAGCTTGCCTGCCTCGCCGTCGTGCCCGAATACCGTCGCGCGGGCCTTGGCGATCAATTGCTGAAGCGGATCGAGCGCCGGGCGAGGATGCAGCGCCTGGAGCGCCTGTTCGTTCTTACCACCCGCACCGCACACTGGTTCCGCGAGCGCGGTTTCAGTGAAATCGGACCCGAGACGCTGCCTCAGCGCAAACGCGATCTGTACAACCTGCAGCGTCGCTCCAAGGTCTTTGTAAAAGCGCTATGAACCGCGCAGCCGCCATGCTCTCGCGCACGATATCGCCACCGGGGGCTGGCGGCGAATGCTGAAGATCCCATCCATCTGGCGCCGCTCGGCGCGCTCGCGGAAGGCGGACGATGCTGCCGAACTGGCACTGCTGCGCAGTGTGGTTCAGGGCATTCATGGCGTTGAGGCGATGTTCGGCGACGACGGCAGGCTGCGCTGGATCAGTCCTTCGGTCGAACGCCTCACGGCGCGTCTGCCCGCGCGCTACCTCGGTGCCGATGATGCGCTGGCATTGCTGGTGCATTCTTCCGATCTGGCCTATTGCCGCCGCGTCATGGGTGAAGTGCTGGCATCGGGCGAGGCGCGCGATTTCGAGCTTCGCCTGCAGCGCGACGACGGCAGGTTCAATTGGGTGGCTTGCCACTGGCGCGCACTGCGTGACGAGCAGGGGGGCATCGAGGGTGTCCGCCTGTCGGCAGAAGACATTCAGGCGCGCAAGGAAACCGAGTACACGCTGCTCGAAACGGTGGCCGAGCTGCGACGGGCGCAGGCCTTGCGCGAGCACTATCTCACGCGCAGCAACGATGAGCGGCATCGGCTCTCGGCCCTGCTCAACGTCATCCGGCTCGGGATCCTGTTCATCGACCGCGATCACCGTGTGCTCTATTTCAATAGCGCGATGCTCAAGCTGTGGGCCTATCCGCCGGAGGAGAACCTGATCGGGGTGAGGGATGTGGTGCTGCAAAGCACGATTGCGCCCCTGCTGATGGATCCGTCCGCGTATTTTGCGCATATCGCCAGCGTCGTTCGTTCCCCACAAGTGAGTGAGCCGCATGAGTTCAAGTTCAAGGATGGCCGGATCGTCACCGACATTTCGGCGGTCGTCGAGGGCGGGCTCGATGGGCGCGGTATCGGGCGAGTGTGGATTTACGAGGACGTTACCGAGCGCCGCCAGGTGGCCGAGCAGCTGGTGGCGCTTGCCGAGCGCGACCCGCTGACCAATCTGTTCAACCGCCGACGCTTTCATGAAGAGCTCGACCGCCTGCTGGCCGACGCCGAGCGTCGGAAGACCGGCGTCGGCTTGCTGTCCTTCGATCTCGACGGCTTCAAGCCGATCAACGACCAGTACGGACATCCGGCCGGCGACGAGGTGCTGATCGGGCTGGCCGATGGGCTGCGTCGAATCGTGCGCCGCAACGAGATGTTCTTTCGTCTTGGCGGAGACGAGTTTGCCGTGCTGGTGCCCGACGCCAATGCCGAAGCCCTGTCGGAGCTTGCCAGCCGACTGCTCGAAGGCGTTGCGTCCTTGCGTTTCCATTTTTCCGGGCACGAGGCGAGTGTTACCGCCAGCATTGGAGCCGCCTGTTATCCGGATCACGGAAAGGATGTCGAGACCCTCATGGCTGCGGCAGACCGGGCCATGTACCGTTCCAAGGACGCGGGGCGCAACTGCTGGAGTCTGGCCGGGCAGTGAGCGCGGTGCTGGTTCATGCGTTGTGCTCGGCGCAATTGCCCGTGTTCGACAGGCTGATAGAATGGGCGCCTGAGTGTTCGACTAACCCCAATTGCAAAGAGGAATGAATAATGGCCCGTATGGTCAATTGCGTGAAGCTGGGTCGCGAGGCCGAAGGTCTTGACCTGCCGCCGGTTCCAGGCGAACTGGGCAAGCGTATTTACGCCAGCGTTTCCAAGGAAGCCTGGCAGCAGTGGGTCAAGTACCAGACCATGCTGATCAACGAGAACCGCCTCAATCTGATGGACGCGCGTGCGCGCAAGTATCTCGCCGAACAGATGGAGAAGCACTTCTTCGAAGGTGGTGCAGACCAGATCGGTGGATACGTACCGCCGGCTGCCTGAGCCAGGATTCCGCGGTGTGGCCTGGTGGCCGGCCGCAGCGGAAATGAAAAAGGGATGGTCTGCGACCATCCCTTTTTTTCGATCCGGTGCCCGGAATCAGGCCTTGGTGTTGCCTGCCTCGGCTGCCACGGACTTGGCGTAGCGGACATCTCGTCCCTGAACGAGGAACACCACGTATTCGGCGACGTTCTTTGCGTGATCACCGATGCGCTCGATGGCCTTGGCGATGAAGAGCACTTCGAGACTGCTGGAGATCGTGCGCGGATCTTCCATCATGAAGGTGATCAGCTGACGCATGGTGCCCTTGAAGCTGGCATCCACGTCCTCGTCCTGCTTGGTGATTGCCGTCCAGTTCGACACATCGGCACGGGCAAAGCTGTCGAGCGCGCTGCGTAGCATGTCGAGCACCAGGCCGGTGGCGTGACTCAGGTCGACGCGCATCGAGAAGGTATGGTCGCCGGAGTGCAGGCGCTTGCCCGCCTTGGCGATCTTCTTGGCCTCGTCGCCGATGCGCTCCAGATCGGCGATCGCCTTGATGACGGTCATCACCAGACGCAGGTCAACCGCTGCGGGCTGGCGTTTGGCAATGATCTGGTTGCACTCTTCGTCGATCTCGACTTCGAGCAGGTTGATCCGGTGGTCACCGTCGATCACGCGTTCGAGCAGCGCGGTATTCCCGGTTTTCAGGCCCTCGAGCGCATTCGCAACCTGGGTTTCGACCAGGCCGCCCATCTGCAGTACGCCGGTACGGATCTTTTCCAGTTCGGTATCGAACTGCTTGTGGGTATGTTCGGTCATTTTTGGCATGGCTTATTCCAGGAAGGCGACAGGCTATCAGGTCCAAATGAAAGTTTTGTTTCAGTCACGAAGCTGACGCTCGACGCCGCCGGCGCTTGCGAGCAAGAGGACGTCGGCACCACGGCGGGCGAACAGACCATTGGTGACAACGCCGACGATTTGGTTGAGCGTGGTTTCCATCGCCACCGGGTCGCTGATCGACAGCCCGTGCACGTCGAGGATCAGGTTGCCGTTGTCGGTCACGAAGCCCTCACGCAGGCGCGGCGAGCCGCCAAGGCGGACGAGTTCGCGCGATACCTGAGCCGCGGCCATCGGAATGACCTCGACCGGCAGCGGAAACTTGCCGAGCGTAGCGACCTGCTTGCTCGCGTCGCAGATGCACACGAAGCGACGGGATACCGCGGCGACGATCTTCTCGCGCGTGAGTGCGCCGCCGCCGCCCTTGATCATGCAGAAGTGACCGTCGATCTCATCCGCGCCGTCGATATAGACCGGGATCTCTTCGACCTCGTCGAGGCTGAAAAGCTTGATGCCGTGGGCGGCGAGGCGTTTCGAGCTGGCTTCCGAGCTGGAGATGGCGCCACGAATGCGGTCGCGCATGCCGGCGAGTCCGTCGATGAAGTGGTTGACCGTAGAGCCCGTGCCGACGCCGACGATGCTGCCGTCCTCGACTTCCTTGAGTGCTGCCAGGGCAGCGGCTTTCTTGAGTTCGTCCTGATTCATGAAAAATCCGTATGGTGGGGTCGTGTGTTTCAGACGAGGCCGTCGAAGGGCTGGACCAGCACCCGGTCACCGGGCTGCACGCCTGCGCAGTCCTCGGGCAGGACAATGAAGCAGTCTGCTTCGGACATCGAGCGCAGGATGCCCGAGCCTTGCGCGCCTGCCTGTGCCACGCTGATCTGGCCGTTGGCCCGCGACAGTCGGCCGCGGATGTACTCGCAGCGTCCGGGCTGCTTGCGGATGGTGTCGGTGCAGCTTGCCTCGAACAGGCCGGCCGGCGGCAGCGGATTGACCCCCATCAGCTTGAGCAGGGCGTCCTGCACGAACTGATAGAAGGTCACAAGCACCGCTACCGGGTTGCCCGGCAGGCCGAACAGCATTGCATTGCCGATGCGCCCGAAGGCCATCGGGCGGCCGGGCTTGATGGCGAGTTTCCAGAACGAAACCTCGCCCATGCGCATCATCATGTCGCGGATGAAGTCCGCTTCGCCAACCGATACGCCGCCGCTGGTGATGATGACGTCGGCGGCCTGCGAGGCTTCGCTGAAGGCGGCTTCGAGCGCGGCCGGGTTATCCGCGATCACGCCCATGTCGATGAGGTCGCAGCCGAGGCGGCTGAGGGCACCGAACAAGGTGTAGCGATTGCTGTCATACACTTCGCCGGGTGCAAGCGGACGGCCGATGGATGCGATCTCGTCACCGGTGGAAAAGAACGCCACGCGCAGGCGCCGGCAGACGGTGATTTCGGCGATGCCAAGCGAGGCAATCAGGCCAAGCTCGGCCGGTCCGCAACGCCTTCCGGCGCTCAGGGCTGCGCTGCCCAGGGCGAGGTCCTCGCCGGCACGGCGCAGGTTCTGACCACGTCGCTGGCCTGCGGGAATGAAGACCTGGTTGTCTTCGCGGCGCGTGACTTCCTGCACCACGATGGTGTCGGCACCTTCGGGAATGGCGGCGCCGGTCATGATTCTGATCGCCTGGCCGGCGCCGACGATGCCGGAGAAGGGGCGCCCGGCGTAGGCCGTGCCAACCACGGTGAGCGCCGTGTCGCCACTGGCGGCAAGGTCGATCGCCCGCACGGCGTAGCCGTCCATGGCGGAATTATCGTGTGCAGGGACGTTGCACGGGGCAATGACATCGAGGGCGAGCACACGGCCGAGCGCTGAGCGCACGGCAACGCGCTCCCAGCCAACGATCGTGCTCACTGCATCAAGGATGGTTGCTCTTGCTTCGTCGGCGCTCAGGAAGTTGCGGGGCGTCGTTTCGGGAGGGCTTGGCTGAGTCATCTGCTGGATCCGGAGGTGCGGTGACGAATGATGTCGCGGACGTCCATTTTTACCACAATGCAGGCACGACTGGCGTATTACGCAATGTTGGCGTGCCAACCTGTCGCGCAGGTCTGCCGTTAAAATTTGCAGCATGACCCAGAATGTTCACGAAGCCGCCCTGGCGGCGATGATGCTCGACGATCCCGGCGCCAAGTGCGCGGCCACGATGCAGCTGCGTTCGGACTGGTGCGCTGGCGCGCTCGAGCCCGTGCCGGGCGCGGACGACCCGCACGCAGTGACAGTGCCGGGGCGTCCGCAACGTCCGCAGCTCGTGCCGCCGCAGCAGCTCTCTGCGCGCCGGGTGGGGACGCGGGAAGGGCATGCGGCGATGCTGCACGCGATTGCGCACATCGAATTCAATGCCATCAATCTCGCGCTCGATTGCGTTCATCGTTTTCGCAGCATGCCGCGCAGCTTTCACGACGAATGGCTGATGGTGGCGGCAGAGGAGGCTTATCACTTCGGTCTGGTGCAGGCGCGCCTGACTGCGCTTGGCTATGACTACGGAGACTTCCCTGCGCACAACGGGCTGTGGGAGATGGCCTGTCGTACGGCGGACGACGTGCTGTCGCGCATGGCACTGGTGCCGCGTGTGCTCGAGGCGCGCGGGCTCGATGCCACGCCGCCGATTGCGGACAAGTTGCGCAGTATCGGTGACCGGGAGAGCGTTGCGGTGCTCGACATCATCCTGCGTGACGAAGTGGGGCATGTGGCGATTGGCGACCGCTGGTTCCGCAGGTGCTGCGAGGACCGGGGGCTGGATGCCGAGGCGTGCTATCTCGATCTGATTGCCCGCTTCGACGCACCCTGGCCGCAGCCGCCCTTGCACCGGGAGGCGCGTTTGGCGGCTGGATTCAGTGCCGCCGAACTGGATCGCCTGGCGCGCGGCCGGCACTGAACACGCCGCAGCATCAGGGCTCAGCCTGCACTGCGGGCAGGTGCGTGGCATGAGTGGGGCAGGAACAAAAAAAGGGTGGCCGCAGCCACCCTTTCCTGTTCGTGCGAACTGCGCTTAGCGCAGGCCGGCTGCGTAGTCGGCCACAGCCTTCATTTCCTTGTCGGTCATCTTCAACGCGATCATGCGCATCATCGAGTTCGGGTCGTTTGCACGGGCGCCGTCACGGAAGTTCTTCAGCTGGGCTTCGGTGTAGTCGGCAAACTGACCCGCGAGCGCAGGGTACTGGGCAGGCAGACCGGCACCGGCAGGGCCATGACAGGCTGCGCAGGCGGGAACGCCCTTGGATGCAATGCCTGCGCGCCAGATGTGCTGCCCGGCGTTGAGGGTGTCGAGGTTCTTGGCGGCTTCAGGCTGCAGCGTCTGTGAGGAGAAGTACTCCGCCAGTGCTTTCATGTCGGCCACGTCGAGACCGGCGACCATGGCGCCCATCACTGCGTTTTCACGCGCAGGCGGCTTTCCGTCCCAGCTCTTGAATTCTTGCAGTTGCTTGAACAGGTACTCGGAGTGCTGGCCAGCGAGCTTCGGGTTTGCCGGAAGCTGGCTGTTGCCGTCCGCCATGTGACAGCCTGCACAGATCGTCTCAGCGGTCTGTTTTGCCTTGGCCAGGTCGGGTGCCTGATCCTGAGCTTGGAGGCTGCCTGCGACCAGCAGCAGCGAGAGCAGCAGGGAACGCTTGATCATGATGTCCTCGGAAAGCCGTGAGTGAATGCCCTAAAACGCGGTATTCTATATCACGAAACCCTCGTTGCGCGACGCGATGAGGGTTTTTACCCAGCCCAACGGCCTTTGAGCCCTTCTTCGATGCCCATCTTCCGCAACGCACAATTCGAAATATCGATCGCCAAGCCCTCGGGGCTTCCTCCGCCCAACGGTTCGGAGATCGCTTTTGCCGGCCGCTCCAACGCTGGCAAATCGAGTGCGATCAACACGCTCGCGGGTCATGTTCGTCTGGCCTACGTCTCCAAGACGCCCGGGCGGACGCAGCTGCTCAACTTTTTCCGTCTCAATTGCGGCGCCTGTCTGGTCGACCTGCCGGGCTATGGTTATGCCGCAGTTCCCGAGAAGATCCGCCGCGAATGGGGCGGGCTGATCGAGACGTATCTGAAAGAGCGCGAGAACCTGATCGGACTGGTGCTGATGATGGATTCGCGTCGTCCGATGACCGAGCTCGACCGCCAGATGATCGGCTGGTTCGCGCCGTCGGGCAGGCCGATTCATGTGCTGCTGACCAAGAGCGACAAGCTCTCGCGCGGTCCGGCCAATGCGACCCTGATCGCGGTGCGCAAGGAGCTCGCGGCCTATGGTCCGCAAGTAACCGCGCAGCTGTTCTCCAGTCTGAAGAAAACCGGTGTCGAGGAGTGCGAACGCATCGTCACCGGCTGGCTCGGGATGAACGAGCTGGCGCCGGACGCTGCGCTGCCCGCGGGTGAAGTGGCGGGTACAAAAACAAAAACCCCCGGCTAAGGGGGAGGCCGGGGGTGAAAAGCCTCGATAGGGTCGAGGCCCCGCTCAGGGAGGTGAAGCGGGAGATGGTTCATCACCATCTGCGGTGTGAGATGGTCCCCCAGGCGTGAAGTTCCCGGCCGAAAACGTTACCGTATGTGTTTAGTCCGATCGATTGCGTCGATCGCTTTTTCATGACTTCTGACGGACTCGAAATGCAAGCCAATCCGAACTTTCCATCCACCCGCATGCGGCGCATGCGGCGTGACGACTTCTCGCGTCGTCTGATGCGCGAGAATGTGCTGACAGCAAACGACCTCATTTATCCGGTGTTTGTCCTCGAGGGCGAAGCTGCGGTAGAACCGGTATCGTCGATGCCCGGTGTTTCGCGGGTGTCGCTCGACGGTCTGCTGCGACTGGCCGAAGAGGCACAGAACCTGGGCGTGCCGGCGCTGGCACTTTTCCCGGTGGTTGGCGCCGACAAGAAGAGCGAGGGTGCGGAAGAAGCCTGGAACCCGGACGGCTTGGTGCCGCGGGTAGTGCAGGCGCTGAAGGCGAACTTCCCGGATCTCGGCGTGATCACCGACGTCGCGCTCGACCCCTACACCAGCCACGGCCAGGACGGACTGATCGATCCCGCGGATCCGCGGGGCTATGTCCTCAACGACGAGACGCTCGAAGCGCTCGCCAAACAGGCGCTGTGCCATGCCCAGGCCGGGGCCGACGTCGTTGCACCATCCGACATGATGGATGGCCGGGTAGCGCGCATTCGGGCAAAACTCGATGAAGATCAGCGCATCTACACCCGTATCCTTGCCTATTCGGCTAAGTACGCATCCAGTTTCTACGGTCCTTTCCGGGACGCAGTGGGCTCGGCCGGCAATCTCGGCAAGGGCAACAAGTACACGTACCAGATGGATCCCGCGAACAGCGATGAGGCCATCCGCGAGGTTGCCCTCGATATCGCCGAGGGTGCGGACATGTACATGGTCAAGCCAGGCATGCCTTATCTCGATATCGTGCGTCGGGTGAAGACCGAACTGCAGGTGCCGACCTACGTCTATCAGGTGAGCGGCGAATACGCCATGCTCAAGGCCGCTGCGGCCAACGGCTGGCTGGATGAGAAGGCGTGTGCAATGGAGGCGCTGGTGGCCTTCAAGCGCGCGGGTGCCGACGGCATCCTGACCTACTTCGCGCTCGACGCTGCACGCTGGCTGCGCGCCGGCGACTGATCGTCCGCTGTCTGCGGGTTCAGCCGAGCAGGCTGCCCGCAGCGCGCCTCAGTTTGAGGATGGAACGGATCTTCACGTCAACATAGGCGGGGTGACGGCTGCCGCCACCCACGAGGACCGTGCGCATGCCCAGCTGGCGTGCGGTACGCAGATTGGCCGCGGTGTCTTCGACCATGATGCAGCGACGGGGGTCGAGGCGGTAACGGCGGATGATCTGCCGGTACGCAGCCATGCCCGGCTTGGGCTGCATGTTCAGTGATTCGATGGCGACCACGTCGTCGAATATGTTGCGGATGCCCATGATGCCGAGCACGTTCTCGGCATATCTGCGCGGGGCGTTCGAGAACACGATTTTCCGCCCCGGCAGTTTCTTCAGCATGCCTTTCAGGGCGCGGTCGAACACCATCATTTTGTGCAGGCGATCGAAGCTGTGAGTCTCGCTCAGGAAGTGGTGAGGGTCGGTCGCGTGATGGCGCATGAGCCCGAGCAGCGTCGCACCGTACTGATGCCAGTAACGGGTTCGCAGTGCGTTGGCCTCGTCCGCACTCAGCGCGAGGTGGCGCTCGAGATAGGCCGTCATGCTGCGGTTGATGTGCGGGAAGATGTGCGGGCTGGCGTTGTGCAGCGTGTTGTCGAGGTCGAACAGCCAGACTGGGGCGGAGGTCATCGGAGCATCGTCCTTGGTGATCAGCTCGACGAACTGTCGGTCTGCCGCGGACGGAACTGGATCACAGCCCTGCCGTCCTCGGTGGTTTTTGCAGGGGCTTTCCATGCGTGCCCCTGAATGACCTCGAAGGTGGCCGGCAGGCGACCTTCGGTACGGAGTTTTTCGTAGTGCGCCCGTGCAGCCGCCCAGCCGTCGCGGCCGCTGAGGCCTCGCGGGCGTGAGCTGGCAGCGTTGTTGCCGCCGCTGGCGCGCAGATCGCTGAGCAGGCCGTCGAGATCGTTGTAGGTCAGGGTCAGCATCTCCATGTCCATGACCGGGTCTGAAAAACCGGCCTTGACCAGCACGTCACCGATGTCATGCATGTCGATGAAACGGTGCACCCTTTCGCCGGCCTGATCGGGCAGCGCTTCGCGCAGCTCGCGCAGCGTGTCGGGGCCGAGACTGGAGAACATCAGCAGGCCACCCACTTCAAGCACCCGGTGCGCTTCCTGCAGCGCAGGCAGGGGGTCGTGCAGCCCCGGCAGCATCAGGTTGGACCACGCCAGCGAGACGCTCGCACGCGGCAGTGGAAGGGCGTTCGCATCTGCCGCGACCACCGGCGTGCCATGCGGTGAAGAGCCGATCAGGCGCCCCAGCAGGCGCCACGCCGTGCCGCTTTGCGGCGTGGTGCGGCGGCGGCATTGCTCAAGCATCGGGAGCGAGAAGTCGAGCCCGATGAGCGCGGCTTCGGGGAATCGCGCAGCAAGTTTCAGCAGGTCGCTGCCGGTGCCGCAGCCAAGGTCGGCGATGCGCTTGGGCGAGATCCGGATGTAGTCGAGGCGCTCGTCCATGCGTCGGGCGATCTCGCGTGCGAGAACGTCGGCGCTGTCATAACGTGCAGCCGCGCGGTCGAAGCGCCGCCTGAGCAGTCGACGGTCGAGCTGGAAGTCTTGATGCTGCGGCACTGGTGCTTCAGATCGCTTGCAGGCCGAGGCGAACGAAAAGCTGTTCGTCGTGATCGGCGCCGGGGTTGTCGGTGGTCAGCAGGCGTTCGCCGTAGAAGATCGAGTTGGCTCCAGCCATGAAGCACAGGGCCTGAAGCTCGTCGTTCATTTCCTGGCGGCCAGCGGACAGGCGCACGAAGCTGGTGGGCATGGTGATGCGCGCGGCGGCGACAGTGCGGACGAACTCGAAGGGGTCGAGCTTGCTGCCGTCGGCCAGCGGGGTGCCCGGAATCTGCACGAGATTGTTGATGGGGACCGACTCCGGCGGCGGATTCATGTTTGCCAGCTGGGCAATCAGTCCCGCGCGACCGGTCTGTGTCTCTCCGAGCCCGATGATGCCGCCGGAGCAGACGTTGATGCCCGCGCCGCGTACCTTGTCCAGGGTGTCGAGCCGGTCCTGAAGCGTGTGGGTGGTGATGACCTCGGCGTAGAACTCGGGTGCGGTGTCCACGTTGTGGTTGTAGTAGTCGAGCCCGGCCTCCGCGAGTTGTGCTGCCTGGCCCTCGCCGAGCATGCCCAGGGTGACGCAGGTTTCGAGCCCGAGCTTCTTCACCTCGCGCACCATTTCCAGCACCGGGACAAGATCCTTGTCCTTGGGGCCGCGCCAGGCTGCGCCCATGCAGAAACGCGAGGAGCCCTTGGCTTTTGCCGCGCGGGCATGTTCGAGCACTTCCTCGACCGGCATCAGGCGTTCGCGTTCGAGGCCGGTGTCGTAGCGGGCGGACTGCGAACAGTATCCACAGTCTTCGGAGCAGCCGCCGGTCTTGATCGACAGCAGGGTGGAACGCTGAACCTGTCCCGCGGTAAAGTGTTCGCGGTGGACCTGTTGCGCACGGTACATGAGGTCCATGAACGGCATGTCGAACAGCGACTGCACGTCGGCAACGCTCCATCTCGCGTCAGAGGGCTGGGCTGGAGCAGGCTTGCGGGCGAACTGGATGGTCGATGTACTTGTCATGCTTCTTGGTCCACGCTGTAATCCGGTAACCCGGCATCTTCGTTCACGGCGCGAAAACTTGTCAAATACCCATCGAAGTCTGCAGCAACTTCTCAACCATGTGCTCGATGTGGTGATGCCGCAGGATTGTTACCTGTGCGGTGCGCGTTCGGACGGGCAGCCCGTGTGCCCCGAGTGCCATGCGGGGCTGCCGTTTCATCGCGCGGCGTCGTGTCCGGTGTGTGCGCTGCCGACGACGGAGGGCGAGGTGTGCGGTCATTGCCTGCGCACGCCTCCCGCGTTCGACGCCACGCGTGTGGCCTTCGACTATGTGTTTCCCCTCGATGTGCTGGTGCAGGCGCTGAAGTACCGGCACAAGCTCGCGCTGGCGGGCTACTTTGCCGACGCACTCGGGCTGCCCCGGGAGGTTGATCTGATCGTGCCGATGCCACTGCATCCCATGCGTCTTTCCGAGCGCGGCTTCAATCAGGCGGTAGAGATCGCGCGCCCGCTGGCAGGCGCCACAGGGTTGCCGATGGCTCTCGCCGGTCTGGCGCGAGTGCGCAACACGCCGGCTCAGGCGAGTCTCGGCCGTGCCGAAAGGGCCGCCAACATGCGGGGGGCCTTCGAGTGCTCCCTGCGCCTCGACGGGAAGGCCGTGGTGGTGGTCGATGACGTCATGACCACCGGCGCATCGCTGGATGAGGTCGCGAGATGCCTCAAGGCCTGTGGCGCGGTACGGGTCGAAAACCTGGTGGTCGCCCGCACACCGGCACCGCTCTGAGCTAGAGTGCGCGCTTTGCCACTTCTTACCGAGCAATGTTCGACATCGTCCTGTTCGAGCCCGAGATCCCTCCGAATACGGGCAATATCATCCGCCTCACCGCAAACACGGGCGCCCGGCTGCATCTGGTCGAGCCGCTGGGCTTCGATCTGAGCGACAAGCAGCTTGCGCGTGCGGGGCTGGATTACCACGATCTCGCGCATGTCACGGTTCATCCGGACTGGGATTCATGCATGGCGACCTTTGCCGGGCGGCGGATCTTTGCGCTGAGCACACGCGGAACGGTGCGGCACGATCACATCGGGTATGCGCCGGGAGATGTGCTTGTGTTCGGGCCGGAAAGTCGCGGCCTGCCCGAGCAGGTGCTGCATTCCGTGCCGGCGGGGCAGCGCTTGCGAATTCCGATGCGTCCGGCAAACCGGAGCATCAACCTGTCGAACGCGGTGGCGGTGGTGGTCTACGAAGGGTGGCGCCAGCTGGGCTTCGAGGGCGCAGTCTGAGCGCTGCAGCGCACGGCGCGCACCAGGTGCCCGCCGTTGCCGGGCCTATTCGTGCTTTGGATCGCGGGCGAGGAGTTGTTCGACCACTTCGCGCGCCACATGGCCCTCGTGCAGGAGGGCGTTTACGGCCGAGCAGATGGGCATGTCAACGCCGACGCGTTCTGCCATGGCCGTCACTTCGCGCGCGGTGGACACCCCTTCTGCGACGTGGCCCAGATCGCGCAGAATGTCATCCAGCGTCTTTCCTTCGGCCAGCGCAAGGCCAACCCGGCGATTGCGTGAGAGGTCGCCGGTACATGTGAGAATGAGGTCGCCCATGCCGGCAAGCCCCATCAGGGTTTCCGGTTTGCCACCAAGCGCTTCGGCGAGGCGTGCGATCTCTGCGAGGCCGCGGGTAATCAGGGCTGCCCGTGCATTCAGGCCGAAACCCATGCCGTCGGATACACCGGACGCAATGGCCATAACGTTCTTGATGGCGCCGCCGATCTCGCAGCCAATGACGTCGGTGTTGGCGTAAAGGCGCAGCAGGGGTTGATGAAGGCTATTCACCCAGTGGCTGGCAAATTCCGGGTCGGCAGAGGCGATGGTGACTGCTGCAGGCAGGCCGCGTGCAACCTCGGCGGCGAAGCTTGGGCCGGTCAGTACGCCGCAGGGCGCATCGGCCCCGAGCTCTTCGAATACGATTTCGTGCGGGAGCCTGGCGCTGCCCGCTTCCAGCCCCTTGCATGCCCAGATCAGCGGCGTGTCGGGCTTGAGGCGGTGCAGGGCGCGCGTGGTGCTGCGCAGGCCTGACAACGGGGTGACGACCAGGTGCAGGTCCGCACTGCGTGCCGCCGCGTCGAAATCGCTCGTCAACTGCAATTCCGGATGAAGCGGAAGTCCGGGCAGATAGCGGCGGTTTTCGCGCTCCGTCCGCAGGGCTTCGATATGGGCAGCGTCGCGCGCCCACAGGGTGACCTGATGGGTGTCTGCAAAGGCTTGCGCGAGTGCCGTTCCCCAGGCTCCGGCGCCGAATACCGAAATTTGCATCTGATTCAAAGCCCCCAGACTTCGTTTACACGGAGGTATCCGCTGGCGCCGTCCGCATGGCGCACCTTGATCCAGCCGGCGACAGGGGCTTCGGTGAGTTCAAGGACTGCATCCCTGACGGTGATGAAGGCCGCGGGGGCTGTGTCATTGGCTTGCTGACGAACGGATGTCTGCGCCACGTTCACGATGACGGTCCGTTTGTCGGCAAGCGCGCGGCGATCTATCCACGACAGACCGCCCGCCGGATCGCGCACCTTGACCCACTTGTCGAGCGACACGACCATTTCGACCGGCGTGCCGGCAAGAATGATCGCGAGTTTCCTGCCCTTGTCCGACGGCGTGTCGTACAGAATCGACGGTGCTGCGACCGAACGGAACTCGATGGCGAGGCTGGCGGTGCTCGCCAGCGTCAGGGCAAGGGCGAGCGCGAGTTTGAGGGGGCGGGAGCGCATTTGCGACGACTTACTGAACCGGCACTTCGCCAGCCGGAGCCTGTTGCTGCTGACGGGACTGGTACAGTGCTTCGAAGTTGACCGGTGCCAGCAGCACGGGCTGGAAGCCTGCACGGGTGACAGCGTCGGAGACGGCTTCGCGGGCGTACGGGAAGAGGATGTTCGGGCAGCCGATCATCATGACGGGCTCGAGATCGCCTTCCGGGATATTGCGGATCTGGAATACGCCGGCCTGAGCAACCTCGACGAGGAATACCGAACGGTCTTCACCGATCTTTGCCGCAACGGTCACGGTCAGAACGACTTCGTACAGCCCTTCGTCGACTGCATTGCCATCGGTGCGAAGTTGAACGTTGATCTGGGGCGTGTCGCGCTCAAGGAAGATCTGCGGTGCGTTGGGCACCTCGAGGGAGAGGTCCTTGACGTAGACTTTTTCGATGGAGAAGACGGGTTGCGCGTTTTCGGTCATGTAAGTTGCCTGATTCGGTTGGAATTTAATGGGTCAGCTTGTGCTGCCATCGAGCATGGATACCAGCGATCCCGCCTGATCCAGCGCGTAGAGATCGTCACAGCCGCCGACATGGTAGTCGCCAATGAAGATTTGCGGAACCGTGCGTCGCCCGGTGATCTGCATCATCTCGGCACGTTTGGCAGGGTCGCCATCCACGTTGAACCTGATCATGTCGGTCACGCCGCGTGCGAGCAGCAACTGTTCGGCGCGGGCGCAGAAGGGGCAATAGCTGCTTGTATAGATGCGGACTTCGGGCTGCATGCTCACTTCCTCTTCTTGCTCACGGGCTGCCCGGCCTTTTCCCATTCGATGAGGCCGCCGCGCAGGTTGTACAGTTTTTCGAAGCCGGCCTTTTTCAGCGTCGCCAGCGCCGAGCCCGAGCGTGCGCCGGTGGCGCAGCACAGGATGATCGGACGGCTCTTGAACTTGTCGAGTTCGGATGCACGACGGGCAATTTCAGCCATGGGGAGGTGACGTGCATTGGGGATATGTCCCTTGCCGTACTCGCCCTGATCGCGAACGTCCACGACGATGGCGTCTTCGCGGTTGATCAGCATCGTGGCTTCGGTCGGGCTGACCAGGGTCTTGTTGCCCTGGTTGCGAACGAAGTCGAACAGTAGCCAGCCGCCCGAGACGGCTGCAAGTGCGGCCCAGGCCAGGTTTTGTTGCAGGAATTCCACGAAATCGTTGCTCCGGAGTTGTTACTTGTTGGATTGCGTGGGGGCGACGCCACAGAAGACTTCGCGCATGAGCACGATCAACTGCAGCGTGCGCTGGTCGCCCACGCGGTAATAGACGCGATTGGCGTCCTTGCGGGTTTGCAGGACACCCTTGTCGCGCAGGATGGCGAGGTGCTGCGAAATGTTGCTCTGGGAAGTGCCCACGGCCTCGACGATGTCCTGTACGCACACCTCTTCGCTGCCGAGGATGCACAGAATCTTGAGCCGCAACGGATGCGCGATCGCTTTCAGCGCCCGGGCAGCCGTTTCGATGTGTTCATGCTTGTCGATCAGCTCGAAGATGTCTTGATTAATCACTTGAGGGCCGGATGGGCAAAATCAATAGTATAAAATAACGCGTTGTTGTCTAGCGCGCCATCTCTGTGTCGTGCCAGCAGTGTATCTGTATTGCAGTTTTCAACCCTTACCGGACACCGACTTTCTATGTACAAAATCGTTCTGCTTCGACATGGTGAATCAACCTGGAACAAGGAAAACCGCTTTACCGGGTGGACCGATGTCGATCTCACCGAGCAAGGGGTGGGAGAAGCACGCGTTGCGGGCCAGTTGCTGAAGGATGAGGGATACGCTTTCGATCTCGCATTCACCTCCGTGCTCAAACGCGCGAACAAGACGCTCAACATCGTGCTCGAAGAGCTCGATTCGCTGTGGCTGCCGGTCGAGCATTCATGGCGCCTGAACGAGCGCCACTACGGCGCGCTGCAGGGGCTGAACAAGGCCGAGACTGCGGCCCAGTACGGCGACGAGCAGGTGCTGGTATGGCGCCGCTCCTACGATACGCCTCCGGCACCGCTGGAAGAGGGTGATGCGCGCCTGAACTACGACGATCCCCGGTATGCGTCGCTGCCGCGTGCGCGCTTCCCCCGTACCGAATGTCTGCAGGACACCGTGGCCCGCGTCGTGCCCTACTGGGAAACCGTGATCGTGCCGCAGATTCTCGCCGGACGCCGCATCCTGGTCGCCGCCCACGGCAACAGCCTGCGCGCGCTGATCAAGTACCTCGACAACATCTCCGATGCAGATATCGTCGGCCTCAACATCCCCACCGCGCAGCCGCTGGTGTACGAGCTCGACGTCAACCTGAAGCCGGTCAAGAGCTACTACCTTGCCGACGAAGACACCATCCGCGCCGCTCAGGCTGCGGTTGCCGGACAGGGCAAGGCAAAGGTCTGAAACCTCTCTCGTGACAAACGCGTGTGGTCGTGCCGCCCTGCGGGGCGTTCTGGTGCTGATGCTGGCAGGCATGCTCCTGCCCGGGAGCGCGCTTGCGCAGGCGACGGTCGAGATCAAGGAGAAGCGTTCCGACCTGGACGACCTCAAGCAGCGGATCCGCGATCTGCAGAAGGACATGGCTCAGACGGAGGCCACCCGTTCGGGCGCGGCCACGGCGCTTGCTGAAGCCGAGCGGGCCGTGTCGAAGGCGGAGCGCGATGTCCGTCGTCTGGCCGCGGAGCGCGCTTCCTCCGAGAAGAAGCTCGCGATGCTCGAGGCCGAGCAGCGCGAGGTCGAGGCCCGCATCGGTGCGCGCCAGGGCGAGCTCGCGGAATGGCTGCGGCGGCACTACATGTTCGGTGCTGCCGATGGCGTTGCGCCGCTGCTGTCGGCACGCGACCCCAATCAGCTCGCGCGTGACGCGCACTATCTCGAGTATCTGGGGCGCGCACGCCTCGAACTCATTGATGGTTTGCGCAGCGACCTGCGTAACAAGGCCGAGCGTGCAGTCGAGATTGCATCCCGTCGCGACCGCCTGACGCAGCTTGAAGCCGAGCAGCGTGCGCAGCAGGCATCGCTCAAGGCGGTGCATGAGAAGCGTCGCGAAGCACTTGCCGAGATTGCGAGTCAGCTCACCTCGCAACGCAAGGAGGTGAGTGCGCTCAAGGCCGACGAGCAGCGTCTGTCGCGCCTGATCGAAACCCTGGCGCAGCGCGCCCGCGAAGCGGCTGCACGTCAGGCCGCGGCGCGCGCGGCCGAGGCCCGCAGGGCGGCTGCCGCTGCGGCCGCGGCGGAGCAACAACAGGCTGCATCTTCATCCTCATCCGAGCGGCGTCCGTCGCGCCCGACGGCGTCCTCTTCACGTCATTCCGAGCCGGTCGTCGGCGAAGTGCGCAAGTCGGCCGGCCCCACGCCCACAGGTGTCAGCTTCGGCCAGTTGCGCGGTCAGCTGCGCTTTCCTGTTCGTGGCGAACTCATCGGACGCTTCGGTGCTCAAAGGGCTGAGGGTGGAACGACCTGGAAGGGCGTTTTCATCCGTGCAGCCAGCGGTGCTGAAGTGCGCGCAGTTGCGGCCGGCGAGGTGGTGTTTTCCGACTGGTTGCGTGGCTACGGCAATCTGCTGATTCTTGACCACGGCGGAGACTATCTTTCCGTGTATGGCAACAACGATGCATTGCTCAAAGTCGTCGGTGACAACGTGGCTGGCGGCGATGCGATTGCCAGTGTGGGGGTGAGCGGAGGCGGCCCGGAATCGGGTTTATACTTCGAAGTCCGTCATCAGGGACGGGCACTCGACCCCCTGCAGTGGGTGCGGCTTAACTAGATTCAGATTCAGGCGCGGCCGAGGGGTCGCGCTGGCATATTCCCCGATGGAGTGCTCATGCCCAGCAGCAAGTTGAAACAATTCGGGCTCGTAATGACCGGCGTCGTCGCCGGTGTGATGATCAGCCTGAACTTCTCCGCCAATGCCGACAAGACCGCGCTGGCGCCGCTTCCCGTCGAGGAGCTGCGTGCGTTCGCCGATGTCTTCAATGCCATCAAGCAGGGCTATGTCGAGCCGGTCGATGACAAGAAGCTGGTCACGCATGCGATCAGCGGAATGCTGAGCGGGCTCGATCCGCATTCGGCCTACCTCGACGCAGAGGCGTTCAAGGATCTGCAGGTGGGAACTCAGGGCGAGTTTGGCGGCCTGGGCATCGAAGTCGGGATGGAAGACGGCTTCGTCAAGGTGGTGTCGCCCATCGAGGACACACCGGCTTTCCGCGCAGGCGTGAAGGCGGGGGACCTGATCGTCAAGCTCGACGATACGCCGGTGAAGGGCATGAGCCTTAACGATGCGGTCAAGCGCATGCGCGGCAAGCCCAAGACCGACATCACCCTGACCATCATGCGCAAGGGCGAAGTCAGGCCGGTCATCGTTACCCTCACGCGCGAAGTGATCAAGGTCCAGAGCGTCAAGTCCAAGGTCGTCGAGCCCGGCTACGGGTACCTGCGCGTTGCGCAGTTCCAGGAGAACACCGCGAGTTCGGTCGTGACCCACCTGCAGAAACTGGCCAAGGATGGCGAACTCAAGGGGCTGGTGCTCGATCTGCGCAACGATCCGGGCGGCCTGCTGCACGGTGCGGTCGGTGTGGCGGCGGCTTTCCTGCCGGTCAATACCCTGGTGGTGTCGACCGACGGACGTACAGAGGACGCCAAGCGCGAGTTTCGTGCATCGAGCGACGACTATCTGCGCGGTTCGCGGGACGACTTCCTGCGTGCGTTGCCGAAGTGGGCGCGCGATGTGCCCATGGTGGTGCTGGTCAACGGTGGCTCGGCCTCTGCGTCGGAGATCGTTGCAGGCGCGCTGCAGGACCACAAGCGTGCCGTGATCATGGGAACCCAGAGCTTTGGCAAGGGCTCGGTGCAGACCATCCTGCCGCTGAACAATACGACGGCGATCAAGCTCACCACGGCGCGTTACTACACGCCGAGTGGCAGATCCATCCAGGCCAAGGGTATCGAACCCGATATCGTTGTCGAAGAATCCACCAACGGCTCTGCCAAGCGGATTCGCGAAGCCGACCTCGACGGTCATCTCGGCAACGATCGTGATCCGGAGGCCGAGCGCAAGGCGCGCGAGGCGCAGGATGCGCAGGGCGCTGACGAGGACGAGGCCGCTCAGGCTGCGCGTTTCGAGCAGGCCGGCAAGGACGACTATCAGCTTGGCCAGGCGATCAATCTTCTCAAGGGCCTCCAGATCGTCCAGAATAAAAAATAATCCATGAGACAGGGAGGGTTGTGATGCGACGTGAAACCGCCTACAAGCTTGCCGGCAGGCGTCACGACCATCCCGTTGCCGGTTCGGGGATGGAGAAGCACCGTGAGCTGCGCTTCAAGAAAATGCCGCCAGGCCAGGTAGAGCAGGCACTCCGGGCGCTGAGCATGCTGAAGGGGCTGGAGGTCGAGGAGGGGGTTGGAGAATACGCACTGGTTGTGCGTTATTCAGTCCTCGACTACAGCCTGGAGTCGCTTGAAGAAGCGTTGCGCGAGGCCGGTTTCGCGCTGGACAACACGCTGTACTCGAAGCTCGTGCGGGCGCTGGTCTATTTCTGTGAGGAAACCCAGCGTCACAACCTGGTGTCACCCGAACGGCTGTTGAAGAAGTCCAACGAGGTCTACATCCAGGCCTGGGATCACCATGCGCATGGTGATCACGACGAAACGCCCCCCGACTTGCGTGAGTACAAGTAAGGGCGTTTTCCAATCCATCGTGCGGGCTGCCATGTGCGGCCCTTTTTTTTGTGTGCTCAGCCATGAATGACGATCAGCTACTGCGCTACAGCCGGCATATCCTGCTTCCGGAAATCGGTGTCGAAGGTCAGGAGGCCATTCTGGGTGCGCGCGTCCTCGTGATCGGGGCGGGTGGCCTGGGGTCGCCTGCTGCGATGTATCTTGCTGCGGCCGGTGTCGGTACGCTGGTGCTTGCAGATGGCGATACAGTGGATCTGACCAACCTGCAGCGCCAGATCCTGCATAGCGCCGAGGGCGTAGGGCGGCTCAAGGTCGAGTCCGGACGCGATACGCTGCACCGCCTCAACCCCCTCGCCCAGGTCGAGATCCTGCCGGTCCGCCTGGAGGGCGATGCGCTCGACGCGCAAGTTGCTGCGGCTGATGTCGTGCTCGATTGTTGCGATAACTTCGCGACCCGTCACGCCGTCAATCGGGCCTGCGTCAAGCATCGCAAGCCCCTGGTGTCGGGCGCGGCAATCCGCTTTGACGGTCAGGTGTCGGTGTTTGATCTGCGCAACGCCGAAAGTGCCTGCTATCACTGCCTGTTCCCGGAGGGCGAGTCCCTCGAAGAGGTCCGCTGTGCCGTGATGGGGGTGTTTGCGCCGCTGGTGGGCATTATCGGCTCCACGCAGGCGGCCGAGGCGCTTAAGCTGATCGCCGGCTGCGGAACCTCGCTCGATGGCCGTCTGCTGCTGCTGGACGGGCTCGGAATGGAGTGGCGCAGCGTGTCGCTCGGGCGCGATCCCGGGTGTGCGGTGTGCGGGGCGTGCTAGGCGCGATCAGCGACGGGGGCGTGCGATCAGGCGCAGGTCGTCGCCAATCTGGCGCAGATCGCGGATGTCGAGGCTTACCGCCTCATCCAGGCGGGTCAGCTCAGCCAGATTGAACAGGCCCTGGGCCGCGTCGCCAACCAGCATCGGCGCCAGATAGAGCAGGAGTTCATCGACGCAGCCTTCGCGCAGCAGCGAGCCATTGAGTTTCAGGCCGGCTTCCGCGTGGATTTCGTTCAGGCCGAGCCGGCCAAGCTCGTTCATCAATGCAGGCAGGTCGACCTTGCCGCCTGCGTTCGGCAGGACCAGCAGGCGGTGCCCGGCGCCTGCCAGGGATGCGTGCTTGTCACGGTCTTCGCTGGCAGTGGCAATCACGATTGGATCGCCCTGCAGGATGCGTGCTGTGGGCGAGACGTCGAGCCGGGCGTCGATCAGCACCCGCAAGGGCTGGCGTTCGCAGGGCATGGCTCGCACGGTCAACTGGGGATCATCTGCCTTGACCGTGCCGATTCCGGTCAGGATCGCGCATGCGCGAGCGCGCCAGCGATGACCGTCGGCACGGGCCGCCGCGCCGGTGATCCACTGGCTGACGCCGTTGTTGAGCGCGGTCTTGCCGTCGAGACTGCTGGCTGCCTTGAGGCGCAGCCAGGGGCGGCCGCGGGTCATGCGCGAGACGAAGCCGATGTTGAGTTCCCGGGCTTCGTTCTCGAGCAGTCCGTGCGCGGTCTGTATGCCGCTGGCCCGCAGTCGTTCCATGCCGCGCCCGCCAACCAGCGGATTCGGGTCTTCCATTGCCGCCACAACGCGGGACACCCCGGCCGCGATCAGCGCGTCGGCGCACGGAGGGGTGCGACCGAAGTGGGAGCAGGGTTCAAGGGTCACGTAGGCAGTCGCACCGCGGGCGGCATCGCCAGCCTGTTGCAGGGCGTTGATTTCGGCGTGAGGCTCGCCGGCACGCCGGTGCCAGCCTTCGCCCACGGTCATGCCGTCACGCACGATCACGCAGCCTACCCGAGGATTGGGGGTCGTGCTTTCAAGGCCATTGGAAGCCAGGGCGAGGGCCCGGGCCATTGCCTCGTGGTCAGCTGCCGAAAAGGTCATTCTCGGGATCCGCAGGTGTTGCGCTGCCCCGCGCGCGCTTGGAACGCGGCTGCACTTCGCGAATCACTTCGGAAAACTCATCCACGTCGGCAAAGTTGCGATACACCGATGCGAAGCGGATGTAGGCGACCTTGTCGAGCTTCTTGAGCTCCTTCATCACCAGTTCGCCGATCTTTTCGCTCGCTACTTCGTTCTCGCCCATCGACAGCAGGCGTGCCTCGATTCGGTCGACTGCGGCCTCGAGCGCTTCGGTGGTGACCGGGCGCTTGCGCAGCGAAAGCTTCATGCTGCCGGAGAGTTTCGCGTGGTCGAAATCGGTGCGGCTGCCGTTGCGTTTGACGATGTGCGGCATCTTGAGGTCGATGCGCTCATAGGTCGTAAAGCGCTTGTCGCAGTGCATGCAGCGTCTACGGCGGCGCACGACGTCGCCGTCGTCGTTCTCGCGCGTATCGGTGACCTGGGTATTGGGGTCACCGCAGAAGGGGCATTTCATCGCGTGGGCGCAGGCAGTCCGCTCGGGCGGCCCGCGCTGAAACCAGCAACGGGCCGCGCGTGCGTCAAATGCTTACTTGCCGTAGACCGGGAACTTCGCACACAGCGCCGACACCTTGCTGCGCACGCCATCGATCACCGCAGCATCTTCCGGCGCTGCGAGTACGTCTGCGATCAGGTGGGCGATCTGCTCGGCCTCGATCTCGGTGAAGCCACGGGTGGTCATCGCCGGCGAGCCGATACGGATGCCGGAGGTCACGAAGGGCTTCTCCGGGTCATTCGGGATCGAGTTCTTGTTGACCGTGATGTGCGCACTGCCGAGCACGGCTTCGGCGGCCTTTCCGGTAATCTTCATCGAGCGCAGGTCAACGAGGAAGACATGGCTCTCGGTGCGGCCGGAGACAATGCGCAGTCCGCGCTCTTCGCCGAGCACGCGCGCCATCACGCGGGCATTGGCAATCACCTGTTCCTGGTAATTCCGGAACTTGGGCGATGCTGCTTCCTTGAAGGCGACTGCCTTGCCAGCGATGACGTGCATCAGCGGGCCGCCTTGCAGACCGGGGAAGATGGCGGAGTTGATCGCCTTTTCGTGCTCGGCCTTCATCAGGATGATGCCGCCGCGCGGGCCGCGCAGCGTCTTGTGCGTGGTCGAGGTGACGACGTCGGCGTGGGGCACCGGGTTCGGGTAGTAACCCGCGGCGATCAGGCCGGCGTAGTGCGCCATGTCGACCCAGAAGATCGCGCCGATTTCTTTTGCAACCTTGGCGAAGCGCTCAAAATCGATGCGCAGCGAGTAGGCCGAGGCGCCGGCGATGAGGATGCGCGGCTTGTGCTCGCGTGCCAGCGCTTCCATCTTGTCGTAGTCGATTTCTTCTTTTTCGTTCAGGCCGTAGGCCACGACGTTGAACCACTTGCCCGACATGTTCAGCGGCATGCCGTGGGTGAGGTGGCCGCCTTCGGACAGGCTCATGCCCATGATGGTGTCGCCCGGCTTGGCAAAGGCCAGCAGCACGGCCTGGTTTGCCTGCGAGCCCGAGTTGGGCTGCACGTTGGCGGCTTCGGCACCAAAGAGTTTCTTTACACGTTCGATGGCGAGTTGCTCTGCCACGTCCACGTGCTCGCAACCGCCGTAGTAACGCTTGCCCGGATAACCTTCAGCATACTTGTTGGTCAGCTGGGAGCCCTGGGCTTCCATGACCGGGTATGAGACGTAGTTCTCGGAGGCAATCAATTCGATGTGGTCTTCCTGGCGGCGGTTTTCCGCCTGCACGGCGGCCCACAGCTCGGGATCGACCTTGGCGAGGGTATCTTGGGAAGAAAACATGGAACGGACTCGGCAGGGTTGTGATAAAGGCGGATATTAACACGCGAGGCGAGGGCGTATGTCGAGCCGCGTGCGCCGCAACATGTTTGTTTCGCACAGACTCAGGCGTTGGAGAGCTCGTCGAGTGCGCTGCCAAGGTGGGACTGGTCGCCCCAGCTGACCAGTTGCCAGCAGCTGTCGTGGTGGGTGATCCAGTTCAGCGCGGCATTCGGAATGGTGAAATCGCGTGGCGAGTCGAGCGGCTTGCCTGTGCTCAGGCGGTGAATGATGTCGAGCACGCCGCCATGCGTCACGATCAGAATCTGTTCGCCGGGGTGGCGCTCGACGATTTCGAGCAGGGCTGCAGCAATGCGCGCAGCGAAGGCGGTCAGGCTTTCGCCTCCATCCTCGAAGGCAAAGCCGGCGTCGCGGCTCAGGAAACGGGCGTAGTCAGCCGGGAAACGGGTTTGGGCTTGCTCGTAAGTCAGGCCCTGGAAATGCCCGTAGTGGCGTTCGCGCAGTCCCGGGTGGGTGTTGATACGGTCTTCGGGGCCGGGCCAGATGCATGCTGCAGTGCGTCGGGCGCGCTGCAAGTCGCTGCTGTAGGCGGCCGCAAAGCGTTGCCGCGAAAGGGCACGGCCCGTGGCCTGCGCCTGGGCGATGCCGTTTTCGTTCAGTTCAATGTCGAGATGCCCCTGGAGACGCCTTTCGGCGTTCCAGGTGGTTTCTCCGTGACGAACAATGCAGAGTCGGGTGAGTGGATTTGCCATCCGCCCGATCTTACCACCCGCCAGATTCCGCCGGCGCCCCCCAGCCGCCGCCTGATGTCGGAGCTTCGATCTCGATGGTGTCCAGATCCACCTTCACTTCGGCATCCAGGCTTCCGGTAACAAGTTCCGGGAAGATGATGATCAAGGCCAGAACGAAGATCTGGATCAGAACAAATGGAACCGAACCACGATAGATCTGGGTGGTCTTGACCGGTTCGATCCGCTTGCCCGTCACCCGGTCGAGGAAGGCGCTGACCGGCGCGACGCTGCGCAGATAGAACAGTGCGAAACCGAACGGTGGTGTCAGGAACGACGTCTGCATGTTGATCGCGATCATCACGCCAAACCAGATCAGGTCGATGCCGAGCTTGTCGGCAACCGGTGCGAGAAGCGGAAGCAGGATGAAGGCGATCTCGAAGAAGTCGAGGAAGAAGCCCAGGGCGAAGATGACCACGTTCACAAAGATCAGGAAGCCGATCTGGCCGCCCGGTAGCTTGTCAAACAGGTGCTCCACCCAGTGCTGGCCATCGACTGCCGTAAACGTGAAGCTGAAAATCGTCGAGCCAATCAGGATGAAGAGCACGAAGCACGACAGACGGGTCGTGGACTCGAGTGCCTGCGTGAGCGTCTTCAGGTCCAGGCGCTTGCGCACGGCGGCGAGCAGGATGGCGCCGACCGCACCCATTGCGCCACCTTCCGTGGGTGTTGCAACACCGAGGAAAATCGTACCAAGCACCAGGAAGATCAGTGCAAGCGGCGGAATCAGGACGAACACGACACGCTGACAGATGCGCGACAGCAGTCCGAGCTTCAGCGCGCGGCTGATGCTTGCAGCGGCCAGCGCGAAAATGGTGCCGGCGGACATTGCCATGACGATGATCTCGTCGAGCGCAGGCTTTGCTTCGGTGCCATTCATGGCGCTCAGGATGTTGGCGTAGTTCATGCCGAACAGCGTCGAAATGGCCGTGGTGACAACGGCAAAGACGAGCAGCGAGCGCAGGCCTGAAGTGCCGTCTGGCTCGCGGTGGGTCAGCGCTTCAGGCGGCAGGGCCGGCACCAGTTTCGGCTTGAAGATTGCAAGGCCGATAATGAAAATCGCGTAAAGCGCAACAAGCAGGAAGGCCGGCAGGAAGGCGCCCTTGTACATGTCGCCGACGCTGCGTCCGAGCTGGTCGGCCATCACGATGAGCACGAGAGAGGGCGGAATCGCCTGGGCCAGGGTGCCGGAGGCGGTGATCGCGCCGCAGGCGATTTCACGGCTGTAACCGTAGCGCAGCATGATCGGCAGGGAGATCAGGCCCATCGAGATGACCGAAGCCGCCACCACGCCCGTGGTGGCTGCAAGCAGGGCACCAACGAAGATCACGGCCAGCGCGAGGCCGCCGCGTACCGGGCCGAACACCTGCCCGACGGTGTCGAGCAGGTCCTCGGCCATGCCACTTCGTTCGAGGATCAACCCCATCAGGGTAAAGAAGGGAATTGCCAGCAGCGTGTCGTTCTGCATGATGCCGAACACACGCAGCGGAAGCGCCTGAAACAGTGACGAGGGCAGCAAGCCGGCTTCAATGCCGACAAAGCCGAAGAACAGGCCGCAGGCTGCAAGCGCAAATGCGACCGGGAAACCCGACAGCAGGAAGAAAATGACCGCGCCGAACATCACTGGCGCGGCATTGGCGGAAAAGAACTCGATCATTGCGTGGCCTTTGCTGCGTCGGTTTCGTGTTGTTCCGTCGGGGCGTCACCATGTCCGCCATGCAGGGTCGGATCCGGGGCCTTGCCCGCGAGGTAGCCAAACCGCTTGATGAGCTCGGAGACTGCCTGCAGCGCAAGCAGCCCGAAACCGATCGGTACCATGATGTACACCGGCCAGCGGATCAGGCCGCCGGAGTTCGAGGACATCTCACCCGAGGTGTAGGCGGCCTCAACGATGGGCCAGGAAAAATCGATCATGAAGTAGCACAGCGGCAGCAGGAAAATCAGGATGCCGCCAATGTCGATGAATGTGCGGGTGCGCTTGGAGAAGTTGTTGGCAACCGCGTCGATGCGCACGTGTGCGTTCTGCAGGAAGGTGTATCCGGCGCCGAACATGAAAACGGCTGCGAACAGATACCACTGAATTTCGAGAAACGAGTTCGAACCAACGTTGAAGGCCTTGCGTGCAATTGCATTCAGGGCGCTGATGACGGCTGCAGCGAGGATCAGCCAGATGATGGATTTCCCGACCAGTCGGGTCAGGCCGTCTATCAGGCCGGAGAGTTTTAGAAGGATACCCATGAGAAAGTCGGCTTTGCCCCGAAGGTGCTGATTGAGCCGGTGTACTCCTGTGCTCTGCTCAGAAGGGCGGCTGGAAAGATTGTGCTGGCAATGCCTTGCCAGCACGTTTGCACGGCCGGCAGGCGCCGGTCGTGCGTGAATAGCTGTTACAGTTTCTGTGCCGACATGTACTGGTCGTAGCTACCATCGGCGATTGGCGCCCACTGGTAGGAATCGGCGAGGAATTTTGAGTAGTCGCCGTAGATCTTCTTCCAGTCCGGGTTGGTGTCGTTCAGTTCTTTGTACACCTCGTTGCGGGCCTTGAACGCAGCATCCATGACCGACTTCGGGAAGCGGTCGAGTTTGGCGCCTTCCGCAATCAACTGCTTCAGAGCGTTTGGGTTGCGCGCATCGTAGCGGGCCTGCATGACAACGTGAGCATCGGACGCAGCCTGGCGAACAATGGCCTTGTACTCGTTCGACAGTGCGCCCCACTGCTTGTCGTTGATGTACAGGGACAGCTGAGCGCCACCCTCCCACCAGCCCGGGTAGTAGTAGTAGGGAGCAACCTTGTGAAAGCCAAGCTTCAGGTCGTCATACGGGCCGACCCATTCGGTTGCGTCGATGGTGCCTTTCTCGAGTGACTGATAAATCTCGCCGCCCGGGATGTTCTGCGACACGCCGCCCATCTTGCCAAGCACGCGACCGCCGAAGCCGCCGATACGCATCTTGAGACCGTTGATGTCGGCGGGCGACTTGATGGGCTTGCGATACCAGCCACCCATCTGCGCACCGGTGTTGCCCATCGGGAAGTTGACGACGCTGAACTGCGCGTAGAACTCGCGCAACAGCTTCATGCCGTTGCCTTCGTACATCCACGCGGTCTGCTGGCGCGAGTTCATGCCGAACGGAATGGCGCAGTCGAACGCAAACGCTTCGTTCTTGCCGAAGAAATAATACGGAGCAGTGTGGGCGGCATCGATGGCGCCCTGCTGAATTGCGTCGACCACACCGAACGCCGGGACGAGTTCGCCGGCGGCGTGGACCGAGATCTGGAACTTTCCGCCCGTTGCGTCCGCAACGTTCTTGGAGAACGTCTCAGCGGCGCCGTAAATCGTATCGAGCGACTTCGGAAAGCTTGACGCAAGACGCCAGCGGATCTGTTGTTGTGCGTTTACGATCGCCGGTGCGGTGCCAGCCGCAAGTACGCCAGCGAGACCTGCACCCTTCAGGAATTTACGACGTTCCACGTTATCTCCTTTGTATCTTTCTGTTTTAGCAATTGCTGCGCTGATTATAGGGATTGGCGCGCGCCGGAAAACCGCGGAAAACCCTAATCGGGGTGCCACTTTAGTTGTATTCATGCGGCTGAAGTCGTTGTTTTAGTGAAAACTTGTCGTGCCGGCAGTGTTTCCTGGCTGGTTTGGCGAAGACTTGCGCGGAACGTCAATCAGTCCCCGGCCTCGACGCGGTCCTCTCGATTTCCGGTGTGGCCCTGTCATTCGGGTGGATGAGGGCCGTCAGTGCGTCAACTGCATAGTCGACGGCGTTGCGCATCGGATACAGGATCGTCGTCGCGCCGTGCATTTTCAGCGCAGCATCGTCGAAGTCGTCGCGGGCAACGATCGCCACGCCTCCGGCGAAATGATGCGCCCGCAGGCCGTCCAGCAGGTCGTGGTTTGAGGCCATGTCCGGTAAGGTGCTGACAATCCAGCGTGTGTCCCTGACCGGAAGGCTTTCGATGAACTCGCTGGTGGTGCAGTCTCCGTATCGCACCGGCAGACCGCGTCGCCGCAGCTTTCGCACCGCCTCCGGGTCGTATTCGACGCCGAGCACCTTGAGTTCGGCTGCCTGGAGGCAGAGCGCCAGCCGGCTGCCGTAACGCCCGAGGCCGACCACGATCACGTCTGCCATCTCGAGGTCGTGCCGCTCCGTCGCGACCGCCAGTTCGCGGAAGGGGCGCTTGCGTTCAAATACACCGAGCCAGGCTGCAAGTTTCTCGTAGAGCGGGTGGGAGTAAAGAATCGCGTAGGTCGACAGGGCAATGGTGATCAGGCCGACAAGCGTGGTCAATCCGAGTGCGCTCCTGTCGAGATGCCCGAGGGAGATGCCCATGGCAACGAAGATGATCGAGAACTCACTGATCTGGGCCACCGTCAGTCCGCACAGGAAGCCCGTACGCTTCCGGTATCCCATGTAGCCCATGATGGCCATGACGATCAGGGGGTTGCCGACCAGCACGAACAGGGACAGCGTTAGAGCTGGCCACAGTTCGTTGCCGAGCGTGGAGAAATCAAGTTTCGAGCCGAGGTCGATGAAGAAGAACAGCAGCAGGAAGTCGCGGATCCCGGTCAGCCGTGCGTTGATGGCGTTACGATAATGCGTCGAGGCAAGCGAGAAGCCGGCAAGGAAGGCGCCTGCTTCCTTGGAAAAGCCGGCCCACTCACCAAGTGCCGCGAGCCCCGTGCCCCAGGCAACGGCAAAAATCAGCAGCAACTCCTGCGATTGCGCCATGCGGGCGACGACCCTCGGCAGGACGAAGCGCATCAGCAGATACAGCCCGGCGACGGCAATGCCGATCCGCAGGCCGAGCGACCCGGCAAGCGATAGTAGCGAGCCTTCGCCGGCATCACCGCGCATAGCGCTCATCACCATCATTGCGATCACGACGGCGAGATCCTGCACGATCAGGAAGCCGACTGCGATGCGTCCGTGCAGGGAGTCGATCTCGTGCTTGTCGGACAGGAGCTTGACGATGATGATGGTGCTGGAGAAGGTCAGCGCCACAGCGATATACAGCGCTTCGATCCAGCCCTTGCCCATCGCAAGGACGATGAGGAAACCAATCACGATGGTGAAGGCAAGCTGGCCCAGGCCGGTGGCGAGTGCAACCGGGCCAATGTGGCGGATATGCTTCAGGTCGAGCTTGAGGCCAACGACGAAGAGCAGCATCGCGACGCCAACCTGCGCCAGCAGGTCAATCTGGTCGTGCGCGGTGACAATGCCCAGCACGGCGGGGCCGACGACGATGCCGATGACAATGTAGGCAATGAGTACCGGCTGGCGCAGCCAGAGCGAAAACGCGCCTGCAGCGGCGGACATCATCAGAAGCAGTGCGAATTCCGAGAAAACGGTATGCATGCGTCAACTCCGTCATTCGCGGGTTTTGAATCCTGGGGGCGAGCGTTCGTGCCTGGCGTCGAGTCTGGTCCCCGGTGCTGAACGCAAAGGACCGAGTGCCGCCGGGTTTGAACAGGCCCGCCATCAAGGGCCGTGAGTATGGCAGCCCGCACCCATCCGGGATGACTGCGACGGTGCAAGATGCCACCTTTGTGCCACGCAGGGGCGCCCCCGTCAATCAGGTTTCGCAGCGATTGCTGGCGACGAACGGGCAGAATGGTCAGTCTGTGTCCAGTCCTTTGCCGCAAGACGGTTGCCGAGCTGTGCGGAAAAGAAAAAGCCCCGACTGATAACAGTCGGGGCTTCAATTTGGTGGTGGGGTGGAACCCTGCGCCAAACCTATGTAACTCAGCGCCCTAGAACCGCTGCGAACTCCTGCGGAAAGGTGCGGAATCCAGCCGCCAGTTCGATTCCCATTTGCGGAATTGAACCAGCGTCCGCACCTTGTGCAGAGCGGGGCTCAAACGGGTGTGACCAGTTTTGTATCGACCAAGGATCGCAAGTGGTCATCCAGCAACCTGGGAATGTGACCACCCGAGATGAGCACGCCGGCTTCCATGTTTTTCTCCATCGCATGGCCGGTGAGGTTCGCGCTGGTGATGAAACACACCCTGGCGTCGGCGACAGCGACTTTGGCATGAACGCGTCCGTCGGCGAAAGGATCGGCCTTGTCGCGCCAGGCATAGAGCCTCGATGCGGGAACCAAAGTCCTCATCTTGCCGATCGCATCGAAGGTGATGCTGCCTCCGTGATCCTGAGATAACTCAAGCAGCATGGAGATGACCACTCCGCGATCACTGGCTGCATTCAGCGCCTCAATGATGGTAGAGACGTCGTAGGCCACGAAGCTGGTGATGAACAGGGTCTGCTCGGCAGCGTTGATGACTTGCAGAAGGGCTTGTTCCGTTCGGCGAGCCGACACGAAGGGTGTCGTCGGTCCGGTCCAAACGAGCTCAGTGGATTGCTGACCGGCAGTCTTGGTGAAGACATGGCCTGCCGCAAGCAGCATCAATGCGAGTTCCTCGGCGCTGACAGTGGTCGCTCGCCATGCTTCGACGAGCTGCTCCACGACACCAGTGGCTGCAGGTGTACCAACCACGCCCGAAAGTGCGCCAGACGCTTTGCTGGGATCGGTCCGGCGAACCCGGCTGGCTATGGCCTGGACCTTCTCTGGAGAGACCAGACAGACCACGGCTGCAACGGCGTCCAAGAGCCTTTCCATGTCACAAGCCCTTGAAGAAAGCTGCGTCGATGCGTTCCAGTGTCGGAACCAGCAATGACCGATCCAGGTAGCGATTGCCGCGCTCGCAGGAGGTCTCGGCCACCAGGCTGCATGCATGGCAGGCGGCAGCGTGGAGGGAGCGGTCTTTCTCTGGATCATGCTCGGAGCAGAGCGGGTCAGAAGAGCAGATCTTCGAGCGATTCAAGGCTTGCTCCAGCAGGCGCCCAAGGTTATCTGGTTTGCCGAGATCGACGAGACCGCCCAGCGTTCCATCGGAGTCCGCCGCTGCCGTGTAGATGAGGATACCGGCCTGCGGACTCTCGCCCGATGTGTCGGCATAGATTCGCTCGCGAATACTCGCGGCGTTGTAGCCGCACTCCAGTGCCAGCTCGCGAATCAGCAGGTGCGATAGCGTGTGGAGCATGGCAAAGCGGATGCCGGGGTAGCCCTCATCGGGGTCGAGATGACGGGAGTTGCGCCATCCCCTGTGACCACCACGCAGCATCTTGTCGACCTGAGCGACGGCAGGCAGTGCTTCCCAAGCGACGATTTCCTGTTCGTCGAACTGGATGAAGATCCCCTCACCATGAACTTGGTTTGCGGGAACCCAATCCGGCTTGGTTCGCGAGAGGCTGGCCATCTGAGGCCGTTCGTTCGGGGCGCCGGTTTCTTCAGGGGCCTCCACGCGAGTGAAACCGAGCAAAGCATTGACCTCGCGGAGTCGCTCCAAGAGCAGCACCCTGCGGATGTACTTGGCAAAGGCCGGTGGCGTGCCGACTTTCTTGCTCATGAAGTGTGGGTAGTCCGTGGGCGGATTGGCCTCAGTCAGCACGTCCCACTCGGGGCCCTTGATGTCGGCCTCACCCACGGCCTCCTGTTCGCCACCGGTACGGGCCGCCTCGATGGCCGACCAGATCAATGCCGCCGGATATTTGTCGATCCCTGGTAGCGCCCCGGTCTTTTTCAGCGTCTTCACCGTCACCGACACTTCGGTTTCGGATTCCAGCTCTTCGAAGAACTCCCATCCATCCTGGATCAATTGACTGAGCGGGTCCTTGGTCTGTGGGATCGCCAGTGCCGAGAGCGTGATCGGAAACCAGCTATTCGTGGCTCCCAATAGAACTGCACGCGCTTCCTCGTTGCATTCGTGGTCGAAGTGATCAAGGTGAGGATGGCGTCCGCGGCAGGCCGGCAGATTCTCTTTTCCGGCCTTGCCGAAGGCGTGGGCCATGCTCCTCGACGCGCCGCAAGCGTCACACTTGACCCAGAGGTTTTCCGTCTGCAGCGACGCACCGCTCTCGAAGAAACGCAGTGTGCCTTTGCACGAACTGTTACCGCCGTGGACGAAGTAGTGCCAAGGGAAGTCGTCCAGATGACCGTCACGACAGGCCAACAGGAAACGTGCCGGCACGGCGTCGGCATCCTTGGCGGGCTGATCACCTTTCGAACCTCGACAGCCCTTGTGGACGAACCGGGTTCGCTCAGGTCTGAAGCGATGCTCTTTGATCTCGAACAGACCGGCATCGAAGGGCGACAGCAGACCGCATTTCACGCAGCGCATCCAGCGCGGGAAAGGTCGGACAGGCACACCGATATTGGCCTCGGCCGACCAGGGGTCGACGAGTTCGCTCTTCTGGAACGGTGGCATCCGCAGGTTCTCGACCTGTGCTCCAAGCACTTTCCGAACGGCAGCCAGTAGTCTGGCCTCCTGGATCGGTTGGCAACGATCCTTCTCCCAACGATCGATACCGAGCGTCACCACGGACAGGCTGGGCAGATCGATCAACGCCCCTGGCCCGTAGGTCCAGAGCAGCTGACTGGGTCTCACTTCTCCGACTGGAGTCTTGTTAGTCGTCGTCATGTTCAATCCTCATCCTTCGTCGTCGCTGGACGAGGCTTCCAATCGTGGTCGTCCGTGATGTGGCCGGTGTTCATGATCAGGCGCACGCCGGGCTCCACTTCTCGCATCGACATCGGCACGGTCCAGTTGTCCCATGGCTTGATGCCGGGTGCTTCGATCAAATTCTTGGTAGTAGCCGCATTCGGCCCACGCTTTTCATATGCCAGCGTTCGCCCGGGGATGCTGACCTCTTTGGCCCACTCGTCCGCACGTTCCTTCAGTTCCCGCTCGGCCAGGTTCTTGGTGGTGGATAGTTCGCTGACGTTCCAGGCGCGTTTGACCAGCACATCAATGGCCTCGGTGATCTCCGGCCGGTCCGATTTATCTAGCTCGCCAGCCCCCTCGTTGGGACTGAAAACATCGTTTTCCAGCCGCATCAAGCTCAGCAGCGTGCCGGTCAGGCCACGGTCCATCGCGCGCGGCGAGAAAGGCGTGACCGACTGCGCTTCGACGTGCTTGTAGAAGGTGGCGTGGTAATGCTCGAAGGTTTCGTAGTGGGAGAGGTCTCGTGGCCGCGCCCACGTGAGCACTGTGCAAACCAGGCCAGGGAAGGAACGTCCAACGCGACTGGTGGCCTGGATGTACTCCGCCGTCCCCTTGGGTTGGCCATTGACGGCCATCAGTCCCAGCCGATTGACGTCGACCCCCACCGATAGCATGTTGGTGGCCAACACCACGTCGATCGCACGGGTGTCGCCCTCCTCCCACTTGGTCACGTACTTGCCGGTGGCAGCGTCGAACTCGGCCTTGAATTTCACCTCTAGGTTGTCGAGGTATTTCGGGATGTCCTGACTGGAGACTCGTGAGGTCAGCTCACGGATGTTGCTGACGCTGCGTTGCGCCAATGCAGGCCGCTCGACCATGCTCATCTGCACACGGTAGGAACGCGTCTGCACGTCGTCCTCGGCCAAGCGTTTCATGCCCCCCAGCTCTCGCAGCGAGTTGAAATAGCCGACCATGGTCATGTACGGATCTGCTGACTCACCGAAGCGATCGAACAGCGCTTGAGCGGCTGTCAGGAACGCCGTGTAGACGCGGATCAGCATCGCGGGTCGCGAGCTGCCTGGAGAGCACACCCCGAGGTAACGCCTTCCCGGCTTGTCCTCGATCGGTCGTTGAACCGAGAAATAGTTGTCCTCCACGTCCAGCCCGTGCGGGGGAAATACCGACACGCGCCGCATGAAAACGTTGTTCACCTGCTCTCGGGCCTTACGCACCGTGGCGGTCGACGCGATGATCTTCGGCTTGACCGTATGCTTGCCGAGCGTCCAGCCGCACAGCTCATCCACGGCCGTCTCGTACAGGCCGACCATGGTGCCGAGCGGCCCGCTGATGAGGTGAAACTCATCCTGGATGATCAGGTCCGGCGGTCGGATCGGACTGATGTTCCTGACCTTGGTCGCACTCAGCCCCTTACCGGCCTGGTGGTTGCCATTGCAGTCCGCACCCTGCCATAGCAGGCCGTGTCGTTCGCATTCCTGGCCGACCCGGCCGAACAACGTGCGCACCTGACCGCGCCACGCCATCATGGCGAACTTGTCCACCGTGGCGATCATCATCGTCGGAGGGCGGTGATAGATCTCCTCGTCCACCACGAGCACCGGGATACCCGGGTGAGGGAGCTTGCTGGACTTGCCCTTCGAGAAGTCGCAGCGACCCTTCTTGTCGCCGCAATAGACGAAGGTGCGCCCACGCCCCCTGTCGACCTCCACGTCGCGCCCAGGGGCGACTTCCGAGCCACACCAGGGGCAACTGGTCAGTTGCGCGGGAGACGCCGTCCCGGCGTTGTACCTGCCGGGGTTGCGGATGTCCTCGATGGCCCGGTGACTCTCCTCGGTCGTACCCGGCGTCACCTTGTTGCCAACCCAGAGGCCGATGGTGAAAGGTTCCGTGCCGAGGGATTTTTCGCCTTTATCCAGTGCTTCGCGCCGCAACACCTCCATCGCGCAAATCAATGCCGTGGCACGCTGGAACTGCTGCAATGTCAGCAGGCGGAGGGTGTAACGCATGATCACGGCCAGACCACGCGAGCCGTCGTAGCCACCCAGGTTACCCTGCATGCGCCGAATGGCCATGGTGAAAGCGGCCACACCCAGGTAGGCCTCGGTCTTGCCACCGCCGGTGGGGAACCACAAGAGATCAGCATAGGCTTCGACCGGTCGAACACGATCCGGGTGCGTCGGGTCAGTCAACGACGGGATCGACAGCAGCAGGAAAGCCAACTGGAACGGACGCCAACTGCGGTTCTTCAACACGTCGAACTGGTCGACGGTGACGTCCTTGCCTCGCCGGATTTCGAGTGCGTACTGGCTGCGCACACGCTGGGTGGCCATCGCCCGGTTGGCGAAGCGGAAGGCCGCCAAGGCTTTTTCGTCGCTCTTCAGGGTGTCGATGCCCTGTTGCAGGCGCGTGTGGATCTCCTGGCATCGATCCATCGCCTGTCGGGCCTGCGTGTCGTAGCCGAGCACGTCGATGCCGATTCGAGCGCGCTGCTCGTCGATCCACGCGGCGTAATCCTTGGTCAGCAGGTTCAGGGCATCGACCAGCGGATCGATCTCCAGGGTGGCGAGGCGCTGCATGTCGAGCAGACCACTTTCCACCATCTCCTTCATCGCCGGTCGGTCGGTGGGGTCGAGACCTGGTGTCTCCGTGACCTGCACCTCGTACTGAGGCATGACGATGGTGCGCACCTCGGTGGCCAGCGTCACGTCATCCGCCGTCTCGGCATGGACGGCGACGCCATGCCCCACCGCGAACTCAACCCGGTTGCGGTAGATCATCTCCAGCGATTCGCGCTCCGGGTCCATACCGTCCGCATCCAGTACGGGCCGGCGGCGGAAGATGGCGCGCTTGGGGGATTCTGCTTCCGATCGAACGATCAGCTCCGGCTGGAACACCCAGGCGGAATCCCGGTTGGTCTCGGGTTCCTCCTGTGCATTGACCAGGAACAGCGTCACCAGGCGGTCACCATTCGCGTTCTTGGCACGCACGGAGCCTTGCACCCGCACCTCGGGATAGTTCTTGTCTGGTGCCTGATGGGGGATCACGCCTTCGGTGAGCGGCAGCACCAGCTTGCCGCCGCAGGGGATGCGCTGCCATACCTTGGCCTTGGAGCCGTCCTTGCGCAGCACCTCGTGATCGTCGTTGGGGATGCGCTCGTATCGCCCCCAGCGCACCTCCACTTCGATGCTTTCCGCATCGCCATCCACGCAAAAGGTCATGCCGAGACTGCTCGGCACCAGTGATTGATTGCTGGCGGCATCGATCTCATCGGCGGCGTCGGACTCGGGCTCCACACGTCCCGTTGCCGTGCCGAACTCCGCACCGGGTTCATGCTGGCCGGGCACCTTCGGGTCGGTGGGCTCATCGGCATCTTCGTTCGCCAGCGGACCTTCGAGCCCTTCGATGCCGCCCTGTGCCGCCTCACGCGGGGCGAGCTTGCCCACCAGATAGCGATCCCGCACACCCATGTCGACGATGCGCTCATGGGGACCGCCAGCCGGACCGAGCAGATCGTCCATCACGGCCAGTTGCAGCAATTCGCGGATATAGGCGAGTTCCTGTTGATACCGGGGGGAGCGGGCATCGGAACCGATCGTGGGCACCTCGGCGATGGTCTTGTGCAATGCCTCGGGCAGCGCTTCGACGAAATCGGTCCATTGGACGCGACCGATGCTTCCCGAGGAAGGCGGCGTGAGTGCTGTGAGGCCGATGGAGACGGGTTCGGTGACCGCCAGCAGTCGGTCGAAATAGAGCGTGGTGGTCTCGAGGTCGGAGCGAACCCGCAGCAAACGCCCGACACGGGTGATGCCACCATGCGGATTGAGGACGAGAACCCAATCGTCCTCCTCGATGGCCTGGTAGAGGGAGCGGGCTCCCTTCAGAATCAGGATGTAGGGCTTGAGCCTGTGGTCGGTGCCGAGGCCGTGGTCGAGGGCGATCCATGCGTTGGGAGTCTTCGTCATACCTTTTTCACCTCAGATCCTGTCCACGATCTTTTCGAGCTTGTCGAGTGACTTGCTCTTCTCGATGTATGCCGAATAGGCCTCTTGGGCGCCCCGAATCAGCGTGTCGTAGTGGACGATGCGGCTCCCCGGCGAAATCGATGTCATCGATGACTTGAGGCGGTCGGGGTTCGACGCCTCTTCGTCGACGGCCTTGCCAAGGACGAAGATCACCTCGATGTCGGGGCTGGCCTGGTTCTGTTCCCGCAGGATTTTCGTCAGCTTGTCGACGTAGGTCTGGCCTTGCTCGACCAGCTCAAGCAGGCCCATCTTGCGGCCGACCTTCTTGAGTTCGACGATGACGTGTTTGCCTGCATTGGTGCGATAGGCGATGTCCACGCGACCCAGTCGTTCCTTTTCGGTCATGTCCCCGATCAGCACACCTTCGGTCGTGAGGCGCGATTCCATGATCGGGCTACCCGTGGCTCGCTCCCATGCCGGGTCCAACAGCCAGAGGTGATCGAACAGGTACTTCTGCAGCACCCGTTCCTTCGCGTCTTCGTCGATGATGGTCTGGAAATCGCGGATCGCATCGAGGCGTGATTTCACGATGTCCCGGTAGAGAGAGGCTTCGAGAGAATCTCTATCCGCGAGCACGGCCAGGAGTCTGTCGGCACTCTCGATGCTCGTCACGAACTCCTCGGTCGAGCCGCGCAGCTTCATGCGCTCGAATGCCAGGATGCCGTGCCGGTACATGAGCTTGCGGTCCTCTTCCTCATCGACCGGCAGCGCACTGAGTTTGGCGATCAGCGTTTCGGCACTTTTCTTGTATCCCTCGGGGAGCGTGTCGAGCCACTCGGCGAGAGCGGGAGAAGTCTCCTTCGCTTTCTCGACCTCGTGCTTCTTGCGCCATTCCGTCCAGCGCTTCTCGACTTGCGTGAGCCGTGATTTCAGGAAAGCGATCAGCTGCCCATATCGGGGGTCATCCTCCTGCACGCGCTGCCGGTCGCTGGTCGCGATGTCAGGCGCATCGTCGGCATCGAGGAAGTCCGCCTCGATCTGCCCGGTGAGGTACTTCGTGTAGAGCCGTCCGTCATTCAGCTTGTCGAGGATGTTCTCGTGGAACAGTCGGCCACGGGCGAACACGACGATGCCGTTCAGGTTGCCGGCATCCTCACTGTCGAGTTGCTTGGGGAATCTGGCCGTGCCGATCCAGCCGCTGACCTTCCACCCGGCATCCCATCCATCGAAGCGGTTCGACAGGGATTCCTGTTCCAGTAGCTGCGTGGCGGGGGTCAGGTCGAGGGCGTCGTCACCGAATCGCCAGAGGAACTGCACCATCGGCAAGTCACCACGGTCGGAGGGCGTGATGGGCTGCCCATCGAGGTCGATCTTGAAACCGTGGGCCTCTCCGATCACGGAAAAGCGGCGCGCCAGGCGCTTGCGAAGAGCCAACGCTCCCCGGCCGAGACGCTGCCGCTTGATGTCGCGCAGCACGATACGGGTACCCTTGGTCACCGTGAGTCGATCGGTGGGCAAGGACTCGGGGCTGTAGAAGGGTTCGCGCTTCTGTACGGATTCGTGGATTCCATCCACGGTCATACGAAGGCCATGAGCCGACCCATCCTTGGCCGACTCCACCTCGATGACGTTGGCGATCGAGAAAAGCGAGAGCTTGCCCAGCCCTTTGCGGCCCATCACGGGGCGACCTTTGGCGGTGGTCTTGCCATGCTCGGCGTCCTCGTCGCGTCGTCGATAGCCGACCCGCAGGTATTTGCCGTTCATGTCGTCCACCGACATACCTATGCCGTCATCGACGATCTCGATCCAATTACCCTCCGGATCGATCTTGATGTCGACGGTCTCTGCGTCGGCATCCCAGGCGTTCGCGACGGCCTCCGTCAGAACGGCCGCGATGTTGCTGTAGAGGTTGATCCCCAGGTGGTCGAGCACATTCAGGTCGACCGTCATCTTGTATATGTCCGTCATATGCTCCCGCCTAGTCATCAAATGCGCCGATGCCGTCCGGGTTCTTGCCAGACTGGAGCATCTCGAACTCTGTCAGGTATTGCGATACGGCTTCTCGGGCGCCGTCAGGCACTGTGTCATCGCGCTGCAAGCGCTGAAGTCGAGCCGCAGTGACGGCGGTGTCGATGTAACTCTCCAGCCAGCTCGGATTGAGGCGGGGTTGAAGACGAACCGCCCAATCGCCCATCGTCTGGGATCGCGTGTGCTGCAGGAACTTCGGGAGCAGATTCAGCAGCCCCTCGTCGGACGTCGTTACTCGGTCGCACCATGCCCGTACTTCAGTGCCCTCACCCCAGTGTTTCCAAGTAGCGAGTAGTCTCGGCAACTCCGGGTGGCCCATGAAGCCGGACTCACCTGCAAGAACCCGTATTCGTTCCAGCCATACGGACTTCAGTCGTATGACTTCATCAGCCGTCAGCAGCGTGGCTTCCTGTGCCTTCTCGACCTCTTCGTCCAATGCCTTCAAGAGCCACGACTGAACTGCAACGGCACGACCGGCCCGCATAGCAGCCTCCAGCACATCGGCGCGCCGATCGGCCGACAGCCGTTTCAGAAGGTGATAGACGGGACGCGAAGCGCGTGAGACGTTGCCAAAATCGAACATGCCGCGTTCGTCGGCAGGATCGATCAACGCATCGCCTACGTCGAAGAGCGCTTGGATTACGGTTGGGATATGCGCATCCGGAATGTCCTTCTCGACATGGTCCATCAGTCGTTCGAGCAGTGCCCGCGCCTTTGACATGCCATCGGGCCGCCGCTCTTCCTTGGCTTGAACGAGTGCATTGCCAAAGTCAGCTGGCGACGCCGCCAGACTCAGCAGCGCCACCATCTCACCACGGCGTATGGCACCGGGAGGGACGGTGAGCCGGAAATAGATCGGGAATACGTCCGGGTGGCAGGCCCGCAGGTTTCTCCGCCACTCAGCCAGCCAGTCCGAGCCGTAGCCCATGCGCCCAGTTTTCGGGAAAATGCGTTCGATCAACGCCTTGGAGCTCTCTTGCAAATCGACTGGTAGGGCTTGTGCCCATCCAGTGTGAAAGGCTTCCTTGGTTCGCTCATCGACGTCGTAGCGTGAGTCGCGGCTGTGGCCCGCGAATCTGTCCGGGTTGGTACGAATCACGTCGTACAAGTCGGGCAAGAACACCCGAAGTGCCTCGAGCGCAATGAAATCCACGGCATTCACTTCGCCACGGACCGCCGGATAGGTGACGGCCAAGGTGTTCGTGAACCGAACCACGTCACGAGGCACCTGAATCAACACGTCGATTCCGTCGTGATAGACGTTCGTCCAGTACGACTGATCGAACGACCCTTCTGGGACGTCACCCAGTATCTCGTCGAGACGCTTGAAAAGGGCCGCACGCAGAGCCACGCGATCGACGGGCGGCAATTCGAAAGGCACCTGAATGATCTTTTCCAGGTACCGCTCGCCGGGTAAGCCGCTCTGTTGTTCAATTGCTTGTGCGGCGACGTCGCGATCGAAGGCCAGCAAGTAGACGACGTTTGGAAAGTCCGCCAGCGCCTTGATGACGGTGAACAACTGGCGGGTCTCCTCCGGCGTCAGTCGATCGATGTCGTCGATGATCACCAGGATGCGTTTACCGGCCTTTTGCAGGATGCCCGTGATCGAATCCTTCAGTGCTGGCACATCCTTGGGCTTGCGCTTCGCTTGCCCCAGCAGCTTGCCGATGAGCCCACCGGCACCGCCCGAAACTCCGGTCAGGTCGATCAAACCACCCACGCCCTCGGCGAAATCGGCCAACAGGTCACCTAGTTGTTTGAACTTCTCGCTCTTGGCTGGCAACACGGCCTGCAACTGGCCGAGAAACGCACGTGCCAGGTTTTCCTGCCCGGAAAACCACCATGGGTTGAACTTGACCAGGACGGGCTGCTCGCTTTCTGGGCGACGCTCCAAGAAATGCTGGACGTAACTCAAGACCGTCGACTTTCCGGAACCCCACGGCCCATACAGCGCGAGCACCAGACCGTCACTGCCTGGATAACGGCAAATGCTGTCCGCCAGGCTGCTCGCGAACGGAGCATGTCCGAAGAGATCATTCTTTGGGTCGATGCTGGGGCGATCGGCTGAGAGGGCGGTCATTCGTCACCTCCCACATAGCTATAACGCGTCCCGCGCTTTTCACCCTGGCGCTCGACTCTGCCAATCGCGATCAGGTCGGCGATCGCAACATTCCACTGGCCGTCGGTGATGCCGATGGCGGCGACGATGTCGGACTTGGCGTGCCAGCCGGGATGTGCCCTCAAGTATTCAGCGATGGCATGTGAGGGGCTGGCGTGGTTGCGGGTACGGGGCTCGGGGACCTCGAGGTGTGCCCCTTCATTGGGTGGAGCAGCGTCGAAGTCGAGTGAGGGCTGTTGCGTGGGCGTGTTTTGACCACCTACGGTGCGAGGTTTCCTCGCTCCAGGGCTGGCGGCTCTTCCGTGCAATCCTTGCGCGACCTCTTCCTCGTACCTTTGATGGTTCAGCTCTGACAAACGGCGAAGGACTTCAAGGCGTGCGCGCTCACTGATGGTGAATCGCACGCGATCGTTTTCGGGGAGATACGGAACCTCGTGGTATCCGTGTTCCAAGTCGAGGTCGCCCCAGCCGTAGGCGCGGGCGACGGCGAGGTCAATTGCACGGTGCAACTCGCGCATCGTATCGACTCGGGAATCGGTGTCAGCCCGATCATGGAAGCGGTTGTAGATTTGGGTGAGGCCGATCGCCCCGGCTGCCATCAACGCCTCACGATTTGCGTGATAACGCTCACCGAGACCTTCCAACTCATCATTGTCATAAAGAATTGGCATAGGCCATGTTTCCAGCGCATACGATGTGGAATAGTTCAATGTCGATGCGCCCAGTGTGCCGCATGTCCAGAACGCCCATTCCTGATGATGGCTGGATTGCAAGACGGCGAAATCCGACCAGCGCCTCAAGAAGTAAAGCTTTGTTTTTGTGTTGTAGATGTTGTTTGTCGGAACCTTCCTGAAAGTGACATATTTCGTCACGATAGCCGAGGCCAGCAAGGTTTCATGCGCCGCCACTTCGCGCATCAAAGCTGGGCGGAGATCCCAGAACTTCCAATAGCAATCCTGATGAATCTGCCCCGTCAGCCCATCCCGGTACGGCTTGACCAGCTCTTCGACGCGCTGGAATGCCGGGCCATACTGCCGCGCTTTCTCTTCAGGCCAGTCCCGGAAGTAGATGACCCATCGGTAGGGCTCCAGCCTCGGCATGGTGTTGAGGTCTTGCCCGTTGAATAGTGGGAAGATCACCTCGGCACACTCGGGATCGGCGGCCAGGATCTCCGCCCGCTCTTCGGCAGTGAGCTCGAAGCCGCGCCCCATGATGTCTTGGCCCTGTGAGAACTTTCCTTTCAGTGCCTTCAGCTTCACCGGACGCTTGATCTGAAAATCTTCTTCCAGCGCGCCGTTGACGGCTGATACCGTCCGGTCGTCCAGGACCTTCCTGCCCCGCCACCCATTGCGAGCGACCCACGCAATCGAAACGACCACCGCCGCATTGCCTGGCCATGCCATGCGCGAGCATCCCCGATAAACGGTTCCACCCATTCCGATGATCTGGTCCAGACAAACCACACGGGAGCCGGTCTCCGTGATCGATTTGGTGGCCAATAGCCCGAAGCAACCCTGTGCTCCAAGCAACGAGAAAGCCCGTAGGTAGAAATAGACGCAGAGATCTGGCGACCCCACGACACCGTTACGGATCAGCTTCAAATACTCCTGATATGTCAGGCCGAAACGACGGCCTATCCAGCGTCCACCGCTGAACGGCGGATTGCCGACCATGCCGTCGAAGCCGCCACGCTCTCGTGCAAACACCTCCGGAAATTCCAACGGCCAATGGAAAGGCCGGCGCGCTGGCTTGTCGGCGGGCAGATCAATGGAAAGTGCGGCGACAGACCTGCGATGCATCGAGACGAGTACGGCTCGATCGCCGTCGATGGCTTGTCCGGCCTGGACGGCCAGCGATGCCAAGGCGTTCTCCAGACCCGAGCCACTGCCGCCCGCTGCGAACACCTCCCCGATGAACGCATCGGCGATGCGCTCAGGCACTTCGAGCTTCTGACGTGCATCGGCATCCAGTCGCGCCATGGCCTCGACGTCACGGATGTCGCGAATCGGCATCTGGCGCAGTCGCTGCCGCAGCTCGATCGCCTCGTGAACCGCCCGTTCGATGTTCTGCCCGAACAGGCGTTGCTGACCTTTCCCAGTCGGCGTCATGGTGAGTTCGGTGAGCTGATCCAGACGATGGATGCCGAGCAGGCTGTCACCGCAGCGCAGGTTGTGGTCGAGGAAGCCGAAGGGGCGTCCCTTGGCCAGTGTCACCAGCCAGATCGAGAGCTTGGCGAGTTCGACCGCCAGGGGATTCAGGTCCACGCCGTAGAGGCAGCGCTCGGCGATGAGGCGTCGGGCAATCACAGTGCGGGCCTCGGTGTCGCGGGGAAGAGGCTCCTTGATGCCCAGCGTATCCAGCACCTCGCCATCCACACTCACCGTCTTGCCGCCACCCTCGGCCTGTGCCCATGCCTCGACCAAGCGATCGGCCAGCCAGCGGCAGGCTTGCACCAGGAAGGCGCCCGAGCCCATGGCCGGGTCGCAGATCTTGAGGTCGAGCAGTTCGGCGGGGGGTTTGAGCCGCCATAGCTCGCGCGGGGTGCCTTCAGCTGGCCCCACATAGGCGATCGGGGTCAGGGTCTCGGTGACGATGGCCTCGGTGAGCGATTTCGGCGTGTAGTGGGTGCCGGTCTCGCGCCGGTCGGAACCAGTGGTGACGATGAAGGCCCCGGCCGGATAGACCAGCGGATAGCCCCAGGGATCGGTGCGCACCAACTGGACAAAGGGCTTGATGTGATTGCGGAGGTTGGTGTCCCCATGGCAGGCAGCCAACAGACGGTCGGCCAGCGCATCGTCGACGGGCTTGGCCAGATCGTTGCGCACGCGGCTGGCGGAACTGCCGGAGCGCTCCTGGAGCAGTTCGGCCAGACGTTCGGCACCGTCCAGCCGGGCGGACTCCAGCTCGGCCAGCGTGACCCAGGGTGCCTTGGCATTCTTGGTGGCGTCGAGTTCCAGCGTGACCTCGGCGGTGCGCTTGACGGTGCGCTCCAGCAGGCCTTCATAGACGTAGCCGATCTGTTCGACGTCCAGCGCCCGGTAGGACAGCGTTCGACCCTGGAACTGCTGGATGGCCTCGAGCAACAGCAGCACGGTGCGGTTGTCGATGGGCAGTGGTTTGGCGATGTCGGTACGCCAATCCGATCCCTTGGCGCGGCCCTCTAGGAAGGGGAAGCGATCCGGATCGAACAGCGAGCCGCCCAGTGCGGGCAGGCGCAGGTTCTCGTGTTCGATGCCGCCGAATACGGCGCGGAAGATCGCCAGCAGACGCGACCAGGCATCCCAGCGGCGTTCGAGGATCTCCTCGGATTCCGTGCGCAACTGCATGCGCAGCGTCGACAGCGCGTAGTTGGCCTCGTAGCGTTCGTCGCCGAGCAGCAGCAAGCCACGCTCCTCTGCGGAGAGCAGGAAGACCAGCCGCATCATCACCGTCAGCGCGGCTTCGTAGAGTTCCGGCTCCTTCACGTCACGCAACAACTCGCGGTCGCGGTCCTGGTCGGCCTTGTCGAGCGCCTGGATAAGCACTTCGACGGCGCGCCGCACCTGCTCGCCGAGGGCGTCGGTGACCTCGTCCTGATACTTCAGCGAGCGGTCGAACAATGCCGGCAGTTGCTCGACCTCATCGACGAAGAAGCGCCGAATGCCCAGCAGATGCACGAAGGCCTGCAGGGTGCTGGGTTCCTGGCTCCAGATACGGGCGTACCAGCTCGCGAAGGTGGTAACGGCGCCCACTGGGGCGTCGACCAGCATCCAGCGCTCGCCATTGGTCACCAGCCCGAGGCGGCATCCAATGGCGCGGCAGAGTTGGACCATGCGGTCGGCCGGGGTGGCGGCCCATCCGTCCAGCTTCAGGGTGGCATCGAGGTCTGCGTCCTGGCCGTAGCTGTGGATGAGCATCAGCGGTTTATTGGCCCGTTGCTCGTCGATCACGGCGAGATCCGGGGCCAGCGTCACGCCATGCTCAGGCAGGCTGACACTCAGGTTGGCCGCGCACCAGTCGGCGCGCTTCAAGACGTCGCCTTTGCCGTCCTCGTCGAGTTCCAACCCGCGCGCCAGCACCTCATCGATCCAGGCGGCGTGCAGTTCGTCGAGGTGTGGGTCGTCCGTCTCGAGCGCTTCGCGCCATTCCTCGTAGGCTTGGCGCAGTCGCTTTCGTTTGATGCCGTCGAGTTCATCAAGACCTTGAGGGTAGACCTCGGTAAGAACAGGAACGGCGAGGAACGGGCCGGAGATCTCAATGAGTGAAAGCCAGTCGTGATGCACGGTGTTGGTGCTCATGCGGCACCTCCGTTCGTAGCAGATTCCGGCACGAGAAATATCACCGCGACCGGGAAGGTGCGATCGTCGAGCTTCGCGTAGCGGCTTTCGATGGCTGCGATTTCCTGGGCGCGCTCGAGCGGGATGCGTGCCAGCCGCGCCTCGAGGGCCGCAGTGTCACGCCTGAGCTGAGTGCGCTCGTCCTCGGTGAAGAGCGAGAGTTGTTCTGGCTGCTGATCCTTTTTCAGCTCACTCTGGATCGCCTTTTCCAACTCATCGAGCACGGTGCCGATGTCGTCGATCTCTCGTTGCTTGCGGGCCTGCAAGGTGTTGGCCAGAAATTTGAGTCGATCCTTCGAGCGGGCGTCGACCGCTTGCAGGATGGCGGGCTGAGCGCGATCGAAGCGCACCCGAAGGGCATCGAACAGCGAATCGTTCGCCCTGATGGGCCGTGCCTCGTCCAGCCACTGCTGGACACGCGTGACACCTTCTTCGCGGCGGAAGGCCTGATCGCGCAGGTAGCCGCCCGAGACGGTCAGTTCCTCGTGAAGGCGATGGTGATTGCCACCGGTGATGACCAGCCGCGAGACGACGACCACGGCCGGGCCTTCGATGCAGCCATCCGGCAATGTGCGCACGGTGACACGATGGAGTTTCTTCACGTCGTCACGAGCCCAGACTTCGGCACGCAGCAGGCGCAGACACATCTGCACCAGGCGATGGTTAAGGTGGACCAGCACGACGTCGTCTCGCCCCTTGGCCACGGCGTGGTCGAAGGTGATGGGGCGTATCTGTTGGGTATGCGGGTGACGCAACCCCTCCAGACAGCGCGCCCATGATCCCGAGAGGGGGGGCATCCTGAATACCCTGCCTTCGGGTGCATCTGGGAGGGCGACGGGCTCCAATGGGGGGCGACCCGCCAGCGCGAGGCCGGTCTTCACCGCCATCTGGATGTGATCGGGCGTGAGGTGGAAATCCTGCTGGGTGGCGAGGAGTCGTTCATGGAGCTTGGCGACGCGCTCTTTCAGCTCGCGTTCGGCGCGCACGAAGCGCCTGGCCTTGGCGATCTTGGCCTCCGCGAGGCGGGTGTCCAGGTCCTTCAGCGAGCCTTCGATGAGGCCGGACATCTGGGGGGCGATCACCGGATTGACGCTGCCCATGTCGGCGCGCATCGACTCCAGCTTGCGCAGCGCACGCAGGATGTCGTCACCATGGCCACCGACCGAGGCATGGCTTTTGTCACCGCCGTCGACGGGGTGCCAGATCAGCACCTCTTTCTCCCGTTGTCCGTGACGGTCGATACGCCCGTTGCGCTGCTCCATCACGTTGGGGTTGTAGGGGATCTCCAGGTGGATGAGGCAGTTACAGTGGTTCTGCAGGTCGATACCTTCGGATGCCGCATCGGTGGCGAGCAGGATGCGAACGGGGGAATCCTTGGGGGATGCCTGGAAGGCCGCTTTGATCGGCTCTCGCTCGTCCTGAGTGAGGCCGCCGTGGAGCAGGCCGAGGCGCTCGCCACCGAAGCCGTGGCTGGCGAGGATCTCGTGCATCCATTGGTGCGTCGTGCGGTATTCGGTGAACAGGATCACCCGGCGATCGTTCCACTGGCCGCCCGGTTTCAGGTTGGCAGAGAGCCATTCGATGATGGCTCGGGCCTTGGAATCGGTCTGGTTCTTGGCGCGCTGAGCCCATTGCCGCAGATCAGCAAGCATCCGTTGCTGGTCTGGAGTCAGCGGTGGAGATCGGCGTGACGCCTCCTCGACGGCCTCCGATTGGGCGCTCTCGACCTCCTGGTCGTCGGCGTAGTCCTCATCCACCTTCAGGATGGCTTTGCGCAAGATGCGCTCGGCCATGGCGTCCTGCACCTTGGGCCTGGCGCCATTCGACAGTGAGGCGATGTGCTTCTCGAGCGTGGAGGCGAAAGCGGCGGGCGACGAGAACAGGCGTTTCTTGAGCAGCTGGTTGACGAACGAGGTGCCGAACGAGCTGCCGGTCTTCTCCGCGTCTTTTTCGCGGCTGGCACAGTAATCGTTCAGCTTCTGGTGGATCTCCCGTTCCTCATCCGTGTAAGGGATCGCCAGCGCCTGGAGCTTGCGCTGGGCATACAGGGGCTTGCCGTCGGCATCGACGAGATCGCTCTTCAGGCGACGGATCATCACCTGGCTCAGCTGCTTCTCGTCGGGGAGGATGTTGCGGGCGAAGCGTTGGTCGTCCAGCAACTCCAGCAGTGAGGTGAACGACTCGGTGTATCCGTTGTGCGGCGTCGCGGTCAGGAACAGGCGATGCTGGAAATGCGGGCTGATCGCGCGGATGAAGCGGGTGCGCTGGCTCTCCAGCGCGTAATGTGCGCCTGCGGCGGGGGCGATGTTATGCGCTTCATCGACGACCAAAAGATCGAACTTGCGCGGGTGACCAGCGTGAGGCGGGAGGACATCGCGCATGGCGCGCAGGCCTTCGCCACTCTTGACCCAGTCCATCGAGGCGATGAGGCGCGGGTGAGATGTCCACGGGTTGGCGTGGATGCCGCGTTCGCGCCGCAATTGCTTGATGTAGGCGGTGTCGACCACGCGGAATTCGAGGCCGAATTTTTCGAGCATCTCGACACGCCATTTCTCCTGGAGCGAGGCGGGGCAGATGATCAAGACGGTACGAGCGCGATGCCGTAGCAGCATCTCCTGGATGACCAGCCCGGCCTCGATGGTCTTGCCCAGACCGACGTCGTCGGCGATGAGCAGGTTGACGCGGGCCATGTCGATGGCGCGTACCAGCGGGTCGAGCTGGAAGTCCTCGATGCTGACGCCGCTACGAAAAGGAGCCTGCAGAAACCCTCTGTCAGCATTGGTGGCGGCACCCCATCGCACTGCATCGAGGAAGGCTTCGAGCGTGTCGGAGTCGTCTTGCCCGGTAATGGAAGGCAGGCCCGCACGCTCGATGACTTGTGCGCCGGGTTCGATCTCCCAGATGACTTCCAGCTCCTCGCCGAGACCGTTCTCGTCGATGGAGGACAACGTCACGCAATTCTGGGAGGTTGAACCCGACTCCAGTTTCGAAGAGGCGACATCTGCCACGACCCATTGACGCCGACGAACCTCGACCAACTGGCCGGGTTCCGGGCGGGTACGGTAGGTCTGGGGTTTCCGTTCATTCGAGATTTCCATGCGGTCTGCCATCTTCCTGTTCAGTTCTTCTCGTTTGCGCCAGAGGATGTGCAGCGCCTTGTTTTCGCCATGGCGACCGCCTTTGCCACCCTGTCGCTGGCTTCGATCGGGGATTCGTGTTCCCAGAACCGCAGTACCGTCCAACCGATTTTCCGGAGCCTCGAATTCGTGTCTGCATCCCTGAGCCGATTCGTTTCGATCTTCTGCCGCCAGAATTCCGCATTCCGTTTCGGCCAGGTGGCATGCTCGGGGCAACCGTGCCAGAAACATCCATCGACGAATACAGCGATCTTCAACCCCGGGAATGCCACGTCGGCCACGCGACGAGGCTTCTTCAGGACCTCGTAGCCGACTCGGTAGCGCAGGCCTCTGCGGTAGAGCTCACTTCGTAGGGCGATCTCGGCATCAGTCCCTTGCTGCCGAACCTTCGCCATGCGGCGACTGGTCTCGGGGGACGAGGGGTGGATACGCGACATCGGAAGCCCTCGTCAGCTCGTCATCGGGCCGTGACCGATGCGATATGCGTCTTGATGCTGCGCGCGATGGCACGACCGAGATCGACGGGAACCGCGTTGCCGATGAGCCGCCCCAGCACCTTGAAGCTCACTTCACCGTCCTCCGGCACGAAGGCGTAGTCTCGGGGGAAGCTCTGGAGGATCGCGGCCTCCCGCAGCGAGATGGCTCGATCCTGCTCGGGATGGCCGAAACGACCATTGCCGAAGCCGTAGCACTGTGTGGTCATGGTGGGCGCGGGTTTGTCCCATTCCATGCGGCCATAGACGCCTGGGTAGGTGCGTCCGCTCTCGGCGCGGTGACAGTCGGCGACCAGTTCGTCCGGCCAATCTCGCCAGGTCCCACCAGGCTTCGAGGCTTTGATCCGTTGGAGATTCTTTTGGGACAGCGTCGATGCCACGTGCAATTTGTCCCTCGGCGCCGCTTCACCCGCGCTCAATGGACGTAAGCGGCCGATGGCCTGACGAACCGTCCTCGGCTTTTCATGGGTCGGTTCGATCATCTCGATGTCGCCATGACGCGAGGCCAGCAGCACCATGCGTCGCCGCATCTGTGGTACGCCGTAGCGTGAGCTGTCGACGACATCGAACCAGACCTTGTAGCCGAGCCGCTTCAGCGTATCGACGAAGTCATGGAACACCTCGTGCTTGGCGACCGTGGGAACGTTCTCCATCGTGATGACGTCTGGACGGGTGCCCTTTGCCAAGCGAGCGAACTCATACAGGAGGCCCCACTTTCCGTCCTTGCCGTCCAACTCGTAGCGTTGTGCATAGGTCGAGAAGGGTTGGCATGGAGCGCAACCCGCGAGAATCGTGACGTCTGCATCTCCGAACAGAGCTTTCAGTTCGGGGACGTCCACTTTGCTGATGTCTCGCTCAATGAATCGAGCTTGGTTATTGGCCTCGTAGGGAAAGCGGCAGGCCGGGTCCAGATCGATACCGGCGACCACCCGTAGCCCCTCCAGCACGAAGCCGTGTGTCAGCCCACCCGCTCCGCAGAACAAATCCACACAAGATATCGTCGTCACATCAAATCTCCTCTTCTGGTTTCGACCGTCGGATGAGGCGATCGGAACTCGTCATAGGCAAGTCATTCATTCCTTGCCTCGACCCTCGTTCTCTGCGGCGCCACCAGACCGCACCCATTCATCGACTTCCTCGGTTTTGAATTTCCAAAGTCGGCCGATTCGATGAGCAGGCATGTTCCTTTTACTGATCCACGCGTAAACGGTGTCCTTGCTCACGCCGAGGTACTCGGCGATCTCCTCGACCGACAACCAGCGATCTGACATGACGTCGATTCCCATCAAGAAGTCGGAATTTGGGTAACTTGTAGATGATCGCACGGATTGGCAGCCCAGTAAATCGGATTCAGTCGGATTGGATCGGATTAGTGCGGATTGGCGCGGGTTCAGGGCGGGCGCCGCATCGTCCATGGTGGCTTTCGCCGGGAGTGGATGGATGTCATGGACGTGTCAGGCCTGCAGCAGCGTGACTTCGGCCTCACGACGTGCGACCAATCCGGGCAAGACTCTCCCGCTGCCATAGATCCACCGCCGTAGTTCCGTTACGGCTGCACCCCAATCCCTCTGGTTAACCCGTCGCCTCAGCGTCGATGTCTGCAGCCGCCCCGCGCCAAGGTTGAACGTGAAGTCGACGATGGCCGCGAGCCGCCCCTCCGGCTCGGTGGCCAGCACCGGGCAGTAGCGCAGCGTGGCGGCGAGTGCCGATTGGAGGTCGCGGGCCAGATAGACCTCTGCTTCAGCCTCCGTGATCGGGGGATGCTTTGGATCGCAGAGATGGCCGTACCCAATCGTCCAGAAACCTGCGGGGCAGATGTAGGGGACGGCGGCGATCTCGACTCCACGCTTGACCCTGCGTTCGAATCCCTCGAAGCGCTTGGCCAGCTCGATGGCCGTTTGCGGTAACTCGGTCATGGCCGCACCCGGTCGAACACGCGCCCGAGGAACCAGAAATTCAGCACCCCGGCCCATAGGGCTTGGTCTGACTCCGTCCAGGCATACAAGATGGCCACACCCCAGCCAGCGTCACCCGTCACGGCGGCTGCGGCGGTTGCCGTCTTGGCGGCGCAGTACAGTGCCATGAACCAGTAGGTGATGACCGGTCGGACACTGGAACTCAGTGCATCGGCCCAGCGCACGCCGGTTTTCTCACCTTGGGAGCGAACGGCTTCGCGCAGGGTTTCGATAGCCCCGACATTCCACGCGGCGTCGGCTCCCGCGCCGATTTCCGACATTCGCTGCGCGCCACGCAGCTTCTCGAACTCCAGCGCCTTGTCCTGCATCGCCAGTTCGTGGCCACGCTCGCCTTTACGGTCGAGCCATTTGAGGATTTCAGGTGCGAGACGGAAGGCCCCGCCGAGGAGGCCGCCGAGCAAGGTCTCGATCATTGTGGGCCTCCCATCAGTTTCAACTTGATGGCTGCGCCAACGAGCAGTGCGGCCAGGATTCCGGTGGTGATGACCTTGACGGTGGTCTGCCACGCGGTACGGCGGGCATCGCGCCACGCTTCCAGCAGATCGCGCAGTTCGCGAATGTCCTTCGCGGCACTGCCGTTCTCCAGCCCGAGATGGGCAAGGCAACGCTCGGCTCCTCGTTCAGCGGCGCGGTCGAGCAGTTCGTCGAAGTCCTCGCGGCGCAAGAGGAGCATGTTCTCGACGAGCGCAGGATGTTGTTCAGGTTCGGTCATAGCAGTCTCCAGAAATGCGAAACCCGCCTCGTGGGCGGGTTTCTGGTGGGTACGAAGATGAGAAATCAGATGGCGATGCCTGCGCTCCAGCCGGTGGACTTGTAGGCCGAGAGCTTGGCCTCGTCCTCGATGTAGCAAAGCCAGCCGATCTTGGGCGCGTGGTACTCCCAGGCATCGGCGATGCGCACCGCGATCTGGTTGGTTTTGCCTGCCCACACGCCCGTGGCGGCGGCAGGAATGAGGTAGCGGTCGCCGTTGGCGGGGCTGGCCGGTGGCGTGGTCAGGTCGCGGTCTTTCACGGACAGGCCGACCACAGCGCCGAGGCGCTTGAGGTTGGCGTCCATGCCGGTGTCCCAACCGCTCTCACCGAGCGTCCAGCCGTAGTTGAGTCCAAGGTTCGGGTCAGTCGATGACATGGTTTATCTCCAGAGATTCGATGCGTGGCGAATACGCCGGACAGCTTCCGGATCGCCGGTTCGGTGGCTTTGCTGCGGGTGTTGTCGCCAATGCCGCCCAACGATGGGCAGGTACAGCACGCCGCCGCGCTTGGCTACGAGCAGGGTCAGCAACCAGTCAGCGAAGTTGTTGAGGTCGGTGGTTTCCTTGAGCACGGCTTCGACGACGGATCGACGCATCACGATCAGGCCGTGCACGTGGCTGGCGCTGTTCGCGTGCTGCCAACGGCTGTAGGCCAGGCGCCGCACCGCGATGTCCTGGCCGTTTTCGTCGGTCAGCGCTTCGTCGGTGTAGGCCATCACGGCTTGCGGGCAGGCATCCAGCGCGTCGGCCAGTTGTGTGAAGGCACTGGGTTCGTAAAAATCGTCGGGATCGACGAAGGACACCAGGGGCAATGTGCCCTGCGCATAGCCAGCGGCACGTGCCTCGCCGATGCGACCGGGAATCCCCGGCAAGACATGCAACTGGATCGGTGCGCCTTCGATGCTGGCGGTGCAGGCATCCCGCCATTCGGCGGGCTCGCTCAGGGTGAGCAGGTGAACATCGATGCGTGCTTCCATTGGCGCTTCCATCACACACCTCCCCAATACTGTCCCCAGCGCAGGCCGTAGCCTGCGCGATCCATGACCCGCACCTGGGGCTGCCAGCTGCTCAAACCATCGCGTTCGGCACTGATTTCGACTGTGATGCGGTCGCCCAGCGCACCTGCATCCAGCGCGGCCACTGCTGCCGTCCAGATAAAGGTGGTGCCGAGTAGTCCCGTTTCGGTGTGCGCCAGCACGTCATTGCGATTGCGGATACGCAGCGTGTAGGTCACGCCCAGTTCCGGGCCGATGTCGCCCTCGTCTTGCTGCACGAGGTAGGCGGTTTGCTGCGTGCGGTCGCGGTGGGCCCACGTGACGGTGATGTCACCGGCCACCACGGCAGGCTCGGTCTGGCCGTTGAGGCGGATGCGACCGGGTGGATACGGCAAAGCCTGCCGACCGGCCAGCACCATCGGCTGTCCATTGGCGGCCAACACAGCATCGCCCTGATCGGTCGATGTGCGAGGAATCGCGCCCACGAACACCGACTCGCCCGGGGCCCGCTCCGCACCTTCCGACGCTAGCCATTCGCCGACGCCGATCAACCGAGTCCCCAAAGCATGAGCTTGGGGTGTGGTATCGAGTACGCCGCGTGCGAGATCGATGGTCGCGTTGGCGGCATCGAAGGCCAGGACGGTAACGGCCTCTGCAATCGCCCCACTGGCATCCACCAGATAGGCGTAGTCGCCCTCGGCCAGTCTCTCCGGCTGGCTGATGGCCGTCACCGGCACGCCGATGGCATCGACCTCACTGGCTGGCAAGGCGGCATCGAGCATGAGCAGCGGCGCATAGTCCTCGCCCACGACGGAAGTGAGGTCTCCGCCTGAGGTGCCGGTAGCCAGTTGCCAATTCAGCTGCCCGGTGCCACCGGCAGCAGCCAGCGCACCAAGATAGGTGTCCGTGTCGGTCAGGTAGGCCAGATCCGCACGCGACAAGCGCCGGGCCAGTTCCCAATACGGCACCTCGACGGCCAGCACCACGGCGGGCGGCAAAGGTTCGATGGTCGGCTCTTCGACGTGGGGTGGCGGGGGTGACAGCACGGTGTTGCTCATGCCGAACACATCTTCCATCGCTTCGATGCGCCACTCGGCCGAACCCAAAACGCCGGTATCGATGCCGGTCACGCGCACCACCATCTGATCCACACCCAAGCGCGGCCAGTTCAGCAGGAACACGTCGCCGGGCAATGGCGCACGTTCCAGCGTGTCGCGTGCCACGGTCAGACTCATCCGGGCCAGTGGCGAACCCAAGGCACGCAGGTCACGCAAGGCCAGCCGGGCAGCCAGCGGCCCGTAGTTGACGCCCGGGTAGTCGCGGCGCTGATTGATCACGCCGCCTTGCAACTGGATGGCGGCCAGGTTCTCGACCGTGACGGTGGCATCACCACCGGTTTGCCAGTCGGTGTAGACCACGGTCAGTTCGTTGGGTAGCTCGCCCCACTGGGCGCGCTCGAAGCGTTCCAACCGCACGATTTCGTCAGGCCCCAACTGCGGCAGGCTGTCGATCCAATAGTCGTCGCGCAGCAGCTTGAGCTCAAACGTGCCTTGCTCCGGGTCGGTGTAGAGGATGCCGCCAATGTGGTCGATGACCTGGCCGATGAAACTCTCGATGGGCTGCTGCCGTGTCCAGATCAGATTGAGGCCGAAGCCCTCACTCGACAAAGCCCATGCCGCGTTCCAGAAGCTCCAGCCGATGGTGCTCTGCGGATAGCCCATACCCCAATGCGGATCGGTGAGGCACTGCACCAGAATGTGCGCCGGGTTCATACCGACACTGATCTCACGGCCTTCGTCCTCATCCCAGGTGCGGACTTCGGCATTCCATTCCATCCACGGCGCATCGAACCAACCCGCTGTGAAGCGCCGGACGCGCACTGCCCACGGTTTGATGTAGGGGTTGTTGGCCGCGAACAGGATCTTGCGTGCCACCAAGGACAGCACGCCCCGAAATGCCGGAATGGAACCGCCGAGGCGACTCATCAGGTAGTCGTTGCGTCCTTGTCCGGCATGACCAGAAAGCACATCGATGGTGCCGACCACGCCGCCTTCGCGCTCGTCGCCGCCAAACAGGGTGGGCTTGTTGATCGAGAGGCTGGTCAGCCCGTGCCCGCTGGACAGCGGCACACGTTCAGCATTCCCCCATGCGGTACGGTCGCCCATCTGGATTTCCTGCACGGCATCGACCGGGCCTTGGCACAGGGCCAGATGCAGACCCATCCGGTAGCGATAACCAACGGTTTGCTTCTTGCTGCTGCCACCCATCAGCCTTGCTCCCGCTGGCTGGATCGATTGCGGGCGTGATCGACCACACGTTGTGCCATTGCATCGCCGGTGGCCAGCAAGGTGTCGGCATCACAGCCATCGCGCAGGAAGGCGCGGAAATCCAGATCGTGACGCGCAAACCAAGTGCGCGTGCCGTTCACGCACAGGCCCACGGCGCGCACGTGATCGATGGTGATGACAGTCTGAGTGGTCATTTCTTGCCACCTTTCTTCTTGATCGGGTCGGCTTCGAGGTCGCCATACCAGACGACGTTGGAGCCACGCAGCAGCACGGTGCCGAACACGACGGGAATCGGTCGGCCTTCTTCTGCGGTGGGGGCATCGACGTCAGACAGGGACGCCGGTTTGGGTTCGGGCGGTTTCGGCGCGAGCGCGACCGAAACCAGCGCCGCCACCACGATGACGACGAGGTACCACATGGCGATTTCTCCAGGGATTCAGAACACGCCCGTCGAGAACGGGTTTTTGCTCGGGATGGCGGGAAAGCCGCCGTAGTTGTCGAGGTTGCCGAAGCGCGACTCGCACGTGGCCGTGCTGTGATCGCAGCCGACCGTCAGCAGTACCTCTGTGCCGACGTCTATGGCGACCGGATAGAGCAACTCAACGCCGCCACCGTAGTCATTGACGATCATGTGGCGGGCACCTTCCGGGGTTTGCAGCCAACCACCGGCCAAGCCACCACTGACGCTGCCGGGCACGCCGCCATCGAGATCGACGTTGCGGCCATAGCTGTTGCTCACGAAGGCGCTGGAAGAAATGGGTGAGGCACCACAGGCAGCCGAATACAGCACGTGGGAGCACTTGCGGCTGTAGAGCCGCCGCAACCCGATACGCTTGAGACTGACTTGCGCCGACTCGCATCGAACGCGAGCGACATCGTCAGCAACTTCGACGCCCAGCACCCGGCCCATCCAGCGCGTGCCGGAGATCCACCAGTAGTCGCCCCAGGTGTCGCGCCGTCCGATGCGCAGGGTGATCGAGGTGGTGTCGCCGGTCAGCGAGTTGGCGAGCAGGTGGCGCACCAAATCACAGTTCGGCGGCAGTTTCAGATCCAAGCCAGCCTTCGCAGCTTCAGCACCTAGCGCCAGTTCGTTGCGTTCCAAGGCCAGGCTCTTGTAGAGGTTGCCATCCAGATCAACATCGAATTCGTGCGGCGTTAGATAGAACTGCGCGCTGTTGCTGGCGAAGGCGTATAGCTCGACTTCCAGCAATGGGTTCTGGCTCATCGTGCTTACTCTCCCTCGTAGGTTTGACGGTCATTTCCGCGTGGTTCGGGCAACTGGCGCGCTGTCAGGGTGATCTCCAGCAGCGTCGGGCTGTGCCAGTACAGATCGATGGCGTCGTGGTCGAGGCGGCAGCGCACGAGGCGAATGACGCGGCTGCCCGCGGGCACCCAGTCGTCAAGGCCCGAGCGCAGCACCAGCACACCGCCTTGATTCAGATGGCAGGTTGCCGTCAGGGCGTATTGCCGATAGTTGTCTGGATGCACGATCAAGCAAGCGGCGGGGCGATGCCAAAAATCCGAGATTCGCGCGGAGATGTCTTTGCCATCCACGCGCAGGAAGCCATCTTCGGGATCGGCTTCGACGTTCACCCACAGGATCGGAGCCAAGCCATCGGGCAGCCAGAAGGCCGCCAGACGGCCTTGGGTGCGCCACAACCGCGCCCGCCAGATCTCGACTTCATCTAGTGAGCTGGCCAGATAGCGCCGCTGCAAAGTTGTCGTCGCCCACGGATCGTCCCGGCGCACCCACGGATCTGCAGTCGAAAAGTCTTGGCGGGTGATCGTGGTTTGCGCTGCGGCCGTTGGATCGTCACGCCAGTTGCCATCTGGCCAGACCGGGATCTCGTCGAGCCATGGGTCATCGAGGACATCCTGGTCGGGCAATGGCGCAGGCTGGATCTGTGTGGGGACGTTACCGCCGACCATGCCGGGTACCCACTGCGTGAGATCCGCCGGATCGATGGCCTTGCCCCACACCAAGGGCATGATGGTGCTACCCACGGCTGCGGCGCGTGCCAACGGTTCCATCAGCCACAGCAGAGCGCCTTCCACATCGCTGAGTTGGGCGATCTGCCATCCATCGGCGGCGATGATCAGCACCCAGCGGCCATTGCTCTCCGTCTCCTGCCAGCCCTGCACCCCGTCGTAGGTCAGATGCACATTGGCCGAGAGTGGCCCGAACTGTCGCCCATCTGCCTCCGTCACATTGAGTGCCAGTGCGCCACGTTCGCAGGACTGGTTCAGGTGCACCGCATACTGCGGCAGCGGCCACAGCGCCATTTGACCGAGATGATCGGCCAGCCAGTCGGCCACCAGGGCATCGGTCTGCCGGGCGTTGCCCACCTTGTAGGTGAGCCAGCGCCGAGGAACGCGTCGGCGTGCCTGCCGGGATTCGTTGCCACTGGCCAGCCGCGTGACGCTGGTCTGCCACTCCAGCCGTTCGACGAGGGGCTCCATCCAATCATGACGGAAGGCAAACACGCCGCGTTGCGCATCCGGCCAAGGCTGGTCGCCAAAGGCATCCATACCGGTGGCGACGATGGCGCTTGAGGCCGTGTCCCGGCGCAACACTTCGACCAGAAAGATCGGCGCATCGATGGGTGGCCAGGGGCCCGCCAAGGATTCCGCCAGCAGGCTGGCCGTCAGATTGGGCGGCAGCGGAGCGACAGCTGTTTCCGGCGTGAAGCTGGCTGCGCTCGCCCCGAAGGTGGCGCGCGAGAGCACTTCACCCTGGAAGGCGGGCAGTTCGCTCCCCGGCGTCGGCTTGCTAGAAACCTCCGCAATGTCTTGAACGACGACACGCTCCGTCATGCCGACTCCAGGCCGAACTCAGCGGCATTGAAGGCGGCCTCCGTCCACTGCACGTTGCCGTTCGGATTGCGCTCGAACAGCGTGCTCTGCCACGCCAGTTGCTCCTGCAGGATGATGTCGGTGCTGACGGCGCTCTGCGCACCACTGACCACGAGTCCTTTGACCTTGCCCAGCCCCGCGTCGGTCTTGCGCGCCAGCATGGTCAGTTGCACACCGTAGATGGCGGGCGTGGTCATTACCGGCAGCGGCTCGACATCGAAGGACTGGCGCAGCCCCACGTTGGGCGCACTGATCGCTGTGGCTTCGTCCTCGTCGCTGACGGCTTCCCAGGCAGCAGTGCCGACCGGACTGGGAGTCCACTGGTTCAAACTGCCATCGGCCTGAGCCTGCAAGGCATCGACGCGCACATCACCGAGGAAGGTGTTGTTGATCGTGCCGCTGGTATCGGCGATGTAGAAGTCGTCGACGTCGATGGTCAGCGGACAATTCTGGCCGGGCACCGCACCTACGAATGCCGTGAGCAGTTGGCCGCCGCCCTGAATGGTGTTCTGCGCGGTCATCTGGATGGCCAGGATGCCGTTGATGCGCACTGACAGCACACCGTTGCTGGTGCCTTGCGTGACCTGCAACTCGATGTAGTGCCAGCCGCGCGCCGGAGCGCTGGCGACTGAGACAGAGATCAACTGGTCATAGCCGTATTGCCAGCGGTAGAGCTTGAGCCGACCGTCCTCGCCGATTTTCACGAGATGCGCGACCTGCGAGTTTGCATCGCGCACGCCCAGCAGCAGCGGCTCGGTGTAGGTGTTCTGGTACGGCACCACGCGAACGGCTGCCCCGACGATCAGGCTGGTCTTGGTGGCGTCGAGGTTCTTGACATAGCCGCCACCCGAACCTTCCGGCAAACGCAGGGCATAGGAGGACGGACGACGGCCATTGATCCGGGTGGCCTGCGGTGACAGATACGCCGCCTTGCCACGTGCGAGCCACGGATCGCCAAAGCTGTCCACGGCCTGCGGGTCGTAGTGATCGAAACCGTCGATGAACAGAAGTGCCATTGGACTTTCCTCTGAAAATTCAGCCTTGCAGCGCCGCACGGATGGCCCGTGCATTGCGCCCGATGATGTTGACGATGACTTTCTCTCCGGCAGGCGACTGCAGGTGGTCGTGGGTCACACCCGGATCGACCGCGTTGACGATGCGCACGGCCTGATTCATCTGCGGCTGCGCGGGCGGCACTTTCACCTCCGGTACCAGCCCGCCCGCTGCGAAGGCCAGTTCGCCACCCTTGAAACGTGGGCCGGCCGACAAGCCGTTGAGCGAGTCGAGGAAGGCCACGCCGACTTGGCGCACGGCGGCCGCCCGCACCACGTACTCGCCTGCGGACAGACGCGCCGGGATCGAATCCGAGGTGGCGCTGCCCGGCCCGGAGACCAGGCCGCCTCCCGCGAACTTCTTGATGCCACCCAAGAGCGCCATCACAGCGGCGACCATGGCTACCATCGCGGCCACCGCCAGGGCTGGCCCAACGTAGGGGATGGAAGCCTGCGACGCCGCCGCCCCGGCTCCCGCCTTGGCTGCATCCATCGACACCACGGCGGTGGTTTCGGTGGTCTTTTGCGCGACCTTGGCGGCGCTGGCCGCCGCATCGACGGTTTGTTCCTGCTGGATGAAGCCGAGCTTGAGCGCCAGCATCCGCGCCTGCATGGCGATCCACTGCTGGAACGGCTGGATCACGATCTGCTGCAGGAAAGCGTCGGCCACCTGCTGGAAGATGCTCGACAAGGCACTGCGCCAGGTTTGCGCGCCGGTGATCATCCCGTTGAGCGCACCGCCGAAGCTCTCGCCGATGCGATTCCACAGCGGAGCCATTTCATCGACCGTGAGCCGGGTGCGATCCAGCTCGTTGCGCCACGCCTGCACGCGAATCACCGCATCCGGCCCGATGGCCTGTGCGGCTTGTTGCATGGTCGGCAACAGGCGCTCCATCTCGGTGGCTGATTGCTGTTGCAGGGTCACGATCTGCTGGCGAGCCTGCGCTTCGGTCAGTAGCCCAGCCTGTTGCTGGGTCTGGATCGCCTCCTGCGCATTGCGCATCCGTTCGGTGACTTGCCGCCATTGCGCTTCCAGCGCTGCCAGATTGGCCTGCGCCGCCTTCACATTGATCAACCGGTCAACGAGCGACACACCGTCGGCATCGCTTTCTGCGGCCAGACGTGCCCGCAGATCGCGGTAGCTGCGCTCGATGGCGGCTTGCCGGTCGGCATCCGTGGCTGTGCCGGTGATCTGTGCCAGTTCCTCACGCGCCTGCGCCAAGGCATCGGCCAGCTCACGCTCGGCTTGCGCTGCCTTGCGCGCATTGGCCTGCTCGATGTCCGTGCGCCGGTTGTTGAGCGTGATCAGGTCAACTTCCGCCTTGGCGACCTCGGCCTTGGCTTTCAGTCGGTCGTTTTCCGATTTTCCCGTGGCGGCGACTTGCTGACTGCGGGCCAGCTCCTGCTGCTTGCGGGCAATCTCGGCATCGACCTCGCGCTGTTCGAGGGCAGTTTTCTGCGTGTAGTAATCGCGCACCGATACCAGACGGTCTTCGAGCGCAGCATCCAGCGCAGTTTGTTGCCGGTTCAGACCGTCCTTGAGCAGCGTGAACTCGGCGTCCAGCTGCGCTTTCATCAGCGTGGTCTGCGCGCCGGTCGTGTCCTGCGCGGGCTTGGCCGCCTTGGGTTTTGTCAGTCGCTGCAGCAGCTCGGGATCGGCCTGAATCTTGGGAGCCTTGACCTCGATGGGCTTGGGGTCGAACAGGCTGTCACGAAAGGACGCCAGTTCATCCAGCCGTTTGACCAGATTGCCCTTGAGGTCGGCAATGATGGCCTTGGCCCCATCGGTGTTGCCCTTGAGCGCCTCGACCGCCGCCGCCACACCGGCACCAATGGCCTCGCCCAAGGCGACGAAGGCCTTGCCAACGGTGGCGGCACCCAGTGCCAGGGTCTTGAGCACAAGCACCACGCCATCCAGGATCGCGCGTAGTGTGCCGCCTTGCTTGGCCGACTCGACCATGCCACCGGCCATATCGTTCAGGGCGGGCAGCAAGGACGCGATGATCTGGTTGCCGATGCTGGTGGTGGCCAGTTTCAGCTTGTCGAGGGCATCGTTGAAGTTGCCCGCCTGCGCCGCCGTTTCGCTGCTCATCTGCACGCCGAGCGCCCGCATCTCGGCAGCCAACTCGTTGATGCCGTCGCGCCCCTGATTCAGGAACGGGATCAGCTCGGCTCCCGACTTGCCGAACAGTTGCACTGCCAGCGCGGTTTTTTCCGCGCCATCGGGCATGGCCTTGAAGCGCTCGGCCAGATCGAGTAGCACCTGATCGGTGGCGCGCAGGGTGCCGTCCTGGTTCTTGAACTCGACACCCACCGCCGCGAAGTTGCGGGCTGCATCTTCCGATCCGGTCGCAGCCTCCAGCATCGTGGTGGAGAGCTTGCGCAAACCCTTCTCGAACGATTCGCCCGAAACACCGGACTGCTCGGCTGCCGGTTTCCATACCGACAGGGTCTCGACGCTGACACCGACACGTTGCGACATCTCGTCCAGCGCATCACCAGTGTCGATGGCCGATTTGACCATCGCGGTCAAACCGGCCACGGAGACAGCCACCCCGAGGTTGGCCAGCACGCCGTTGACGCTCTTGGCGGTGTCGGTGAGGCCGCCCAGCCCGCGCTTGATCGAGTCGAAAGCGGTCTTGGTCTGGTCGACGGCACTGATCAGGATTTGGGCACGATTGCTTGCCATCAGACTTTGTCCAGTTCTTGTTGAATCGCCCGCGCCAAGGCAGGCAGTGCGCGTTGCACGCCACCCGCCAGATTCAGTCGTCGTTTGAGATCGACGCGCTTGACCAGCATGGCGACGGGAATCTCCTGGCCACGCTTGATCTGCTTGGCCCCGGTACGACCACGCTCGGCACGTTTGAAGCGGCCCAGCTGCCCGGCGTTCTCTTTGATGTTCTCGGCCATCAGCAGCACGCGACCGTTTTTCTCGATGAAGAAGGCATTGCCCGAGCGCATCAGGCCGTCAACGACCGCCTTGAAGCGCTTGGGGCCGATGCGCCCGGGCAGCAGCGGTATCAGCAAATTGCCGCTCACCGTGCCGCCTTTTTCATGCAGACCGAGCCAAGGGATCTTGCTGCCCACCAGCAAGGCGGGCAGCGAGTTGGGTAAATGAGCGGGCTTCTTGTCGAACACCTTCACGCCCATCGAGGAGATGAAGCTGTTGCGCTTGACGGTGAAGGCACTGCGCATCTCAGATCGCGCCGCATCACGCACTTCACGCCCGCCCGATTGCATGCCCTTGGCGACAGCGGTGTGGATGGCACGACGCCGCTCGGTACTCCACGCCGCCAACTGGCGCGGGTCCAGCAGACCGGTGGTAGTGAGTGAGAGACGCATGGGTCAGTCCTTGAGCAGATCGCGTTGCAGTTGTTCGATGCCACGCTTCTCGCCCTGGGCTGCCACCGCATGAATGCCGAGCAGCTGGGCAAGTTGCTGCCGTTCGATCTGTCCGTCGGCATCCAGAAAGGCTTGCGCCTGAGTGAGCGTGTAGGCCATCACGTCGCCAAGCCGGTGCCCGGCGTGGATCAGGCGGGCGACGGCACCGTCCCAGCCGAGGTCGTCAGTGAGCGCAGCGTCGGCGCGAGTCGCTGGGCCGCGCCCTGAATCGCCGGGACGACGTGCGCCACGAAAAAATCCGCGTTCACCTCGAACACGGCGGCGGCCAGTTGCACGGCGTCCGCAAGCTGAAGGTCGTTGATCCACGCACGTTCACGCCGGGTGGTGATCGCCAGCAAATCCAGCACGGCATCGCCGTGCCGTCCCAGCAGCGCCATCCAGTCCGGATCGCTGCTGATCTCCTCGGCCAGCGGGCGCACCACGGCCAGCAGCCGTGGCAACTCACCTAGTCGGATCGGCGTCAGTTCCAGCGCGGTGCCAGACAGCGTCACGACCACCGGTGAAGGTGGGAAGGTTTTGAAGTCATCCATCACAGCAGCACCAGACGTCCGAACTGACCGAGATCACCGCCGACTGGCTTGGTCAGATCCGCCAGTACCTGGCCCGACAGCTCGAACTTCAGCAGTTCGTCCGTGATGATCGAGAGTTCCTTGGCCGGGTTGATGGCCACGCGGTAGAGGTCGATCACCACCTCGCGGTTGCCGTCGGCGGTGTTGAGCCCCTCGAAGCGAATCCATCGCTCGGGCAAGGGCTGGGTGAACATCGCTGTGCTCTGCGCCGCGCCATAGGCGTAATCGACGGTGAACGGCTCGGTGTACGGGCCGCCCGACGTGGCATCGAGCACCACCAGCGAACCGTGCTTGGCATTGACGCTGTACTGGCTGGCCGGAAGCGTCTTGGGCGTGGCATCTGAGTCCTGGATCTGCACCGCCGACACGTTTTGCATGGTCAACGGATACAGACTGCCCGGGGTGACAGGGTTGGGCAGTAGTTCGCCAGTTACCGTGCCGGGGGTGATCGTGGTCGTGGTGCCGTAGAGCGCGAGCGCCAAGTTGGTAGCGATCAGCTCTTCCAACGTGCAGGCGAACTCGCCTTTCTTGGTCTTGATGAGCTGGAGGTCAGTCAGGCGCTGACCCGACTGCGCTTCCTGGTGCTCGATGGTGTCCACCGACAGCGACACCTTCAGCTCGGGCACGTTGCCGACGAAGGTCAGTCCTGCTGGATTGCCGAGGTCATCGCGTGCGCCGATGTAGACGCGGCCTTGTCCGGAAAAATAAGCCATGTTCAGTCTCCTTGGGTGGCTGCAGTTGTGGAAACACCGGACGTGGCATCACGGCGGGTGGGTTTGGAATCGGTGGCTGGGGTGGCCGCTTTGGCCGTGCCTTGTGTGATCAGCCAACGGGCGCTGGCGTCATTCAGAACAAGGCGATCACCCACGGCAAGGCGCTTGCCTGCGTGGGTATGGGGTTTCAGTAGTTCGATGGAGAGATTTGGCATAAGGGATTCATCCTGTTTGGGTGAGATCAATGGCGTGGGTGCGGTAGCGGATTTCGTAGCGGGCGGGCAGCGCGACGGCCCCGGCGTCGGCGTCGTCGAACTCCCATTCGCAGTCGATCTCGCGCACGGCGATGGCCAGACCGCCCAGATTCGGGTCGGCGAGCATTGCCGCGTGGGCCGCGACCAGCGCCTGGTCGGCGACGTCGAAGGCATCCGCACCGCGTACCACCACGGCAAGCCGGACGATCAGCAGCCTGTCGACCAGTTGGTTGGCGTGGGCGGTGATGCTGTCGCCATCGACGAAGAGCAGCAGCGCTGGACTGGCCTCGCGGGTGACCGGCACGGCAGGCATGCGCAGCACCGGTATCGGGGCAATCGCAGATGCCAGGCGCGTGACGATCTCCCGCAAGACGCGCTCGCGGATGGAGTTCATGGGGCGTTCCTCAGAGTTGGGAGAGCGAGGCGCGACGCTCGGTGCCGTCGCCGATGGCGCGCACGTCGCGCACCTGATAGGTGTTGCCTGCCACCTCGACCGTGTCCCCGGCAGCCAGCGTCAGCCAGGACGCCGGGTAGTCGATCTGGTAGTCCCGCGATAGCGCAAAACCATCCAGCACGGTTTCGTCCGGGGCACGGAAGGCGCAGTGCACGGTGCTGCCTGCCACCGTGACGGTGGTCAGCAGTCCTGCGCTGCGGGCCGCCTCGTACAACGTCGCGACATCCATCAGGCTGCAACGAGCTTGATCAGCACGCCGGGGCGGTGGCACATCGGCAGCGGGTTCGACTGCGTGTGCAGATCGGTGCCCCGGTCGAACTTGCGCGGCTCCTGCTTGGCATACAACGGCTGGCCGATGGTGTTCACGGTCTCGTTGAAGTCCGCAGGCGCGAAGTACGTGGCGAAGGTATCCACCGTGCCGACCGGGAAGGCATGGGCTTCCCCTGCGGCAATGAAGCGGCGCGACCCCAGCGTGCCGTCGGCCTGCACAAAGGACGCCTGGCCACGGTATTCCTCGAAGGTGATGCCGCTGTAGCTGAAGCCCGAGCGCATGTCGTTGATCAGCACTGCACCCTGCTGCCAGTTCTGGTAGGCGGTCTTGACCTCCTTGTGGGTGGTCAGCGCCCGGAAGAACTCGGTCGAGCACAGCACATGCACGCCGGTCGAGAACTCGCCGGTGAGCCCATCTTCCATGAGGCCCAGCAACTCGAGGCAGGCAGTCTTGATTTGCCCGTTGTCGGCCGCCGTCGAAAACTCGAAGGACACCGATTGCGCAGTGATGTCGAACTCGTCGAACAGATCGACGAGCTCACTGCCATCAGCGTCGAGGATCTTGCCCTTGAGCGCACCCATGCGCAGATGCTCCAGGGTGATCGCGTGCTTGTTGCGCATGGTCTCCAGATGGCGGGCCATGACACCGCCGATGGCTTCCATTTCGGTTTCGGAACCGAAGGCGCGCAGTCCTTGCACTTCCTCGGGCAGCACCACGTCGTCGTGCGGGATGTGCGGGATCACGAAGGAGCGCAGGTTGCGCTTGCCACGTTCACCCACCGTGCCGGGCGAACCGGGCGCCCGGGTGGGCAGCAGGTTCAGACGACCGGCGTACTCCTCGACGATGATCTGCCGGGTGCGCACCGGCTTGGCCGGGAACAGGTTGAGTTGCTCCAGCCGCCCATAGCGGTTGGGCAGGAGGTTGATGGCGGCCGTCAGGCTGGCCATCGAGAAGCCGGGGTTTTCAAAAGGGTTCTGCATTTGGGATCTCCAGAAATGACGAAACCCGCCAGCGGCGGGTTTTGGGGGGAGTGAAACGGAGCGTTGGAAGTGGGTCAGGCGCGGGTTTTAGGCACTCTCGCGGGCCAGGACTCCACGTTCTGCGAGTTGCTTGATGGCAGCCACTTTGTGCGCAGTGCTGATGCCGGTCGGCCAGATCAATGCGCCGCGCGCGACGATGGCGTGGCGGGCGATCAGGATCGCGTCCTCACGGTCAATCAGCGTCGCATCGACGTCATTGCCGAGCACGCCGACGGCGGTTTCCGTGCCGTCCGAAGCGCTCGGGTCGAGGGCCTTGAGCTTGGCGGTAGCCGTTTCGCGGCCCACCACGGTACCCAGCGACAGGTTCTGCGCGGCCGCGACGGTGTCCTGGTCACGCGAGTAGAGATTCGGCGCTTCGTACTTCAACAGGTCGCCGAGATTCTTGGGTTGAGAGACAGTGGGCATGGCTTACTCCTTGGCGGTGAGTTTCTTGACGGCAGCGACCACCGGACTGTTTTCCGGGTGCTGGCTGGTTCCTGCATCGGCGGTGATACGCGAGGCGATTTCGGGTTGGTCGGCACGAGCGTCGAGCAAGGCGCGGCGCACCTGCGCTTCCGAGAAGCCTGCTGCGAGGAATTCCGCCGTGCGTTGGGATTGGCCCGCGATCAGGCACATCTCTGCAATGGCCTGAGCTTGGCCGCGCCCGCTGGCGAAGGACTGCGCCAGTGCGGCTTGGGCGGCAGGCGTCGGTTGCGGATCGCTGTCGGTCTGCGGCTGGTCGCCCTGTGGGTCGGTGTCGGCCGGATGGCTCGGGTTTTCGTGGTCGTCTTTGGGGTCGGTCATGGTGTTCTCCAGGGTGAGAGGTTTGCTTCGGGGCGGGTTTGAAATGGCTTGCGCGGACCGGCTTCGCGGCGAGGCGCGGGCCACGCCGGGCTGCGCCAGCCGCTGCTTGGCCGCCAGCGCGTCGGTGAACTCGGTCATCACCGCATCAAACGGCATCACGGCGTCGGCGAGGCCTGCTGCCACCGCCTGCTCGCCGTAGAACAGCCCCGCCTCGGTGGCGCGCACGGCATCCGGATCGAGGCCGCGCATCTGTCCGACCTGATTCACGAAGATGTCGTAGAGACGATCCACCTCGGTCTGCAACGCGGTAGTGGCCTGGGGAGTGAGTGGCTCGTGCGGGGAGAAATCGTTCTTGTGGCTGCCCGCGAAGACAGCGGTGTAGTTCAGGCCGTCTTTGGCGTCCTTCACCGACTGGTCGACGTGTAGCGCGATCACGCCAATCGACCCGACGCCAGCGGTCTGCGACAGCGTCAGGCGCTGGCATGCCGCCGCAATGGCAAAAGCCGCCGAGTACGCGGCATCGTTGGCGTGCGCCCAGATCGGCTTGATGGTGCTGGCGGCGCGGATGCGCTCGGCCAGTTCGAACACACCCGAGGCCTCGCCGCCGGGCGAATCCAGATCGAGCAGGATGCCCGCCACCTGCGGGTCGGCCAGCGCGGCGTCCAGTCGGGCTTCGATCTCGCCGTAGGACATCAGACCAGAGGCAGCTTCGATACCCATCGAACGTCTGACCAGCGTGCCGACCACCGGGATGACGGCAATGCCAGCCTGAGCCGATGTGGCGCTTTGGCGCGGCATGGGCAGCGGCATCGCCATGTCCAGATCGGGCAAGCCGATGCGGGAACCCAGCACGGAGAGGATCACGTCGAGTTTGGGACGCGCAATGAGGAGCGGCGTCCCGTAGAGGCGGGACGCCAGATGAACGAGTTGCATGTCAGTTGTCCTGTTGGTCTTGCGGCACGGCCACCGTGGCGGCCGCATTCATGGGAGCGCCCGATGCCGATGGTTGGGGCGCTTTGTCGTGACGCGGGTCGGAGTCGAAAACCAGACCGAGTTCGTCCGCCCGCTGGTTGTCGGCGGCGATCTCGCGGTCGATGTCCTCGGCGTCGTAGCCGAAGGCCGAGATGGCTTCCGATCGAGACAGAAGCCCGGCGCGAATGGCGGTCAGCATCGCGTCGAATTCCTTCTTGGGATCAACCCACTGCCAACCCTGTGGAATCCATTTGGCCGCGAAGTAGTCGCGCTTCTTCTCGGTGAACTGCGGCAGTGTCAGAGCACCTTCCAGTGCGGCCTGCTCCATCCAGGCACGCCAGATCGGACGGCACAGCTGGTGGACGATCACGCCGTGCTGGATGGCCTCACAGCGGCGGCGAAACTCCAGCAGCCCGGCCCGGATCGACGAGTAGTTCACTTGCGTCAGGTCGCCGGTCAGCATCTCGTAGGTGATGCCCATCGCCGCTGCCACCGCCCGGAACTGCATGCGCAGGAATTCGGCGTAGCTCGCGCCAACGTCGGCAGGCTGACTGAACTTCACGTCCTCGCCGGGCTCCAGGATCTGCATCGTGCCCGGCTCCAGCCCGGCCAATGCCGCTCCGCTGGCATCCGGCAAGCCTTCACCCATCAGGTTGTCCTCGGGCGACAGGCGCGTGATGAAGCCCGCGAACATCGCGGCGGTTTTCTTGCGCACGAGCTCGGCGTCGTCGTATTGGTCGAGTTCGTTGAGCTTGACCAGTGCGCGCGCCAGCCACGGCTCACCCCGGATCTGTCCCGGCCGCAGTGGGCGAAACAGGTGGATGATTTCGTTGGCCGGAACGCGCACCGTGTCGAGACCACCCACGAGGCCGCCTGTGCCTGACATCGGGGCCAGTGAGCCATCACCCGGGTGCGAGCGATACAGGTGGTAAGCCACCCGTCGTCCGAGCTTGTCGAACTCGATGCCCGCACGGATCACGTTTCCCGAAGCTAGCTCCTGATTCAGCGTGGCTGGCAGGTGTTCGGGTTCGAGCAACTGCAGTTGCAGGCCCACCGGCAGGCCATCCTCCGGGCGGCGATAGCGCAGCCGCACCAGACATTCCCCACCTTCGAGCATGGCGCGACAGGCCAAAGCCTGCAGGCCGTAGAAGTCGGTCAGTCCGGCGGCATCGGCCTCCTCGCACCAGTCCCACCATAGGCTGTGGATCGCTTCACGCAAGGCCTGATCGGCCAACATGCTCTGCGGCTTGATGCCGGTGCCAATGGCGTTCGAGACAAAGGCTTCAACGCCTGCCGCTGCCCAGGCATTGCGGCGTACCAAATCGCGGCTCTTGGCGCGGAGTTCATTTTGGGTGAATGCCAGCGCTGCGACCGCACCGGGATTGCCGACCTGCCACGCCAACGCGCGGCGGCCACCACCGATGCCGTCATAGAACGGCGTGCCGCCAAGCAGGCTCATGCCGACGCGTCTGCGCATTCGGTCTAACCATTGCATGCTCAAAACCCCTTGCCGGTGGTGACACGGATCTGCCGTGGAGCGCCCGGCCACAGTCCGGTGTCCACGGCCTGCTCGAAGAGGTCACGTTTGACCGCCGCGATGGCGGCCTGGAGTTCATCCACGCTGCGGTATTCGACGGTCTTGTCGCCGAAAGTCACGCGCCTTTCGCCCTTGACCAGCGCGGCTTCCAGTGCGTCGAGGTGTGCTTGTGTGTAGGCCATCAGCGGAACACCGTGAGGTTGATTTCTGAGGAATCGTCGAACGATGCGGACGTGGTGGCGCAACTGATGTCGACGAACTGGGCGGTCTTCTGGTCTGTGCTGGATCGCACGATGGCGATGCGCTGCGTGCCGCTGTTGGTGCTGCTGCGGGCAAGCGCCGTCCAACAGTAGTTGGTGTCCGGCATGGCGACGGCGAAGGTCACGCGGTAGCGGCCAGCCGCCGTCCGGGTCACGCTGGCCACGTTGTGCGATGCACGCACGACGACCTGCGTGCCGACATAGCCGAAACACACCCACGCCCGGGCCACGCCGGGGTGGGTTGCGTCGATCTTGGTCTTGACCTCGAGTCCGACACGACTGGCCAACGCACTGATGCGCGATGCGAGGCTCATCAGACCAGCGCACCCACAAAGACCGCGACGAAGTCTGTGTCGGTATTGCCGACATCGGTGGCTGCGACGGCACCGATGTTGCTGCGTGCCTGAAGTTGCTCGGCCACGGTCAGCGACTGCGCCGCATCGAAGCGCACACGGTTGTTGACGGCGGCCAGCAGCGCATCCAGACCACTGGTGCCGTTCTGCAGCAGTTGCTGGATTTCCACCAGCGTGTCGTAGGCGGCATCGGCACCGCCCAAGATCTCGGTCTTGAGCGCATCGAGCAGCGAGACGATCTTGTTGGACGAGTACGTGGTCGTGGTCGCGACGTGCGCATCGTCGATCACCGCCGACGACACCACGGCAGCTTTCAGTTCGTTGATGGCCGCGACCAGATTCGACTTGTCGGTGGTGGTGAGGTTGGCCAGGTTGCCTGCCTTGGCGCGGACGTCGTTGAACTCCTGCGCGACGCGGATGACCAGGCTTTCGATACGGGTAGCAAGACTCATGTTTTCTCCTTGAGGTGTCAGGACAGCCAGCGGCTTTTGATCACGCGCCGACCGGTGTTGCGGTTGCCAGAAACAGCGAGGCCACCGCGTTGGGTGGCCTCGTTGATCGATTCAGTGGGTGTTTCAAGGGCTGGCGGACTGGCCAGCCCCAGTTGTCGCTCCAGTTCCCGCCAGTGACGTTCCTCGAAGCGATCCAGACCCGCCGCCGATGCAGCCGCGCGGGCGTAGACGTAGCAGTCGAGCGCCTCATTGCGCTCACGCATCTTTTGCCACTCACGCACCGGGAAGCCGTTGCGGTCGCGGCGGGTGATCAGTTGCTCCGCGCAGAGTTGCTGGATGAACTCGGCGTCGATCTTGGGCAGATGGACGAACCCGGCCGGGAACATCGTGGTCAATCCGTCCTCGCCAACATCTGCGCTCTTGCGCAGGTTGTTGTAGAACTCGAGCTTGGCAATGCTGACCGCCACCCTGTACACCTTGATGCCCCGGCGCAGCTTCTTGCCGCCCTGCGAGACATCGATGGCGGTCGGCGTGCCGATCAAGGCTGCACCGCGAGGCACACCCTTGACCGCCATCACACGCGAATCGCGGCAGGCCCGCACAAAGGCGTAGGCCTCCTGCGTTGCAAAGCCGGTATCCAGTGCAAAGCGGGCCAGCGGCATCGCCGCGCCGGAGGCGTGTGTCCAGGTTTCGGCCAGCATTTCAGCAAGGCGCTTCCACACCGTGTCGCGGGCGGTGTCACCCATCAGCACGCGGTGCTCAACCAGCCAGGACTCCTTGCCGCGCCCAAAGGCCCAGACCGACGCCTCGATGCGATCTTTCTGCACGTCGGCAGCGCCGACCAAGAGCAGACCGCCTTGCGGCACCGTGCCGACGCGGTAGTCCTCTCGGCGCTCGACCAGTCGTTGCCAGTCCGGGGCTTCGCCTTCCTCGACCCAGGTTTCACCCAGCTCGGTGTTCTTGAAGGTCTTGATGGCAGCGGCCGATCCCGACTCTTTACTGACGGCGGCTTCCCACGCAGCGGCGATCTCACGCCACGAACGCCAGCCCACCGGGCTGTATAGCGACGACAGGTGGAAGCCTGCCGTCTTGCCCGTGCCATCGGTGATCATCGCGCGCCACTCGCCGTGCTCGAGCATCCATGTCTTGTGGTGCTCGGCAATCGCGGTGTCACATGACTCGCAGATGTAGGCAGCGGTCTCCGGTTGCCCTTTGTCCCAACGCAGCTGCTCGAAACGCAGCCACTGACGGTGGGAGCAATGCGGACACGGCACGAAGTAGCGACGTTGGTCACTGGCCTCGTACTCGCGCTCGATAGCCGATGCCCCTGAAATCGTCGGAGTCGAGACGATGAAGATCTTGCGCCGCGCGAACGTGCGTGTACGTGCCTCGGCCAGCGAGATCGCGTCCCCTTCACCCTCGACGTCCAACGGATAACCGTCGACCTCGTCGAGGAACAGATACCGCACCGGCATCGAGCGCAGCCCGACCGCGCTGTTGGCTCCGGTCATCACCAGCACGCCACCCCGGAACTCCTTGGCCAGGATGGTGTTGCCGGAATCCCGGCTGCGCGCCGGTGCAATCAGTTCAGCCAGTGCGGACGACTCCTCGATCAGCGGATCGATCCGCTGCTTGGAGTTGCGCTTGGCCATTTCCACTGTCGGCCACACCGCCATCATTGGCCCGGGTGCGTGATGGATCACATAGCCGATCCAGTTCGATCCCATCTCGGTCGCGCCAAGCTGTGCCGCTTTCATGAACACCACGCGCTCGACCGGCGAGGTCGGCGACAGGCAGTCCATGATTGCTTTCAGGTACGGCGTGCGGCTGGTACGCCAGCGCCCGGGCTCGGCAGACGCCTTGCTGGAGAGCATCCGGTGGCGATCCGACCATTCGGACACGGTGAGCAGCGGGTCGGGAGTCAGTCCCTCACGCCACGCGCGTTCGATCTCGGCAGCGCCTTCGTAGTCCATGTCCATCAATCCACCCTCGGGCGCATCTCGCCCAGTTCCTGCAGGTGCTCACGCACCGCCGCCTCCAAGGCGATGTGCATCGTGTGGGGATCGACGCCGAGCTTGGCTGCCATTTGTGCCGAGATGCGTGCGGGCCAGTTGAGCCACGCATCGCGTTCGGAGCGCGCCAGCTTGAAAACATGGGCGATGGCCTGCGGCCGATCTACCAGCTCGCCCTTGAGGCGGGCCAGGCGCACCTTGTTGGTTTGCGCCTTGACCACTTCGTTGACCGTCCGCGCTTGCAACAAGGACGTGCCGCCTGCTGCGGACGTTGCCAATGAGGCTGCTTGTCCATCTGCTGTAGGTCCGCTGGACTCAGGGACGGCGACCTTGACCGCGCGGGTGGCCGTGCCACTGCGCGGTGCATCGGAATTGCGCGCCCACTCGCGGTCGACGCGCTCGGCATCAATCGTTCCGTCTGCCTCCGGCGTGATCCGCCCAGCAGCGATGGCCTTGCGCACCGCTGCATCGGACACCCCTCGGTGGCGTGCGTAGGCACGAATCGAAATACCCATATTTCCCCTTCGGGGCACCTTCAATCATTTGTTCGTCATTCATGCGAATTGAGCTTGGCTTCCATCTGGAACAGCACGTTCATACGTTCGTCATCAACACCATGAAAGGACACGGACATGAGCAAGCTCGAACAACTCCTGACCCAGATCGCGCAAAACAAGCTGGGCATCGAAACCCTGGAAACCCGCCGCTCGGACAGCCTCGATTTCCACGATGTAGCGGTCTGGTGCCTACGCGATGCGCTTGAAGCCGCCTTCAACGCGGGTCTTGAGCAGGGGCGCAATGCCAACCCGTCAGACAAGGCCAACACCTGATTGCGAAGCGAAGAAGCCAAGCAGAAAGCGCTTGGCTTCACTTGAGAACAGCGCGTTCATCACATCACCGTCCACCACATCGAAGGAGCAAAACATGACCACCACTCAACTGACCCCTGCCCAGCAAGCGATCCTGGCCCACGCGGTTGAACACACCAGCGGCAAGATCGACTGGTTCCCCGACAACATCAAAGGCGGCGCACGCAAGAAGGTGCTCGACGGACTTTTCAACCGCGCACTGATCACCACCGATGGCACCGACTGGCTTGTCGCTGCGGAGGGCTACGACGCCCTGGGCATTCCGCGTCCCGACGTGAACAGGAAAGGCATCGGTCAATTCGAAGCCAATCTCGACCGGATCATCGCCAACGCTGAAGGCGCGCCTGCGGCCGCGAGCGATCCCGAACTGGAAGCCTTTGTTACCGCCGCAGAAGCAACGTGGGTCAAGCCGCGCACCCGCGAGAACAGCAAGCAGGCCGAAGTGATCCGGATGCTGCAACGCCCCGAGGGCGCAACCATCGGCCAGATCTGCACCGCCACCGGTTGGCAGGCGCACACGGTGCGCGGCACCTTCGCCGGAGCCTTCAAGAAAAAGCTCGGCCTGAACATCGTCTCGGACAAGCCGCAGGGTGGCGAGCGGATCTACCGCATCGCCTGAAAACGAGCACAGCGAGTTTCGGCGAAGCCAAAAAGACGGCGAGAGGAGCCATGAATAGCTTGGCTTCTCTCCCCACCAGCGCGTTCATACAGATGTCGTGATTGACGACGCCAAACCAGGAAAACCGCCATGAGCACCATGACCATCACCATCGAACGTACCCCACGCACTCTGCAGTTCGCAGGCCAAAGCCTCCAGGTCGAAGAGTTGAGCATCCGCCTACCGTTTGCACGCAAACCTGCCGACCTCGGCGAACTGGGCGGGAGCGACCAGCACAAGGTCTACGTCACCGAGACCAAGGAGCTCACCCCTGCCGAATTCGACGCCTTTGGGCGCAGCCTGCTGGTGTCACGCGACTGGCTGCGTGGCAAGGGTGGCGGCACTGGCGACGGCTACCTCTGCGTCGAGGTCACGGCTCCCGGACGCCCTTACCTCTACGTCAATCCCGAGGGCGGTGATTACGCCCGCTACGTAGCCCGTCTCGGGTAAGCGAAATTGATCGAGAAAGAGGCCAGGAACAGCTTGGCTTCTCAATCGAACAGCGCGTTACTACAGGTGTCGCAACGATCAACCCGGAGAACACACCATGACCACCAACCAGATCCCCACCACCCAAAACGAAGCCTGGGGTTTTTGGGGCACGATGAACGAACACGCCAGCGCCGCATGGCCCCTGGCCATGAACGCCATTTCGGACGCCACCCACCAGCCCCTCGAATCGGTGCGGACCTTCCTCGACAGTCGCCACGGACGCCACTTTGCCGACGACGTCCAGAACGGCTTGTACCAAGGCCAAGCCTTGCAGGATGCGATCAAGGCCGCCTCCCAACGTTGGATGGGCTGGACGATTGGCCGCCAGACCAGCAAGCAGTACGGCATCCCGCGCGGCCTGCCTTACCTGACAGGCTTTGTGATCCACTGCGAAATCTGCGAAGAGATGGCTGCCTGATGAAAACGCCCGCCACCGAACGGGAGCAGGCGCTGCGTTGGCTGATTGCCAACCGGCGTCCAGACGTCTCCATCGAGCAGGCTGTGCGCGTCATGTGCATGGCACTGCCGCGCGATCTCACCACCCTGAAAATCCTGCGGCGCGTCGCTGAGGAAGAAGAGGCCAAGCAGCCTGGCCAGCCATTCAACTGGCGCACAATTCCTGGTCTGCTGCCTCGCGGATAGCCGTCTGGCCGGTGAAGTCCTCCCACCGGCGCACGATCACATCCACGTACTTCGGATCGAGTTCGATCAGCCGCGCGACGCGACCTGACTTTTCGGCCGCAATCAACGTTGTGCCAGATCCACCGAACGGATCAAGCACCACGTTACCCGGGCGGCTCGAATTGCGGATCGCCCGCTCGACCAGCTCCACCGGCTTCATTGTCGGATGCAGATCGTTCTTCTGCGGCTTCTTGATCGCCCACACATCGCCCTGATCGCGGTCACCACACCAGTGGCGTTGCGCACCCTCGGGCCATCCGTACAGGATCGGCTCGTACTGGCGCTGGTAGTCGGCACGGCCCAGCGTGAAGGTGTTCTTGGCCCAGATGATGAACGTCGACCACTTGCCACCGGCGGCGCGAAAGGCGGCCTGCAGCACATCCAGCTCGCTGGATGACATCGCCACATAGATGCCGCCCCGGCAGTTCGCCACGGTGGGCGTCAATGCTGCCAACAGGAAGTCGTAGAAGCCATCGCCCAGGTTGTCGTTGAGGATCGCGCGGTCCTTGCCGCGCATCTTGTCCTTGGCGCTGTTGGCATAGTTCACGTTGTACGGCGGGTCGGTGAAGACCATGTCTGCTATGTCGCCTTGCATCAGCCGGGCATAGCTCTCTGCCACGGTCGAGTCACCGCACAGCAGTCGGTGCTGGCCCATGATCCAGACATCGCCCGGGCGCGATATTGGAATTTCGCCAACCTCCGGTACCGCGTCCTCATCGGTCTGGCCCTCGTTGTGCGGCTCGTCGCCCGCGATCAGTTCGGCCAGCGCGTCGGCGTCGAAGCCGGTGATGTCCAGATCGAAACCTTCCAGCTGCAAAGCCTCAAGTTCGATCCGCAACATCGCGTCATCCCAGCCAGCGTTCTCCGCGATGCGGTTGTCTGCGATGACCAAGGCGCGTCGCTGGGTCGGGCTCAGGTGATCCAGTACGACCACGGGCACGATTTCCAGCCCGAGTTTCTGCGCAGCGGCCAAGCGGCCATGCCCAGCGACGATGATGCCGTCACTGCCTGCAAGGATCGGATTGGTGAAGCCAAACTCGGCAATCGATGCGGCGATCTGCGCCACCTGATCATCCGAGTGCGTCCGCGCATTGCGGGCATAGGGCAGCAGTTTGGCTGTCGGCCACTGCTCGATCTTGTCGGCCAGCCAGTTCATGCCGCCACCTCCATTTCGCGTTCAGTGGCGATCTCGTCGAAAGATTGGCCAGTGGCGATGAGAGTGACCGGCACGCCGGGGTGGTTTTGCTGAAAACGCTTAATGGCCACGTCCACGTACTCCGGCGCAATCTCGACGCTGCGACAAATGCGGCCAGTGCGCTGCGCGGCCAGCATCGTCGTGCCACTGCCGCCGAACGGCTCGAACACGATGTCTCCGGCGTCTGTGTAGGACTCGATGGCGAACTCCGGCAACGCCACCGGGAAGACGGCGGGGTGATCAATGTCCTGACCGATCTTGCCCTTGTGGCGCATCACGCGAATCACTGAGTCGGGGATTCGGGTGTCCTGCGTCGGTTGACCCTTGTGCGTCCAGCCGCCGACCTCGCCATCCTTACCGCGCATCGCCGTGGACGACCCGTCAGCGCGCAGGTGCGATTCCTGGCCTGCGTGCTTGCAAGGCACGATCTTGTTGGGTTTGCGGGTGCTGCGATTGAAGTGGAAAACAAACTCGAAGCTGGGAGCCAATCGGCCCTGCCAGTCGCCGGGCATGCCTGGCCCCTGATCCCAGACGTACCACGCGAAGCGCCGCCACCCTTGCTGACGCATCCAGGACAGCCAGCCGTCCCAATAGGGGATGACTTCGTTGTCGCGGTGGATCAGCCCAAGATTGACCAGCACCTGTCCGTCGCCCGCCATCGGCAGATGTGCGAACACACCGCGCATCAGGACATCCCAATCGGCAATGCCGCCGGATGTGTAGTCGCGCTGGTTGCCATACGGCGGCGAGGTGAAGCAAAGCTGCGCGGTGTCACCCTGCATCAGCGTGGCGACCACGGCTGGGTCGGTGGCGTCGCCACAGATCAACCGATGCGAGCCGATGGCCCAGACATCGCCCTCGCGCGACACCGCCACCACTGGTTTGTCAGGTACGTCATCAGTCGTATCGGGTTCGTCGGCATCTGCATCATCTTGCGCCGCAGGTTCTGCTTCGGTGGGCGTGGCATCTGCCAGCAGCGCATCGATCTCGATGTTCTCGAAGCCGGTCTGCGCCAGTTCGAAACCCGCTTCGGAAAGCTCCGCCAGTTCGAGCGCCAACACCTCCTCATCCCAGCCAGCGTCAAGCGCCAGCCGGTTGTCGGCGATGACCAAGGCGCGCTTTTGCGCGGTGGTGAGATGGGCCAGTTCGATCACCGGCACCTGATCCAGCCCCAGCTTGCGTGCAGCAGCCAAACGACCGTGGCCCGCGATGATGCCGTTGTCGCCATCAACCAGAACCGGGTTCGTCCAGCCATATTCGACGATGCTGGCGGCGATCTTGGTGATCTGCGCATCGGAATGTGTGCGCGGATTGCGGGCGTAGGGAATCAGCGCCTCGACCTTGCGGTACTCGACGTTGAGCGTATTCAAAGAGGGTGTCCTGAAAATAGAAAACCCGCCGACGACAACCGTGGGCGGGTTTTTGGGGTTGGTGCGAACTGACAGGGTGCGAACTGCGAACCGTGCGAACCTTGGTTCGCACCCTGACGCTAAAAAAGCGCCGCGCTCGCGCCCCCCGCATTGGTTATTGGCCAGGAAGGACCCGTCGCAACGGGGCATGACCATCGAGGGCGGGAAACGACGAAGGCCACAGATCGCTCCGTGGCCTTCACGCACCCAATGCTCGCAAGATTAGCCGTAATACTAGCGAAAAAGCCTCAGGATGTTGCACGCCCAAAAGTGACTGAAACCCGCATCGGCACGCAGGATTCCGAACGGCGTCGCGATTGTTCGCAACTACACGCAACGTCAGCGGCCGTTGACAGCTGCCCCATGACATTTTTCTGTTCGCAGTTGCTCGACGACGATCTCCAAGGCCTTCTGCCAACGACGCCAGGCGGTCGTCCGGTCGCAGCCAAAGCGGCAGCAGACCTCCTTCCAGGGGTAGCGCTGTGCTCGCATCCAGACGAGGTGGCGCTGTTCCTCCTCCAGCCATTGCACCCAACGCATCGTCTCCAGCATCCGGTCGATGGCAGCAGGGTCGGGAGGAAAGCGGTAGACCGGCGGCTCGGCGCACAGGTTTTCCCATGGCATGCGCTTGATCGCGGGCCAGCAGTTGAAGTAGCCCTGTACGCGAACCGGAGGCAGGCGGTGGGCAGTTCGCGCGGCCTCGATGAATCGATCCGCCACAGCCTCGATCGTCCACTCAGCCATGTCGACGCTCCTTCGGCCCGTACAGCCGATCGCCGATCCGGCGAAGCAGTTCACGTTCTACCCAGTCGAGTCGGGTGTCGTCAGGCGAGATCACCAGGATCTGTTGGTCGCGCCAGCCCTCGCGCTTGATCTGCTCTGGATCGGGGCGCGGATCGGGCTGCAGTCGAGCCAGGGCACAGCGGTATGCGGGAGTCGGAACCTTCATGTCACACCTCCTGCGTCTCGATCGCCCAGTGCAGGAGGGCAATGGCATCGGCTTCGTTGTCGTCGGCAGGGGCATGGCCAAGGCGGCGGGCGGCGGCGACCATGTCGTCCTTGCTCGCGTTGCCCTTGCCGGTGGCGTGCTTCTTGATCGTGCCGACCGGCACGCCCTGGTACGGGATCTGGTGGTGCTCGCACCATGCGGTGAGGTGGGCCATGAAGCCGCCGTAGGCGTGTGCCGCATCGACCCCGGCGTGGCGGCGCACCTCCTCGAAGTACACGGCGTCGATGCTGTCGCAGGACTGCTTGATCTCGGTGAGCCAGCGTTTGAAGCGCAGGTAGCGCATGCCGCCACCCTCGAAGCGCTGCGGCTTGTAGGATTCCGATCCGCTGGTCACTGCGCCATCGCGGTCGCGCAGTGCCCAGCCTGTCTGGGTGCCGAGATCCAATGCCAGGATCGACGACACGGATGGCCGCCAATGATCTGATCCCGGGTGGCCGGCAAGCCCCCTACGTAGGGTGGAGGGACCCTCTGGTCCCTCTCCTACGTAGTAGGAGGGGGAGTTTTCGCCAACTGGAGAACAGAAGAAAGTCCAGCAACCACGCGGGTTTGCACCAGTTGGCAAGTTGGCAGCGTTGCCAACTGCCAACTGCGGGTCATTTCCCGCAACACCTTGATTTACCTGGACTTCCAGTTGGCAGGGGTTTGCCAGCTGCGGGTAGTTGGCAAGGAAATGGGTGCAGTTGGCAACGGCACTGCCAACTGCCGATTGGGCAATGTTCATGAGGCCTCCGGGTCGTTCAGTTCGTCGTGGTAGACCCACACCTCGGGGTTCTCGACGGGCATCGAGGCGCCAGAATGCGGGCACTTGTAGTGGGTCGGGAGCACCGTGTGCTCGCGCATCGGCAACTCGCCGGTGGCCGTGTCGACATCGCCCGCAGGCATGCGCAGCACCATGCCTTCGACGCAGAGATAGCCGAACTTGGTGCGGCCGCTGGAGGGCAGTCCGTAGTCCGCGGCGTTGCGGAAATACTTGATGTAGCCCTGGGTCGAGAGCGCGGAGACGCGTTCGCGGATGGTGCGCTCGCCGCCCAGACCAGCCTTGCCCTCGAAGGACTCCGCGAACTGATTGGCGGTGTAGCAGCGCCCGTTGCCGGCCTCCTCGAACAAGATCTGAAGGATCGCGTCGCGCTTGCGGCGGCGCTCGGCATCCAAGCGCTCGCCGTAGTCCTTCATCACCAGCCGCTCGTTGGCATCGACCTCGCGCCACTCGCCGTTGATCTTGTCGACATGCCTTTGCGGGATACCCGCGCCGTTGCGCAGCTCAAAGATCAGCTGGCGGGTCGTTCTGGTCTCGTCGGGCCTAAACAACAACATCCCGGTCGAGTAGTAGCCGCGCAGACTTCCCGCGCCGGCCAGTGCCTGGAACGGGTCCTCCTCGAACTGCTTCTTGCCGAGCTTCTTGGTGTGGTGGGCGAGGATGACGCCGGCGTCCGGATTCACTGCCTGGCGAATGCGCTCCACCCGCTGGGACAGGAAGAACAGCATCGCGCCGTTGTCGTTCTCGCCACCGGAGTCACCGCCGTCGAACACGTTTCGGATTGGATCGATGGCAATGATGTCGGGAGGCTCGCCGCCGAAAGCCTGCGCGATCGCCGGGATCACCTGCGCCAGCCCTGCGTCATCGAGCACCAGCCGCAACTGCGGTGTGGCGACGAAGTTGGCGCGGGCATCCAAAAGCCGGTGGGATGGCAGGCGCACGTCCTTCACGCGCTCGCGCAGGTAGTGGTACTGGACTTCGGCCTGCAGGTAGAACACGCGCAGCGGACGGGGTGGCTGCATGCCGAGGAATACAGCGCCTGCAGCCATGTGCGCCAGCCAAGACAGCAGGAAGTCGCTCTTGCCGACTTTCGGTGCGCCACCGAACACCAACATGCCAGCCGGTGTCAGCACGCGCGGAGCGATCAGATCCGGGGGCAGCGGCGAGTTGTCATCGAGCAGTTCGCCGAGCGTGAAGGTGGGCAGAGAGGGAGCCGCTGCCTTTACGATCCGTCGGTCACCCTGGGTAATGAATGCCGCGCAGTCGAAGCCTTCTTCGACGGCGTCTGCGGCATCCCACTTGGCCGGCTTGTCGGTCGGCGGCACCAAAATGGCCACGGATGCGCTGCCCGCCACCACGCAAGCGCGAGCCGCGCTCTCGGCGTAGTCCCAACCGGGTGCATCCCGGTCCGGCCAGATGACCACGGATTTCCCGGCTAATGGACGCCAGTCGGTTTTGTCGACTGGTGCCTTGGCGCCGTTCATCGCGGTGGTGGCGGCAATGCCGGAGGCGATCAACGCAGCCGCACACTTTTCACCTTCGACCAGGACGACCTCTCGCGCTTTCGCGATGGCCGGTTGGTTGTAGAGCGGCCTGGGGTCGGGGGCGCGCCACATGCGGGCGCGGACATCCCAGGGGCGGTACTCTTTGCCTGTCGGCGGGTCATACCGGTAGACGCAGGCGATCAGTTCGCCATCGGGAGTCAGGTAATCCCATTTGCTGGTGTAGGCGCCGAGTTCGTCCATCGGCACGCTGCGAACATCACGGCGCATCGGCGTGCCGACCGGGGCAGCAATGCCGAGCCATTGCCGGATCTCTCCAGCGATGCGTGGGAAGTCGCTGCGGGCGGAGCGGCCCTGCGAGCGCGCCCACAGATCGATGATGTCGCCGCCCTCGTCGGTGGAGAAGTCTTTCCACAGGCCTCGCCGTGGTCCGTCCAGCTCAACCACCAGACTCTTGCCCGGGTTGCCATCGACATCACCGACGTAGAACTTGCCACCCCGGATGCGCCCCTGCGGAAACAGGTAGTGGAGGACGGCCTCAAGTCGATCCAGCAAGCCGGCGCGCAAGGCATCGGTGTCGGAGGTCAGTTCGTCGCGCTGCTCGGGCGCGTCATTGAAGTCGAGCCAGATGATGTTGTCGGCCATCATGTCGAACTCCAACAGCGGTCCTGCCAGGGGCAGAGCGTGCACTCGACATGCGTTGGCGTGGTGGCATGGCGCGGCAGTAGTTCCTGGCTGTCCGTTGCCGTGATGACCCGAACCGCGCGATCGGACATCCGTTGCGCCAGGCCACCGTCGAACGGCACCAGTTCGAACCAGATCTCTTCGGAGTCCTTGTTGATGGCGGTGAACAACGCCGGGTTCTCAGAGATGCCCGGAATACTGGCCTCCATGTAGGCCTGGTAGATGGCCATCTGTGCGGCATAGACCGGTTTGGATTTGCTGACGCCGTGCTTGACCGTGTCCCGCCAGGACTTGTCGTTCATGGTCTTGCACTCCCACAAGGCGGGATAGGCCATGCCTAGCGTTGTGGGGCCGCCATTCAGCACGCCATCGACGTGCCCTCGGATGCGACCGCCCGCGACAGAAAATCCGAACTGACCGCCGCTGGCCTTTTGGGTGTACAGGTCGAATCCGGCCATGCGCAGCCAGCGGATGGCCAACTCTTCGAGGACATGGCCCACCTCGAAGACGCGCAGAACGCGACCCGGGATGTCCCGGCCATGATCGACCGGTGTTTGCAGATACTCGTATTGCAGTGCACGTTCGCAGGAAACGCCCAAGCGAGACGCACCGAGATAGTTGCGCCGGGGTTGGTTGTCGCGTTCGGCGCTCAGTGCGGCGTCGATGAGCGCGCCGATCTGCTCATGGATCTTGGGGCGGTGATTGAAGTCCAGCATCAGAACGGCACCACCGTCGAAGCAGGCTTACCCTGGCGGGCAAGTCGCTCCTCAAGAAAAGCGCGGTCCTTCTCCGCCATCCGCTCGTGCTCGACGAGCATGTGTTCCTGGTAGGCGGTCACCACCACGTCGATCAGCATCAGCACTTCGTCTTTGCTGTAGTCCGCCAGCGGACGCTGCATGCCGATGGAGCCCACGTACTCACCCAGCGGGGCCAGGCAGGACGCCATGGCGGCCAGTTCCATGTCACTCGGATCGATCATGTGACCTCCCGTCTTTTTCATGAGACGTGAAAATGCGTTCTGACAGCGCATGGAGCAGAACACCCAGCGATCCGAGTAACGGCGTGGATCGCTGCGCGGCAGGCGTGGATTGAAGTAGCCGAAGCCCTTGGCCTTGCGGGAGCAGATTGCACATTTCACGCAGCCTCCCGTTGGGCATCGTTGGCAGCCACCACGAGGCGCTGAATCGACGACTTGTTGAACTGGAAGGACAGCAGCGCCGAGGCCTGATAGCGCGTCATACCGAAGTCGGCGCGCAGCGCCTGCGGCAGATACTGCAGTTGCTTCGCGGTCGGCGGTTCGTTCAGCCAGCGCCGGGTCTTGTGCGCGGAGTCTGCCGACTCGCGCTCATTCAGCCAGTCATCGGCCTTGGCCATGCAGACGGTGCGGTCGCCGACGGCCAGCAAGCGTGGCTGCAGATCCTTACCGCCGCCCACGGCGTGCCAGCGGCCGTTCAGGAAGAAGACGCCACCCCAGGCGTTGAAGCCAGTCGCCATCAGTGCGTCGTCGCAACCGAACAGGTCGCACCAGCGGAAGTTGGAGCGCTTGAGCAGGTCGATCTCGGTCATCACGAAATCGGCCAGCGCATCACATTCCTCTGTGGTCTCGTTCTCCCAGACGAATCCGCACAGCGGGCATTCGCGGCAGCCGAGCGGGACGGTGGCTTCACAGGACGGGCAGTCCTTGGTGGGCGCTTCGCCGTGGTGCTGGTTTCCGTCGAGATTGACGTCCTGTTCCAGAGATCCGTGCATCAAGGTCGCGGTGCCGAAGTCCAGGACTACGCAATCGGTCTTGATGAGGCCAGGATGTTCCGTTGGGTCGATCGTTCGCAGGCCACGCCCGATCATCTGGGTCAGCGTGGACTTGTGCGAGCTGGGTCGCAGCAGCACCACGCAGGAGGTGGGGGTGAAGTCGTACCCTTCAGTCAGCACAGCCACATTGACCACGACCTGCGCGGTACCGGATTCGTACTCGGCCAGTCGTGCCTTTCGCTCTGCGTCTGACAGCTCGCCATGCACGATCACGGCAGACACCCCGGCATCCTGAAAGGCCTGGCGCACACATTCGGCATGGGCGACGGTCGAGCAGAACACGATCGTCTTGCGGTCGCCGGCCTTCTCGCGCCAATGACGGATCACGGCATCGGTGATGGGTGTCTTGTTGAGAATCGCTTCGACTTCCGTCATGTCGAAGTCGGTGGCCGTGCGACGAACCCGCGTCAACTGCTCCTGGGCGCCGACGTCGATGACAAAGGTGCGGGGCGGCACGAGGTGACCGGACGCAATCAGCTCGCCCAGCGTGATTTGGTCCGCGACGTTACTGAAAACCTCCCGCAGTCCCTTGCCGTCACTGCGGGCTGGTGTCGCCGTCACCCCGAAGATCTGTGCAAGCGGGTTTTTGTCCAACACCCGGTCGATCACACGGCGGTAAGACGCCGATGCCGCATGGTGTGCCTCATCGATCACCAGCAGATCGAGCACTGGTATCGTTGCGAGATGGTTGTCACGCGACAGCGTTTGCACCATCGCGAACGTGGCGCGCCCTGACCAGGATTTGTCCTTGGCATCGAACACGGAGGTGCTGACGCCCGGATTCACCCGTGCGAATTTGGTCAGGTTCTGGCCAGTCAGTTCGTCGCGGTGGGCGAGGATGCAGGCTTTGGCATCTGGCTCGGCCAACAGGCTGCCGGCCACCGCCGACAGCATGATGGTCTTGCCCGACCCGGTGGGGCCAACAGACAGCGTGTTGCCGTGTTGGGCGAGAGCCGCCAGGGAGCGCTCGACCAACAGGGCTTGGCGGGGGCGAAGCATCATGGCGGCGTCCCCCTTACTGTGCCCAGCTCGGGCGACCCGGCACGGAGGCACGTCCCGTAGTCTGGGCATACGCGTTCGACCCGTTGGCGGCCCCTGACACCGCAGGCTTTGCGGCCCCGCCCATGAGGGCGGCGTAGTCCTTGTGGTCGGGCGTGATCGCGGCCTTGATCACGCTCTTGTCTTGGCCGTTCTGGTCTTTGTCCCAGTCGACCTTGCCGAGAAACTCGATGCCATCGAGATCGGCAAACCCGCTGATGCGGCGCGCGTTCTGCGCGGCAGGACTGTTGTCGCCAGGATGAACGCCGCGCGCTGAGTTGAGGATCGCCTTGACGAAGGTGCGGCCCATGTTTGCCCACTCAGGGCCTTTCGGGCTGTGCAGGCCGATCAGCGACCACATCTTGCGACGGGCGAACTCACCCTCCATCACGACGAACTCGCAGTTCAGGTACACCGAGCCGGTGTTGTCGTTGCGAGTGGCGTAGCCGCCGGTCCAGCCTTGCGACGGATCATCGAAGCCACCCGGCTTGATGGTCATGCGGACACGCACCAGCGTGCCCTTGGGAATCAGGTCGAAAGAGGTCTGTTCGGAAGCGGAATTGAAATCGAAATAGGTCATGATCAGGACTCCTGAGTGGACGTGGGTTCGGTGTTTGGGACAGGCGCGGCAGCGGGCGTAGGCCGCGCGAAATCGAGCCGCTCAGTGGCGGGCCTGGCAGGGCCAGCGATCTTTTCCATCAGGCGGCCGAGATGCGGTTCTTCGATCGAATCGAGCCGCCCAGAGCGGTCCTTGGCGGGGTAGCCCCATGCGTTCAGCGTGTGGCAGACGAAGGCGCGATAACTGGCGCCGTCATCGGCCTTCAGCTCGGCCAAGGTGACGACCTCATCGACGATGCCGGGCAGTTCCAGGCCGGTCTTGGAGCCGTCGATCTGCAGCGAGAACACCCGGCGATTGAAATCGTCGAGGCGTTCGTCGAGGATGCCGACGAACCACACGTTCTTGCCGCGCGTGTGCTGCAGGTGGGTCAGCCAGCCAATCATTTCCTGGCCCATCAGCCCATACGCACCCCGGCTGTCGGGTTTGCCGGTTTTCTCGGAGTAGGCCTGGGGCTGGCCTTTGCACCATTGCAGGCACAGGCGACCGGCCACGGTGATGGAGTCGACGAACACGGTGTCGTACTTCTCCAGCACGGCCGGATCGCCGAAGCGCGCGCACACGGCATCGAAGTGGGCTTGGCTGAACGGCTGGTCGTCGCGCAGTGCCGGGTTCGGCCCGCCGATGTACACCGCGAAGTCACGACACTCCTGCCAGGTTCGCGGACGGATCGTGTCGCCGGCCCAGCCCTCGACAGCCAGGTCTCCAGCTTCAAGGTCGAAGAACAGCGTGGCCGTAGGTTTCAGCGTCCAGAGCTGTGACGTCTTGCCGATGCCACTCTTGCCGACGAGCACGCCTTTCACACCACGGCGCTCGGCCAAGCGCTGGTCTGCAGTAATGATGGGGAGGCTCATTTGCCGGCCTCCTCGGTGCTGATGTTGGCGAACGCGTCAGCGACGGTGGTCACGCCGAGTGCGCCGCGCTTGCGGGCCATCTCGTACAGGTCGCGCAGACCGCCCAGACGGCGATGGATCAGACGGGATTCCGACTCCATACCCTGGATCGCGAAGGCCAGGTCATCGATGGTGGCGTCTTCGAGGCGACGCACGATTTCGTCGGGGCGATTGCCGTCCAGCGCCGGGATGCGGATGTTGTCCGGCAGATCACGGAGATACATTTCCGGCTGCTTGCGCAGCAGTTCGAGCAGCGTAGGTTTGGTTTTCATGGCGATTACTCCTGAAGCAGAGCGAGACGAAAGCCCGGCTTGCCGGTCTTGAGGGTGCGTGCCGGAGCGAAGGCGCTCTTGAGCGACTCGGGCCACGCGTTGAACTTGGTTTCCGAGATCCGGTAGCTGATCTCCACGTACTCGGACGGGTCGTCACCGTTGGCGGCGATGCGCTGGGTGATCTCGGAGAGCCGCTTCTGGTCCCAGTCGACCTTCTTGGGGAGATCGGCGGTGATGCGGACGTGGCCGTCGTCGAAGTGGACGACACCGGTGTCCTTGCCTGCCGCCAAGCGGAGCTGGTGCGCGCGGTCGGCATACTTGAGATCCAGTGCGTGATCGACGTGCTCGACGATCGCCTTGGCAGCAGCCAGGAGATCAGCCGCGTCGTTCTTGAGCTGGAACAGCGATTCGCTGGCAAGCGCAGCCAGTTCGCCGGCCGGTGTGGCCAGGACTTCGTCGGGGGAGATGCGGTTCACAGTGCACCTCCCGCATTGACGCGTTCAGAGGTGCTCTTGCGCAGGCTCTCAGCCTCGTAGGCTTCGATGTCCTCGATGCGATAAGCGACGCGCCCCTGCAGCTTCAGAAATACCGGGCCGATACCTTCGGAGCGCCAGCGTTCAAGCGTTGCTTCGCTGACTCCCCAGCGTTCGGCCAATTGGCCTTGATTCAGATGTTTGACACTCACGATGCACTCCTTCTGGTTGTTGCGAATTCGTGAGGTCAGTTTCGAAGTCGGCCTGTGCGGGCGTCTGCCGCCGCCATGTACGGGCTGATGTACGGGCGCAGCTTCTGAGGGGAAAAGCGGGGGCCAGAAAGCAAAAAACCGCCCGAAGGCGGTTGTGCGTGGTGCTGCCAACTGGTGGCAGGTCAATCGCGGCGGAAGCCGTACTTCCCCTTTTCAGGGTTGTCGATGTAGTCCTCCCACTCCGTGTTGCCGCTGAACAGGTTCTGCATGCGCTGGCTGCGAGCGGTCTTCTTGTCGGCATAGGCTGCGCCGAGGATTTCGGCAGCTGGAAGGAGCCATCTGTCGTTGATGGCCTGCTCGAACATGTAGCGGACGGCTGCAGCCTGACGCTCGCCCTTGATCGTCCAGGGCTTGGTCTTAGTGCGGATGGTCAGCGTGTTGGTGTACTCGTTGAAGTGCACCGGCAACATGGGGCGGATCTCGCCATCGGGCGGGGCGGCGAGTATTCGATGCAGGAGATCCAAATCGATGCACGGCGTGGCGACATAGTCGACGATTGCAGCTCGTAGCGATGCGAATCGGTAACTGCGCGGTGGGCACACAAACTGCGGCAATACGCCGCCAGACGACAAAATCAGACCCTGGTCAGGAAGACTTGTCTGGCTGAAGTGGCGAAATACCTCTTCGACGGAGTGCGCCAAGCCGCGAACGAGCCAGACGTCAGTCAGCGCGGGTCCGATTCGTGCCTTCCCCAAATGCCAGAGGGTATCTTCCAGCAGCGGCGCATTAATTCCTTTTCGCAGAGCTTGCGCGATACCCAGGAGATCGGCGATGGTGCTCAGGATTGCAGCTGGCCGAACGCTGTAGACGGCGACTTCAGCAGCGGGGACAGACTTCCACCGAAAAGACTCAGGGCAGCGGTAGCGATACCGATCAGCTTGGTCATCTTCAGTCAGGTCGACTTGAACGAGATCGTCATCAAGCGATGCTGGGTAGCTCCCGGCGTAGCCGACGCAGTCGGTCCACTGCTCCAGCAGCTTCGGCGTCAAAGATGTCCGTCCAAGAGCACTCCACCCTGGCACCCCACGAAGCCGCTGTCCGTCGCCATCGGCAATCGGCTGCCCAGACCGTTCGAACAGGTCAATCAGATCAAGCAGCGACTGCGTCTGCAGGGGCTTCGACGACATCGCCGATCTCCTTCACCAGATGCCATTTGGCCAGCAATCGGTCGCACAGCGCCCGGTCCTTTTCCCGCTTGGTCTTGATGTTGCACTTGTTGTCGTCGCGCAGGATCACGGTGATCGTCCGTGCGCGGTCCTTGCCGACCTTTTTCAGCTTGATGGACAGCTTGGCGTAGTTGAGGTGGTGATCGCGGAAGTCGAAGGCGGGGCCGATCAACGACCGGGCGGCCGCGTAGATGTCATCGACGTCCTTGGTCCAGATCTTCACCAGGAGCGACCGGCCATTGCCGGCGGCGTAGCCGAGCTCGACGACCTTGACGAACGCAACCGGCTCGCCGGATAGGTCGAAATTACGCAGCGCCGCCAGGCTCTGGTAGTCGTATTGCTTGAGCGGGATCTTCTCGCCGGTGATGGGCGATTGCAGCAGGGAGTCGGCCACGATTCGGGCCAGTGCTTCGCGCCCATCCGTATCCTTTGACAGCACCTCCAGGTGTCCATTGGCCGGCTCGTAAGTGATGTGCGAAGACACCGCCCGGATCACCTCCTGGGGCACCAATTCGCTCGCCTGCACGCAGTCGATGATTTCCGGCGGACGGTTGTGGTGGATGCTGATTTGGTACAGGTCCACGTCTTCGCCGGTCTGCGTGTCGGGCCGCAGACGCTTGAAGATCTGGACCGCGACAGCGTCATCGGAGCACCCCAGTTGTTGTGCGACGGTCTGATGGAATGCCGTCTTGGCCGTCGCGTCGTCGAGTACCGCTAGGTTGGCAGGTGCCATGAAACCGGAGTAGCAGGAGGCGCTTTGCCGGAACACGTCGGCCTGTCGGGCGTTGAGGGCTTCCTCGAAGATCACGGGTTCATGAATGTGCAGCCACAGCGCCCGCTCGTACTGGTTCGGAATCGCGGCGAAGGCTTCCCGAGCAGCGTCATCGAAGATGTCGTCCTTGAAGCCGTCGATGACGTCCTGGCCGGCGCCATCCGACAGCAGCACGATCCGTTCGGCCACTTCTTCGATCCGCTGCCGCTCGCCCACCCCAAGAGCCGCGAGCACAGCCTCCATCTGTTCACGCTGTTCTTTCTTGGTCTTCTTGGCGTCCAGATCTGGCATGACGAGGCTGAACTCATCCACCATGAATTCACGGAACACCTCCGGCGGCAGGTGGCCCAGGAGCTTGCTCAGGTTTTCTGCATCGTTCATCTACGTACCCCTCAAAAGGTTGGATCGGCTTGTTATCAGCCTCGACGGCCCCTTCTTCTTGTTGGGGTGTGCAGACCGATGGCGTTCGGTGTACCGAACGATTCAGATTGTCACGGAGCGATTATGGGTTTGTCAAGCAGGTACGAATTCGTTCGGCGTAGTGGTATTATTTTCGGATTGAAGCCAACATATGAGGAGATGCCGGTGCCATCGCCCCTGGGGGACAAGCTCCGCGCGCTGCGGAAACAAAAGAAGCTCAGTCTGGAACAGTTGGCCGAACTGACCGACTCCAGCAAGAGCTACATCTGGGAACTGGAAAACAAAGACGATCCGAAACCATCGGCCGAGAAGATCGGCAAGATTGCCGCTGTCCTCGAGGTCACCACGGAGTTCCTGCTGACCGAGTCGGCAACCACCCCGGACGAGGAAGTGCTCGACGAGGCCTTCTTCCGTAAGTACAAGAACATGTCCGAGCCGGACAAGAAGAAGATCCGCAAGATCCTCGATGCCTGGGAAGATGAATGACGGACGCGAAAAAGCCCATGGCCGAGGCCAACCGCATCTCGTCCATGCTCAACACGGTTCTCGGTGCGGATCGCTTTCCGGTCAAGGTTGACGAACTGGCGCTGGAGTATTCCCGCCAGTGCTTTGCAGACTCGCCGATCGACACGGTTCGGGGCGAGGATCTCGACGGTTTCGATGGCCTGTTGAAGGCCAACAAGGCGCGCTCGAAGTGGCTGCTCCTCTACAACAGCGCCACCCCGTCGGAAGGCCGCAAGCGCTTCACGATCGCGCATGAGTTCGGCCACTACATTCTGCACCGCCATCAGCAGGACCTGTTCGAATGCGGCGATGACGACATCGAGACGGGTGACAACAACGAGCGCGACATCGAGGCCGAGGCGGATCTGTTCGCATCAACGCTGCTGATGCCGCTGGACGACTTCCGGCGCCAGGTGGATGGACAGTCGATCAGCTTCGATCTGCTGGGCCACTGCGCCGACCGCTACGGTGTATCGCTCACGGCCGCCGCCTTACGCTGGACCGAAATTGCACCCAAACGCGCGGTGCTCGTGGCCAGTCGCGACGATCACATGCTGTGGGCCAAGTCGAACAAGGCGGCGTTGAGGTCCGGCGCCTACTTTGCAACGCGCAAGAACACCATCGAGCTGCCGCACGATGCGCTGGCGCACAGCTACAACGCCCTTGCCATGACCGACAGTCGGACTGGCCGCGCCCAGACCTGGTTTGCGCGTGAGCCCGCCAGCATGCCGATCACTGAGATGACCCGCATCGCAGGCCAATACGACTACACCCTGACCTTGCTAGTGCTGCCTGAAGCCGAGTGGCAGGGAGCGCGACACGACGACGAGGAGCCGGAGGAAGACACCTACGACCGCTTCATCCGAAACGGCCAGTACCCGGTGCGGTAGCTCATGGTGGATCGATCATGAGCGCCCACAAGTGGCAATTCGCCTCCCGTTTCCGCCGTCATGCATTTGGCTGGCGGTCCGACACGCCGGTGCAGCGGATCAAAGAAGCCATCACGGAGATCAAGCAGGTCGCCCGTAAGGAGCCCGTGCTCGCAGCTGAAGGAGCCATCACCCTGCTGGAAAGGCTCTCTCCGGCGCTGGAACAGGTGGACAGCTCATCGGGCGCACTGGGTTCGGCCGTCAACAAGGCCATCGATACCCTGGTGCCCCTGATCGTCAAGGCTGACGTCGAGCCGAAGCTGCGACAACGCTGGCTCGAACGCTTGTGGCAAGCGCTGCAGGATGACGAAATGCCCTACATCGAAGTGCTCGGCGATTACTGGGGCGAGTTGTGCGTGACGCCGGAGCTGGCGTCGCACTGGGCCGATGAGTTTTTGCCGGTCGTCGAGAGCGTGTGGAGCCCAAATGCATCGGGGCACGGATTCTTTAAGGGCACCAGCGCTTGCCTGGCATCCCTGTACGCGGCGGGTCGGCACCAGGAACTGTTGGCGTTGCTCGACAAGGCACGGTTCAAGTGGTGGCACGACCGGCGCTGGGGTGTGAAGGTATTGGCAGCGATGGGCAGGAAGGCAGAGGCAATCCGCTATGCCGAGGAATCGCGCGGTCTCAATGATCCTGGCTGGCAGATTGCCCAGGCCTGCGAAGAGATCCTGTTGTCCTCCGGTTTGCACGACGAGGCCTACCGCCGCTATGCCATCGAGGCAAATCAGGGCACCACGAATCTGGCGACGTTTCGCGCCATCGCCAAGAAGTATCCCCACAAGCAACCGGAAGAGATCCTACGCGACCTGGTAGCCAGCACGCCTGGCGCCGAGGGCAAGTGGTTCGCCGCTGCCAAGGATGCGGGCCTGTTTGATGTGGCGATCGAGCTGGGCACGCGCAGCCCGACCGATCCACGCACGCTGACGCGCGCTGCCCGTGACTACGCCGAGAAGCAGCCAGCATTCGCGCTCGCCGCAGGTCTCGCTGCGTTGCGCTGGATCTCTCTCGGCTATGGCTACGACATCACCGGCGCTGATGTGCTCGATGCTTATTCGGCAGTCACGCAGGCGGCGGAGAACGCTGGGTTGCCAACCCAGCAGGTCAACGAGCAGATCCGGGAAATGATCGCCAGCACCCAACCCGGAAATTCGTTGATGAAGACCATCCTCGCCCGTCATCTGGCGAACTAAAAGGGACCTGCTTTTCGCAGCAACCCGCATCGGTTCTCACGGCTCCGAAACTCCCTCATGGTGTCGGCGGCAGTCCATCCGGACAATTTCACTGCATGTGAGTTTGACCGAGAGGACCGCCACCAATGCATCAAATCAACCATCTACCACCGGAGCGGATGACGCCGGAGCAGCGTCGCCACGAGATCGCGTCACTGCTGGCCAACGGCCTGGCCCGTCTGCGTATCAGCGGTGCAGAACAGTCCGCACACATCGCCGAAGCGAGCGAGTTTGAGCTTGGCTTCTCCGGCAACCAGCGCGTTCATTCAGACCCCGTCAACAAGACAACTACGGAGTCTAAATGAGCACGTCACTTTCAACGCAGCCATCGGTGGCAGCACAAATCGCCAGGTTGCCCGAGCTGCCGATGGCAGAGATCCGGGCCCTCTGGCAGAAGTTGGTCGGCGGCGACACGCCCACCCACAACCGCCAGTTCCTTGAACGCCGCATTGCGTACCGGCTGCAGGAGGCAGAGTTCCGCAAGGTCGACGCCAACCTGCTGGATCGCAACCAGCGTCGCATCGAATCTCTGGTCGAAACCGGCAAGGAGAAAAAACGCGACCGCGATTACCGTCCAGCCGCAGGCACGGTGCTAGTGCGGGAATACAAAGGCGTTGAGTACCGCGTGATCGCAACGGCCGACGGTCAGTATGACTTCCAGGGACGCATGTACCCGAGTCTCTCGATGATCGCCCGCGAAATCACCGGTATGCGCTGGTCGGGTCCGCTGTTCTTTGGTCTCAAGCCGCCATCCAATGCCAAGACCAAGCCAGCCACCAAGAAGAGAGGTGGACGATGAGCGAAGTCTTGAAGCGCCGCATGCGCTGCGCGGTCTACACGCGCAAATCCACCGACGAAGGCTTGGACCAGGAATACAACTCCATCGATGCCCAGCGCGATGCCGGCCATGCATACATCGCCAGCCAACGCGCAGAGGGCTGGATTCCGGTAGCCGACGATTACGACGACCCGGCCTTCTCCGGCGGCAACATGGAGCGCCCGGCGCTCCAGCGAATGATGGCGGACATTGAAGCCGGCAAGATCGACGTAGTCGTCATCTACAAGATCGACCGCCTGACGCGCAGCCTGGCGGACTTCTCCAAGATGGTCGAAGTGTTTGAACGCTATGGGGTGTCGTTCGTGTCGGTCACCCAGCAGTTCAACACGACGACCTCGATGGGCCGCTTGATGCTGAACATCCTGCTCTCCTTCGCGCAGTTCGAGCGCGAGGTCACTGGCGAGCGCATCAGAGACAAGATCGCGGCCAGCAAGCGCAAGGGCATGTGGATGGGCGGCGTGCCACCGCTGGGCTACGACGTCGAGAACCGACGGTTGGTGCCCAACGAGCGCGAGGCCAAACTGATCCGGCACATCTTCCAGCGATTTGTTGAACTCGGTTCCAGCACCGCACTGGTCAAGGAGCTGAAACTGGATGGCGTGACGTCCAAGGCGTGGACCACACAAGATGGCAAGACACGCGATGGCAGGCCGATCGACAAGGGCCACATCTACAAGCTCCTCAGTAACCGGACCTACCTTGGCGAGTTGCGGCACAAGGATCAGTGGTACCAAGCCGAACACCCGCCCATCATCAGCCGCGAACTATGGGACAGCGTCCACGCGATCCTGGCCACCAATGGCCGGGTGCGTGGCAACACAACGCGGGCCAAGGTTCCCTATCTGCTCAAGGGCATCGTGTTTGGCAACGACGGGCGCGCGCTGTCGCCGTGGCACACCACCAAGAAGAATGGCCGACGCTACCGTTACTACGTGCCCCAGCGCGACGCCAAGGAACATGCGGGCGCCTCGGGTCTGCCGCGACTGCCTGCCGCCGAACTCGAGTCGGCAGTGCTCGACCAACTGCGCGCGATCCTGCGTGCCCCGAATCTGCTCGGCGACATGCTGCCGCAGGCGATCAAGCTCGACCCAACGCTGGACGAGGCCAAGATCACCGTTGCCATGACCCGGCTCGACGCGATTTGGGATCAACTGTTCCCGGCGGAGCAGACCCGGATCGTGAAATTGCTGGTCGAGAAGGTGATCGTGTCGCCCAATGACCTCGAGGTGCGACTGCGTGCCAACGGCATCGAACGGCTTGTGCTGGAGCTGCGTCCCGAGCCTGTCGAGCAAACTGAGGAGGCGCTGGCATGAGCGACATCCGCATCCAGAAGACCGGCGAGGCCGACATCCTGCAGACGAGCGATGGCAGGCTGACCCTTTCGGTCCCGATCCAGATCAAGCGCCGCAGTGGCCGCAAGTTGGTCACCCTGCCAAACGGGGAAACCGCACCGGTCAGACCGTGGGATGTGGTGCCGACTTCCATCCAGCTGGCACTGGCCAGGGGCCATCGGTGGCTGGCCATGCTGGAATCAGGTGAAGCGAAGTCCTTGAAGGAGATCGCCACGCGGGAAGGAATCGACAACAGCTACGTCAGCCGTATGGTCAACCTGACCACGCTGGCGCCCGACATCGTGGCCGCCATCCTCGACGACGCACTGCCGAACCACATCACGTTGTTCGATCTGGCGGTTGATCCGCCGGCGCTGTGGGATGAGCAGCGGGCCAGGCTCATGTAGACCGAGCGGGGGCACAGGGGTAAAATTGCTTCAGGTGCCCACCTTACTTGCACACGAGTAAAAAAAGGCGTTGCCTCACTGTCACTGAAAACCTCTCTTTGAGCCTCGTCGTCGGGGACTTAAACGTGTGCGCCTGACCCGAAATCGGCGTGGCATTGAGGAAAGGTTTGTCATGACAATCAAAGAACTCGCGTATTCCGCGCAGCAGCACCTTCAGGCCAGCACTGGTGGCTCATTCAAGCGAGCCCACGTCTACGAGCTGTTGGCAGCTTCCTTCGGCTTCAACTCTCACGCCGCGTTTGGCGTTGACACCGTACTCACGGAACTTCGCCAGAACGATCGGCGGGTGGTCCCGCAAAGCGCGCTCATCAAGCGGCGTTGCATCGAGCTTGGGTATCAACCTGACACCGCGACTCTGGCGTCGTCGGCGTTGGAATCTTTCCTGGCAGAGCGCCAGATCGGCATTGCCAGCATCCCGTCATTGGTCAGTCGCTTGAGAGGGGAGTCGTCCAGCCAAGACGAAGAACTCGAATACGACGAGGATGATCTATTCGACCCTAGCGACGAGGCGTTCGGCCCGATCCTTCTAGATGGATTGGCTGCGGCGGCTAGTAAGGGCAATGCCCTGGCTCATTACGCGCTGGCGCTGATACACGCCCCTGACGATGAAGATGACCCGGACGCTGGAAGCTACTATTGGTACTCTCAGGGGCAGCAGGGCCGTGTCCTGACGGGGGTGGAAAAGGAGTGGGCCGAAGCCCACGAGGCTCGTCTCGCTCAAGCCGAGAAGTACTCGCGGCACCTGAGGGAGGCCAGTCGACTGGGGAATCAGGATGCACTTCTCGACTTGGCGGATCGATTTGACGATCCGTCCTTCTTCGAGCAGCCGCGCCACGGCGTCGATGCTGACCCAGCAGCGATTGCAGCGATCGCAGAACGCATGGGCCGCACTTCAGACGCCAAGCATTGGCTGACGCTGGCTGCCGAGAGGGGAGATACGGACGCCATGCTCCAGCTCATTGAGGAACACGATCAGGGTGACCTACAGCGATGCTGGACGTGGGTGTATCTCTCGCAGTTGGTCGGAACGGATCTGACTCGGGACGCGCACTACGCCATCAACGAGGACGGTTCGGACTACGACGATGACGTCGGCGGTCCAGCCTACGTCGCAGGTCGTAACGGGGTAGATCTTGAACCGCTTGCTCCGGCGCAAGACGCCGCTGCCAGGCTCGCTGCGCAGAAACTGTTTGAACAGATCGAATAGAGCGCACGGTAAGACTGTTGGCTTTGCGCTAGGGACGTTTGCCCACTCCGGTAGCCAATGCTGCAATCCAACCGCTTGATTCGTCCGCGCGTAACCCTCTGATCTGTATGGGCCTGCGTTGCGGCCTTTGCGGACTTCGGGCCAGTTCCAGGGAGCGAGGTCGGAGCGAGGAATGGCCAGGAGAGAGTGGAATGTGGCCCGGAACGGCCAATTCGGGTGGCGGGCGAAGTCCGCAGGCTTCCGCAGGAACCCCCAACAACACGCGGGAACCGGCGCGATCAGACAAGAAAAAACCCCAACCGAGAACGGTTGGGGTTTTGTTATTGGTGGAGCCGGGGGGAATCGAACCCCCGTCCGCAAGTCCTCTACAGACAGATCTACATACTTATCCGCCCTATTTGGATTTAACCCCTGACTTAGCCGGTCGGCAGGCCGGTCAGAGGCGAGTTACCTTACCTTTAGCTGTCGAACCAAGTAACCCGGCGCAACTCGCGATTCTCTGTAAATGACACTGCAGCGGCTTGGCTTTCACCTTACCACCCGACCCAGAGACCTGTCGGTGCAGCGCTAACCGGGATTAAGCGGCTAGAGCGAAACGCTCGTCGTTGGCGTTTATAGTTTCCCAGATGGATTTACGAGGTGACTGGTCCTCGGTATGCACTGCGCTGCTTCGCGACCCACGTCGAAGCCAGGTCGGCCCCAATGATCGGTGAAGCCATACCAAGATGGGGCGTCTTGGTGATATTTCAAGTGCTCAGTGTATCACGGGCCTGCTTTGCCCGGCGTGCTCAGGTTTCGCGCCGGGTATGGAGCAGGTAATTGACATCTGTGTCCCGTCCGAGTGAATAGACCTTGGTCAGAGGGTTGTAGTTCATTCCTGTGAGTGTCTGGGGGTTCAGTCCGGCGTTCCGGCTGTAACGGCTTAGCTCAGAAGGTTTGATGAACTTCGCGTACTCGTGCGTGCCACGCGGCAGAAGCTTGAGCAGGTACTCTGCGCCAATGATGGCCAGGGCGTAAGCCTTCAGGTTGCGGTTGAGGGTTGAGAAGAACACATGGCCGCCGGGCTTGACCAACTTTGCGCAGGCGCCAATCGTGCTTGCCGGATCTGGCACGTGTTCCAGCATTTCCATGCAGGTCACGACGTCGAACCGGGCAGGGCTTTCTTCAGCAAATGCTTCGGCGCTGACCAGTCGGTAATCGACTTTCTGACCGCTCTCGAAAAGGTGGAGGCGCGCAACGCCAAGCGCCTTCTCCGACAGGTCGATGCCGGTTACCGCGGCACCAAGCGATGCCATGCCTTCGGACAGGATGCCGCCACCACAGCCGATGTCGAGGACGTCCTTGCCTGCAAGGCTGGCAATGTCGTCGATCCAGTTCAGTCGAAGCGGATTGATCTCATGCAAGGGTTTGAATTCGGAGGCGGGGTCCCACCAGCGGTGGGCCAGATCGCTGAATTTCTGCAGTTCTGCTGGGTCTGCGTTAAGCGTGGTCATGGTGAGAGCCTTAAACGTGCACGGCAGTAAGGACCGACGTTGCCGAAAAGCGTTCGCTGTGTCCATAAAAAGAAAAAGCCCCGCCTAGGCAGGGCTTTTTGAACGACAGCAGTCGAATTACTTGGAGCCGATCACTTCGACTTCAACGCGACGATCCGGCTGCAGACACTCGATCAGAGCCTTGCGGTTCTTGACGGTGTTGCACTTGTCGCCGGTCACGGGCTGCTTCTCGCCCTTGCCTTCGGTGTAAACACGGTTGGCTTCAACGCCCTTCGAAACCAGGTAGGTCTTGACGGCGGCAGCGCGACGCTCGGACAGCTTCTGGTTGTAGGCGTCGGAACCCAGACGGTCGGTGTGACCGACAGCCAGGATCACTTCAAGCTTGACGGCCTTGGACTTGGAGGCCAGTTCGTCGAGCTTGGCCATGCCGTCGCTCTTCAGGACAGCCTTGTCGAAGTCGAACAGTGCGTCAGCGGACAGCTTGATCTTCTCTGCGGTCGGCTTCGGCATCGGTGCGGCGGGGGTGGGTGCCGGAGCGGCAGCCATCTTCACGCACTTGTCTTTCGGCACGATGTCGCTATCACATGCACAACCGGCGGGGAACTCGCCAGCCATCGCGGTACCTGCCGCGGCCGGGGTCCAGTAGCCGGTGCGCCAGCACAGGTCGTAGCCGCTGCGTGCGACGACGTTGCGACCGTCGATCACATAGGGGGTTTCGCCCTTGCCATCAACAACAACGTCCGCTGCGAAAGCGCTGGTTGCGGACAGGCCGATCGAAGCGATGGCGGCCAGCATGAGCATCTGATTCTTGGTTTGTTTGATCATGGTTTCCTCTTGAGAAGGGCGAGAGACTATTCGAGCCGCTGCAACTGAGCGAAAACGGTCGCTTTGCCGTCTTGCGTTGGATTGAACTGAATCGTTATTTTGTTCAATTAACGAGTTTAGTTTGCCATACCGTTGTGATTTCGAGCAATTCTTTGTCGCTAATTCGCAACAGTGCCGTGCCGTCCTTCACACGCAGCGTTCCATCGACCCATACGTGCGATACCTGATCGCGGCCACAAACATAAACGAGGTGGGAAACGGGGTCAAAGCATGGTTGCATCAATGGGCCTGAGAGCGAGACAGCACAGAGGTCTGCGCGCTTGCCCGGCGTGATCGAGCCGATGTTGTTTTCCAGCCCAAGCGCCTGCGCGCCACCGAGCGTGGCCATGTGCAATGCGCGATGTGCGGGAATGACGCTCGCGTCGCAATTGACCGCCTTGGCGAGGAGGGCTGCATGGCGCATCTCCTGAAAAATGTCGAGGCGGTTGTTGCTGGCTGCGCCGTCGGTGCCGAGACCGACGTTGATGCCGCGTTGTACCAGGCTGGACAGCGGGGCAATGCCGCTGCCGAGTTTCATGTTCGACGTGGGGCAGTGCGCGACGCTGCAGCCGTGATGCGCGAGGCGCGCGAGGTCGGTTTCGTCGAGATGTACGGCATGCACCGCGATCAGGTTGGGGCCCAGCAACCCCAGGCGTTCGAGGCGGGCCAGCGGGCGTACGCCGTGGGCGGCCAGTCCGTCGCTGATCTCGGTCGCCGTTTCGTGAACATGAATGTGGATCGGCAGATCGAGTTCGGCGGCAAGGCTGGCGACGCGCTCGAAGCTTGCGTCGGAGACGGTGTAGGGTGCGTGCGGTGCAACTGAAAAACCGAGCAAGGGCGCATCGCGCCACTGGTCTCTGGTGCGCAGGCCCTTGCGGAGGTAGTCGTCCGCGTCGCTCGCATACGGTGTCGGAAAATCCAGCATGATGATGCCGACCACCGCGCGCATGCCGGCTTCGTCAAACGCCTGTGCCGCAGCTTCGGGGTAGAAGTACATGTCGTTGCAGGTCGTGATGCCTCCGCGCAGCATCTCTCGTGCAGCCAGCAGCGTGCCATCGCGAACGAAGGCGGGTGAGACATGCTTGCCTTCGGCGGGCCAGATGGTTTCCTGCAGCCAGCGCATCAGGGGCAGGTCATCACCCATCCCCCGCATCAGGTTCATGGCGGCGTGGGCGTGAAGGTTGACCAGGCCGGGAATCAGGGCGTGCTCACCGAGTTCGACGACCTCGGCGGCACGGTAGCGCGAGCGGGCTTCTGATTGCGCAAGCACATCGACGATGGCGCCTTCCCGGATCGCGACGCTGTAATGCTCGAACACGGTATCGGCCGGTAATACCGGGATCACCCAGCGGGCGTGGATGAGTTGGTCGACGGATTCGCTCAAATTGATGCTCCGTTAAAACAGGTCCCGCAAGCGGCGGGGGGCGGGTGTGCTGCGCGGACGGACGGTCCGGCACCGGTTGCAGTGTTGACGGCAATGCGGCGCCGAGGCTCGAACCCTGCGGGCGAATTGATCGGCCTGTGCGTGTCAGCGCAGGGGGTGAGGATGAGCATCTGGTGTGCTGTAACCAATGGTTTCAATTCTGCTGATGCGCTTGCCCGCTCGCTGATCGGTAACGGCGCTGTACCGGGCGAGCCGTCAGCGCGCTCCCGGGCACTGCTGCCTGGGGTGTGCCGGCACGGGCAGGCGTGTCGAACGTGTGCACGATGTGCCCTCCCGCCGGGTTGTGAGCGTCTCAATATTGTCGGTTGATTTAAGCACACACTGCGCGCGGCGAACAATATTGATTCGCGGCAGTGCCACACGGTCAGGTGCGCGCAATGGTGATTCTCTGCAGCCGGGTATCGTGACACAATCAACATATCGAAACAGACCTGTTGCGGGGCGCCCTGCGCGCCACCCTGATGCCATGGGAACAATGCCCGAAAGAATCGGGAAGTACCGAATCGTTCGCGAGCTGGGTCGCGGTGCGACGGCTGTTGTCTACCTCGCCGAGAATCCGCATTACCCCGAGCAGATCGCGCTCAAGCACGTCAAGTTTGACGACAAGGCGCGAGACGTCGCGAAGTGGAACCGCCGTCTGCTGAAGCTGCTGAAGGCCGAGGGTGCGGTGTCCAAGCGCCTGGACCATCCCAACATCATTCGCATTTTCGAGGCGGTGGTCGAGGCCGACCAGGCCTACGTGGTGATGGAGTACTTCCCCGGCTACACGCTCGAGCGCTACTGCAGTTTCGAAAAGCTGCTCCCCATCCACCGCGTGATCGGCATCATCTTCAAGTGCTGCATGGCGCTCGATCATGCCTATCGGCAGGGAATCGTCCATCGTGACATCAAGCCCGCCAACATCCTAGTCGACGACAACGACAACGTGAAGATCACCGACTTCGGGCTGGCGCTGAACATCAGCAAGAAGATCGAGACTGACTCCACCTTCATCATGGGCGTGGGGTCGCCGGCCTACATGAGTCCGGAGCAGATCAAGAGCTATCCGCTCAACCAGAAGACCGATCTCTATTCGCTCGGCGTGGTGCTGTTCCATCTGCTCACCGGCCGCCTGCCGTTCCGCGCAGCCAACCCTGCGCAGCTGATCTACAAGATCATCAACGCGGACCAGCCCTCGGTTTCTCAGCTCAATCCCGAGATTCCCGAGCAGATGGATGCGGTCATCCGCAAGGCGCTTGAGAAAGACCTCTACTCCCGCTACAAGAACGGTGCCGAGTTTGCCAAGGATCTCGCCGCAGTTCGCTACAAGATCGTCGACGACAAGTGCGTGCCGCCCGATACGAGCCGGTTCACGATGCTGCGCAAGCTGGCCTTCTTCACCGAGTTCGATGATATCGAGTTGTGGGAGGTCTTGCGCATCTGCTCATGGCGCAAGGTCGACGAGCATGTGACCCTGATGCGAGAGGGCGACGCCGACCAGCGCTTCGCCATTGTGCTGTCGGGTCAGGTCGAGGTGTCGATTGACGGGCGCAGGGTGCTGACGCTCGGGCCGGGCGAGGTTTTCGGCGAGCAGGCCTGGCTCGATCATCTCGAGCATCGCCACATGATGACCTCGGTTTCGCTCGAGCCGCTGACTTATCTCGAAATCAATCCGCCCGCGCTGGCGCTGGCGACAGACGAGGTGCAGGAGCTGTTCAGGCGCCAGGTGTCGACCGTTGTGGTCAGGCGCCTCGCGGATATCGCCCGGGTCGCGGCGCAGGACGGCGAGCCCGCGGTCCGTGGTGACTACACCGCCACCGGCGGGCTTGATCTGCAACTGGTCGAGGACTGACCGTTCACCGCGTTGCGTCCGCGCGCTCAGCGCCAGCGCGTGATCTCAGCGCTGGCGATTGATGACGACGCGCACCTTGCGTTCGGGGTCGCCAACCGCAAGATTGACGAGCCAGGTCAGCACGCTGTAGAGCAGCGCGCCCCAGAAGGCGTTTCCAAAGTCGCTCACCTGCAGGCCGCCGACCAGACCCGAGACGCCCCAGAACAGGAGTGCGTTGATCACCAGCGTGAACAGACCCAGCGTGAGCAGGGTGATGGGCAGGGTGATCAGGATCAGAATGGGGCGGATCAGGGCATTGATCAGCCCGAGCAGCAGGGCTGCAGCCAGCGCCGAGACGTAGCTCTCGACCGCGATGCCGGAGACGATCTCGGGGATGATCAGCAGGGCCACGGCGTTCAGGGCCCAGCGCAGCAGCAGGCGCAGACCTGGCGTCATTACTGTTTTGCTCCCAGGTCGAGCGCATGCTGGCGCGCGGCGGCAAGTGACTCCGGCGTGTCCGTGGTGGTGTCGAGCCAGTTGCCAAGATGGCAGCGGGTGAGGTCGGTGAGTGCTGTAATCCAGTCGTGGCGCTCATTGAGGCAGGGGATGTAGTGGAAGGTGCTGCCGCCGTGCGTGAGAAAGGCCTCCTTGCACTCGATGGCGATTTCCTCGAGCGTTTCCAGACAGTCGGAAACGAAGCCGGGGCAGATGACGTCCACCCGCTTGACCCCCTCGCGCGCGAGCTTATCGAGCGTCGGCTGCGTATAGGGCTTGAGCCACTCGGCCTTGCCGAATCGCGACTGGAAGGTGACCAGAATCCGCTCGGCCGGGAAGTCGAGAGATTCGGCCACAAGGCGAGCGGTCTTGTGGCATTCGCAGTGATACGGGTCGCCGAGATCGAGCGTGCGCCGGGGAACGCCGTGAAAACTCATCAGCAGCCGATCGGGCTCACCGTGCTTGACCCAGTTTTCGCGCACGCTCTGGGCGATGGCGGCGATGTAGCCCGGATCGTCCTGGAAGCTGCGCACATAGCGGATCTCGGGCAGGTTGCGCCAGTGCAGCATGCAGCGGGCGACCTCGTCCATCACACTGGCGGTGGTGCTGGCGGCAAACTGCGGATACAGCGGTACGACGAGAATGCGGGTGCAATTGCGCGCACGCAGATCCTGCAGCGCATCCGGAATTGACGGGGCGCCGTAGCGCATTGCCCACGCCACCTCGACGTCGCCTCCCGTGGCCGCGTTCAGGTAGCCGTCGAGCAGCTTGGCCTGGCGTTCGGTATGGACCTTGAGCGGCGATCCGGCGTCCATCCACACGCTTGCATATTTGGCCGCGGACTTGGCCGGGCGCGTGTTGAGGATGATGCCGTTGAGGATGATCCACCACAGCGCACGCGGGATCTCCACCACGCGGGGGTCGGACAGGAACTGCTTCAGGTAGGGACGCAGGGCTTGCGCGGTCGGCGCTTCGGGCGTGCCGAGATTGATCAGCAGCACGCCTGTGCGTGCGGGGGTGCCGTGTTTGTAGTCGGGCTCGGGCCAGTAGCGGGCCATGTTCTTCCTTCAGTCAGGTGAGGCAGCAGGCTTTCGCTGCAAAAATCCACAACGAAGAGTCAGGAATTGGACGAGAGCGCGTTCGACAGCAGGCGGGCGGTGATGTCCACGATCGGAATCACCCTGTCGTAGGCCATGCGTGTCGGGCCGATCACGCCGACCGAGCCCACCAGTTGGCCGTCGACTTCGTAGGGGGCCGTGATCACGCTGCAGCCGTCGAGCTGGGCCAGGCCGGATTCGTCTCCGATGAAGATCTGCACGCCCTGCGCGCGATTGGACAGATCCAGCAGTTGCATGAGACCGGTGCGCTGCTCGAAAAGTTTGAACAGTTCGCGCAGACGCGACATGTTGGACGAAAGGTCTTCGACGTCGAGAAGATTGGTTTCGCCTGAGATGACGTAATTGAGCGCGGATTCCTCTGCGGCTTCGGAGCCGGCTTCGACGGTGGCCGTCATCAGCTCGCTCATGTCGCTGCGCAACTGCTGGAGCTCTTCGCGGATGCGCTTGCGAATGTCTTCAAACGCGAGGCCGGCAAAATGCTCGTTCAGGTAGCTCGCCGCAGCGCCGAGCTCTGATGAGTTGTAGCTGCGGCGGGTGATGAGGATGCGGTTCTGCACGTCGCCCGCGGTGGTGACGATGATCAGCAGGATGCGGTTTTCCGACAGTTTGATGAACTCGATCTGACGGATGCGCACCGCATCCTTGCGCGGTGTCACGACGACGCCAGCGAACTGGGTCAGGTTGGACAGCATGTGCGATGCAGAGCTGATCAGGCGCCCGGGCTGATCGGGCTGGAACTGTCCCTTCAGGGCCTGAACCCGATTGCTTTCCATAGGCTGCACCGTGAGCAGCGCGTCAACGAAGAAGCGGTAGCCGAGCGAGGTGGGGACTCTTCCTGCCGAGGTATGCGGGCTGGAGATGAACCCCATTTCCTCGAGGTCGCTCATCACGTTGCGCACGGTCGCGGGTGAGAGTTCAAGTCCGGAATAGCGTGAAAGCGCGCGCGAGCCGACGGGCTGGCCCTCGGCGATGTAGCGTTCGATCAGCGTTTTCAGCAGGATCTGGGAGCGGGTGTCGAGCGGTTTCATGGTTGGCCTGCAATATAGCCCGATTCTATGGAACTGCGTGCCTTGCTGCCAAGCGGCAATCGACCGCAAGGTCGCGCATGACGGAATCCGAATGTGGTTTAATCCGCAGCCATGACTATGCGCTTTACCAATGTTGCCCTGATCGGAAAGTACCAGAGCCCGGATGTGGCGGAGTCGGTGCTGCTGATCGCTCGCTATCTTCGCGAACGGGGTCTTGAAGTGTGGATCGAGCAGGGTACGGCGAGTTCCATCGGTCAGGCGGAAGGTTTTCCGGTCGCGGCCTATGAAGAGATTGCGGCGAAGTGTGATCTTGCCGTGGTCGTTGGCGGCGACGGCACCATGCTCACGACGGCTCGCCGACTCGCCGAGCGTGCGGTGCCGCTTGTCGGCGTCAACCTCGGGCGGCTGGGCTTTCTGACCGATATCGCGCGCAAGGATGCCTTGCTGAGGCTGGGCGAAATCCTCGATGGCAGCTTCCGCGAGGAATCCCGCTTCATGCTCGATGCCGAGGTGCTGCGCGCGGGTCAGCGCGTGTTTCATACGCTGGCGCTCAACGACGTCGTTGTGAACAAGGGCGACCTCGGGCGCATGATCGAATTCGATCTGTCGATCGACGGCGAGTTTGTCTATACCCAGCGCTCCGACGGCATGATCATATCGACACCCACCGGTTCGACGGCCTATGCGCTGTCGGCCAACGGCCCTATCCTGCATCCGAGCGTGGGCGGCATCGCGCTTGTGCCCCTGTGTCCGCATGCCTTGACCGCGCGTCCGGTGACTCTGCCGGATTCGTGCTGCATTGAAATCGAGTTGCTGCCACCGCATGATGCGCGGGTGCATTTCGATGGTCAGGCTCGCTTCGATGCGCGTGCGGGCGACCGCGTGCGCCTGACCCGATCGCCACTTGCCGTGCGCCTGCTGCATCCGAAGAGCTACAGCTATTTTGCGATGCTGCGCGAGAAGCTGCACTGGAGCGCGGCGCCGCGGCACAACTGACCCGTCCGAATGATGAGCTGTCCTGCGCGGGACAGTTCGACCAACCTGAACGCGAGACCATGCTGCGCCGCCTGACTATTCGTGATTTCGTCATTGTCGATCGTCTCGAGCTCGAGTTCGGCGCGGGCTTTGGTGCCCTGACCGGCGAGACCGGTGCGGGCAAATCCATCCTGCTCGATGCGCTCGGGCTTGCGCTCGGCAGTCGCGCCGACAGCGGCGTGGTGCGCGTGGGCCAGGCCAAGGCGGACATCGTCGCCGAGTTTGGCCTGCCGCCGGGAGGGGGGCTTGCGGACTGGCTTGACGAGCAGGAGCTGCCACCGGACGACGACACCGTGATTCTGCGCCGGGTGGTCGACGCGAATGGACGTGGCAAAGCCTGGATCAACGGTGTTCCGGTGACGCTGGCACAGCTGCGGGTCGCCGGGGACTGGCTCGCCGACATTCACGGGCAGCATGCCCATCATGCCCTGTTGCGCGCAGACGCCCAGCGGCAACTGCTGGACACGCATGCCGGTGCCGCGCCACTTGGCGCCGCTGTCGCCACCTGCTGGCGCGAATGGCAGCGCATCAGCGAACTGCGACGCAATGCAGAGCTCGATTCCGCCGCCTCCGCCCGCGAGCGCGAACTCCTCACCTGGCAGCTCAAGGAACTGAAGGACCTTGCCTTCAACACCGAAGAATGGGTCGAGCTCAACGCCGAACATGGCCGGCTCGCCCACGCGGCAGGGCTGATGGAAGGTGCGGACGAAACCCTTGAAGCGTTGGGCGAGGGCGATTACGCGGTGTCCGTCGTGCTCGGGCGGCTCGATGCCAGGCTCGACGAGATGAGTGCCATCGACGCCTCGCTGAATGAAGTGCGCGACTTGCTCGCCTCGGCTGCGATTCAGGCGGATGAGGCGCTGCATGCGCTGCGCCGTTACCGTGACCGGCTCGATCTCGACCCTCAGCGTCTGGGCGAGATCGAACGCAGGATCACCGCGGTGATGGATGTCGCACGCAAGTACCGCGTCGCGCCCGAAGCGCTCCCCGAACTGGAGGCGAACTGGTGTCAGCGCCTCACCGAGCTTGAGGCAAGCGCGGATCCTGCCCGTCTCGAAGCCGCCGAAACGGCGGCGCGTGCTGCCTACGATGAGGCTGCGAGCCGCCTGTCGGCAGCGCGTGCGCCTGCGGCAGTCAAGCTCTCGGCAGAAATCACCGAGGCGATGCAGTCCCTGGCGATGGAAGGAGGGCGGTTTGAAGTGTCGCTGGCGCCATGCGAGCCCACCCTTCACGGCGCCGAGAATGTCGAATTCCTGGTTGCTGCCAATCAGGGGCAGAGCCTGCGCGGGCTGGCCAAGGTTGCTTCCGGGGGCGAGCTCTCGCGCATCGGGCTGGCGATTCAGGTCATGACCAGTCGTGACTCGGCGACACCGACCCTCATTTTCGATGAAGTCGATGTCGGGATCGGCGGGCGAGTGGCCGAGATCGTGGGCAAGCTGCTCCATCGTCTCGGACGCGACCGGCAGGTACTGTGCGTCACGCATCTGCCGCAGGTTGCCGCCTGCGCCGACTGGCAGTGGCAGATCGCCAAGGCAGAGCGGGGCGGTGAGACATTGAGTGCGGTGACGGCGCTCGACGCCGGGCAGCGGGTCGAGGAGATTGCCCGCATGCTTGGCGGCGTGAGCATCACCGATACGACGCGAAGGCATGCAGCCGAGATGCTGGGACAGGTCTGACGGCACGCCCGGCTGCGATTAGAGCAAGACGTGCGGTCGATTCGTGGCAGAGGCTGGGCCGGTCAGTCGTTGCGGTTCGGGCAGTCCTTGCGCAGACAGTCGGCGTAAAGATAGAGCGCATGTTCCTTCACCGCGAAGCCGCGCTCTTCGGCAACGATGTTCTGGCGACGCTCGATTTCCGGGTCGAAGAATTCTTCGACCTTCCCGCACTGCAGGCAGACGAGATGGTCGTGGTGTCCGCCCTTGTTGAGCTCGAAGACGGCTTTGCCGGATTCGAAGTAGTGCCGTTCGAGCAGGCCAGCCTGCTCGAACTGCGTCAGTACGCGATAGACTGTTGCCAGCCCGATATCCATGCCTTCGTTCATCAGCAGTCGATAGACGTCTTCCGCGGTGAGATGACGCTGTTCCGTGGTCTGGAACAGGTCGAGGATCTTGAGGCGCGGGTAGGTGGCCTTGAGACCGATGTTTTTTAGGTTCTGCGAGTTCTCGGACATGGTCGCCTGTCGGTGTGGCTGAGGAGCAAGACAACGTTGTGTTGCGTCGCTATGTTATATTTTTTGACCTTTACTGAGAACCATGCGCAGTTCCGTGCGCGTTAAAGTGACCCTGTCCATGCGTTTATCGCTTATTTCGGCGCTTGCCGCCGCCAGCCTGCTTGCGGGCTGCTCGTTTGATTCCATCACCGACCGCATCACGCCTTATCGCATCGATATCCGCCAGGGCAACTACGTCGACCAGTCAATGGTCGCGCAGCTCAAGCGCGGCATGTCACGCGATCAGGTGCGTTTCGTACTCGGGTCTCCGCTCGTTACCGATGTCTTTCGCACCGACCGCTGGGACTACGTGTATCGCTTCCGTCCGGGCGTGGGCGAGGTCGAGCAGCGGGTGATCTCCGTATTCTTCGTCGATGACCGCCTTGATCACATCGACGGTGATGTGACCGGTGGTGACGCCACGGCAGCGGTGGATTCGCAGCAGGCTACCCGCACCCGGGTCGTCGAAGTGCCTGCGGCACCCAAGGACTGATTTTTTGAGCGCCCGTTGACGGGCCAGATGACTGACAGGATTTTGAAGATGACGCCTATCCGCGTTGCGATTGCCGGCGCGTCCGGCCGCATGGGCCGCATGTTGATCGAGGCTGCCCACAAGGACGAGGACATCGTGCTGGCAGCGGCATTCGATCGCCCCGGCACGCCTTTTATCGGAAGGGACGCAGGGGAGATGCTCGGCATCGTCAGTGGTGTTGCAATCGGTGACGATGCATCGGCTGCCATTGCCGCCGCAGACTGTGTGATTGATTTCACCCGGCCCGAGGGCACGCTCGAGCATCTCGAGATCGCACGCCGGCTCGGCACGGCAATGGTGATCGGCACGACCGGTTTCGATGCTGCCGGCAAGGCTGCAATCGCTGCCGCGGCACAGTCGGTGCCGGTTGTTTTTGCGCCCAACATGGCGGTGGGGGTGAACGCCGTCTTCCGCCTGCTCGAGGTTGCGGCGAAGATCCTCAACGAGGGCTATGACGTCGAGGTCATCGAGGCTCACCACCGCTTCAAGGTCGATGCGCCCTCGGGTACCGCCTTGCGCATGGGCGAGGTCGTGGCGAAAGCGCTTGACCGTGATCTCGAGGACTGCGCCATTTACGGTCGCGAAGGCGTGACCGGTGAGCGCAAGGCCGAAACCATCGGTTTTTCCACGATTCGCGGTGGCGACGTCGTTGGCGACCATACCGTGCTGTTTGCCGGTATCGGAGAGCGTATCGAGATCACGCACAAGTCGGGCAGTCGCATGCCGTATGCGCTCGGCTCGATGCGCGCCGCGCGCTTCCTCGCGGGCCGCAGCAATGGTCTGTTTGACATGCAGGATGTGCTCGGCCTGCGCTGAGCCGGCTCCATGAGCGAGGGCCCGGCGATGTCTGGCGAGGCTGTCACTGTCGAGCAGCTGCGCGCGGAGCTCGACCGGGCCAATGATCGCCTGGAACTGGTCAAGCTCGGTGCGCACACCGGGCTGTGGGAGTGGGATACGTCGACCAAGTGCCTTGTCGTCGATTCTCGCTGGCGCAGCTGGCTTGGGTACGAGGAGGGCACCGAGGAGGCGCCTTTCGACAACTGGCTGCCACTCGTCCACGAAGAAGACCGGGAGCGGATGAACGAGTGTCTGCTCGCTCATCTGCGCGGGGAACTTACCCTGTTCGAGGTTCAGTTCAGGATTCGGGCGGCGGACGGACAGTCGCGCTGGCTCAGTGCGCGCGGGCAGGTGCGCGACCGCATGCCGGATGGGCGCTGGCAGCGGGTGATCGGGATCTACACCGATGTGACGCGCGAGCGCACGCGGGAAATGGAGTTGCTGCAGGCCAAGGAGCAGGCCGAGGCGGCCAGTCGTGCGAAAGGCGATTTTCTCGCCAACATGAGTCACGAGATTCGTACGCCGATGAACGGCATTCTCGGCATGACAGAGCTGCTGCTCGATTCGGCGCTGGCTCCTGAGCAACGCGAATACCTGCTCACGGTCAAGTCGTCGGCGGAAGCGCTGCTGACGATCATCAACGACATCCTCGATTTCTCCCGCATCGAAGCCGGTCGGATGACGCTCGAGAGCATCGACTTCTCGATCGCGGCGGTGATTTCCGAGACGATCCGCGTTTTGGCGTTGCGCTCGCACCAGAAAGGGGTCGAGCTGTACTCGGTGATCGATCCGGACGTGCCTGCCGTGCTGCGGGGCGACCCGGTGCGTTTGCGACAGGTGCTGACCAACCTGATCGGCAATGCCATCAAGTTTACTGACCAGGGCGAGGTGGAGGTTCGCGTCGCGCTGGGAGAGCGAGAGGGTAGCAAGGTCAGTCTCGCGTTCTCCGTGCGCGACACCGGCATCGGGATTGCGCCTGACAAGCAGGAGGCCGTGTTCGGCGCGTTTTCGCAGGCCGACAGTTCAACGACGCGCAAGTACGGGGGCACCGGCCTCGGGCTGGCGATCTGTCGCCATCTGGTGGACCTCATGGACGGGTCGATTCAGGTCAGCAGCGAACCCGGTGTTGGCAGCTGTTTCTCGTTCAATGCGCGCCTTGATGTGGTGGCCGATGCGAAGCCGCCAGTGCTGGGGCCCTTGCGAGGCGGTCGGATCCTTGTGGCAGCAGTCAATGAAGGGTTCGGACGGTCGATCTGCGCCATGCTCAAGGCCTGTGGAGTGGCGTCGCGTTGTGTCCAGTCGGGGGAGGCTGCACTCGAGGCGCTCGCCGCTGCGCACGAGCGCAACGATCCGTTTGCATTCGTCCTGATGGATGCGGCCATGCCCGATCCGGGCGGGTTTGATCTCGCCCGTCGCTACCACGAGGCGGCGCCGTGGCTGGACCGGATCGTGATGATGCTGTCCAGTCATTCCCAGCGCAACGACCTTGCCCGCTGCCATCAGCTCGGGCTCAAATCCCGCATATCAAAGCCTTTTTCCCGTGATGATCTGATCGAGGCGCTTCAGGTGGCGCATTGTGGGGATCAGGCCGGCGACGAGGTGATCGGTGCCTTCGATCCCGAGAAGTCGCTGACCGAGATCCTGTGCGAGATGGACGCGCCGCAGCGCAAGCTGGAGATCCTGCTGGTCGAGGACAATCCGGTGAACCAGACGGTGGCGACCCGCATGCTGGAGAAGATCGGGCACCGGGTGACGGTCGCAAACAATGGCGAAGAGGCTGTTGAAGCCTTCGATGGCGGACGGTTCGACCTGATCCTGATGGATCTGCAGATGCCGGTGATGGGTGGACTGGAGGCAACTCAGGCCATCCGTGCGCGCGAGGCGCGGCGAAGCTGGGCGATTCAGGGCGACTGGCGCCCCATTCCCATTGTCGCGATGACGGCGCATGCCATGGCCGGCGACCGCGAGCGCTGTCTCGAAGCGGGCATGGACGATTACGTGAGCAAGCCGATCAGGCCGGCCGACCTTGTTGCTGCAATCGGACGGATGTGCGAGCCGGTGTCCGATGCCGGCGTCGACGGTGACAAGAGTCTGCTCGAGGCCGAGGGCGGCGATGGAAGTGGTGTTGCAGACCTCGGCGAGGCGCGCGCCCTGTTCGACGGCGACGAAGAAATCGTGCAGCAGCTTCTCGTCGTGTTCTTTCGCGATCTTGGCAGCACCCTGTCGGAGTTGCGCGGCGCCGGCGCCAGGGGTGATCTCGTGCGCCTCGGCGAGCTGGCGCATTCGATCAAGGGCTCGGTTGGCCTGTTCGGTGCGCAGCGTGCAACCGAGGCATCGAAGGCGGTCGAATCGGCTGCACGCAATGCCGACCCCGCCGCTTCGGGGGCGCTGCTCGAGACCTTGCTGCGCGAAATGAATGCGCTCGCCACTGCGTTGCGACCGTCGCTTCAGCGCTAGCGGCGCGAAGTGGCCTGACATTTTTTCGCATGACGATCGCCTTGCCGGTGCTGTTCGGGAGAGGTGACAGACGGGCCGATGGCCGGAGTGCGTTGCTTCAACGCTCGAAAAACGTTAGAATTCCGCCGATTTGATGGCGGGATTGGCCAATAGGCTCGTCCCGTTTTTTCGCATATGGAGTGGCCCGAATCGGGCTCGCTCCGGTCTTTTCGGCTGAATCCAGGAGTTTTTCGTGACTGCTTTCCCGCCCGCCCTTCTTGCGCTTGCCGACGGAACGGTTTTCTACGGCAAGGGTATCGGTGCGGTTGGCAGTACGGTCGGCGAGGTGGTGTTCAATACCTCGATGTCGGGTTATCAGGAAATTCTGACTGATCCGAGTTACTGCCGCCAGATCGTGACGCTGACCTACCCTCACATTGGCAATACCGGTGTCAACCTCGAGGACGTCGAGTCTGGTCGAGTGCATGCTGCCGGCCTTGTGATCCGTGATCTTCCCATTCTTCCCTCCAACTTCCGCATGAGTCAGCGTCTCGACGCCTATCTTGCCGATAGCAACGTGGTTGCGATTGCCGGGCTCGATACCCGCAAGCTGACGCGCGTGCTTCGCGAGAAGGGTGCGCAGGCGGGGTGCATCGTCACCGCCGCCCCCGGCGAGACCCTGAACCCGGAAGCGGCCATCGCTCAGGCGAACGGATTTCCCGGCCTTGCCGGCATGGATCTGGCAAAGGTCGTCAGTGCCGCGGAAACGATCGAGTGGACCGAAGGCGAGTGGGCGCTGGGCAGCGGCTACGTGTCGCAGGCCGACGCGCGCTTCCATGTCGTGGCCTACGATTTCGGCGTCAAGCGCAACATTCTGCGCATGCTCGCCTCGCGCGGCTGCCGCCTGACGGTGGTGCCCGCACAGACGCCGGCCAAGGATGTGCTCGCGCTCAATCCCGACGGCGTCTTCCTTTCCAACGGACCGGGCGACCCGGAGCCCTGCGACTACGCCATCGAAGCCATCCGCGAGATCCTGGCTGCAGGCGTGCCGACCTTCGGCATCTGTCTGGGACACCAGCTGCTTGCGCTGGCCTCGGGTGCGAAGACCATGAAGATGAAGTTCGGTCATCACGGCGCGAACCATCCGGTCAAGGACGTCGATACCGGTCAGGTGCTGATCACCAGTCAGAACCACGGCTTCGCGGTTGACCCGGAAAGCATGCCCGAAACGCTGCGGGTGACGCATGTGTCGCTGTTCGACGGTTCCAATCAGGGTATCGCACGTACCGATGTCCCGGCCTTCTCCTTCCAGGGGCACCCTGAAGCGAGCCCGGGTCCGCACGATGTAGGTTACCTCTTCGACCGCTTCATCAAACTGATCGAAGCCGGCAAGTAATACAGCACTCCCCGGCGGGCGCCGCCCGCCGCCCAAGAATTTCAGAGGCAACGCAATGCCCAAACGTACAGACATCCAGACCATTCTGATCATCGGTGCAGGTCCGATCATCATCGGGCAGGCATGTGAATTCGACTACTCCGGCGCCCAGGCCTGCAAGGCCCTGCGCGAGGAAGGCTACAAGGTCGTGCTGGTGAACTCCAACCCGGCCACGATCATGACCGATCCTGGCACGGCCGATGTGACCTACATCGAGCCCGTGACCTGGCAGGTCGTCGAGCGCATCATCGAAAAAGAGCGTCCCGACGCACTGCTGCCGACAATGGGTGGGCAGACCGCGCTGAACTGCGCGCTCGATCTCGCCCGTCATGGCGTGCTCGAGAAGTACGGTGTCGAACTCATCGGTGCGGCCGAAGAGGCTATCGACAAGGCCGAAGACCGCCTCAAGTTCAAGGACGCGATGACCAAGATCGGTCTTGGCTCGGCGCGTTCCGGTATCGCCCACAGTATGGAAGAAGCGCTGCAGGTGCAGGGCGGGATCGGCTTTCCGGCCATCATCCGTCCCAGCTTCACGCTCGGCGGTACGGGCGGTGGCATCGCCTACAACATGGAAGAGTTCCACGAGATCTGCAAGCGCGGTCTCGAGGCCAGCCCGACGAACGAACTGCTGATCGAAGAGTCGCTGCTGGGCTGGAAGGAATACGAGATGGAAGTCGTGCGCGACCGCGCCGACAACTGCATCATCGTGTGTTCCATCGAGAACCTTGATCCGATGGGCGTCCATACCGGCGACTCGATCACCGTTGCGCCGGCGCAGACGCTGACCGACAAGGAATATCAGATCCTGCGTAATGCCTCGATCGCCGTGCTGCGCGAAATCGGCGTGGATACCGGTGGCTCGAACGTGCAGTTCGCGATCAATCCGGTCGATGGTCGCATGATCGTCATCGAGATGAACCCGCGCGTGTCGCGTTCGTCCGCGCTTGCCTCGAAGGCAACCGGTTTCCCGATTGCCAAGGTCGCAGCCAAGCTTGCGGTCGGCTTCACCCTGGACGAGCTGCGCAATGACATCACCGGCGGCGCGACGCCTGCGGCCTTCGAGCCGTCGATCGACTACGTCGTCACCAAGATTCCGCGTTTTGCCTTTGAAAAATTCCCCCAGGCCAATGATCGCCTGACCACCCAGATGAAGTCGGTGGGTGAGGTGATGGCCATGGGTCGCACCTTCCAGGAATCCTTCCAGAAGGCGCTGCGCGGCCTTGAAGTGGGTGTCTACGGCCTCGACGAGGTTGAGGCCGACAGCGAGGATCTCGAACGTGAGCTCGCCAGCCCGGGTCCCGAGCGTATCTGGTACGTCGGTCAGGCCTTCCGCGAAGGGATGACGCAGGAGCAGGTTTTCAATCTGACCAAGATCGACCCGTGGTTCCTGGCCCAGATCGAAGACATCGTGCTGACCGAGAAGGCGCTCGTGGGTCGTTCGCTCAAGGCCATTCAGGCAGTCGAAATGCGCGAACTCAAGCGCAAGGGCTTCTCGGACCGCCGTGTTGCGAAGCTGCTTGCGACCGACGAAACCGCGGTGCGCCTGCACCGCCACACCCTCGGTGTGCGCCCGGTCTACAAGCGCGTCGATACCTGCGCCGCCGAATTCGCCACGTCGACTGCCTACATGTACTCCACCTACGAGGATGAGTGCGAGGCACAGCCGACCGACAAGAAAAAGATCATGGTGCTGGGCGGCGGTCCGAACCGCATCGGCCAGGGCATCGAGTTCGACTACTGCTGCGTTCATGCTGCGCTGGCGCTGCGCGAAGACGGGTACGAGACCATCATGGTCAACTGCAACCCGGAAACCGTGTCGACCGACTACGACACCTCCGACCGTCTGTATTTCGAGCCGATCACGCTTGAGGACATCCTCGAGATCGTGCATATCGAAAAGCCGGTGGGCGTGATCGTCCAGTTCGGTGGCCAGACGCCGCTGAAGAGGGCGCGTGCGCTCGAAGCCAACGGCGTGCCCATCATCGGCACCAGCCCGGACATGATCGATGCTGCAGAAGACCGCGAGCGCTTCCAGAAGCTGCTGGTCGACCTTGGCCTGAAGCAGCCGCCCAACCGTACTGCGCGTACGCCGGAAGCCGCCGTTCGTCTGGCAGCCGAAATCGGTTACCCGCTCGTGGTGCGCCCGTCCTATGTGCTGGGCGGCCGTGCGATGGAAATCGTGCACGAACAGAAAGACCTCGAGCGCTACATGCGTGAAGCGGTCAAGGTCTCGAACGAATCGCCGGTGCTGCTCGACCGCTTCCTGAACGACGCGACTGAAGTCGACGTCGATGCCCTGTCCGACGGTCACCAGGTGATCATCGGCGGCATCATGGAGCACATCGAGCAAGCGGGTGTGCACTCGGGCGACTCCGCATGTTCGCTGCCGCCTTACACGCTGTCGGAAAAGCTGCAGGACGAGCTTCGTCGTCAGACCGAAGCCATGGCGCGAGCGCTCAACGTGGTTGGCCTGATGAACGTGCAGTTCGCGATTCAGGGCGAGGGCGACAACGCCGTCGTCTATGTGCTCGAAGTCAACCCGCGCGCATCGCGTACCGTGCCCTTCGTATCGAAGGCCTGCTCGCTGCCGCTGGCCAAGATTGCTGCGCGCTGCATGGCGGGACAGAGCCTTGCGAGCCAGGGCGTGACCGGCGAGATCGTGCCGCCGTATTACTCCGTGAAGGAGGCGGTGTTCCCCTTCGTCAAGTTCCCGGGCGTGGATACCATTCTCGGACCGGAGATGAAGTCGACCGGCGAGGTGATGGGGGTGGGACGCAGCTTCGCCGAGGCGTTCATCAAGAGTCAGCTCGGTGCCGGCGTGCGTCTGCCGACATCGGGTACGGCCTTCATCAGCGTCAAGCCGACCGATCGTGGCGCCGCAGTTGAGGTTGCCCGCGAATTGCACGAACTCGGTTTCTCGCTCGTCGCCACTCGCGGTACCGGTGGGGTGATCGAAGCGGCGGGGATTCCTGTTGCCTTCGTGAACAAGGTCAATGAGGGCCGTCCGCACATCGTCGACATGATCAAGAACGAGGAAGTCGTTCTGGTGATCAACACCGTCGAAGAGAAGCGGCAGGCAATCACCGACTCGCGCTCGATTCGAACGAGTGCGCTGGCTGCGAAGGCGAGCGTGTTCACCACCATCGAGGGCGCGCGTGCTGCCTGCATGGGACTGCGCCATCTGGCCGGCCTTGAAGTCTACGCTGTGCAGGAACTGCATGCGGAACTGAACCAGAGCAAATGAACAAGACACCACTGACCATTGCGGGGGCTGAAGCGCTCCGCGCCGAACTCCACCGTCTGAAGACGGTGGAGCGTCCCAATGTCATCGCTGCGATCGCCGAGGCGCGTTCGCACGGCGACCTGTCCGAGAATGCAGAGTACGACGCAGCCAAGGAACGCCAGGGGTTTGTCGAGGGGCGCATCATGGAGGTCGAGGGCAAGCTGTCGAATGCCCAGGTTATCGACCCCAAGCTGCTCGATGCTGACGGGCGTTGCGTTTTTGGCGCCACCGTGACCCTTGAGGACATGGATTCCGGCAAGACGATCAGCTATCAGATCGTGGGTGAGGACGAAGCCGACATCAAGCTGAACAAGATTTCGGTCAGTTCCCCGATTGCACGCGCACTGATCGGAAAGTACGCAGGCGATGTTGCGGAAGTTCAGGCCCCGGGCGGTGTCCGTGAGCTTGAAATCATTGAAGTCAGCTATATCTGACGATCAATGAATCGCGTTGCCGATCATCTCGCTGTGCTCGTGGTCACCTTGTGGATCGGTGCAATGTGGGTGGTCGGATACATGGTGGCGCCGACGCTGTTCTCGATGCTGCCGGATCGCAGGTTGGCGGGGAATGTCGCAGGCCAGCTGTTCACCCTCGTGGCCTGGATCGGCATCGGGTCTGCGGCTTACCTGCTGATGTTCCTGGCCATGCGTCTGGGCTGGCAGGCCTTTCGCAACGGGCTGTTCTGGCTGGTGCTCGTGCTGCTGTTGTGCACGATTGCGGGGCAGTATGGCATTCAGCCCCTGATGGCTGAACTCAAGGCCAGCGCCTGGCCGCGGGAAGTCATGAACAGCATGATGCGCGACCGGTTCTCGACCTGGCATGGCGTATCCAGCGTGCTCTACCTGTTGCAGAGCCTGCTGGGTATCGCGCTGGTACTGGGTTTGCGGCGTACCCTGCGCTGATGCGCAGGGTCGCGTAGCGCATCAGCGGCCGCGGCCTGAGCCAGGCGTGCCTGCATTGCGCCCACGGGCCGGGGAGGTGCGCGACGCAGTGCGACGCTTCTCGGCTGAGGCTTTGGCCAGCGCTGCACGGCGTGCGGCAGCAGCGAAGGCTGCAGCAGATTTTGCCGTGGCAGCACCGCCGGCACGTTTCGCGGCTGCGGGCTGTGCAACCTTCTTTTCTTCTTCCCGGCGCGGGCGCCAGACGATCAGAATGTTACCGATGTGCTGGACGGCGGCAGCATCAAGACTGGCGCACAATTCGCCCATCAGCGCGTCACGCTGCTCTCGTTCAGCACCCTGCACACGAACCTTGATCAGTTCATGGGCCTGGAGCGAACGGTCGATTTCGGCAACGACAGTGGGGGTCAGGCCGTTACCGGCGACGGTGACGACAGGACTCAGGTGGTGCGCACGGGCGCGAAAGTCGCGACGCTGTGCAGGTGTAAGCTCGATCATTGACATTTATTACCTCTGTAGGCCCCGGATTTTACTCTGATGAAGCGAAACAAGACCAGCAAAGCGTGGTTGCACGAGCACCTGAACGATCCCTATGTGTTGCGCGCAAACGCCGAAGGCTATCGCGCACGCGCCGCGTACAAGCTGATGGAGATCGACGACCGTGACCGCCTGCTCAAGCGTGGCAATGTCGTGGTCGATCTCGGCGTGGCTCCTGGGTCCTGGAGTCAGATTGCGGTGCAGCGTTGCGGGCCGACCGGTCGCGTGTTCGCACTCGACATCCTGCCAATTGAACATATTCACGGTGTGGACTTCCTGCAAGGCGATTTCACCGAAGACAGCGTGTTGGCAGAGCTTGAAAAACGCCTTGACGGTGCCCATGTAGACATCGTTCTGTCCGACATGGCGCCGAACCTTTCAGGTGTGGCGACGGTCGACCAGGCGCGTTCAATCATGTTGTGCGAATTGGCGCTCGAATTTGCGGTCAATCACCTCAACACCCATGGTCATTTCCTGGTGAAGGTGTTTCAGGGCGAAGGCTTCATGGAGTTCCGCAAGGAAATGGTGCGGCAGTTTGCTTCTGTCCAGGTTCGCAAACCAAAGGCTTCCAGAGACCGGAGTGCGGAGGTCTATCTGCTCGGGAGCAAGCTGCGGTCCTGAATTCCTGTTCAGCGCTTTAGCGCACGATTGGATGTTGTGGAAACGCCGCATCCTGATGGTTGGGGATGCAGTACACGGCGCCTGGCGGTCAGGGGGCGACGATAGCGGGTATCAATGCCGCTCATTGGTTTGCTGGCGGGAACGTTCGCCACTAGAATGAGTCCTTAGTGTGCACGCCCATGATGGGCTTTCGGGGTAAGACGTTGAACAATCTCTTCAAGAATCTCGCGATCTGGATGGTTATCGGTGTTGTGCTGATGACTGTGTTCAACCAGTTCAATACGCGGCAGGCTGCGCCCAACACCATGGAGTATTCCCAGTTCATGGAGGAGGCGAAGTCCGGGCGCATCGCCAAGGCAACCGTGGATGGTCGCATGCTGCGCGCGACGACCCAGGAAGGCCGGTCGATCACGGTGTACACACCCGGTGTTCAGGATATCTGGATGGTTTCCGATCTGATGCGCTACGGCGTGGCAGTGACGGCCTCCAAGCCCGAGGAAGAGCAGTCCTTCCTGTCGAGCATCTTCGTGTCCTGGTTCCCGATGCTGCTTCTGATCGGCGTGTGGATCTTCTTCATGCGTCAGATGCAGGGTGGCGGAAAAGGCGGTGCCTTTTCCTTCGGTAAGAGCAAGGCGAGGATGCTGGACGAGTCAGCCAATTCGATCACCTTTGCCGATGTCGCCGGTTGCGACGAGGCCAAGGAGGAAGTGTTCGAACTGGTCGAGTTCCTGCGCGACCCGTCCAAGTTCCAGAAACTCGGTGGCCGTATTCCCAAGGGCGTGCTGATGGTCGGCTCGCCGGGTACCGGCAAGACCTTGCTGGCGAAGGCGATTGCCGGAGAGGCAAAGGTACCGTTCTTCTCGATCTCCGGTTCGGACTTCGTCGAGATGTTCGTCGGCGTGGGTGCTGCACGTGTCCGTGACATGTTCGAGCAGGCCAAGAAGCACGCACCGTGCATCATCTTCATCGACGAAATCGATGCTGTCGGCCGCCAGCGTGGCGCCGGCATGGGGGGTGGCAACGACGAGCGCGAACAGACCCTGAACCAGTTGCTGGTCGAGATGGACGGCTTCGAGGGGCAGGCTGGTGTGATCGTCGTTGCGGCAACCAACCGTCCCGACGTGCTCGATCCCGCACTGCTGCGTCCGGGGCGTTTCGACCGTCAGGTCGTGGTGTCCCTGCCCGATATCCGCGGTCGCGAGCAGATCCTCAAGGTTCATATGCGCAAGGTGCCGATTGCACCCGACGTCGAACCGCAGGTGCTGGCACGTGGTACCCCCGGTTTCGCAGGTGCAGACCTGGCCAATCTGGTCAACGAGGCCGCACTGTTCGCTGCGCGTGGCAACAAGCGCCTGGTCGATATGGATGACTTCGAGCGCGCCAAGGACAAGATCATGATGGGTGCCGAGCGTCGCTCGGTGGTGATGCCGGAAGAGGAACGCCGCAACACGGCTTACCATGAGTCCGGACACGCCGTCGTCGCCCGTTTGCTGGACAAGACCGATCCGGTGCACAAGGTCACGATCATCCCGCGCGGTCGTGCGCTCGGTGTGACGATGCAGTTGCCGACCGAAGACCGCTACAGTCAGGATCGTGAGCGCCTGCTGCAAACCATCACCGTGTTGTTCGGCGGACGGATTGCGGAAGAGATCTTCATGAAGCAGATGACGACAGGTGCGTCGAACGACTTCCAGCGTGCAACCGATCTCGCGCGTCGCATGGTGACCCAGTGGGGCATGTCGGATACGCTCGGACCCATGGTCTACGGCGAAGAGGAGGGTGAGATCTTCCTCGGTCGCCAGGTGACGACGCACCGTAACGTGTCGGAAGCCACGATGCAGAAGGTCGACGCGGAAATTCGTCGCATTGTCGATCAGCAGTACGCCCTGGCGCGTCGCCTGCTGGAAGAGAACAGGGACAAGGTCGAGAGCATGACCGCCGCCCTGCTCGAGCTGGAGACGATCGACGCCGAGCAGATCAACGACATCATGGAAGGGCGTCCGCCGCGACCGCCCAAGCCGACTCCGGTGCCGAAGTCGCGCTCCTCTGACGATACGCCGGGAGCCGCGCCATCGGCTGCTGCTCCGGCGGCCTGATTCAGTCGTTACCGTAACAACAGACGGGCCGGTTTTCCGGCCCGTTTTTTTGTGCGTCGATTCCGGCGTGCAGGAGGGGGCAATGCCCAATTTGATATGTGGGCGCTTTGATCTGGACCTTTCGGTGCCCAGGATCATGGCAATCGTGAATCTGACCGCAGATTCGTTCTCGGGTGACGGGTTGCATCATGACGTCCCGGCGGCGATCCGGCGCGCCGAGTCGGCGCTGCGCGATGGTGCCGACATCCTCGATATCGGTGCGGAGTCCACGCGTCCCGGCGCTGCGCCAGTGAGCGAGCAGCAGGAGATCGACCTGGTGGTTCCGGCGGTCGAAGCGCTCCTTGGCTTGGGGGTTCCGATATCCGTGGATACGCTCAAGCCGGCCGTCATGCGAGAGGCGATCCGTGCGGGTGCGGACATGATCAACGACGTGAATGGCTTTCGTGCGCCGGGTGCGGTCGACGCGGTAGCGGGCGGGCGTACAGGCCTTTGTGTCATGCACATGCAGGGCGAACCACGCACCATGCAGAACAATCCGCTGTATCAGGACGTGGTGTCCGAGGTCGCTGAGTTCCTTAACGACAGGGTTGATGTGCTCGCCACGGCGGGCGTGGCGCGTGAGCGCATCGTGCTCGATCCCGGCTTCGGTTTCGGGAAGACTGTTGAACACAACTGCATGATGTTGCGCGAGATGGCGCGTTTTGGAGAGCGCGGGTTGCCTGTGCTGGCCGGAATGTCGCGCAAGTCCATGCTGGGTGCCCTGACCGGGCGACCGGTTGATCAGCGCGTGAGCGCCAGCGTGGCCGCCGCGCTGATCGCAGTGCAGCGTGGTGCTGCGATTGTGCGGGTTCACGATGTGGCGCCGACCCGGGATGCGCTCACAGTGTGGCAGGCGGTGTCATAATCCTGCTTTTGCCGCACGGGTGGGGACAGCATGGGACGCAAGTATTTCGGCACGGACGGTGTTCGGGGCTGTGTAGGTGAGTTTCCGATCACGCCAGAGTTCGTGATGCGTATCGGCTATGCGGCCGGTGTTTCCCTGGTTGCACGCGAGCACCTGCCACCGGGCGAGCGTCCCGCCATTCTGATTGGCAAGGACACGCGAATCTCCGGTTACATGCTTGAGGCTGCCCTTGAGGCCGGCTTCGCTGCCGCGGGCGTGGACGTGATGCTCGCCGGGCCAATCCCCACGCCTGCGGTGGCCTACCTGACGCGGGCGCTCCGGTTGCAGGCCGGCGTGGTGCTTTCGGCCTCGCATAATCCGTTCTACGACAATGGCATCAAGTTCTTCTCGGCGGGCGGCACCAAGCTTCCCGACGCGATGGAGGCGGAGATCGAGGCGCACCTCGATGAGCCCATGGGCTGTGTCGACTCGTCCCGGCTTGGCCGGGCCCGCCGGATCAATGACGCGGCAGGGCGTTACATCGAGTTCTGCAAGAGCACCTTCCCCAATGAGCTCGATCTGCGCGGGCTGCGGATTGCGCTGGATTGTGCCCATGGCGCGGCATACAACATTGCCCCCAGCGTGTTTCATGAACTGGGTGCGGACGTGGTCTCGGTCGGCGTTGAGCCGAACGGCCTGAACATCAACGACGGGGTGGGCGCAACCCGGCCCGAGAACCTGCGCAAGACCGTTCTTGCCCAAGGGGCGGATATCGGCATCGCCCTCGATGGTGATGGCGACCGTCTGATCATGGTCGATCGTCAGGGCGAGATCTACGATGGCGACAAGCTGATCTACGTGATCGCTGCCGCGCGCAGGGCGGCAGGGCGGCTTGACGGGGTGGTCGGAACCCTGATGAGCAACCTCGGCTTCGAACACGCTGTTGGCCGACTTGGCGTCCCCTTTGCGCGGGCCAAGGTTGGCGACCGCTATGTCCTTGAGTTGCTGCATGAGAAGGGCTGGCAACTCGGGGGTGAGAATTCCGGGCATATCATCTGCCTCGATTGTCATTCGACCGGCGATGCCATCGTGTCTGCCCTGCAGGTGCTGGCGGCGCTCAAGCAGCGTGGGCAGACGCTGGCAGAGAGCTGCGCGGACCTGGTCTTCTATCCGCAACGCCTGATCAACGTGCGATTGCCTTCAGGCTTTGACTGGAAGGCAGATCAGGGCATCGATGCAGCGCGTGAAGCCGCCGAGCGTGAGCTTGGCGATGCCGGGCGCGTCCTGTTGCGTCCGTCGGGAACAGAGCCTTTGCTTCGGGTGATGGTAGAGGGCAGGGATGGCGAGGTGGTCGAACGACTCGCACGTCAGATAGCCGGGGCGGTGGAGCAGGCGGTTGCCTGATCGGTCGCCAGCGCGGGCCGGCTGTAATAATTGAGATGTTCCGCAAGGTACTGATTTGTAATGGAGGATGCATCTCGAAGTGTGTCATACGTCTTAATTTTTGAAGACATGAAATGTGTTTGTAACAGTCGCTTGTTACCTTAGCGGCTCAGTTACCAAACACGAGGTAGTCATGATCCGCGTATCGACCAAGCTAGTTGTCGTTGCAAGCACTGCAGCCCTTTTCTCGATGGGCGTGCAGGCTGCTGAAATCACCGGTGCCGGTGCTTCCTTCCCCGCACCTGTGTATGCAAAGTGGGCCGATGCCTACCAGAAAGCAACCGGCAACAAGGTTAACTACCAGTCGATCGGTTCCAGTGGCGGTGTTCGCCAGATCAACGCCAAGACGGTCGACTTTGGCGCCTCCGACAAGCCCCTGACGCCGGAAGAACTGGCCAAGGGTGGTCTGCAGCAGTTTCCGACGGTGATCGGCGGCGTTGTGCCCGTTGTAAACGTCGAAGGCGTCAAGCCGGGCGACATGACCCTGACCGGTCAGGTGCTTGCCGATATCTATCAGGGCAAGATCACCAAGTGGAACGACAAGGCGATCGCTGCGCTGAACCCGAAGCTTTCGCTGCCGGAGCAGGACATCGGTGTGGTTCGCCGTGCTGACGGCTCGGGTACGACCTTCATCTTCACCAACTACCTGTCCAAGGTTTCGTCGGACTGGAAAGAGAAGATTGGCGAGGGTTCGGCCGTTCAGTGGCCGGTTGGTCTGGGCGGCAAGGGTAACGAAGGCGTGTCGGCCTTTGTTCAGCGTCTTCCGGGTTCGATCGGATACGTCGAGTATTCGTACGCCAAGCAGAACAAGCTGGCTCACACTCTCCTGCAGAACAAGGAAGGTTCGGTTGTCGGTCCTACGGAAGAGGCTTTCGCAGCCGCTGCTGCCAGCGCCGACTGGAGTAAGGCCGAGTTCTATGAGATCCTGACCAACGAACCGGGCAAGGCGTCGTGGCCGATCACCGGCGCAACCTTCATCCTGATGCACAAGGCTCAAGACAAGCCGGCTCAGGCTGCTGAAGCGCTGAAGTTCTTCGAGTGGGCGTTCGCGAATGGCGGGGCGATGGCTTCCGAGCTCGACTATGTCCCCCTGCCGGCCGAGACCATCAAGCTCATCAAGACGTCCTGGGGCATGATCAAGGATACGTCGGGCAAGACTGTGTATTCCGGCAAGTAACCGGAGCAGGCACGTGCTTCGCTCCAATGAGCAACCAAAGGCCGAGGAGGCCTTTGGTCTTGTTTCCGCGGGCGGTGGCGATGCTGCCGCCCTTTCGGGTATCCGTATGTCCACGAAAGAATTTAAAACGTCAGCCTGGAAGAAACTTGGCGACCGCGTGTTTGGGCTGGCGGCGCGTTCTTTCGCCATCCTGACCCTGATTCTGCTTGTCGGGATCATCCTTTCGTTGATCTATGAATCCTGGCCAAGCATCCGCGAATTCGGCATCGGCTTCGTGTTTTCGACGGACTGGGATCCGCCGATGGAGAAGTTCGGTGCCCTGATTCCGGTTTATGGCACGCTGGTCACGTCCGCAATTGCCCTTCTGATTGCGGTGCCGGTGAGCTTCGGGATCGCCCTGTTTCTCACCGAGCTCTCCCCGCTGTGGTTGCGTCGCCCCTTGGGGACTGCCATTGAGCTGCTGGCTGCCATTCCCAGCATCGTCTACGGCATGTGGGGTCTGCTGGTTTTTGCCCCCATCTTTGCCAAGTACGTGCAACCGTTTCTCGGTGCAACGCTCGGGGAGATTCCTGTCATCGGTGCACTCTTCTCGGGCCCGCCGATCGGTATTGGCCTGCTGTCCGCAGGGATCATCCTTGCGATCATGATCATCCCGTATATCGCCTCGGTGATGCGTGATGTGTTTGATGTGACTCCGCCGATGCTCAAGGAGTCCGCCTACGGTCTCGGCTGTACCACCTGGGAAGTGATGTGGGGTGTTGTGCTGCCGTACACCAAGACCGGTGTGATTGGCGGTGTGATGCTCGGTCTCGGGCGCGCGCTGGGCGAAACCATGGCCGTCACCTTCGTTATCGGTAATACGAACTTCCTCAACTCGCCATCGCTGTTTGATCCGGGCAACAGTATTACTTCAGCGCTCGCAAACGAGTTTGCCGAGGCGGACCCCGGCCTGCACACTGCGGCGCTGATGGAACTGGGTCTGATTCTGTTCGTGATCACGATGATCGTGCTGGTGATCTCAAAACTGTTGCTGCTCCGTCTCGCCAAGGGCGAGGGCGCAAAGAGTTGATAGGCAAATCATGAATCTGCTGAAACGACGCAAGCTGATCAACGCGGTTGCGCTCACGCTGTCGCTGATGGCGATGATGTTCGGACTGGTGTGGCTGATCTGGATTCTGCTCACCGTGTTCAAGCTCGGTATCTCAGGCCTGTCGCTCACGCTGTTTACCGAGATGACGCCGCCGCCCGGCGATGATGTCGGCGGTCTGCTGAATGCAATTGTGGGCAGCCTGGTGATGGTTGGTCTGGCAACGCTGCTGGGTACGCCGATCGGTATTCTGGCTGGCGTGTATCTGGCCGAGTACGGGCGCTTTACAGCGCTCGGAAAGGCTACCCGGTTCATCAACGACCTGCTGCTGTCTGCACCGTCCATCGTGATCGGTCTTTTCGTGTACGCGGTGGTGGTGGCGCAGACCGGCAACTTTTCGGGGTGGTCGGGTGTGATCGCACTGGCCCTGATCGTGCTGCCCGTGGTCGTGCGCACGACGGAGAACATGCTGCAGCTGATTCCGGACACGCTCCGTGAAGCGGCCTTTGCGCTCGGTGCGCCGAAAAGCGTGGTGATTTCGAAGGTGACCTTGCGTGCGGCACGTGCTGGCGTGATGACCGGAGTGCTGCTCGCCGTTGCACGAATCGCCGGCGAGACCGCACCGCTATTGTTTACCGCGTTGTCAAATCAGTTCTGGTCGATGGACATGAGCGGTCCCGTCGCCAACCTCCCGGTTACGATTTACAAGTTCGCCATGAGCCCGTTCTCCAACTGGCAGGATCTGGCGTGGGCTGGCGTATTCCTGATTACGCTTGGTGTGCTGGTGCTGAACATTGTTGCCCGCGTGTTCCTGCGGGTGGAAAAGATCAACTAAGCCTCCTTGCGGGCCTTTCGAGATGACTATGGAAATCACCGACGCACAGATTGAGTTCAAGGATTTCAACTTCTATTACGGCAAGTTCCACGCCCTGAAGAACATCAACTTCAAAATGGCGCGCCACAAGGTCACCGCCTTCATCGGTCCCTCGGGCTGCGGGAAGTCGACGCTGCTGCGGACGATCAACCGGATGTACGACCTCTATCCCGAGCAGCGCGCAGAGGGTGGGTTGATTTTCGATGGCAAGAATCTGCTGGATTCCGGCATCGACGTCAGCGTGCTGCGTGCCAAGATTGGCATGGTGTTTCAGAAGCCGACCCCGTTTCCGATGTCGATCTACGACAACATTGCGTTCGGTGTGAAGCTGCACGAGAAGCTGTCGGTGTCCGACATGGACGACCGTGTGGAGTGGGCGCTGCGCAAGGCCGCTCTGTGGGATGAGGTCAAGACCAAGCTGCACCAGAGCGGCATGAGTCTGTCGGGTGGTCAGCAGCAGCGTCTGTGCATTGCCCGCGGCATTGCGGTCAAGCCGCAGGTCATCCTGCTGGACGAGCCGACTTCGGCACTTGACCCGATCTCCACCTCGCGTATCGAAGAGCTGATCGGCGAGCTGAAAGAAGAGTTCACCATCGTCATCGTGACCCACAACATGCAGCAGGCGGCGCGGATCTCCGATTACACCGCCTACATGTATCTGGGCGAGATGGTCGAGTTCGGCGTGACGGACGAACTCTTCCTGAAGCCGAAGAAAAAGGAAACGGAAGACTACATCACCGGCCGTTTCGGCTGAGTGAGCAAAAAAACGGAGCCTGAAGGCTCCGTTTTTTTCTTGTCCGAGCAGGGCTCGTGCCCCGTTCCGGGTACGCCCTGCGTCAGCGCTTCGACGATTCGCGGTCTCCGCGACGGGAAGGCGGATGCCGCAGTCAGGTGGTTCGGAGGGCGACGTCGAGCCGGTCGACGATTTCAGCCCAGTCGGCGTCCTCCAGCAGTTCTTCACGCAGGAAGCCTGCCTGTGAAGCATTCCAGAACGGCGCTTCGGCGAGCTTGACGTCGTGAGGCAGCGGGCGGTGGCTGTCGATGAAGGATGTAATCGACGCCTTGTCGCTCGGAAGTCCCAGTTGCTCGAACAAGTCCTTGAATTCGTGAATCGGGTTTTCCATCTCCGTCTCCTTGTTGTGCGCTTGAGTCCTTGAGGGCACTGTACGCGAAAATAACGAGAGGCCTGACCTTATTCTGGCGGATTGCGGCCCGATGTCCAGTCTGATCCGTGATGCGGTCCAGAGCGCTTGTCGGTCTGAATGCCCGCAACAGAGGCGGTTGCGGCATTTTCGTGGCGACTCGCGTCGCCAGGTGTTTTTACGGCGGATTCGCTCCCGGCCGTTGTTGCAGGCGTTTCGTGCAGGGCCGCATCCACGGGCTGTCATCGCGCCTTCGCATACCGCATGCATGTCTTGCCCGTGAGCTTTGCTCAGGTGCCGACAGCCTCGTCTGCGACATGCGACTTTGCTGCATTGCCCGCGCCGGCATATAATCCTCCGATTTATCGGACGGCTTTCTGCATGTCGAAGAAACTGGTTGCCGGCAACTGGAAACTGAATGGCAGTCTCGGTGCGAATGAGCGCCTGCTTTCAGCACTCGCTGCGCTGCCCGGTGTCGAGATGGCGGTATGTGTTCCGTATCCGTATCTTGCACAGGCGAAATCGGCCCTGCAGGGTATCGCGCTCGGTGCGCAGGATGTCAGCGAATATGCTTCTGGTGCGTTTACCGGGGAAGTCAGTGCTGCAATGCTCGTAGAGTTCGGCTGCCGCTACGTAATCGTTGGACACTCGGAGCGGCGCGCACTCTTTGCAGAGAGTGATGCAGTCGTGGGGCGTAAGGCCCTTGCGGCGCAGGCATCGGGTCTGGTGCCCATCGTTTGTGTTGGCGAAACGCTCGCCGAACGCGAGGCCGGGCAGGTGATGGATGTGGTTGGGCGCCAGCTTGCGGCGGTGCTTGAAGTCGCAGGCGCCGATGCAATGGCACGAATGGTGGTTGCGTACGAACCGGTGTGGGCGATCGGGACGGGGCTGTCGGCAACGGCGGCTCAGGTCGGTGAGGTGCATGGCGGTTTGCGCTCATGGTTGCGAACGCACGATGTGGATGCGGATGGTGTGCGCATCCTCTATGGTGGCAGTGTCAAGCCTGACAATGCTGCCGAATTGTTTGCGGTGAACGATGTCGATGGTGGGTTGATTGGCGGCGCCTCGCTGGTGGCTGAAGATTTCATGGCCATTTGCCGCTCGGCGGTGGTTAAACAAAACTGATGCAGGTTTCTTTCAAGGTCTGTTGTGATGAGTGATGTCGTTTTTTCCCTGGTGCTGACGGTGCATGTCCTCGTTGGTCTTGGTGTGATCGGTCTGGTTCTTGTGCAGCACGGCAAAGGTGCTGATGCGGGTGCTGCTTTTGGTGGTGGATCGTCGGGCAGTCTGTTCGGATCCTCGGGTTCGGCCAACTTTCTGAGCCGCACGACGGCGGCGATGGCGACGGTATTTTTCATCACGAGCCTGAGTCTGAGCTATCTCGCAAGCAACAAGCCTGCAGCCCCTTCCAGTGTGATGGATGGCGTCGTTCAGAGTGCGCCCGCGGAGGCTGCAGGTGACGCTGTGCCGACCGCTCCGGTGGATGACTCCAAAGCTCAGGCAATCCCGAAGTAGGTATAAGTATCACTTTGCGCAGTGCGGAAAATATCGTATAATTCTCGCGCTGTACGAAGTAAGCCGACGTGGTGAAATTGGTAGACACGCTATCTTGAGGGGGTAGTGGCTTCGGTCGTGTGAGTTCGAGTCTCACCGTCGGCACCAGAATATAGAGAGCGCCCGCAACAGCGGGCGTTTCCATGAAGGGCAGCTAAAACAATAATGGCAGCAATAAGTTGCCAAACTCAATAGGGGTCATTGAGTCATGTTGGAAAGCTATTTTCCCGTTCTGCTGTTCATCCTTGTTGGTCTGGGTTTCGGGGTCGTTCCCGTCCTGCTGGGTCGCATCATTGCGCCCTACCGTCCCGACAGTGAGAAGCTGTCTCCGTATGAGTGCGGCTTCGAGGCGTTTGAAGACGCCCGTATGAAGTTCGATGTCCGCTACTATCTCATCGCCATTCTCTTCATTCTTTTCGATCTTGAAATCGCCTTCCTGTTTCCGTGGGCGACCGTCTTCCAGGAGTTCATCGCCGCTGGCGAGGTTGCCTGGTTCGTCTTCGGGTCGGTGATGGTCTTTCTGGCTATCCTGGTTATCGGCTACATCGTCGAGTGGAAAAACGGCGCACTCGACTGGGAGTAAGGAATGAGCATAGAGGGCGTCTTTCGCGAAGGGTTCGTGACCACTTCGCTTGATGCGGTCATCAACTGGACGCGCACCGGGTCGCTGTGGCCCATGACTTTCGGTCTGGCCTGTTGTGCAGTCGAGATGATTCATGCGGGCTGTTCGCGCTATGACCTGGATCGTTTCGGTGTGGTCTTCCGCCCCAGTCCGCGGCAGTCCGATCTGATGATCGTGGCAGGTACGCTGTGCAACAAGATGGCTCCTGCGCTGCGCAAGGTGTACGACCAGATGGCCGAGCCGCGCTGGGTGATCTCGATGGGTTCGTGCGCAAATGGCGGCGGCTACTATCACTACTCCTACTCGGTCGTGCGCGGCTGTGACCGCATCGTTCCCGTGGATGTCTATGTGCCGGGCTGTCCCCCGACGGCCGAGGCGCTGCTCTACGGCATCATCCAGCTTCAGAACAAGATCAAGCGCACCAATACGATTGCGCGCTGACGAGGCTCCAGATCATGAGTTCCAAGCTTGAACGTCTGAGCCAGTCTCTGCAGGAAGTGTTTGGCGAGAAACTGCAGTCGCTGGTTCTTGATCGCGGAGAGGTCACCATTGAGGTGTCCGCTGCCGATTATCTACACGTTGCACTTACGTTGCGTGATCACGAAAGTCTGCATTTCGAGCAGCTGCTCGATGTTTCCGGGCTTGATTACTCCACGTATGGCAATGGCGGCTGGGCCGGCAAGCGCTTCGCGTCCGCGGCGCACCTGATGTCGATTCGTCACAACTGGCGCGTGCGTCTTCGTGTTTTTGCCGAAGATGATGCTTTTCCGGTTCTCGACTCCCTGTGCGAGTTGTGGGCCAGTGCAAACTGGTTCGAGCGTGAGTCCTTCGATCTGTACGGCATCATGTATGCCGGGCATCCGGATTTGCGCCGCATCCTGACCGACTATGGTTTTGTCGGTCACCCCTTCCGCAAGGATTTCCCGATTTCCGGCTACGTCGAAATGCGTTACGACCCGGAGCAGGGCAGGGTCGTCTATCAGCCGGTCAGTATCGAACCGCGTGAAAACACACCGCGCATCGTGCGTGAGGAAAGCTACGGGGACGTAGGTCATGGCTGAGATCCGCAACTACACGATCAACTTCGGCCCGCAGCATCCGTCGGCACACGGCGTATTGCGCCTGGTGCTCGAGCTGGATGGCGAGGTGGTCGAGCGCGCTGATCCACATATCGGTCTGCTGCATCGTGGCACCGAGAAGCTGGCCGAAACCCGCACCTGGGTTCAGTCCGTGCCTTACATGGACCGTCTCGACTACGTGTCGATGATGTGCAACGAGCATGCGTACTGCATGGCAATCGAGCGCCTGCTGGGGGTCGAAGTGCCGCTGCGTGCTCAGTACATCCGGGTGATGTTCGACGAAATCACCCGTGTCCTGAATCACCTGCTGAACATCGGAACGCATGCGCTGGATATCGGCGCAATGACGATGGTGCTCTACACCTTCCGTGAGCGTGAAGACCTGATGGACGCCTACGAGGCGGTGTCGGGCGCACGCATGCATGCCGCCTATTACCGGCCGGGTGGCGTTTATCGCGACCTGCCCGATCGCATGCCGCAGTACCAGGCGAACAAGTTCAAGAACGCAAAGGCAATCAAGGATCTCAACGCGAACCGTCAAGGCTCGCTGCTCGACTTCCTCGAGGACTTCACCGACCGGTTCCCGCGTTATTGCGACGAATACGAGACCCTGCTGACCGACAACCGCATCTGGAAGCAGCGTACGGTTGGGATTGGCGTGGTGTCGCCCGAGCAGGCGCTGAGCTGGGGATTTACCGGTCCGATGCTGCGTGGTTCGGGCATCGCATGGGATTTGCGCAAGAAGCAGCCCTACGAGGTGTACGACAAGGTTGACTTCGACATCCCGGTCGGCAAGAACGGTGACTGCTACGACCGCTACCTGTGCCGTATGGAAGAAATGCGCCAGTCGAACCGGATCATTCGTCAGTGCATCGACTGGCTGCGCAAGAACCCGGGTCCCGTGATTACCGACAATCACAAGGTTGCACCTCCGGCTCGCGAGAACATGAAGGCCAACATGGAAGAGCTGATTCACCACTTCAAGCTCTTCACCGAGGGTATGCATGTGCCGAAGGGCGAGGTCTATGCGGCGGTCGAGCACCCGAAGGGCGAGTTTGGCGTCTATGCCGTGTCCGACGGTGCAAACAAGCCTTATCGCCTGAAGCTGCGTGCGCCGGGCTTCGCCCACCTCGCGGCAATGGACGAACTGACCCGCGGGCACATGATTGCCGACGTCGTCGCAATCATCGGCACGATGGACGTCGTGTTCGGCGAAATCGACAGATGAGCGTGCACAGGCTGAAGGTGTGCGCCCCTACGAACAGACGGCAGGCTATCCGGAAAAAGAGTACGACATGCTGAGCCAGGAAACGTTGCAACAGATCGATCGCGAGATCGCAAAATATCCGTCAGACCAGAAGCAGTCGGCTGTCATGGCAGCGCTGCGTATTGCACAGGTCGAGAAGGGCTGGTTGCCCAAGGATGTCATCGAGTACGTCGCGAGTTATCTCGACATGCCGGCCATTGCCGCTTACGAGGTCGCAAGCTTCTACAACATGTACGACCTCAACCCGGTCGGACGTCACAAGATCACGGTATGTACCAACCTGCCCTGTGCGCTGTCGGGCGGCGTACACGCGGCCGATTACCTGAAGAGCAAGCTGGGCATCGACTTCAACGAAACCACCCCTGACGGCAAGTTCACCCTCAAGGAGGGCGAGTGCATGGGTGCCTGTGGAGATGCCCCGGTGCTGCTGCACAACAATCACAAGATGTGCAGCTGGATGACGACCGAGAAAATCGACCAAATGCTGGCCGATCTGGAAGACAAATGAGCGCGCACGGACTGATTCTCGCCGGAGTCGATGGCGACCGCACCTGGCGGCTCCAGGATTATATGGCCCGCGGCGGATACGCAGCGTTGCGCAAGATCATTGCGGAAAAGACGCCACCCGAGACCATCATTGCCGAACTCAAGGCGTCAGTGCTGCGAGGGCGTGGCGGTGCAGGGTTTCCGACGGGATTGAAGTGGAGCTTCATGCCCCGCTCCTTCCCGGGCGACAAGTATCTTGCATGCAACTCCGACGAAGGCGAACCGGGGACGTTCAAGGATCGCGACATCCTGCGCTACAACCCGCATACCGTCATCGAAGGCATGATCATTGCGGCCTATGCGATGGGCTGTGCCCGCGGGTACAACTACATCCACGGTGAGATCTTCGAGATCTACACCCGCTTCGAAGAGGCGCTCGACGAGGCTCGTGCTGCCGGACTCCTCGGCCAGAACATCCTCGGGTCGGACTTCTCCTTCGAACTGTTTGCCCACCACGGTTACGGCGCCTACATCTGCGGCGAAGAAACCGCGTTGCTGGAGTCGATCGAAGGCAAGAAGGGGCAGCCGCGCTTCAAGCCGCCGTTCCCGGCAAGCTATGGTCTGTACGGCAAGCCGACCACCATCAACAACACTGAAACCTTTGCGTCGGTCCCGTTCATCATGAACATGGGCGGCGAGGGCTTCCTGAACCTCGGCAAGCCGAATAACGGCGGCACCAAGCTGTTTTCGATTTCCGGTCATGTCAATCGTCCGGGCAACTACGAGATCAATCTCGGTACGCCGTTCTCCGAGCTTCTCGAGATGGCCGGTGGCATGCGTGGCGGGCGTCAGCTGAAGGGCGTGATTCCGGGTGGCTCTTCGTCGCCGGTCATTCCCGGTGCGGTGATGATGGACTGTACGATGGACTACGACTCGATCTCCAAGGCCGGCTCGATGCTGGGTTCGGGGGCGGTGATCGTGATGGACGAGACCACCTGCATGGTGAAGGCGCTCGAGCGCCTGTCCTACTTCTACTTCGAAGAGTCCTGTGGTCAATGTACGCCGTGTCGCGAAGGCACCGGCTGGCTGTACAGGGTTGTGCACCGGATCGAAAACGGTCTTGGCCGTCCGGACGACCTTGATCTGCTGAACTCGGTGACCACCAACATCATGGGACGCACCATCTGTGCGCTCGGTGATGCGGCCTCGATGCCGGTGCAGAGCTTCATCAAGCACTTCGGCGATGAATTCGCGTATCACATCGAAAACAAGAAATGTCTGGTTCCGCCGGAAGTGCAGCGTGCCGGCAGCCAAATCTACGTGAGCCCCTCATGCTAGAGATCGAAATCGACGGAAAGCAGGTTCAGGTGCCGGATGGCAGCACCGTCATGGATGCCGCATCCATGACCGGCTCCTACATCCCCCATTTCTGCTATCACAAGAAACTCTCCATTGCGGCCAACTGCCGCATGTGCCTGGTGCAGGTGGAAAAGGCGCCCAAGCCCTTGCCTGCCTGTGCGACGCCCGTGACCAACGGCATGAAGGTCTGGACCCAGTCCGAACTTGCGGTCAAGGCGCAGAAGGGCGTGATGGAGTTCCTGCTCATCAACCATCCGCTGGACTGTCCGATCTGTGACCAGGGTGGTGAATGCCAGTTGCAGGATCTGGCCGTCGGTTACGGTGGAAGCCAGTCCCGCTATCAGGAAGAAAAGCGGGTCGTGTTCAACAAGAACCTCGGCTCCCTTGTGTCGACCGACATGACGCGATGCATCAACTGCACACGCTGTGTACGTTTCACGACCGAGATCGCCGGCGAAATGGAGTTGGGCCAGGCCTTCCGCGGCGAGCACGCGGAGATCATGACCTTTGTCGAGAAGACGGTCGATTCCGAACTCTCCGGCAACATCATCGACCTGTGTCCGGTGGGTGCGCTGACCTCCAAGCCCTTCCGTTTTGCTGCACGCACGTGGGAGCTCTCGCGTCGCAAGTCGGTGAGCCCGCATGACGCCCTTGGCGCCAACCTCATCGTGCAAACCAAGCACGAAGTGGTCAAGCGCGTGCTGCCGAATGAGAACGAAGCGCTCAATGAGTGCTGGCTGTCTGACAAGGACCGCTTCTCCTACGAAGGTCTGTCCAGCGAAGATCGCCTGACCCAGCCCATGATCAAGCAGGGTGGCGAATGGAAGGACACCGACTGGCAGACTGCGCTTGAGTTCGTTGCGACCGGTCTCAAGGGAATCTCCAAGGACTACGGTTCCGCCTCGATCGGTGCACTTGCTTCTCCCCATTCCACGGTGGAAGAACTCCACCTGCTGCAGAAGCTGGTTCGCGGACTGGGCTCGGACAACATCGACTTCCGCCTCCGTCAGACCGATTTCCGTGCCGACGCGTCGCGCAGCGCTGCTCCCTGGCTGGGCATGCCGGTGGCGGGTGTGTCTGACCTCAACCGCCTGCTGGTCGTGGGCAGCTTCCTGCGCAAGGACGCGCCGCTCCTGGCGCAGCGTGTGCGTCAGGCCGCCAAGCGCGGGCTGCACGTCAGTGCTGTTGGACCCACCGCAGAAGAATGGCTGATTCCGGTGCGCCAGCGCGTACTGGTCGCGCCCGACGCAATGGTTGCGACCCTTGCCGGGATCGTGGTCGCGCTGGCAGCCGAGAAGGGCGTTGCAGTCAGCGAGGGTCTCAGCGCCCAGTTGCCCGCAAGTGCTTCGGAAGCGGAAACCGGGATTGCGCAGAGTCTTGCGAGTGGTCGTAAGGTTGCCGTGTGGCTTGGAAATCTGGCTGTGCAGCACCCGCGTGCTGCAGAGCTTCAGGTTCTCGCGCAGGAGATTGCCCGCCTGTCCGACGGTGTGTTCGGCTTCATCGGTGAGGCGGCCAACAGCGTGGGCGCTTATCTTGCCGGCGCCGTTCCTTCGGGGGCGGGGCTCAATGCCCGTGCAATGCTCGAAGATCCGCGCAAGGCGTACATTGTCATGGGCGCTGAGCCGGCACTTGATTTCGCTGATGGCGCGCTGGCGACGTCCGCGCTCGCGTCAGCACAGCTTGTGGTTGCGCTGTCCGCCTTCGGCTCGGATTCGCTGCGTGAGACGGCTGACGTGATGTTGCCGATTGCGCCGTTCTCGGAAACCTCGGGGACCTTCGTTAACTGCGAAGGAACTGCGCAGAGTTTCAACGCAGTCGCGAAGCAGCTGGGCGATACGCGGCCGGGCTGGAAGGTGCTGCGCGTCCTCGGCAACCTGTTGCAGCTCGACGGCTTCGATCAGGCTGACTCCGAAGCCGTGCGTGCCGAGGTTCTCGGTGCGGTTACACCCGCGTCTCTGGGCAATGCGGTCTCCGGTATCGACTTGGCTGGCTCGACGGCCATTGCAGGCTTGCAGCGTGTTGCCGACGTGCCGATCTATTTCGCAGATCCGCTGGTACGCCGCGCACCCTCCCTGCAGAAGACCAAGGATGCTGCGGCACCCTCGGCTCGCATGTCGGGTTCGACGCTTGCGAGCCTGGGCGTTGGTTCCGGTGAGCGTGTGCGAGTCAGCGGCAGTGGCTGCGTCGAGCTGACTGCGGTTGCGGACGATACGGTGGCTGACGGTTGCGTACGGATTGCTGCAGCGCATGTTTCGACCATGGCGCTGGGCCCGATGTGCGGTGAATTGAGCGTGGAGCGAGTCTGATGGAAGCGATGCTGCAACCGGTTGCCGACCTCTTCGGCCCCACCTGGCCCGCCGTCTGGACGCTGCTAAAGATCGTCGCGATCATTGCGCCGCTGCTTGGCTGCGTGGCTTACCTGACGCTCGCCGAGCGCAAGGTCATCGGCTTCATGCAGGTCCGGATCGGCCCCAACCGCGTCGGTCCCTTCGGTCTGCTGCAGCCGATCGCCGATGGCGTGAAGCTGCTCCTCAAGGAAATCATCATTCCGAGCGGCGCCAACAAGGGCCTGTTCATCCTTGGACCGATCCTCGCGATCGCCCCTTCGCTCGCTGCTTGGTCGGTGGTTCCCTTCAGCGACGGAATGGTGCTTGCAAACGTCAACGCAGGTCTGCTGTTCCTGCTCGCCATCACTTCGATGGAAGTCTATGGCGTGATCGTCGCAGGCTGGGCGTCGAACTCGAAGTATCCCTTCCTTGGATCGATGCGAGCTGCCGCGCAGATGGTTTCCTACGAAGTGTCGATGGGTTTCGCGCTGATCTGTGTGCTGCTGATTTCAGCCAGCCTGAACCTGACCGATATCGTGACCTCCCAGGGCGAGGGTCGTTTCCACGACATGGGGCTGTCCTTCCTGTCCTGGAACTGGCTGCCCCTGTTTCCGATGTTCGTGGTGTACGTGATCTCGGGTATCGCCGAGACCAACCGCGCTCCGTTCGACGTCGTTGAAGGCGAAGCCGAAGTCGTGGCCGGTCACATGGTTGAGTATTCGGGCATGGCGTTTGCACTGTTCTTCCTCGCCGAATACGCAAACATGATCCTGGTTTCGATTCTGACCTCGATCCTGTTCCTTGGTGGCTGGCTGTCGCCGGTGGGTTTCCTGCCCGATGGTTTCCCCTGGCTGGCGCTCAAGACGGCATGCATCCTGTTCCTGTTCCTGTGGGCACGAGCAACCTTTCCCCGGTTCCGTTACGACCACATCATGCGTCTGGGCTGGAAAGTTTTCATTCCGGTCACCCTGGTCTGGGTGGTCGTGGTGGCGGTGTGGATGATGTCCCCGCTGTCGATCTGGAAGTGAGGTACTGAAGATCATGGGTGCCAACGAATACATCGGAAGCCTGTTCCTGAAGGAACTGGTCAAGGGCCTCGCCCTGACCGGCAGGCATTTTTTCCAGCGCAAGATCACGGTCCAGTTCCCCGAGGAAAAAACGCCGCAAAGCGCACGTTTCCGCGGTCTGCATGCCTTGCGTCGCTATCCCAACGGCGAAGAGCGCTGTATTGCATGCAAGCTGTGCGAAGCGGTCTGCCCCGCGATGGCGATCACGATCGATTCCGATCAGCGCGATGACGGCTCCCGCCGCACCACGCGTTACGACATCGATCTGACCAAATGCATTTTCTGCGGCTTCTGCGAAGAGGCCTGCCCGGTCGACGCGATCGTTGAAACACGGGTGTTCGAGTATCACGGTGAGAAGCGTGGCGATCTCTACTACACAAAGCAGATGCTGCTTGCGGTGGGTGACCGGCACGAGGCTCAGATTGCGGCCGATCGCGAGCAGGAAGCGAAGTACAGATAAGGGGAGGGTGCCTGCGGGCACCGTGAAACGGAACTATGGAATTCAAGACCTTCGTTTTCTACTTTCTTGCGGCGATCCTCGTATTCGCCGCACTGAAAGTGATTACCGCGAGAAACCCGGTACATGCCGCGCTCTATCTCGTACTCGCCTTCTTCAACGCCGGCGGCATCTGGCTGCTGCTGCATGCCGAGTTTCTCGCCATCACGCTGGTGATGGTCTACGTCGGGGCGGTCATGGTCCTGTTCCTGTTCGTGGTGATGATGCTCGACATCAACCTCGAGCGTCTGAGACAGGGATTCTGGAGTTACCTCCCGGTTGGCGCGCTGATCGGCGTGCTGCTGGTGATCGAGATGGCCATGGTGCTCGGCGGTCAGTATTTCGGCCTCGATGCAATGCCCGTTCCGCCCGAACCCCAGGCCGGTTTCAGCAATACTCGGGAACTGGGTCGCGTGCTCTACACCGACTACGTCTATCCGTTCGAACTGGCCTCGCTGGTGCTGCTGGTGGCAATGGTGGCGGCGGTCTCGCTCACGCTGCGCAAGCGCAAGAACACAAAATACATCGATCCGGCACGGCAGGTCTCGGTGAAGCGCGAAGGACGCGTGGAACTGGTGAAGATGCAAGCCGAGAAAGAGTGATACAGGCGCGAACAAGAACCACGCCGGTTGCGGTCGGCGTGATCAGGGAGTCATAGATGCTTTCGCTTTCCCATTACCTCATCCTGGGCGCGACCCTGTTCGCGATCAGTGTGGTCGGGATCTTCCTTAACCGGAAGAATCTCATTGTCCTGCTCATGGCCATCGAGCTGATGCTGCTCGCGGTCAATCTGAACTTCATCGCGTTCTCGCACTACATGGGCGATATCGCTGGTCAGGTTTTTGTTTTCTTCATCCTCACGGTGGCGGCTGCCGAATCGGCAATCGGTCTGGCGATCCTGGTTGTGCTGTTCCGCAACCTGCGCACGATCCACGTGGATGATCTGGACAGCCTCAAGGGTTAAGGAAGCGTCACGATGACGGACATGCAGAAGCTTTACCTCCTTGTGCCGCTCGCGCCGCTCTTTGGCGCGATCATGGCCGGTCTCTTTGGCAAGGCGATCGGTCGTGCCGGGGCTCACATTGTCACCATTCTCGGTGTGGCGGTCGCACTGGTCGCGTCGGTGATCATTTACCAGGACGTTCAGGCGGGCAACACCTTCAACGGAACGATCTACACCTGGATGCAGGCAGGGGGGATCGACTTCGAAGTCGGCTTCCAGATCGACGCGCTGACCGTGATGATGATGCTGGTCGTGACCTTCGTCTCGCTGATGGTGCACATCTACACCATCGGCTACATGTCGGAAGATCCTGGCTACCAGCGTTTCTTCAGCTACATCTCGCTGTTCACCTTCTCCATGCTGATGCTGGTGATGTCGAACAACTTCCTTCAGCTGTTCTTCGGCTGGGAAGCAGTGGGCCTTGTTTCCTACCTGCTGATTGGCTTCTGGTACGAGCGTCCGACTGCGATCTACGCCAACCTGAAGGCTTTCCTGGTCAACCGCGTGGGTGACTTCGGTTTCCTGCTCGGCATCGGCCTCATCGTCGCCTACACCGGCAGCCTCAATTACGCGGAAGTGTTTGCCAAGGCGAACGAGCTCGCCGGGATGACGATGGACGTGACCGGGTGGCCGCTGCTGACCGCGATCTGTATCTGCCTCTTCATCGGCGCGATGGGCAAGTCGGCCCAGGTGCCGCTGCATGTCTGGCTGCCCGACTCGATGGAAGGCCCGACGCCGATCTCCGCGCTGATCCACGCAGCGACCATGGTGACCGCCGGTATCTTCATGGTGGCGCGCATGTCACCGCTGTTCGAACTGTCGGATACCGCGCTGTCCTTCGTTCTCATCATTGGTGCCACCACAGCGTTGTTCATGGGTTTCCTCGGCATCATCCAGAACGACATCAAGCGCGTGGTTGCGTACTCGACGCTGTCGCAGCTCGGCTACATGACCGTGGCGCTCGGCGTGTCTGCGTATTCCGCCGCGGTGTTTCACCTGATGACGCACGCCTTCTTCAAGGCCTTGCTGTTCCTTGGTGCCGGTTCGGTCATCATCGGCATGCATCATGATCAGGACATGCGCAACATGGGCGGTCTGTGGAAGTACATGCCCATCACCTGGTTCACCTCCTTGCTCGGTTCGCTGGCACTGATCGGATTCCCGTTCTTTTCCGGCTTCTATTCCAAGGACTCGATCATTGAAGCCGTTCATGCCTCGACGATCCCCGGTGCGGGCTATGCGCTGTTCTGCGTGTTGCTGGGCGTATTCGTCACCGCCTTCTACTCCTTCCGCATGTACTTCCTGGTCTTCCACGGCAAGGAACGCTTCGGGCAGGACCACGGGCATCACGAGCACCACGGTGATCACGATGACGAGGAGCCCGCAGCCGACCATCATCACGGCCTGGCTCCGGGGCAGAAGCCGCACGAGTCGCCGCTGGTCGTGACCGTGCCGCTGATCCTGCTGGCCATTCCGTCGGTGCTGATCGGTTTCTTCACCATCGAACCGATGCTGTTCGGCGAGTGGTTCAAGGGCGTCATCTTCTTCGGTGAAAACCATGTCGGACTGAGCGAGCTTGCCGAGAACTTCCATGGTCCGATCGCAATGGCCTTGCACGGGCTGCAGACGGCGCCGTTCTGGCTGGCAATGGGCGGTGTTGCGGTGGCCTGGTACTTCTACATGGTCAAACCGGGGATTCCCGCTGCGATCCAGCGCACCTTCAAGCCGCTGCACACGCTGCTCGAGAACAAGTATTACTTTGACCGGTTCAACGAGATTGTCTTCGCGGGCGGTGCTCGCCTGCTCGGCAAGGCATTGTGGAAGGGTGGTGATCAGGGCCTGATCGACGGTGTGGTCGTGAATGGCACTGCGAAGCTGGTGGGCTGGGTGTCGCGGATTTCCAGTCTGTTCCAGACCGGGCACCTGTATCAGTACGCCTTCACAATGATCATTGGCGTGTTCGTTCTGCTGACATTCTGGCTCAATCGTGCTTAAGCAAGAACGCAACGCGCAGGGACACAACAACAAGGTCGAACGCGCCGCTTGCGGCGCACAGAACGGAAAGCAACGATGACGGACATTCCCCTCCTCAGTCTGGCGGTTTGGGTGCCAATTATTGGCGGGCTGCTAGTGCTCGCCACTGGCTCCGACCGCAACGCCCCGATGGCACGTGCGTTAGCACTGCTGGTGGCGATTGCCGGCCTCGTCGTGACGCTTCCCCTCTACACCGGCTTCGACGTCGGCACGAGTGCGATGCAGTTCTCTGAACTCATGCCCTGGGTACCCCGGTTCAACATCAACTACCACCTCGGTGTGGACGGGATCTCGGTGTTGTTCGTGATCCTCAACGCCTTCATTACCGTGATCGTGGTGGTCGCGGGGTGGCAGGTCATTGAGCAGAAGGTCGCCCAGTACATGGCGGCGTTCCTGATCATGTCGGGTCTGATGAACGGGATCTTCTCCGCGCTGGATGGTGTGCTGTTCTATGTCTTCTTCGAGGCTTCGCTGATTCCGCTCTATCTCGTGATCGGTATCTGGGGCGGGCCGAACCGCGTCTATGCGGCCATCAAGTTCTTCCTTTACACGCTGGCCGGTTCGCTGCTGATGCTGATCGCGCTGCTCTACCTCTTCATGGAGTCGGGTGGCAGCTTCAATATCCTGGACTGGCATCAGCTGCCGCTCGGGATCGACGCGCAGACGCTGATCTTCTTTGCCTTCCTGGTGGCGTTTGGTGTCAAGGTGCCGATGTGGCCGGTGCATACGTGGTTGCCCGATGCTCACGTCGAGGCGCCGACGGGGGGCTCGGTGGTGCTGGCCGCAATTGCGCTGAAGCTCGGCGCCTACGGTTTCCTGCGCTTCTCGCTGCCGATCGTGCCGGATGCGGCGATGCAGCTGGCGCCGCTGGTGATCACCCTGTCGCTGATCGCAGTCGTCTATATCGGCTTCGTTGCGCTGGCGCAGGCCGACATGAAGAAACTGGTGGCCTATTCCTCCATCTCGCACATGGGCTTCGTCACCCTTGGCTTCTTCATGTTCAACCCGCTGGCGATGGAAGGTGCGCTCGTTCAGATGATTTCGCACGGTTTCGTATCCGCCGCGATGTTCCTTTGTATCGGCGTGCTCTACGACCGGATGCACTCCCGTCAGATCGCCGATTACGGTGGCGTCGTGCATCGCATGCCGAAGTTCGCTGCGTTCTTCATGCTGTTTGCGATGGCCAATGCCGGCCTGCCGGCGACCAGTGGTTTCGTTGGTGAGTTCATGGTCGTGCTGGGTGCAGTCCAGTTCAACTTCTGGGTGGCCTTCCTCGCCGCCACCACGCTGATCGTGGGTGCTGCCTATACCTTGTGGATGTACAAGCGCGTCGTGTTCGGCCCGATTGCAAACGATCATGTCGCCAAACTCGATGACATCAATGGTCGCGAGTTTGCCTTCCTTGGCATCCTGGCGCTGTTCGTGCTGGCGATGGGCCTTTATCCCTTCCCCTTTACCGAGGTGATGCATGCTTCGGTGGATGAACTCCTGCGGCATGTTGCCGTGAGCAAGCTCTGAGCGAGCAGGCGAGACACTTAACCGGACTGGTCAGAAGATGAACTTTGTTGTCCCCGACTTCTACCCCGCAGCGGCCGAGATCTTCGTCGCCGTGATGGCGCTCGTGATCATGCTGACCACGACCTTTGCGCGCAGCATTGCACGCTCACTCGGCTACTTCCTGAGTCAGTTCACACTGATTGCGGCGGCGTTCATCACCATCGCTACCATGGATGGTCAGGTGAGCTATACCTTCAGCAACATGTTCATCAGCGATTTGATGGGCGACTTTCTGAAGGTGCTGATCTACTTCTCGATGGCCATCGCGCTCCTGTACGGTCGCAGCTACCTTGCAGACCGCAACATCGACAAGCCCGAGTACTACCTGCTGGCGATTCTGATGACCCTCGGCATGATGGTCATGGTGACGTCCAACCACATGCTGACGATGTACATCGGTCTCGAGATGATGTCGCTGGCGCTGTACGCCCTGGTTGCCTTCGATCGTGACTCGGCACGCTCGACCGAAGCGGGCATGAAGTATTTCGTGCTTGGTGCGCTGGCCTCGGGTCTGCTGCTCTACGGCATGTCCATGGTGTACGGTGCGACCGGCACGCTTGAGTTCTCCGGTGTTGCGCAGTCGGTCTACAACCAGGCGGCGAACAAGTCGGTACTGCTCTTTGGTCTGGTTTTCCTGGTGGCCGGCATCTCGTTCAAGCTCGGCGTGGTTCCCTTCCACATGTGGGTGCCCGATGTGTATCAGGGCGCGACGACGGCCGTGACCCTGATCATTGCGACGGCGCCCAAGCTGGCAGCGTTTGCAATGGCCGTGCGCCTGCTGATCTGGGGACTGTTCGACATCGCTGAGCAGTGGCAGACGATGCTGATGTTCGTTGCCGTGGCATCGATCATTCTCGGTAACCTTGCTGCGATTTCGCAGACGAACATCAAGCGCATGCTGGCGTATTCCGGCATCTCGCACATGGGTTTCATGCTGCTCGGCCTGTTGTCGGGCGTGGTCGAAGGCGAGCGCCATTTCGCACTGAACGCCTACAGTTCGGCAATGTTCTATGCCGTGGCCTACGTGATCATGAGCCTGGCGTCCTTCGGCATGATCATCCTGCTGTCGCGCGCCGGTTTCGAAGCCGAGCGCATCGACGATTTCAAGGGTCTCAACAAGCGCAGCCCGTGGTTTGCGGCGGTCATGATGTTCGTCATGTTCTCGATGGCCGGTGTTCCGTTCTTCATCGGCTTCTTCGCCAAACTTTCGGTTCTGCAGGCGGTGGTTGCCGCAGGCTACTTCTGGATTGCTGCGGTCGCGGTGGTGATGTCGGTCATCGGTGCCTTCTACTACCTGCGCGTGGTGAAGGTCATGTACTTCGACGAACCGCTCGATACGGCGCCGATCCATGCGCCTGCTGAACTGCGCGTCATGCTCTCGGCCAACGGTATTGCGGTTGCGGCGCTCGGGATTGCGCCGCAGGCCTTGATGTCGATCTGTGCCTACGCGCTGCTTGCATCGCTCTGACCCTTGAGGGGGGGTGAAAGGGCAGCGGTAATTGCTGACTGAGCTTCGAAAGGGCGAACGGCCGTCAATGGTGTTCGCCCTTTCCGTTTTTTTGACCGGTGCTTTCTGTTCGAACATCTGCCTCGAGCAGGTTGCAGCAGGAAGGACCGTGCGTGCTATGTGAAGGTGCGCTCAGCCGGCTGTGCTGTGGCGGACGGGCACCTGTGAGATGAGGCGGCAAGAACATGAACAAGCATGATCAGGACCCACTTGTGGAGACACCGCTCTCAACCGAGCGGGTTTTCGATGGCGTGCTGTTGAAGGTTTCGCGCGACAGAGTGCGACTGCCTGATGGAGGAGAGTCTGTTCGCGAATACATCCGCCATCCAGGGGCCGTCGTCATCGTCGCGGTGATGCCCGATGGAGCGCTGATCTTCGAGCGGCAGTTCCGCTATCCGCTCAATCGCAGCTTCCTCGAACTTCCTGCAGGCAAGATCGACGCCGGGGAGGATATTCTCGACTGTGCGAAGCGCGAACTCAGGGAAGAGACGGGGTATGTCGCCGACGCCTGGCAGCACCTCGGTGTCATGCATCCTTGCATTGGCTATTCAGACGAGCGCATCGAGGTCTTCCTCGCCACAGGACTCACGCACGTTGGACATCAGTGGGACGAAGGCGAGTTCCTCGAACTTCTGGCGTTCTCGCCATCCGAAGCCACTGCCGCTGTGCTTGACGGCCGGATTACCGACAGCAAGACGGTCACGGCGCTGTTCCTCGCCGCTCCCCATCTTCACTGAGTCCGGTCAGGACCAGCATCGGGGGCACGGCTAGCACCGTGCGCCACGGCCACGGTGCTAGAGAATCGGCGTGTCCTTTTCGCCGCGCTCGTACACCACGTTGGCACGGCCGACCAGCAGCGGATCGAGCGGGCCGACCCGGTCGAGGTCCTTGTTGGAGTAGGGCAGTTTGTGCAGGACGTAGCGCATCGCGTTCAGGCGTGCGCGCTTCTTGCAGTCGGACTTCACGACCGTCCACGGAGCGTCCGCCGTGTCGGTATAGAAGAACATCGCTTCCTTGGCCTTGGTGTAGTCGTCCCACTTGTCGAGGGAGGCAAGGTCGATCGGTGACAGCTTCCATTGCTTGAGCGGATGCGATTCGCGTTCCTTGAAGCGGCGGAGCTGCTCTTCACGGCTGACCGAGAACCAGAACTTGACTACGTGGATTCCGCTGCGCACAAGGTTGCGCTCGAATTCCGGCACCTGACGCATGAACTCGCTGTATTCGTCGGGGGTGCAGAAGTTCATGACTCGCTCCACACCGGCACGGTTGTACCACGAGCGGTCGAACAGCACGATTTCGCCCGCGGTCGGAAGGTGCTGGATGTAGCGCTGGAAATACCATTGGCCGCGTTCCATTTCCGAGGGCTTCTCGAGCGCAACCACGCGCGCGCCCCGCGGATTCAGGTGCTCCATGTAACGCTTGATGGTGCCACCCTTGCCGGCAGCGTCCCTGCCTTCGAACAGAATCACGACGCGTTGACCGGTCTCCTTGACCCAGGCCTGAAGCTTGAGCAGTTCGACCTGCAGGCGGTACTTCTGTTTTTCGTAGTTGCGTCGGGACATGAGGTTCTTGTACGGGTAGGCGCCGATACGCCAGTCAGGTGCGAGTTCATCGTCCGGGCGTGTCGATGCCGGCGCGGGGCTCCCGCCGACAGCAAGAAGGGTCTTGCGCAGCAGCTGTGCGTCGTCTGGAGACGCGCCCGCAAGAATGGCCTCGAGCGATTTTGTGACCTCGCTGACGGTGGCGCCTGTTGCTTTGGAGAGGATGTCGCCCACCGCCATTTCGGTGCTGCGGCGCGCGCCGTCTACAGCCTGCTCGATCTCGAACTGCTCAAGCGACAGCGCATCGAGCGCGGGTGAGGTGTCGCCTTCGCTCACAGGGCGGGGCTTGCGGCTTCTCCGCGGGGGTGTGGTGCCGTTGCTCGATTCTCTGGAGGCCGGCTTCCCTGGGCTTGCTGTCATCTGGGCTCCTTTCTGTGTGGGCTCTGATAGGTTTATGGGTCCATTCTATGTCTTCATGCGCTGCTGGTCCCTTCGAAGACGGCCGCGCGCGTGGTCAACTACACGTTATCGGCAGTTATTTTGCGTGGTGCTGGTTACAATCCGGTCATCATCAACCACTTTCAGGATGCCCGGCTGATCACGCCGGGCATGTGTTCGCCATGCCTCTCTCGCCTCAGGCTCAGTCTCTTCTCGACATGGTGTATCGCGTCGGTGCACCGCGGTTTCATGAGCTAACACACCTTCAGGCGCGGCATTCCTTCCAGAAGCTGCAGTTTGCTTTTCGGCCGGACGCACCTGCCGTCGCCTCGGTCACCGAAGTGCCCATTGGGCGGCCCGATGGCAGCGTGCTGCTCGCGCGTTACTACCGCCCTTTGCAGGCGAACCCGGCAACGGCATTGCCCATGCTGATCTATTTCCACGGCGGTGGCTGGTGTGTCGGCGACGTCGAGAGCTATGACGTACTGTGTCGAGAGCTCGCCAACGGCAGCGGTTGTGCCGTGATGTCGGTTGACTATCGCCTGGCACCGGAGCACCCCTTTCCGGCAGCGGTGAATGACGCACGCCTCGCATTCGACTGGTCGGTCGATCAGGCTGAACTGCTCGCCGTCGACCCTTCGAGAATTGCGCTCGGCGGCGACAGCGCGGGCGGGAATCTTTCGGTGGTCACCGCGCTTGCCCTGCGCGATGCGGGTGGGGTGACGCCGGCTTACATGCTGCTGATCTACCCGAGCACCGAGATCCTGAGCGAGCGTCCTTCGCGAGCGCGCTACAGTGACGGGTTCTTTCTGGACAAGGAAAGCCTGGAGTGGTTTTTCACACGCTACCTGCCCGAGGGAAACACTGAAGACTGGCGCGCCTCGCCGATGCGTGCAAGGTCGCTGGCGGGCCTGCCGCCCATGCTCCTGATCACGGCAGAATGCGACCCGCTGGTCGACGACTGTGCCGCCTTTGCGGCGAGAGTGTCAGACGAAGGCGGGGTGATCGAGCAATTTCAGGCTGAAGGCATGGTTCATGGCTTCATCACCCTGGGCAAGTTCTTCCCCGAGGCAAATCTTGCCGTCGCCCATGCCGCAGCAATTTTGCGCAGCCGGATGTACGGGCCGGCCTGATCAGCCGCAAACCGCAGCAAGCATTTCCATTTTTCCCGCGCGAGCGGCGTCGAGGAGCGCATCAAGCTTGTCCTTCTCGATGCCGGCGATGCACGAGTCGAACAGTTCGGGGCGACGCTGAATGCCAAGTGCCGAGTCGAAAGGGTTCGGGGTCTCGGCTGCGAGCGAAGCCACGAAAATCAGATCGGCGAGGTTTTCCGGAGGCCACGAGCCGCCGTAGGGATTTTCATATTCGAACGCGTCGAGCACGTCTTCCGGCAGTTCGAACACTTCGAGAATCGCACGACCAACCGGTTCGTTCCAGACCGAAACGAATTCTGCGAAGCGTTCGAGGTTTTCTTCCAGGGCAGGATAGGCCGATGCGCGGGCCAGGAGGAAGAACTGTCCGATATCGACCATCATGCCGGCGAGCATGGCAGTGTCCGGATTAACGGTGCGCAGGTGACGTGCGAGGGCATAGGACCACGACGCTACATCCACCGAGTGCATCCACAACCCGGTCGCGATCAGGCGCATGTGTTTGGAGCGATGATCCTGCGAAAGCTGCTCTGCTGCGACGGCGAAAGCGAGGCAGCGCAGGGAGGCCAGCCCGATGCGCTTGACGGCGGTATTCACGTCGGCGATGCGCGAGCCGTAGGGGTTGAGGAGGACGGCATTTGCCATGCGAACAGCCTTGGCACTGAGGACTGGCTCGGCCTTCACCACCGAGGCAATGGAGTCGAGCGAGGAGTCCGGATCGTCGGCCAGACGCTTGACTCTCAATGACACGTCGAGGGAGGTCGGAAAGTTCAGTCGTCCGTCTTCGAGCTCGGCTTCGATCTGCTCCGAGAAGGCCTGTGCCTGCGCGTCAAAGTCTTGCATCTTGCTTTCCATCCTGCATGAGATTGCTGCAGTTTAGCGCGGGTGGCAGGAACGGGGGGAGTATCGAGGCGAAATTCCCCCTGCCTTGGCTGCTGATTGAGCAGCCAGCATCTTCGGGGTTCAGGGCGCCGGCTGATGCAGGATGGCCTTGCCATTCTCCAGACGTTCGACCTGGGCGAGGGTGGCAACGGGTACGTTCAACGCGGCGATGGACTCATGCCCATGCTTGAAACGCTTTTCGACCACAAAGCCTGCGCCGAGCACCATCGCTCCTGCCTCGCGGGCCATCTCGACCAGCGCAACTGCCGTACGGCCATTGGAGAGGAAGTCGTCAACGATTACGACACGCGCGCCCGCCTGGATGTAGCGCTGGGACAGCACGAGCTTGGTTTCGCCGCCCTTGGTCGGCGACGGGATGACACGGGAGATGAAAGGCGATTCGACCTGCGGTGCGTATTTTTTTGCATACACGAGGGGGACGTTCAGCGCCTGTGCCACGACCAGTCCCGGGGCGATGCCGCTGGCTTCTGCGGTCAGGATCACCGAGGGCTGGTAGGCGGAGAGACGGCGGGCAAGTTCGCGGCCCAGCTCCATGATGAATGCGGGCTCGATACGGTGATTCAGAAAATGGTCGATCTTCAGGATCTGGTCACCAATGATCGTTGCTTCGCTCTCGATCCGGGATACCAGCGGGCCATACGGGGCGTTGAGTTCGGTGTAATTGGTCATGTAGCAGGCTCGTGAACGGACGTGCCCCGAGATTGGGGGGCTGGACGGCGCATTCTAGCGCACGCGGCTTTACCTGCCGACCTGCATCGGAAAAACGACTTTCTGATAGATGTTTGATGACCATCAATGCAGTAATTTGAATAATTCATTCAAATGAATGGCAACAGATCCCGGTTGGAACACCAAGCTTGCCGACCGGGACCGCGTGCCACCCATTCAAGGGGATGCATCATGGTTTCCCGTTCTTCTTCCCACAAGTCAGCCTGGCTGGTGCTCGTTCTTGTCCTCGCGCTCGCAGGTGCAGTCGCCGTCTGGCAGGGCATGGCGGCGCCCGAGTCGCAGCCCAATCTCGTGTCTGGCAACGGTCGTCTTGAGTCGACCTCCTACGACGTCGCAACCCGATTGTCGGGGCGTCTGATGGCGCTCGGCCCAAAGGAGGGCGATCTTGTTAAGCAGGGTGATGAGCTTGGCCTGATCGACGCCCGCGATTTGCAGGCGCAGTTGCTGCAGTCTGAGGCGCTGGTTCAGCAGGCCCGTCAGACCGCTGCGGAGGCGCGTGCCACCGTGTTCCGCTACCAGAGCGAACGTGCCCTCGCGGCGACCACACTGAAGCGCACGCAGGAATTGGTGGCACGCAAGTTCCTCTCACCGCAGCGGCTTGACCAGGACCGCAACGCGGTGCAACAGGCTGATGCTGCGCTGGCTGCGAGCCGCCTGCGGGTGGAGGCTGCAGATGCTGCTGTGCTTGCCGCCGAGGCCAATGTAGCCCGCATCCGCAGCAACCTGGATGACGCCCGGCTCCTTGCGCCGGTAAGCGGCCGGGTGCTGTACCGGCTTGCCGAACCCGGCGAAGTGCTGGCGTCCGGTGCGCGGGTGCTGACGGTGCTCGATCCGTCTGATGTTTTCATGACCGTATTCGTGCCTTCTGAGACGGCGGGTCAGGTGCAGCTGGGTGCCGAGGCGCGCCTGCAGGTCGATGCGCTTGGAGCGGAAGCGGTGCCTGCTCGCGTCAGCTTCGTTGCCGAGCGTGCGCAATTCACGCCGCGCGAGGTCGAAACCCGCAACGAGCGCGAGAAGCTCATGTTCAGGGTCAAGCTCCAGCTTGATGCCGACTGGCTTGCCGCCCATCCGGACGTGATCAAGCCGGGGATGCCGGCAGTGGGCTGGCTGCGCCTCGATGCCACGCAGCCGTGGCCAGACAGCCTGCCCGCGAGGTAATGCCATGTCTGCCGCACTCGACCAACCCGTTGCCCGCCTGAGCGGCGTCTCGCTGCGTTATCGTGCGCTGGCCGCGATCGAGGACATCGATCTCGAGGTTCCGGGAGGGTGCATGGCCGGCTTCATCGGGCCGGATGGCGTTGGCAAGTCATCGCTGCTGGCCTTGCTGGCCGGGGCGCGGAAGATCCAGACGGGTGCGGTGGAGGTGCTCGGTGGCGACATGGGCGATCGTCATTTTCGCAGCCAGGTGCAGCCACGCATTGCCTACATGCCGCAAGGTCTGGGGCGCAATCTGTACCCGACGCTATCGGTATTCGAGAACGTCGATTTCTTTGGCCGCCTGTTCGGCCAGGGCGCACAGGAGCGCGAACGTCGCATCACCGAACTGCTCGCGGCGACCGGTCTCTCGGCTTTCCGCGAGCGTCCCGCTGCGAAGCTGTCGGGCGGCATGAAGCAGAAGCTCGGATTGTGCTGCGCGCTGATCCACGATCCCGACCTGTTGATCCTCGACGAACCCACCACGGGTGTCGATCCCTTGTCACGACGTCAGTTCTGGGAACTGATCGATCGTATCCGCAGTGACCGTCCGGGCATGAGTGTGCTGGTGGCGACGGCCTACATGGAAGAGGCTGCGCGCTTCGACTGGCTGGCAGCGATGGATGACGGCAAAGTGCTGGGCGCCGGCAGCCCTGACGCACTGCGCTCCCGGACTGGCAAGGACACGCTGGAAGAGGTGTTCATCGCCTTGCTGCCCGAAGCCCGGCGCGGCACGCACCATGCGCTGACGATTCCGCCACGACCGGAGGACGACGATAACTGGGTGATCGAGGCCGAAGGCCTGACCCAGCGCTTTGGCGACTTTACTGCCGTCGATCACGTGAGCTTTCGCATCGGCGAGGGCGAGATCTTCGGCTTTCTCGGCTCCAACGGTTGTGGCAAGACCACGACGATGAAGATGCTCACCGGCCTGCTGCCGCCGAGCGAGGGCAGCGCCCTGCTGTTCGGCAAGGTCATCGATGCGCGTTCGCTCGAAACCCGTCGCCAGGTCGGCTACATGTCGCAGGCATTCTCGCTGTACGGCGAACTGACGGTACGACAGAACCTCGATCTGCATGCGCATCTCTTTCATCTGCCACCCGAGCGGCTTGTGCCGCGGGTCGAAGGGCTGTTGCAGCGTTTCGGGCTGGAAGAGCAGGCCGACACGGTTTCCGAGAACCTTCCGCTGGGCATACGTCAGCGCCTGTCGCTCGCCGTCGCAGTGGTGCACGAGCCGCGCCTGCTGATTCTGGACGAGCCCACCTCCGGGGTTGATCCGGTGGCGCGCGATGCGTTCTGGGCCTTGCTGATCGAACTCTCGCGCGAGCAGCGCGTGACCATCTTCATATCCACCCACTTCATGAACGAGGCCGAGCGCTGCGACCGCATCAGCCTGATGCATGCCGGCCGTGTGCTGGCCAGTGATACGCCGGCAGCACTGAAGGCCGCACATGCGACGGATACGCTTGAGACCGCCTTCATCGAGGTGCTGGAGAAGGCGATCGGGCCTGATACGAACGCCGGCGACGACGCGCCGGCCGCTGCGGAAGCGGGGGCTGCCGTGGTGGCTCAACCTGCAACAGCGGCTTCCGCGGGGAATCACCGGCATGCCGCGTTCAGTCTGAGACGGCTGCTCGGCTATGCCTACCGCGAGATGCTGGAGTTGCGTCGCGATCCGATCCGTCTCACCTTTGCGTTGCTGGGCTCGGTGCTGCTGATGCTGATCCTCGGTTTCGGCATTACGCTCGATGTCGAAAACCTGCGCTTTGCGGTGCTCGATCGGGACGACACGCCGGAGAGCCGCATGGTGATCGAGAACATTGGCGGCAGTCGCTACTTCGTCGAGCAGGCGCCGATCCGCGACTCGGACGAACTCGACCGTCGCATGCAGAGCGGCGAACTCGCACTCGCACTCGAGATCCCCGCCGGCTTCGGTCGCGACCTTCGCCGTGGCGACGTTCCCAGCCTCGCGGCGTGGATCGACGGTGCCATGCCGTTCCGTGGCGAGACCTTGCGCGGCTATGTGATCGGCCTGCACGCGCAGACCATGACCGAGCTGGTTGCCAGCCGCACCGGCCGCGTTCCGGTGTCCTTGCCGGTGAGCATCGAAACCCGCTACCGCTACAACCAGGACTTCAAGAGTCTGAATGCGATGGTGCCGGCCGTGATTCCGCTGCTGCTGGTGTTCATTCCGGCCATCCTGACCGCATTGTCGGTGGTGCGCGAGAAGGAACTGGGCTCCATCACCAATCTCTATGTCACCCCGGTGACCCGCCTCGAGTTTCTGCTCGGCAAGCAGCTGCCCTATATCGGACTGTCGATGGTCAGCTTTGTCGGCCTGGTGCTGCTGGCAGTGCTGGTGTTTCAGGTGCCGGTCAAGGGCAGCGTACTGCTGCTGTCCGCTGCGGCGCTGATCTACGTCACCGCGACCACCGGGATCGGCTTGCTGGTATCGAGCTTCACCCGCACCCAGATTGCCGCGCTTGCGGCCACCGCGATCCTGACCATGCTGCCGACCATCCAGTTTGCCGGCCTCACCGATCCGGTGACTTCGCTCGACGGCTTCGGCCGGGTGGTGGGTGAGTTGTGGCCGGCAACCTATTTTCTGCTGATCAGCCGCGGCATCTTCACCAAGGATCTGGGGCTCGCCAGCCTGCAGGCGCCGATCGGCATGCTGATGCTGTTCGTGCCGGTCCTGATCGGGCTGTGCGTGCTCTTGCTCCGCAAGCAGGAGGATTGAGTCATGGCTGAAATCCGTCGTGGCCGGCTGGCAAACATCGGTCGCCTGGGCGTCAAGGAGCTGCGCAGCCTCGCGGCCGACCGCATCCTGCTCATTGTGATCGTATGGGCTTTCACCGTCGGGCTTTACGTTGCGGCGACCGGCATGTCGCGCGAACTTCACAACGCGCCGGTTGCGGTCGTCGATGAAGATGGTTCGCAGCTGTCGGCACAGATTGTCGACGCACTCTATCCACCGTACTTCCGTGTGCCGCAGCTGATCGACTCGAGCAGGATGGACGAGGGGCTCGATCGTGGCGAGTACTCGTTTGCGATCGTGATTCCTGCTCACTTTCAGCGCGATCTGGTGGCTGGCCGGCAGCCGGTGATACAGCTCAACATCGACGCCACCATCATGTCGCAGTCCTTCATCGGCTCGGGCTACATCCAGAGCATCATTGCCGGCGAGGTGCTCAATTTCGTCGGTCATGGCGCGGAGGTGAGTGCGGCGTCGCCGGTCGAGCTGCTGCCGCGGGTGCGCTTCAATCCCAACCTGAACGGCATGTGGTTTGGCGGCATGATGGAGGTGATCAACAACATCACCATGCTGTCCATCATTCTGGTGGGCGCCGCCTTCATCCGCGAGCGCGAGCACGGCACGCTGGAGCACCTGCTGGTGATGCCGCTGAGTGCGTTCGAGATCATGGTGGCCAAGGTCTGGGCCAACGGGCTTGTGGTGCTGCTGGCCGCAAGTGTCGGGCTGCTCGTGGTGGTGCATCGCCTGCTCGAGGTGCCGATCGCGGGCTCGGTTCCCCTGTTCCTGCTGGCTGCGGCGCTCTATCTCTTTTCAACCGCGTCGATCGGCATCTTTCTCGGCACGCTTGCACGCTCGATGCCGCAGTTCGGTTTGCTGATCATCCTGGTGATCATCCCCCTGCAACTGCTGTCGGGCGGGGTGACACCGCAGGAGAGCATGCCCGAGCTGGTGCAGCAGGTGATGACGGTCGCACCGACGCCGCATTTCATCAAGCTCGCGCAAGGGGTGCTTTACCGCGGAGCAGGCTTTGAGGCGGTGTGGCCACAGTTTCTGGCGATCGGCGTGATTGGCGCCGTGTTCTTTGCGGCCGCCCAGCATCGCTTCCGCAAGTCGGTGACACAGGGCTGAATGGGGAGGACGAATCATGAGCGCGAATGACAGGGCCCTGCCGGAGGTTCCCGGCGAAGCGACCCGTGCGCGGCTGGTTGCGGCCGGGCTCGAGCTCTTTGGCGGCGTTGGCTACGAGGCCGTCACCACGCGTTTGCTGGCAGCGCGCGCCGGGGTGAATCAGGCTGCGATTCCGTATCACTTCGGTGGCAAGCAGGGCGTCTATCTGGCGGTTGCCCAGCATCTGTGCGACACCAATGGCGACAGGATCAGGCAGGCGATCGCGACTGCACGCGCGGGGCTTGATGCGCCTGACGCGGATGTCGGGACCTTGCTCGCCGATTTCATCGTCGCCTGTGTCGATATCGTTGCCGGCAGCGAGCAAGGGCTGCTGCATTATGCGTTCTTCGTGCGCGAGCAACTGGCGCCTTCGGCCGCCTTCGACATGATATTCGACCAGATGCTGCTTCCGGTCCATCAGCTGGTCTGCGATCTCGTTGCCCGACTCAAGGGGTTGCCGCCGGATGCAGAGGCGACCATGTTGCTCGCACATGCCTTCCTCGCCCAGGTGTCTGGCTTCGTGACCGGGCGGCGCCTGCTCCAGCGCCGTCTGCAGGTGGAAACGCTTGATCTCACAGCGGTTCTTGACACGGTTCGCTACTTTTCAATTGCTGCAGCGCGTGGCCTCTAAGGCAGGAAAACGGCCAGACTTACCCTTCAGATCCGCAGATGACGCCCCATTCCGGGCTGCTATTCTGAGCACACTGCCGCCATGCGCATATTGCGACATGGTGCGCCGACTGCAGGAGAGCACGCCGTGGATATACTGTTTCGTCCCGTGATGGGGCTCCTTGATCGATTTCGCTACCCCTGGAAGTTCGCGATCATCGCCCTCGTCTGTGCGCTGGGGACCGCGGTGCTGCTGTCGCAGGTGTACGTTGGCCTGCGTCAGAACATCTCCTTTACCGAGCGTGAGGTTTCCGGTCTCGGTGTGCTCGACAAGGCCTATTCGGTACTCGTGCTGAGTCAGCAGCACCGCGGCCTGTCGGCCGGCGTGCTCGGCGGGAGCGAAGCGCTGAGACCGCAACTGGCGGAGAAGGCCCTTGGCGTGCAGGACGCGATGGCCGCAGTCGATGCGGAGCTCGGGCGCATGCCCGAATGGGATGTCCTGCAGGCGCGGTGGCGAGCAATTCGCAAGGACCTGCAGGCACTGCTCGTGGACGGCCTGCAGTTGCCGGCGTCCGACAATTTTCGCGCTCATTCGCAGGCCATCGAGGGCATGCTCGGCTGGATCGGTGACATCGGCGATGCGTCCAATCTTTCCCTCGACCCGGAAGGCGCCACCTACAACCTGATCGACCCGATGCTGCACTCGGTCCCCGATCTCACCGAACGCCTCGGGCGCCTGCGCGGACGGGCGACCGGGATCATTGCCCGTGGGGTGCTGATGCCGGGTGACGAACGTCATGTTGTGGCGCAACTGGCCGAACTCGCGATGACCGAGGCTCAGTTGCGCGACCGCCTCGGACGTGCGTTACGCGACAACACTTCGCTGAAGGGATCGCTAGGCGCTGCGCTCGAACAGGTCGAGGCCGGTGTCGGACGCTTCCGCGATGCCGCGCAGACCGAGGTGCTGGAGCAGGGCTTCGGGGTGGCACCGGCGGAATTCTTCAACATCGGAACCGGCGCGATCGATGTCGTGCTCAAGCACTACCGGGAGTCCCTGCGCCCTGAGGCCGAGCGCCTGCTGCTCGAACGTCTCGACCGGCTGTGGAACAAGCTCTACTTCGAGGTTGCGGTCGCAGCGGTCGCGCTGCTCCTTGCCGGCTACCTCCTTTTCGGGATCTATTTTTCGATTCTGCGCTCGGTGCGCGAGCTCAATCTGGGCGCGAAGCAGCTTTCAGGTGGTGATTACCGCACGCGCGTGTCCTTCAGTGCCAGGGATGAACTGCTTGACGTGGCCGACGCATTCAATGCGATTGCAAAGGATGTCGGGGGCCTGATCGGCGAAATTCAGCGCGGCGGGGAACGGCTCGTGCGTGCATCCTCCGAGATGTCGGATGCGGCCAGGAATGTGGCGGCCGGCTCTTCGTCGCAGAGCGAGGCGGCCACCGGCATGGCGGCGGCAATCGAGGAGATGACGGTCGGGATCGACGAGATCTCGCGCCACGCGGCGACTGCGCAAGGCCTTGCGGAGACCTCCGATCAGCTCTCCACCGAGGGCGGCGAGGTCATGCGGAAGACCGTGAGCGAGATGGAGCGGATTGCCGAGGCCGTGCATTCATCGGCCGCGGTCATCGGCGAGCTGGGTGAGAAGGCGCGGCAGATCGGTTCCATGGTCGTCGTCATCAAGCAGATCGCGGATCAGACCAACCTGCTTGCGCTCAACGCCGCAATCGAGGCGGCGCGTGCGGGCGAGAGCGGGCGCGGCTTCGCGGTGGTTGCCGACGAAGTGCGCAAGCTGGCCGAGCGCACCGCGGCGGCGACCGAAGAGATTACCGAGATGGCTTCGTCGATCGGTCAGGGCACGGAAAACGCGGTCGATTCGATGCAGGCCGGCGTGGCCCGCGTGCGCGACGGGGCTGAACTGACGACCCGCGCGGGTCAGTCGATGGCTCAGATCAACGATGGGGCGCGTGAGGTCTTGCGCGCAGTGAGCGATATCTCGTTTGCGCTGCGCGAACAAAGCAGTGCGAGTGCCGAAATTGCCCGCAATGTGGAGCGCATCGCCCAGCGGGCCGAGGACAACAGTGCCGCAGTGAGCGATACGGCAAACACCGCGGCGTCACTGCGCACGCTGGCGACCGAACTCGAACAGAAGGTGGTGCGCTTCAAGGTCTGAACGGGCTTGCGTCGGGTGCCTTGTGCCAGGTGCCTTGAGTTAGGAGCCTTGCGTCAGAGACCCTGGGTGAGAGGTCGTGGGACAGATCTCGTGGGTCAGGACGTGCGTGTGCTCGCGCGCGCGCGTTGCTTGGCGCTGATGTAGTCGGCATGCGACACGTGCAGCAGGTCGGCGATCTTGCGCATCAGGTGGTTCTCGTGATTGCTGAGATGGCCGTCGGCGTAGGTGATCTCCCACATCAGTTCGATCACGCGGGCCTTTTCCCCGGCGTCGAAGCCATTGTTGATGCGTGAGGTGAAGCGGTGAAAATCCACCGCCTCGCTCGACGCGGTTTCGGCGAGTTCGAGCAGGCGTGCGCGCTCGTCGCCGCCCAGCCCGAAGCGCTTGCCGAGTGCGGAAAGAATTGCTGCGCGTTCAGTTTCATCCACCTCGGCATCGCTGCGCATTACTTCCACCAGCAGCACGGCGGTGGCCAGTTGCAGCGTATGTTCGTCGTGACCGCCGACCGCGCCCTCGCTGGCCGGTGCGAAGCTGTTGAAGAGGTCTTTCAGCGTGCGAAGCATTGTCATGTCCGTTTGGAATACAGGAAGGCAGAGCGCATTGTGCCCGCAGAGGTTCCTGTGGCCGGCGTTCTTTCCCGCTGGAAATTGACGCGAGCCACGGTGCGGGCCTGAAATCAGCTGCGCATGCCAACCTTGCCGACGAGTCCGCGCAGGGTTTCCTGCAGGTCCGCCGGGAGTACGACGACCTTCGCATTGCTCGATTCGCTGAGGCTTTCCATGGCCGCAATGTACTTCTCGCCAAGCAGGTACAGCATTGGCGTGGTCTGGTCGCCGATCGAGTTGCTTACGCGACGGATCGACTCGGCCGACGCTTCGGCCAGCATCACCTGGGCGCTGGCATCGCGCTTTGCGGCTTCAAGACGGGCTTCAGCCTCGAGAATCGCCGCCTGCTTGGCGCCCTCGGCCTTCGTCACCGCAGCCTTTCGTTCGCGTTCTGCCGCAGCCTGCATTTCCATGGCGCGCTGCATCGAATCGGACGGGTTGATGTCCTGGATCTCGACCGACTTCACCGTCAGGCCCCAGTCCACCGCTTCGTCGGCGATGCTCTCGCGCAGGCGGGTCTTGATCTTGTCGCGCGAGGACAGCGCCTCGTCGAGTTCCATCTCGCCGACGATCGAGCGCAGCGTGGTCATGATCAGGTTACGGATGGCCTCGGAGAAATCAGTGACGCCATACACCGCCTTCACCGGGTCGGTGATCTTCACGAAGGCAATGGCGTTCGTGCGGATCACCGCGTTGTCGCGGGTGATGACCTCCTGTTCCTGTACGTCGAGGATGAGATCCTTGGTAATCAGCTTGTAGGCGACGTTGTCGAGGTAGGGAATGAGGATGTTGAGGCCGGGGCGCAGGGTGCCGTAGTACTTGCCCAGACGCTCGACGACCCATTCTTCGCCCTGCGGCACGAGGCGGACGCCCTTGGCGATGGTGATGACGACAAAAACCAGTAGTGCCAGCGCAATTGCCAGACCCGATGTCATGAATGCTTACTCCGTGTGTTGTATGTCCGGGTGCGGGCGCGTCGGGGGTGTCGCGGGTGCGACGCACGCGTCCGCCGGTGATCAGGCCTTCGCCACCTTGACGAAGCTGCCCTCGACGCTGACGATCCTGACGCGCTCGCCCGCAGCAATATCGCTTTCTGCCGTGCACGCCCATTCCTCGGCGCCGAGGATCGGCCGCTGGAAGCGCACCTTGCCGCGCTGGTAGGGGGCGACGGCATTGACGAGCAGTCCGGCCTCGCCGATCACGTCGCCGTCTGCGGTGCCAACCAGCGTCTTGTGTGCGTTGCGTTTGAATACCCTGAACCACAGGATCATCATCGCAACGGATGCCGCCAGCCACAGCAGGATCTGGGCCGTCATCGGCATGGAGGGCGCGACGAGCATCAGCAGGCTCAGCAGCAGCGCACCGAAGCCGAACCAGATCACAAAGAAGGCCGGGATGGCCAGTTCGAGCAGGACGAGGGCAATGCCGCCTACCGTCCAGTGCCACCATTCAATAGTCATGAAGTTCTCCATGCGCGCATTGTAACGCGAGCTCATGACGGTCAGCCGTGCGGAATGTCGCCGCGCGGCTGCGCCCCGCGTGCAGGGATCAGACCCGTGCCGGGGGCGCAGCACGTGCCGGTCAGACGGTCAGCACCGATCCCACGAAGTTTGCCAGCTCGGGTGTCTGCGGCGCGGCGAAGATGGCCTTCGGGTCGCCGCTTTCGTGGATGCGGCCGTGGTGCATGAAGATCAGCTTGTTGCCGACATCGCGGGCGAAGCGCATCTCGTGGGTGACCATGATCAGTGTCATGCCTTCGGTGGCGAGCTGGCGCACCACTGCGAGCACTTCGCTGACCAGTTCCGGGTCGAGTGCCGAGGTGATCTCGTCGCACAGCAGCACCTTGGGCTGCATCGCCAGCGCGCGGGCAATCGCCACCCGCTGCTGCTGACCACCCGAGAGCTGATCCGGGAAACTGTCGAACTTGTCCGAGAGTCCGACCTTGAGCATCATTTCCCGCGCGATGTCCTCCACTTCCTTCTTTGCCATGCCCTTGACCACGGTGGGTGCAAGCATCACGTTCTGACCGGCGGTCAGATGCGGGAAGAGGTTGAACTGCTGGAAGACCATGCCGACCTTCTGCCGCAGCGCGCGCAAGTCGCCCTTGCCGTCGTGGAGCGCGGTGCCGTCCACCATCAGCTCGCCCTTGTCGATGGTCTCCAGCCCGTTGATGGTGCGCAGCAGGGTGCTCTTGCCCGAGCCGCTGCGACCGATCAGGGCGATGACGTCACCCTGCGCGACTTCCAGGTCGATGCCCTTGAGGACATGGTTGCTGCCGAAGTGTTTGTGCAGGCCGGTGATCTTAACGAGCGACATGGAATTTCTTCTCCAGGCTTTTTGCGTACAGCGAGAGCGGATAACAGAGGATGAAGTAGCCCACCGCGACCAGACCGAACACGAGGAAGGGCTGGAAGGTAGCGTTGGCGAGCATCGAGCCGGTCTTGGTCAGCTCGGTAAAGCCGATGATGGAGGTCACCGCAGTTCCCTTCACGACCTGAACCGAGAAACCCACCGTCGGCGCGATGGCAATCCGCAGTGCCTGTGGCAGCACGATGTAGCGCATCTGCTGCGGGTAGGACAGGGCCAGGCTGGTCGAGGCTTCCCACTGCCCCTTGGGCACCGACTCCACGCAGCCGCGCCAGATCTCCGCAAGGTAGGCGCTGGTAAACAGGGTGAGTCCGGCGGCTGCCGCAAACCAGGGCGACACATCCACACCGGCGAGTGACAGACCGAAGAACACGATGAAGAGCTGCATCAGCAGCGGCGTGCCCTGAAAGACTTCGATATACGCCTTGGCGATGGATTGCAGCAGGCGGTTGTGGGCGATGCGGGCAAACAGGACCACGAGGCCGACGCCACCGCCGAGGATGAAAGCGATCAGTGACAGGCCGAGGGTCCATTTTCCGCCTTCGAGCAGGTTGCGGACGATGTCCCAGGTGGAGAACTGTACGAACATCAGCGCGCCCTCCCGACGACGAAGCGCTGTCCGAGCTGTATCAGCAACTGGCGGATCAGCAAGGCCATGACGAAGTAGATGGCCGTGGTCACGAAATAGGTTTCGAATGCGCGGAAGCTGCGCGACTGGATGAAGTTGGCAGCGAAGGTCAGCTCTTCGGTGGCGATCTGCGAACACACGGCCGAGCCGAGCATGACGATGATCACCTGGCTCGTCAGCGCCGGCCAGACCTTGGCCAGGGCCGGGCGCAACACCACATGCTTGAAGGTCTGGGTGCGCGTCATCGCCAGCGATTCTGCCGCTTCTATCTGGCCGCGGGGGGTGGCCTGGATGCCGGCACGGATGATCTCGGTGGAATAGGCGCCGAGGTTGATCACCATGGCGAGCACAGCGGCCTGCCACTCGGTCATCTTGATGCCGAGCGCTGGCAGGCCGAAGAAAATGAAGAACAGCTGGACCAGAAAAGGCGTGTTGCGGATCACTTCGACGTAGAGGCCGAAGAGTCGGTCGAAGGGTGCGAGTTTCCAGGCACGACAGACTGCGCCAACAACGCCGAGACCAATGCCAAGAACGGCCCCGACAGCGGTCAGGGCGAGGGTAAAACCGGCGCCTGTTGCCAGCAGCCCGGCGTTTTCGAACACCGGGGTGAAATCGAATTGGTATGCCATCGCGAGTTCCCGAAGCAACGGATCAGAAGGACCTCCGGGGCGGGAATCACTCCGCCCCGGTGCACCGGAAGCTGCTTACAGATCCTTGGGCAGCGCAGCGTTGAGCCAGCGCTGGGAGATCTCGTTGAGTGCGCCATCCTGCTTGGCCTTGGCGATGATCGCGTTCACCTTGGCCGTCAGCGCGGTTTCGCCCTTGGCAACGCCGACGTAGCACGGCGAGTTCTTGATCAGGAACTTGGCGCTGAGGCGGCGCAGCTTGGTCATGTCATTGACCGCTGCGGCCACCACGTTGCCGGTGGCGATGAACTGCACCTGGCCGGTGAGGTAGGCCGAGATGGTCGAGTTGTTATCCTCGAAGCGCTTGATCGTCAGCGAGGCCGGTGCAATCTTGGTCAACTCGAGGTCTTCCACCGAGCCGCGGGTCACGCCGATCGTCTTGCCGGCCAGCTCTTCAGCCTTGGTCAGCTTGACGTCTTCCGGGCCGAACACGCCATTGAAGAAGGGGGCGTAGGCGTCGCTGAAGTCGATCACCTTCTCACGGTCGGGGTTCTTGCCCAGGCTGGAGATCACCAGATCGGCCTTGCCGGTGGTCAGATAGGGGATGCGGTTGGTGCTGGTGACCGGAATCAGCTCGACCTTGACGCCGAGTTCCTTGCCGATCAGCTTGGCCATGTCGATATCGTAGCCACGGGGCTGGAGGTCCGTGCCCACGCTGCCGAAGGGCGGGAAATCCTGCGGTACGGCGACGCGCAGTGTGCCGGCTTGCTGAATGCCTGCAAGTACATCGGCCTGCGCATCAGTGGTGCCGATCACGCTGGCAACGGCAACGCCGGCAACGAGGCCACACAGGCTGCGAAGGAAAGGGCGGCGGCTGGACTTCATGTGAAAACTCCTTGGGGTTGATGTGAGGAAAGGGTCAGAACTCGGGTGAATCGATGCCGACGCGACGTGCGGCGGCGCTGAGGTGTGCGCGCATTGCTGCACCGGCCGCGGCTGTATCGCCCGCCGAGATTGCAGCGATGATGCGGCGGTGTTCGTCGGCCGGCTCCCAGATCCCCGCGGGATCGGAAAAGGGCAGGCGCAGCGAGTGGCTGATCTGTTCGCTGAACTGGTTTGCAATGCTCGCCAGGCCAGGGTTGCCGCACAGCTCGGCAAGCAGCAGGTGAAACTGAAGGTCCCAGTCGGCGGCCATCACCAGGTCGCAGGCTTTGAGTGCATGTTCCATGCCGGTCTGTATCGCCTCGAGCTGCGCCAGCCCCTCGGCGTCGATATGGCGCGCGGCCAGGCTGGCCCAGGCCGGTTCGAGCACGGCACGGAACTCGATCAGGGCCTGGGGCGTCATGTTTGCGATACCACGTGGCGGGTGCGCAGGATCGGGGCGACTGCCGGCGGTGACGAACACGCCTTTTCCCGGTTGTGTGCGCACCAGCCCCAGTGCCTCGAGCGTGGAGATCGCTTCGCGCAGCGATGCACGGCTGATCGACAGCTGTTCGGCGAGCTCGCGCTGCGAGGGCAGGGCGCTGCCGTTGGGGAACTCCCGGTCGATGATGCGGCGCTGAAGCGCCTGGGCTGCGAGGTTGGCAATGCTTGGCATCGGGGTCTCTGAGGGTGATGGCCTGACTGGTCAGACCGGTTAGGCCAGTCTTAGCAGGAGCCGTGCCAGGTCCCGAACACCCCTTTTCTGCGCTGATTCATGCGGCTGAGACCGCCGCTAGGCGTTCTTATTGAGGTGCTTGCGCCCCGATTTGGGGATCGTGGGACGATGGAGGAACCACCATGGGGCGCGATCCGGGGCGGTGGTGTCAGAGAGCAGGCAGGGGCGAGGTCGTTCACGATGTTTGCGTTGCGGCTGGTTCAGGGACAACTTCACAAGGGCCATGATCCGATCCTGCTATTCTTGACGCTGACAAACCTATGGATGACAAGCATGAACAGTGGCCCTGCTCCTGGGTGCAATCGCTGCCGTGATATCGCAGCGCTCGACTTCTCATTCTCGATGGCATTTCAGCCGATCTACGACTTTGCCGCCGCTGATGTCTGGGGCTGGGAAGCGCTTGTTAGAGGCGTCAATGGGGAGGGGGCATTTTCGGTTCTGTCCAAGGTGACCGACGAAAATCGCTACGCCTTCGATCAGCAGTGCCGCATCCGCGCAATCGAGCTTGCCCACAGTCTCGGCATGCCCGGACGTCTGAGCATCAACTTTCTGCCCAACGCGGTGTATGAGCCGAAGGCCTGCATCCGCGCGACGGTCGAGGCCGCTGCACGGGTCGGCTTTCCGCTTGAGCGTCTGCAGTTCGAGATTACCGAGGTGGAGGAGGTGCGTGCTGATGGCCATCTGCGGCGCATCGTCGACGAGTACCGCGCGATGGGCATGGGCACGGCAGTGGATGACTTCGGTGCCGGCTACGCAGGCCTCAACCTGCTTATCCGCCTGCAGCCCGATGTGCTCAAGCTCGACATGGACCTGATCCGCAATATCGACAAGGATCGCGTGCGCCGAATCATCGTTGCCCACATGGTGTCGCTTGCGCGCGAGCTGCCATGCACCCTGATCGCCGAGGGCGTGGAAACGCTCGAAGAGGCGCGCTGCCTGCTTGATCTCGGTATCACGCTGCACCAGGGCTATCTGTACGCACGTCCCGCTTTCGAAGCGATTCCAAGGCCGGATCCGACTGTGCTGGCTGAACTCCTTGGTGCCTTTCCGGACGTAATCGGACTGCGCGCGCTGACATCCGCAGGTCTTGGGACGGATATCGGCAAGTGATCCGCCCCTGCCGATTGCCGATTTGGGCTACTCGCTGAAGGTCTGGGCGGGTTTCGTGTGGCGGCCCTTGCCAATCGGTGTCGGTCATGCACGCGGTTGGTGCTCATGCTGCGTTGCGCGAATCCGGATGGTGCATCAGCACCCGTGATTTTTGCGTCAGCCGAGCCGGAGCGTCGTGTTTCGCAGCGTTTCCGACGGTAGTTCGCCAAACATCGCCTTGTAGTCCGAGGCGAAGTGGGACAGGTGCCAGAATCCCCATTTTGCAGCCACGTCTGCGACCGAGGTCGACTCCGCAGTAGCCGCCTTGAGCGCTCTGCGCACGCCGTTCAGGCGCAGCGCCCGCAGGAAACTGACCGGGTTGAGGTTGAGCACGTCCTGAAAGCTGTATTGCAGGGTGCGCCGGGAAACCCGCAGTTCGGCACACAGGTCGGCGATGGTGAAGGGTTCCTCGATGTGCGCCTGCATGTACTCGCGGGTGCGCTCAACAACGAGTTGCCGGGCGCGGCATGAAGGGGTGGAGCGATTCTCGAGCGCGGGCTTGATGGTGGATAGCAGGCTTCCGTAGACGGCCTGTTCGAGTGCTTTGCGCATTGCCGCATGCTTGAGCATCTCGGGTGTGGCGCGCAGGCTCGAAATAACGGTTCCGAGGAAATCCCGCAGTACAGCGGCCTGCTCCGGCGAAGTTGGCAAAACCCGCTTGCCGTCGAGTTCCGCTTCGAGGTCGCGATGCTCGACCTGCAGCGCGTAGTTGTTCAGCGCCTTGGCATCGGCCGTTACCCCGAGAATCTCCTGCAATTTTGGCGTACGGAAGTCCATCTCTTCGCCGCCCTTGAGCGTAACGAACGAATTGATTTCGAGTATTTCGCCGCAATACCAGCCATTGCCGTCGATCTCCACCGGCACGCCGAAGGTCCGTGATCCCTCCCAGCTCTGACCAACTTCATGCACGGACTGATTGGTCCGCTCGCGGAAAATCTGCAGGCTCTCGAAACAGTACTCTTCGAAATGCCCTGAAAAAGCCCCTGCAGTGAGCTGGTCGTACTGCTGTGTCCAGTTCCTGAGGCAGGACGCGTGATCGTCGGCATCGTGCGTTGTGCGGCGCTGCGCACTGAAGGCTTCTTCTGCACCAGTGGAGGCGGTGGACATCACGAGTTCGGTACTCCGCGCGGGAGAAATGATTGACATTTAAAGCACCATTCGTGCCATGCCATTGACAAGGCGTCGGCCAACCGTCTGCAGTGCTGACGGCTAAGGCGAAGGCTGGAAGGCGGCGTGCGGTGAGGGCCTTGCCGCAATGCGGTCAAGGTGGGCAGGGCCCTGTTGCAAGGGCGCCAGCCGGTGTGACGTGAGCTGCGGGGGGACGGCTCGCCCACGATGAGCTCGCCGTCTGCGCGGACGGCTCGCCCACGATGAGCTCGCCGTCTGCGCGGACGGCGAGTGCAGGATGCTCCATGGTCAGTCTCTCTTCCTTGTGAATCAGGAATATTTATCGTTATATAAAGCAATGTGTTTTAAGACTAAACCGAATTTTCGCGCTTGAAAACCACTTTCTGTTCCTGGCCGACGTTTTCCCGGAATGCGCCATGATGGTGCGCTGCACTATCACTTTGGAGGCGTCGCGCCCGCATCATCAGCCGAATCGGGCCTTGCCGATTTCGGTTACCGGCCTGTTCCTGTCTCGTCCCAGAATCCGCTCACCCCGTCATTTTGATCTGGATCAAATCTGACGGTGATGAGAAGCGGGTCCGCCTGGTTGCAAAGACCGGTCGGGCAATACGAGAAACGCCGGCGATCACCAGGGTCCGTTCGCGAGACCGGGTTTGCCGGGTTGCAAGGAGCCCAGTCGTGGTTCGATATCGCGCCCTGAAGACCTGCGCGGCCGCATTGCTGATTGCCCTGTCGGGTGCATCCGCAAACGCCGAGCTGGCCGTCGAAATTCCCTCGGTGGAGAAGCTTGCGCCACCCGATCCCTACCGCATTTACCTGTCCGATATCGCGATCAGCCACATCGTCGATGGACGCCTGCATGTGCTCGACGGCAAGAGCATGAAGTACCTCGGCGTGATCGCTGCCGGCTACGCCGGGCAGGCCGTGCTGTCGCCCGATCGTAGCGAGGTGTATGTCGCCACTACCTACTATTCGCGGCTGTCCTCGGGCGAGCGCACCGATACGGTGGACATCCACGATGCGCAGACGCTGGTGAAGACCGGCGAGATCGTGATTCCGCCCATTCATGCGCAATCCCTGCATTACAAGGGCACCATCCGCACCTCCGCCGATGGGCGCTGGCTGTATGTGCTCAATGCCACGCCTGCGATCTCCGTGACGGTGGTCGATCTCAAGGCGCGCAGCGTGGTGTCGCAGATCGATCTGCCCGGCTGCTGGATCCTGCTGCCTGCCGAGTCGGTTTCCAACCGCTTCTCCACCATCTGTGGCGACGGCACCATGCTTACCGTAACGCTCGACGACAAGGGCCAGGCCGTCGATCAGCAGCGAAGCGCCAAGTTCTTCGACCCCGACGTCGACCCCATCTTCATCCACGGTGAGCAGGACGGCGACACCTATCGCTTCGTGTCCTACGGCGGTGATCTCTTCACGGCACACCTTGGCGCTGCGGTCGCCACTTTCGACCCCAAGTGGTCGCTGCTCACTGCTGCCGAACGCAAGGCGGGCTGGCGCCCTGGCGGCTACCAGTTGCTGGCACAGCACAACGCCAGCGGGCGCATTTTTGTCGGCATGCATGACGGTGCCAAGGTGGGCAGTCACAAGTTCCCGGCCAAGGAGATCTGGGGTTTCGATCTGAAGACGCAGAAGCGTGTGACACGGGCGCCGGGCAGCAACGCGATCGCACTGGCGGTGAGCAAAGGCGACAAGCCCCGGCTCTTTGCCTATGACGGTGTCACCGGTGCAATGGCGGCCTACGATGCCAGCGCTGCGCTGAAGCTAGTCGGCCGCATGGAAGGCGTCGGCGTGACGCCGACCATGATGGAGCTGCACTGATGGACGCCCTTGCCATCGACCCGGTGCTGGCGCGTGCCTGTGGCGCCGCACTGGCGGTCATCCTGATCGTGGGGGCGTGGCAGAAGCTGCGCGACCTGGTGGTGTTCGAGGCTTCGGTCGAGCTGTACCGGCTGCTGCCCGAATCGCTCGTGCCGCTGTTTGCCCGTCTCTTTCCCGTGCTTGAAGCGATGGCCGGCGTCGCGCTGCTGTTCGATGCGTCACGTCCGCTGGGTCTTGTACTCGGCGTCCTCGTGCTCGGAAGCGCAACGGCCGGCGTCGCAATCAACGTTGCCCGCGGTCACACCGAGATCGATTGCGGCTGCGGCGGTGCCGAAGGCCACACGCGCCTGTCCTGGCTGCTCGTGGCGCGCAATGCGGTGCTTCTGGGCCTGCTTGTGGTCGGTGCGCAACTCGGCACCGATCGCGGCCTGGTGTGGATCGACTACCTCTCCGTTGCCGGCGGCACCCTGATGCTGCTCACCCTTTACGCGGCAGCCAACCAGCTGCTCGCAAACCAACCCCATCTCGCCCAAATGAGGAGCGGATCATGAATGAAGCCCTGATGATTTCGAACGTCCTGTTGTGGATTGCGGTGCTTGCCGCACTGGTCGGACTGTTTGCCCTGGCGCGGCAGATCGGCGTGCTCTACGAGCGTGTTGCGCCGATGGGCGCGCTGATGCTCGATACCGGCCCGCAGGTGGGTGAGGCCGCACCGGTGTTCGATCTCCCGCACCTCACCAATAGCCGCGATCGCATCTCGCTCGGCCTGCCCGGTGACAAGAGCACCCTGCTGTTCTTCCTGTCACCGACCTGCCCGGTGTGCAAGAAGCTGCTGCCGATCCTGCGCTCGGCAAATCAGACCGAGCGCAGCTGGATGCGGGTGGTGCTGACCTCGGACGGCGAGCAGCCGGAACACCTCGCCTTCTACGACAAGGCCGGGCTGCAGGACTTCCCCTATGCGCTCTCGCGCGAGCTTGGCATTGCCTATCGAGTGGCAAAGCTCCCGTATGCGGTGCTGATCAATGAGCAGGGCCGGATCGCCGCCAAGGGGCTGGTCAACTCCCGCGAGCAACTCGAAAGCCTTTTCACCGCCAAGGAAATGGGTGTGGCCTCGGTACAGGCCTACCTCGATCAGCCGGGCAAGGCCTGATTCCGAAGAGACAAGGAGAACGCAAATGAAATGGCTGGATGAATTCTTCGAACGCAAGACGCGCAAGGTTGCGCAAAGCGCCTCCCGGCGCAGCGCATTGATCGGCATCGGCAAGCTGCTTGTCGGTTCGGCCTTCGTGCTGCCGGTGCTGCCTTTCGATCGCACGGCCCAGGCGGCAGGCGCCACCGCGTCCAAGAAGGCGGCGGGCAAGTTGCCGACCGATCAGGACTGCGAATACTGGCGCTACTGCGCACAGGACGGCTACCTGTGCAACTGCTGCGGTGGCACCGCGTCGAGCTGCCCACCCGGTACCGAGGCATCGAAGGTGTCGTGGATCGGTACCTGTCACAACCCTGAGGACGGCAAGGACTACCTCATCAGCTACAACGATTGCTGCGGCAAGACCTCCTGCGGGCGTTGCTTCTGCAACACCAACGAACGCGAGATGCCGGGTTACCGCATGGGCCTGCATAACGACATCAACTGGTGCATGGCCAACGACTCGACGATGTTCCACTGCACGATGGCCACCGTGGTCGGCCTGGCAGACGTCAAGAGCTGAGGGCGGACATGAACAGGCTGCTTGCGGCGGGTCGGACAGGCGTACTGGTTTGGGCCGCACTGCTGGGCGCTTCCCTCACAGCGGGTGCCGCGCACGCATCCGAAGCGGGCAAGGCGCGCTACCAGTACATCCTGAACTGTGCGGGTTGCCATCAGGCCGACGGCAGTGGCGCGAAGTCGGGCGGTGTTCCGACCATGCGCGGGCAGATCGGGCACTTCGCCAGCATCCCGGAAGGGCGCGACTTTCTGGTGAAAGTGCCCGGCACCTCGAACTCGGCGCTCAGCGATGCCGATATCGCCCGCATGCTGAACTGGATGTTGCAGGCATTTTCCGCAGAAACGCTGCCTGCCGACCTCGCGCCATACACCGAAGCCGAAGTGACCCGTTTGCGCAGTCAGCCGCTGAGTGATGTTAGCGCCGCCCGGCGCGCCATCGTCAGCAAGCTGGCGGCGCGTGGTGTTCGCATCGAGTAGGGGCCGGTGCAGATCGATTCTTCTTTTTACCTTGTAAGGACCGAGCAACATGGACAAAACGACAAGAAATCCGATGCGCCCTGCAGTGATGGCGCTGTTGATTGCAGGTTTGCTGGGCAGTGGCCTGAGCCATGCGGCCCCAACCGAAGCCGAAGTGGCCAGTCTGGGCAAGACGCTGACCCCGATCGGTGCCGAGGCGGGCAAGAACGCCGATGGCAGCATCCCGGCCTGGACCGGCGGCATGACGCAGGTACCGGCGGGCTGGAAGGCGGGCAGTGTCGATCCGTACAAGGATGACAAGCCGTTGTTCTCCATCGATGCCTCGAATGCGGACAAATATGCAGACAAGCTGTCGCCCGGCCAGCTCGCGCTGATCAAGGCTTACAAGGGCTATCGGATGGACGTCTACCCGAGCCGGCGCAGCTGTCCGGTGCCGGATGTGGTCGCCCAGCAGACGAAGAAGAACGCGAGTGCGGCGAAACTTGGTGCCGATGGGTGGCAACTCGAGCAGGTGCTCGGCGGCGGCATCCCGTTTGCCATCCCCAAGACCGGGGCCGAGGCGATGTGGAACTACAAGCTGCGCTATACCGGCACGGGGCGCAGGGCGCAGATCTCGGCCCTGTTGCCGGACAAGGATGGCGGTTACACGGAAAACAAGCAGTGGGCTTTTGAACTCTATCCGTTCAATGACCCGGCGGTCACCGGTCCGGCCGATGTCGAAGGGGTCGAGTCGATGCTGCTGTACGAGGTCCTGTCCCCCGCATCGCGTGCGGGTGAGGGCTATCTGATTCATGCCTACCTCGACAAGCCGCAGGACGCCTGGATCTACTTCCCCGGTCAGCGTCGCGTGCGCCGCTCGCCAACCTTCGCCTACGACAACCCGATTGCGGGTTTCGACAACCTGTATTTCGTGGACCAGATCAACGTCTTCACCGGCGCGCTCGACCGCTACGACTACAAGCTCGTCGGCAAGAAGGAGATGTTCGTTCCGTACAACTCCTACAAGCTGATCGACAAGAAGAACAAGTTCAAGGACATGGTCGGCCCGGACTACGTCAATCGGGACTTCATGCGCTACGAGCCGCACCGCGTATGGGTGGTCGAGGCCACGGTGAAAGCCGACAAGCGCCATTCCTTTGCCAAGCGCGTGTTCCACTTCGATGAGGACTCCTGGGCACTGCTGCAGGTCGACATGTACGACGCCAAGGGCAATCTGTGGCGGGTACAGGAGGGCAGCCTGTGGGCGGCGCCAGACGTCGGTGCCTGCATCACCTATGAAACCCAGATGTATGACCTCGTCGCCCGACGCTACGTGGTGGACAACTGGACGGCCGAAGGCGAAGTCATCGACCTGACCGCGGCGAAGGAGGGGCGTATCAACCAGGCCACCTTCAGCCCCGATCAGATGCGTCGCCGCGGCGAGCGCTGACCCGACCCCAGACTCAAGGAGACTTCCATGAAGACACAGACGATTTCACATCGTCGGGCGGCGTTCGCCCTCGCTCCCTCAACCCTTGCGCTCGCGGTGGCCGCGACATTGTGGGCACCAAGCAGTCATGCCTTTCGTTTCGGCTCGGAGGAAGGCCTGTCGGGCGCCTTTGACAGTACGGTGTCCTTCGGTGTGAGCGCCCGCACTTCGTCTGCGGGGTGCTCCACGCTGGGCAACGACAGCGGGGGGTGCAACAACGGCACTAACAACGATCTGTCGAGCGTCTACAACCTCGCAAATGGCACCGGCTACGCCAATGCCGACTTCAACTTCACCAACTTCGATGATGGCAACCTGAACTACAAGAAGGGCGATGTGTTCTCTGCGGCGCTGAAGGGCACGCACGATCTCGCCCTGAAGTACCCCGGCGGCTGGAGCGCGCTGGCACGCTTCACCTGGTTCAAGGACTTCAAGGCCGATGACACCCGCCGTACCGACGTCGCAGGCCAGGCGTCCGGCGACGTGACCCTGCTCGACGCCTGGGTGGCGAAGAGCTTCTCCATCGGCGACCAGTACGGCAAGGTCAAGTTCGGCAACCAGGTGATCTCGTGGGGCGAGGACATCTTCATCCTCGGTGGTGTAAACCAGATCAACGCGATCGACCTGCAGAAATTCCATGTGCCGGGCACGCAGTTGAAGGAGATCTTCATCCCGGCGCCGATGCTGTCGGGCTCTTTCGGTATCACCGAGTCCTTGGGCATGGAGGCCTACTACCAGTTTGGCTGGAACAGCTTCAAGTTCGACCCCTCCGGTACCTTCTTCTCGGCGGCCGACGTGCTGGGCAAGGGGCGGCGCGTCGCCTACCTGCCGACGTCGATCTGTAACGATTTTGGTATTCCGGGGCCCTGTGGAGACAGTTCCGGCCTGACCGACGCGCAGATGCTCGCCAACGGCACGGCAGTCCCCTATGTCGGCACCGAGAAGCCGCGTGACAGCGGCCAGTACGGGGTGAACTTCCGCTACAACGCGGAAGAGATCGATACCGAGTTTGCCTTCACCTATCAGCGCTACCACGACAAGCTGCCCTTCCTCGGTTTCACCGGCAATCGCAGTGGCGCGGTGACCGGCTATTACGTCGCCTACGGTGAGGACAAGGATCTCTACGCGATCTCGGCCAACACCAAGCTGCTTAACGTGGCGGTGGGCGCGGAGCTGTCCTACCGTCCGCGCGACAGCGTCGGTATCGACCCGACCGTACCCTTCGGCTCGATCTTCGGCGGCAGCTACGACAAGAACAGCGTGTACGACGTGGGCAGCCATCCGGGCTTTGTGGAAGAAGAGAAGTATCAGTTTCACCTGACCGGCTTCTACACCTTCTCGCACAACGACCCCCTGGGTGGTCTGGCCAAGGCCGTCGGCGCCAGCGATGGCTTCATTCTCACCGAAGCGGCCGTCACCCATTACCCGGGCCTCGACCGCAGCGGACGCACGCCTTACTTCCTGCCTGACTACTCGCTGCCGGACAAGACGTCGTGGGGCTACGTGTTCGAGATGGGCCTGAACTACCCCAACGCCTTTGGCAGCGGGGTGACGCTGACGCCGCAGATCGACTGGTATCACGACGTCTCGGGCACCAGCCCGAACGCGATTCCCTTTGTCGAGGGGCGCAAGGCGCTCACGCTTTCCTTGTTCGCGAACTACCGCGATGCGTGGAAGGGGGCCATCCAGTGGGTGAACTTCCATGGAGGCGGTGCCAACAACCTGATGCGTGATCGCGACTTCATTTCCGCGAGCATTTCCTACTCGTTCTGATGCGCAGTGCCGGGGCCGGCTGTATCCGGTCCGGCCCCGGACCAATGGACTCCCCAACATGATCGAGAAATCAGTCCTGGCCCTGCAGCATTTCTGCTTCAGGTTCCGTTTGCCGATCCTGCTTGCGCTGCTGGTGTTTACCGCGGTGATGGCGACCTTCGCTGCGCGGCTTCACATGAGCGCCGGCTTCGACAAGCAGCTGCCGCAGGACCACGAATACATTCAGACCTTCAACCAGTACCGCGAGGTGCTGTTCGGGGCCAACCGCATCATCGTCACGGTTGAGGCGAAGAGCGGCGACATCTGGAACGAGAAGGCGCTGACCAGACTGTACGACGTTACCCAGGCCCTGTTCTTCATGAAGGGGGTTGATCGGCGCACGGTGAGTTCGCTGTGGACGCCGAACACCCGGGCGGTACAGATCACCGAAGAAGGGATGAAGGCCGAAGACGTGATCGGCGGCGATGTCACGGTGAAGGCGCTGACGCCCGAGAACATCTCCGCGATCCGCGAGCGCACCATCATCGGTGGCTTTGTCGGCAGTCTGGTGGCGAATGATTCGTCATCGGCGATGGTAGTGGCCGAACTGGCCGACCCCGACCCCCAGACCGGCGAACGCCTCGACTATTTCGAGTTCAGCCAGCGTCTGGAAAAGGAGTTGCGCGCCGCCTTCTCGGATGACGATATCCGTATCCGCATCATCGGATTCGCCAAGCAGATGGGCGACATCTCCGAAGGCGCGACCAGCGTGATCGAGTTCTTTGCGCTCGCCTTCCTCCTCACCACCGCCGCCGTCTACTGGTATACGCGCTCGTGGCTGCTCACCTTCCTGCCACTTTCGTGCTCACTGGTGTCCGTGGTGTGGCAGTTCGGCACAATCACGCTGCTGGGCTTCGGGCTCGACCCGCTGGCCATTCTCGTGCCCTTCCTGGTGTTCGCCATTGGTGTGTCTCACGGCATCCAGCAGGTGAACTACATCGCCAAGGAGGTGATCAACGGCGCCGACGGCTATACCGCGGCCAGCCGCAGTTTCACCGGCTTGCTGGTGCCGGGCACGCTGGCACTGATCACGGCCTTCGTCGGCTTCGCCACCCTGGTGCTGGTGCCGATCCCGATGATCCGCGAGCTGGCGATCACGGCCTCGGTCGGGGTGGCGTACAAGATCGTCACCAACCTGATCATGCTGCCAGTGCTGGCAAGCTATTTCCGCTTCGACGATGCCTTCGTCCTTCGCGCCGGCAAGGTCGAACACCTGCGCAACCGCATGATGGCCTCGCTCGGCGTGCATATCGCCAGTCCGCGCAATGCCGCCATCGGCACCCTCGTGTGCGCACTGCTGATGGGCGTGGCAGTGTGGCAGAGCCAGGGCCGTCACGTTGGGCATGTGCTGCCAGGTGCGCCCGAGCTGCATGACGATTCGCGCTACAACCAGGACGTGGAAGCCGTCGTCGATCACTACAGCCTGGGCCTCGATCTGCTGACGGTGGTGGTGGAGACACCGGCTGACGGCTGTTACCGCCACGACGTCATGAGCCATGTGGACCGCCTGACCTGGCAGCTGGCCAATGTACCCGGCGTGCTCTCGGCGCAGTCGCTGCCGACGCTGGCCAAGCTTGCGGCCTCGGGGGTAAACGAGGGCAATCCGAAGTGGGCGGCGCTGCCGCTGGATGAGCTGACGATGGGCGAAGCGGTGCGTCAGGTGCCCGAGGGGCTGCGGCTGTTCAATGCCGACTGCACCGTGCTGCCGGTGAATCTCTACCTTTCGGACCACAAGGCGTCGACAATCGAAGGCGTGGTCGCCGCCGTAAAGCACTTCCGCGACACCCAGCCCTTCGACGGCGTCACCGTCAGGCTCGCCAGCGGCAACGCCGGGGTGCAGGCGGCAACCAACGAGATCGTCGAGCATTCCGAGTTGCCGATGATGCTCTACGTATACGCGACGATCCTGGTGCTGGTGTTCCTGGTGTACCGCGATTGGCGGGCCATGATCGCCTGTTGCGTGCCGCTCACCCTGGCCACCTTCCTCGGCTACTGGTTCATGAAGGAGCTCGACATCGGCCTGACCGTGGCGACCTTGCCGGTGATGGTGCTGGCGGTGGGGATCGGCGTCGATTACGCCTTCTACATCTATAACCGGCTGCAGATGCACATGGCCCATGGCGAGGACATCGTCACCGCCTTCAAGCAGGCCTTGCGCGAGATCGGCGTCGCCACCGTATTCACCGCTGTGACGCTGTCGATCGGGGTCGCCACCTGGTCTTTCTCCGCGCTCAAGTTCCAGGCCGACATGGGCATGCTGCTGACCTTCATGTTCATGATGAACATGATCATGGCCATCACGCTGCTCCCAGCGCTCGCGGTCACGATTGACATGCTGATTCCGCGCCGGGGGCCGGTGCGCGCCCCGCTGATGGCGCATTGAGGAGATTCACGATGAAGAAGTGTTTTCCATTGATGCGTCTGATCTGCGCGCTGCTGGTGATGGCGGCGCCCGGCACAGGCGTGCAGGCCGCAGATCCAGCCCCGGTGCCGGCCATGAAAGCCCGGCTGGCAGCAAAGGTCGCACTGACCGGCCTGGTGCGGGCCGGCGATGCGCTGGTGGCAACCGGTGCGTATGGCACCGTGGTGCGTTCCACCGACAACGGCCAGACCTGGCAGCAGGCCGAGGTGCCGGTGAGCACGCTGCTCACTGCGCTGCATTTCGTCGATGCCGAGCGCGGCTGGGCGGTGGGGCATGGCGGCGTGGTGCTGGCCACCACCGATGGCGGCGTCAAGTGGACCATGCAACAGCAGCTTGCAGACAAGCCGGTGCTGTTGTCGGTGCATTTCGTCTCTGCAGACAAAGGCTTCGCGGTCGGGGCGTACGGCAGCGCCTGGCGCACGGTCGATGGCGGTCGCAACTGGTCGCCGATGGTGGTCGGCAGCGGTCGCGACACCGACATGCACCTCAACCATATCTTCGCCACCCGGAACGGCGTGCTCTTCGCGACGGCCGAGTTCGGCCTCGCGTTTCGCTCTACCGACGGTGGCGACTCCTGGCATCCGCTCACGACCGGCGTCTCGGGTTCGCTGTGGAACGGGCTGGAAGGGGCGAACGGCGAGATCGTGCTGCTCGGCATGAGCGGCAGGGTGCTGGTCAGCGCCAATGGCGGCGACAGCTTTCAGGTGTTCGAGCATGACAGCGGGCAGTCGCTGAGCGCTGCGGTCGTCGATGCCAGTGGCGGCCTGATCGTGGTGGGTTCAGGTGGGCTGGTGCTGCGCGGGCGCGAACGTTTCGAGACCGAAATTCGTGCCGATCGTCAGAACCTAGCTGCGGTGGCGCTCGCGGCAGACGGCGGCCTGATTGTGGCCGGGCAACTCGGTGTAGAGCGCGTTGGCAGCGGGAACTGACAAGGAGAGGTGCAGATGTTGAATCGATTGATTGCCCTGCTGCGCGGGGATCTCGAAGCAGAGGCGACCGAAGCCGGCCCCTTCGAGCGGCGTCACATCGCCGTTGCGGCGCTGCTGCTCGAAGCCATGTACGTCGACCACAAGGCGAGTGCGGACGAGCATGCCGCGGTGATCCGCCTGCTGCGCGATCACTTTCACCTGCGTGGCGATACGGCCGCGCAACTGGTCAGGGTGGCTGACGAGCGTTTCGCCGAGGTTCTCGACGACTGGGAGTTTGGCGAGGCCGTGCGGACAGGCTTCAACCCGGCCGAGCGCCAGGAAATTCTGACCCTGCTGTGGGAGGTGGCGTATGCCGACGGCGTGCTTGCGGGCATGGAGCGCCGGCTGCTTAACAGATTGGCGCGTCAGCTCGATCTCGGGCTGCCGGCGATCGAGCAGGCCCGTGCGACCGCTGCTGCGCGTGGTGGCCTGATTCGCACAGGACCCGAGGACGACTGAGTCGTACCCGTTTAACCGCAGCATCATCAAAAACAACACCAGGAGACATGTGAATGGAACGATATCAAGGGCAGTTCATCAGTGAGGCCACCCGCCAGTTTCTGGCGCGACCGAAGCGCATGCTGATTGGCGCCGAATGGCTCGATGCCGAAAGTGGTGAAACGCTCGAGGTGATTGACCCCGCCAGCGGCCAGCCCTTTACGGCGGTGCCGGCCGGTGCGGCAGCGGATATCGACCGCGCGGTGGCGGCTGCCCGTCAGGCTTTCGAGTCTGGCGAGTGGTCGAGGATGCGTCCGGTTGACCGTGAGCGCCTGCTGCTGAAGTTTGCCGATCTGGTCGAGGCCAACGCGCAGGAACTCGCCGAGATCGAGGCGCTCGACAACGGCAAGCCGGTGTTGATGGCGCGTCACGTCGATGTGGCTCTTGCGATCGACTTCCTGCGCTACATGGCCGGGTGGGCGACCAAGATCGAAGGTTCGACCATGGATCTTTCGGTGCCGCTGATGCGCGAGCGCGAGCTGTTCGGCTTTACCCGGCGCGAGGCTGTCGGCGTGGTCGGTGCGATCATCCCGTGGAATTTTCCATTGTTGATGGCGGCGTGGAAGGTGGCGCCGGCGCTGACCTGCGGCTGCACCATGGTGCTCAAGCCTGCTGAGGAAACCCCGCTCACCGCGCTGCGCTTTGCCGAACTGGCGCTCGAGGCGGGCTATCCCCCCGGTGTGCTCAACGTGGTGACTGGCCACGGCCATACCGCCGGTGCGGCGCTGGCCGGACACAAGGGCATCGAAAAGGTCGCCTTTACCGGATCGACCGAGATTGGAAAGCTGGTCGGCAAGGCGGCGCTGGACAACATGACCCGGGTTTCGCTTGAGCTTGGTGGCAAGAGCCCGGTGATCGTGCTCGATGACGCCGATCCGGCGAAAGCGGCCGCAGGTGCCGCGCAGGCCATCTTCTTCAACCAGGGCCAGGTGTGTACAGCGGGTTCGCGCCTGTTCATCCACAAGAGCCGTTTTGACGAGGTGGTCGAAGGGCTGTCGGGCATCGCGTCGGCCATGAAGCTCGGGCCGGGTATCGATCCCTCGACCCAGGTCGGGCCGCTGGTCTCGGCCATTCAGCAGCAGCGCGTGCTCGGCTACATCCAGAGCGGATACGACGAGGGCGCACGGGCGGCCGTCGGCGGCGCAGCCGGTGGCGGCGAGGGCTACTTCGTCAAACCCACGGTGCTGGTCGATACGCGCGACGACATGAAGGTGGTGCGCGAGGAGATCTTCGGCCCGGTGGTGGTGGCGATGCCGTATGACGACCTGGACGAAGTCGCGCGTCGCGCCAACGATACGCCTTACGGCCTTGCCGCCAGCATCTGGTCCAACGACCTGTCACGCGTTCATCGCCTGATCCCCAGGATCAAGGCGGGCACGGTCTGGGTGAACTGCCACAACATCCTGGACAACGCGATGCCCTTCGGCGGTTACAAGCAGTCCGGCATCGGGCGCGAGATGGGGCGTGCAGTGCTCGACATGTACACCGAATCCAAGTCGGTGATCATGGCGCTCTGAGCAAACAGGTCATGGTGTTGCAGCCGGCTGTCGAAGCGCAGTTTTCGATGGCCGGCTGCAATCTTTTCCTGGTGCTGTTTTCAGGTGGCTTTTGCCTTCGGCGCATTGCCGAGGTGATCAAGCGGCAGTCTCGTGCTGCGTTTGAGTTCGGTCAGCGCGATATTCGATTTGACGCTGCGCACCCCGCCGATCCGCATCAGGCGGTGCAGCATGAAATCCGACAGTGCGGGCAGGCTCGGGGTCATGACCCGCAGCAGGTAGTCTGCCTCGCCACTGATGGCGAAGCATTCGAGCACTTCTTCCATGTCGCGAATTGCGTCGGTGAAGGCATCGGTGTGGACCTCGCCATGACGTTCCAGCGAAACGTTGACGAAAGCGGTCACCCCGAGACCGACTGCGGCCGGGCGCAGCAGCGCGACGTAGCGCTCGATGAATCCGGACTGCTCCAGTCGTTGCACCCGACGACTGACCTGTGAGGGTGACAGATGAATGCGTTCGGCGAGCACCGCATTGGACGCCTGGCCGTCGGTTTGCAGTTCGGACAGCAGTTGCAGGTCGTATTTGTCGAGGTCGATCATGGTTTGTGCAACTTATTGGGATTTGATGCACGAAATGTTCGTCGATCCCGTGTTTTGATGCAAACAATGCACGCATCGTGGGCGCGCAAGGGCCTACGATAAACCTGTTGCCCGTATCGCCGGGAGCCAAACCCGGCAATACGAATCAAAGCTGATAAAAGCAGGCCGGCGCGCTGTGGGCAGTGTGTCGGACCACAACAGGAGACACGCCCATGAACACGCTCACCGTGGCCTCAGCCACGCCGGTGACAGCGGTGAATCGCGACTACCGCCTTGCCGACAATCTCGAGGCCGTTCGCGGCCAGGTCTTCCTGACCGGTACCCAGGCGCTGGTGCGCCTGCCGCTGATGCAGGCCGCGCTTGACCGTGCTGCGGGACTGAACACCGGCGGCTTCATCAGCGGTTACCGCGGCTCGCCGCTCGGCGCCTACGACCAGCAGCTGTGGAAAGTGAAACCCCTGCTCGATGCAAATAGCATCCGCTTTCTGCCTGCCGTCAATGAGGAACTCGGGGCGACGGCCGTGCTCGGCTCGCAGCAGGTCGAGCGCGACGAAGAGCGTACCGTCGATGGCGTGTTTGCGATCTGGTACGGAAAGGGGCCGGGCGTGGACCGGGCCGGCGACGCACTGCGCCACGGCAATGCCTATGGTGCTTCGCCGCATGGCGGCGTGCTTGCGGTGATCGGTGACGATCATGGCTGCGTGTCGTCGTCGATGCCGCACCAGAGCGACTTCACCCTGCAGGCGTGGAGCCTGCCGGTGCTCAATCCGGCCTCGGTGGCGGAGATGATCGAGTTTGGTCTGTATGGCTGGGCACTGTCGCGCTTTTCCGGTTGCTGGGTAGGCTTGAAGGCGATCTCGGAGATGGTTGAGAGCGGCTCCACGGTGAATCTGGATGCGATCCGGGCCCGCTTCGAGGCGCCAGCGGACTACACGCCGCCAGAAGGCGGGCTGCACTATCGCTGGCCCGATCTGCCAAGCCTGGTGATCGAGCAGCGCCTCGCCGCCAAGCTCGACGCTGCGCGTCTTTTCGCACGCCACAACTCGATCGACCGCCTGCTGTGTCCGGCGACGTCGGCAGACGTCGGCATCGTGACCTGTGGCAAGGCGCACCTCGACCTGCTCGAAGCGCTGCGCCGACTCGGGCTTGGCATGGATGATCTGGAAGCCAATGGCATCCGCCTGTACAAGGTGGGGCAGAGCTTTCCGCTCGAGCCGGGGCGCATGCGTGCGTTTGCCGCCGGCCTGAAGGAAATCCTGGTGGTCGAGGAGAAGGGGCCTTTCGTCGAGCAGCAGATCAAGAACCTGTTCTATAACGACGACCCTGCGCGCCGACCGCAAGTGTTCGGCAAGACCGCGCAGTGCGGTGCGCCCTTGCTGTCCGCACTGGGCGAGTTGCGGCCGTCGCGGGTGATGCCGGTGCTGGCCGACTGGCTGGCACGCCATCGTCCCGTGCTCGATCGCCGCGAGCACGTCGAGGATTTCACCGCGCCGACCTTGCTGTCGAATGCGGCTGACGGGGTGCGCCGGGTGCCGTACTTCTGCTCCGGCTGTCCGCACAACACCTCGACCCGTGTGCCCGAGGGCTCGCATGCGCAGGCCGGCATCGGCTGCCACTTCATGGCCTCGTGGATGCCCGACCGCGAGACCACTGGCCTCATCCAGATGGGGGGCGAGGGTGTGGACTGGGTGGCGCATTCGGGCTTCACCCGCACCCCGCACGTGTTCCAGAACCTGGGTGACGGCACCTATTTTCACTCCGGCTTTCTCGCCATCCGCCAGGCGATTGCGGCGCGGACCAATGTCACCTACAAGATTCTCTACAACGACGCGGTGGCGATGACGGGCGGCCAGCCGGTAGACGGCACGGTCACGGTCGACGCCATCGCGCGTCAGGTCGAGGCCGAAGGCGCACGCAGGGTGGTGGTGGTCAGCGACGAGCCGGAGAAGTTCAAGGGACACGAAGGCCAGTTCCCGCGTGGCACGAGCTTTCATCACCGCAGCGAACTCGACACCGTGCAGCGCGAACTGCGCGAGGTGAAGGGCGTCAGTGTGCTGATCTACGATCAGACCTGCGCGGCCGAGAAGCGACGCCGGCGCAAGAAGAAGGCTTACCCGGATCCCGACCGCCGGCTGTTCATCAACGCAGCGGTGTGCGAAGGCTGTGGCGATTGCGGCAAGCAGTCCAACTGCCTGTCCATCGTGCCGCTGGATACCCCGCTGGGGCGCAAGCGCATGATCGACCAGTCCTCGTGCAACAAGGACTATTCCTGTGTCGAAGGCTTCTGCCCCAGCTTCGTGTCGGTGATCGGTGGCAAGGTGCGCAAGGCGGTCGGTGCCAGCTTCGACGAGGACAGGCTGCAGGCGCGGGTGGCGGCGCTTGCGCTGCCGGCGAAGCATGAATGGAGCGGCCCCTACGATCTGCTGGTGACGGGTGTCGGTGGCACCGGCGTCGTGACTGTGGGGGCGCTCGTCACCATGGCTGCGCACCTGGAGGGCAAGTCTGCGTCTGTGCTCGACTTCATGGGCTTCGCGCAGAAGGGCGGGCAGGTGCTGTCCTTCGTGCGCATGGCGACCGATCCCGGCGCGCTCAATCAGGTACGGATCGACACCCAGCAGGCCGATGCGGTGATTGCCTGCGATCTGGTGGTGGGAGCGAGCAACGATGCGCTGCAGACGATCAAGCATGGGCGCACCCGCGTCGTCGCCAATCTGCACGAGATCCAGACCGCGAAGTTCGTGCTCGATCCCGAGGCCGACCTTCATGTTGAGGCGCTGCTGGAAAAGATCCGTTATGCCGCAGGCGCGGCACAGCTCAGTACCTGTGATGCACAGGCGCTATCGGTGCGCATGCTCGGCGACACGATAGGCGCGAACATCCTGCTGCTCGGATTCGCTTGGCAGCAGGGGCTGGTGCCGGTTTCGCTCGAGGCGCTGGGGCGCGCGATCGAGCTCAACGGGGTGGCGGTGGCCACCAATCTCACCGCATTCAGCCTCGGGCGCCTCGCCGCGGGCGATCCGCAAGGGCTGGCCGCGCTTGCCGGCACGATGCCCGATTCCGCTGAGCAGCCCGACGAGGGGCAGGGCGAATCCCTGGCGGCACTGGTCGATGCACGGGTCGCGATGCTCACCGCGTATCAGAGTGCGGCCTATGCCACTCAGTACCGAGCGCTGGTGGACGAGGTCGAACGGGCCGAGCGCAAGCTCGTGGGCGAGCTTGGCGTGCTGCGCTTGAGCCCGGTGGTGGCGCGTGTCCATGCACGCTTGCTGGCGATAAAGGATGAGTACGAAGTTGCGCGGCTGTTTACCGACGGGCAGTTCGATGCATCGCTGAACGAGCAGTTCGAGGGTGACTTCAGTCTGCAGTTTCACATGGCGCCGCCGCTGCTGTCGCGTCCCGGCCCCAGCGGGCGTCCGCGCAAGCTCACCTTCGGCCCGCGTCTGATGCCGCTCCTCAGGCTGCTGGCACGGGCCAAAGTCGTGCGTGGCACGGTGCTCGACATCTTCGGACGCAGCGAGGAGCGTCGCATGGAGCGCGAACTGGCTGCGGACTACGCCCGGACCATCCGTGCGCTGCTGCCGCGGCTCACGAGCGTGAACATGTCGCAGGCGATCGAGCTGGCAGGTCTGGCCGACGGTATTCGAGGCTTCGGCCCGGTGAAGCTTGCGAACCTGCGCCGCATCAAGCAGCAGGAGCGCACGCTCGTGCATGAGCTGGGTCTCGATTTCGTGGCCGGTCCGACGGTTTCGCACCTGTGCGAGCCGTTCCGCGGGCGTGCTGCACTGCAGGCGATTTCGGTCGTAAAGGCACCTTGATCTACCCGCAAAGGCGGCGAGCGTTTATCCTTCCGTGCTGGCGTGGCGATCAGACCGGTGTGTCCGGGGTGATCTGCTGCGGGTGCGCAGGGCCGTGGCGCTGCTGCAAGCCTGTTGATCAACGACAACGAGAGAACGAGAGACATGACCGAACGCGTGAACTGCGGGCGCCTGCAGGTGGCTGCCAAGCTCAAGACATTCATCGAAACCGAAGCTCTGCCGGGTACCGGCGTCGATGTAGCCGCCTTCTGGGCCGGATTTGATGCGCTGGTGCATGATCTTGCGCCGAAAAATCGTGCCCTGCTCGCCGAACGCGACCGTTTGCAGACCGAACTGGACAACTGGCATCGCGAACATCCGGGTCCGATCGAAGACATGGGGGGGTATCGTGCCTTCCTGACGTCGATCGGCTATCTGCTGCCGCCCCCGGCTGAGGTCAGCGTCGATACCGCCAACGTGGACAGCGAAATCACCTCGCAGGCCGGCCCGCAACTGGTGGTGCCGGTGATGAACGCACGTTATGCGCTCAATGCCGCCAACGCACGCTGGGGTTCGCTGTACGACGCCCTCTACGGCACCGATGCCATCGCCCAGACCGACGGCGCAGAGATCACCAAGGGCTACAACCCGGTTCGCGGCGCCAAGGTCATCGCTTTCGCGCGCCAGGTGCTTGATCAGGCCGCGCCGCTGGCCGGTGCTTCGCATGCCGATGCCGCCGCTTACGCCGTCGTCGATGGCAAGCTCGCGGTCAAGCTCGCGAACGGCAGCACCGTCGGCCTGCAGCAAGCCGAGAAGTTCGTCGGTTTCGTCGGTGAGGCCACTGCGCCCACGGCCGTGCTGCTCAAGAACAACGGCATGCATATCGAAGTCCAGATCGATCGTGAAGGCATGATCGGCAAGACCGATGCGGCCGGCATCAACGACCTGCTGATGGAAGCCGCACTGTCGACCATCATGGACTGCGAGGACTCGATCGCTGCGGTCGACGCTGAAGACAAGGTAGTGGTGTATCGCAACTGGCTGGGCCTGATGCAGGGTACGCTGACCGAAGAAGTGGCCAAGGGCGACAAGACCATCGTCCGCCGTCTCAACGCCGATCGCGAATACACCGCTGCAGACGGCGGCGCGCTGCGTCTGCATGGCCGTGCGCTGCTGTTCATCCGCAACGTCGGTCATCTGATGACCAACCCGGCCATCATCGATGGCGAAGGCCACGAGATTCCGGAAGGCATTCTGGATGGCGTCGTCACCACCCTGATTTCGCTGCACGACCGTGAGCGCAAGGGCAACTCGCGCACCGGCAGCATGTACATCGTCAAGCCCAAGATGCACGGGCCGGTCGAAGTCGCGTTTGCCGACGAGCTGTTTGGACGTGTCGAGGACCTGCTCGGCCTGCCGCGCTACACCATGAAGATGGGCATCATGGATGAGGAGCGTCGCACCAGTATCAACCTCAAGGCCTGTATCGCCGCGGCCAGCCATCGCGTGGCCTTCATCAACACCGGCTTCCTCGACCGCACCGGCGACGAGATGCACACCGCGATGGAAGCGGGCCCGATGATGCGCAAGGGCGACATGAAGTCCTCGGCCTGGATTCAGGCGTATGAGCGCAGCAACGTGCTGGTCGGCCTGGCCTGCGGCCTGCGCGGCAAGGCCCAGATCGGCAAGGGCATGTGGGCGATGCCCGACCTGATGGCCGCGATGCTTGAACAGAAGATCGGCCATCCGAAGGCCGGTGCCAACACCGCCTGGGTGCCGTCGCCGACCGCCGCCGTGCTGCATGCGCTGCACTACCACCAGGTCAATGTTCAGGCCGTGCAGCAGGAACTGGAAAAGATCGATCTCGATGCCGAGTACGACAGCCTGCTGGACGGTCTGCTGACCGTACCGGTGGTTGCGGAAGCAAAGTGGTCGGCGGAAGAGCGCCAGCAGGAACTCGACAACAATTGTCAGGGCATCCTGGGTTATGTGGTGCGCTGGGTGGAGCAGGGCGTGGGTTGCTCCAAGGTGCCGGATATCAACAACGTCGGCCTGATGGAAGATCGTGCGACGCTGCGCATCTCCAGCCAGCACATCGCCAACTGGCTGCGTCATGGCGTGGTGCAGCCGGCGGAAGTCGAGGAAACCCTGCGCCGTATGGCTGCGGTGGTGGACGGCCAGAATGCCGGCGATCCCGCCTATCGCCCGATGGCGCCGGATTTTGCGGCCTCGGTTGCATTCCGTGCCGCACGCGACCTGATCTTTGAAGGTTGCGTGCAGCCCAGCGGTTACACCGAGCCGCTGCTGCATCACTACCGTCAGGTGTTCAAGGCCACGCACTAAGCGGCACTGAGCCGGAAGACGGCAAAGCCGGCCCGTGTGGCCGGCTTTTTTGCGCCATGCGACGGACGATCCGGCGGCATCCGGGCCGGGCGTGATAGCCTTGAACCCACGCCAGAATGCCAGATTCGCCAGAAAATGACCCTGCCTGCCGACGTTCGCTTCCCTTCCATCGACGGATTGCGCGCCTTCGAGGCCGCGGCGCGGCTGGGCAGCTTCGAGCGCGCGGCCGACGAGCTCAACGTGACGGCGAGCGCGGTGAGCAAGCGCGTGTCTACGGTCGAGGATTTGCTCGGTGCGAGCCTGCTGGTCCGTGGCGGCAAGGTGCTCGGGCTCAGTGCGCTGGGCAAGGAGTATCTGGAGCAGGTGCGGGCGGCGCTCGGCCTGCTCGCTGCCGTGCCCTTGCACCGGCGTGCCTCGCAGCGTGTCGAGCGTTTGCGCGTGTGCGCGCCGCCGACGTTTGCGCGACAGATTCTGGTGCCCGCGCTGGCGTCCTTCACCCGTGCCCAGCCGCAGATTGAACTCGAAATTGTGCTTAGCGTGCCCTACCTCGATCAGGGCGCAGACGATGCCCAGATCGAGGTGCGTCATGGCGACCTTGCGGCCCATGGCGGCGATGTGCTGATGCAGGACAGGGTCGTGCCGCTGGCATCGCCGTCGCTGCTGAGCACGCATGGACCGCTGAGCGCTGCGGCCGACCTCGCCGGTTTGCCCCTGTTGCGCACGCCGCTGGAACCCTGGGCGCCGCTGTTCGATGTCGCTGGCCTGGGGCGTCTTGAAGAACCGGCAGTCGGGCCGCGTCTGGTCGATCTGGGCCTGCTGCTGGAGGCCGCGGCGAGCGGGCACGGGGTTGCGCCGGGGCGGCCGTCGCTGGCGCGGCAATGGTTGCGCAGTGGCGCTCTGCTGCCGTTGTTCGGGATTCAGGCCGAAGCGCGCACCCAGTACTACATCGCCACCGCGTCGCCGCAGGGGCCGGCTTCGGTTTTTGCAGACTGGCTGCGCGAGGTGTGTGCTGCAGCAGCGCAGGAAGGAGCGGAACTTCTTTCCCGTCGCAGCTGAAAATCCTTCCGACCGCCGCGAGCGTTTCCGGGCGACGATCAAGGCCTGACAGTTTCAGCCCACCAAATCCAGAAAAATATCCGGAGACCCGCATATGCCCGTGATCACCTGCATCGAAGACCTGCGACGACTTGCCGAAAAGCGCGTGCCGCGCATGTTCTACGATTACGCCGACTCCGGCTCGTGGACCGAGAGCACCTACCGCGCCAACGAATCCGATTTTCAGCCGATCAAGTTGCGCCAGCGTGTGGCGGTCAACATGGAAGGTCGCAGTCTGCGCACGAAGATGGTCGGGCAGGACGTCGCCATGCCGGTGGCGATCGCGCCCACCGGGCTGACGGGCATGCAGCACGCCGACGGAGAGATCCTGGCGGCGCGTGCCGCAGAGAAGTTCGGCGTGCCCTTCACCCTGTCGACGATGAGCATCTGCTCGATCGAGGACATTGCTGCGCATACGACTTCGCCATTCTGGTTTCAGGTGTACATGATGCGCGACCGCGATTTCATCGTCCGCCTCATCGAGCGCGCACGTGCGGCAAAGTGCTCAGCCCTGATGCTCACACTTGACCTGCAGATCCTCGGCCAGCGTCACAAGGACCTCAAGAACGGTCTTTCAGCACCGCCGCGTCCGACCATCCCGAACATGATCAATCTCGCGACCAAGCCGCGCTGGTGTCTCGGCATGCTCGGTACGAAGCGTCGGAGTTTCGGCAACATCGTCGGTCATGCCAAGGGCGTGGGCGACATGTCCTCGCTGTCGAGCTGGACCGCCGAGCAGTTCGACCCCGCACTGAGCTGGGCCGACGTCGCGTGGGTCAAGAAGCAGTGGGGTGGCAAGCTGATCCTGAAAGGGATCATGGACGAAGAAGACGCGCGCCGCGCCGCCGACAGCGGCGCGGATGCGCTGATCGTCTCCAACCACGGCGGCCGTCAGCTCGACGGTGCACCGTCGTCGATTCATGCCCTGCCGGGCATCGTCGAGGCCGTGGGTGACCGCATCGAGGTGTGGATGGACGGCGGCATCCGCAGCGGGCAGGACGTACTGAAAGCGGTCGCGCTCGGCGCGAAGGGCACGCTGATCGGTCGTCCCTTTCTCTACGGACTTGGTGCCATGGGGGAGGCCGGCGTGAGCAAATGCCTGGAACTCATCGCCAACGAGATGGATATCAGCATGGCATTCTGCGGCCACACCGACATTCGCAATGTCGGGCGTGATGTGTTGATTCCGGGGACGTATCCGCGGGGCGCGTGACGCCGCCGGTGGTCTGCTGTCGAGGCGCTGCGGTTTGCGCGCTCCGTCGGGCGGGCAGTCGGTGTCCGATGTTCGCGAAACACAACGCGACATGAAAAAAGAGGGCGCCCCGTTGGGGCGCCCTCTTTCAATCTGGCGCAGCTGCAATTACCAGAGCTGCCACCACGGCCGGTCGTCTGCCGGGCCGCCCGAGTAATACACGCTGTTGGGGAAGTTCTTGCGCATCACGCGGTTGGCGTCATCGCGCAGGTCGGTCATGCCCAGGGCGTCGTAGCTCTTGACCATCAGGAACAGAGCCTCTTCGTTCGCAGGTGCGCGCGGATAGGTCGTGATGGCGGCCTGGGCGCGGTTTGCTGCGGCGATATAGGCGCCACGGTTGTAGTAGTAGCGCGCGACGTGCACTTCATGGGACGCCAGCGCGTTTACCAGATATTGCATGCGCTGACGGGCGTCTTCCGCGTAGCGGCTCTCCGGGAAGCGGGTAACGAGGTCGTTGAACGTGTCGAAGGCTTCGCGCGCGCCGCGCGGGTCACGTTCGGACATGTCCTGGTTGGAGAAGCCGGCGAAGATCCCGAGATCTTCGTTGAAGTTGACCAGACCCTTCAGGTAATAGACGTAATCGACGTTGGGGTGGTTGGGGTGCAGCTTGATGAAACGGTCGGCCGCAGCCAGGGCCAGGGCCGATTCGTTGGACTTGTAATAGGCGTAGGCAGACTCGATCTGCGCCTGCTGGGCAAAGCGACCGTAGGGGTAACGAGCCTCTAGCTTCTCGAACATCTTGATGGCCTGGTCGTAGCCGCCCTCAGACATTGAAGCCTTGGCTTCGGAATACAGCTTTTGTGCACTCCAGCCTGCCGTTTCGTCGATCTGCTCCGGCAGCAGACCGCAGCCGCCAAGCAGTAAGGCGCCGATCAGGGCAGCATTTCCCGCTAAACTTCCGAAGGTGAACCTGGACATCGATAACACTCGCGTGAATGAACTGAAAGATTATAGCCTAGCGGAAGCCGCCGACTCGCGCACCGAAGTGATGATTCCGCGGGATTTTGCCGGCATGAGGATCGATCAGGCCCTCGCCAGGCTGTTTCCCGAGCACTCCCGCAGCCGCCTGCAGGCGTGGTTGCGGGATGGACGCATCCTTGTTGATGGCGGTTCGCCCGATGCAAAGCACAAGGTGTGGGGGGGCGAGCGTCTGGTGATCGAGCCAGCGCCCGAGCCGCAGGCGAGTGCCGAAGCCGCCGAGGACATCCCCCTGCATATCGTCTTCGAGGACGAGGCCCTGCTGGTGATCGACAAGCCGGCCGGACTCGTCGTCCATCCCGGCAGTGGAAACTGGAGCGGTACCCTGCTCAATGCGCTGCTGCATCATGCTCCGGCGCTGGCGGGCATCCCGCGGGCGGGCATCGTGCATCGGCTGGACAAGGACACCAGCGGTCTGCTGGTGGTCGCCAAGACACTAGAGGCGCAGACCGACCTGATTCGCCAGTTGCAGGCGCGCACGGTGAAACGCCACTATCTTGCGCTGGTTCATGGCGGGGTGAAGGGGCCGGGAGAGGTGGATGCGCCAATTGCGCGCCATCCGACCCAGCGCACCAGAATGGCTGTTGTGGGCGGTGGACGTCAGGCGCTGACCCGCTACGTCGTGCGTGAGCGTCTGGCGCGCACGACGCTGGTCGAGTGCAGGCTAGAAACCGGGCGCACACACCAGATTCGGGTGCACATGGCGCACATCGGACATCCGCTGGTCGGCGACCCGGTCTATGGCCTCAAACGCAGTGCCGATCCATTGCTTGACGCTTTTTCGCGCCAGGCCCTGCATGCATTCCGGCTCGGTTTGGTGCATCCTGCGTCAGGGGATGAGATGGCATGGTTCGCGCCGCTTCCTGATGATTTTTCTGTGCTGTTGCACAGCCTTGGAGGGAGTTTCAAACCATGACCCGTTCCTTGATCGTGCCCGACTGGCCTGCGCCGGGGAATGTGAAGGCACTGGTAACGACGCGTGCGGGCGGCGTCAGTGCTGCACCCTATGACAGCCTGAATCTCGGCGCCCATGTTGGCGACGACGCGCAGGCCGTGGCCGAAAACCGGGCGCGGCTGAAGCGTCTGTTGCCTGCTGAGCCTGCTTGGCTGGATCAGGTGCACGGCACGCGTGTCATCGACCTCGACAATCTGCCGCCCGAACCGAAGGGCGATGCGGCGCTGACGCGGCTTGAGAGACGGGTTTGCGCCGTGATGACGGCGGACTGTCTGCCAGTGCTGTTCTGCGATGATACCGGCACCGTTGTTGCGGCCGCACATGCGGGCTGGCGCGGACTGGTGTCGGGTGTGCTGGAGGCAACTGTCGCCAGCATGACGGTGCGGCCCGACTGTGTGCTGGCCTGGTTGGGGCCGGCGATCGGGCCGGGTGCCTTCGAGGTCGGCGACGAGGTACGGGAAGCGTTTCTGGCGCGCGATCGCGGCGCAGCAGAGGCTTTCATCAACAATGGCCAGCCCGGAAAGTGGCTGGCCGACCTCTACATGCTTGCGCGACGACGTCTGGTGCGAGCCGGTGTTGCCCGGATCTATGGCGGGGGCCTTTGTACCTGGACCGACCGTGAGCGTTTCTATTCCTATCGCCGTGATGGCGTTACCGGTCGCTTCGCATCCATGATCTGGCTTGGAGACGGGGGCAGATGACGCGCTGCAGCGTCGTGTCACGCATATTGGCTATTGCTCGGCGCTCGAATCATCTCTATCGTTGAGGTCCTCAGCGGCCTCGCGCTCCCGTTGGCGCCGACGTCGGGCAGGTGTGCCGAACAGCCACACGAAAAGCGCCATTGGAGCGAGTCCGTAAAATACGAATGTCAGCACGCCGCCAACCACTGTGTCATCGGAAATGGCGGCGAGAAGTGCGACGTAAAACCAGGCGATTGCGATCAGGTACATGGCGGGATTCTACCCGTGTGACCGGGCTCAGTCGTTAAACTGGTGCTGGATCTGACCGGTTGGGCTCTCGCGGCAACGCAGTGCCTGCCGAAGCCTAAGGAGGGGCTGATGTCCGACTCGAATGACAAGCAGGCGCCTGCCGCCATGCAGGCAATGTTGCTGGCGGGGCAGACCATGGCAACGACTTTTTTCGACATGGTCGCCAAACAGCATGCTGCGATGCAGGACTCGTCGGGTGTGGCTGCGCCGCAGCTGCCACTGCCGGAGTCCGAAGCCCTCAAGCGAATGCAGGAGGAGTTTGCGTCCAAGCACGTCGCGCTGTGGTCTTCCTTGCTGGGGAGCAAGCCGGGCGAGGCGCGAGAGCAGGTTGCACAGCCCGAGCCCGGAGATCGCCGTTTCAACGCGCCGGAATGGACGGAAAGTCCAGTCTTTGACTACGTGCGTCAGGCCTATCTGGTCAATGCCGGCTTTCTGAAGCAGGTTGCCGACGAGATGCCGATCTCGGACGGTCGAGCAAAGTCCCGCATTCAATTTCTCACCCGGCAGTACATCGACGCGCTGGCGCCGAGCAATTTCGCCGCGACCAACCCCGAGTTCATCAAGGCCGCGGTTGAAAGCAAGGGTGACAGCATTACCCAGGGCATCCGCAATCTCATCGATGATCTTGAGAAGGGCCGGATTTCGATGACAGATGACGGCGCTTTCGAGGTCGGGCGCAACCTGGCGGTGTCGCCCGGTGCGGTGGTCTTCGAGAACGATCTCATGCAGCTCATTCAGTACGCGCCGCTCACCGAGAAGGTCGGGCAGGTACCGCTGCTGATCGTGCCGCCCTGCATCAACAAGTTCTACATCATGGACCTCCAGCCGGAGAACTCCCTGGTGCGCTTCATTGTGGAGCAGGGCGTCACGGTATTCCTAGTGTCGTGGAAGAACGCCGGGGCTGCCCAGTCCAAATGCAACTGGGACGACTACCTGGAGATGGGGCCGATTGCCGCACTCGAAGTCGTGCGTTCGATCACCCGTACAAAAAAACCCAACGTCCTGGGGTTCTGCGTGGGGGGCACAATCCTGACCTCGGCGATTGCAGTGCTGAAGGCGCGCGGCGAAGATCCGGTCTCCAGCCTCACGCTGATGACCACGCTGCTCGATTTCGCCGATGCCGGCGAGCTGGGCTGTCTGGTGGACGAGGCGAGCGTGACTGCGCGCGAAGCTGCAATCGGAAAAGGCGGTCTGCTCAAGGGGCAGGAGCTGGCGAACGTGTTCTCTTTCCTGCGGGCGAATGACCTTGTGTGGCAGTACGTGGTCGGCAACTACCTCAAAGGTAAGAAGCCACAGGCTTTCGACCTGCTCTACTGGAACTCGGACTCGACCAACCTGCCGGGGCCGTTCCTGACCTGGTACCTGCGCAACATGTACCTCGAAAACAACCTGCGCGTGCCGGGCAAACTCAAGATGCTTGGGCAGAAGGTCGATCTTGGCAAGGTGGATGTGCCCGCCTACCTGATGGCGGCGCGTGAGGATCACATCGTGCCGTGGGCGAGTGCCTACCTCGGGCGCAATCTCCTTGGCGGCGACACGACTTTCGTTCTCGGCGCAAGCGGTCACATCGCCGGTGCCATCAACCCGGCGACCAAGAATCGTCGCAGCTACTGGACGAGCGCATCGTCTGCCGCAGATCCGGAAGAATGGCTTGGCGCGGCGGAAGAGCACAAGGGAAGCTGGTGGCTGCACTGGGCGGAATGGCTCAAGAGCTTCAGCGGCAAGCAGGTCGCGGCGCGCGGACGTCTTGGCAGCACGAAGTTCGAGCCGATCGAGCCCGCACCGGGGCGTTACGTAAAAGAAAAATCCTGATACAGACTACGGTGTAGTTTGAGTCAACGGTTGCTTGCGGATCGGGCGGGGCCGCTTGCAGCACAAATTGAACCCCCCCGGCACATCCGATTGGGAGAGGAGGAACAATATGTCTAGAGTTGCACTGGTTACCGGGGGCATGGGTGGGCTTGGCGAAGCCGTTTGCATCAAGCTGGCAGCGCTGGGCTACAAGGTGGTGACGACTCACTCGCCGGGTAACACCAAGGCTGAGGAGTGGCTCGCATCGATGAACAAGATGGGCTACGGCTTCAGGGCCTTTGCATGCGACGTTGCAGATTTCGATTCCTGCAAGGCGTGCGTGGAGCAGGTCACCAAGGAAGTGGGCCCCGTCGATGTTCTGGTGAACAACGCCGGCATCACGCGCGACATGACTTTCAAGAAAATGAACAAGGCCGACTGGGATGCGGTGATCAGCACCAACCTCGACTCCGTGTTCAACATGACCAAGCAGGTCATGGAAGGCATGCTCGAGCGCAAGTGGGGACGTGTGATCAATGTGTCCTCGGTAAATGGTCAGAAAGGCGCATTCGGCCAGACCAACTATTCGGCCGCCAAGGCCGGCATGCACGGCTTCACAAAGGCGCTGGCGCTTGAAGTTGCGCGTAGCGGGGTGACGGTCAACACCATTTCGCCGGGCTATATCGGCACCAAGATGGTGATGGCGATTCCGCAGGAGATTCTCGACTCGAAGATCCTGCCCCAGATTCCGGTGGCCCGTCTGGGCAAGCCGGAAGAGATTGCAGGTCTGGTTGCCTACCTTTCTTCCGAGGAGGCGGCATTCGTGACGGGGGCCAATATCTCGATCAACGGCGGTCAGCACATGTTCTGAGCGGTCTTTGCCGCGATATGGACGGCCTGTCCCGGGAGGGGCAGGCCGTTTTTTCTTGCCCTATTGCAACGCAGCATTTCTGCAAGAGTGCGTTTATACTGTTGGTGTTATGTGGCTGACGCGCTGCCGCAAGACAGGTGTGGGCAGAGGCGGCATCAGGCTGCGCTGTCCGAAAACGATAACTCGATGCAGAAGGATTCGATGATGTCTCAGAAAATTGCACTCGTTACGGGCGCTATGGGCGGCCTCGGTACCGCAATTTGCCAATCCCTCGCAAATGGTGGGATGAAGGTTGTCGCCAACTGCCTGCCTGCTTTTCCCCAGAAAGATGAGTGGCTGATGCAGCAGAAGGAGCTGGGCTTCGATTTCGTGGCAGCTGAGGGCGACGTCTCCGACTATGAGTCGTGCAAGGCCATGGTTGCAAAGATCGAGGCTGAAGTGGGTCCGATCGACGTCCTCGTGAACAACGCCGGCATCACCCGCGACAAGTTCTTCCCGAAGATGGAGAAGGGCCAGTGGGATGCGGTGATCAACACCAACCTCAACAGCCTTTTCAACGTCACCCATCACATTTCGCCGAAGATGGCTGAGCGTGGCTGGGGCCGTATCATCAACATCTCCTCGGTTAACGGTGTCAAGGGTCAGGCGGGTCAGGCCAACTACTCCACGGCCAAGGCCGGTGTACTGGGCTTCACCAAGGCTCTGGCGTCCGAGCTGGCAACCAAGGGGGTGACCGTCAACGCGATCGCCCCGGGTTATATCGGTACCGACATGGTCATGGCAATCCGTGACGACATCCGTCAGGGCATCATCGACACCGTGCCGATGAAGCGTCTGGGCAAGCCGGAAGAGATCGGCGGGCTGTGCGCCTACCTGTCGTCCGAGCTGGCCGGGTACATCACCGGCGCGACGATCAATATCAACGGCGGCCTGCACATGTGCTGATGCCGCATCCGTGGATATTGCGGATTTGCGTAACCCCGTCCTGTGGCGGGGTTTTTCTTTTCGCAGCGCGGTATAATTTCAAAGACAAGTTAGAGCGGAACCCACCGCCGCCGAGGAGGACTTCACCATGGCCGACAAATCGCGCCTGATCAAGAAATACCCGAACCGTCGTCTGTACGACACCCGGACCAGTTCCTACATCACCCTGTCGGACGTGAAGGAGCTCGTGCTAGGAAACGAAGATTTCCAGGTGGTGGACGCCAAAACGGGCGACGACCTGACGCGCAGCATCCTGCTGCAGATCATCCTCGAGGAAGAGGCCGGTGGTGCGCCGATGTTCACCAGCGACCTGCTCTCGCACATGATCCGCTTCTACGGCAATGCGATGCAGGGCATGATGGGCAAGTACCTTGAGAACAACATCAAGGCCTTCACCGACATGCAGGGCAAGCTCCAGGAGCAGGCCCGCGGCATCTATGGCGAGAACAGCCCGATCAGCCAGGATCTCTGGGCCCAGTTCCTGAATTTTCAGGGGCCGGCGCTGCAGAGCATGATGGGCACCTACGTCGAGCAATCGAAGAAGATGTTCCAGCAGATGCAGGATCAGGTCGAGAGCCAGACGCGCAACATGTTTACCGGCTTCCAGTTTCCGGCCTATACACCGCCGACGGCGGAAGACAAGGCAGAAAACGCCGAACCCGACGTCAAGACCCGCACCGACAAATAAGGTGCAGCGCCCCGGACAAGGGGCGTTTTTTCTAACAGGCCGTACCCAGCATGACCACCCTCAAAAAACCTGACGTGCCGCGTGTCGGTTTCGTCAGCCTTGGCTGCCCGAAAGCGACAGTCGACTCCGAACACATCCTTACCCGGCTGCGCGCCGAGGGCTATCAGATTTCCGGTAGCTACGAAGACGCAGACGTGGTGGTGGTGAATACCTGCGGCTTCATCGATGCTGCCGTCGAGGAATCGCTCGATGCCATCGGCGAAGCGCTGGCCGAGAATGGCAAGGTAATCGTGACCGGCTGTCTCGGCGCCAAGGACGGGGTGGTCATGTCTGCTCATCCGCAGGTGCTCGCCGTTACCGGTCCGCATGCGACCGAAGAGGTGATGCAGGCAGTGCACAAGCACCTGCCCAAGCCGCACGATCCGTTCATCGATCTCGTGCCCGCGCAGGGCATTCGCCTGACGCCGCAGCATTACGCCTACCTGAAGATTTCCGAAGGCTGCAATCACCGCTGCACCTTCTGCATCATCCCGTCGATGCGCGGCGATCTCGTCAGTCGTCCCATTCACGAGATCATGCGCGAGGCCGAAACGCTGGCCGAGTCTGGCGTCAAGGAGATCCTGGTAATCTCGCAGGACACCTCGGCCTACGGCGTGGACGTCAAGTACCGCACGGGTTTCTGGAACGGCAAGCCGCTCAAGACCAAGCTGTACGACCTGGCCAATGCACTCGGCGAGCTCGGCATCTGGATCCGGATGCACTACGTCTATCCGTATCCGAGCGTGGATGACCTCATCCCGCTGATGGCCGAGGGCAAGATTCTTCCCTATCTCGACGTGCCTTTTCAGCACGCCAGCCCGCGCATCCTGAAGGCAATGAAGCGTCCGGCAAATGCCGAGAATGTCCTCGAGCGGGTACAGAAGTGGCGCAGCATCTGCCCGGATCTGACCATCCGTTCGACCTTCATCACCGGCTTTCCGGGCGAGACCGAGGAAGATTTCGAGCAACTGCTGCAGTTCCTCGACCAGGCTCAGCTCGACCGCGTCGGTGCGTTCGCCTATTCGCCGGTTGAAGGCGCAACGGCAAACGAGCTGGCCGATCCCGTGCCCGACGAAGTGCGCGAGGAGCGTCGCGCACGCCTGATGGATTTCCAGGAGGACATCTCCACTCAGCGCCTTGAGGCCAAGATCGGTCGCGAAATGACCGTGCTGGTCGACGACGTCGATGAGGAAGGGGCGCTAGCCCGTTCGCCCGGCGATGCGCCGGAGATCGACGGCATGGTGGTGATTCCCGATGGCGACGATCTCGCACCGGGCGACTTTGTCCGCGTCCGGATTACCGACTGCGATGTGCACGACCTGTACGCAGAGCGTATCGAGGGCTGAGTTCATGCCTGGCCTCGAAGGCTTCGCGCACGTCTTCCATTCACGTCGGAGCTTGCTTGCATGACGGCGTTTCCGATGGTTTCGCACAGCGGCAGGCAGCCCGTCATTGGCTTGGCGCTGGGCAGTGGCGCGGCGCGGGGCTGGGCGCATCTCGGCGTCCTGCGTGCGCTGGAGGAGGAGGGGATCGTCCCTCAGGTGATCTGCGGCTGCTCGATCGGCGCATTCGTCGGGGCTGCCGCCGCTGCGGGAGAGCTCGGCAAACTCAGGCGCTGGGCCGATTCACTCAAGTGGAAGGATGTGATCGGCCTGCTCGATGTCAGCCTGCGCAGCGGCCTGATCAAGGGCGAGAAGCTGATCCAGTACTTCGAGCGCAATTTCACCGATCGGGACTTCACCGACTTGCCGGTTCGCTTCGCCTGCGTGGCAACCGAGCTGTCCTCCGGGCGTGAGATCTGGCTTCATTCCGGCAGTGTGTCCGAGGCGGTGCGTGCATCGATTGCGCTGCCGGGTCTGATGACACCGGTTGCTCGCGATGGCCGGCTGCTGGTCGATGGCGGTCTGGTGAATCCGGTGCCGGTGTCACTGTGCCGGGCGATGGGCGCGGATATCGTCATCGCGGTCGATCTCGGGTCGGACATGATCGGGCGGGCATGGCGGCACACATCCGCCGAACCCGCACCGGAAGAAGAGACCGAAGCGAGCTGGAGTGACCGTCTGCTGTCCCGGCTGGGGCTTGGGGGCACCGGGCTGGCGGGCAATGCTCATGGCGACGGTGGACCCGAGGAGAGCCTGCCTTCCCTGGTCTCCGTACTCAATGCCAGCATCAATATCATGCAGGTCCGAATTTCGCGCAGCCGTCTTGCCGGCGAGCCGGCCGATGTGCTCATCTCGCCCCGTGTCGGCCAGCTTGGCCTGATGGACTATCACCGTGCCGAGGAGGCGATTGCAGAGGGTGAGGCCGCCGTGGTGCGCGCGAAACCCTTGCTGCGATATGCGTTGGGGCGTGCAGACGACGCTGGCGCCTGAGGGAGCTCCTGATGGATGAATTTCTGAGTACGCTGGCCGCGATCGTCGGTCGTGACTACCTGCTTGTCGACGGCGCGGAAACGGCTCCGTATCTGAACGACTGGCGCGGCCGCTACCGTGGGGCTGCGCGCGCGGTTGTGCGTCCGGCCGACACTGCTCAGGTCGCCGCCGTGCTGGCAGCCTGCCATGCGGCTGCTGTGCCGGTCGTGCCGCAGGGAGGCAATACCGGTCTTTGCGGTGGCGCGACCCCACTGCCAGACGGGCGCTCGGTGCTGCTCAGCCTGTCGCGACTCAATCGCGTTCGTGCGCTGGATCCGGACAACAATACCTTGTGCGTCGAGGCTGGCTGCAAGCTCGCTGCGGTGCAGGCGGCGGCGCACGAGGCCGGGCGCCTTTTCCCGCTTTCGCTTGCCTCCGAGGGAAGTTGCGAGATCGGCGGCAACCTCTCGACCAATGCGGGTGGGGTTCAGGTGCTGCGCTACGGCAACATGCGCGACCTCGTGCTCGGGCTCGAGGTGGTGCTGCCGGATGGCCAGGTGTGGGACGGCTTGCGTGGCTTGCGCAAAGACAATACGGGTTACGATCTGAAGCATCTGTTCGTGGGCGCGGAGGGCACGCTCGGGGTGATCACCGCGGCGACGCTCAAGCTCTTTCCGGCACCGCAGGCGCGCGCAACCGCCTGGGTTACCGTGCCCGATCCTGCTGCTGCCGTTGCGCTGCTCGCGCATATGCGCGGCGGCTGCGGTGATCGCATCACCGCGTTCGAAATCGTCGGCCGTCCGGCGCTGGATCTCGTTCTTCAGCACATCGAGGGTGCGCGTGATCCGCTCCCCGGGTCGGCGTCATGGGCGGTGCTGGTGGAGCTCTCGGACACGCTGCCCGACGCCGCGCTCGAAGACATGTTCGAGCGCGAACTCGGCGCCGCCATCGAAAAGGGCCTGGTGCTCGATGCTGCGGTCGCAGGCAGTCTCGCGCAGGCCGAGGCGTTGTGGGCCTTGCGCGAGAACATCTCCGAGGCGCAGCGCCTGGAAGGGGTCAGCATCAAGCATGACATTGCTGTGCCCGTCAGCCGTATCCCAGCGTTCCTGAGCGCTGCCGGGAGCCGCCTGAGGGCTGTCTGGCCCGATGTGCGCATCGTTGCGTTTGGTCATATCGGCGACGGCAATCTGCATTACAACCTGTCCAAGGCCGCGGCCGAAGAAAACGCCTCCTTCATCGCCAGAACGGAGGAGGCGAACCGGGTGGTTCATGATCTTGTGGCAGAACTTGGTGGCTCGATTTCGGCCGAGCACGGTCTCGGCCAGCTCAAGCGCGAGGAGATTCGCCGCTACAAGAGTGAGCTCGAGTTGCTGCTCATGCGCAAGATCAAATCGGCGCTGGATCCGTCTGGTTTGATGAACCCCGGCAAGCTTCTGTGAGTGCAGGGGAGGGACGGGCAAGGCGTGGTTTCAGGGTTTTTTGTGCAGGCCGGCAGATAATTGTCAGAAGGTGCTTTACAAGGCTGAAAGCGCTGCCTATAATGCGCGCTCTTTCGAAGGGGGTATAGCTCAGCTGGGAGAGCGCTTGCATGGCATGCAAGAG
>TARA_R110001583_G_scaffold17679_2_pt1 | contig 271847 bp, 204 predicted proteins | sample TARA_R110001583 | Tara Oceans TARA_R110001583 (sample SAMEA4398432) | marine metagenome | biome: Polar Biome; feature: [MES] marine water layer (ENVO:01000295) within the mesopelagic zone...; material: water (ENVO:00002006), including particulate matter (ENVO:01000060) such...
TATGCGCGCTAAACCGGGCCAGGGCAAAACGGCATCCAAGTTTTTGTCCGAACTGGGCTGGCGCGAATTTGCCCACCATGTGCTGTTTCATGCCGATGATTTGCGCCGCAAACCGCTGCAAGCGCAATTTACCCACTTCCCGTGGCGCGACAGCCCGGCAGATCTGCAAGCATGGCAGCGCGGCCAAACCGGCTACCCGATTGTGGATGCCGGCATGCGTGAGCTTTGGCATACCGGCTATATGCATAACCGGGTGCGTATGATTGTGGGGTCGTTTCTGGTCAAACATTTATTACTGCATTGGCAGCACGGGCTGGCATGGTTTGACGATACACTGGTCGATGCCTGCCCGGCCGCAGACCCGTTTTCATGGCAATGGATTGGTGGCAGCGGCGCGGATGCCGCGCCCTATTTTCGCATTTTCAACCCGGTTTTGCAGGGTGAAAAGTTCGATTCCGACGGCAACTATGTGCGCCAATGGGTGCCAGAACTGCGCGATCTTCCGACCGCGCATATCCATAAACCGTGGGAGGCCCCGCCCCTGATCTTGCAAGGGGCTGGCGTTAAACCGGGCCAAACCTACCCCGAACCGATTGTGGGTTTAAAAGGGGGACGCGACCGGGCGATGGATGCCTATCGCGATATGAAGGCCACACGCACAGGCAATAACCCCGGTTAATCGCACAGCGACCACCCCAAGGCGAAACAAAGCCGTCCTGCTGCCCTGTAAAACGTCAACAGGGCAGCAGGACGTGTTACTTAGCGCCAGAATGGCTTTTGTTTATCAAACGCCTTCCATGCGCTGGCAATGCCTTGCAAACGGTAATCAGCGCGTGCGCCATACCACCCGGCAATACGACCAACCCCGATCAATCCCGGCTTGCTCAAGGTGGGCTGCAAGATCAACAGCCGGTTTTCGGCAACGGCAGCATCATTTAACTGGCCCAGAATATCCTGCAATTCGGCCAGACTGCTGCTGAATTTCTTTACCGATTTGCCGCCATAAATTTCATAGAAAAAATCACAGGCATAGCGCATATGCTTCACATCCAACCGCCAGGCATGCAAACCGGCAATGCTAAGATCCGCCACTTTGCTACCGCGTTTGGCCATGCGTTTGCGCGCTTTCTCCAACAGCGGTTCGGCCAGGTCAACAATCGGGCTCGACATGGCCCGCATTTGCGTGGCACTGGCCCCCGAAGCCCACCGCGAATAGCTGGACCAGGCACCAAGCAGCAAACACAATTGCTGATAATCGGACGATTCCAGCATCGCAATCGCCCCCTTTAACGCCAATGCGCGTTGTTCTTCGGCGGCTTTGCGCAATTCGGCATTGGGGCCGTTTTCATCCTTGTCGTGAAAACGGTATTCGATGGCAGGCAGGGTTTCGTCCAAAAACACATCCCAGTCACGCAGGGCATCGAGCTCCTTGGCACAGGATTTTAACAAGCGGCGAATTAAAACCGCCTCGCCTTCTGGCAGGTTATGGCGAAACAGGCTAAAGGCAACCCGCAAGCGGCGCATACCAACCCGCATCTGATGGCAGCCTTCTGGGTGCAAATCCTGGCGCACGCAACCTTCATTGCCCAAAATCATGGCAAGGCCCTGGGCGATCACGGCGCGAAAGGCTTCTTCCGCGCTCATATCAGCCTCAAGGCCAACCGGATCGGCACGATAAAATGTCGGCTGTTCATCAAAATAAAGCGACCGCCCGCGCGATGCCTTGGAACGCAAACTTAAATACAGCGGCACGGTGCGTTGTAATTCCAGCGCCAGATCAAACAGGGCCGCCGGGTGGCCTTCTTTTAGCTCCAGTTCCACTTCTGAAATCGGTGCTTCGCGGCTTCCCGCCCGCACAACCCCCTGATCAATCGCCAGTTCCATCACCGCATCGCGATATCCCAGATCAACACTGGTGCGAGCCAGATCGGTCTCAAAAATCCGGTCGATTTTCTTGTTTTTGGCCAGTTTATCGAGCAGGGCCAAAACATCATCATCGGTGAATTTGCTCAGATCAAGTGCCCCGTCGTCGAGCTCGACCGTCCATTCCTGACGTTCGGGCAAGGCTGCGCGCAACCCGTTTGAGGCCTTGACCGTTTGCTCCCAGCCCGTGGTCCCTTTTTTGCGAACACGAATTGCCAGTCCCTTGCGCGACAACGACAGCTTTGACGTGTCATAATAAATCGACACCAGCTGAGTGGTCGTCAAACGCCGCCCTTCTTTAACTTCGCGCAGAACCGGAGCCTGTTTAAGACGATTCACATGCTTCGGATCGATCCGCATTTTCAGTTCGATCTCGATCTGTTTCTCCGCCATCCCGATTCCTTCTATGTCAATCTTTGTCCTGTCAGACGCGATGCGCGCTGCCCGAAAGGATAGTTCTATCGTGAAACATGTTGCAGCAGTTTGAAATAATATCGCTCAAATGCTTGTCATTTCATTGTCATAATCCTGTAAAAATCAGATTAAATCATGGAAAAGCAAGCATTTTTGGACATGATGAACGTAATCGGAAAAATGATGTTCATCTGAATGTTGTTTTGGGTGAAATTATGCTCAAACAGTCACGACTCTGATGAGTTTCGCACATTTTATACCTGATAACACTGATATACATGCGGTACAATGTCGGCATCTCGCCAAAATCAGAACGGATTCCCGTTTTTCGCGGCATATCCCAAAGCGGGCCAAGAAACTGCGCGCCTTTATCGTGGGAAAAGATACAAAAAAACCCGGCCAAAGCCGGGTTCATTTTGATCTTCAAGTGGTGCCCGGAGGCGGATTCGAACCACCGACACGCGGATTTTCAGTCCACTGCTCTACCAACTGAGCTATCCGGGCAACCTTGAAGCATTTCCGTTTCCGGAAGCGTTCCCTGCGGAACGAGCGGGGTTATACAAGCTGGGTTGCACCTTGTCCAGCCCGTTTTACATTTTTTTTGAACTTAAAATTCGTCTTCATCTTCAAGGTCTTCAAGATACTCTGGCGGTTCGGTCGCGGGCACAGCATAACTGGCGTTCAGCCACTTGCCCAAATCCAGATCTGCACAGCGTTTCGAGCAAAACGGCTTGTATTTTTCCACCACCGGTGCCCCGCACATCGTGCATTGTGTAATGGTTGATTGTGCCTTGTTCGTACCCGATGCGGTCATTTTACCGGCCATGTCTTAAACCCTTTCAATCACATATTGATCCAGCCCCAGTGAAGCATCTGCCACCCGCGAGGGCAAACCGCCAAACAGGCCGGTTAAAATACGCTGACAATCTTTCTGTTGATCAAACATCTGCGCCATAACCGGATGCAGGCGCAAGCGGCATTGCCCCACTGGCTGATGGCGAAGCTCGCCCGCGATAGCGCGCAATACCGCATTTTTCGCGGCCTCTCGCCCCGGCCGGGCGTTTTGCACGAACGATTCGCCTTTATCAAACATCAAGGATGCCAAATCGGCACCACTACGCTGGCGTGTCAGTTCATACAGACCCAACCTGGTAAAACCGCCAAGTTGCACGGCACCGTCCATTTCGGTGCCAAATCCCTTGCGCAGGGCGGCTTCAAACGCGTCGCGTGCGCCCCGCCCCGGCATCCGAATCGGATCGATCACCACCAGACCGCCGATATTGCGCAAAATAATCTGCAACACAATTTCAAATGCCGCCGCCAGATTAACATCCAGATTGCGCCGGTCGGCATTTTGCCCGGTTTGCGCCTGCGCCCCACCAGCATTCACATCAATGGCACACAGGGCGGTTGTCTGCTCAATCGCGATCCAGCCACCACCAGGCAAATCGACGCGCACCTGCAAGGCTTCATCAAGGGCTGCTTGCACACCTTCGGATGCAAACAGTAACGAACTGCCCTTATGCACGCCAAGCACCGTTTCATCGGCACCATTGCCGCGCAACACCCCACGCAAGCGAATATATTCTGCCATGCCGTCAACAATGCAGGGATACCCTGCCATAATATGACGTTCGACCACCTGATCAACATCGGACAGGGCATGAAAAACCCGACAAGGACGGTCGGCATTTTTTTGTGCGTCAAGCGCCTGTTGCCAAATTAATTTCAGGCGGGAAAATTCACCGCGCAACGCATCGTCGGTCCTCTCAGCAGCGGTGCTGCGTAAGGTCAGGCTTTCGCCCTGCTGCGCAAGCGATTTTAAAAAACCCGCCAAATGGCTGCGCCGGGCCGGGTCGTTTATCTTGCGGGGAATATCGATAACACCGCTGCCGGGGCGAAAAATCATGCCGCCGCCTTCTATGGCGATGCGGCCGGTCAGTTTCGGGCCTTTATCGTCAAATCCCAGGCGTGACACCTGCACAATTACCCATTGGCCTTCGTGCAGCGGGCCATCAATGCGGTCAAGCGGCAACAAACCGTCCGCACAGCCATCAAGCACCACCATGGCAGCAGCCATTTCCGGCAAAACACGCGACACCCGGCCAATATGAATATCAAAACGCCGTGGTCCCCCGCGATCCAGCCATATCCGGCGCACACGATCATTGGCCCGCAGGGCGACCCGGCGTTCGTTGGCGACCGCATCAATCAGTAACAGCCTGTCGCGCCAATCCCCCTGATCTGGCATGGTTATCAAACCTCCGGGAAATATCCCAAACCGCGCAACAACGCATCGGCATCGTAAAGCGACAGACCAACCACGTTGCTATAAGACCCGGAAAGATGGCGAATAAAAACAGCCGCCCGCCCCTGAATGGCATAGGCACCGGCTTTGCCCTGCCATTCATCACCGGCAAGATAGCGGTTGATATCGCCCTCGTTCAGGCCACGAAAAATAACCTGTGTTTCAACAACACGTGATCGCACTGTTCCATCTGGCGCAATCACACAAATGCCGCCATGCACCCGGTGCCGCCGCCCCGAAAGCATCCGCAAAAACTTGCGGGCTTCGGCGGTGTCTTCGGGTTTGCCAAGGGTGCGCTGCCCACAGGCGACCACGGTATCGGCGGCCAAAACAAATGCACCTGTCTGGTTTTGGGCCACAGCACGGGCCTTTTCTTCGGCCAGGCGCAACGCAAGGTGGCGCGGGCTTTCATCACGCAAGGGCGTTTCATCGATATCGGCGGGCGAAATCGCATCGGGTGTGACACCAATCTGTGTCAACAATTCAACACGCCTTGGCGATGCCGAGGCCAGAACAAGTTTGAATGAAACGTTCGAGGACAAATGACGGCTCCCGGTTGGCAAAATGCAGCGCGAACCCGAACCATAGCAGGACAAATGCCCCGATAAAACCCGCCCCGATGCTGTTTGCCCTACACAAAATACGGTTGTTAAAAAAGGCCCTTAAACAGACAAATGCCGCCAGATCAAAGATCATGCGGCATTGCGTCGGCTCGCGCAAAATAAAGGCTGTTCCGGATGAACGGGATATATCGCATATCCCAAGCCACCTTGTAAGCAAGGCGGCGAAAACCGGAACTTCTGCTGCGGATTATTTAAAGCGGAAAGTGATCCGACCTTTGGTCAAATCATACGGCGTCATTTCAACGCTGACACGATCGCCAGCCAGAACGCGAATACGGTTTTTCCGCATCTTGCCCGAAGTGTGGGCGAGAATTTCGTGATCATTGTCCAGCTTCACGCGGAACATCGCGTTGGGCAAAAGCTCTGTGACTGTGCCCTGAAACTCGATAACGTCTTCTTTAGCCATGTGACTCCTAAACTTTCGTGCTGCAACAACAATGACCGGTTGGCGCAAACTGCGCTGTTCACGCGAAAAGGTCAAGCCCTTTCGCATGTTGCACAGTGCGCCCCGGCAATGCGGTACGTGCATGTTGGGGTTAATATAGGTAGCATAGCCCAACAGGGCCAGTCCCGAGACATTATTTACCTGCCAGAAGATGGATGTTTGATGAAAAAGGTTCTTACCCCTGATCAGTTCCCCAAAATTCGCCCTGCCACCGTCAATGATGCCGGTCACATGCATGCCATGCTTAAGGAAATTGCCCGGGTGACCGATAGCCTGGAAAAATTTACCAGCACCAAAGAAGATATCGTACGCGACGGCTTTGGCGACATCCCGGCCTTTCGCGCCCTGATCGGCGAAACAGATGCCGGAATGCCGTTGGCGATGTGCCTGTATTTCGACAGCTATTCAACCTTTCGCGGCAAAGCTGGCATTTATATTCAGGATTTATATGTGGATTCGTCGCTGCGTGGCGGCGGCTTTGCCCGTTACCTGTTTGCCCATGTTGCCGACTATGCCCGCAAAAACAACCGCCATTATATCCGCCTGTCGGTCGATGCCGAAAACATGACCGGGCAAAAATTCTATCGCAAAATCGGTATGAAGGGGGCGGTTAACGAATACATCTATGTGCTCGAAGGCAATGCCCTAACTACCCTTGCCGCCGAAGCCGAGCTGTTATCGTTGCCATAAAGACCCGCCGCAATGTCGGCAGGAAAGCCTTAAACCTTGGGTGACGGGGCCAGCGGAAAGCGTTCAAGAATACGTTTTTTAAGCTGGTCGCGCACCTGGCGATAGGCTTCAAGCCTTGTTTCGCGTGACCCTTCGACCATGGTGGCATCAAAGGTATTCCAAAACTCTACATCACAGGCCATGGTGCGGGTCATTTCCATGGCCCGGTGCTGGGCCTCGGGCGATAATGTGACGATCAAATCAAAAAAACCGTCTTCAAGTTCGTCAAAGGTCTTGGGTTTATAGGCCGAAATATCCAGGCCAATTTCGTCCATGACGGCCACGGCAAAACCATCCAGGTCGCCAGCACGCAGCCCGCAACATTCAACATAGACCCGATGGCCGTGAAAATGCCGCATCAAGGTTGCCGCCATAATAGACCGGACGGCGTTGAAACTGCATGAAAACAGCACGGCACCGGGAATATCCTGCGCCACCTGCCCTTACCCCCGAATATGCAAAACACAAATCAGGGTAAATAGTCTCCGGGCGGTATTTTCATCCATCACAACCTTTTCCGACAGCACGTCCCGCAATTGCTCCGACCCTTCATTATGCAATCCACGGCGCGCCATATCGATGGTTTCGATCTGGGCGGCTGATGCCTTTTTGATCGCATCGTAATAACTTTCGCAGATCATGAAATAATCCTTCACGATTCGGCGAAACGGGGTGAGCGGCAAAATAATGGTTGTCAGGTTCTCGTCATCATTGTCGCCGCGCACATCCATATAGATGCGGTTATCCTCAATGCGCAGATGCACCGAATAGGGGCCGGTAAAACCACCCGCCGGGGCAAAGTAGTTTTCCTCAAGCAAATCATAAATCGCCACGGCCTGCTCGTGTTCCACTTCCGGGCGGCGGCGAATATTATGTTTCTGGTCAAGATATATGCCGGCGATACACTGGTTGTTCTCGGTGTCTGCCATCATCTTTTCCCCTATCCCCGGTACAATGCTGTCGCGTAACAACCTTACATGCGGTTGGAACGGATCGCTACTGAAAGTCCATGTGCATGCAAACCTTCACTTTCGGCCAAGGCAATTGCCGCCGGGCCGATTTTCGCAAGGCTTTCCGGTGTGCATTTGATCAGTGATGACCGTTTCACAAAATCCAGCACCCCCAAACCCGAGGAAAACCGCGCCGAACGCGCCGTTGGCAACACATGGTTTGGCCCGGCCACATAGTCGCCAATGGCTTCCGGGGTATAGCGGCCCAGGAAGATCGCCCCGGCATGATGAATTTTATCCGCCAGAACATCAGGGTCATCGACGGCAAGTTCAAGATGCTCGGGTGCCAGTCGGTCCACAAGGGCCGGTGCCTGATCGAGGTTTTCAACCACAATAATTGCGCCAAAATCGCGCCAGCTCGCCCCGGCAATTTCCGCACGCGGCAAGGTTTCAAGGTGCATATCAATGGCTTTTTGCACCGCATCGGCAAAATCAGCATCATCGGTAATCAGGATCGACTGTGCCACCGGGTCATGTTCGGCCTGCGAGAGCAAATCTGCCGCCACCCAGGACGGGTCATTGCTGCCATCGGCAACCACCAGAATTTCCGACGGCCCGGCAATCATATCAATGCCAACCTGGCCAAAAACCCGGCGTTTTGCCGCAGCCACAAAAGCATTCCCCGGCCCGACGATTTTATCCACCGGGCGAATGGTTTGGGTGCCATAGGCCAATGCCGCCACCGCCTGTGCGCCGCCAATGCGGTATATTTCATCGACCCCGGCAATGCGCGCGGCGGCCAGAACCAGCGGGTTCATTTTATTATCCGGTGTGGGCACCACCATCACCAGCCGCTCAACCCCGGCGACTTTGGCGGGAATCGCATTCATCAAAACCGACGACGGATAAGACGCCAACCCACCAGGCACATACAACCCGGCCGCACTGACCGGGCGCCAGCGCCAGCCCAGTTCGACGCCGCTTTCGTCGGTATAGCGTTCATCGGCGGGCAATTGCCGGTCGTGATAGGCGCGAATGCGCGCTGCCGCCGTCTTAAGCGACTCCAGCAATTCCGGCTCGATCCCGGCCAGGGCGGCATCAACCTCGTCGGGTGTCACCGCCATACCGTTCGCATCAATTGACAAACGGTCAAACCGGTTGGTGTATTCCACCACCGCATCGTCGCCGCGTTTGCGCACATCGGCGATAATATCGGCAACGGCGGCGTCAACATCGGCATCCGATTCGCGCTTCATGCCCAGCAGTTTGACAAATTCCGGCTCAAACCCGGCATCGGTAATTGACAGTTTAATTGGCATTGCGCACCTCGGAAAAACGATCAATCAGGGGCTGAATTTCGGTTGGGCGGGTTTTAAGCGCGGCCCGGTTAACAATCAGACGCGACGAAATATCGGCAATATGTTCAATTTCGCGCAAGCCATTAGCCACCAGTGTGTTGCCCGTCGATACCAGATCAACGATGCGACGGCACAGGCCCAATGTCGGGGCCAGTTCCATCGCCCCGTTTAATTTGATGCATTCGGCCTGCACACCGCGCGCGGCAAAATGATTGCGCGTGACATTGGGGTATTTGGTCGCCACCCGCACATGCGACCAGCGCGACGGATCATCCCCTTCAATCATTTCTTCCGGCTCCGCCACGGCCAGGCGGCAATAGCCGATCCCAAGGTCCAGCGGGGCATAGATTTCGGAATAATCAAATTCCATCAAAACATCATTGCCACACACCCCGATATGGGCCGCGCCAAAGGCAACAAAGGTCGCCACATCAAAACTGCGCACCCGGATAATATCGATATTCGGGTGGTTGGTGGTGAAACGCAACGCACGGGATTTGGGATCATCAAAGGCTGCTTCAGGCTCGATACCTGCGGCCCGCACCAGGGGCATTACCTCATCAAGAATGCGTCCCTTGGGCAGGGCCAGCACCAGCTTTGCGTCGTCAGTCATCAATCAGTCGCCTTGCGCTTTGTTGTCTTGTCATATCCCGCCCCGGACCGGGCGAAATCATATTTCGGTCCCCACCCCGAATATCGGGGCGGGGTATTATATGTCGGCGCACTTTATTCGCTGACCCGTTCAATACCGGCGCCGCAAGCTGCCAGCTTTTCTTCCAGCCGTTCATAGCCGCGATCAAGATGATAAACACGGTTAATCACGGTTTCACCTTCGGCGGCCAGCCCGGCCAGAACCATCGAAACCGATGCCCGAAGGTCGGTTGCCATCACCTCGGCACCGGAAAGTCTGGCACTGCCCCGCACAATGGCCGAACGACCATGCACGTTAATGTCTGCCCCCATACGGCTAAGCTCCGGCACATGCATGAAACGGTTTTCAAAAATGGTTTCCGTAATCATCGACGCGCCATTGGCAACCGACATCAATGCCATGAACTGGGCCTGCATGTCGGTCGGAAAGCCGGGATAGGGTTCGGTCATCACATCGACACCGCGAAGGGTGGCACGATTCCCGCGCACGATCATGCCGTCATCCGTTTCGATAATCTCAATTCCGGCTTCGCGCATCGCATCCACCAGCGAGTTGATCAGCGCGATCCGCGTGCCAACCAGTTCAATTTCCCCCCCGGTGATGGCGGCGGCAATGGCATAGGTGCCGGTTTCAATGCGGTCGGGCACCACCGAATACGCCGCCCCGTGCAGGCGCGGCTTGCCGGTAACTTTCAGGGTATCGGTGCCAATGCCCTCAATTTCGGCCCCCATCGCCACCAGGCAATGGGCCAGATCGGCAACTTCGGGTTCGCGTGCTGCATTGGCAATGGTGGTAACACCATCGGCCAGCGATGCGGCCATAATCGCATTTTCGGTTGCGCCAACGGAAACCTGCGGAAACAAAATGTGCCCGCCCTTAAGACCCCCGGGCGCACGGGCCTCGATATAGCCTTCGGTCAGATGAATTTCAGCCCCCATGACTTCCAGCGCCTTTAAGTGCAAATCAACCGGACGGTTGCCAATGGCACAGCCACCGGGCAACGACACTCGGGCAATACCGCACCGGGCCACCAGCGGCCCCAGCACCAGAACCGATGCGCGCATTTTACGCACCAGATCATAAGGTGCCGTTGTCGAGGCGATTTCTGCAGCCTGCATATCAAGAACACGCCCGGTATGCCCGCCATTGGGGGCATAGCCGTTCAAATGCAGGGCAACCCCGTGCTGGCTTAGCAATTTTGTCATCGATGTAATGTCATCAAGATGGGGCAAATTGCTTAAGGTCAGGGTTTCGTCAGTCAAAAGGGCGGCTGCCATCAGCGGAAGGGCGGCATTTTTGGCCCCGCCAATTGCGATTTTGCCCTGTAAACGGCGCCCACCGGAAATCTTGATTTTGTCCATTCAATCCTCGTTAAGCCGCACAATGGCGCGGCATATCTATTTTCAGGGGTGTGCCCCGGTCTTAGAGACGCGGCAGGGTCACACCTTTTTGGCCCATATATTTCCCGGCGCGATCGGCATATGACGTGTCACATTCCGCCTCGGCCTTTAGAAAAATAAACTGACACGCCCCTTCATTGGCATAAATCCGTGCCGGAAGCGGTGTGGTATTTGAAAATTCCAGCGTCACATGTCCTTCCCATTCCGGTTCAAGCGGCGTGACATTGACGATGATGCCGCACCGGGCATAGGTCGATTTTCCCAGACATATCACCAGAGTGTCGCGCGGAATGCGGAAATATTCCACTGTGCGCGCCAAGGCAAAACTGTTGGGCGGAATGACACAAACATCGGTTTTGCGATTAACAAAACCCTGATCGGAAAATTCCTTGGGATCGACAATAACCGAATCGACATTAGTGAAAATCTTGAATTCATCGGCAACACGGGCATCATAGCCATAAGAACTGACACCATAAGAAATGACGCCATCGCGCTTGATCCCATCGACAAATGGCTCAATCATGCCGTTTTCTTGCGCCATCTGGCGTATCCAGTGATCCGGTCTTACCGACATATTCTCACCTCCGCCAAAAACAATAAAATCGTCACCAAGGTTTTACCCGCCCCGACCCTGCAAGATCAACCAGACGATACCAACAAAGCGGGCTTTGCCTGCATTTTTATGCCAATCAGGCTCCACAAAGCCCCCTGCGCCCTTTCATCCGAGGTTTTGCGGGCATTATTGTGTGTCGTCATCTTTGGCATTTCCGGTGCCATCTGTTGGCGCATCATCAGGTTCATCATCCTTACGACCGCGTTGCTGTTGCTTGCGCCGCGCCAGATTGGCCCGCAGGGCCTCGGCCTCGCGTTTCAACCTTTGGGGCGACGGAATAGGCTTGGCCTGTTTTTTCTTTTCACTCATGGTCTCATCTGGTGTTGGATTTTAGTTTAAACATGCAGGTCAATCTGCGTGGAACATACACGGGAAGGTGGCAAATTCACGGCTATCGGCCTGCCAATAAAAAAGGTGCATATTTCGGGCTTGACCAGACGCTAGGCAGTAGCCTATAAACCGCCCGCACCGCAAGGGTTCTTGCTGCCGTAGCTCAGGGGTAGAGCACTCCCTTGGTAAGGGAGAGGTCGAGAGTTCAAATCTCTCCGGCAGCACCATTTTCCAGATATCGACAAAATCAACGTTAAATATGCTTGCGTTTCATTGCGGGCACAAAATCGGCGCACCTGCTCCCGCCGCCGGGCAGTTCTTTCCTATCCCATTGCCCAGGGCGGAAAAACCCCCTCCCCCCTTTGTATATCGCCGATGTCACAACGGCAGAATGCTGCGTTAAAAATCGGCACAATCCTTGCTTGCAATGCATCAGTTTATTGTAATCTGATGGGGTAACCAGATGTCCTTAATCGCAGCAAATACCGCCACCACCATAGCGTCCTCGTCAACCACTGGGACATCGGCGTCTGCAAACGCGCCCCGGAATGGTGGGGATTTCGAATTTAGCGAGGAAATGTATTCCGACCCGGCCATGCGTCCGTATCTGGAGCAATATTACAACAAATCTTATGCCCCGATACGCGAACGTATCGCAGCAATGCGCGAACGCGACGACCCGGCGACGATCACAACGGCGGACGGTACGGTCGCGCAGGAATTAAGCGCAGATCAATATGAAAAAATGATTCCCAGCTTTGATAAATGGCTTGAAGTACAGCAACTGGTCTCGGCATTTGATTTTGAGGATCAAACCGCACAGATGCTCGAACATGCCAAACAGTCGGTTACGACCCTTGAGAACCGTAGCCCCGACACAAAGTCGGATGTGCGCGTGATTTTCTCGAACGGCGATCAGATTTTGGGATATATGGACAAAAATGGCGGCATCGCCAGCCATAGCGGCGCAAGCACCCTGCAAACCGTTTCAAGCATGGCAAATGAACTGGGCTTATCGGGCCAGGCGCGAGAGGACTATATCGTCCGCGAAGGCAGCAAGGCCCTGTCACAGCAATATCCGAACCTTCAGGTCAGTCAATACACCGACCAAACGGCCCCGACCCGGCGCGAATTTTCACAAACATGGTATCCCGGCCACGATATTGATCAGGACTACGCCACAGCCCTGGCAGAAGCCCGCAACAACTTGTTGCGACAACAAGATACGTATGACCGCATACAATCAAACCTGCGCGACATGCAAAACTATCTGGTCGGGCTGATGGAACAATCTCCAGCCTGAAACAGGTTGCCAAATAAAAAGGACACCGCGGAATGATCGCGCGGTGCCCTTGCAAATCTATCAAATTACGGCAGACGTCGAACCTTAGCCGTAAAATTCGCGGTACCAGTCAACAAACCTGCCAATGCCGGTTTCAATCGAGGTTTCGGGTTTGAAGCCGACCGCGTCAATCAGGGCATCCACATCGGCATAGGTTGCCGGAACGTCGCCAGGCTGCATCGGCAGCATATTTTTTTGTGCTTTCTGCCCCAGTTTATCTTCCAGCGTTTCAATCATATGCATCAACTCTACCGGGTTATTATTACCGATATTAAACACCCGATACGGGGCCGAACTGCTGGCCGGGTCCGGCATTGCCGGGTTCCAGTCAGGGTTGGGCTGCGCCACACTGGAAATGCAGCGATAAACGCCTTCAACGATATCGTCGATATAGGTGAAGTCGCGGCGCATTTTGCCTTCGTTAAAGACATCAATCGCGCGGCCTTCAAGAATGGCCTTGGTAAACAAAAACAGTGCCATATCCGGGCGGCCCCACGGGCCATAAACGGTGAAAAACCGCAACCCTGTGGTCGGCATCCGGTAGAGATGGCTATAGGTATGCGCCATCAGTTCGTTGGCCTTTTTCGACGCCGCATAGAGGCTGATCGGGTGATCAACATTGTGATGGACTGAAAATGGCATTTCGGTATTCATGCCATAAACTGAACTGCTCGACGCATAAACCAGATGCTTCACATCGTTATGACGGCACCCTTCAAGGATATTGGTAAAACCAACCACATTGGCATCAATATAGGCATGCGGATTGGTCAGCGAATAACGCACTCCGGCCTGTGCAGCCAGGTTCACCACATAGGTTGGTTTTTCAGTTGCAAACAAATCAGCAATGTCGTCCCGGTCTTCCAAATTCATACGGACAAACTTGAAACCGGCGCGCCCTTCCAGTCGGGCCAGACGGGCTTCTTTTAATGTGACGTCGTAATAATCGTTTACATTGTCCAGGCCAATAACCTGTGCCCCCTGATCGAGCAGCTTGTGACTGAGATGCGAACCGATAAAACCCGCAGCACCAGTTACCAGCACCGTTTCATTGGCAGGAATAACAAACGACGTCATATGGATTGCCCTGTTTAAGCTGTTTCGCTGCGTTCGCGGCACGCAGCCCTGTAAATTAACCTGTCACACAGATGGGAACAAACGGCAAAAACAGCCCGTCCCCGAATGCACAATGATCTAGCAGTGCGCCCGACAAGGTGCAAGCCTTTGCCCGGCATGTGCGCGATGCCCGCTGTGTTCACCGTCACAAGACTTTCGGGCAAAAATGCGCTATCATGACCTTATCGTGCAGTCTAAACAGAAAATGAAGGTTTTAGTCGGCCATGATCGGACCAGGCGGTGTGGTAACAAATGCGGCCAAAGGCAGTTTGGGAGTCATCCTGAATGTCCGCGAGATCGCACGCACGGCCAATGGCGACATTCTTACCGAATATGAAGCTGCTGAAATCTCGCCTCAAAACGGCACCGGCGCCTATAGTGGCATTGAAGGCAAGCGTACCCGGCTGGTTGATGCCAGCACCCTGACGGCAGCACAGGCCCGTGATGGCGGCGTTTCCAGCGCACAATACAAGGAAGCCCTGGAAGCGGCGAACAAAAATGGTGCTGGCGGCGCCAATGACAGCGCAAAAACACCCGCCCAAATGAGCGATGGCGAACGCGCCGAACTGTCCCGCCTGCAAGCGCGTGATTCTGCGGTAAAGCAGGAAGAAAAAGGCCATGCTGCCGCTGCCGGGCAATATGCATCCGCGCCGCAATATCAATATGCCATCGGCCCGGATGGCAAAGCCTATGCGATTGGCGGGCACGTCGATGTCAGCATTTCGTCACAAGGCGGCACCGGCAAGGATAACAAAGCAGCACTTGCTGCCCTGCAAAATGCCGCCCTGTCGCCAAATGCACCGTCCGGCGCCGATATGGCAGCCTTTCGTCAGGCAACAATGCTTCTTGGCATGCAGAACCAGAAAAACGACGCCACATCAAACGTAACCGCCCGAAACGACTCGGCAAGTAACGTCACGCAAACCGATACGTCTTTAGCGCAAATCATGATCGATACCACCATACAGGACCCGGCTTCGGCGCAAGCCCGACGTGACACTGCATTATCCGCCTATGATGCAACCAACCGTCAGTCTGAAGAAAATGAAAACGAATCCGCTTTTGCCCTATCCGCAGACGGGTCGGCGGAAAAACGTCACCAGCGCGGCAGTATTTTCAACTCAAACGCGTAGTCCCTTGCTTTCAAACACCCTTTCCGGCTTCAAATTTCGCCCCTCCTATACCTTTACGCTATGCTGATGTGGGGGAGCCTGATTTTGTTTAGGATTGAATGCCACCCACCCGTATAATCATGCTAACACCGTAAACCTCATCCGTTTGACAGCGGTTCGGTTTTATTTAATTCTGCGGCCCCGCCTGATGAATGTGGGGTTTGGGAAAATGTACAATATCGCGCTGCAATGCACTTTTCCCGGTGCGGCAGCGCTGGATGTGTGGGTGTAATGTATATGCGCACGTCAAAGAAAGAATATGGCAAAGAACATGAACATCCTGCTTGCGGACGACCACGATCTTGTCAGGGATGGCATCACGTCATTTCTGCAAACTGCGGCACCAGATGTAACAGTTGCCCAGGCGAAGGACTTCGCCGAAGCACTGGCAATTGTGAATGGTGACCAAACAATCGATTTGACCATCCTTGATTTGAACATGCCTGGCATGAACGGCCTGTCGGGTTTGACCGTCATGCGTCAGAAATGCCCGGATGTTCCTGTGGTCATTCTTTCTGGTTCGGTTAAACGCAGCGATGTCTTGAACGCACTCGAACATGGCGCATCAGGCTATCTGCCCAAAACATTGTCCGGGAAATCCCTGATCAACGCCTTGCGCCTGGTTATGTCGGGCGAAAAGTACATTCCGTCGGCTTTGCTTGAAGACGATGGCGGCACCATCCGCCCTGGCGAAATTGATCTTGACGGGCTGGAACCTGACAATCCCCTGCGTCAACTGACCAACCGTGAACGCGAAGTTCTGGCGTTGCTGACCAAGGGCCTGTCGAACAAGGAAATTGCAAAACAGCTAAGTGTGCGTGAAATCACCGTCAAGGTGCATTTGACCGGCATTTTCAAAAAGCTGGGGGCTGCAAACCGGACCCAGGCGGTCAAAATTGCCATGCAATTGGGCTGGGAAGCCTGATTACAACAGACATGAATGGCAGGGGCTGCTGTTGTCGCGCATAAATTTGTTGCGGCAAAACCCCTGACGGATCTGCATTAGACAGGCGCCATCGTGCGCCTGTTTGCGTATCTGGCATTCTGCCGTCACGGCGCATCACACATCTGCCCTTGGACGATGGGGTATTTCCTCATCAATCAGTCAGATATCACACCGCGATATCAAGGGCCAATACCAGTTCGTCGATCACCGCATGAAGCTCTTTTAGGTCCAAAGGCTTTGCCATGACCATAACAGGGGCATCATCGCCAGTATCATGGGGCATTTCCGCATCCCCCGGATGTCCGGTCATGACGATTACCGGGATCATCGGATTGCGTTCCCGAATGGATCGGATCAGTTGATTGCCATCCATTTGCGGCATACGAATATCGGTAATCAGAATATCCGGGGCGATAACACCGGCAATGGCCAGGGCATCTTGCCCGTCATTGGCGGCACTTACCGCATATCCAAGCCCTTCGAGATAGGCCGAAATAATTTCCATCGCATCAATTTCGTCATCCACCACCATAATGCGAATGTTACTACGCCGCAAAATCTGTTCCGGGTCATGGTGATATTTCTCGCGCGCACTTGCCCCTATATCGCTCTCAACCGGCTCGACAATTTCCTGGCCGATATTCACAGCAGGCAAGATAATTTCAAAACAGGCGCCATCGCCTTCGTTTCGGGCCTCAATTTCACCGCCCATGCCTTCCACAATGCCATAACTGACCGAAAGACCAAGGCCAGTGCCCTTGCCAACATCCTTGGTCGTGAAAAACGGATGAAAAATCAGATCAATTGCATGCTGCGGGATCCCCCCGCCATTATCATTAACCGCAATTCTCAGAAGCTCGTTTTCCTCGTCAACCGTGGCAACAACCCTGATCAGGCCGCCAATATTGCTAAAATCCTCGTGGCTTTCGACAATGGCATCACGCGAATTGGTCAGCATATTGACCAAAACCTGCTCCAGCTGAACCAGACGCCCTGAAACCTGACACGGAATGGGGGAAATCACAACATCAACCGATATTCCCGCCAGATGACAATCATGCTCCACCATGTTTACAGCCCGCTCAATGGCCTGCATGGGCTCAAACAATTCAAAGTCATCTTCATCAGGGCGACTATAAACCCGCAAATGACGAATAATTTCGGCCATGCGTTCGGTCTGCCCGCTGATCAGATCCAGTTTCTCGCGCTGAAAGGCGGGCGAAACCCCATCCATGTCATATTGCAACGCACAGGTATCAGCCGCCATCCGAATAACATTTAACGGCTGGTTCATTTCATGCGCAACCGAAGCGGCCATTTCGCCCAATGTTGCCAGTTTAGATGTCTGAACCAGCTGGCGTTCGATTTTGCGTTTTTCGGTAACATCCTCGGCCACGATCAGCATGGCCGCTTGCCCTTCGTGGGTAAAGGCCATTGCCGAAACTTCCAGTTCGACGCTCACGCCATCGCTGCGACGACACAAAATCACAAAATCGGCACGGCCATTATAGCCGCGTGCATAGCGTTCAATATGTTCTTCCGCAATATCGCGGCTATCGGGTAACAGCAAATCAAACAGGCTCATCCCGGTCACCGTATCAGCATCGGCGAAACCCAGAATGCTCAGGCCCTGCCGATTGACATAGGAAATACGGTCGCCTGTTAAAACGGCAATCAGTTCGGGGGCCAGTTCCACCAGCTTGCGATAGCGTTCCTCGCTTTCCTTCAATGCCTGTTCGGACCGCGAACGTTCAATCGCATAGCGAATGGAGCGACGGATCATACGGCCATCGGGAAATTCCTTGGTCAGATAATCTTCGGCGCCATGTTGCAAGGCATCAAAGGCCAGTTCTTCATCCTTGTGCCCGGTCAGCACCACAATCGGCACCCGGCTATCGGCATTGCGAATACAGCTAATAGTTTGCACGCCCGATGAATCGGGCAATGTCAAATCCAGCAAAACCACATCAAACCGCTGATCCGTCCCCTGATGGGACAAAAGTTCCAGTGCGCCAGCAAGGTTTATACGATGCTCGATATCAAAGGTTTCACCGGCTTCTTCCAGCAATGTCTTGACCAGAAAGGCGTCACCCGGATTATCTTCGACCAGCAATATGCGAAAACGGTTTTCGTTCATGTGTCCCGGCATCCAACCTGCAAATTGGCAAAGCCCGGCACAGCCCGGCATTACCAATCGCAAAAGACCTGCGCCGTTTGCCGACGTCAGGCCATGTTAATTCAGTGTCTGTTGCCCGCCCCAAAAGGCCACACAACCCGACCGGGTAGCCATAAAAGCGTGTAAAACGCCCCCGGACCCCATCGATCTATTCCGTATGGCCCCTGAAACAACAGCGGTAAATTTGTATTTCACAGCTCAGCAAGCGGCTGCGCCCGACAGATATTTTCCGGCAACCAAACGAAAAAGCGACAGGTCAACTCTAGCAGGCTTGAACATCAATCACCAGTCGCCCGCGCACTTCGCCTTTAAGGATTTTTTCGCCATAAGGTAGAATATCTGACAAAGGAATAACTTCTGTTGCCTCGGTTAGGCGTTCCTTTGGCAGGTCGCGAACCAGCCTTTGCCAGGCGCGAACCCGCTTTTCATAGGGGCACAGGACCGAATCAATGCCAATCAACCGGACACCGCGCAACAAAAACGGAATAACGGTAGCGGGTAAATCGGCCCCACCCGCCAGGCCACATGCCGCAACCACCCCGTGATATTTCATTTCAGCCAGAATATGGGCCAGTGTTGTGCTGCCAACACTGTCGATTGCGCCTTGCCAGCGTTCACTTAACAAAGGGCGTGCACTGGCGGTTGCAAGTTCGTTACGGTCCACAATGTCGCTGGCGCCCAAATGCTTCAGATAATCACTGTTTTCAGGGCGCCCGGTCGATGCAACCACCCGATATCCTAAATGTGCCAAAATGGAAATCGCAACCGAACCCACACCCCCCGCAGCCCCGGTGACCAGAATTTCGCCATCCGCTTGCGGGGCAACGCCTTGTTCTTCCAGTGCCATCACCGCCAGCATCGCCGTAAACCCGGCCGTGCCGATTGCCATCGCCTGTGCGGCGGTTAACCCGGCAGGCAACGGCACCAGCCAGTCCGCCTTTACCCGCGCCATTTGGGCATAACCGCCCCAATGGCTTTCTCCCACCCGCCATCCGGTCAGGATCACGCGGTCTCCGGGCTGGTATCGATCATCAAACGATGTCACAACCTCGCCGGCAAAATCAACACCAGGCACATGCGGATAATCCCGCACCAGCCTGCCCAGTCCATTGAGGATCATCCCGTCCTTGTAATTCAGCGTGCTGTGCGATACCCGCACCAAAACATCGCCTGCGGGCAGATCATCCACGGTTAAGGTCTGAAATTCCGGGGTGATTTTTTTGCCATCATCTAATGCGTTCAGCACCAAGGCACGAAAACTGTCGCTCATCCTCACCTCCGGAAAATATTTTATACGTGCAAGGTAGGGAGCAGGATCAAAACTTGTCAAACACCAACACTGTCAATGCGACATATTGCCAAGGTAACCTTCGCCAAACCCTGGCGAAGGCGTCAGTCTTTTTTCATGTCATCCTGAACAGCAGGCGGCAACACCCGCCATGAAAACCAGCCCAATAATGGCACGATCACCAGGTCATCGATCCAGCCCGGCCCCGCGATAAAATCGGGAATGAAATCAACAGGGCTGATCAGATATACAAGCCCCCCCAGCAACAGCGCCTTGCTGCGCATCGGCACATCCGGGCGCACCAGCCCCTTGATCAAATTAGGAACAATCGCTAATCCGCTTCGTGCCAATATCGGCCCCTGTCCCTGATAAAACCAGTCACAATGTATGGAGGTTATTTAACCTGAAAATCGGTTTTTGCCATGTCTGCGGCCATAGCCGTTTGTGCAGCCCCCGTATGTGCACCATGCACAACCATCATTTCACAGTCGGCAAGGCAGGCCTGGCCATATGTCTGGTGCAGCCTGTCAAAGTCATACATGCGCGTGCCATTTACCATAACAGGCTCGTTTTTTGGATCATGTCCGATATTGCTTGTTGCCAGAAAAGAAACAATTGCAGCAAAAACCAGAATGCCGCCCAAGGCGAAATGCTCGATCCACGACATTATTGCGTCCTCCGGACACGTTCTTTGACAAAACATTACTATCTAAACACGCGGGACCGGGAAAAGTTCCCAAGCAGATGCCGTATAGTGTTTTATTTGAAAAACAATGCCTTGGATCACGATACTGTTGTCTATGCAATCCCCCCCTAAAGATGCCTTTTAGGCCTTTTTAGAAAGACCTATACGCGCCAATGCCACAGCGGAATCTGCACAACCATAAAACAGGACACATATCGCCACACAGATCAGGGTTCGTATTTTGCCTTGATGTAAGAAATCAGGGGAAACAGTCCGGCAAATATGGCAATCAACAAGCCAAGAGCCCCTTCCCTGTAACCTTTCCGTCCAACATAGCATTTCAAGAACCGCGAGAAGAGACGTCGCACATTATTAGCCAATGAGCCGATATTGCCGCTTGCCCGCAAATCTGCGGCGCGTGCGGTACTATAGCTATCCAATCGCCGGATCATATCTGAAATATTACGATCCAGAAAATGCGCAACACTGCCTTCAAGCACCGGACCTTCTGTTCCTGACCAGCTTATCGACGGATGAACCCGCTGCATTCCCCACTTTTTTGCCCCAGGACGTACGAGACGACAAACGATGGACGTCCCGAATGACGCTCCCCAGCCATATCGAACCAGCCGGTCCCCAACATAATTGTCGATCCGGACCGGATATCTTTCAAATTTCGCATTTTGAATGGTCTGCCTTATGGATGCGGCCAGTTCAGCACTGACATGCTCATCGGCGTCTATTTCAAGCAACCAGTCGCCTGATGCTTCAGTCTGGGCGCGGTTACGTCGTTCTCCTTCAATATCCCAATGCCCGACAACAACTTTGGCGCCATATGCCCGCGCAATCTCTGCAGAGTTGTCCGTACATTTGTCACACAGAACGACAAGTTCATCGGCAAACCGCAAATTTTCAAGGCACGCAGCAAGCTGTTTTTCCTCGTTGTGAACACACATCACAACAGATAACCGGGGCGTATCGGTCATTTGATTTTTTCCCGTTCAAACTGATCAAGATGTTGCTGAATAGCATCCATTACCTTGTCGACGGACAAAGTTCCCATCAGGGTTTTGCCGTCAAAACGATCCTGTCGGCTATCAATAATCTGTTGATAACCCCAATCGGTTCTGACAGCACAGCCGTTATTGCCGTAAGGTCCATAATTTTGCTCTTTCGAGGGACCAAACAATCCGACTGTCGGAACTCCGGCGGCCGCTGCCATGTGCATCAGACCGGAATCATTGCCAAGGTACAGATCAGCTTTTTGCAGGCTTGCTTCAACGGTTAGTAAATGTTCACTGCCAAAAATAACGGTGCGCCGATGTTCGGGAACCAATTCTATTACTGGCAATGACAGGGCATATTCATCTGGCGCTCCCAAAAACAGAACATGGGCATTTGGCAGCAACCCTCCCGGCGCTGTCAAGCGTGTCACAACTTCAGCAAACCGTTCAACAGGCCATATCTTGCCAAACCAGTTTGCACCTGCGCCAATCCCCAATATCGGACGTTGATCGTCGGGCAGCAACCGATTTGCCCGGTCTTCATCCGCTGGCCGTGTCCAGATATGCGGCATTAAGGGCGGCGAAACCCCAATCAAGCGCCCCAGTTGCTCCACCCGATGGATGCTATCGTCATTGCCGGAAAGAACAATGCGTTTGCGACCGGGCAAAACAAATGCTGTTGCACTGCCGCGCAAATCAATAATCACATCCCACCAGGTCGTCACCACCGATTTCCATAAATGCCACCAGTGACCGCCGCGTTTCTGCTTTGGCATTCTGATAATGCGTTCAAGGTTCGGCACAGCCTCGAAAATCGGGGCGGCAACCGGGCCGCAGGCCACGGTAATGCGCAACTCGGGCCGGGTTTCGACAAAATGGCGCAGCACCGATGTTGATAACACCGCATCGCCCAGCCGGTTAGAGGTGATAAAAAGCAGGCGCACGCTTAGAGTTTCTCCAGATCGGCGGCGACATTAAGCCATTCCCGATGCCCGTTTCGCGCCGCTTCCGACTGCCCGGCGAAAAAGGCATCATCCCCCAGCATTTGCGCAACCAAATTCCCGTAAGCCGCGTCATCGGGAACGATATAACCATTACGGCCATTATCGATCCGCGCCTTGGCCACCCCGCCAAAGGATACAACCGGCGTTCCCGCCGCCAGCGCATCGCACAGCCAGGTTCCGGCATGGTCATGGGTGGTTTTTGTCGCACCATGGTGCAAAAACACCCGCGCCCCGGCCACTTTTGCCGCCATTTCACTTTCGGCCAGCGGCATACATACCCGAACCCCGTCCGACAGGGCATCACGCACCAGATTAACCAGCACATCGGGCACCGTACTTTCCTGCCCTGCCAACGCATGGGAAAGGGCAGCCGAATATATTTCAAACCGGGCATTGACCGGTTTGACGGCAATTTCGTCACACCATATCCGGATCAAATGATCAATCCCATCGTTCCAGCCAGCGACACTGATCGCAACCGGTTCCCGCGCGCTAACCGATAAATGATCGTTCCCCGCCACAACAAAGGCCGGGCAGGCACCGGGCGCGATCATGCGCGGGATAAAACCCAGATCATTATGATAGCGGTCACGCTGGCGCAGATCGGTAAAAATCAACCGCGCCAGACTGCTGAGCAACGCCATGCGCGCATCGTTCTGATCTAGACGTGCAACGTCACCATCAAACCATAACCACCGCTGCCCATCCTCGGCGACAGGCCGGTCATCAAGCAATAACGGATCGCGCCACGCCAGAATACGGTCCGGCAACTGCGTATCGAAGGCAGGCGCGCTATCGTCAAGCAAGCCCCAGCGCACACCATGATGTGTGACATAAGCCCCGCCACTGCGCCGGGCAACCACATCATGGCCACGCCCCACAAAGGCTTCTGCCAGGGCAATAAAACTCCGCTGACGCGCGCCTAACGGGCGGGCGGTGATATCGTCGGGGTCGAACCCGATGGAACGATCAAGCATCAATATTTTCATAGCTGGGTTTTATCGTGTTGTTGCGGGTTAATGAAGGGTTTTCTATCAGGGCACGCTTTGAAGTGATATGTGTTAACAAGGTTGCTGCCCTGCCAGATGACCCCGACTGCAACGCACCTCGGACCTTGCCAAACCATCGCACTTGCCCCACATTTCGGCAATGAATTCCGATATTACGGAGCCACCCTGGAAATGAGCAAAACTTTGTATACCCCCCTGCCCAACCGCGCTGTTATCCGCATTAGTGGTGCAGACCGCATCGATTTTCTGCAAGGGCTTGTCACCAACAATGTCGAAAAAATCAGCCCGGAGCAATCGGGTTATGGGGCCTTGCTAACCCCGCAGGGTAAATTCCTGTTTGATTTTTTCATGTATTATCAGGATGACAACAGCCTGCTGGTCGAGTGCGAAGGCGGGGAACGGGCCGAAAACCTGTTTAAAAAGCTGCGCATGTATAAATTGCGCGCCAAGGTCGAACTGACCGATGTCAGCGAAGATTATGATGTATTTGCTGTTTTCGGCGACACAGCCCTGGCCTCCCTTGCCCTGCCACAACAGGCCGGTGCGACAGCCCCCTTTGGCAAAGGCATCAAGGCCGTCGACCCGCGGTTGGCGGCAATGGGATGCCGGGTGTTGTTACCGCACGGCGAAGAAACCGCCCTGGCAGGCATTGGCGCAACCCAAAGCACACCCGATGCCTATCACGCACGGCGCGTCCGCCTTGGCCTGCCCAATGGCAGCGAAGAGCTTGAGGTTGACAAAGCGATCCTGCTGGAAAACGGGTTTGAAGAGCTAAACGGCGTTGATTTTAAAAAGGGCTGCTATATGGGCCAGGAATTAACCGCGCGCACCAAATATCGCGGGCTGGTGCGCAAACGCCTGCTGCCCATTGAAATTGACGGCCCGACACCCGAAATTGGCAGCTTGATCATGAATAACGACCGCGAAGCGGGCACGATCAAAAGCATCCACGGCACGGCAGGGCTGGCGATGATCCGCCTGGAACGCATTTCAGACGGCGCCAGCTTAAAAGCAGGTGACGCCACCATCACCGTTAAGGTGCCAGACTGGGTGCAACTGCCTGCAACTGAATAACCACTATTTAAAGCACTTTTCCTTTAACCTGATCACGATTAATCCCCCGAATAACATGTTCGGGGGATTTTGCGATTAAAATGACGGATTATGCCGTTGCGATATCAAGAGAGGCCGCATCCAAATCCCCAAGTGCCAATCGGGCATTTAATCGTTGCGCCCCTTTTCCGGCCGCGAACCATGGCTTTGCGTTATCGATATCGAAGCGAACACTGGGTTTTTCATTTAGCTGTTGTGTAAGAACGCCAAATATTTCCGTAACGCGATAAAGCCCGTGCGTTACCGGCTGTGGCATAGGGCGCTTTTGCAAAGACTGGCGTTTAATTTGCAGCCGTCCGGCTACATCGGCCAAGCTTACCAGATCAGGGCGAACTTCGCGTAACCATGAACCTGCTGGCAGATGCGGCAATATCGCACGCGCAACCTGGCGAATGACAGTTTCGGCGTCCTCTCCCGCGCATTCCAGTGAAGCGGCCAAAAGTCCCGGCTGCCCTGTTCCAATCACTGCGTCGTCAAAACCCGCAGCATAAATGCAATCGGCAAGGGCGAAAGCATCATGCGTGCTGCCTTCCGGAAGGGAAAAAACAAGATCAAATTCAAACAATTCCATCATCTTTTTCCTTTTCATCTAGCAGGTAAATGCAGCTTAAAGCCTTGTTTTCAAGTTTCGCGGCGTGGCTTGCGGGGTTTTGCGGTGTAGAGGAAATCGACATCTGACAAAATTCGCCACACCGGCAGTCGCGGTCATTATTGGGGCATCGTAAAAGGCCCCACGCATGTCCGCTGCTATGGCGAACCTCCACAACCCAGCCAATGGATTCCAGATGTGACAAAACCTTTTCCACATCTTTTTTAGGATGTCGTTTTCTGCTCACACTCATACTCCCCGTCAACAAAGTTGTCAATTGACAACTTTGTTGACGTAAAACCTGAAATCGAAAAATGCCCGCCTTGATCCCTTATAAGGATCAAGGCGGGCATCAATCAATACAGTCTTCAAGGCGAACCAGGCAGCGTATCGTTATTTTTTCAAAGCCGCCTGTGCGGCGGCCAACCGGGCAATCGGCACGCGATAGGGCGAGCAGGAAACATAATCAAGGCCCTGTTTTTCACAGAACGCAATTGATGCCGGGTCGCCACCATGTTCGCCGCAAATGCCCAGTTTGATGTCAGGGCGGGTTTTGCGGCCCCGTTCGGCGGCCAGCGCAATCAATTCGCCCACACCCTCCTGATCAAGCGATACAAACGGGTCGCCCGCGAAAATGTCTTTGGCGATGTATGTATCAAGAAAGTGCGAGGCATCATCGCGCGACAGACCAAAGGTGGTCTGGGTCAAATCGTTGGTGCCAAAACTGAAAAATTCGGCTTCCTCGGCAATGTCACCGGCACGAAGAGCGGCGCGCGGCAGTTCGATCATGGTGCCGACAAGATAGGTCAGTTTGGCCGATTGCTCGGCTTCAACCTCGCCTGCCACTTTGACAATCGCAGCTTTAAGGATTTCGAGTTCCTTTTTGCCGACCACCAGCGGAATCATGATTTCAGGAATAACCTGATCGCCGCCGGCCTTTGACACCTCGATCGCGGCTTCAAAAATGGCGCGCGCCTGCATTTCATAGATTTCAGGATAGCTGATACCAAGACGGCACCCGCGATGGCCCAACATCGGGTTTGATTCCGCCAGATCCAGCAAACGGCGGCGAACCACACTTTCCGATACGTCGGCGGCCTTTGCCACCTCGGCAATTTCATTATCGCCATGCGGCAAAAATTCATGCAAAGGCGGGTCGAGCAGACGAATGGTAACCGGCAAGCCCTTCATAATGCGAAACAGGTCGATAAAGTCCTGGCGCTGATAGGGCAAAAGTTTGCCCAGCGCCGTGCGACGCCCGGCCTCGGTTTCAGCCAAAATCATTTCGCGCATTGAAATGATCCGGGCCGGATCAAAAAACATATGTTCGGTGCGGCACAGGCCAATGCCTTCGGCGCCAAATCCGCGCGCGGTTTGGGCATCTTCCGGGGTTTCGGCATTGGTGCGCACCTTCAGGCGGCGCACCCCGTCAGCCCATTCCATCAGTTGCGAAAAATCGCCTGAAAGATCGGGCTTCAAGGTGGCAACTTCGCCCAACATCACTTCGCCCGTCCCGCCATCAATGGTAATGACGTCGCCTTCTTTCAGCATCACGCCACCGGCATTCAGCGTGCCACCGCGATAGTCAATTTTGATCGCACCCGCACCACACACACAGGGCTTGCCCATGCCGCGCGCCACAACAGCGGCGTGGCTGGTCATGCCGCCACGTGCGGTCAAAATACCTTCGGCGGCGTGCATCCCGGCAATATCTTCGGGGCTGGTTTCAATACGCACCAGTACAACCTTGCGGCCCTTGTTATGGGCCCAGTCTTCGGCGACTTCGGCGGAAAACACGATCTGTCCCGACGCCGCCCCAGGTGACGCCGGAAGACCCATGCCAATCACTTTTTTATCGGCATCCGGGTCCAGGGTCGGGTGCAACATCTGGTCCAGCTGGGCGGGGTCCACCCGCATCAGGGCATCATCACGGCTAATCACACCGTCCTCGCACATTTCCACAGCAATCCGCAGGGCCGCCTTGGCCGTCCGTTTGCCCGACCGGGTTTGCAGCATGTATAAACGGTTGGATTCCACCGTAAATTCCATGTCCTGCATGTCGCGATAATGCGATTCCAGCTTGTCGCGAATCTCCACCAGCTCGGCAAAAACACCGGGCATGGCTTCTTCCATCGACAAAAGGTCCGACCCTGATTCCTCCCGTTCAATTTTGGTCAGCGGTGCCGGGGTACGAATGCCCGCAACCACGTCTTCGCCCTGCGCATTGATCAGATATTCGCCGTAAAAACGGTTTTCCCCGGTCGAGGGATTGCGCGAGAAGCAAACACCGGTGGCGCATTCATCGCCCATATTGCCAAAGACCATCGCCTGAACATTTACCGCCGTGCCCCAGCTCGCCGGGATGTTATGCAAACGGCGATAGGTATTGGCGCGTGCATTCATCCAGCTGCCAAAAACCGCCCCGATAGCGCCCCACAGCTGTTCGCGCGGGTCTTGCGGAAACGGGCGGCCCAGTTCTTCGGCGACCTTGGCTTTAAAGCCTTCGACAATTTCCTGCCAGTCATCCGCCGACATTTCGGTATCAAGGATATAGCCCTTGTCTTCCTTGTGGATTTCAAGGATTTCTTCGAAATTGTAATGCTCGACGCCCAAAACAACGTCGCCATACATCTGAATGAACCGACGATAGCTGTCATACGCAAAACGGCGATCACCCGAGACCGCCGCCAAACCTTCTACCGTATCGTCATTCAGGCCCAAATTCAGAACCGTATCCATCATGCCCGGCATCGAGGCGCGCGCACCTGATCGGACAGAGACCAGCAAGGGATCGGCGGTATTCCCAAATTTACGCCCGACCAGATTTTCCACCGCGACGAGGGCGGCTTCCACTTCATCATTCAGGTCCGCCGGATAATTACGGTCATTGTCATAAAACGCCGTGCAAACTTCGGTTGTGATGGTAAATCCTGGTGGAACCGGAAGCCCGAGATTGGACATTTCGGCAAGGTTTGCCCCCTTACCGCCCAACAATTCACGCATTTCCGAACGTCCTTCAGCGCTTCCACCGCCAAAGCCGTACACCCATTTGGTCATCTTGCCTGTTCCTCATCTGGCATTGGTATTTCAGTCCGCAGCCTTATTCACGATTCGATCTTTGAAAAATCCGCAATGTCATGCAAAGCGGTACGGATTTGCGCAAGCAGCTTCAAACGGTTGGCCCGTTCATCGGCATTGTCGCTATTGACCGTTACTTTTTCAAAGAATGCGTCAACCGGCCCGCGCAATTCCGCAAAACCGGCCATCGCCGCGGCATAATCCTCGGCCCGAAGCAGGGGCAAAGCCTTATGCCGGACGTCGATGAGCGCCTCATACAAACGCCGTTCCTCGTCTTGCGAAAGAAGCGCAACATCCACTGTCGCGTCATAGGACATATCGTCCTTTTTCTCTTCAATCCGCAGAATATTGGAAGCCCGTTTATAGCCAGCCATAAGGTTAACGCCGCTTTCGCCCGATACAAAATCGGCAAGCGCATCAACCCGGGCCAGCAGGCGTACAAGATCGTCCTCGCCATCGAGCGCAAACACGGCGGACACCAGATCATGGCGCACACCCTGCTCGCGCAGATGAACTTTTAAACGGTCAGCGAAGAAGACAAGAAGTTCCTCGACCGCCGCGTCCCGGCGAACAGAAGCCGGGTATTGAGACACCGCATAGGCAAACAAGCGCCGCAACGGCAAACGCAGGCCGTTTTCCAGCACCAGACGAATAACGCCCAATGCCGCACGGCGGAGCGCAAACGGATCTTTCGACCCGGTAGGTTTTTCATTAATGGCAAAGAAACCCGCCAAAGTGTCGAGTTTCTCGGCCAGGGCCACCGCAACCGAAACCGGTGCCGTCGGGCACATGTCAGACGGGCCAGCCGGGGCATAATGCTCGGCAATGGCCTGGGCTACTTCGGGTTTTTCGCCGTCATTTTCGGCGTAATATTTGCCCATCAGGCCCTGAAGCTCGGTAAATTCGAACACCATGTTCGACACCAGGTCCGCCTTGGCAATTTGGGCTGCCCGATCCGCCAGCGTCACATCACAGCCGACAATCGAGGTTGATACCTCACGCGCCAGACCGCGCATGCGCAAAACACGTTCGGCAACAGTGCCAAGTTTGGCATGGAAAACGATGGTCTCCAGTTTGGGCAGACGCGATTCCAATGTAACCTTACGATCCTGATCCCAGAAAAATTTGGCATCATGAAGGCGGGCGCGCAAAACACGCTCGTTCCCGGCAATGATCCGGGCGTTGTGGTCCATTGTCACCATATTGGAAATGGTAATGAAACGGGCCGCCAGTTTGCCGCTGGTGTCTTCGAGAACGAAATATTTCTGATGTTCCCGCATCGAGGTTTCCAAAACCTCGCGCGGGACATCCATGAAATGATCGTCGATCTTGCCCATTACCGGTACCGGCCATTCAACCAGTCCGCAAACCTCATCAAGCAACCCTTGATCATCAACCAGTTTCAACCCGGCATCACGTGCCAGTTTCAAGCAGCCTTCGGCGATCACGCGTTTGCGTTGTTCGCGGTCCAGCATCACCTTGGCAAAGTTCAATTTGGCTTTGTATTCGCTGGCATTGTTAACGGCAAAAACAGCCGGTGCCAAAAAGCGATGACCACTGGTAACATTTCCCGCCGTCACCACACCGTAACTTACCGGGATAACCGCACCGTCAAACAGGCACAAAATACGGTCAAGCTGGCGCACCCAGCGCACTTTATGATCCGCCCAGCGCATGGATTTTGGCCACGGCAATTTGTTCATCGCATCTTCAATGATATCCTTGATCACAACCGATGCGGCACGGCCCTTTTGCTCGACAATGGCAAACAGGAAAACACCCTTGGGCGTTTCGCGTTTTTCGCATTGTTCCAGCGTCACACCATTGCCCGCCAAAAAGCCGTTAATCGCCTTTTCCGGGGCGTCGGCGCGCGGGCCACGGCGTTCTTCACGCAAATCGGGCTGCTTTTCGGGCAGACCGTCAACAATCAGAGTCAAACGGCGCGGTGTGACCAGGCTTTCAACCTTGTCGAAACCAAGATCAGCGGCCTTCAGGCCATCGGTGACCAGCTTTTCAAGATCGGCACTGGCACGCGCCTGCATCCGGGCCGGAATTTCTTCGGAAAACAGTTCAAGCAGGAGTTCGGCCATGTCTTATGCCCCCTCTTTCAAATGCCCGCGCGACCGAAGCCAGGCTTCGCAGCAGGATTTGGACATTTCGCGCACACGACCAATATAAGCAGCCCGTTCGGTAACAGAAATGACACCGCGTGCATCAAGCAGGTTAAAGATATGGCTGGCTTTCATCGCCTGTTCATAGGCCGGAAGCGCCAGTCCGCGGTCAATATTGACCGCACATTCGGCCTGGGCATCCTTGAAATGGCGGAACAGCATTTCGGTATTGGCAACCTCGAAATTATAGGCCGACTGTTCTTTTTCATTTTGCAAAAACACATCGCCATAGGAAACGCCATTGCCGTTGTAATCCAGGTCGTAAACGTTTTCGACACCCTGAATATACATCGCCAACCGTTCCAGACCATAGGTCAGCTCAACCGGCACCGGGTCACATTCAAACCCGCCAACCTGCTGAAAATAGGTAAACTGAGTAACTTCCATGCCGTCAAGCCACACTTCCCAGCCCAAACCCCAGGCACCCAAAGTCGGGCTTTCCCAGTCATCCTCAACAAAGCGGATGTCATGTTCCATCGGGTCAATGCCCAGATGTGCCAGCGACCCCAGATACAAATCCTGGGCATTGGGCGGTGAGGGCTTCATCAAAACCTGAAACTGGTAATAATGCTGTAACCGGTTGGGGTTTTCGCCATAACGGCCATCGGTCGGGCGGCGCGACGGCTGGACATAGGCCGCATTCCAGCTTTCCGGGCCCAGCGCGCGCAGGGTGGTTGCGGTATGAAACGTGCCCGCGCCAACTTCAAGGTCATAAGGCTGAAGGATGACACATCCCTGATCCGCCCAATAGCTTTGCAGCCGAAGAATAATTTCCTGAAAGGAAGGCGGACGTTGCGAACCGTCAAGCGCCATTGCGCGTACTCTCTGTAAATGTTGCCAGTAAATTCCGTGCGGCAAGCTACCGCCCCACCCTGTCGCGGTCAAGAAGTCAAACCCCCTGATCCCCCCCAAAGATCGGCTTTAACGATGATTTTGGGACTTTATAGGCCACGGTCGCAAGATAGACCCTCTATTTGCGCATTGTCGCCATGCAGAATGATCCTCATCCCCAAAGCGCCCAATCGCGCATTTTTTCGGCCTGCTGTAACAGTTCACTCGAAGCATGCAGAACATCGCGAGCAACATGCCCCGTCCCCGCGCTTTGTTCCGGGAACTATGCGACATCGCATAGGTATCGTCACCGCGCACGGATGGGGCATTTCCACCTTCCTGTTTTAATTCAACCAGTTACTGGCGATTTCGTGCGCGGTGTTGTTAATCGTGTTCATTTTTACAATCGCAAAAATACTTGCGATCAGGTTCAATATAAGCATCATCATAAAAGATACCGTCAGCTTTCGCGATATCTTGAAATTAGACAAGGCATACCTTTTCTTCCCGCAAAATAAGATATCAGCCCTGTTTCCCGCATCGCAAAGCGACGTGCAGAATTTAAGCAGAAAATACTATAAATAGAAATTAATATTCCATTGACCCGTTAAAGCTGGCCCCGCCTTACAATCATTTTCGGTTAAATAACCAACAATATTTTCTATCGCCAGTGATGTTAGAATGATACCCTTTGAACAACACTCCCAGGTTATCATAATTATCATAACAATATTTTAAGTTGAGTTTTCATTTAAAATTTTTAAAAAGTAGGTTTTATCCAACCACTTTCCCGGAAAGATTGAAAACTTGATTTCCCGGATAAAACTTTTCCATAGAATTCTGATATAAAAAACCGGGCCATTCCCCTGAATGACCCGGTTAATTTCTGTTCTGTCTGGTTTTATCGTGTGATCAGGCCGATTTAACGTTATCGAGAAACGTACTGACAATCGTTCTCATCTTTTCAGCTTCCCGCGAAAGCTCGGAAGATGCCTGCAAAACATCTTTTGCCACTTCACCGGTTCCCTGGACGGCATTGGTCACTTCATAAATGTTTGAATTCACATCCTGCGTGCCCCTGGCGGCCTCTTCAACGTTCCGGGCGATTTCACCGGTGGCAACTTGTTGCTCTTCGATGGCTGCGGCAATGCTGCTGGCGATTTCGTTAACTTTTTCAATTGTTTCGACAATATCAGCAATTGCCTTAACTGCTTCATCGGTTGCCGAACGCGTCGCCGATATCTGTTCGCCAATGTCTGCCGTTGCCCGTGCCGTCTGATTGGCAAGGTTTTTTACTTCGCTGGCAACCACGGCAAACCCTTTTCCGGCTTCCCCGGCCCGCGCGGCTTCAATGGTGGCGTTCAGGGCAAGCAGGTTGGTCTGGCTGGCAATATCATTAATCAAACTGACGACCTCGCCAATCTTAACCGCCGATTGCTGTAAATTGCCGACCACACGGCCCGTATGACCGGCCTGATCGACAGCTTCTTTCGAAACGGCAGCCGCCTGTGCAACATCATTGGCAATCTGGCTGATCGATGCCGAAAGCTGCTCGGCGGCGGAAGCCACCGTCTGAACATTCCCTGTCGCTTGTGTCGCAGCAGACGCCACCGTTGATGCCTGATGGGTTGCCTTGTCCGACTGGGACGACAGGGATTGCGCGTTGGATTGCAGTTCGGTCGCGGCAGACGCCACAGCAGCGATCGTCATGCCGGCATCCCGGTCAAACTCCCGGGTCAAACCGTCAATGCGTTCGGTCCGGGCGGCGCGGTCCCTGTTTCGTGTTTCTTCGACCTGCGCCAAACGTTCGGCCTCGATCATATTGTCGCGAAACACCTGCACGGCAGCGGCCATTTCACCAATTTCATCTTTGCGATCCATATCGGGAATCTCGGCCGATTTATCGCCCGCCGCCAAACACGACATGACCGCTGTCATATTGACGATGGGTGTTGCAATCCCGCGAGACAAAATAATGGAAAACCCGATTGTCAGCACGGCAACAAAAACCGCCACACAAATCATCAACAGGCGCGACCAGGCATATTCGTCATCGCCCCGCGCCGAGGCTGCGTTGCCCCCTTCCTGGTTCATCTTCACCAGGCCCTGAAGAATCTCGCGAATTTCAACAACAAGCTTCTCGCCATCCCCCAGCATCAGGTCGCGCGCCTGCGCATTCTGATTGGCGCGTGAAAGACCGAGAATCTCTTCCCAGGCCTTGTCATATTTTGTGATCAGGGCACTTGCCTTTTGCCACATCGCACGTTCCTCGGGCGAGGAAATCAGCGTTTCATAGGTCTTTGCCTCGCGCTGCTCGGTTGCGATCTGCTGCTGAATTTTACTTTCGTATGCCGCCATGTCATCGGCGTCATTCGAGAGCACATGTGCCAACTGAAATAACCGCATTTTATTTACGCTGTCATTAATCTCGTTAATCACCTTGATACTGGGCAGCCAGTTCACGGCAATTTCAGTTGATGTACTATTGATGGTTTGCATCTTGATAATCGCAAAAACACTTGCGAAAATATTCAGCACCAACATGACCCCAAAAGCCACGACAAGTTTTCGGGAAATCTTCAGATTAGAAAAAAATTCCATAATACATTGCCTCTAAAACGTTTCCACCGCGCCAACAGGCGCAGTCTTGCCCCCGCCATAGCCATCGACATAATCCCTACGTACTTTGTGCAAGATCAGATCTTGCACGTTCCACGTTTTGTTAATTCGGAACAGATATCGACAACTGTATTTTTGAATACAGATGGCCCGGCAGCAGAACCATCATCTGGTATCCTGCCCCTAGACATTGGCGGCACGTTATTTGACTTCAAGATCATGGAAAAATAATTTGCGACCCGCATTGCATTTTTCGCACCTGGCTTTTGGTGCAAATGGGTCGCGTTTAATACCAGCGCGCAGGCGGCCTGTTTTTTTGATGATAAAATAAATTTTTAAACAAGAACCGCCCTGAAAATCAGGAATCGCAGCGATGTGCCAGCCCTTCAGCATGATAAACACCGCAATGGGGACATTTTTCCATGTCCTGTGCGATCGGGCGTGCCGGTTCGCCCTGGCTGCGCGGTTTTACCCGACCGGTCCAGCGCGCACGTGCATTTTCGCGAGGCGCCTGGTTTGCGCCCTTTCGCCCCAAAAACCGCGACACCTGCCACACCACAACAATGACAAGGGCTGTAAATAGAATTTGCGAAAAACTCAGCATGAACGTCCCCGGAAATGCTCATTTTTACCGGAACGGGGCAGCCCCGTTCCGGCTTCTGGCCGTGTTATAGTCAAAAAACATACTTTTAGAAACCGGGCAATGACGCTGGATGCCGCAATAACTGATCTGTTTCAGGCAAATATTGGCCGGTTTCGTCATGCAAAACCAGCCCCCGACGCATTTTAAGCGGCGATGAAACCCCCTTGCGGGCCGAAACAATCACCCGAAGCGGCATATCAGCGCTGGCCTTGCTCCAGACCGGATAAACCGTCACATCCCCGGCGCGGCCATATAGCAAGCCAATGATCCGGTCCAGATGATCAGCACGATGCACCAGTGTTATCCGTCCTTTCTGGCGCACCATTTTAAGGCAAAAGCCGATCCATGCCGCCAGATCGGCACGGCCTTCCTGGTGGGCTGTTGCCCGGCTTTCGTTAATTGGCCGCGTTCCCCCCGCATAATAAGGGGGGTTGGAAATAACCTGATCAAAACTTTCTGCCACCAGTGGCAAATGCCGATTATTGATATCGCCGTGAACCGGCGTCACCCGGCCCTCAAAACCGTTTTCGACAATGTTGCGACAAAACAGGGCATATAAATCGTCCTGCACTTCAACCCCGGTCACAATTGCGTTCTCGATCCGTCGGGCCACACACAACCCGGCAGATCCGACTGCCGCCCCGACATCGAGTATTTTACGGTCCCGATTTCGCACCACGTTGACAGAAGCCGCCAGCAACACCGCATCGACCGCCGCCCGATACCCGTCAATCGGCTGTTTCAGGGTCACAGCCCCGCCAAGCAAAAAATCATGGCTGATACGGTCTTGCGCGAAATCGGGCACCGTTAAATATGGGCCGTCCGATGCAGCGGCCATCGCTGTTTTAATCATGGATCTTTATGCAACATCACGGGCCAAACCAGTCTTAAACATCGTCACGGCGAGAGGGGTTAACGTCTTCATCCGCATCGGCATCACTATCGGCGTCAATCTCGTTATTTCCAGGCAAATCGCGCCGCGCAATTTCAAGAATATAGCGCGCCCGGCTTTCATCATCGGGTGTTACCATCAAACGCCGGGGCAAAGCCCCGATCGATCCATCGAGGATGGAGGCATGAAAATCAAATATCAGGCAGTCAATTCCCTCGTCTGCCAGCACCGACTGAACCCAGCTAAGCTCAACCGGATCATTGCTGCGTACCAGTTCAATCATTTCAGACACAACACCTTTTCAATCGCTATAGCGTAAATCTGTTCAGTATATATGACCGTAGCATAGCATATAATTGTTCAATACAGCGAAAAGCGGTATTGATTTGTCCACTTGACCGTCGACGCCTGGCGTCTCTATGTTGGGCAAGGGCTAGGAGCTGCGAGTATGACAACAGTTGTTCTTCAGATCGTCTGGATTTGCACAGGCTGTTTTGTGGCAAAATCCTGAAAGATGTATATATCTTCCAGTGATTTTGCGTCACATACCCTCAGAAATCCGGGTGACCGCTGTAATCATATGAGCGGTTCGTGACCCTGAATTATGAAACCAGCGTTACCTGTGGCTAGCAAGCAGGTCAAGACGCACGAATTGTTTCGGAAAAGAGCGTGAATAACACTGCACCGCAGCATACCACACAACCCAGCCTGGATTCCCTGGTCCGTCTTGTCGATACCGACATGAAACGGGTTAATCAGGTCATCATCGACAATATGCACAGCGACGTTGCCCTTATCCCGCAACTGGCCAGCCATCTGATTGCCGCAGGCGGCAAACGAATGCGCCCGATGCTTACCCTCGCCTCGGCGCGATTATGCGGCTATGAAACCGGCTTTTCCGCTGTCAACATGGCCGCCTGTGTTGAATTCATTCACACAGCCACCCTGCTTCATGACGATGTGGTGGATGAAAGCCTGTTACGTCGGGGGCAGGAATCGGCCAATGCCATGTTTGGCAACGAGGCCAGCGTTCTGGTTGGCGATTTTCTGTTTGCCCGCTCGTTTACGCTGATGGTTAAAAACGGCTCGCTTAAAGTGCTTGATATTCTGGCACGCGCATCGGCGGTTATTGCCGAAGGCGAAGTGATGCAGCTTGCGACCGCCAATGACATGGCAACCACCGAACAGGCCTATCTTGATGTCATTATGGCGAAAACCGCCGCCCTGTTTGGCGCAGCATCACATATTGGCGCGGTTATTGCCGGTCGGCCCGAAGCCGATGAATTTGCCCTGCGCGATTATGGTTTGCATCTGGGCACCGCGTTTCAGCTGATTGACGACGTGCTGGATTATTCTGCCCACCAGGCCACCCTTGGCAAAACCGTTGGCGACGATTTCCGCGATGGCAAGGTCACCCTGCCCGTGATTATTGCCTATGCCAAGGGCAGCGACGAGGAAAAGGCCTTCTGGCGCCGGTGCATGGAAGATCAGGATTTCGAGGAAGGTGACCTGGACCGGGCGCAAGCCCTGATCCACAAATACAACACCCTTGAAGCCACGATGAACCGGGCACGTGAATATGGCGTACTGGCGATTAACGACCTTGCCCGCTTTCCCGATGGTGCGATCAAAGATGCCATGATCGAAGCCGTCGAGTTTTGCATTTCGCGGCCCTATTGATCGACGGGTCACTTTCTTTGCCCGGATTTTGTGAAAAATTCCTTGCGTGCCGGATCAATACCGATTAATACCCGGCTCGCAGAATGACGGAGCGTAGCTCAGCCTGGTAGAGCACTGTCTTCGGGAGGCAGGGGTCGGAGGTTCGAATCCTCTCGCTCCGACCATCATTCAAAGGCCCTGAAATGCTTTGGCATCTCAGGGCCTTTTTCATGCAAAACTTTCGTTTTTAATCTATGCCGTAATCACAGTTGCCTAAAAACCCGAAGCGGCATCCGCAACAGCTCCATGCCGGGGGAGTTCGACCTGAACTTTCAGGGCGATCACAAATGCTGCCAGCAGCATCACGGCACCGGCCACAATAAAAACACCCGTTACACCGCCCAAACCGAAAACCACACCGCCCAATGCCGCACCCGAGGCGATGGAAGATTGCACCGACGCAACGACCATGCCACCCGCAGCCTCGGCCTGATCAGGCACCGCCCGCGCAACCCAGCTGGACCATGCGACCGGAACACCGCCAAATGCCAGCCCCCACAAAGCAACCAGCAGCATCAAACCGGTTCCCTGTACGGGCAGCAGAATCATTGCCAACGCAGCACCACCGACCAACGCCGGCATCACGACCAATGTCGCGCGCAAACTACGTTCCATCAGCCAGCCCGACAGCAAGGTCCCCACAAAATTGGCGGCCCCGAAGCCCAGCAACATTAACGACAAGCCCGGAACATCGACATGGGCAACACTTTCAAGAGCAGGCCGGATATAGGTAAACAACGCATACTGGCCGGTATGGGCAAGCACACAGCCCATCATCCCAAACCCGATGCCGGGACGGCGGAGCAGTTCCAGCACCGATGCGGTATGCGCCATCTTGCGCGGCGCCATACGGGGCAATGTGAACAATTGAAAGGCAAGCGTTAACCCGCCAACCGCCGCCGCTGCGACAAAGGCACTACGCCAGCCATACAAACCGCCCAGATAACTTCCCAAGGGCACAGACACCACCGTACCAACGGCAATGCCGCTAAAAATAATCGACAATGCCCTTGGCACCAGCCAGGCTGGCACCAGACGCATGGCCACAGCTGCCGCCATGCTCCAGAACCCTCCCAGCGCAATGCCCAGCAAAATCCGCATCGCCAATAACACGGCCAAACTGGAGGAAAGCGCAACCAGCAAGTTGGACATGATCATTAATATTGTGAAAGCAAGCAGGACAGCACGACGATCAAGCCCGCGTGTTAGTTTGGGCACCAGCAACCCGGCAAACAGGGCCACCACCGCCGTCACCGTCACCGCCTGACCCGCCAGCGCTTCAGATACGCCCAAATCAGTTGCCATTGGTGTCAGAAGGCTGGCAGGAAGGTATTCTGCCGTCAGAAGGCCAAACACCCCCATTGTCAGCGAAAACACGGCCATCCAGGCAGGTGCCGCGGACTCCACAGCCGATCCGCTATCGCACTGGATAGCAGACCCGGTCTTAAAAACATCATCACTCATCTTGAATATCCCTAGGAAACAACGATTACCTAAAGACTAGATGCAAAATTCAGGATGATCTATGATGGCTGGTCTTGATATTTTGATCAAAACGCCAGAAATGACCATGCAAAATCAATTTGCCTTATCGTCCGAGTTTATCAGCGAGCTGCTCGCCGGCATGCGTCTGCGTGGTGTCAAGTACCGACGCATTCAAACCGGTCCATCCTTTGGTATGGGATTTGATGCCAGGCCAGAGCATGTCTATTTCCACTTTCTGGCTTTCGGCAAAGCTGTGTTGCGGACTGAAGACGGCGCATTGCACGACCTGTCAGCAGGGAGTGCAGTCCTGATGCCACGGGGCCAGGCGCATCAGATTTTATCGGATCCAGATAACGCATTTGAAAATATCGACACATTTGATGTGGCCCCCCTTGGCGAAGCGGTAAGCGGCGTCAACACATGCCCCAGCACACATCCGACGCCAAGTGCCGTTCTCTTTTATGGCTGTATGGAATTCAATCTCGGCGGCATGCAAGGGCTTGGCAAGCTCATGCCAGACGTCATGACGACAAGCACGCAAGAACACCGCCACCCGGGATTACTCCCCATTCTTGAATCCATGAAACGTGAAATTTGTGCTGGCCGCATTGGTTTCGCCGGTATTCTTGCGCGGCTTGCCGATGTGGCGGCCGCCCTGATCGTACGTGGCTGGATAGAAGGAGGATGTGAAAACGCATCCGGTCTTGTTGCCGCACTGCGCGATCCCCGTCTGGCCCGTGCCATATTGGCGCTACACCGGCAGCCAGGCCGTGACTGGAACGTTACGGACATGGCAGCAGAGGCACGCATTTCGCGCTCTGCCTTTGCACAGCGATTTCAGTCCACGATCGGCATCCCGCCCCTAAAATATCTGACAGAACTGCGAATGAACCTCGCCCGCCTATGGCTGAGCGACGAAAGACTATCTATCGAGGCTGCCGCTCAACGCCTCGGCTATACGTCTCAGGCAGCGTTCAGTCGCGCTTTTAAGCGTATCAACGGTCAGCCCCCTGGCATCAGCCGGAAGGCCTGAATGTGATAGATCATGTTTCTTTAACAAGTATCATTTTTACTGATTTTGACGCTGCCAAGCACCAGAACATACTGCAACTGACGAACAACCGAAAACACGATCAATTTGCGACATTTTCAACTCAGTGATCAAGATACCAAAAAATGCCACGACATGCCGCAATTATACTTGAACTGCTTAATCATACAGGATAGATAATCGCCCACACTGACGGAGCGTAGCTCAGCCTGGTAGAGCACTGTCTTCGGGAGGCAGGGGTCGGAGGTTCGAATCCTCTCGCTCCGACCATCAGTTAGGAACCCTGGCGCCTGAAACATGGCGACGGGGTTTCTTTTTTTTCACCGCTGAATTCCCCCTTCCTTTCTGCCCTTCATTACCAACCTGACCGCCCCTAAACAAAAACGCACCCGCCAGCATATGCGATGGGTGCGTTTTATAACAAAGGGACAAATCCCGGGTTGCACCCCTAATGCAGGCTGCTTTCACTGGGCAATTGCAACATCCGCCCCATCAGGTAATCGACGTCGTCGGAGTCAAATTCAACACCAAGATCCCCATACTGGGTCAGAATGCGTTCGATCATGCGCCGAGAATAACGTTCACGGTCTTTTTCACGGCCATCCATATCGGTTTCGTGGGCGACCTCAAGGGCGGCACGCACGCCGGTAAAGAAACTGGCCGGCATGTCGGCCTTGTTGTAAATTGCCTGCAATCCGTAAAGACCGGAATCGTGAATAAGGACCCGGGTATTTATCAGCGACACACCAGCACGGCGGGCAATTCCGGCTTCAAAGAACGAAATATCCCCCATGCATAACGCCCGCAGAATCAAACCACCGGTCAAACGGTTATTGACATATAGATGCTCGACCAGAATTTCGACATCGCGGCTTTCGCTGTCATCGCCCAGCAACCCGATGGTTGCGCTTTCCTGCGACTGGGTCATCACGGCATTGACAATGCCTTCGGGCAGATGCCCGCGCGACACAAGTTCACCGCGCAAACGGTCAGAAACCAGGGTCACCATGCGTTCGGCAATCGTGATGGGCAAATGGTTGCGCGAGATGATCGGTTTCTGAATACGTTCATTTTGACCGAAATCGTCAACCACCTTTTGTAGGGATTTTTCGCTGATTTCAGCACCGTCATTACCGATCAATTCGACCAGAACATCTTCATGCCCGGCATCGACCAGCGCACTGGAAACCGCTTCGGAAACGGTGCCGCGCGTGGCAATGGCGCGCTGTTTTTCAATGCTGTCAGGGCCATCACCGATAATATCAACCAGGTCACTATCGCTTAGAATTTCGGAGAACTGCAATATCGGCAGGGCAACCGCATCCACGTCACGCGCCAGTGTCAGCGCGACATCGTGGGGCAAAAGCGGCGTCTGTTTCAGATTGCGCGCCAGCGCCTTGCGCACCCGGACTTCCGCATCCTTTATCATGATGCGAAATATCTCTTCGGCCAGCGAACGCTCGTTATCGGTCAACTGGTCGTCACTGAATTGCTTGCTGATTTTATCCGCCGCTTCTGCGCGGTTGTTGCCCGAAGGATCATTAATCAGTTTTGCAACGTCGTTTTTTGTAATCGGGGCCACGTAACCTCTCCTGCTACGGTCGGAAATTCCACCAACCGTTACATTTGTGACTATACACCCAACAGCCAATTGATTGAACGCAATTTATTCGCTTGCGAATTTGGGTAGGATAACCTGTACGTGATCATCTTTCGCGACTTATAATGATTCCACGAACTGTCGAGCTTTGATTGCGTTACCCGCCGGGGGCTGTCAGAAAGTTTCACGTTGCGTTCGGCGTGTGCACCACGCCACATGCCAAGAGAGAGGCCTTGTAAATGAATTCGATCAAAATACTTGCTATTGCAATTTCCGCCACCGCAATGTTCAGCACCGCTGCATTTGCCGATGGTGACGCTGCCAAGGGCGAGAAAGTCTTTAAGAAATGCGCCGCCTGCCATTCCATTGAAGAAGGCAAAAACAAGGTTGGCCCGTCCTTGCATGGTGTAATTGGTCGCGAATGCGGCGCAATTTCCGATTTTAAATACAGCAAAGGGTATCTGGATGCCTGCGAGAAGGGCTTCACCATTGATGAAGCATTTCTTGACGATTATCTGAAAGACCCGTCTGCCAAGATCAGCTCGATCGCGCAGAACAAAGAACGTTCCAAGATGACGTTCAAGCTGAAAAAAGAAGACGATATCAAAGCCGTTACCGAATATCTGAAACAAAACTGATCTCGTTTTGCGCCACATATCCTGTGCGCCATGAACGATCCAAGCCAAAAGGCCGACCCTGCACGGGTTGGCCTTTTGTCGGTTTTACAAAGGTCTTTCCATAAACATGCTTTAACGTCGATTATCCAGTTCGGTTGCAATGCTGCGCATCTGTTCTTCAACCCGGATCGTACATTCCGACGTTACTTCCAGGTCACGATCTTCGTAAACATCGCTGCCGGGATGCGCCTGCGCCCAGGCCGAAACGGTTTCATCGCGCTGACGCACCAGAATTTCGATCTGGGGGCGGTAAAACGCAATCATGCCCGACACCCACCGGTTCACCGGCCAGGATGGCTGCGCATGATCAATAATGAAATTATCAAGCATGGACAGAACCGTTTCGGCATCATACCAGACCTCGCCGGTGACCCAGCGATTGGTCGTAAATAACCTCTGGGCAAAGCCGTACTGATCCATCGAAATGGCGACCAGATGCGACAAAGCCTCATTTGGACCATTAGGGATTTCAAAGCCCTCTATCTGCAACGGCCGTGCCGACTCGGGCATACCGCGCGGACGCATGAAACTATGAAAATGCCCGTGCTCGTTCCAGTCGCGCTGTTCGTCCTTGGGATGGGCATGGTAATAAAACTGGGCATGGCTGGTCCGATCGTAAACGTCACCTTGCGGGTAATGCGTCCATTCATAAAACGCCCCTGTCGTGCGGATCAGTTCGCCAACAATGTTGTCGCCCGTCGCGGACAGGACACGATGACATTCCATCACATCACGCCCGGCAGCAATCATGGTTTTAAGTCGGCTGGTGGACAATTCCGACCAGTTTATCTCTCGTTCAGTCATGATTGTATCACCACTTGATGTGTCGACCGTCCACTCCTGACCTGGCCCTTCCGGGCCGAATGGAAATGCCAATCCGGCAGGAAACCGGTTCGCATACAGTCACGCCTCTGCCAAAAAACCACAAGTGAAAATCCTTAATTGTCTTTTGATGTTACGTGCAATACACGAAAACCGATTAATATATGACGCAAATGCTCGGGGCGGCTGTGGCGCGCTGCCGGGCGACAAACACCGCACCCCCGATCATCCCACGAGCCCCCCTTGACGATGCGGGCACCGGGCTGCTGCCGGGTCATGGTCCACTCAAAAACCTGCCCTGCCCCGTCAAAAAGGCCGTATGGCCCGGCAGGAAAAGATTTGACCGGCATGGTGTCAAACTTGCCGCGATCTGCACTGTTTAATAATGTCGGATCATAAATATTACCCCACGGATAAAACGTTCCATCGGGGCCACGCACAGCCTTTTCCCATTCGGCTTCGTTAGGCAGGCGCCATGTCTCGCCGGTTTTCTGACTAAGCCACTGGCAATAAGCCACCGCATCCTGCCAGGAAACCAGCACCACCGGATGATCTTCACGCCCCGATTGCGGGGCACCGTTTTTCCAGGCAAACGGGCGTGTGGCCTCAAATCCATGGACCAGCCCATAACTATTCCATATTTCGCGGGTTACGCCCGGCTCGGGATACCCGGTATCTTTGATAAAGGCGGCATATTGGCGATTGGTTACCGGTGTTGTCGAAATTTCAAATTCCGGCAGATAAATACGCCATTTTGCTATTTCAGAATCGTACCAGCGATTGCGATGGGCCACACCCTGCCCGTAAATCTGTTCATCGATCCGATAGGCATAATCGCGTTCAATCGCGTCGGAGCCCTGCCAGAACCATTCTGCGGGCACAACGGTAACGTCGGGTTTGCTGTCATCTGCGGCAAAAACTGTTGATGTCTGCAACGACAGCACCATCATTGTCGCCAGCCCGACAGCGGTTCGGCAAAAGCGGCGACCGCTCAAGCATATTTCCTTTAATATGACCCATTTTGACAGCTCAGTCTGCCGCCTGGCCGCGTCGAAATCCTTGTCCGTAAACCCGTTACGCCCTGCGGACTTCTCCTTGCCAGGCGGCAGACTGAGCTGTCAAAATGGGTCATATTACAGGAAACATGCTTGAGACATCATCATCTTGATACGGGTTCCTCAGAATCAAAAAGTCACATTCCGTAACCGGCTCTCTCCTTCCTGCTACAGGATTTTCAAGAATGACATGTTTGTAAAACCCGTGCCGCTTTGTCAAGCAACGCCAGGCAGAACTTCCTCGCACCCTCAATGTTTCTGCCATTGCAGCAAAAAGCACCAGACCCTCACGAAAGCGTGAAAATACGTGACCCCACAAAGGCCCACTTTTCTGTCACGATATCTGTGTTGGCCAAGAACAAGCACCCCGTGCCGGGTTGTTAAAACGGTAAATGTTGTCTCCCCCGACATTTGCCGAACCGGCCAATAACCGGACGAAACACGTCTTTTTCAGCGGGTCTTCTCCCCTCCCCGCGCAGCATAAACTGGCATCACCCTTTTCCCCCGGGGTGGTGCCGGTTTTGTATCAGGCCTGCGGTTAAACAAACCGTTTTCACATTAATCCGGCTTCGCGATAAAAGCGCAGCGCCCCTTCATGCAACGGGGCAGGCAAATCGTCATGCACCATGGCATTTTTTGACAGACCGGCCAACGCGGAATGCTGCCCCTTGAACGCACCAAAATTTCCAAAAACGGTTTTCACCAACTGGTAAACAATCGCGGCATCGGTTTTTGCTGCAACCATCAAGGTCACACTGGCGCGGAATGTTTGCACCGGTTCCGGGTTGCCATAGTACAACCCGCCGGGAATGGTCTCTTTTTGATAATAAGGATTTTCGACCAAAAGCCGGTCAATTGCCGGACCTTCGACATCGACCAGCACCGTATCACATGCCTGCACCGCCTGGCGGATCATCTGCGAAGGATGGGCAACCGCATAAACGGTTGCATCAATTCGGTGCTGGCACAGTGCTTTAACCTGCACCATCGGGTCCAGTTCAGATGCCATGGCAAAATCATCAAGCGTCCAGCCTTTGGCGGCCATCACACGTTCCATCGTATCTCGCTGTGCCGACCCGGGATTACCGATATTAACCCGCTTGCCTTTCAGGTCGTCAAAGTCAGTCACCCCTGCATCTGCCCGGGCCAAAACCGTAAAAGTTTGCAAATACGCAGAAAACACCGACCGTAAATCATCGATCTTGCCGGTTTGTGCAAAATCACCGGTGCCGTGGCTGGCCTCGCTTTGAACATCCGACTGCACAATGCCAAAATCAAAATCGCCAGAATGGACAGAATAAATTGTATAAACCGGCCCATTGGTGGGCTCGACCGTGCAGCGAAGCCCGTTTAACCTGTACATACGGTTGATCAAACCACAAATCGCACTGGCAACAGGATGATAAGCCCCATTGGCTCCGCCTGTACCAATGGTGATAAACCGGCTTTGGCCTTCTGCCTGGGCAACATCCCCCCACAGAAAAACCGCAGACAGCCAGACCAGGCAACATGCCATATCAAATGCCCGCTTCATTCTTTCCCCCCTGAAAAGAACAGTTTATGCCACCGGTGCTCAATGTACGATAAGATAGACAATCCTGACCGATGTTTTTTGCCTGTCCCTGTGTCGCCCCGCGCCAGCAAAATAACACACCGCGCCGAAAATTTGACCTCACACAAAATTTGACATACCGGGCACAACCGACGTCGGCAAAAATTGTGCAACACAATAAAATCATGGACTTATTGTGTAAAAACAGGGAACATGGTTTTAGAAGCGGGATGAAATTTCAAACCCTCAAAAATAAAAATCTTTTGGTTGCGAGACGCGGACGCCGGTTTAACAAGGTGGCCCATGGAAAAGCAGATCCTGGATGCGCTCTCGCAAACCAATGCGGGGATCGCTCTGTTTGATGCCAATGAACGTCTTATTTTTGCAAATCCGGCCTGGAATCAGTTGATTACCGGTATTGCCGAGGACGATCTTTTATTTGATGAAACCAGTCTCGACAATGGCGGCATGCTCTCGGTATGTCTTGTCCGCCCGCAAATTCATGCCCGCGAACGGCCCCCGTCCCTGACCGATGTTGATAACAGGAAACGCGGCACCGTGCTGGTCGCAGACGATAGCGCATCCAACCGCATGGTGGCACGCCGCATGTTACAGGCCGAAGGTTTCAGTGTGATTGAAGCGGGCGATGGACAAACTGTGCTGGATATTTTGCGGCGCGGCAGGCCGGTCGACATTTTGCTGATGGATGTTGAAATGCCCGATATGGACGGGCTGCATACCACCCGACGCATCCGTCATATGGATGGTCCGTCATCGCGCATTCCGATTATTGCCTTTTCCGCCCATCGCACCCGCGACTGGAACATGGTTGCCCGGCAATCCGGTGTGAACGATTTTATCAGCAAGCCGATCGGACGGGCGAGCCTGCTGCGGGTTATCAGCGAAAACCTGCCAAGCCACAACCCGGGCACCCCCAAATCCGACCTGCCCGCCCCGGCCCCTGTCGCCCGGATGAAACAAAACGCCCGCAGCTTTAAACCCCAGCAAAGCGAATTGCCTGCCAGCCCTGTTCTGGATGTCAATATTCTGGAAAAACTCTACCGGGATGCCGGGTTGGATGGAGCGGCAAGCGGCATTGAACTGTTTATCAGCGAAACCGAAGCCCGCCTGGTCCAGATTGATGACGCCCTGTCGCGGCACGATTTTCGCGCCGTCTGCAACGAAGTCCACGCCTTAAAAAGCACATCGGGTACGTTTGGCCTACGCCAACTGGCCGATTTATGTGATGCCGCCCATACCATTTTTGACCGCAATGATTTTGGCTGCAACGATATTGATCACCACCATCTTGTCAAACTGTCACGCCAGGTGGTGCAACTGGCCCCCACGGCGCTAACCGCCCTTAACCTGTATCGCCGCAGTCGATCATGGGCCCTAAGCTGATAGCCATCCACCTTGCCCGGAGGCGGGTATTTCGTCTTTCACCCCGTCCCATATCTGCCAAACCAGCAAGTTCCACACCGTCAGGGCGGCATCAAAATCATTGGCGCATGCCATCTGCCATGTTTTGCGCCGTATGGCATCGCGCACCGGGACACGGGCAAAAAGATATTTTTGCGCCGTAATTTCATTTCCCCACAGCAGCATGGAAATATCACGCACCCATTGCCCGACCGGGGGGTTAAACCCGATTTTGCGCAGATCAAGATGGCCCGCTGGCACCATCGGTTTAACAACAGCCCGCCATATGTCCTTGCCTGCCCCGCCCAAATGCTGCGCAACTGGCAGGGCGTTCGCCATTTGTCGCACCGCATGGCCCAGTAACGGCGGGCGATATTCAACGCCAAATGCCATGCCCATCCGGTCGCTCATCGCCAACTGGTTGCCGGGCAAAGTCACAGATTGATCAAATAGCATCATCATCGATGCCAGATCATGCCCGTTTCCCAACATCCCCCGCGCATCGCGCTGCAAGGTGCCATATCCAGGTAAAACACAGCGATTGTTCCACTGGTTAAAAACGTCGCGGCCATTGCCGCCAATGGCGCGTAAAAACTTTGCCGGTCCCGCGACAGAACGGATAAGCCCGACCGGCAAGCATTGCATCGCACCATTGGCAACATGCCCGATACCCCGGCGCATAAAATGCGGCAAAGCCCGCCATGATGCCGCCCGCACCGCCATTTGATAGCGACGGTAACCGCCGAAAATCTCGTCCCCGCCATCGCCGGTCAAACATACCGGCGCAATTTCGGCAACAGACTGGCTTAAACAATGGGCCAATATCATTGACGGGTTGGCAAACGGCCCACCAAAGGCTTTCAAACCGGCCTTTAAACGGTACAACAGGTCTTCCGGGTCATGCGGGGCGGCAACCACTTTTAAAGGCAATCCCAAATGATCGGCCAGTCGCCGCGCCCGCCCGGTTTCATCTGTTTTCTGATCGGCAAACCCCATCACAATTGCCGTTGGCAAGGCCCGGCTTGTTGCTCTGTTTTGCGCGGCACGGCACGCCAGTGCGGCAATCCCGGCGCTGTCCATCCCCCCTGATACCAAACACGCGACCGGCCTGTCGCATGACATCGCATCCACCACCGCCCGATATACCAGGCGACGCATCGCTGAAACGGTCTGCTTATCCACCCCAGATCGCGAAAAAGACCGGGAGGCAAAGGCCATATCCGTTGACGAACCCAAATGGGATGTTGCGCCTTGTCGCCCCTGCCTCGCGTTACTTTTCTGCCGTGTCCCGGCACCAAAATGGTGCGACAGGCGCTGGTTTTTCCAGCACATGATTTCACCGGGTTGTAATTGGGCAATCGACCCAAAGAACGTTTGCGGGGCAGGAATAAACAAATGCGCCAATGCCGCATCAAACGCAGCCGTATTAGGGGCAAGGTCAATCCCCGGCGCAGACAAAAGCGGGGATAATTCGGATGCAAAAAAGATATGCCCATCCGCGCGAGGTGCCACAAATAACGGCTTTTGCCCCATACCATCCACAGCCAGCCACAAGGATGCTCTGGCGCAGTCCCACAAGGCAAAGGCATAGGCGCCCGAAAGGCCCGCCAGCATGTCGGCCACCGCCTCAGCTTCGCCAGCGGCACGTGCCCGCAATAATGTCTGCGCCAACAGTTCCAGCAGAATTTCGGTATCAGCAAGGCTTCTTTTGTCGGTATCTGGTGCGACCTCCCCCGGATGTGCGCAATCGGCAAACGGTGGCGATAAACGGGCGCGCAACCGGTTGTACCCGGCAATATAACCATTAAAAACCAGCACAAACCGGCCATCGCGGCTCACCATGGGTTGGCGCGCACGGGGATCAAGGTCGGTGGTGGCAAGGCGGCGATGGATCAGAACCGGGTTTAGCCCATCAAAAGGATGATCAAAATCGCGCTTTGCCGGGCAAGGCTGATCTTTTTCCGGCCAGATACCGTCCCCGTCCGGCCCGCGATGTACCAGTGCCAAAGATGCCGCAACAGCCCACGGGCGGGCAACAGGGTCGGTTGTACCGGCAAGACCACACATCAACAGCTGCCTGCTAATCGACCTTGCCGGGCTGGGCAAACCATGCGCCAACACTTCGCAAGCCGTCGCGCGCCTCAATCGGGGGCAGCCAGTTCAAATCGCGGCGAATGGCACGATTATCTATTTGCAGGGAACTTGTTAAGCGCTGAACCTGGGCTGATTTCCCGGTTATCTGGCCCAAGAACCCCAGAATACAGGTTGGAACCGGCACCATGACCGGCTTTTTTCCCATACCTTCCGCCAGCAATGTCATCATTTCGCCAATCGAAAAATCTTCGCCATCCGACACCAAATAGGTTTTGTAACAAGCCGTTGGGTGCCCGACAGCCACGACACAAGCATCGGCCAGATTATCCACATGGATCAAACTGCGATGGTTACGAATGGCACCAAACGGCAAGGGAATGCCGCGCCGTGTCAGCTTCGCCATAGCGGCAAAATTTGCCTTTACCCCTGGCCCATAGACCAATGGTGGCCGCAAAATGGTCAGGCCCAGCCCCGATATTTGCGAAAACTGGCGCAGAGCGTTTTCGGCTTCGGCCTTTGATTGCCCATACGGGTCTTTTGGCTTCACCGGGCTATGTTCGTTAAATGCCGAAAACCGTGTTTCTTCGCCATTGACCTTGACCGAGCTTACAAAAACCATGCGTTTTACATTTTGGGCATCGGCCGCACGGGCCAGATGCAAACTGCCCGCCACATTCACGGCCCGAAAGGCCGCCAGCGGGTCGGTCGATATATCGCGCATCACATGGACGCGCGCGGCCAGATGCACCACGCAATTCACGTCCTGTAAATGATCGGCCCAATCGGTATCGCCATCAATATCGCCCACCACCCGGGCATATTGCGCCAGATCGGCAGGCAATTGTGCCTTGGCCGTTTCGCTGCGCACCAAGGGCCGCACGGCATATCCCGCGGCAAGAGCCGCCTTGCACACAGCCTGGCCGACAAACCCGTTTGCACCGGTAATGGCCATTCGTTTCTGGTCGCTCATTTATGCAGGCTCGCCTTGATCGGAGTTGTTCATTAATGGTTTATCCTGTCCTGCCACATTCAGGCGCTGTTGCAAATCGCGCAAAACATACAATCGCAACGCGCTTGATAAATTTCCGTCGCGCCCCGCATCAATCAGGGCAACCATTTCGGCAATGCTGTAATCTTCACGCATCGCAATGCGCTGCAATTCCTGCCAAAAGGCGTCTTCCAGCGAAAAACTGGTCCGATGACCGGCAATCGTGATCGACCGTTTGCGAACTTCGGTATTCATCAAAAAATCCATTGAACGAACAGGGCAAGGTCAGATTAATAGGCTTAACCCTAAACACCAGGATATAGTCTTACCAGTAAGCAAACGTACAGTCAGGGACAAACGGGCGAAAATGAAACTTATCCATCTTAGTGACTGCCATATCATCGACCCGGCCCCAAAAAACCAGCCCCCCGCCAAACCACGGCCCCACCAAACCCTGTGCGCCATCATTACCGATATTTGCCAATGGCATAAAGATGCCGACCTGTGCGTTGTTTCGGGGGATCTGACCCATGATGGCACCTTGGCGCAATACCGGCTGTTTGGCGAAACCATCGCCGCCTTGCCCATGCCGGTACATGTCATTCCGGGCAACCATGACGAACGTGAACCTTTGTTGGCCACCCTGCCTGCAACGGCGCGCGATGAAAACGGTTTCATCAATTATGCCCTGACACATCAAGGCATTAGAATAATTATGCTTGATACCCTGGCAGACGGCGAAGATTTCGGTAATTTATGCCCGCAACGCCTGGCATGGCTGGCAAACGAACTGCAACAATCGCAAGATCTGCCCTGTCTGATTTTCATGCATCATCCACCGCTCGCCCTTGGATTACCGTTTATGGATGCCATCAATTTGCAAAATGCCGACGCATTTGGCGATGTTTTGCAAACCCACCCTGCCATTCGCCACATCTTTTTTGGTCATACACATCGCCCGTTCCACGCGATTTGGCGGGGTATTCCCGTTACCGGGGGTGCCAGTACCTTTGCCGGGCAGCCACTTGCGATGCAACCGGGCATGGGCCTGCCCGATAAACCCTGGCTGGAACCAGGATATGGCATTGCCCTGATCAATAAGCATGACGCCACAGTGCGCTATCATTTTGAAACGGTGCGAATGCCTTAGGATCGGGATTCAGGCAGCATCATGCCATTCCGCCAAAACCGTTTCATCGGTTTCCATCACCAACTGTTGTGCGCGCACATCGTTAAACGATGCCAGGTCCATTAATTGTGCCATCGACCATACCGCACTAGCACGAATAAGGGCGGATGGGTCGTCTAACAAAGTGCGCACTTGCGCGATGGTGCTGGCATCCCCGCTATTGCCAATCGCAATCAGCACATTGCGCAAAAACTTTGCCCGGCCAATGCGTTTAATCGGCGATCCGGCGAAAAAGGCGCGAAAGGCTGCGTCATCCATTGCCAAAAAATCGGCCAGACGCGGGGCGGTAAGTTCGGCACGCGGCATAAAGGCCAGTTCTTCGGTGCGGCTGGCAAATTTGTTCCACGGGCACACCGACAAACAATCATCACAACCATAAATACGGTTGCCCATCGCCGTGCGAAATTCACGCGGAATAACGCCGTCATGTTCGATGGTCAGATATGAAATGCAGCGCCTGGCATCAAGTTTATAGGGTTCGGGAAACGCATCGGTCGGGCAGGCATCCAGACAATTGCGGCACGACCCGCAATGGTCGATCTCGGCTTTTTGGGTGGCATCATCAAATTGCAAGGTGGTAAAAACCTCGCCCAGAAACAACCACGACCCATATGTGCGCGACACCACATTGGTATGTTTCCCTTGCCAGCCAATGCCCCCGGCCTGGGCCAGCGGTTTTTCCAGAACCGGTGCGGTATCAACAAACACCTTGACCTGTTCCGTCCCGCCACTTTGCTCCACCAGCCAGCGCGCCAGTTGTTTCAGGCGCTTCTTGATCAGGTCGTGATAATCGCGATTTTGGGCATAAACCGAAATCATTGCCCTGTCGGGATGATCTAGCAAAGCAAGCGGGTTTTCTGCCGGGCCGTAATTGGTCCCCAGCACAATCACGCTTTGCACATCTTCCCACAAAACGCGCGGGTCGTGGCGGCGCGGCAATCGTTCGGGGTCTGCCATCCAGGCCATGCTGCCATATTCGGCCCCGGCCACAAATTCGTCCAGGCGGTTCTGGTTGCGCCGATCAATTTCGGGCGCGGCAACACCACACACATCAAAGCCTATTTCACGGGCCTTGTCCTGAAGGTCGTTAAAGGAAATGCACCGCTTTGATCCCATATTTCGCAACTCATACCCGTATCTGCCCATCGCACCAGATTCTTGACTCCAGATCCTTACCACCGGCAAAATCCCCGCCCTGCAATGCCAAACCGCCTTGCAAAACGGCAGTCGCCTGCATCCTGGAACTTTGCCCGATCTGGTGGCCCTATATACCGGCCTTTTTCACCAAACGCAAAATGCCTGCACCGCCTCCCCCAAACCGGGCCCGGAAAATTACGCTGGACACAGACGTAAAATTGTTATGTTATATCATAACAATTTATCCAAGGCATTTTCTGCCGTCATTCCTGTTTCGCATTATCCAGGGCGTCCCATGTCCAATCCCACTGCTTTTATCACGTCATTTCTGGCGCGATCGGCCCTTTATCGTCTTGTTCTGGTTTTACTGTTGCTGATTGCCATATGGTCGGCGATTTTCTGGTCGGTATCGCTGCCATGAAACCAGCGCCGATTAATCTGCACAATATCAGTATCGGCTATGACGGTGATGCGATTATCCGCAATCTTTCGGGCTGTTTTGCGCCTGGCAGCCTGACCGCGATTGCCGGTGAAAATGGCCGGGGCAAGTCAACTCTGGTCAAGGGGCTGGTCGGTGAACTGCCGCTAGCAGCGGGGCATATCGATACCAGCGGCATGACCGGCGCGCACATTGCCTATTTGGCGCAAACATCCACACTGGAACGATCCTTTCCCTTTACCGTAGCCGATACCGTGATTTTAGGGGCATGGGCGCAAATAGGCGCATTCAGGGCCGTTAACCGCAAAATTGCGCAAAATGCACACCAGGCCCTTTGCCAGGTTGGGCTTGAAAAACACGGCCACCACCCCATCAGCACCCTGTCAGCCGGACAGTTACAGCGTGTGCTGTTTGCGAGGCTGATCTTGCAAAATGCGGCGGTCATTATTCTTGATGAACCCTTTAATGCCATCGACATGGCAACCATCCGCGATTTAATCGGCATTATTCGTGGCTGGCACAAGGACGGGCGCACCGTTATCGCCGTGCTGCACGATTTTGCCCATATCCGCACTTATTTCCCCCAAACCTTGTTGCTGCACGCAAATGGCCATGCCTGGGGCCCAACCGATAGGGTGTTGCCACCCAACCCGTATGTGCCACCCCGGCCCGGTAACATGCCCGAACATACCGACCTGCACGATTTATCCCGGCACGCGGCCCCCGCCAAAATCAGGATTATATCATGACAACGGCAATGGGGTTGATCGACCCGTTTATCCATTATGGCTTTATGCGCCGCGCCCTGGTGGCAACTTTTGTGTTGGGGTGCAGTGCCGGTCCGGTTGGCGTACTGTTGTTATTACGCCGTATGACCCTGGTGGGCGACGCCATGAGCCACGCTGTCCTGCCCGGTGCCGCTACCGGGTTTCTGATTGCCGGGGGCCTGTCGCTTCCGGCGATGGGGCTGGGCGGGTTAATTGCCGGGCTGGGCGTTTCTGTGCTGTCGGGCCTTGTCAGCCGCAAAACCGTGCTGCGCGAAGATGCCAGCTTTGCCAGTTTCTATCTAACATCGCTTGCCTTTGGCGTGCTGATCGTTTCGCTTAAAGGGTCCAATATCGACCTTTTGCATGTGCTGTTTGGCACCATTCTGTCGGTCGATCAAAATGCCATCACGCTGGTGGGGCTTATCTCGTCGGTCTCGCTGATCATTTTAGCCCTGATCTATCGCCCCCTGGTCACCGAATGTTTTGATCCCGGCTTTCTGCGCGCGGTATCGGGCAAAGGGCAGCATTATCATTTGCTGTTTTTGTTTCTGGTCGTGATCAACCTTGTCGCCGGGTTTCAGACACTGGGCACGCTGATGGCTGTTGGCATGATGACATTGCCCGCCATTGTCGCCCGCCTGTGGACCCGCACCCTGCCCCGCATGATGGCAGCAGCGGCCCTTGTTGCCGCGCTGTCTGGTTTATCGGGGTTGCTGTTTTCATTCTACCTCGCTGTTGCTTCAGGCCCGGCCATCATTTTATCCGCCAGCATGTTTTACGGGCTGTCACTGGTCTTTGCCCCGCAGGGTATTTTCGCGGGCAAGGGCCTGCGCAAGCGCAAGGTTTCCCCCCACCCATAATCCCCCCTCACGTCGCAATACCGAAAGGAAATCCTTATGAAATACCGTCATTTGCTGTGTTCAGCACTGGCATCGTCGCTGCTGGCCTTTAGCGCCGGTGCCGCATCGGCCAAAACGTTAAATGTTGTCACCAGCTTTACCATTCTGGCTGATGTGGTCGAAAATGTTGGCGGCGATCATGTCAAGGTGATCAATCTGGTTGGGCCAAACGGCGACCCGCATGATTACGAACCGGCCCCGCAAGATGCCATTGCCATTCACAATGCCGATGTCACATTTTTAAGTGGCGAAGGGCTGGAAAGCTGGTTTGCCCGCATCACCAAGGCCGCCAACGGGGCCAAGCCGCCCGTTGTGGTTTCCAAGGGCATCCAAACCCACCAATTTGACGAAGACGGTCAAAAAGTAACCGACCCGCATGTCTGGAACAGTGTCGCCAATGTCATGGTCTGGGTGGATAATATCAAAAAGGCCCTGATCGCCGCCGACCCGCTTGATGCCGCCTATTTCAGCAAAAATGCCGCTGATTACGATCTGGTCTTGCAACAGCTTGATCAAAACATTCGTCAACAGATTGACAGCACACCGGCATCGGCCCGCAAAATTCTGACCAGCCACGACGCCTTTGGCTATTACGGCCAAGCCTATCACATAGATTTTCTATCACCGCTGGGGGTTTCAACCGAAACCGAAGCGTCGGCCAAAGATGTGGCCGATCTGATTTCGCAGATCAAATCGGAAAATGTGCATATCTATTTTCTGGAAAATTCCAATGATTCCCGCCTTGTCAAACAGATTGCCCTGGCGACAGGTGCGCAGCCCGGCGGCGAACTTTACCCCGAATCCCTTTCAGGCCCCAGCGGCCCAACGCCGACCTATGTGGAAATGATGAAATATAACACCGCCCTTATGGTCAAGGCGATGAACAGCCAAACCCAATAAATCAGCCAGCCAGGCCCCGAAACCGGGACAGGATTTGGCAAAAAATCTGGGCGCGGCACCTTTGGTTGGCCGCGCCCATCATATTATGTATCGCCTTGCGTGGCGCGCAGTCAGGCAACCAGAATTCTAGAAACGATAACGCAAGGTCGCCAGCATGGTCCGTTCCTGACCGACATAACAGTTCGCAAGTTTATAACACGACGCGATATATTCCTTGTCGAACAGGTTGTTGATGTTAAAGCGCATATCGGCATTTTCAACGCCCAGGTGCGACAGATCGTAATCGAACGACAGATCAACCAGGGTGTAATCGGGCACGCGCTGGGTATTGCTTTCATTCGCCCAGCTTTCGCCGACATAACGCACGCCAGTCCCCACATCAAGCCCGGCCAAAACCCCGGCATCGAAGCTGTATTTACCCCACAAGGAGGCGGTATGTTCGGGCACCTGCATCGGTGTTTTACCGTCCTTGGCATCGCCTGGCGCATCATAGCTGGCATCGGTGTAGGCGTATCCGGCTGTCATGCTGAAATGATCGGTCAGTTTTGCCCGTGCTTCGAGTTCGATCCCTTGCGATTTGATCGTACCTGCCGGGGAATAAACAAAGGTTACCGGATCGGCAATCGCGACATTTTCCTGTTCAATATGAAAAACCGACGCGGTAAGCAATAAATCACGCCCTTTGGGCTGATATTTGATTCCGGCTTCATATTGCACGCCTTCGGTTGGCGCCAGCGGATCGCCATTGGCATCAACATACAGGTTGGGGTTAAACGATTCTGAATAATTGACATAAGGCGCGATCCCGTTATCAAACAAATACAACAGCCCGGCACGGGTGGTCAGCTTGTTGCGGTCTTCACCGGTACGCTTTTCTGTTAAACGGTTCAGATTATCGGTTTCAACCCAGTCTTCGCGCGCGCCCAGTGACAAACGCCAGTTTTCATAGGCCAGTTGGTCTTGCACATACAGCCCGGTTTGATCCAGCGTTTTGGTGGCCAGCGCATAAGGCGTACCAAATGTAACATTGGCATTACCATAGGACGGGTTCCACGGGTTGATGCTTGATACCGCCGTGTACCAATAATTGGTGCGCGATCGGCGATGCTGATAATCCAGCCCGCCAATGACGGTGTGGTCCACATTTCCCGTACTGAAATTGCCTGTTAGCTGGTTATCCACGGTAAAGGCCCGCAGGCTTTCATAACCGCCATAATAGGCGCGTTTCAAATTGTTGGTGCTACCGTCCCAGCCGGTTTGATAAATCTGGTCAATATCAACATCAGAATCCAGAAACCGGAAATTCTGTTTGAATGTCAGATCGTCGCTAAAATCATGCTCGAACTGATAGCCAACCATGTTTTGCGTGCGATCAAACTTTTCCAGAGACGGTTCACCATCAAAAAAATCACGTGGAAGATACTGCCCGTTATGGGGATAAAGTGTTCCTTCTGCGGGCACGCCATTGTGGGTACCGCCTTCGGGGTCGCGCTGAAAATACCCCATCAGGGTCAGGCGAGTATCATCGGTAAAATTCGCCGTTAACGACGGGGCGATGACATAACGTTCTTCTTTGGCATAATCAAACTGGGTATCAGATGCATCGGCCTTGCCAACCAGCCGATAGGCCAGCTTGCCACCTTCCCGGACCGGGCCGGTTATATCAAAGGCAACGCCGCGCTGCTGGCGCGTACCATATGAAACCTCGACTTCGCCCTTTTGCTCAAATTCGGGTTTTTTACTGCTAAGGGCGACCAATCCACCTGGCGAAGAACGGCCATATAAAACAGATGCCGGGCCTTTTACCGTGTCAATCCGTTCCACAAAATACGGGTCAATCTGCATCGAGCTATAGGTCGAATCATCGCTCATGGTTTTCATGCCATCGAGATAGATATTATCGATGCTACGATCGACCAACCCGCGCAAAATCACATAATCATAGCGGTTTGATGCCCCCACCTGCCCGGTAAAGGCCCCGGGGGTATAGCGCATCGCCTGCATCACGGTTTGCGATCCCTGATCTTCGATTTCGTCCGACGTCACCACCGAAATGCTTTGCGGTGTTTCCAAAATCGGTGTGTCGGTTTTGGTGGCCGATAGCGACCGTTTGGCGACATATCCCTGCACCGGGCCGTCTGCGCGTTCAAATTCCCTGTCGGCCTCAACACGAAGCGGGTCCAGCACCGCCGCGCCATCCGCCGCCCCCGCGGTTGCAAGCTTTTCAATCGTAATGGTATCGCCATTGGTCATGCGCCAGCTATAGCCCGAACCTGCCAATAAGCGTTGCAACGCCTGATCACGGGTAAAACTGCCCATCACGGCGGGCGCGCGCACATTGGCAACGCCGCCACTGGGGAAAAACAGCTTCACATTGGCCTGATCGGCGAAACGGGTTAAGGCGCTGTCCATGTTCTGGGCGGGAATGCTGAAATTAATCACCGCGTCATCGGCAACCGGGCCACTTTGCGCCCATGAAGATGTTGCCGGTATCGTCACCCCGGCCAGGGTCGCGCCCGAGATCATGGTCGTCATCAGCAGCCGACCAGCCCAGCATGTGGCAGCACGACCCGCTGCACGATTTGAAGATGCCGCAAAAAAGGCTGCGGCCTGCCGGTTGGCACGGTTGAAACCCAGCGTCATATTGTTGAACCTTTTAATCTTGGTCACCCCAATGCAAATGATTTTGATAATGGTTATCACTTGCTGTTGGTCATATGACGAAACCGGCATGCCAAACTTGCAGCAAAAATTTCAGAAATTTTTGCTCGAATTCTGACTAATGTTAGATATTGATTTTAAATCAATATATTACCGTTGCGACTGGGGTTGAAAAAACATGGGCATCGGTGGTTTCATCAATCGATTTCAACAGGTCATCCAGGTCATTCAAATCGAAAACACCACTGACTTTCAGGTCCGCCAGGTGTTGATTTGCCAAAATGATCCGGCCTTTGCGATAGCGTTGAATTTCATTGATCACCAGCGACAAGGGCTGACGATTAAAAATCAGCTTGCCGCGCAACCATGCGGTCTGGGTATCTGGCCCATCGGCGACAATGTTCGACACCTGCCCGGCCCCGTCATAGGAAACCCGTTGCCCTGCCGTCACATTCACCGGCGTTGTCGCACCTTGCCGGGTTGAAACCGCAACAATACCTTCGCGCACACCAACACGCACCGTATCATCCGTCAATTGCACGTCATAAACGGTGCCAACGGCGCGTGCCTGCCCGTTTTGTGCCAGCACGACAAAGGGCCGGACCGGATTTTTGGCCACTTCAAACAAGGCCTCGCCCGCATCCAAATGCACTTCGCGCCGGGTGGGCGAATAGTTAACCGACAATGCCGATGCAGTATTTAAATGCACCAATGTGCCATCGGGCAACGAAACGGTGCGACGTTCGCCAATACCCGTTGCGTAATCGGCAAACATCCCGGCCACCGGGCCAACCATGCCCGGCACAATTACCCCTGCAGCCAAACAAACAAGCACAGCCAGCATTACCACAGCGGCCCCGCCACCACGCCCCAATCGCCATGCCGATGTGCGCATTTTCACATCCCCGCTGGCGGGGGAATACGCGCCAGAGCGCTTTTTCCGTGCGGACTCAACCGATGTTGCGCGGCGCGGTGCTTGACCAAAGCCCGGCGTGGCAGCGGGGATATTCTGGCGCGATGCAGGCGGCATTACTGACGAAGCGGTATCACCCAAATTGGCGGCGTTTTCATCCCGCCAATGCTGTGCCGTCCTGGTTTGGCCGATGCCATACAATAACAGGCGCGCCTCATCCATTGCCACGGCATGATCCGCCGATTGCGCCAGCCAGTGTTGATATTGCTGTTGCACATCAGCACTGACATGCCCGGACGACAAACGAACCAACCAGTCAATGGCGATATCGCTAATATCCGTGCTGTCATGGTTTTGATCGCGGTCTAGCCCGTCTGTATGCTTGGTCACCGGCGCATTCCTGTTGTTTGGCCATCCATCTGGCACAGGGAAAATCCACCCCCAGCTCTATAGACGTTCAGGCACGGCCAAACCGGCAATTCAAATGTCATTATTTTTGGTCCGCCCGCCAAAGTTCATCGCGGCACTGTTGCAAGGCGCGGGCAATATATTTGGCAACCATGCTTTCGGAAACCCCCAATTGCACCGCAATTTCAGCATGAGGCAGGCCATCAACCCGAAACATCAACAAGGCTCGGCGCGGATTTTCCGGCAACCGGTCCAACGCACGATCCAGCAGGGCCAGCTGTTCGCGGCCCATTGCCGTTGCCTCGGGCGACGGTTTTGGGTCGGCCACCAGGCTGGCATCCTGTGCTGTATCCGCGGCACTGGCAGTATGGCGTTTTTCATGGCGCAACCAGTCAATCGCCAGATTACCGGCAACACGGTAAATATAGGCGCGCGGATTATCAATTGGCACATCACCGGGCGGCGATGATGCCAGACGCAAATAGGTATCCTGGGCAATATCGGCAGCTCGCTGGGAATCCCCGCCCATACGGCGGGTTAAAAACCGCACCAGATGGTGGTAATTTTCCTGAAAACTGCAAAGTAAAATCGACGCTGTATCGCGACGCATCTATCAGGCCCATCTTGCACATACATGCTGCACATCCCGCCGCATGGTATTACAGCTGCGTACAACGCCCCTTGCATAACAACAACTTTGCTGCCTCGCAATGAGAATAAGTATCAATATTATCAAATTGCCAATAAAAAGCAGGGCACCCCAAAAGATGCCCTGCTGATGTAATATGATGCCTCAAGAACATGTCCCACAGATACAATTTTAAATAATCGTTCTTGCATGAACCGCCGCCAACAGCCTTATCAGCCCCGCCCGCGATAGGGGGCAACACCCTGATCGGGGATCCACACCCCTGCGGGGGCCGGGCCGGTTTGATAAAACACATCAATCGGTATGCCGCCGCGCGGATACCAGTAACCGCCAATCCGCAACCATTTGGGGGTCAACGTTTCGGCAATACGTTTGCCAATACTCACTGTGCAATCTTCGTGAAAGGCACCGTGATTGCGAAACGAGGTTAAAAACAGCTTTAATGACTTGCTTTCAACCAGCCAGTCATCGGGGATGTAATCAATCACGATATGGGCAAAATCGGGCTGGCCGGTAATCGGGCAAAGCGAAGTAAATTCCGGGGCGACAAACCGCACGCAATAATCGGTTCCGGCCTGCGGGTTTTGCACTTTTTCCAGCACGGCTTCTTCGGGGCTGGCAGGCTGTTTGGTATCACCGCCCAGCATGGTCAGGTTCTGATAAATGCTTTGGTCTGACATGGTCTGTGTCCCTTCGCCTTAATCCTGGATCATCGGCACAGGATCAATATCCCCGCCTTCCTGGTCGGCATAAAATTGTTTGGCAAAGGCATCGATCCGGCCTTCGGCGATGGCGTCGCGCATGCCGCGCATCAGGTCCTGATAATATTGCAAGTTATGCCAGGTTAACAGCATCGCCCCCAAAATTTCGTTGGCCTTGATCAGATGGTGCAAATAAGCGCGCGAATAGTGCGAACAGGCCGGGCAGGAACAGGTGTCATCTAGCGGGCGGTCATCATCGCGGTGACGGCCATTTTTAAGGTTAACCGTGCCACGGTGGGTAAAGGCCTGGGCATTACGGCCCGACCGGGTCGGCAACACACAGTCAAACTGATCAATCCCGCGCATGACAGCACCAACAAGGTCAGACGGCTTGCCAACCCCCATCAAATAACGGGGTTTGTTGGCGGGCAGCATATCAACGCAAAAATCGAGCGTATCAAACATCACTTGCTGGCCTTCGCCCACCGCAAGCCCGCCCACAGAATGACCAGGCAAATCAAGTTCCACCAGCTTGTCCGAACTTTCGCGGCGCAGGTTTTCAAACACGCTGCCTTGCTGAATGCCATAAAGGGCATAGCCCTCGCGGTTCACAAAGGCATCGCGCGACCGTTTGGCCCAGCGCATCGACATGCGCATACTTTCGGCCGCAACATCTTCGGTGGCGGGAAAGGGGGTGCATTCATCAAACGCCATGGTGATGGTCGATCCCAGCAAATGCTGAATTTCCATCGACCGTTCCGGGGAAAGCGAAAATTTGCGCCCGTCAATATGGCTTTTAAACGTTACGCCCTCTTCGGTAATTTTGCGCAGGCTGGACAGCGACATCACCTGATACCCGCCGCTATCGGTCAGGATCGGTTTGTCCCAGTTCATGAATTTGTGCAATCCCCCCAGGCGCGCAATGCGCTCAGCACCGGGGCGCAACATCAAATGATAGGTATTGCCCAGCAAAATCTGTGCACCGGTCGCGGCCACACTTTCGGGCATCATGCCCTTTACCGTGGCCGCCGTTCCCACCGGCATAAAGGCCGGGGTTTCAATGGTGCCATGCGCGGTGTGAATACGCCCGCGCCGTGCCTTGCCATCTTTTGCCAGCAATTCGTAACGAAATTCGGTCATGACTTTTTCAGTGCTTCAACAGGGTGGGCGCATTCTAAAAGCGAACAGTCGCCATAGGAATAAAAACGGTATTTCTGCGCAATCGCGTGGTCATAGGCCGCCTTCATGCGGTCAAACCCGGCAAAGGCCGATACCAGCATGAACAGGGTGGATCGCGGCAAGTGGAAATTGGTCAGCAACATATCAACACCGCGAAACTTATAACCCGGTGTAATGAAAATGCTGGTTTCATTTTCGAACGCTTCCACCACCCCGTCTTCGCGCGCTGCACTTTCGAGCAGGCGCAACGATGTGGTGCCCACCGCCACAATCCGCCCGCCATTGGCGCGGGTTTGATTGATCAATGCGGCAATTTCGGGCGAAATGCTGCCCCATTCGGCATGCATTTTATGATCATTAGTATCATCGACCTTCACGGGCAAAAATGTACCTGCCCCCACATGCAACGTAATCGTCCGCCGGGCTATGCCACGCGCGTCCAGGTTTGCCAGCAATTCGGGCGTAAAATGCAGGCCCGCAGTGGGGGCTGCCACCGCCCCGTCATGGCGGGCAAAAATGGTTTGATAATCATGGCGGTCCTGGTCATCGCCCCCGGCATCGCGCCGGATATAGGGCGGTAACGGCATCACACCATATTTTTCAAGTGCGGCAATCAGATCAGCACCCGAAACGTTAAAGCGCAGCAAAACTTCGCCGCCGTCCTTTTTGTCCATCACCTCGGCTTCAAAGGTGTCATTCACTTTGAAAATCTCGCCAATGCGCAGCTTTTTGGCCGGTTTGGCAAAGGCGCGCCATTGCCCCAGCCCTTCTTGCTTATGCAAGGTGACTTCAATTTTGGCGTCCCCGCGTTTGCCAAACAGGCGAGCGGGAATAACACGGGTATCGTTGGAAATCAGCAAATCGCCGGGGCGCAGCATATCGGGCAGTTCGCGTACGATACGGTCACGCATCTGCCCGCCGGTTAAATCCAGCATCCGGGCAGAATCTCGCGGGTCGGCCGGGTGTTCGGCAATACAGTCGCGCGGCAGGTCAAAATCGAACAGATCGACTTTCATTGGTTTTCCATCTTGGCAGAATCAGGGCGGCTTTGCGATCAGGCACGGGCAGACTGGGCCGACGTGCGCCCGTCGCGACGCACCGGGTGAACAGGGCGAACAACCGACATCAATAGACGGAACGGCGCCAGGCAAGTCATGGCCATGATCATTTTCGCCGAAAAATCACCCAGCGCCCATGTATGCCACGGAAGGCCGGTGCCAACAAAGGCGATTGAAAAAAACAGCGCAGTATCCAGCATCGACCCGATGGTCGAAGATACCAATGGTGCTTTCCACCAACTGGCCTGGCGCAGGCGGTCAAATACGGTAACATCCATTAATTGCGCCACCAGAAATGCCGTGCCCGATGCCATGGCAATGCGCGCATCGGCAAACAGCAATGACAGCACAACCGCAATGGCAAAGCCCGATAACACCACAAACCGCGCGGCACGCGCCCCGCGTGCGCGGTTGGTCAGATCGGTTACCAGAAACGCGACCGGATAGGTAAAGGCCCCAAAGGTCAACCAATTTGCCAAAACACCGGGCAACGGATATTCGACCAGAATGTTCGATGCAACAACCGTGGCGGCCATTGCCAGAATGCCTGCAATGATGGCTTTCATCTTTTTAGAACCTTGTTGGTAAAACCCGCGCATAACAAATCTCGCGGTGCCGGTATCCGGAACGACGATGCGCAAATCGGGTCGCAAAAATAGTGCGCGCTGTTTACGCCGCGCACCGGCCCCGGTCAAGCAAAAACAAAGGCCGGAACACTCAAAAGAATGTTCCGGCCTTTGCCGCAGATCGCGCATTTTCTCCGGGGAATTATAGAGAAATGCAGCGAAACCATTCCATGCTCACAGCATCATGCCGCGGATGGTAAAGAATAACAGCGCGCCTAAAAACGCCCCGGCAGGCACGGTAACCACCCACGCGGTGGCAATCGTCAGCGCATATCGGCGGCGCACCAGCAGGCGTTTATGCAATTTGCGCTCGGCCCGTTCCGCCAGGGCCGGGTCAAGTTGGCGCAGGGCTTCAATATCCTGGCTTTGCGGGCTCAGATCATCGGGTTTTTCAATCAGCATCGGTGCATCATGCAGGCGGCGACGATGGCTTAGGGTTTCGCGCAGGAAACCAACCCCGAACACCGCCCCCACCGCAATATGGGTTGAACTGACCGGCAGGCCAAAGGCCGATGCCACAATAACGGTTACTGCCGCCGACAGGGCCACGGTATAGGCCCGGATCGGGTCCAGCTTGGTGATTTTGCTGCCAACCGTTTTAATCAGCTTCGGCCCAAACAGGATCAACCCGGCTGAAATACCCACAGCCCCAATCACCATCACCCAGATCGGAATGGGTGCCGATGTCACAATTTGCCCCTGATCCACCCCCGATACAATCGCAGCAAGCGGGCCAATCGCGTTGGCCACATCGTTTGAGCCATGGGCAAAAGACAGCAACGCCGCCGACACAATCAGCGGAATGCGAAACAGCGAGGCAATTTCCTTGCGCCGCCCGGTCATATCGCGCGATGCCCGGTAAACCGCCTTGCGCACCGGCCACAAGGTAAGCGCAAAGGCACCGACACCCACCAGAATGATGGTGAAAGTATCGGCCTTCCAGACCTTCTTAATCCCCTTCATCATCAAATACATGGTGAAAGCCGACACCATGACGCTGACCAGAAGCGGCACCCATTTGCGCGCCGCCGCCACGCGGTCGGGCACAAATAACACCTTGAATTTGATGAAGGCCAAAAAACCTGCCGCAATCAGCCCGCCCAGCACGGGCGATATCACCCAGCTTGCCGTAATGGCGCCGATATTGGACCAGTTGACAGCATGGGTGCCCACAGCGGCCATACCGGCCCCCATCACCCCGCCCACAATGGAATGGGTTGTGGATACGGGGGCACCCAGATAAGTCGCAAGGTTCAACCACAAGGCCGCAGCCAGCAGCGCTGCCATCATCACCCAGATAAACGTTTGGGCATCGGGCATCTGGGCAGGATCAATAATGCCGTTTTTAATGGTACTGACCACATCACCACCGGCCAGAATGGCCCCGGCGGCTTCGAACACAGCGGCCACAATCAACGCGCCCAGCATGCTTAACGCCCGAGACCCCACGGCGGGTCCAACATTGTTGGCAACGTCGTTGGCGCCAATGTTAAGCGCCATATAGCCACCAATGACCGCCGCTGCGATCAAAAAGCCGCTTCGTGGCAGCCCGCCCATATGAAAAGCAACAAATGCGCTGCACGCCAGCAGGAATACAAGTGACAAACCCAGCTTTGCGCTAAGCGAGCCCGTTTCGCCAAGGCCGGCGTCCATTCTGCGCTGCCACTTCAGGTCTTTATCGAGCGCCGTCTTTTTCGCGACCATACCAACCATAACCTTTGCGGGGAATCGACGGGCGGATCATGTCGAAGCAATCGCTATTTGTTAAGGTTTTTTTACGTATTTATGAACATGTCCGTATTGCGTGTGCCCAAAAATACAAAAACGGCCCCAAAATCGGAGCCGTTTTTGCACTTTTAATCCGTATCAGGCGGAAAAATTAACGCCCAAACTGGTTGAACAGGCCTTTAAGAACATCTTTGGCAGCATCCTTTGCCTTGTCCCGGTCAGACCGGTCTTCACCGCTATCGGAATTTTTAGTTCCCAGCGCCTTGCCCAGCAGGTTTTCCAGCGTTTTAACCGCAACCTTGTCCATACGGCCACTAATGGCGGGATCATCGATTTTGCCTTTGGCATAAACACTGAACGGCGGCAGATCGGTGATTTTCTGGGAAAAATCAAAATCGGCCGTGGTATCCATAATCCATTTCGGCAAATCAAGGGTCGCATCGGCATCGGCCGTGCCCACCCGCGATGTTGCATCAACCCGTGTTGTTTTAACAATGCCATTGGTGATGCTCAGATCCGCATCGAGTGTGCGCAAAAGATCGTTATTGCCAACCCCTTCCACCACCATCGACGCGGGCCCCTGACGCAGCAACGCCCGCAGATCCAGCTTGGGATCGACCGACCGTTTATCGGCATTGCTAAACCGTATGTCTTTAAGTGCAAAAGTCGCCGTCCCGTTCAAGGCCTTGACCAGGGCGCGCGACGTTTTACCGGTTGCCGTTACCGTAAATTTGGTTCCCGCAATGCCGGTCACATCATCGTTTGCCACCCGGATCGGGAAAACCCTGGCGACATTGGCATTATCGAGCGTACCGGTCAGATCCAGCTTCGGGGTATCCTTGCGGGCATCAAAGGTGCCGGAAACCACTAGCGGGCCATCGCCGAGCTTGCCGGTCAGTTTGTCAATCGTCACCAGCCCCTGATCCATCTTTACCGACAGGTCCGGGTTCACCAGCGAAAAATGATCGTAATCAAGCTGGTCCAGCGCAATAGCGATGGTGCCGTCAATTAAACGAAGGGCCGATACATCGATAACCGTATCGTCCCACGGTGTGCCATCCCGGGCATCAACACGGGTCAGCATGTCCTGATCAAATGCGGGCAGGGCCGCCCGGCGCATACCGGTGCGCGGCACCTCAATCGAGGCCCGTTTGGCGGCAGGTAAAAACGGATCCACCGTCAGTTTGCCGCCTTTCAGGCTGACATCAAGTTTGGTCCGTTCACCTGCGGCATCCATCTTAACGCTACCACTGGTTTGAAACGACCCGACAGCCAGCCTGGCAATGGTGACGGCAACGTTTTTGGCATTGCCATTAACCGTTCCTTGCAAAGCAAGACGGCCCAAATCGCCCGATGGCTCATAGGTCGGGGCCACCAGCGGCAACGCCCGGTTCAGGCTGCCTGCCTGTGCGGTAATGTCGCCTTTAAGGCCAGGCGCATCGCCCAACAGGTCCTGGATCTGGCCTTTCAGGGCAACCTGCATCGTCGAATTTGACAGGCTGGCGTCAATATCGGGCCCGGTGATGGCACCATCAAGGGCCACATCAAACTTCATCGATTTATAATTTGCCGCCGGGGCCGGCAAAGTAATCCCTGTCAGCTTGACCAGGGGTTCCAGGTTTTTCGCCGTAACACCCAGTTTCAAATTTTGAAATTCCGGCACATCTTTTTGGCCCAAAAACGTGCCACTGCCTTGAAGCGACATGCCCGCGGCATCGGCAACAGCCAGGTTTTTCAGGGTGATGTCGCCGCCGCGCAGGCTACCTTCAACCGAAATCCCGCGAATGGAAACGCCCGACGAAATAACCTCATCGGCACCGATGCGGTAATTAATGGCAAGGCCGTTTAACGGTGCCAGGCCATCATGGATGGTTTTCACCAGGTCCTGCTTTGCGCCGCTGCTGCTATCGCCCGCACTGGCCGCGCCAGATGCACCACTGCTTGCAGTATCGTCTGCAGCCGGTTTTGCCGCCGATGACGCACCGATATATTGATCAAGATTGATTTTATCGAGCTTCAACCCAATACCAAGGGCGGGAAGCCCGTTGCTATCAAGGTTGGCAACAATCGCACCGCGAACGGCGGTATCGTCCAGGCGCATATCAACATTATTGATATTGATCTGGTCGGGCGTGCCTTTTAACCCGCCTGTCAGCGAGAACCGACGCAAGCGATCGGCACGCACACCTTCAATATCGACACCCAGCCACCGCATGACAGCGCGGATATTTTCCGATGCAATTTCATAGCGCAAATCGGCACTGACTGTGGGCTTTGCCCCGGAAATAGAACCAAAAACCTGCAAATCCGTGCCACCGGGCAACCCGGCGCAGACTTCATTTAACGTGATTTTGCTATTGGCAATACCGGCATTGATGCGCGCATTGTGGATTGGCGTCTGATTATAAATCAGCGATTCCACTTCCAGATCAATCGATCCGGTCAGGTCCGCAGGAATAAGCGGTGCCGTGCTGGCCCTGGCGGCATCGTCTTTACGACCTTGCGAGGGAATGAACTGCCCGGCTGATTTGGCGGCATCCGACATATCGGCGGCGGTTTTTGCATCGGCACTGCTTTGGGCCGCAGCATCCTTATGTCCGCCCGATGCCGTGGCCAGCGCCATGATCGCATCCAGATCCAGCTGGTTAAAGCGCAAGGCAAGGTCGGCCTTCATTTTGGGTTCGGTCGCAACCGAAAGCGCCCCCGACCCACGGGTTTCACCAAACCGGACGGCAAGATCATTCACCGTTACCGCCCTGGCATTGGCAGCAAGTTTGCCCGACAGATCAAATTCCTTGGCGGCAATATCGGGAATGTCGGCATCGTCGCCCGCAATGCGCAAGGCGGCTTTGCGCAAATCGTCGAACTTGCCGTTAATTTCACCGTTAAAATCGGGGGCCGGGCCGGAAAGGTCAACCTGCCCGCCCACATCAATGCCGCCATCAACATCGTCAATGCCCAAACGCACCGAAACCGGGAACGGTTTGGTCTGGCTAAATTCGCCCAGGTTAAGCTTAAAGGTCATCGGGATGCCGCGATAGAAAACATAACCTTCGCCCGTAGCCGGGCCATTCAGGCTATCGGCCTCCACACTCAGGGTCAGGCCCTCGATTTTTTCTTCGGTGCCAGGCGCACGGTAAATGATGGTGGCGTTTTCAACCGACAGGCTGTCGATGCGCACCGAACTGGCAAAAGAACTGCTGTTATTGTCGGCAGCGGATGGGGCCGCATCCTGTGCGGTGCCCGACGGGGCGGCGGGTTGATCCTGGGGATTGTTGATTGTCCCGGCTACCGGGCCGTGGCTCTGGGCATCCCTGGGGTCGAAAACCAGGTTATTGCGCCCATCGGCAAAGCTTTCGATTGACACGACAGGATCAATCAAACGCACCTGTGTCACCTGAATATTACCGGTCAAAAGCGGCATCAGGGCGACAGAAACCTTTACCTCCTTGACGCTGACCATGTTTTTATCGGTGGCACCCTCCACATTGCCCAATACGGCGTCTTCCACCGACAAAGAAGGAAACGGCAACAGTGAAAGGGACAAATCGCCACGCAATTCAAGATTGCGCCCGGTGGCTTCGTTAACGGCTGTTGTCACCTCGGCCTTATAACTGTTCCAGTTGATCAGCGATGGAACAACCAGCAAGGCAACAATGATCACCACCACAAGGGCGCCAATTACAGCGAGTATCTTTTTCAAAGTTTCAGCTCCGCTTTCTTTCTGCGCGCGATCTGCCGGGGCGGCCCCAACAAAAATTTCCCCATAGAAACCCGTATCATACAGGCCCTGATCTGCATTGCAGCAGAAAATGGCAATCTTTTGGTTGATAACCATCACACCGGCAAAGAAACCGTGCCAGAGGCCTGTTTGTTCGGCCTTGTTTCCAGCTTGTGCGATCAAACATCCGTGATGCCAACAAATTGCGATCACAGGTTTATAAAGCCATACTGGAAAAACCATCAATAGGTGCTAATATAATCAAAGAATAAAAACAAAACACCCACCCAAACCATCGCGTTCTTTGCGCATGATGGTTTGGCAGGACAACCGGGGTTGTATCTGCTGTTGCGATAACCGCTTCGGCGCAGGGAGGATTTATAATGACGGAGACGACAGTTCCAAATGCGACGGTCCCCTCAGACCCGCGTAACGATGCCGCCGATACCTCAGAGCACACCCAACGCGGCATCACCATTCGCGATGTCACCAGTGACCAGTCCGGCAAATGGCTGGAAGCAGGCTGGCGCGATTTCAAACGCACCCCGGCCATTGGCCTTGCCTATGGGGCGTTCTGTGTTGTCGCCGGTTATGTGATTTTGTTAAGCCTGTTTCAAACTGGCCAGCCTTATCTGACCTTGCCGCTCGGTGCCGGCTTTATGCTGATTGCGCCGCTTTTGGCAGTTGGCCTGTATGAAACCAGCCGCCGCCTTGAAATGGGCGAAAATGTTACGCTGTGGCACAGCCTGAACGGCTTTCGCCGCAATCCCGGTCAACTTGGTGCCATTGGCGTTATTTTAATGCTGTTTTTCCTGTTATGGTCGCGGGTGGCAATGTTGCTGTTTGCGCTGTTTTACAGTGGCGACGTCCCGCCGCTTGATACCCTGATCTGGCAAACCTTTTTCACCCGCGATGCGATGACATTCCTCATCACCGGCTCCATCATTGGTGGCGGTTTTGCCATTACGGTCTTTGCCATCTCGGTGGTTTCGATCCCGCTTTTGGTGGATCGCGATATTGATGTCATCACCGCCCTGGGGCTTAGCATCAAAGCCTTTCGCCGCAACTGGCGTGTGCTTACCGGCTGGGCCGCCGCCCTGGCGGTGCTGGCGGCCTGCGGCATGGTGGTATTTTTGCTGGGCCTTGCCGTTATCATGCCGCTTTTGGGCCATGCCAGCTGGCACGCCTATCGCGGCCTGATCGACACCTCAAACGCCGACGCCCCGCGTTTGCGCCGGGTGGTGCCATAACACAATAACGTGCCGTTGTTACGCCCCTGATCAGAACACATCACACCAAGGTCGCCGCAAAAGGCGGCCTTTCTTTATGTCGTATCTTGATACAAAATCCTGCCATCCTGATTAAAACCGGCCTGACCATCGTTCAGGTTTCGACAGTCTTTTTCACGGCATGATTTGCACAGAAATAAAACACGATCAGGTATCACGGGCATTGCACCGTCCGTGCCGATATTCGATAGTTGCCAGGAACGGATACCCGTTCCGCGCAACAACACGAGGTTAACCAATGCCCGGGCATCGTTTTGCAGCCTTTCTGTTCGATATGGACGGAACGATTATCAACAGCATAGATGTTGCCATTGAGGCATGGACCCAATGGGCCTTTCGGCATGGCCTTGACGCAACCGAAGTCACAAAGGCCATGCATGGCGTGCGTGCGGCAGAAACCATCGCCAAATTTGCCCCCGCAGGAACCGACATTGAACACGAAGTTGCCCTTCTGACCGATGCGGAATTTAACGCCGTCGACAAAATCAAGGCCATCGCCGGAGCCGGGCCGTTCCTGGCCGCCGTGCCGCATGACAAATGGGCGATTGTCACGTCATCACCCCGTCGTTTGGCCCTGCAACGAATCACAGCGGCAGGTCTGCCGATGCCCAAAGTCCTGATTACGGCCGAGGATGTCGAAGCCGGAAAACCGGCACCAGATTGCTTTATCGCTGCGGCAAAACAGTTGAATGTCGAAATTTCCGACTGTCTGGTCTGGGAGGATGCCCCGGCTGGTATTGCAGCAGGCAAAGCAGCGGGTGCCACCGTCATAATTGTTACCGCAACACATGCCACCCCCGGCCAAACCGCGGGCGAAACCGTTGTTGATTATCAAAATCTTGCCTGCAACATCGATCCCGACGGGGCCTTAACCCTGACAGGCACAAATTAAAGGAAAGATACTTTAAAATAGCGCCGCCATTCCAAATACAGGAAATTTCCATGCCGTCACCCGCTGCGCCCAAAGCCGACCTTGCCAATATAAACCCTGCACAACAGGGCAATCTGGAAAGGACGGCCCCCTCGTTTCTTGACCTTCCCAATCAGCTTGCTGATGGGCACCAGCCCCGTGCGGTGATCTTTGGCGCTGGTTACGGCAGCACCTATCGGGGCAAAGACAGCAGTGGTTACGGCGATGCTGCCGATGCCATCCGGCTGGCAAGCCAGGACGATGCCCCCTTGATCGAGCATTGGGACTTTGATCTGGGCGGTCCGCTGTTTGATGGCAAGCCGGTGAGCTGCATTGATATTGGCAACGTTCCAACCACCTTGCATGACAATGAGAACAACCGCCGCCGGGTTGAGGCAAAAACCCGCGAAATTCTGGCGATGTCTGCCGTGCCAATTTTGCTGGGGGGCGACGATTCGCTGCCCATTCCGTTCCTTGAAGGCTTTGCCGATCACGGGCCGGTCTGGATTTTGCAGATCGACGCCCACATTGACTGGCGCGACGAATTACACGGCGAACGTTATGGCTATTCAAGCCCGATGCGCCGGGCCAGCGAAATGGCCCATATCGCGGGCATGGTGCAAGTTGGCATCCGCAGTGTTGGCAGTGCACGGACAACTGAAATTGAAGCCGCACAGCGCTATGGCAGCCATTTTGTCACCGCGCGCACGATACATAACCAGGGTGTGGAAGCCGCCTTGCGCCATATTCCCAAAGGCGCACAGGTTGTGATCACGCTGGACTGTGACGGCCTTGATCCCGCCGTGATGCCAGGTGTGGCCGCCCGAACACCCGGCGGCCTTGGCTATAGCCAGGTCATCGACCTGATTGCGGGCGTTGGCACGCGGGCGAAGATTGCGGGATGCGACATTGTCGAACTATACCCGCCCGCCGATATTGATGGCATTTCGGCCCTGACGGCCGCACGCCTGCTGGTCAACATGATTGGCACCATCGTCCGGCAGGGCTAAAGACCGCAATCAGGTCGATGACACCGTCACGCATCCAATGCACCCGATGCCGCTTTCTTATGCCCCGGCCGCACCAGAAACGTGCCCAGCACAACACAGCCCAGCGTGATCAGCAGTTCGGGGCGCAATACCTCGTGAAACAGGGCAACCCCGCCAATCAGGGTCGTTAGCGCCATAATATAGCCGATCTGGCTGAGATAAACCGGGCCAGCCACCCGTTGCAGTTCAAAATGGCACATATACATCAGGGCGGCGACAATGATTTGAACGCCAATAATACCCCAGATATAACCCTGATCGGGTGACGGTATCACCAGATGGTCGCGCATCATTTCGAACCCGAGGCAATAAACCGCACTTGCCAGCATCATGCCCGCTGCCAGCGGTATCGGGTTGGCCCCGGCAGGCCAGTCCGCCGTGCGGTAAACATTGCCCATCGCCAGACTAACGGGAATAATTGCCGCAATCAGCAAATACACCAAAAGGGTATTATCGGGGGCAGACAGTTGCGGCAGATATAAAAACAGCACGCCCACAAACCCGGCCATCAGGCCCAGCATCCTTCCCAACCGGGCGCGTTCAAGACCGACACACATGGAGAGCAAATACGTCATCAAGGGCGGCATTGCGGTAAAAATACCGGCAAGGGCCGCGCCGATATGCGGCACCATGAAATAACCAACCCCCATCGGCACCGCCAGACTGACCAGGCCTGCAACGAAATAATAGCGCAGATAACGCGGTGCCATCGATGGCAGATCGCGGCGCAGCACCGAAATGCCCAGCAAAACCCCACCCGCGCCAAGGCACTGCCAAAACAGATAGGATAAAGGCGTTAATCCCGCCCCCACCGCCAGCTTTGCCAGCAAAATGGACGTCCCCCCCAACACACCCGCCCCTAATAACAAGAATAACGCTTTCATAATCGGCCTTTCGTTTCACGCTTTGTCCCGGCCCTTTCCAGGGTGCGCGTCGTAGCGATTTGATTTTTTTAACCAAACGCACGAATATGCGGGAACCAAAGCCTGTGGTGATCCTTTTGATAACAAGCAACCTATCACAGCGATTTTTGCAGATCGTGCCGTGTTTTTGCCCCAATTTATTTCCAATATGGAAATAATGGTGGGAACTTTAGGAACCAGATGGACAGATTACGCGGATTGGAATGTTTTCGTAAAATTGCCGAACGCGGCAGTTTTGCTGCTGCTGCACGCGACCTGAACATGTCGCCAGGCGCGATCACCAAACAGATCAATGCGTTAGAAGACATGCTGGGCGTGCAGCTGATATCGCGCACCACCCGGCGGCTCAGCCTGACAGAGGCTGGCGAAACCTATCTTTCGCGCATTTCCCTTATTCTCGATGACATGGATGATGCCAACGAAACCGTGCGCGATTTGGGTCATGGACCGCGTGGCTGTGTGCGTATTGCCGCCCCCACATCGTTCGGAGTGTTAAAACTGGCCCCTGTCATTGGCCGTTTGCTTAACGCCCACCCGGACCTGTCAATTGATCTGGTGCTTGACGACAAGTTTGCCGATATTATTGATGGCGGGTTTGATATTGCCCTTCGGATCAGTGAAACGCTGGCCGATTCGTCTCTTATGGTGCAGCGCATTTGCAGCTATTCGCGCGTGCTGGTGGCAAGCCCGGCCTATTTGGCAAAAAACGGCCCGCTTAACAGCCCCCACGACCTTTTGAGCCATAACTGCATTTTATTTAGCAGTGCGCAACGTACCGGATTGTGGCATTTCGCCAGCCCGGTCGATGGCAGCGAATTGGCCGTTGAAGTTTCCGGGCGCTATCAGGTCAATAGCAGCCTTGCCATGCGCGATGTGCTGGTAGAAGGTAGTGGTATTACCCTGACACCACGACTGGTGGTAGAAGACCTTATTGCACGGGGAGATCTGGTTTGCCTGCTGGCGGAATATCTGCCGCGCAAACTTCACCTTTTTGCCTTGAGTGCACCGCACCGACACAAACTTCGTAAAATTCGCACTGTTACCGATTTTCTGACAAAAGAACTCCGTATGGAAAACCGTCACCATGTCCCAAATGACTGATTTGCGTGTCCGATCCCCGTTAGCGACGCTGTTTTGTGCCACAGCCATCGCCACCTGCGTTACCGCCCTTCCGGCGTTTGCCCAGGAAAACACCGCCAAAGGCCCCCAGTCCCAACGCACCCCGGATGATAAATGGGGTATTTCGCTGTCAGTGGAAAACGACCTGTTTGTAGAAAACAACCAGGACAGGCATTACACAAACGGTGTGCGACTGGCCTTCATCTCGCCCGAAGACAGCGCCCCGGCCGAGTTTTTAAACGTCGCCAAGGAAATTCCGTTTTTTGCCTCGAACGGGCGTATCCGCACCAGCTATGCGCTGGGGCAAAGCATGTATACTCCAAACGACATTACCCTTGCCGAAAACCAGCCCAATGACCGCCCCTGGGCAGGGTATCTCTATGGCAGCCTTGGTTTGCTGTCTGATACCGGGCTTGGCTATGAAGGGCACGAAGATTATGCCCGGATTGACACGCTGGAACTGACCCTGGGTGTTGTTGGCCCGGCATCCCTGACCGAGCAAAGCCAGAAATTTGTCCATAAACTGATCGACAGCCCCGAACCAAAGGGCTGGGACAACCAGATCAAAAACGAACCGATCATTGGCCTGTCATACGAACGCAAATATCGCGGCTGGGCCAAACAGGAAGTGCTGGGCATTGAAGCGGATTTAACCCCCAGTGCAGGTTTCACCCTGGGCAATGGTTTTACCAATGCCGAAATTGGCGCAATGGCCCGCCTCGGCTTTGATTTACCTGCCGATTACGGCCCGCCGCGCATTCGCCCCAGCCTGCCCGGATCGGATTTTTTCAAGCCCGACACCGACGAATTCCCGCTTAGCGGCTATTTGTTTGCCGGTGTGGTTGGCCGTGCGGTGGCGCGCGATATTACGCTGGATGGCAATACATTTGCCGATAGCAATTCGGTCGATAAAAAGCCGCTGGTCGGTGATTTGCAGGTTGGCTTTGCGGTAATTGTCGGCCAGGCCCGGGTAACCTACACCCATGTGTACCGAACCAAAGAATTCTACGGCCAAAGCGGCTCCGACCAGTTTGGCGCACTTTCGGTCTCGATGCGGTTTTAATATTTAATTCCGCAAAACCCTACAAAACGGCTTGACTTAGAGAACACTCTAACCCTTAGCGTCCTTTGCGTGAACGCGGGAAGGAAACGCCATGAAGATTGGTCAACTGGCAAAAAGCAGCGGCTTGTCGGCCCATACGCTTCGTTATTACGAACGTATCGGGCTGTTGCCGTTTGCGGATCGCGATGCATCGGGCCAACGTGATTACGATGAAACAATCCTGATCTGGATTGCGTTTCTCCGCCGTCTCAAAGAGACCGGCATGCCGATCCGCGATATGCTGGCTTATGCCAATATGCGTAATGATGGCCCTGCCACCGAAAAAGCCCGGCATGATCTGCTGGTCGCCCATCGGGCGCACGTGCAGGCCACGATCGAAAATCTTCAGGCCAACCTTCTCGTCCTTGATACCAAAATCGCGGGCTATGCCGCGACCCTGCAAAGGACGCAAGATAATGACACATCAGCCCCACCCGGCACAGACAAGCCCGACTACCGAAACCCGGTTCCAACGCGGCCAGCGCGCCCTGGCGCAAATAGACGGTGAAGCAGGCCAAAAGGTGATTGATGCGCTGGCCAACATCGCCCCCGATTTCGCCCGTTATCTGATCGAATTTCCCTTTGGCGATATTTATACCCGGCCCGGCCTGTCGCTGCGCGACCGCGAAATCGCCACCATCGCCGCCTTAACCGCCATGGGCACCGCGACTGCGCAATTAAAGGTCCATATCGCCGCGGGCCTCAATGTAGGGCTTACCCGCGATGAAATCGTCGAAATTCTAATGCAGATGGCGGTTTATGCCGGCTTCCCTGCCGCCTTGAATGGGCTTTTTGCCGCACAGGATGTGTTTGCCGAACATGATGAAACAGCCCGGGATGTTGCGACGTCAAACGCATAACAGATCGCAAAAATAAATCCGGAATGATTTTTGGTATCGCGTGATCGAAACAAACAACCCCGCTGAAAATAATCCAGCGGGGTTGTTTGTTTTAAATACCATCGAAACGACGGCAGGCTGCCTGTACCTTATGATTGAGGTGCGGCCGGGCTGGCCTGATTGTCCTGCTCGGCACTTGTCTTCACCGGCTCAATATCGTCAAAACCGTCATTGGTGGTATCAACAGACTCCTCGCTTGTGGTATTCGCAGCGGTTTGAACGTCCTGGGTATTGACACCCTGAACTGTGGAAACCTGGCTGGTGATTGCTGTCGTCTGCGACGGCGCTGCCGCCACGGCCGCTGTGGTAATCGCCGCCGCCTGCTGAGGGGCTGCCGTTGCCGCAGCCTTTGCCACCATCGCCGCCCGAGACGGATCAAATCGGACCGCGGCAGTCGTAATGTCACCCGCCCGGTCTGGTGCCGCCGTCACGGCAGCCTGTGTAATTTGTACCAGAAAAGCAGGATGTACCGTTGCGGCTGCGATCGTGATTTCTCCTGCTTGGTTCGGGGCACTTGCCACTGCAGAAGCGACAATAGTGACAACAGCCAGACCATTTTCCTGTTTCACCTCAACACTGCCGCCTCCCGCAACGGCAACCGCAGTTGACGTAATCGTCGCAGCAGCATTCGGATTACGCTTGATTGCAGTTGAAGTCACAAGTCCCGCGATATAGGGCGAAAGGCCTTCTTGAGTCTTTCCACGACCCTGCAGGATCTGCTGAACGACCTGTGCCAGAGAAACAGGATCTGTTGACGCATCATTGATCGCTTGCTTTTCAGCATCAGTAAGTGACTGCGCAGAGTAACTTGAGGCAGTAGAAACAGTAACAGCTACACCAACAGCGGCGGCGGCTGCAACACCCGCAGCAGCAGCGGCTGCACCAATACCTATACCACCCGCTCCAGCACCACCAGCTCCAGCTCCAGCTCCAGCTCCAGCTCCACCAGCTCCACCAGCTCCTGCACCGCTGTTAATGATGGCCGCACCGCCAGATGCTCCAGCGTCCTGTGCCCATACCGATGATGCATTAACAGCCACAAGGCTTCCGGAAAGGGCTGCAATCGCAGCAAATCTCAATACCCGTTTCATTAATCGTGTCCCCATTACAAAACAAAATCTCGCCCGCGAGAAAAACTCTTCCCTTTTTCAATATCTACTGGAAAAACGAAAAATGACAATCAAATAAAACCGCCCAAAAGTGGCAAACAGGATCGTGTTTGCTGATAGCCGTTGTCTTTATCAACAGCATGCAGCCGCATATCTGCGGAAAAAGCCGCCTGCAACCTACGTTTTGTATATCGACGCGACAAAACGGGTAAATATGCGCATATCCTCGCGGACCAAAGACTGAATGACAAGCGTTGCCGCCTGCGGGTCGCGCCGTGCCAGCACCACTAAATCCCCACGTTCAAGGCTCTCGATCCAGCACACTTTTTCTGTAACCATCTGCCGATCATGGTCGGAAAGCCGATCCCGCAGGTTGGCGGCAAAGGCAATTTGCCGGATGGCAAGGGCGCGTTCACAAGGGCCTGTCAGCAGTGGCCTGAAAAGAGCCATTGCTGCCGCAGCAGGCATGAAGCCGCCCCCTCATTCCAAGCGCACCAGCACGCCCCATAAACAAAACGCCGCCAGAGGGCATATCTGGCGACGTTTTGCGTAAGGTAAATATCTGATCAGGCACCCGGAATCAGCTTACCCGGGTTCATCAGGCCTTTAGGGTCGATGGCGTTTTTAATCGCCCGCATCACGGCAATGGTATCAGGGCCGTGTTCGGCCTCCATGAAGTCCAGTTTGCCATAGCCAATACCATGTTCGCCCGTACAGGTACCGCCAAGGCGGAGCGAGCGCATCACCATGCGTTCATGCAAACGGTGGGCTTCGGCGACTTCTTCGGGGTTGTCCGGGTCCAGCAAAATCAGGGTATGGAAATTGCCATCGCCCACATGGCCGACCATGGTGCAGGTCAGGATCGAGGCATCGCAATCCTCGCGGGTTTCCATGATGGCTTCGGCCAAACGGGAAATCGGCACGCAAACGTCGGTCGACATGCCGCGTTTGCCCGGCTCAAGCTGCAAGGCGGCATAATAGGCTTTGTGCCGGGCGGCCCACAATTTGGTGCGATCTTCAGCGCGGGTTGCCCACTGAAACCCCTCGCCGCCAAATTCTTCAGCAACAGACTGCACAAATTCGGCCTGTTCCTTCACCCCGGCTTCGGTGCCGTGAAATTCAAAAAACAGGGTCGGTTTTTCTTCATAGGTCATGTTCGAATAGGCATTTACCGCACGCACCTGCAAGGCATCGAGCAATTCAATCCTTGCCACCGGAATACCGGCCTGAATGGTCATGATGGTGGTGTTTACCGCCGCCTCGACCGTGGGAAAAGCACATACAGCCGCCGAAATCGCCTCGGGAATACCATAGAGCTTCAGGCCGATTTCAGTAATCACGCCCAAGGTCCCTTCGGAGCCGACAAACAACCGGGTCAGATCATAACCCGCCGATGATTTGCGCGCCCGGTGGGCGGTTTTAATGATTTTGCCATCCGGCGTTACCACGGTCAGCGACAAAACATTGTCGCGCATGGTGCCATAACGCACCGCATTGGTACCCGAGGCCCGGGTGGCCGTCATGCCCCCGATCGAGGCATTGGCCCCCGGATCAATCGGGAAAAACAACCCCGTATCGCGCAAATGTTCGTTAAGCTGTTCGCGCGTTACACCGGCCTGTACCCGGCAATCAAGGTCTTCGTTATGGATTTCCAAAATCTGGTCCATTTTGGAAACATCAATGCAAATGCCACCCTTTAGCGCAGCAACATGCCCTTCTAACGACGACCCGGTGCCAAAGGGAATGATCGGCACATCATGGGCAGCACACAGCTTAACCGTTTCGGCGACCTCTTCGGTCGAGGTGACAAAAACCACCGCATCGGGCGGCGACGCATCATGCCAGCCCTCATCCTTGCCATGATGATCAAGAACGGCCTGTGCCGTAGACACCCGATCACCGAATTTTTCGCGCAGGGTTTCAATCAGGCTGGCCGGTACCGCGACCCGTTCATAATGATGATCCGACATGAGGTTCCTCGTATAGCTACAATGGGGCAGGTTCCCCTGCCCGGAATTTTGCCCACCCTACGCCGGGAAGATCAAAATTGGTATTACCTTTTAGCTGTTCAACGTAAAAAACCGCCCCCGCAAACGCAGACGGTTTATATTGATGCAGTGCATTCAAACAAACTGCAAAACGACCGACCAGCCTGCCCGAATCAGGCCCCCGGTTTGCGGTCATAAAAGCCGGGCACATCAAGGCGGGCATCACTTTCAACATCATCCAGGTCTTTATGATTGCGCATATAAAGGTCGGATGTATCGCGGGTTGGCTGATGGTCCCAACTGGTAATCCGTCCCTGTGTCAGGGCTTCATAGACCAGTTTACGGCGCTTCTGGCTGGTAATCACCCTTTGACGGAATGTTTCCAAATCCCAGTTTTCGGCCAGTTCGGCCCGAAAGGCATCACGCACAACATTGTGTTTGGCATCGTCGATCAGATCGCACAGTTCATCGGGGTCGCGGGTCAGATCAAACAGCATGTCGGGGTCGGTTTGCGAGGCGACATATTTATAGACCCCGCGACGGATCATGATGATCGGCGACAACGCCCCCTCGCCACAATATTCGCCAATCACTTCGTCATGGCCGCCCGTGCCATTGATGTGCGGCATCAGGCTGCGGCCATCAATCGGTTCTGCCGGGGCCGAAACACGATCATCCCCCACCAGATCGCGCAGGGTAGGCAAAATATCGATCAGCGAAACAGATTGCGATACCCGCTTTTGCCCCTTGGCACCGGGAAAAGCGAAAAACAGCGGCACCCGGGCCGAAGGTTCATACCACGACATTTTATACCACATGCCGCGTTCGCCCAGCATGTCACCATGATCGCCGCTGAAAATAACCAGCGTATTGTCGGCCATGCCGGTTTCGCGCAGAGTGCGCATCAGCGAGCCGACCAGACAATCAACATAACTGATCGAGGCATAATAGGCCCGGCGCGCGGTTAAAACATCGTCATCGGTGACCGGCTGCTGGTCCAGATTATAAACATGACGCAGGCGTTGCGAATGCGGGTCAAGGTCTTCGGGGGCCAATTTTACCTGGGGCGGATCAATTTTAACCCCGTCATACATGTTCCAGAATTCAGGCCGCGCATTATAGGGATCATGCGGGTGGGTGAACGAAACTGTTAGGAAAAACGGCCGGTCATCATGGCGTTTGTTGCGTGCAATGTCATACAGGTAACGCCGGGCCTCAAACACCGTTTCATCGTCAAAATCCAGCTGGTTGGACCGGTAAACCGGCCCGGCCTGTGTAACCGACCCCATATTGTGATACCAGCTTGGCCGGTCTTCAACATTTTCCCAATCGCAATACCAGCCATAATCGGCGGGGTAAATATCGGCGGTTAACCGGTCTTCATAGCCATGAAGCTGGTCCGCCCCGCAAAAGTGCATTTTGCCTGCCAAGGCGGTGCGATATCCGGCATGGCGTACATAATGGGCCAAAGTTGGAATGTCGGATGCCAAATCAGATGCATTGTCATAGGCTTCGATCCGGCCCGGCAATTGCCCGGTCATCAGGCAAAAGCGCGACGGCGCACATAGCGGGCTGTTGGTATAGGCCGAGTCAAATACCACAGCGTTTTCGGCGAGTGCATCCAGATGGGGGGTTTTTACTACCTTGTGCCCGTAAAGCGGCATGCAGCGCGCAGCAAGCTGATCGGCCATGACAAACAGAATATTCATTGGCTTTGACGACATCGCGACCTTATCCCCCTGATTATATGTATGAAAATTTCGCCAAAAAGTGTGCGTGGTGCCAAATCGGCGGCATAGCGCGGCACGACACAAACCACCCGGGCGGCATAATGATGCTGGTTTGTTTCACATTTGAACAATTGCTGTGAAGACCGCTTGTATTCATCCCTGATATCAATAAAATTGATGGCATGAGATATGGCAACATCCCCTCCCCCCATGCCCTGATTGCCTTTGAAGCTGCGGCACGCTGCGGCAGCTTTACCCGTGCGGCACAGGAACTGGGCATTGGTCAACCTGCGGTCAGCCATCAGGTGACGTTGTTGGAAGAACAACTCAACCAGCCACTGTTTCGCCGCCTGCATCGCGGTGTTGCCTTAACCGGGGCCGGGCAGGAACTGTTTGCGTGCGTGACAAGCGCGCTGGGCCATATTGACCAGACCGTGGAAAATATCCGCACCCGTCGGCGCTCGCGCATCAGTGTCGGCACCGATTTTGCCTTTGCGTCTTTTATTCTGATGCCGCATCTGGCCGATTTCACCACCCGTTTCCCCGATATCGAGGTCAATGTGGTGACAAACCAGACCGGGCGGTTTGGCATGGATGAAAATATCGATATTGAACTGTCCTTTGGCCATTGCGGGCCGGGGGGCATTTTAGTGCTGGCCGAACACGTGGCCCCGGTTTGCAGCCCCGATTTTCTGGCCCGCTATGGTTTTGCCCAAACACCGGGTGCTTTATGCGAAATGCCGTTGCTGCATCTTGACAGTGATATTGAAAATCGCTGGTATAATTGGGATAGCTGGTTGCGGACGGCAGGGTATCGTGCCACCGCCCCGCTTAGCGGACATCGCTTTAATACGTATTTGCTGGTGTTATCGGCCGCCCTTTCCGGGCAGGGCGTTGCCCTGGGCTGGATGGCATTATTACAACAGCATTTGCAAAGCGGGCAACTGGTGCTGGCAAGCCCGATCACGCTGTCATCGGATCGCGGTTATGTTTTAACATCGCGGGCCGCCCCGCACCGGCACAGCCAGGTTGCCGCCTTTGCCAACTGGGCGCGCGATATAATCGCCCGCGACAACATTCCCGGCGGCACCGAAACCACCCACACCCCTGTCACCACCTGGCAACACAAACAGGCCATAGAAAAACGGCCATAACACCGAAATCAAACCAATATCGCCCCGGCACAAACCGGGGCGATATATATTTGGTGCCTTTCAGATCATGCCCCACCGCCCATTTCCGGCTGGCAGGCAAGTCCCCGCTAGCCCTTGTTGCGATCCTTGGGCAGGGCAGCAGCGATGCGATCTGCCAACCGCGAGAAAGGCAGGCTTTGCAACCACACGGTTCCCGGTCCTTCCAGAGTGGTCACAAACAGGCCTTCGCCGCCAAACAGGGCATTGCGAAAACCGCCAACAAAATCGATCGAATAATCAATATTATCGGTCAGGGCCACCAGCGACCCGGTATCAACCCGCATTTTTTGCCCCGGCGGCAAATCCTTGCGCACAATGGTGCCACCGGCATGTACAAACACCATGCCATCGCCGCTTAACCGTTGCAAAATAAACCCTTCGCCGCCAAACAGCCCGGCCCCCAACCGTTTGGAAAAGGCAACATCAATGTCGATGCCCGCAGCGGCACATAAAAAACCGTCCTTCTGGCATAAAACCTGCCCGCCAAAATCACGCAGGTTAATGTCAATCACCTTGCCAGGATAAGGGGCAGCAAAGGCAACATGGCCTTTGCCAGACCCTTCATGGACAAAACTGGTGATGAAAAAACTTTCCCCGGTCAGCATCCGTTTAAAACCGGAAAACAGGCCGCCGCCGGTATTGGTCTGCATCGAAATACCGGCCCCCATATACATCATGGCCCCGGCTTCGGCACGTACCCCTTCACCGGGATCAAGCTCGATCTCGACCAGTTGCATTTCGTTGCCAATGATTTCGTAATCAATAATATCTGCCACAGGTTTTCCTTTGCTTTTCATCGGGCGGATGGCACAGGGAACACGGCCGAAAAGGCATCAGCCCCGTCATTCCCGACACCACCGATTATGCCTCAGGGTCGGGATCTAGGGCACTATAATCAAAAACAAATGGCAAAGCAGGGCAATATTATGACGTTTCCAAACCTTTGCCGACCATAGCCCTTTGACAGTTCACGTAAAACTTGCAATATACCCTACCCAAACAAACAGGGTGAAAAATGGGGCGGGGATGGTCAATCAGGGGCTGGCAAATTTTGCTGGGGCTATTGTTGCCTCTGCTGTTGGCCGGGTGCGAAAAACAGGATTTTTACAAGTTCAATATTTGCCGCCTGGCCCTTCCCGGCGTTGAAAATAGCGGCTTACGCTTTCATCTGTTAACCCGCCCCGATGTCGACACATCTGCCGACACCATCACCCTGATTTACCAAATCCTGCCCGATAGCGTCCCTTATTATGGTGATAATGACGGGGCAATTTCAGATAATATACCCTTGACCGGCGGCGGCTCCCCTGCCTTTGCGCATAGTATTACCTGCCATTTTGCCCCCTCAAAAACACCCGGATTACGTGCTCCCCTTACCGGCATTACCACGTCGCGCTTTGGCCCTTTACCCGACAGCCAGTTGGTCTTGCTAGACCGGTTCTGGATCAACCGGGTGGGTGGCAGTGCCATGGCCTTTTTTGACGACGAAAGCCGCACAGCCACCCTGCCCGATATTGCCGATATTGGTAACAAAGCCGCCTTTGCCGCACAACTCAGCCTGTCAGGCCTGTCACGCGGGGCGGTCTATGCTTTGCTCGCCCTGCCCTTTACCCTAATTTACGGTCTGATTGGCCGCATTAACCTGGCCTTTGGCGAAATGCTGATGGTGGGCGGGATGGCAGCAATGATTACCGGTCTGGCGGTCATTGGCGGAATCGGCTGGCATATTACCCTGATTGTCATATGTGCGATGGTGGCCGCAATGATCTATGGGGCCGGGTTGAGCCATTTATCGTGGCGCTGGGTTTTTGGGCCGCTGGGCCGGTTTCAGGCCAGTGGACAGGCCATAATTGTGGCATCGCTTGGCTGTGTTTTCGTGATCCAGGAATTTGTCCGCATCGCATGGTCGGCGCGCAATTTTAACCTGCCACCAATTTGGCAATTTACCTTGCCACTGGTACGCGGCGGGCATTTCATCGTCACTATCGACGGGTTCGATATTCTTGCCATTTTGCTGGCTGCGGCGATGTGCCTCATCCTGCAGGGCCTTATGCAGAACACCGCCTTTGGCCGTGCCTGGCACGCCATCCGCCAGGACCGTTTTGCCGCTGCCCTGTGTGGCGTGCGCCTGCACCATGTCGAAGCCCAAACCTTTGCCCTGGCCGGAATGCTGTGCGGCATTGCCGGGGCCATCATGGCGCTGCGTTACGGGGTGATCAATTTTCATTCCGGCACCCTGTTGGGTTTCAAAGCCTTAACAGCCGCCATTTTGGGCGGTATCGGCATTATTCGCGGTGCCTGGCTGGGTGGTCTTTTGCTGGGGGTGCTGGAATCACTCTGGACCGGATATTTCGGCGATCCGTACCGCGATGCCGCCGTGTTTGGACTGCTGGCTGCGGTGTTAATTTTACGTCCCGAGGGGCTTTTTGCAATCGACAACGCCCCTCGCCAGGGACGATAGCTTCGGTTATTTTCTCACCGCAAACCCTTCATCCGATATGCATAATGGAATCTTGCGAGATCAACCAATCACAGAAAAAACAGGTAAATCATCGTAAAAACCTTCACCAACCCACTCATTTATGAAGCCATGACAGGTTTTATTTTAATTATTTTATTAAAATAAAAAATCAACACAGGAACAATGTTCATGCCCCATATAAACCTCACCAAAATGGCTGAAAACCTGCCAGAATTTTGGAAATCCAAAGTTATTGGACAGTCTGGAAATTGCAACATAAAAATCCTTAAAATGGATGGACAACAAATTGCCGATGAAACACACGACTATAATGAAGCCTTGATTGTCATTCGCGGGGAAATGTTTTTACGTGTTGAAGGCGAAAAAATACAGGTTTCCGAAGGCGAAATGTATCTGGCACTTGCGGGCATCCCCCACGCGGTTGCAGAAGGAAGCCACGGCACCCTTATGATTATCGATCCCGTTGGAAGTTAATTAAACCGATAAAGATAAAACCCCCAAAAACGACACACGGCAATATCGGGGCAGACTGAAACCATTGTCTGCCCCGATAGAAACCAGATTACGGATCAGGTGCTGTGCGCCATTTCGCGCCGTTTAAACGGACCAAACGGAATTTCAGACGGGGCAAAGGTTTCGGCCGACGCACGGTCCCAGCGGCTATGCCAGTCGGACAAAGCGGGAATTTCGGCATCGGAGACCAGAAAGCCTTCTGGCAGGTAGGGATATACTTCGTTCCCGTCGAGAAATTCATTGTCCTTTTGGCGGAACATAAAGTGATAGGGCATAAAATCGCGCGGGTCTTGCAACCCGGCGGCCCCGGTAATTTCGGCAAGAGCATGGAGGGTATTTCTGTGGAAGCGGGCAACACGGTCGCTTTTATCACCAACATCAATGGCACGCTGGCGCGCCGGATCCTGTGTGGCGATGCCGACCGGGCATTTATTAGTGTGGCATGATTGCGCCTGAATACAGCCCAACGCAAACATGAAACCGCGCGCCGCATTGCACCAATCCGCCCCCAGGGCAAAGGTCTGGGCAATATCAAACGCCGAGACGATTTTACCCGCCGCACCAATTTTGATCTGATCACGCAAACCGGCCCCGCGCAGGGCATTATGCACAAAGGTCAACCCTTCATGCATGGGCATCCCCACCCGGTTGGCAAATTCAACCGGGGCCGCCCCCGTGCCGCCTTCCTTGCCATCCACCACAATAAAATCGGGCAAAATACCGGTTTTCAAAATGGCCTTGATGATGCACATAAATTCGCGTCGATGGCCGATACACAATTTGAACCCCACCGGCTTGCCGCCCGAAAGGTCACGCAGCTTGCCGATAAATTCCATCAGACCGACCGGGGTGGAAAAGGTGCTGTGTGCTGCGGGCGAAACACAGTCGATCCCCATCGGAATGCCGCGCGCTTCGGCAATTTCTTCGGTGATTTTAGCCGCAGGCAACAAACCGCCATGGCCGGGTTTTGCCCCCTGGCTTAACTTCACCTCGATCATTTTGACCTGCGGGTCGGCAGCGGTTTGCGCAAAACGCTCGGGCGAAAAGCTGCCATCCTCGTTGCGGCAGCCAAAATAACCCGATGCCACCTGATAAATCAGATCGCCCCCACCCTGGCGATGATAACGGCTGATGCTGCCTTCGCCGGTATCATGGGCAAAACCGCCTTTTTTCGCCCCGCTATTTAACGCCAATATGGCATTGCCCGACAACGCGCCAAAGCTCATGGCGGAAATATTATAAAGGCTGGCATCATAGGGTTGTTTACAGGCCGGGCCGCCGACCCGCACCCGAAAATCGGTGCCGGTAATGATGGTTGGCGTTACCGAATGGGTCAGCCAGGCATAGCCGGAACTGTAAACATCCTCAATCGTGCCAAAGGGGCGTTTATCCTCGACCCCCTTGGCGCGTTGATAAACCAGCCCGCGGTCCTGTCGGCTAAAAGGCAGCTTTTCCTGATCGCCCTCGATCATATATTGGCGAATTTCCGGGCGGAAGTTTTCCAGAATAAACCGGATATGCCCGCTGACCGGGTAATTGCGCAAAATCGAATGTTTGTTCTGGCGGATGTCATGCCAGCCCAGCAACGTCAAGGCCCCGAAAATCACCGCCGACAGCCAGAACCAGGCCCCAAAAAAAGGCGCGCAAATAACCGACACAATTGCAAGAATCGTCACACCGGCAAGAACCGCGTAACGCTGATACTGAACAAGGAAATTCAAGATGAGTCTGTCCTGTCGAATGAAGCGGGAAAAAAGGACGAGGATTTAGCAATAAGATAATCACACAGTACCATATCGCCGCAAACCGCATGTTTACGCAATCTTCGTTCATTTTCGCCAAGGCCTCAACGGCTATATCGCGAGTCCGCGTGATCATCCTGTGACATCCGGACAGCATGATATGATACCGATAGCTTGGTACAGAAAAGGTCGCGCGGTAGCTCATCTCTAAATATATACATAAGGATATAATTTAGGGGATTATTAACTATCTTAAGAATAGTGACCTCCAAAGAGGCAACTGGTGAATATACATTCTGATAAGGTGCAAATTATTTTCGCAAAAATCAGGTTCCGGGGGGGCTATGTTCCATCAAAAATCATCGAACAGCACATATCGCAATATCGGCTGGAAGAAAGTCGTGCTTTGCTGTTCCGTCTCGGGACTAGCCTTGTTTGCCGCAGAAACGGCGGAGGCAGCGTGCGACACGACGGGCACGTTCACCAGAACGAACTGCTTTAGTAACGGCAATATCCAGTATTTCTCGGACGATACCGTTTCATCGCTGACCATTAGTGACCAAACAGCACAATCGGTAGAATATGCACCTGATCCCAACGGATCTATTACAGGTACGACGAACCAAACCCTGACAATTAACGGGAATACAACGCTTGACCGTTCAGATTACAGCGCCGTGATTTTTGATGTAACGAAGGCAAATAGCAACGTAACAGCAACGATCGCTTCAACGGCATCCGTCACATCAACCGGCGGTGGTTTTGGCGCTGTCTGGTTCAAAAATGCGACCTCAGGCGACATTACGATCAGCAGTGGTGCAACGATAAATTCGACCGGCCAACAAAGCGGCGCAGCAGGGATTAGTGCTGTAACGAATGGCGGCAATGTTTCCATTACAAACGAAGCTTCGGGCAAGATCACCTCTGATGATCGCGGTCTTTATGCTGACGGGGGCTCTAAAACGGTTAAAACGGCACCATACACGGTTTCGATCACCAATCACGGAACAGTTCATGCCACCACCTATTCTGTGCTCGACATTAACAAAACCATCGGCACCGGTTTTGGCGCGCGCGTTAACAATTATTATGGAAATGCGGCCATTACCAATACCGGCACCATAACAGCAACAGACAGACAGGGTGTTGTCACATGGTCTGCGGATGGCGGCAGTTCATCGATCAATAATAGCGGTAAGATCGAAGCCGGAGATGACATCGCCGTTCAGGCCTGGAGCACAAACGGCGATGCCATTGTCACAAATAGCGGTACCGTCATAGCTTCTGACGACCCAGGCCGTAGTGACCCGGGAGCTGGTTTTATTGGCATCCAGACACAAGTTGAAACTTCGGGAAATACGACGATTACCAACACGGCGTCCGGCACCGTCACTGCCTCTGCCGATACCGGGATCGAAGCCAAAGCACTGACGGCGGGCAATATTACGATATCGAACGCCGGCACCGTGTCATCTCTTCGGGGGATTTATGCCGAAACCGCCAGTGGAACCATTAACATCTCCAACAGCGGTACAATTTCGGCAACGCAATATGCCATCAAGACTACTGGCACAACACAAAGCCTTGTTAATAGCGGCACCATCAAAGGCAATATCGAAAACACCAGTGCGACCGGCCTGACGATTTCAAACGACAATTCGACGATCTATGGCGTGCTGAGCGGCTATACCAGCGACAGCAGCATGGTTAAAGGGCAAATCACCCATACAAATGCCGATCTTACCTTTTCCAGCGGCAAAATCTGGCTGAATGACGATATTAATGCCACAGGCCATAGCGTTAAAAATACCGGCGCGACCTTAAAGCTCAGCAATGCGGTTACAATTACCGGCAATTATGTCCAAACCGGCGGCGGATTGCTGGTAGAGGCTGCCAACACATCCTCGCACGGCGCGCTTAACGTTTCAGGTGACGCGGCGATCAGCAATTCAACTGTCGTTGTTTCGGGCAACAACCTTGCCGTTGGCGATAGCTATACGATTGTCGGTGCCGGCGGCACGGGAAGCTATACCACATTATCAGCATCCGTTGTTGGAACGGCGGACCGCAATGCAGTTGTCAAAACCGTGGGCAAGGATCTGGTTGTGATCCTGACCAAAGCAGATGGCACCGGCAAATATACCCCGGTCGGCAATGCCGAAGGCGGCAGTGCAACGCCGCTGGGGCGCACCCTTGATACGATTAACGCCAACGATACGCCCGCGGCCATTGCCTTTCAAAATCAGGTTCTTGCACAAATTGACAGCCTGCCCGAAGCCCAGCGCGGCACCGCCATCAAGGAACTTTCGCCCGCCAGTGCCGCCAACACCGTCCAGCTATCGGCACAGGCCACATCCATTGTCATTGGTGCGGTTGAAACCCGTCAGCAAATCGCCATGTCGGGCGACGGCGCATCGCAAACCGGGATCGCGGCGGGTGACGAAGCACGTTACAGCCAGTTATGGGGACAAATCCTGGGCGGGTCGGCGCACCGCGCCGGTGATAGCGAAAATGACGGTTTTACCAGCAAAAGCTTTGGCCTTACCAGCGGGTTTGACCATCTGATTACCCCCAACCTTCTGGGCGGTGTCGCGTTAAGCTGGGTGCGATCCTGGACCGATGGCAGCAATGCCTCGAACGGATCGACAAACACGCTTGATAGCTATCAAATGACATTTTATGGCACTTACCACATCGATCGCCTGGCAATTGATGGCCAGATTGGTGCCGGGTGGAACCATTACGACCAGCAGCGCACCATTTCCTTTTTGGGCAATACCGCCAGTGCCGATTATGACGGGCAGCAATATATGGCGCGCACCCGTGTTGGTTATGATTTCAGCCTGGGCGACACAACACTTACCCCGTTTGCCGGGCTTCGCTGGCTTGGCGCACGTACTGAGTCCTATCAGGAAACCGGTGCCGGTGCGGCCAACAACTCGGTCAACAGCCAAAACAACAGCAGTGTCACCCATGAAGTCGGGGCACGGGCCAACTGGAGCTTTGATACCCCGACCGGCATTGTCTCACCAGAAGTCTCGGCAGCGTGGATCCATGATTACACCGACAATACCGTCGATACCACGGGCCAGATCGGCGGTACCGACTATTCAATCCAGACCAAGGGACTTGAATCGGATGGTGTGCGTCTTGGCATTGGCCTGTCCTATCAGACCTATGAAAATCTGAGCCTGAAACTGTCCTATGACGGCGAACTGCGCTCAGGCTATCAAAGCCAGGCCGCAACCTTGCGGATGAACCTGGATTTTTAAACCGGGTTGAACAAACGTTCTTAAACAGCAACGGCGGCATTTTTGCCGCCGTTGCTGCTTTACGCGGATGTTTTTGATTTCACGGCAAAACAGTTTCCGTCTATTTCTTGTCACAAGGCGTATTGATCGACCTTGATTAAAGTCTGCACATCGCGCGATTACGCCGACGACTTGACGCGATCCACTTTAATGTTGCGCCCCATACGCGCGTACAAAACCGTGGGATCATGCTTCATAGTATGAAGAGCGATCCGCACAGCAGGCGACACCACAGTATGGCCGGACTTAAAATTCTTGATCTGGCTTACCCTGTATCCCAAGGCCTGCCCAACCTGTTCGTTCGTAAGCTTGAAGCGTTTCTGAAAATCCTCGATCAAAACGCGCCCATCCTCGTCGGTTTGTTCATCCGCAATACGTGCAAGATTTTCAGCACTAAAGTCCAGCCCGTTTTCCCATGCAATGCCATGCCCCCAGTTAATGATACGCACTTTTGCAAAAGCATCAGGATCATCGGCGAAAATGGAAAAGTGACGTGACAGGGCAATCAAACCGGACAAATCTGCGTTTTGCCGTGTCCCGGTCTGCCACTGCAAAAGCAGCGTAAATGGCAGTTCTGAAACGGTTATACTTTCAAGACGTTTCATGTTTTCACCTGTCATTCGTTATAGTCCTGCCAGATCGCCATTAAGCGAATCTTATGGGTAACAACATAATTACATGCCTGCTTGCCAATCTTACCCGGCAATTGTCCGGTAAAAATTTCGGCATCACTAATCCTTATTTTAGCAGCAAAATCAGAGCCAATAACATGTATGTGCGGCGGATTATGATCACCGAAATACATATAAATTTTGAAACTGCCAAAATCCTCAATCGTTGGCATTTCCCCCCCAACTTATGCCCAAGCACAACAATAGGCCAATAATTGGCTACCTTCAAGTATGATGTATCCAAATAACAAGCCGCCCGGTTTCCCGGGCGGCGCGCTTTGACAGGGGCATCGCTTGATGCCGAACCGCAAAAAGGGCGGTCGTTATTCAGGCATTGGCAGGCAAAGGCCTAAGACACCAACCTCAGGCCTTACCATACCCCCCACCGCCCGGGGTTTCGATGATGAAGACATCGCCGGGGTTCATTTCGGTGCCATCGGTTCCTTTTAGTTCGGTTATGGTGCCGTCGGTACGCTCCACCGCATTGCGGCCCAGCTTGCCCGGTTGGCCGCCCGCGACCGCCTGGCCCGGAACACGGCGATGGTTGGACAGGATCGATGCCGTCATTTTTTCAAGGAAACGAACCCGGCGTACAGTGCCATCCCCGCCCTTGAATGCACCATCGCCGCCAGAGCCGGTCCGAATACCAAAGCTTTCGAGCAGGACCGGAAAGCGCCATTCCAGCACTTCCGGGTCGGTCAGGCGCGAATTGGTCATATGGGTATGCACACCCGACGTTCCGTTATAGCCCGGTCCGGCCCCGGTGCCGCCGCAGATGGTTTCGTAATACTGGTATTCATCATTGCCATAGGTGAAGTTGTTCATGGTGCCCTGTGCGCCCGACATGGTGCCAAGGGCAGCATAAAGGGCGTCGGTGACATGCTGGCTGGTTTCAACATTCCCCGCCACCACGGCCGCCGGGTAAACCGGGTTGAGCATCGACCCTTCGGGCACGATCAAATCAACCGGTTTCAGGCACCCGGCATTAAGCGGAATATCATCATCGACCAGGGTTCGGAACACATACAAGACAGCCGCCCGTGTCACGGCCGACGGCGCATTGAAATTGTTATCAAGCTGCACTGAGGTGCCGGTAAAATCGACCTTGGCGGTACGATCAGCCTTATTGATGGTGACCTTGACGCGAACAACCGCGCCATTATCCATTTCATAGGCAAATTCACCGTCATTCAGGCCTTCAAGCACGCGGCGCACACTTTCTTCGGCGTTATCCTGCACGTGTTTCATATAGGCATGAACCACTTCAAGGCCGAAATGATCGACCATTCTGCGCAGTTCCTGAACACCCTTTTCATTGGCCGCAATCTGGGCCTGCAAATCGGCAATGTTCTGATACGGGTTACGTGCCGGATAGGTCGCCCCTTCCAGAAGGTTCCGCAGCCCGGCTTCATCGAACTTGCCCTGATCGACCAGTTTGAAATTATCAATCAGAACGCCTTCTTCCTCAAGCACCCGTGAATTGGGCGGCATCGACCCCGGCGTAATCCCGCCGACATCGGCGTGATGCCCGCGCGAGGCGACATAAAACAGAATGTCTTTGCCCGCATCATCAAATACCGGGGTGATGGCGGTAATATCGGGCAGGTGCGTGCCGCCATTATAGGGATCGTTCAGGATATAAACGTCGCCCGGTTTCATCTTGTCGGCATTTTTGGTCATCACCGCCTGAACCGATTCCCCCATTGATCCCAGATGCACCGGCATATGCGGGGCATTGGCAATCAACAAGCCTTGTTGGTCAAACAGCGCACAGGAGAAATCCAGCCGTTCCTTGATATTAACCGAATAAGACGTATTGGCGAGAGTGACCCCCATCTGTTCGGCAATGTTCATGAACAGGTTGTTGAAAACCTCCAGCATCACCGGGTCGGCTTCGGTGCCGATGGCTTCGGTGCGTTTAAGGGGCACAACGCGGGTTACCACCAAATGATCGCGACCATTCACCTTTGCTTCCCAGCCCGGATCAATCACAGTGGTGCCAACAGGTTCAACGACAACGGCAGGACCGGTGACAACGGCGCCTGGTTTCATGTCTTCGCGTTTATAGAACGGAGTTTCGTGGGCAACGCCGCCAAACACAACCCGGCGGGTTGCCAGCGGTGCAACATCCGTTTCGCCGTCAACAAGAACCGCCTCGGCATCCGGCAGGCTTTCGGTTTCGCCAATCGCCTCGACCGCCACGGCTTCCACCACCAGCGGCTTTTCTTCCATGACAAAGCCGTAGCGCTGTTTGTGCTGTTCTTCAAACTGGGCCTTGATTTCATCCGCCGTACCGAAATCAACAATCAGCGGGTTATCCGTGCCGTCATAACGCAGATGCAGTTTTTTTTGCAGGCGGATTTTATCATCGCCAATGCCCTGTTCGTGCAGTTCGGCCCTTGCATCAACCCCCAGCTTGTCAAGCTGCTGATCCAGATTTGCCAGTTCATCGGTTTTAAGGCGGCTTTCAACCGCCTGTTCGCGCATCGACCGAATATCGGCCAGCCCCATACCATAGGCCGACAACACCCCGGCAAAGGGATGAACAAACACCCGCGTCATGCCCAGCGTATCGGCCACCTGGCAGGCATGTTGCCCGCCTGCCCCGCCAAAACATTGCAAGATATAATCCGACACATCATAGCCACGCTGCACCGAAATTTGCTTGATCGCATTGGCCATGTTTTCGACCGCAATGCGCAAAAAGCCCTCGGCGACTTCTTCGCTGGTCATGTCATTGCCGGTATCGGCCTTGATTTTGGCCGCCATTTCGGCAAAGCGGGTTTTAACCGCCGCATCATCCAGAGGTTCATTACCTTCGGGGCCAAAAACCGGCGGGAAGAAATCGGGCTGGACCTTGCCCAGCATGACGTTAATGTCGGTTACCGCCAACGGCCCGCCGCGACGATAGGCCGCCGGGCCGGGATTGGCCCCGGCACTGTCGGGGCCAACGCGAAAACGTGCGCCATCAAAATGCAATACCGACCCGCCACCCGCAGCAACGGTATGAATTTTCATCATCGGCGCGCGCATCCGCACCCCGGCAACCTGGGTTTCAAAATCGCGTTCATATTCGCCGTCATAATGCGAAACGTCGGTCGATGTGCCGCCCATGTCAAAGCCGATGACCTGTTGATAGCCATCCATTTCAGCCGTGCGCACCATGCCAACAACACCGCCCGCCGGGCCGGACAATATGGCATCCTTGCCCTGAAATTTCGAGGCATCGGTCAAACCGCCATTGGACTGCATGAACATCAGTTTCACACCGCCAAGCTGGCTGGCAACCTGATCGACATAGCGCCGCAAAATCGGCGACAGATAGGCATCGACCACCGTGGTATCGCCGCGCGACACCAGTTTCATCAGCGGGCTGACCTCGTGGCTGACCGACACCTGGGTAAAGCCGATGTCACGGGCAATTTCAGCCGCCGCCACTTCGTGCGCGCTGTATCGATAGCCATGCATAAAGACAATGGCGCAGGCGCGAATGCCATCATTGAATGCGGCTTGCAAATCGGATCGCAGCTGATCGCGATCAAGGGCGGTCAATTCCTCGCCCTGCGCGTTAAAGCGCCCGGATGCCTCAATGACCCGTTCATAAAGGCTTTCGGGCAGTTTGATGTTGCGATCAAACAGGCGGGGCCGGTTTTGATAGGCAATGCGCAGCGCATCGCGAAACCCCGCCGTGGTGACCAGAACCGTGCGGTCGCCTTTGCGTTCCAACAAGGCATTGGTCGCCACCGTGGTGCCCATTTTAACGGCTTCGATCTTGTGTGCCGGAATGGCTTCATCGGGGCCAAGATTTAGCAATTCGCGAATGCCCTGAATGGCGGCATCCTGGTAACGTTCCGGGTTTTCCGACAACAATTTATGGGTCAGCAACGTGCCATCGGGCTTGCGGGCGACAATATCGGTAAAGGTGCCGCCACGGTCGACCCAGAATTGCCATTTTGCCGTATCGGCATTGTTGGTTTGAGCCGTGTTTTGATCATGCGAAGCCATGATGCTTACTCCTTTAGCATCGGAAATTCAGAAAACAGCGCGGCAGCAGGACCAGCCAAACCGGTCACACACCGCCGAATTCATATGCCTAGTTCATTTGCGTTGGCAGCCAGGTGGCAATGCCGGGGAAAATCGTGATCAGGGCCACCGCCGCCATCAGCAAAAAGAAGAACGGCAGGGCCGCAAGGGCGATGGAAAACAGGTTTTTCCCGGTAAGGCCCTGCAAAACAAACAGATTAAAGCCCACCGGCGGTGTGATTTGCGACATTTCAACGACCAGAACCACATAGATGCCAAACCATAACAGGTCGATATGGGCCGCCTGCACCATGGGCAGGATCACCGATGTGGTCAGCACCACCACCGAAATACCATCGAGAAAACAGCCCATAACAATGAAAAACAGGGTCAACATCGCCAAAAGCGCATAGGGCGACAGGTTCATATCGGAAATCAGCCCGGCCAGTTCACGCGGAATACCGGTAAAGCCCATGGCAACCGTTAAAATCGATGCCCCGGCCAGAATAAAACAGATCATGCACGATGTGCGGGTCGCCCCCATCAGGCCATCGACAAAGCTGGCCCAGTTCAGCGTACGGCTAAACCCCGACAGGATCAGCGCGCCAACCACACCAAAGGCCGCGGCCTCGGTCGGGGTGGCAACACCGCCATAGATCGAACCAATCACCGCCGTAATCAGCAAGATAACAGGAATAAGGCGGCCCGACGCCCGGACTTTGTCCATAAACGGTATGCCGGGCACGGCAGGGGGCATTTTATCCTTGTGGATTGTCGCCCAGATCATGACAAAGCCCATGAACATGACAATCAACATAACGCCCGGCAAAACCCCGGCAATAAACAACCGTGCAATCGACAGTTCCGCCGACACACCATACACAATCAGAATAATCGACGGCGGAATCAGCAAACCCAGCGTGCCAGACCCGGCAAGGGTGCCCAAAATCAGCTTGTCGGCATAGCCTTGCTTGCGCAATTCGGGGATAGACATCCGGCCAATGGTCGCCGCCGTTGCCGCAGACGACCCCGAAACAGCGGCGAAAATACCGCAGCCCAGAATATTAACATGCAACAACCGACCGGGAAGTTTGTTCAACCACGGGGCCAGGCCGGTGAACATGTCTTCTGACAGGCGGGATCGAAACAGGATTTCACCCATCCAGATAAACAAGGGCAACGGGGCCAGCGACCAGGTGGCAATGCTGCTCCAGGCGGTGGTCGCCATAACCGGACCGGTTTGCGCGCCCGAAAAAAACTCAAGTCCAATAATACCCACCGCAAACAGCGATAACGCCACCCACAGACCGGCGCCGAGAAACAAAAACAGCAGCGCCATCAGGACCAGGCCGATTTCAAGTACTTCCATGTGACCCTACTCCCCTATTCGGTCATGTCGCTGGTTTCGCGGTCGGCGAAAACGGTAGGACGCCCCAACAGCGTATCGATAAGCCCTTCGATCAGGGCCAGTGTCAGCATGGCCAGGCCAAAGGTCATGGCCGATTGCGGTATCCACAGCGGAAAGGCCAATACACCGGCAGATGCATCGCCATATGAAAAACTTTCCTGCGATAAAACGCCCATCCACCAGGTGAAATAACCGGCAAAAAACACAGCGAGTAAAAGGGTTCCCCCTTCCATGATGCGCCGGGCTGTTCCGTACAACTGGTTGATGACCAACAATACCCGAATATGCGCGCCGTGCCGCAAAGCAGGCCCCAGCGCCAAAAACGTCCCTGCGGCAAGGCAAAAACCGGCCAGATCGTTGGCATCGGGAATAACAAGCCCCACCAGGCGACCGATGGACTGTGAAAGAATAAGCAGTGCGATCATCACCAGAAACACAGCTGCCAAAATCGATGTTATTCCAAAAAGAATATCCAGTGATTTACGCACAACAATCCCCTTTCCGCCCGGCAAACCCGGTGGTTGACAATAACAGACAGAATATCATTTTGACGGTCGGGTCTCCGGGGGCGGTTTGAAACCACCCCCGGCACCCAAAGGGAGGATATTATTTCTTATAGGCGTCAATAATGGCCTGGCCTTCTGCACCGGTTTCTTTCAACCAGTCAGCCACCATTTTATCACCGACTTTTGACAGGCCGTCTTTCAGTTCGGCACTGGGTGCCGCAACGTTCATGCCGTTTTCTTTCAGGATGGCTTTTTTGACATCGGCTTCGTTCATGCTCATTTTCCAGCCGCGCTCTTCGGCCTTTGCTGCCGCATCCATCACCGCTTTCTGCACATCAGCCGACAAATGATCAAACGATTTGGCGTTCACGATCACCATGTTTTTCGGCAACCAGGCCTGCACGTCATAAAAATTATCCACGAAATCCCATGCCTTGGAATTGGCCCCGGTCGAGGGCGATGTCATCATCGCTTCAACAATGCCGGTGGCAAAGGCGGTCGGAATTTCGGGGACTTCCACCTGGGTTGCAACCATGCCGGTCAGCTGGGCCAGTTGCGACGTGGTGGTGTTGTATGCGCGAAATTTAAGTCCCTTAAGGTCTTCAACCGAGTTTACTTCTTTGGCAGTGTAAAGACCCTGTGCCGGCCACGGCACCGCATACAGAACTTTCAAACCGTCTTTTGCCAGCTTGGCTTCGATAGCTTCGCGTGAAACATCCCACAATTTACGCGCATCATCATAGCTGGTCGCCAGAAACGGGATCGCATCAACGGTGTAAATCGGGTCTTCATTGGCCAAAAGCGAAATCAGAACCTCGCCGATGGGCACCAGCCCCCGCTGTACCGACCGTTTGATTTCGCCATGTTTGAACAATGAACCGCCCGAATGAACGGTCAGGGCCAGTTCGCCACTGGTTGCGGTTTCAACATCCTTGGCAAATTCCATTATATTCTGGGTATGGAATGTCGCATCAGGATAGGGCGTTGCCATATCCCATTTTTCAGCCGCCATTGCCGCCCCTGCCGAAAAAGTCATTGCCGCCAGAGCAATCGCCGAAAGCGCCTTCTTCATCATTTTTCAGTCTCCCGTTTTTGGTTTTTAGATCAGCCTTCCAACAAAACGGTCACATTTTATCGTTATTTTGTCAACGTTATTTCATAACAGACATGCAAAAATCAGGATGCACATTTTTTAATCACCCAAAACCAGATTTAACCCCCGGAAACAGAACATTTCTTTGCCAACACGGATTCATATCGGGCCGTTCAGGCAAAATAAAAACGGCAGCCTTCGCCAAGGAAAACTGCCGTTTCTCCAGCCGATTTTACAAATCGCAGATTCGAAACACAAGGCTGGCTTTTCATGAGTCATCGGCGTAGAAAGCTGGTATTACATCGCACTGGCAGAACGTGATGCCTGATCATAAACCCCGGAAATCGCCCGCAGGGTTTTGGCAACATCGCCCACTTCGGCACGGTTCACCCCCAACCGCTCAAAGGTTTCGATCAGGCAGGCTTCGCGCACTTCGCGATAGCGCTGGCACAGTTCGCGCCCTTCTTTCGAGGTGGCATAATGCACTTCCTTGCCGCGTTTGATGCCATCGACAAACCCCAGCTTACGCAGTTTTTTCAAGGCGTAGTTCACCAGATGGCTGTCTTCGACATTCAGAATGAAGCACACTTCTGACAGGCTTTTCTCACGTTCGCGCGAATTTACGTTGTGCAAAACAAGAATATCGAGAATGGAAAGATCCGACATCCCGGCGGCCCGCATACAGCGCACAACCCAGCGGTTAAAGGCATTGCCAGACAGGATCAGGGCAAATTCAAGTTCCGATAATTCAGCCGCACGATCGGAAACCAAATGCGATGATGAAACAATATGCTGTTTTTCTACCATGTTTGACGTTCCCGTTATTTTTATAAAGCACACAACCGAACCGGATATCGAACACCCTTGGCATTCGACAATAAGAAAACGGTTTATCGTCATTTTATCGTGAAAAAATCTAGATTCACAAGCATAGATGCACCTGTTGTTATCAACAACTTGTCATCAAAGCGTCCGCTTTCTGGTCAGGAAGCCGGTAATCTCGCCCCACATTGCGAACCTTAGCGGTTCACAAACCGATCCGTTCAAGAACTGCGCCGTCAAATTGCAAGGCTGATCCGACACAAACCGGCGGATTGCGCCAAAAGTAAAAACAGCCAATACTGCCGCCAGCTTCCACAACCAGGACTCAAACAAAAAACGGATATTTCACCACCTGCACCACAGGCTTGCCCTGTCGGCACTGATATCTTATTTGTCAGGCAGCATATATTTCCGCTGGCGCCGTGTTTCATTGCACCGCCCTTTTAACGATCGGAGCATTGAAACCATGAGCATTTGGGGAAAAATTATTGGCGGCGCGGCAGGTTTTGCCCTGGGCGGACCTTTGGGGGCCATTTTGGGGGCCGCCGCCGGGCACATGGTGGATAAAGCCAATAATGGCGGCTTTAACCAGGAACGCGTTTCCGCGCAAGGTGGCCCCTGGGGCGGATATGGCGCAGGCACCCCCTGGGGCCAACGCACGGGCCAGTTTGGCGGGGCCGACCCGCGACAGGTTGCCTTTGCCACCGGTGTCATTGTGCTGGCGGCAAAAATGGCCAAAGCCGATGGTGTGGTCACCCGCGAAGAAATCAACGCCTTCAAGCGGCTGTTTCATGTCAGCGGCCCCGACGCCGCCCAGGTCGGCCAGATTTTTGACACAGCGCGCAAATCCGCCGATGGATACGAACCTTATGCCCGTCAGATCGCACAAATGTTTGCCGGTGAACGGGCCGTTCTGGAAAGCATTCTCGAAGCCCTGCACCAGATCGCCCTGTCGGATGGTCACCTGCACCCTTCGGAAAAGGAATATCTGCGCAAGGTTGCCAATATTTTTGGTTTTGCCGATGTTGACTTTGACCGGGTTCATCATGGCAACACCGCCACATCCGGGGAATTGAACCCCTATAAACAGCTTGGGCTAACCCGCAATGCCAGCAACGAGGACCTGAAGGCCGCGCACCGGAAATTATCGCGCGAAAACCACCCGGACCTTTTGATGGCCAAAGGTATGCCCGAAGAATTTGTTGAACAGGCCAACGAAAAAATGGCCCGGATCAACGCCGCCTGGGACCAGATTTGCAAGGAACGCAATATCTGATAAACACGGCACTCAAGTGCCATCATCGAAGGTCATAAATCCCGATGATGCGGGTATAATTGCGAAAATGCCCCGTCACCGTGCTTTTGCACGGCTGCTGTGCCCGGTGAAAACGTGATTTCACTTGCACAGCAGCGCTTTTTGCGGTTTGCAAGGGGCAACATTTACACCGGTTTTAAGGTATTGGTTTTTTCATGGCGCCACCGCTGATTAATATTAACGACATTCGCCTGACCTTTGGCGGCAATGATCTGTTTTCCGACGTATCGCTGGCGATTGGCGAGCGGGACCGTTTGTGCCTGGTTGGGCGGAATGGCGGGGGCAAATCGACCCTGTTAAAAATCATTGCCGGCGAGATCGAGGCCGATGGCGGCGAACGGTTTGTTCAACCCGGTTGCAAGGTCGCCTATCTGGCCCAGGAACCCCGCTTTGATAAATACAGCACGGTCGAGGAATATGTCCTGAGCGCGCTGGAAGATCACGAAGACGAATATGCCTATCGGGCCTATATGCTGCTGGACGCCGTTAAAATCGACCCGCAGGCCGACCCCAACAATCTGTCGGGCGGAGAAGGCCGCCGGGCCGCCATTGCCCGCGCCCTGATTGCCGACCCCCAGGTATTGCTGCTTGACGAGCCCACCAACCATTTGGATCTGCCAACCATTGAATGGCTGGAAAGCGAAATCAAGGCGTTTCGCGGTGCGGTTGTGGTAATTTCGCATGACCGGGCGTTTTTGAACGCGGTATCGAACGGTGTTTTGTGGCTGGATCGCGGTGTCATGCGCCGCAACGATCAAAACTTTGCGCTGTTTGATGACTGGTCCGAAGAAGTTTATCGCAAGGAAGCCGAAGAACGCGCCAAACTGGATAAACTGATTGCCCAAGAATCGGTTTGGGCGGTTCAGGGCATTTCGGCACGCCGCAAACGGAACCAGGGCCGTTTGCGCCGGTTATATGACATGCGCCACGAACGGTCCCAGCAGGAAGGCCGCATTGGCAATGTGTCGCTGGCATCCGATGCCGGGTCCACATCGGGCAAAGTGGTGATTGAAGCCACCGAGATCGGGAAATCCTGGGACGATAAACACATTATTTCCGGCTTTTCGACCCGCATTTTACGCGGCGACAAGGTCGGCATCATTGGCCCGAACGGGGCCGGTAAAACCACCCTTTTGAAAATGCTGACCGGGCAGATTGCCCCCGATGAAGGCACCATCAAAATCGGCACCAACCTGACACCGACCTATTTTGACCAGAAACGTGCGGCCCTGGATGATACCAAAACCCTGTGGGATACGCTGTGCGATGTGGGCGGCGACCAGATCATGGTGCGCGGTAACCCGCGCCATGTGGTCAGCTATCTGCGCGATTTCCTGTTTGACGAAAAACAGGCCCGAAGCCCCGTTGGTGCCCTGTCAGGTGGCGAGCGCAACCGGTTATTGCTGGCAAAACAGCTGGCAAAGCCCACCAACCTTCTGATCATGGACGAACCGACCAACGACCTTGATATGGATACGCTGGATCTGTTGCAGGAAATGCTGTCGGAATATGAAGGCACGCTGATCCTTGTCAGCCATGATCGTGATTTTCTCGACCGGGTTGTGACATCGTCTATCGTCATGGAAGGCAACGGCGTTGCCACCGAATATCCCGGTGGCTATTCCGATTATGTGCATTTGCGCGCCCTGTCGGCCAAGGTCGAAACAGATACCGGCCCATCGAACACCAAGCCGATCAAACGGGGCGGTTCCAAAGGCGGCAATGCGGCCCCGGCCAAGCCCAAAAGCAAGGCCAAGCTCAGCTATAAGGACCAGCGCGACTATGACACGCTGCCCGCCACAATCGAAAAGCTGGAAGCTGAAATAACCCAGATCGAAGCCGAGCTTGCCGATGGCACCCTTTTTGCCACCAACCCTGATGCCTTCCAAAAGAAACTGGGCCGCATGGAAGCCGTGCGCGCCGAAGCCGCCAAGGCCGAAGAACGCTGGCTGGAACTTGAAATGATGCGCGACGAACTTGGCATTGAATAATACCAGCCAGGACATGCCCGGCCTGTTTCATAGCCGCACATAAACAGACAGAAAAGCAGAGAGGACCAACCGGTTCTCTCTGCTTTTGTTTGCAAACCTGATGGGGCGGCGCGAAAATACGCGATGATGCAACAGGACTGCACATTTTTGCATCCGGGGGTTACATGCTTGGGGCTTGAGTCGTTCCAGACAAACACGTAACCATAAATGCAAAGTCATTTACGCGCGGGGGTGTTGGCGTATCCTTGATCATCCCCTTGCCTTTTCAGGTTATGTCATGCCCTTAAAAGCTGCCCTTTTGTCGCTGTCTGTTGCCATTATCTGGGGCATTAATGTGCTTACGGTCAAAGGGGCCGTTAGCGAAATTCCGCCGATAATGCTAACCGCCATGCGTTTTAGCGCCGTTGCCTTGTTACTGGTGCCTTTTACCAAAATCCCGCGCGCAAAGCTGGGCAAGCTGGCCGCATTATCGGTTATTTTTGGTTTTGGTCATTTTGGCGTGCTGTTTTACGCCTTATCGATGCTGGATGCCGGGCCGGTCGCGATCATCGTATTGATGGGCGTGCCCTTTTCATCGATGCTGGCAACCTATTTCTTTAACGACCGGCTGGGATGGAAACGCCTGTTGGGCATGACGCTGGCCTTTGTTGGCGTGACGTTAATGTTCTGGGACCCATCGATGACCGATTTGCAGGTTCCGCTGTTGCTGGTGGTGTTTGCCGCCCTGATGTGGGCCGTGGCCAATGTTTTGATCAAGAAACTGGGCGACATCAATACGTTTGAGCTAAATGGCTGGATGGCCTTGATGGCGGCCCCGCAATTGCTGATTTTATCGTTTATTCTGGAACCAGGTGCCGTTAACGCCGTTATCAATGCAAGCTGGATGGCGTGGGCGAATTTAAGTTTCACCGTGATCATGTCGTCGATTGTGGCTTACGGGTCGTGGTATTACCTGCTGAAAACCTACGATGTGAACCAGGTGGTGCCGTGGTCGTTGCTGGCCCCGATTGTCAGCGTTACCGGGTCAATCCTGATCTTTGGCGAAGCCATCAGCACCTTTAAAATCATCGGCGGATTAACGGTTCTGGTTGGTGTTGCCGTTATCATGTTTCGCAAGCCGCCGCAAAATCAGGAACAGGGAATGGATTAACCCCATGCCGGAACAGCACGAACAGCGCAAACCATCCAGGCAGCCCATCATCTGGCACCCCTCGCCCAATTTTGGCGACCGCCCGGCTGGGTCCACCATCGATATGCTGGTGCTGCATTATACCGGCATGCCCAGTGGCGAGATGGCCCTCGCCCGTATGTGCGACCCGGCATCCCAGGTTTCGGCCCATTACATGGTCGAGGAAAATGGCTGTATTTACCAGCTGGTTGCGGAATCCAAACGGGCATGGCATGCGGGTCGCGGACAATGGCGCGGCTGTACCGATATCAATTCATCTTCTATCGGCATTGAAATTGTTAATCCCGGCCATGAATTTGGCTATCGCCCGTTTGCGGTTGCCCAGATTGATGCCGTCATTGCCCTGTGCCAGGAAATATTGGGCCGATATAACATTCCAGCCCATCACATCATTGCCCATTCCGACATGGCACCAGAGCGCAAGGAAGACCCCGGCGAATTGTTTCCATGGCAACACCTGGCCGAAAATGGCATCGGGTTATGGCCGACGGCCAGCCCGGAACAACATATCACCGAAACCACAGACAACGACTGCGAAACCCTGTTTGATGGCCTGTTACAACAATTTGGCTATGGGCCGGAACACGGGATTAACAACCGTATTGCCTTTCAACGTCACTGGCGTCCAAACTGCCTTGATGGCCGTGCCGACGGGCAAAGCATTGCCATCCTGCAATATCTGATCAAACGATCTGCGCCACAGACATAAAGCCTTCGCAGTTCTTAAGGCATCAGGCGGTCTTGCGGCAAGGTCGGCAGGCTGCTGCCGGAAAAATAGCGGTTAAAGGCCACCTGACTAAAACCGAGATGTTTGTAATAAAGCCGGTCAAGGCTGCCATTGGCGATCATTTCCGTAACGGCACTGTCATAATCGGCAAGAACCGGTGCCAATGTATCTTTAAGGTGTAAATAAAACGGTTCGATCTCGACAGCGGGCAACAAGGTTTTTAGCCCGGCCGTTTCACGCACCGCATCAGCCCCAAAATGCAGGCTGGCAAGATCGCGAAAAACAACATCCACGTAATTTCGGCGCAACATCAAAAGCCCGTGGGCGTTTTCACCGACATCCACCGGGTACATTTGCGAATCCGAGGTAATTTTGGCTGGATAATCTTCATCCTGAACATGCAACCAGTTGGCCCCCTCGAAGGTTGAAGGCCCTTTATAGGCTGAGTGCGGGTAACTTTCGCGCACAACAGCGACCAGAACGCGATTGATTACAGCGAATTTCGATTCCACCATTGGTTCGATCATCGTTTCCTTCAGGTTTTCAAACAAAACCCCGTCATATGCCCCATAGCGCAAACCAAAATGACACCGCGCATGGGGCATTTGCGTAAAACGGACCTGATGACCCGATGTTTCAAAGGCCTGGCGGGCAACATCAACCGCCAGGCCGCTGGCACCCGTGCCATCATCATAGGCATAGGGCTCCCAGCGGTTATAGCACAGGCGAATTTCGTCTGCGGCGGCACCAGGCAACCGGCACAACAGGCCTACAAGAACGAAAAGGGTAACCCAGAAGAAACGCAATACAGGCTCCGAATTAATATTCCCGGGACAAAAGCAAATATGGTCTATGCTATACTACCCTTAAGTAGTGGTCATCAATTTGCAATTATTCAAGCCTCCGTTGCACTGTTCTCATGCAAAAAGACAGCCGCAGTCCAACCCGCAGTATATATCGTGCTTTTTCTTGACCTTGGCGCATTGCTGGCGTAAACCGCGCCCACCAGATGGCTGGATGGCCGCCCTGATGTGCAGCGATGTACAAAGGGGAGGAAAGTCCGGGCTCCACGGAAACACGGTGCCAGATAACGCCTGGCGGGGGCGACCCCAGGGAAAGTGCCACAGAAAGGAAACCGCCCGATCGCGCAAGCCATCGGGCAAGGGTGAAAGGGTGCGGTAAGAGCGCACCGGTCCTTCGGTAACGCGGGACGCATGGTAAACCCCACCGGGAGCAAAACCTAATAGGAATGGTCGGCCGGACGGTTCGCCGTTGTCGGCAGGCAGGTTTTCGAGCCACCATTCGGGTTGGTTGCAGGAGGCGTTCGGTGACGAACGTCCCAGATGAATGGCCATACAGTGCGGTTCGCCGCATGGACAGAACCCGGCTTACAGGCCATCTGGTATTTTCTTTTTTTCGCTTTTACAAAATGCGGGCAAAATGGCCCGGCGTCCGGCAAAGGACAGTACAACGCCGCGATGCAGAGGGGCTTCATACCCATGCGTCACCGCCTTGCGGCCATAAAAATACCCGGCAATGATGTCATTGCCGGGCGTAAATGCGCTTAAGGCAGCACTTATCCGCGTTCTGCGATCGACTTGGCGAAATGGGCATCGCTTTCTTCCTGCGATACCTCTTGCCCGTCAGCAATCGAAAGCTGATCCTTGATGATGGCTCCCAGGGTGGGAAAGGATTTACGGTTGATCTGACTTTCCAACTGCCATAAACGCGAACGCATCAATGATTTGGCACAATGCAAAAAGGCCTCATCAACCGTGATCTTGATAACACTGATCGGCAGCTTGCCCGTGTCGGCAAACAGATCAAGCAATTCAGGATCATCGTGCAATTCCGCCGTGCCATTGATGCGCAAGGTTTCATTCATGCCGGGCACAAAAAACAGCAACCCCACCTGCGGATTAACCAGAATATTGGTCAAGGTATCGAGCCGACGATTGCCGGGGCGATCCGGCATCAAAAGGGTTTTATCATCTCGAACACGCACAAACCCCGGCCCGTCGCCGCGCGGGCTAACATCGGCTGAACCATTGGCATCGGCAGAGGAAATCACCGCAAACGGGGCCAGTTCGATGAAACGGCGGCAATGTTTGTCCAGCACAGAAAGCTGTTTTTGCAGGGCAATGTCCATTGGATCGCCGTAAATCGTCCGTAATTGATCAAGGGTTTCAATCTTTGCCATGCCGGCCTCCTGTGCTGCGAATTGGCTCAAACTGCGTCAAAGGAAGTTGCAAGTCAATCGCAATAACCATCACCTGACAGGATCTGATCCGTTGTCAGGATGCGGGCAAACTCGCCCGACAGGCTGGCAAGGTGCACATCATGCACGGTTTGCGCCGCTATTTTGCGGCCATCGGGCAGATAGCGATCAAAACAAAAGCACGCATCGGCGGCCAAAACAACGTCAAAACCCAAATTCCCGGCCATGCGGGTGGTGGTATTCACACAATGATCGGTGCTGATACCGCACAAGACCAGCATGGCGTTGTTATCGGCCCGCAAATCTGCCTCCAATGTGGTGCCAATGAAGGCCGAATTAACGTTTTTGCCATAAACCCTTTCGCCGTCTTGCGGACTGGCGAAGGCCTCGAAATCATGGCCGGACTGACCGGGATATAAACGCGATTGTGGCGATGTTGAATCATGACGCACATGAATGACCCTGCCCTGATGCGCACGCCAATGGGCAAGCAAGCGTTGCGCATTTTGTTCGGCATCGGGGTTGTGACGTTGCCCCCAATAATCCAGGTCACGAAACCCTTTTTGCCAGTCAATCATGATCAATACCGGCAGTTCTGTGGTTAAAATATCGGTCATCGTCATCGCTGTTCCCTTTTCTAAAACAGGCCCCCGCCATTGTCGGCGGGCCCTCGTCTGGCGGCTAGACTACGCTTTATAAAGATGGCATAAATGACAAACATCCCTTTATTCATGCCAAAGGCAATTAAAAGAAACATGCTTCAAAGGACCCGCCCGACACCCCGGCAGCGCCGCGTGGTTTTTGTCATGACGCCCCATACCGTATTGCTCGATGTGACCGGCCCGTTGCAGGCCTTTCATGATGCCAATGGGCTGGCATCACAAACGGCCCCGACACCAGACCATCCCTATGAACCAGACCATCCCTATGAGATCGTACTGGCATCGCAAACCGGTGGCCCCATTGTGACCGATACCGGCATTGCCCTGCCAACGGTTGCCCTGTCCACCCTTGCTGACAAAGCGATTGATACCCTGATCATCGCAGGCACCGACGAACCATTGATTGCCCTGAATGACCCCGCTTTGCTGGGCTGGTTGATGGCACAAAAAACGCAGGTTCGGCGGGTGGCATCAATATGTATCGGGGCGTTTTTGCTGGGAGCTGCGGGTATTTTGGACGGGCGCATGGCGGTCACCCATTGGCGATGGTGCGACAGGCTGCAAACCCGGTTTCCACAGGCACGGATCAAACCCGACCCGATTTATGTGCGCGACGGCCCGGTTTGGACATCGGCCGGGGTGACCACCGGCATTGATATGGCCATCGCCATGATCGAGGAAGATTTGGGCCGCGACGCCGCCCTGGCCGTCGCACGTGGTTTGATCATGTTTATCAAGCGGCCCGGCGGGCAGTCGCAATTCAGCCAGCCCCTAAGCCAGCAGGTCGGGGACCGCGACGGACGGTTTGATGCCTTGCATGTCTGGATGCGCAAAAACCTGCATTTGCGATTGTCTGTCGAAGATCTGGCCGCCCAGGCCCATATGAGCCCGCGCAATTTTTCGCGCGTTTATGCCCGCGAAACCGGCACCGGCCCGGCACATGCGCTCGAAGAAATGCGCATGGATGCCGCCCGAACCTGTTTGGAAAATACCGACAGTTCAGTAGCCCGGATTGCAGTTTTATGCGGATTTGGCGACGATGAACGCATGCGCCGCTGCTTTATCAAACACCTGGCGGTCGCACCGAGCGACTATCGCGCCCGCTTTACAACCAGCCTTTGCGTTTGAAATACCAAAGCGGGCCAACGGCGGATAAAACCATCAAGGCAATCGCCAGAGGATACCCAAATTCCCAGTGCAATTCGGGCATGAATTGAAAGTTCATGCCATAAATGCTGGCGATCAGGGTTGGTGGCAAAAATGCCGCTGCGGCAACGGAAAATATCTTGATGATATTGTTCTGTTCCAGATTGATCATGCCCAGCGTGGCATCAAGCAGGAAGGTGACCTTGTTGGCGACGAAATTGGCATGTTCGGTAATGGACAGAATATCGCGTGAAAGCGTTTTCAGCCGTGCCTTGGCATCCTTTTTAAACCGGGCCTGGGTGTTTAAAAACAGGGCCATTCGGTTCAGGTTCAAAAGGCTGTCCTTGGCCTTGCTGGCAAGGTTACCGGCCCGGCCAATACGCCGCAGATTGTCATGGTGATCCTGATCGGGCCTGTTGCCTTCCTTGGAAAACACCGCATTGGAAATTTTTTCCAGATCGGCCACCGCAATTTCCATGATATCGGCCAGCCGGTCGACAATCTGTTCAAGCAGGCCCAGCAACACAGCATCGGCCGAACTTGCCAGCCCCGGCGAACGTTTCACCCGGCGGCTAAAGGTTTTAAACGGGATCGGATCGGCATAACGCAACGTGATCAGGGTTTTCTTGACCATGATGAACGTAACCGCAATCGATTCAGGATCATCGGTTGCCGCCTTGTTTAAAACCGTCACCGTCATGAACAAGGCACCATCTTCGTCATACAAGCGCGATGAAAGCTCGATTTCCTGCATTTCTTCGCGGGTTGGCACCTCGATCCCGAAACGGGATTCAATCGCCCGCAATTCGCTGGCGTCTGGCTCGAACAAATCAATCCAGACCGGGGCTGCTTTGGCAGCCTTGCCCGGCGCAACAACTTTGGTGCCCGCCAGAACGGCAGGTTCGCGGGTCACTTCGCTGGCATCTTCAACGGCAAAGTCGCGGGCGAACGCGCGATCCAACCTTTCGGTCGGGTTGTCGCTGTCGCAATACATGTCGTCTTCGGCTTCGGCGTCGGTCTCGTGCCCGTGTTCGTCAAAGTCGTCATGGTCGTCGCCAGTGTGTTTTTCACTGCGTTCGATTGCACCATGCGCCTCGTCTTCCGCCCCGGACGCAGAAACATCACGTTCGGCATTTTCCGGCTGATCGCCATCGGTAGATGTGCGTAGGGGGGCGTAGATTTCGTTGCTTTCCATGTACGTTCTCCGTCATGTCGGGCCGGAACATTTTCGCCATGTATGACCTGCAAGGCCGGGTTTGTCACCCTTTCAGTCATGACAGTTCTTTAACACAGATGGCCGTGCGTCGCGCTGCAAACAATGGCGCATAACCGCCTTGCTACCTAGAATGGCAAAACCGTTTGAAAAACAAACGGGCTGATATCTTTTGCGCTGCCCCGGTTTTCATCAAATTTCGCGGCAACTTTTGCCATGAATTCGCTTTTTTCCACCAACTGGTTGTGGTTGCTGTCAAAATCCGGAAACAGCAATTCCAGCCTGCGCGCCTCGACGCGTAAACGGGTACGGTTGGCGTCGGGCGATCCTGGCAAGGCCTCGACGGCTGAAAATTCGCGCATTGTTAAAACATTGTCACCATTGATATCATGGCGGCGAAACATCCATGCCGCATAACTGGCCGCTTCATCGGCATCAATCCGGCCATCCTGATTGATATCGGATGGATGATATTGCGCGCGGTAAATGGTCACCTGTTCAGGCACCGGCATCGGTGGCACCACCAGCCCACCTTTTTGGGCCGCATCCAACCGGGCCTGCGCCGCCGCATTGGCCCCCCCCGCACCGTTTATCTTAGGGCCCCCGGTAATATCTGGCACATTGATACCCGGGATCGCGGGCATGGGAATACCCGCGCCGCCATCCTCATCCCCATTGCCCTGCCCTAATGCCATCCCCGTCAATCCGTTCATGCCACCAAGCCCGCCAAGGCCAAATTGCTGTAACAAAGCGGGGTTGTTTTGCAATTGCTGCATCAGGGCCGGTAACATCTGGCGCATTTGCGGTGAAATAACGCTATAAGTGCTGTCGGTCTGGTTTTTGCCGTGATTGGCCGTGCCCGACCGGCTTTGGCTGGTCGTGCTGTTTTGTGCGGCCACAGGCAACGCCACCAGCAAGCCAAACAGTAAAACCTGCCCGGCAATTAACCTGATTATAGTCTTTGTTTGCAAAACTGACTCCGGTTCGCAACGCATCGGGCGGATGGCACAGAGACGGCGGATACGCCCTTTATCCCATCAAACCCCATCACGATCAAAAAACCAATCCCCGATGGGACCCTGTGGTCATATTTGGGTTTTCATGGGCGAAAAGGCAAAAACATACTGAAATTGCACCTTTTGCTGTGTTTTCCGCCCTGGGAAAAAAGGCCGGAAAAGGGCAGAATACCCCACAAACATCACATTCAAACCCATCAATTCCCATTGACCCCCATCATATCCCATGGTACCCCATTAAGCAGGTAATTTGGCGGTGTCAAATGGGCTTCGGACGTCAGGTTGACGATGTCTTTTTCCAAACTTCGTCATCTGACGATCGATCATCAGGGGATCAAGGCGGGTGCTGTTCACCGGGACGCACATTCACAAACTGGATCGGAAAGGGCGCGTCTCCGTGCCCAAACGGTTTCGTGCTGCCTTGGAAGAAGACGGATTTGCTGGCATTTACATTTATGAATCCCCCAAAGAACCTACTCTTGAGGGGTGTTCTGAAAGCCACATGGAACGCATTGCCGCATCGCTTGATGATCTGGAAATGTTTTCAGATGAAGCCGAAGACCTTGCCGATACCATCCTGGGCGCATCGCATGCCCTGCCGTTTGACGGCGAAGGCCGCATCATTTTGCCGCCCGAACTGATCGAATATGCGGGCATCACCGATCAGGTTGCCTTTGTTGGCCGCGGCCGCACCTTTCGGATCTGGAACCCTGATACCTTTGCCGAGCGTAAAACCGCCAGCCGCACCCGGGTTGTCAATCGCGGATCGACCCTTAAGCTGAAACCGGCTGCCGCACCCGCTGCGCGCCGCGCCAGCCTGCCATCAGAGTCTGTTGTGGAAACACCGGAGGACGAGGCATGACAACATCCCCCCTGCTATTTGACCCGTCAGCATCGGCCCCGCACAAGCCGGTTTTGCTGCGCGAGGTTCTAGAATATCTAAACCCCGCCAAAGGCGACATCATGGTGGACGGCACGTTTGGCGCAGGCGGTTACAGCCGCGCCATTCTTGATCATGCCCCTTGCACGCTTTACGGCATTGACCGCGACCCAAGTGCGGTTGAAACCGGCAGCAAAATGGCCGCCCAATATGATGGCCGTTTTCACATGGTTGAAGGCTGCTTTGGCGATATGGCCGCGCTGTTGCCGTTACACGGTGTAAAACAGGTTGACGGCATCGTTCTTGATATCGGCGTGTCATCGATGCAAATCGATCAGGCTGATCGCGGCTTTTCCTTTCGCACCGATGGCCCGCTGGACATGCGGATGTCGATGTCTGGCCCCAGTGCGGCCGATTTCGTCAATACCGCCGACGAAGAAGACATTGCCAACGTTATTTACCGGTTTGGCGAAGAACGCGCCTCGCGCAAGGTTGCGCACAAGATTGTTGAAATGCGTGCCGAAACCCCGTTCACCAGCACCGGCCAGCTTGCCAGTGCTGTCCGCTCGGTTGTGCGCAAATCCAAAGACGGTATCGACCCGGCAACCCGCACCTTTCAGGGGCTGCGCATTCACGTAAATGACGAACTGGGTGAACTTGACCGGGCGCTGAATGCTGCCGAAGCCATTTTGAAACCGGGCGGACGGCTGGTGGTTGTCACCTTCCATTCGCTTGAAGACCGGCTGGTGAAAACGTTTTTCAAGGAACGCTGTGGCGACCCGCGCAAACAGTCGCGCCGTCTGCCCGGCGAACCCGAAGCCGCCAAACCGACCTTCAGCACGCTTAGCCGCAAGGCCGTGACCGCCCAGAAAGACGAGTTGCGCGCCAACCCGCGTGCCCGTTCGGCCAAATTACGCGCCGCACAACGCAATGATTTGCCATCGACCGCCGCCAAAAAGACCGGAGGCGACGCATGACCAAGATCATGACAGGTTTCTGGTTTTTGATGACGGTTCTGATCGGTGTGGGCACTTATTGGGTTTCGCACGAAGTTGAACGCCTCGAACGGCGCTATGCCGCCATTCAGTCCGATATTCTTGACGAACAGGAAAGTATCCATGTTTTTCAGGCGGAATGGAGCTATCTGAATTCTCCGGCCCGGATTGAAAAACTGGCCAGGGAATATCTGAAGCTTGATCAGATCCAGCCCTTGCAGATGGCCAGCATCGATACCATTCCCACCGATACCGATGCCCGCCGTTATCGCCTGGATAAATTTGGCGAAGCCGTTGCCTATATGCCCGCCCCGCGGGACCGGCCAAACGACAGCGCCTATGACGAAGCATCGGAAAACCTGATCATTGACGGCCCCAGCGTTGGCATTCCGGCGCCGACCCCGGACACGGGGGACAAGCAATGAACCTGTTGCGTTTTTCATACTGGCTGCGCGGTGATCGCCCCGAACTTGGCCCGGAACAACGTGAAAAACACGCGCTGGAAACAGCGCGTAATCGCATTTTCATCACCGGCATCATGTTTGGCATCGGCTTTTTATGGATTGCCGGGGGCCTGTTTAACGCCACTGTCTTAAAACAGGGCAACGAACCCGACTTGACCGCAGGCACCGATAGCAAAGAACTTAAAACCGAACGCGCCGATATTGTTGATCGCAATGGCATTTTGCTCGCGACCGACCTTCCGACCAGTTCGCTTTATGCCGATGCCCGTGTGATCAAGGACCCGGTTGGTGCGGCTGACCATTTGCTCACCGTGCTGCCGGGGCTGGATCGCGATACGCTGATCCGCCATCTTGGCTCGCAAAAAGCATTTGTCTGGATCCGTCGCAACCTGACCCCGGACCAGCAATACAAGGTCAATGCCCTGGGTATTCCCGGCCTGAATTTTCAACGTGAAGAGCGCCGCGTTTACCCGCAGGGCCGCCTGTTTTCGCATGTTCTGGGCTTTACCGACATTGACAATAACGGCATTGCCGGGGCCGAACGCGAATTTGACAATGATTTGCGCAGCAATTCCGGCCCGCTGCGCCTGTCGCTTGATATTCGCGTCCAGCACGCGCTGCGCGCCGAGGTTTCCAGTGCGATGGAAAAATTCAGCGCCGCCGGGGCCACCGGCCTTGTGATGGATATTTATACCGGCGAAGTCATGGGCATGATTTCCCTGCCCGACTTTGACCCGCACCGCCCCGGACAAGGCCCGACCGATGCGCGCTTTAACCGCGCGACGCTGGGGGTTTATGAACAGGGATCGGTGTTTAAACTGTTTAACGCCGCGATTGCCCTTGATACCGGCACATCAACGCTCAACAGCACCTATGATGCCACAAAACCCCTTCGTGTCGCGCGCTTTACCATCCATGACTTTCATGGTGAAAACCGGTGGCTGACGGTGCCCGAAATTCTGGCTTACAGCTCGAATATCGGGTCGGCCCGCATGGCGATGGATTTTGGCATCGAAACCCAGAAAAAATATATGAAAGATTTCGGCTTTCTCGACCCGTCCGATGTCGAACTGCCCGAAGTCGCCTCCCCGCTTTTGCCCAACCCGTGGCGTGAAATCAACCTGATGACGATTTCCTACGGGCACGGCATTGCAGTAACCCCCCTGCAACTGGTGAATGGCATTGCGACCATTACCAATGGCGGCATCCGCCGCCCCAGCACCATCTTAAAACAGGACGGTGCCCCGGCAGGTGTGCGGGTTATTTCAAAAAAGACTTCTGACGACATGCGCCGTTTGATGCGCCTTGTTGTCACCGAAGGTTCCGGCAAAAAAGCCGACATACCGGGGTACTTCCTTGGCGGGAAGACCGGTACAGCCGACAAGCTGGTTAACGGGCGCTACGTAAAGAATGCCCGAATGTCTACCTTTGTCGCCGCCTTTCCGATGCAGGACCCGCGTTATGTGGTTCTGGTGACGTTAGACGGACCACAAGGAACAAAAGAAACTTATGGTTATGCCACAGCAGGCTGGGTAGCAGCACCTGCCGTTGGCAAGGTTGTGACACGTATTGCTCCCCTACTGGGGATCGAACCGGCGTACGCGAAGGCGCCGGAAATAGAGCAAGCGTTGCGTTTGGACCTTCGCAAAGAGGAACGCAAACTTGCGTCTTTCTGAGCTTATGGCAGGAGATCAGGCGGCATTGAAACATGCCCGGGGACAGGACCCTGACATCAAGGGCCTGACCGCAGATTCACGCGCAGTTCGTGATGGATTTATGTTCGCCGCCCTTCCGGGGGCGCGCGACGATGGTGCCAAATATATTGAAGATGCCATCAAACTTGGTGCATCGGCAATTTTGGCCAAAACCGATACCCCGAAAACAGCGGCCATCACGGTACCGTTGATTCCGGTAGAAAACCCGCGCCAGCGTTACGCCCAGCTTGCGGCCCGTTTTTACGACAAGCAACCCGAAACCATTGCCGCCATTACCGGCACCAATGGCAAAACATCCACCGCCGTTTTCACCGAACAGCTCTGGACGTTGCTGGGTAAAATGTCAGGGTCTATCGGCACCTTGGGCATTCGTGCTGCCGGGGCTAAAATCCCCGGCTCGCTGACCACGCCCGACCCGGTTGCCCTGCACCAGTCACTCGCTGAAATGAGCGACATTGGCGTCACCCATGTCGCCATGGAAGCCAGTTCGCACGGCCTGGACCAACATCGGCTGGACGGGGTAAAGGTGCGCGTTGCCGCCTTTACCAACCTGTCGCGCGACCATCTTGATTATCATGGCGACTTTGCCAAATATTTTGCCGCCAAGGCCCGTCTGTTTCAGAACTTGCTGGCAGCTGATGGCACGGCTGTAATCAATGCCGACATTGCCCAATATGACATGCTGCATCGCATCTGCCAGGATCGCGGTATCGACATATTGTCCTACGGGGTTAAGGGCAACGACATCAAACTGGTTTCAGCCAAGCCCGATACAACCGGCACCAAAATCAAAATTGCCATCGAAAATGGTGAATACAGCGTGCATTTGCCGCTGATGGGCACCTTTCAGATCATGAATGCCCTGGCCGCCCTTGGGATTGTTATTGCATCAGGGGCCGTCATTGACGATGCGGTTGCGGCCCTTGAAAAACTTCAAGGTGTGCGTGGCCGACTGGAACTGGTGGGTAAAACCAAATTTGGCGCGCCGGTTTTTGTCGATTACGCCCATACCCCCGACGCCCTTGAAACCGTGATCAAGGCGGTTCGCCCCCATTGCAAGGGCCGGGTGATTTGCATTTTTGGCGCAGGCGGTGATCGCGATACCGGCAAACGCCCGGAAATGGGCCGCGCGGTTAAAGACAATGCCGACATTGCCATTATCACCGACGATAACCCGCGCAGCGAAAACCCCGCCATCATTCGTGCCGCCATCAAGGCGGCCTGCGAAGGGGCTGTTGAAATTGGCGACCGCGCCGAAGCCATCAAACGTGGTATTGGCATCTTGCAACGCAATGACATTTTGATTATTGCCGGCAAGGGCCACGAACGCGGACAAATCGTTGGCGCCAATGTATTGCCATTTGACGATGCTGCCGTCGCCCGCAATTTATTGCTCGGCGGAAACTAGGCCCTTGCCCGATGTTATCGCGCCCCGGCTTCAGGGGCGTGATAACCGGCAAGATGCCCTCTGCCAGACAGACCAAACAGATCAACGGAAAGAAGAAACGCGATGAGTGAAGCTGTTTTATGGACGGCAGAGGACGCAGTGTCCGCCACGGGCGGCATCGTCGCTGGCGACTGGCAGGTTACCGGCATTTCAATCGACAGCCGCAAAACCCGGCCCGGCGACTTGTTCATTGCCCTTAAAGGCCCGAATTTCGATGGTCACCAGTTTGTCGCCAAAGCATTTGACGCAGGCTGTGCAGCGGCCCTTGTGTCCGACGGATCGGTTTTGCCACCCGATGCCCCGGCCCTGATTGTTGATGATACGCTGGACGCCATGGTGCGCCTTGGCCTGGCCGGACGCGCGCGCAGCACCGCCAAAATCATCGCCATCACCGGCAGCGTTGGTAAAACCGGCACCAAGGAAGCCCTTAAATATGTGTTGGGCGAACAGGGTAAAACCCATGCCAGCCCGGCCAGCTTTAACAATCATTGGGGCGTGCCCCTTAGTTTGGCAACCTTGCCTGCCGATGCCAGATACGGCGTCTTTGAAATTGGCATGAACCACCCGGGCGAAATTACGCCGCTGGTTAAAATGGTAAGGCCTGCTGTTGCCCTGATTACGAATGTGGTCGGCGCACATACCGAATATTTCAAGGATGAAGGCGAAATCGCCAAGGCCAAAGCCGAAATCTTTGAAGGCCTGGACAAAGACGGCAGTGCCATTCTGAACCGTGACAACCTGCATTATTTCGCCCTGGCCCGTCGGGCCAAAGAACTGGGCATTGCCACCATCAAGGGTTTTGGCACCGATGCCACCGCCGATTATCGGTTGTTTGAGGCCAATATCGTTACCGGTGGCAGTGCTGTTCGCGCCCGTATGGGAAGCCGCGATCTTGAATATTTCATTGGCTGCCCGGGCGAACACTGGGTGATCAATTCGCTGGCGGTTTTGGCTGCGGTTGATCAATTGGGGGCCGACGTGGTGCACGCGGCACAGGATTTGGCCGATGTAACCCCGCCTGCCGGGCGCGGTGCCCGCCACGTCCTGCCCGTTACCGACACAACCGGGACCGAAACCGGCCACTATGTTTTGATCGACGATGCCTATAATGCCAACCCCACCTCGATGATGGCGGGCCTCAAGCTTCTGGCCAATGAAAAGCCGGAAGGGACGGGGCGGCGCATTGCCGTTCTGGGCGACATGCGCGAATTGGGGGCCGAGGCCGAACAACTGCACCGCGACCTTACCCATCCGCTTGAACATCTGGGAATCGACGCCGTTTTTACCGTCGGCCCGATGATGGCATTACTGGCCAAAGAACTGCCTGGCGAACACCATTTGGGCCATTTTGACCGCGCAGAAGATGCAATAGAGCCCGTTCGCGCAACAATTCGCGATGGTGACGTGGTTTTAATCAAAGGTTCGCTTGGTATTTACGTTTCTAAAATTGTTTCGGCTTTAAAATCTTGCCATGCGGGCGCTGCCCCCACATCCAACTGACGCATAAGGGACCCAAAGAGCGATGCTCTATAACCTGCTATACCCGCTGGCTGACCAGTTTCCGCTGTTTAATCTGTTTCGGTACATCACCTTTCGGACCGGCGGAGCTGTTTTCACATCGCTGGTGCTGGCATTCGTGCTGGGTCCCTGGCTGATCGAGCAGTTGCGCGCCCGCCAAACCGAAGGTCAGCCCATTCGCGAAGACGGGCCCGAAAGCCATTTACTGACCAAAAAAGGCACCCCGACAATGGGCGGCCTTTTGTTGCTGATTTCCACCTCTATCGCGACTTTGCTGTGGGCCGATATGACCAACCCCTATGTGTGGGCCGTATTGCTGGTCACCATCGGGTATGGATTTCTCGGTTTTATGGATGACTTTTTAAAGGTCTCCAAACGCAATTCCAAAGGACTGCCCGGCAAGATCAAACTTTTGGGCCAGTTCTCCATTGCGGCCCTGGCATCGTGGTGGATTGCGCACAATACCGACCCGGCCCTGGCAACCCAGCTGGCCTTTCCGTTTTTCAAAAACCTGTTGCTTGATCTGGGCTGGTTTTTTGTGCCCTTTGCCATGTTTGTCATGGTTGGGGCGTCCAACGCTGTGAACCTGACCGACGGGCTGGATGGCCTTGCCATTGTGCCGGTTATGATTGCGGCAGCCAGCTTTGCCCTGATCACGTATCTGATTGGGAACATTCAGTTTGCCGACTATTTACAGGTTCATTATATCGCCGGATCAGGTGAATTAACCGTATTGCTCGGCGCGCTGGTCGGGGCCGGACTGGGCTTTTTATGGTTCAATGCTCCGCCGGCAATGGTCTTTATGGGCGACACCGGGTCTTTGGCGTTGGGCGGGGCCCTTGGTGCCGTTGCCGTTGTTACCAAACACGAACTGGTCCTGGCGATCATTGGCGGTTTGTTTGTCCTTGAAACGGTATCGGTGATTATTCAGGTCGGGTCGTTCAAACTAACCGGCAAACGGGTGTTTCGCATGGCCCCTTTGCATCACCATTTTGAAAAAAAAGGCTGGCACGAACCGACCATTGTCATCCGGTTCTGGATCATTTCCGTGATTTTGGCCCTGATCGGTCTTGCCACCCTGAAACTGCGTTAATCCCCCTGTTTTGAATGGAACGCGACATTGATCAATCTTTCACATTTGCGCGGAAAAACCGTTGCGGTTCTGGGTCTTGGAAAATCGGGACTGGCCAGTGTGAAGGCATTGATCCAATCGGGTGCCGTGGTGTGGGCCTGGGATGACAATGAAAATAGCCGCCACCAGCTTGACGCATTGGGTTTAACCCCTGTCAATCTGGTGGAATGCGACTGGAACCAGCCCGAGATGCTGGTGATCAGCCCTGGCATCCCCGCCACATTCCCCACCCCGCACCCGGCGGCTGAAAAAGCCCGCCGGGCAGGCAAACCGATTATCTGCGATGTGGAACTGCTGTGCACCACGGCGACCAATGTCCCCATGCTGGCCATTACCGGTACCAATGGCAAATCAACCACCACCGCCTTAACCGCCCATATCATTGACCAGGCCGGAATCAAAACCCAGGTTGGCGGTAATCTGGGTTATCCGGTTTTGGGCTTTGATGCGCTAGGTGCCAATGACTGTTATGTGCTGGAACTCTCAAGTTATCAGCTAGACCTGATTGACAAAGCCGCCTTTGATGCCAGTGCCCTGTTAAACATTACCCCCGACCATTTGGACCGCCACGGCGGCATGACCGGTTATATCGGCGCGAAACGCAATATTTTCGCCCGCCAAAAAGGGCCGAAATGGGCGATCATTTCGATTGATGATGAACCATGTGCGCAAATGGCAACCGAACTGGCCCGTGAAGGCGGCCACCGGATAGTAGAAATTTCGGTGAATGGCCCGACCCGACACGGCGTTTATGTCGATGACCACTGGCTGGTCGACGATCTTGACGGGCATAAAAACCCGGTGCTGGACCTTCGCACCGTTTCGCATATGCCCGGTCGCCATAACTGGCAAAACATTGCCTTTGCCTATGCCCTGTGCCGGGCACGTGGCATCGGCACAAACGATATCTTATCGGGGGTCATGTCTTTTCCCGGCCTGGCCCACCGCCAGGAACAGATCGGTACGATTGATGGTGTTGTTTTTGTCAATGACAGCAAAGCCACCAATGCCGAAGCCACCGCCAAGGCCTTGTCCGCCTATGACAATATTTACTGGATTTTGGGTGGCAAACCCAAGGAAGGCGGCATTGACGGACTGGACCCATGGTATGGCCGCATCAAAAAAGCCTTTCTGATCGGCAGTGCCGCAAATGAATTTGCCGCCACACTGAACGGTCAGTTGCCCTATGAGCAATGTGGCACGCTTGACGTTGCCACCCGGCGTGCCCTTGACTGCGCACGGGCCGACGCCAAAGCCGACAAGGCCGGACGACCGGCAGGTAATGACAACAACGCCCCCGCCCCTGTCATTTTGCTGTCGCCCGCCTGCGCATCATTTGACCAGTTCACAAGTTTTGAAGCCCGTGGCGATGCCTTTCGCGCCCTGTTTGACGTGCTATCGTCACAATCCACCGACCCGGAGGCCCTATGAGATCCCCGTTTGGCGATAAAAACGGCAATACCGCCTTTTCACGCGCCGATACGTCGATTTTAAGCGTGTGGTGGTGGACGGTCGACCGCTGGCTGGTGGCTGCAACCATTTTGTTGATGGGCATTGGCGCATTGCTGGTGATGTCTGCCAGTCCGCCGGTGGCGGACCGCATTGGTGTGGATAGCTTTCACTTTGTCCGGCGGCAGTTTTTCTTTTTAACTGTGGCCATCATATGTGCGGGCGGCATTTCGATGCTGTCGATCAAATGGGTGCGCCGCGTTGCCTCTGTCATGTTTCTGGGCGTTGTCGCCATGCTGATTATCACGCCCTTTGTCGGTGCGGAAATCAAAGGGGCGGTACGCTGGATCAATTTTGGCGGCGTCACCATTCAGCCATCGGAATTTTTAAAACCGGCCTTTGCCGTCGTGACGGCATGGATGTTTTCCGAAGGGCGATTAAACCCCAATTTCCCTGGCTATATCGTCAGTTGCATGTTGCTGGCGACCTGCATCATTTTGCTGATGATCCAGCCAGACTTTGGCCAAACCGTGGTCATCACCGCCATCTGGTCGGTACAGATTTTTCTGGCAGGCCTGCCGATTGTGCTGGTTTTTGGCCTGGGGATGAGTGTGGTGGGCCTGGCGGCATCGGCTTATCTGATATTGCCGCATGTGCAATCGCGCGTGGACCGTTTCCTTGATCCTGCGACCGGCGATAACTATCAGATCCAGCGGTCGATGGAAGCCTTCATGAATGGCGGCATCATGGGCCAGGGCCCGGGCGAAGGCACGGTTAAAAACTATCTGCCCGATGCCCATTCGGACTTTATCTTTGCGGTTGCCGGCGAAGAATTCGGCCTGTTGTTCTGCCTGCTGGTGGTGGGTATTTTTACCTTTATCATCATGCGTGGCCTGTCGCGGATGATGGGGGAACGCAATATGTTTGTGGTTCTGGCCGTTACCGGGCTTCTGGTTCAGTTCGGCTTGCAGGCCATGATCAATATGGCATCAACCCTGCAACTCGTACCGCCCAAAGGTATGACATTGCCGTTTGTATCCTATGGCGGGTCATCTACCGTCGCCATTGCCATCAGTATGGGCTTTATTTTAGCCCTGACCCGAAAAAGAAGCACCAATTAGGGCGATTTTCACCTGCGTTTGAAAGGATATTAACCTTTCTCGGTTTCTCTTGAAGCATCCGGCCTTCGGGTCCCTCCGAGTTTCGCGCAGGTTACATGTCCACAATGACGACAGATGATTTCACCCTTGCCGACACCCCGCTTGACGGGCAGTGCATTGCCCTGACATCGGGTGGAACAGGCGGACATATGTTTCCCGCAGTTTCCCTGGCGCGTGCATTGGTACGACGCGGGGCAACGGTGGTGTTTTTTACCGATGCAAGGGCCGCCCGCTATACCGAGAATGTCGACGGGGTGACCACCATTTTGCTGCCCGCTGGCGGCATTGCAGGCAAGGGACTCCGCGGGCGTTTAACCGGCATGGTGCGGTTGGCCCTTGGCACATGGCAGGCCCGTCGCCATCTTAAAAAAATACGCCCCGCCGCCGTTATCGGCTTTGGCGGCTATGCCTCCATCCCGGCGACCGTGGCGGCAAAAGGGCTGCATATTCCGCTGGCCATTCACGAACAAAATGCCGTTTTGGGCCGCGCCAACCGGGTTGTGGCCGGGGCTGCCGCCCGCATTGCCACCTCATTTCGCGATGTCCGCATGATTAACGATGCCGACAAACCCCGCGTTGTCTGGACGGGCAACCCCGTCCGCCAGGAAATTGCCGCGCTGGCAAGTGCGCCCTATGACGCGCCAACCGCCGACGGCCCGGTGAATGTGCTCATTACCGGCGGCAGTCAAGGGGCCAGGGTTTTGTCGGAAATTTTGCCAAACGCCATCATTGCCCTGCCCGATGCCCTTAAATCGCGCCTGCACATCACCCAGCAGGCCCGCGCCGAAGATTTGGACCAGGTTGCCAAAACCTATGAAGGATCGGGCATTGATGTCACGTTAAAGCCGTTTTTTGACGATATTGCGCAACGATTGCGCGACGCCCATCTGGTTATTGCGCGTTCAGGCGCGTCAACAGTGGCAGAGCTGACCATTGCCGGGCGGCCTTCGCTTTTATGTCCGCTGCCCCACGCCATTGACGACCATCAGCGCTATAATGCCGAACAGGTTGAACAGGCCGGCGGGGCATGGATGTTATCGCAGGAACGCTTTACCGTTGAAATCGTCAGCGAACGCCTGACCAAACTTTTAACCGGCCCCGCCACTCTGGCGCGCGCCGCCGAAGGGGCGCGCAGTGCTGCGCGCACCAACGCCGCCGAACGGCTGGCCGATATGGTGCTGGATTTGCTGGGGTTGAACCCGGCGGGCACACCGGTCGATCTGAAACAAAAAACAACGCATGTCCAAGGAGACCTCGCATGAAAACCCTGCCGCTTGGCATCGGAAACATCCATTTTGTCGGGATCGGCGGGATCGGTATGTCTGGCATCGCCGAGATTTTGCACAATCTGGGCTATCAGGTGCAGGGATCGGACATGGCGGACAATGCCAATGTGCAACGCCTGCGCAAACTGGGTATTACCGTGTTTATCGGCCATGATGCCGAAAACATTGCCGATGCCAAAGTTGTGGTGATTTCAACCGCCGTCAAACCCGACAACGCCGAAGTGGTTGCCGCGCGCGCCAACATGATCCCGGTTGTTCGCCGATCAGAAATGCTGGCCGAACTGATGCGCCTTAAGGCCGCCATCGCGGTTGGCGGCACGCATGGCAAAACCACCACCACATCGCTGGTGGCAACCATGCTTGATGCCGCCGGGCTGGACCCGACCGTGATCAATGGCGGGATCATCAATTCATATGGCACCAATGCACGCCTGGGCGATGGCGACTGGATGGTGGTGGAAGCCGACGAGTCTGACGGAACCTTTATCAAGGTGCCCTCGACCATTGCGGTTGTCACCAATATCGACCCCGAACATCTTGATCACTGGAAAAACTTTGACCAGCTGCGCGAGGCGTTCAAAAACTTTGTTCAGAACATTCCCTTTTATGGCTTTGCCGTTTTGTGCATCGACCATCCCGAAGTGCAGGCCCTGATTGGCCGGGTGACGGACCGACGCATTTTCACCTTTGGTTTTTCACCGCAGGCCGATGTGCGCGCCACCAATGTGCGCACTGAAATTGGCCAAAGCACCTTTGATGTGGTTATTCGCGAACGCATCGACAGTGCAGAGCGCACCATTCACAATGTGCGTTTGCCCATGGTCGGCGAGCATAATGTTTCCAATTCGCTGGCCGCGATTACCGTCGCCCTTGAACTGGGCATTGATGACGATAAAATCGTTTCGGCCTTTGATGGCTTTACCGGGGTTAAACGCCGCTTTACCAAAACCGGCGAGGTTGACGGTGTAACCATCATTGATGATTACGGCCACCACCCGGTGGAAATTCGCGCTGTTTTGAAAGCGGCCCGTTCAGCCACCCAAAACAACGTGATCGCCGTGGTGCAGCCCCATCGTTATTCCCGCCTGCATGACCTGTTCGAGGAATTTTGCACCTGCTTTAACGATGCCGACACCGTAATTGTCGCCGATGTCTATACCGCCGGTGAAAGCCCGATTGAAGGAGCCAACCGTGACGCCCTGGTCGAAGGGTTGCGCAACCGGGGCCATCGCAAGGTACTGGCCTTAAACAGCCCCGACGAGCTAGCGTCTGTCGTCTCCGGCATCGCGCAAAAAGGCGACCTTGTGGTGTGCCTGGGCGCTGGTTCCATCAGCACCTGGGCCAATGCCCTGCCGATCCAGATGGAGGCCCTTAAAACGTCATGACTGCTGCACGCCACACCCCGATCATTGACCGCCTGCCAAAAGTCCGTGGTAAATTGCGCGAAGGCGCATCGCTGGCGAAGGTCACCTGGTTTCAGGTTGGCGGCCCGGCCGACGTGATGTTTCGCCCGGCCGATGCCGAGGATCTGGCACAGTTTCTGCGCGACAAACCCGGTGAGATTCCGGTTTATGTTATCGGTGTTGGATCAAACCTTTTGGTCCGCGACGGCGGTTTGCGCGGGGTTGTTGTACGCCTGGGGCGCCCTTTTAGCGCGGTTACGGTTTTGGGCGATGAAATTCACGCCGGTGCCGGTGCGCTTGATGGCAATATCGCCAGGGCCGCACAAGAAGCGGGGCTGGGCGGGCTTGAATTTTTATCGGGCATTCCGGGCACCATTGGCGGAGCCTTGCGGATGAATGCCGGGGCCTATGGCCGGGACATGCACGATGTGCTGATCCGCGCCGAAGCCATTGACAGCCACGGGAACATTCATGATCTGGCGGTCAATGAAATGGGCCTTTCCTATCGCCATTGCGACATCCCGGATGACTGGATTTTTACCAAGGCCATTTTGCGTGCCGCCACCGATGACAAGGCCGAAATTGCCCGGCGTATGACCGAAATTAACGACGCCCGCAATACCAGCCAGCCGGTGCGATCCAAAACAGGCGGGTCCACCTTTGCCAACCCCACACCCCAACGGGCGTGGGAGGTTATAGATGCGGCAGGGTGCCGGGGGCTCACCATTGGCGATGCGCAAATTTCGCCTCTGCATTGCAACTTCATGATCAATCTGGGTAATGCCAGTGCGCAAGACCTGGAAAATCTGGGTGACGAGGTGCGCAAGCGTGTCATGGCCCATTCGGGCATTGATCTGCGTTGGGAAATTCGCCGGATTGGCGACCGTTTGGGACAATCAATTGTGGGAAAAGACGCATGAGCAAGCATGTCGCGATGATTTACGGGGGCTGGTCGACCGAACGCGATGTTTCGCTGTCCACAGGGCGCGAAGTTTCAAAGGCGCTGCGCGAAAAGGGCTATATCGTTTCGGAAATTGATGCCACCCGCGATCTGGCCCACCAGATTACCAGCCTGTCGCCAAAGCCCGATGTAATCTTCAATGCCCTGCATGGGCGTTGGGGCGAAGACGGTGCGGTTCAGGGATTATTGGAAATTTTAAACATTCCCTATACCCATTCCGGCGTGCGCGCATCAGCCATCGCGATGGATAAAATGAGCGCAAAGGCCCTGTTTCACGAACACGGCCTGCCCTGTGCCAGGCATGTTTATGTCAGCCGCGACGACATTAAAAACGGCATCGCCTTGCCGCCGCCCTATGTGCTGAAACCCAATAACGAAGGGTCGTCGGTCGGGGTGGAAATTATTCTTAATGCCGAAGAAGAAGAAAACATGCTGGCGCGTGACTGGGTGCATGGCGATGGCGTGATGCAGGAAGAATATGTTGCCGGGCGCGAAATGACCGTGGCGGTCAAAGACGGCGAAGCCATGGAAGTGATTGAAATTTTAACCGGCAACCATGCCTTTTATGATTACCAGTCCAAATATGCCAATGGCGGATCGCAGCATATTATTCCAGCTGATATCCCCTCTGCCTTGCGCACGCGCGTGCGTGATTGCGCCGAACAGGCCTATCGGGTGTTAGGTTGCAAGGGTGTGGCCCGTGCCGATTTTCGCTATGACCCGGAACATGACCAGCTTGCCATTCTGGAAATTAACACCCAACCCGGCCTGACCCCGACATCGCTGGTGCCCGATGCGGCCCGCCATGACGGCATGAGCTTTGCCGACATTGTTGCATGGATGGTTGAGGACGCCACATGCGAACGATAACGATCGCCGATCAGGCGCGCGAGCGCCGTGAGAAGGTTCAACGTGAATATGGCTGGAGTGCTGTTTTCCGCAAGGTGGGCCGTGCCTGCCGCTGGATCAGTGCAACGGCCTTAATCGTGGGCGGGCCGCTGGCCCTGTGGCAAAGCGGAAAAACCGAACAATGGCTAACCACCGCCCAGACCGAGGCCATCGATGCATCAGCCCGCTTTGGCATGGTGATCAACACCATTGATGTGGCCGGACGCAACCGCACCGACCCCAATGCCCTGTTGGCTGCCGTTGGGCAAAAGCCGGGCTCGCCGATCCTGACCTTTGATGCCGATGCCGCACGTGAACGCATCGAACAATTGTCCTGGGTGCGCACGGCAACGGTTGAACGCCGCCTGCCCGATACCATCATCATCCATGTCGACGAACGCAAACCCCTTGCCCTGTGGCAACATGGCGATAACCACATCCTGATTGATGCCGATGGTGTGCAATTGCAGGATTATGAACTAGGCGATTATTTAAACCTGCCGGTTCTGGTGGGCGAAGACGCGCCCGAACATGCTGCCGAAATGATTGCAACGCTGAAAACCATCCCGCGTTTGTTTAAACAGGTTACAGGGGCACAGCGCATCGGCCATCGTCGCTGGAATGTGCAACTGGCAAACGGCATGTTCATTCGCCTGCCCGAACATAACATGCAAAAAGCCTGGGCAAGACTGGACCAGTTGGACCAGGCCCACAAACTGCTCACCAGCGATGTTCTGGTGGTTGACCTGCGCCTTGCCGACCGCACCTTTGTGCGCTTGACACCAGGGGCTGCTGAATTGCGCCGTAACCCGCCGAAGGAAAAAAAGGGCTCGGTTTAAAGTCCGTAAGGATCGCGCCTTCAAACCGTCAGGAAACCAGATCTAACCCCAAAAAGGCTGGTTATCCGTTAAAAGACTGGCAGTTTGTGGCAACCCATGAGCCTCAACTTTTCGGATAATTTCGCTAGCCGTCAGTTGCGGATGATTAAAACGTACCCGCATTTTTTTGATGGCCTCAAAGGCCGTCGGCATATGCAGTGTCATGGTATCGGCAATAAATTCGTCTGTTGATTTTATCTCAATCCCAAAATGACTAACTCTGTCCATCGGAAAATCGCGAAAATTATCCGTCACAAGAACCTGAGCATAAGTCCTTACCGCTGCGGCCAAAACATGACGATCATTTTCATCTGGCAGATCTGTTAATGGAATATAGATCTCGTAACCTGTCACACATGCTTCGGGAAAGGCACATTCCATAGCCGAACGCTGTTTCGCTGTATCTGCCTTGCCCATGGTTATTTTGGCAATCGCCCTCTCCATCTCATCAAGAATTTCGGCACTCCAACGAGGACGAAAAAGCTCTGCCCCTGCCAAGCTCAATAACAAGTTCCGTTTCAGGGCACCGGCCAGCACACATGCATCAAGTAACGCTGTGAAATGATCTGCCCGGTATGTCATGCCTAATCCTCGTCCAGAACAAATTCAGCATCAAATGCAGCAAGATCGGTCAGTGCATTTTCACGCTCTCTGTCTCGCTTTTCTTTGTAAGCGAACAAATCTTCTGCTTTGACCCGGCGATGACGACCCACTTTGATAAACTTTATGTCGCCACGTTCAAGAAGACTGATCAGATACGGACGCGATACGTTAAGCAAATCAGCTGCTTGCTGGGTTGTGAGGTCAACGCTTAGCGGAACCATCTGAAACCCTTGTCGTCCCGAAACCAGGCGCAATAACTGCATAAGGCTGGTTGTCAAGGCCGGAGACAACGTTATCGTTTCGCTTTTTCCTTCGGCATTTGCCAGCGTCAAGCGCGTTGCCTCACCTTCCTTGGACTGTGAAGCGATAATCTGACGCAACTGATCTGCTGTCGCACTTTCGACCTGCGTCGGCAGTCTACCGCCAAAATCGTCCATCTTAAGTGCTGACATAACCAAACTCCATTCCCTGTTCTCGTCTTTCTTCTCTTCAAAAAAGAAGACAACAAGGAATATATACCAGAAAAGATCAAACGCAATAAACGAAACAATCGAAATATATGAAATAAAAAAGACGTTACTAGGTTCTCAGTCCGTCTGCGGCAATGTTCGCCACACGGCCTCTGGCTGACCAAGACTGTGAATTTCATCCATTGGTCGGCCTTCGATCACGTCGATCAGGTGTCGGGCCAGTTCTTGCCCGGCGAGAATAAGATCTTCGCGCAGGCTGTCGATCCGGGGGCGGGTGAAATTCAGTAAATCCGATGTTTCCTTGGCAATCACATCAATGTCCTTGCCCACCGTCAGCCCCGATTGCGTAATGCCGTCGATCAGGGCCAGCGCGCAAATTTCGCTGCCGCAAATAATGCCATCTGGCACATAATCCTGATGGCGCAGGGCCATACCGGCCTGGCGTAAAACTTCACTGCCGGAATCCAGGTCCACACCGGGCAAAACTTCGAACGGAACGTTGGCGTCTGTGGCCGCAGCGGCAAGCCCGGCCAGACTTTCCCGGTAATAGGTAAATTCTGACGGTGGCGATAACATTGCCAGCCGTTTACGTCCGCGTGACAGCAGCCGTTGTGCCGCCATGGTGCAAAAGGCGCGATTGTCAAAATCATGATAGGCATGTTGCCGTGCATCGGCACAGCGGCCATGGGTAACAAACGGCAAACCACTATTGATCAATGCCGTGACACGGGCGTCATCGGGTTTGATATGGGTAATAATCACGCCGTCGGCGGCCCTTGTATCAAGGATATAGCGAATCGGCGTCATCGGGTCGTCATTGCGCGCCTGCGGGGTCACCACCAAATGATAGGGCGTTTCGCGAATAACATCGGAAATACCCACAATCAGGCGGCGGGCAAATTCGGGGATCTTGTCGGTCTGGTCCAGAACAAGGCTGATGACATTGGTTTTACCGGTGCGCAAACGCACCCCGGCACGGTCCGGGCGATAGCCAATGGCATCGGCAACCTGGCGTACACGCTGTTTGGTTTTGGCACTGATATCGTGGGCATCCTTCAAGGCCCGCGATACCGTTGTCACGCCCAAACCCGTCATTTCTGCAATGGTCTTTAATGTCGGTCGCGTGCGCGGGCCAAATTTCCCGTCATCGCGACCGGCCTTGTTATGATCGGACAGTGTCCGTTCCTCCTTGACTAACCCCCATGCAACAGCCCTGCACGATGGCAAAGCTATTGCCATGCGAAATGCACCTAACGCAAGCGTTCCCCACTTTGGGCATTAAAAAACACAACTTTATCAAGGTTAAAGACCAGGTCGTGGGTTTCTCCTGCTTGCCCGGTCCAATCCTGATGCAGGCGCGTGACCACTTCCTTGCCGCCAAGGGCGGTAATGGCATAAATATCTGCCCCGGCGGGCTCAATCACATCCATCCGGCATTTGGCCGTGACGGTGCGCTGCGATGTGGCACGGGTGGCCGCCCCGCCCTGTGCATCGGTAATGGCTTCGGGCCGAATGCCCATAATCACCTGTTTATCGATCATATCCATAACCGAGGCCGGAAGCTGATCAAAATCGAGCACCAATGCCTGCTCTTTGTCGCGGCCGAGGTACACCTGTGAACCGTCAATCTCAACCGGAATCAAATTCATCGCGGGCGAGCCCATAAAATCAGCGACAAACAAGTTCGACGGATTGTTATAAATTTCGGCAGGGGTGCCATATTGCTGCACAACACCGCCTTTGAGCACCGCAATTTTGGTGCCCAATGTCATCGCCTCGATCTGGTCGTGGGTGACATACACAATGGTCGTACCCAAGGTTTGATGCATCCGTTTGATTTCGGTGCGCATATCCACCCTTAATTTGGCATCCAGGTTTGATAGCGGTTCGTCAAACAAAAACAATCTGGGATTGCGCACCAATGCCCGCCCCATCGCCACACGCTGGCGCTGCCCGCCCGAAAGCTGGCCGGGCCTGCGGTCCAGCAAGGCTTCGATTTGCAGGGTTTTGGCCACTTCGCGCACTTTGGCGTCGCGCTCGGCCTTGGGCATCCCGCGCATTTCCAGGCCAAAGGCAATGTTTTGCCCAACATTCATATTGGGATAGAGGGCGTAACTTTGAAACACCATGGCGATATTGCGTTCGGCGGGCGGCAAATCGTCGATCCCGTCGCCGTCGATGCGGATTTGCCCGGTGGTCAGGCTTTCCAGCCCGGCAATGGTGTTTAACAATGTTGATTTGCCACAGCCCGACGGACCCACAAGAACCAGAAAGCCGCCTTCTTCCACATCCAGCGCGATGTTTTTTAAAACATCAATCGGGCCAAAACTTTTGCATACGTTGTCAATTTCCAGAAATGCCATTCTGTATAGACCTTTATGAATTGCAGGCAGGGCTTGCCAAGGATGTGGTTGTTAACCTTTGACAGCACCCGCCATCAGGCCGCGGACAAAATATCGCCCGGAAACGATATAAACGATCAGGGTTGGCAAGGCGGCCAGCACCGCACCCGCAAAATGCACGTTATATTCCTTCACCCCGGTCGAGGACGACACCAGGTTGTTCAACGCCACCGTCATCGGCATGGAATCAAAATCGGCAAAGGACGCCCCGAACAAAAAATCGTTCCAGATATTGGTAAACTGCCAGATGACCGTCACCACAATGATCGGCCCGGAACTGGGCAACAAAATACGGGTGAATGTGCGCACAAACCCGGCCCCGTCCATTTTGGCAGCCTTGATCAGTTCGTCGGGAAAGGCGGCATAATAGTTCCGGAAAAACAGGGTGGTAAAGCCCAGCCCATACACCACATGCACCAGCACAAGGCCACTGGTGGTTCCGGCAAGGCCGATCATGCCCAAAATGCGTGCCATCGGGATCAGCACAATCTGAAACGGGATAAAACAGGAAAACAGCATCAACCCGAAAATGATTTTGTCCCCGCGAAAACGCCATTTGGTCAGCACATAGCCATTTAATGCCCCCAAAGTGGTCGAAATGGCCACCGCAGGCACCACCATAAACAGTGAATTGACGAAGAAAGGCCGTAACCCGGTGGGTTCAACGCCAATTTGTGCAGTTGACCACGCTGATAACCACGGTTCAAACGTGAAATTTTCGGGCAGCGACATCATGTTCCCTCCGCGAATTTCATCCAGCGTCTTGACCGAATTTACCAGCATCACAAAGAGTGGCAGCAAATAGTAAACCGCAAACAGAATCAGCACGGCATAAAGCGCAGCACGCACCAGTTTGCCCGCCCCAATCGCCGATTTTTGGCTTGCATAAGACGACATTAGCGCCCCTCCCGCAGTTCGGAATAAAGATAGGGCACAATAATCGCGGCAATCATTGCCAGCATGATCACCGCCGACGAGGCCCCGACCGCCATCTGGTTGCGGGTAAAGGTATAGGAATACATAAAGGTCGCCGGCAGTTCGGTCGCCCGGCCCGGCCCGCCATTGGTCAAGGCAATGACAAGGTCATAGGCCTTGATCGCCAGATGGGCCAACACCACAAAGGCCGATAAAAATACCGGTCGCAATTGCGGAATGATGATGCGGGTATAGAGGCTCCAGTTACGGGCCCCATCCATTTGTGCTGCCTTAAGGATTTCACCATCAATACCGCGCAACCCGGCCAGAAACATCGCCATCACAAACCCCGAGGACTGCCAGACAGCGGCGATAACAACCGTGTAGATCGCCATATTGCGATCCTTGATCCAGTTAAACGCGAAACTGTCCCACCCCCACAAATGCAGGGTGTTTTCAAGGCCCAGCCCCGGGTCGAGAAACCATTTCCATGCCGTGCCGGTGACGATGAATGACAGCGCCATCGGATACAGATAGATCGGGCGTAAGATGCCCTCGCCACGAATTTTCTGATCGAGAAAAATCGCCAGCATCAGACCAAGAATGCAGCAAATCGCGATATAGAGAATGCCGAAAATTGCCAGATTTTGCAGGGCGGTCATCCAGTTCCGCTGCCCCCACAAATTGCTGTAATTGGCCAAACCAACCCAGTCAAATGACGGCAACATCCGGCTGTCGGTAAAGGACAGATAGCCGGTAAACAGAATAAACCCGTAAACAAAAATCAGGATCAGAAACAGACTGGGGCTTAGCACCAGCCGGGGCAAAATATCGCGTAGCGTGGACGACACCTTGCCGGGCACGGTTAAGGACATGACGATGCTCCGCACGTTACCCTGATGGCCGGAGAAAACCCCGGTCATCAGGGCTGTTATTGATTTTTACTGAGCAGATTCAACAGCATTAACCATTTCTTCGGCTGCTGTTTTCGAGTCATATTCACCGTTAAAATGCGCGGTAATCACATCATACATCGCATTTTTAACCGCACTTGGCACCGCATGACCATGTGCCATCGAACCAAACAGCGTGCCTTTTTCGTTGGCTTCGGCCAGTTGCTTCATACCTTTTTTACCACAGGCATCAAAAGCATCGGGCGACACATCGGTCCGCGCCGGAACCGACCCCTTGACCACATTAAAGGCTGACTGGAAGGTGGGCGACATCACCGCTGCCGCCAGTTTGTTTTGCGCATCGCGGCGGTCTTCGCCCACCTTGAACATCACAAACTGGTCCGAATTAAAGGTAACCGTGCCCTGGGTGCCCGGAAAACGAAAGCACATGAAATCCTGATCGGGTACTTTACCCGCGTTTAAAAATTCGCCCTTGGCCCAGTCGCCCATAAATTGCACACCGGCTTCCTTGTTAATCACCATCGCGGTTGCCAGGTTCCAGTCCCGACCCGAGAAATTGTCATCGACATAGCCGCGCAACTGGGTCATGCGGTCAAACACCTTGACCATGGTGTCGGAATTAAGGGCATCGGGGTCCGTGTCGATCATGGCCTTTTTATAAAATTCCGGGCCACCGGTGGACATCAGGACGGCTTCAAACATAGTGGCATCCTGCCATGCCTGCCCGCCATGGGCGATGGCGGTATAACCAGCCCCTTTGATTTTATCAAGATCGGCAATCAGTTCATCCCAGTTGGTGGGCTGTTTCAAACCCAGTTCATCAAAAATCGCCTTGTTGGCCCAAACCCAGTTGGTGGAATGCACATTTACCGGCACGGCGATCCAGTGACCGTCATATTTGGAAAATTCTTTCAAGGCATCAGGAACAACTTTATTCCAGCCTTCCCTGCCCGCCAGATCGTCAAGGTTGGCCAAAACCCCTTCCCTGGCCCAATCCTTGATGTCAAAGCCCAGCATCTGAACTGCGGTTGGCGGATTTCCCGATGTCACACGGGCACGCAAAACGGTCATGGCCTGTTCACCCCCACCCCCCGCTACCGGCATGTCATTCCAGGTAATGCCCTGGCTTTCCAGGTCTTTTTTCAAAACCTGAAGGGCTTTGGCTTCGCCGCCTGCGGTCCACCAATGCAAGACCTCAACACTTTCTTCTGCGCTAGCGATGGCCGTGGACATCGCCAGGGCTGCAACAATGCCCAATCCCGCACGGGCAAACTTGCCGATAAACATGTGATTTCCTCCCTGTTGGTTTTAATTAGCAACCAATTACTGCAACGTTACAGTTGAGAGTCAAGCGCCACCTGTAACGTTGCAGTACAGCAGCTCAAAAAGCCCCCAAAACCCGTGATTGCAAAAGAAAGTTTCCCGCATCGCAAAAAGACATTAAACCAACAGTTGGGGAACAAAATGTGAAAGACTCCACCCTGCCTTAACCAATTTGCAACTGCTTTTGACCGAAAACCGGGATAAGGGGTGTTTGACTTTGCGGGCGACGACCACCCCAAACATCAAAAAGTAAACTCAGAGCAAACAATTGGCACGCAGCAAAACGAGATCAGGGCTGATAGCGGCCCTGGATATCGGCACATCTAAGGTCTGCTGTTTTATTGCGCGACCCGACAGATCCGGTCAGCCGAAAATCATCGGTATTGGCCATAATATGTCGAAGGGACTGCAAAGCGGATCGATCGCAAATCTGGACGCGGCACAGGAAGTGGTGCTCGCGGCGGTCAATGCTGCCGAAAAAATGGCGGGTCAAACCATTGAAACCGTCATCGTCAACCTTTCCGGCGGCCGTCCCGAATCCGAAACGCACACCATTGAATTGCCGTTAGGGTCTCGTCCCATCGGTAATCTGGAGATTCGCAAGCTCAACGACCTGAAAGACGCCTTGCTGCGCCAGGCCGGTGACGAGTTGATCCATACCGTGCCGTTGGGCTTTCGGGTGGATCAGTCCGTCGGTCTGGGTGATCCGCGTGGCATGTATGGCTCGGTTGTCGGGCTGGATCTGCATTTTGTCCGCACCCAGATCGCGGCGTTGCGCAATCTCGAAACATTGCTGGCGCGCTGCCACCTTGAAATCGAGGAAACGGTCGTCACCCCGCTGGCATCGGGCCTTTCGGCCCTGACCCACGACCAGCGCGAACTCGGTGCGACCGTGATTGATATGGGGGCGGGCACCACCAGCGTTGCCGTATTTCATGGCGGCCAGGTGATTTATACCGCCAGTTTCCCGGTGGGCGGCGCACATGTGACTCGTGATATTGCCTATGGCCTTAATACGTCGCTTTCCCATGCGGAACGGTTAAAAACCCTGCATGGCAGCGCGTTAACATCCCCCTCCGACGATCAGGAAATACTGGCCGTACCCGTGATTGGCGATGAAGACGACGCCAATGTAAACCATGTGCCACGTTCGATGCTGATCAATATTATCAAGCCGCGCCTGGAAGAAACGTTCGAACTGATCCGCGATCAGCTTGAAGAAAATGGGCTTTCACAAATTGGCGGCCGGTCGATCATGCTAACGGGTGGTGCCAGCCAGCTTAACGCCATTGCCGATCTAGCCGGACAAATGTTTGAACGTCCTGCCACCATTGCCTCGCCGCACGGGGTAACGGGCATGGCGCAGGCCACGTCAGGCCCGGCTTTTTCGGCATGTGCCGGGTTGCTGTTGCGCGCGGTTGAACAACAAAATGACCCGCTAAGCGAGGCGATGAACCATATCCGCCAAAGTGGCGGCCGCTTTGGCCGACTGGGTGCATGGTTAAAGGAAAACTTTTAGCCCCGCATTTTCCATAAAACAGACCCGCCTTGCCGTGCTACAAGTCCTGCCGACAGCAAAACGAAGAAAAATGAAAATTTTTCATCCGTTAACGTCGTCATTAACATCGCACTAACTCTTTCGCCTGTAAAAGATCAGCACGGGTCTAATTTCGGCAAAGGGAAGGCCGTTACTGGACTCAGACTCCTAAGCGCGGAGAAGGAAGAGCAAACATGCCAACAATTAATTTTTCCGTACCTGAAGCGGAAGAAAACCTGAAACCAAAAATAACCGTTATCGGCGTCGGTGGCGCCGGTGGCAACGCGGTCAATAATATGATCGCATCCGAACTTGAAGGTTGCGACTTTGTCGTTGCCAATACCGATTCACAGGCGCTGAGCCAAAGCAAATCGGTTCGTAAACTGCAACTGGGTCGGCAAATAACCCAGGGCCTTGGCGCGGGCGCACGCCCCGATGCCGGAAGTGCCGCGGCGGAAGAATCGATTGATGAAATCATGGCGCAGCTTGAGGGCAGCCACATGGTCTTTATCACCGCCGGGATGGGGGGTGGTACCGGGACCGGTGCGGCCCCTGTGATTGCGCGGGCCGCCAAGGAATCGGGTATCCTGACTGTTGGTGTCGTTACCAAACCGTTCCATTTCGAAGGAACGCGCCGGATGCGCACTGCCGAACAGGGCATTGAACAGCTTCAGCAATATGTTGATACGCTGATCATTATCCCGAACCAGAATTTATTCCGGGTAGCTAACGAAAAAACCACTTTCGCAGATGCCTTCCAGATGGCCGATGATGTTCTGCGCAATGGTGTGCGCTCCATCACCGACCTTATGATGGTTCCGGGCCTTGTGAACCTTGACTTTGCCGATATTCGCACCGTAATGAGCGAGATGGGCAAAGCCATGATGGGCACCGGCGAAGCAACCGGCGAAAAACGTGCGCTGGAGGCTGCTGAAGCCGCCATTGCCAACCCGCTGCTTGAAGATGCATCGATGAAGGGGGCGCGTGCGGTCCTGATCAACATCACCGGCGGCATGGACATGGCGCTGTATGAAGTTGACGAAGCCGCCAACCGCATCCGCGAAGAAGTCGATCCCGAAGCCAATATCATCTTTGGTTCGACCTTTGATCCGTCCATCGAGGGTGGCCTGCGCGTTTCTGTGGTGGCAACCGGCATTGATGCCGAAGATGTCCGCCGCCCGAAACCCACAACCATTCCGCTGGCACCGGCAGTCCGTACAGACAAAGCCGCTGCGGCAAAACCGAATGCCGGTTTTGGTCATCAGGCACCGCATCAGGCCCCGGCCGAACACATGCCCGCCGCAGCCTTTGGCGGTCAGGATGACTATGCAGGCGGTTCGTCCGTTGAAGACATGCCCGCTGAACGCTTTGCCGCAACCGGCAATGCGCAGCAGCCCGGCCTGTCCAACCCGGCCACCGATCACGGCCAGACCGGTTCCATCGAACTGGGCCAAACCGTTTTGAAACCAAACCCGGCCCTGCGCCAGGCCCCGCGTGCCCAACAGCCGCAGCCAGGTGCACGCCAGCAGCACGTTGCAGATGACAATGGCGACATGCCGTTCATTCCGCCCCGTGCCGCCCGCCCGACCGACAATGCACCCGCACGCGGCGAACCTGATGTTTACGATGCTGCCGACAATAACCACGGCAACCGTCCGCGGTTTGGGGGCATTCGTAACCTGTTTGGCAAAGGACAGCACCAGACCGACGGCGACAACGCCCCGCGCCAACACGCCGCCCCGCAGCCACAGGCACCAGCCCCCCGCCAGACGGAACTGTCACTGGGGGATGATGCACGACCACAATTGAAAGCCGATCCAGCTTCCCGGGTCAAAACGTCTTCGACGTCTGATGACCTTCTGGAAATTCCGGCTTTCCTGCGTCGCCAGGCAAACTGACGACAACTCTCCGCGCAAAAAGGGGAAGGTTCTGACCTTCCCCTTTTTTAGTGGCATCCGTATAAATACGTAAAAATGTAACGTCTAATCGCACGATGCACAGCACTTTTTCAGTGCAATTTTTAGCCATAAATAATTGATAATAAACGAATTTACCTGCGTTACAAAGCGTAACAAAGAGTGATTTGCGACATTGCCTACCCACGGTTAGTTTGTGATCCTGACAAACAGGCCGATACGCAGCCTGATAAATCATCATCGTGATACAACCTGATTTTTCTGGGGGTTCCCCGTGAATAACATCGCCGACATTAGCACCGCATTGAATGACCAGCGCGCCGCGACATCTTCTGTCGTTCGGCAGCGCAGTCTGAAAACCTCGATCGGTTGCGCAGGTGTGGGGTTGCATTCAGGTCAGAAAATTCAGATCACACTGCATCCTGCCCCGGTTGATCACGGTGTGGTTTTTCGCCGCGTTGATTTACCGGGCAAACCGCAATTTGCCGCCCTGTATGATGAAGTCATCGACACCCGCCTTTGCACCTGCCTGGGCGATCTGGCCGCCGGGATCAAAATTGGTACAATCGAACATCTGATGGCCGCCCTTGCCGGGCAGCGGATTGACAATATTCTGATCGACATTGACGCAGACGAAGTTCCGGTCATGGATGGCAGTGCAGCGCCGTTCACCTTCCTGATCGATTGTGTTGGCATTGAAGAACAGAATGCAGCGCGTCTGGTTGTCGAGGTTTTGAAAACCGTCGAAGTCGAACATAACGGCTGCCGCGCCAAAGTCGAACCGGCCGACGGGTTCCATATCGATTTTGAAATCGACTTTGCCAGCAGGGCAATTGCCAACCAGCGCCTTGCGGTCACCTTTGACGACGGCGTGTTTGTCAATTCCATCGCCCGCGCCCGCACATTTGGCTTCCTCCACGAGGTGGAGGCCATGCGCAGCGCCGGATTGGCCCTTGGCGGTTCGCTGGAAAATGCCGTGGTTCTGTCAGGTGATTCGGTCATGAACGAAGAAGGCCTTCGCTACGAAAACGAGTTTGTCCGTCACAAAATTCTTGATGCTCTGGGCGATCTTTATGCCGCCGGGCACCAGTTGCAAGGCAAGGTTACCGCCTATAAATCGGGTCACATGGTCAATAACATGCTGTTAAAGGCCCTGTTTGCCGATTCGAGCGCCTGGCGCCTGGTACCGATGCGCGCCGCTTCGCTTGATGTAAGCGAACCGATCCGCGCATCCGCCTGAACATCACACGATCACCATTTGGCAGGCAGTCGCTTTTTGCGACCTGCCTGCTTTTTTTTGCCTGTTTCCCACCGCGAAAATGGCCCACAAGCCCGCAGATTTTTGATAAAAGCACAGAAAATGTAATTTTCAGTGATTCAAGCACTTGCCCATAGGCGGTGTTGGCGTGATATAGTCCGGCCACACCAGCGAAATCCAACGGGTTTCAGCACGACCGCAGACAGAATTAAGGATTGCAACCTTGCCTCGTTCGGCTTACGCGAAACATCTGATTGCCGTTTGCGGCCTGGCTTTTATGCTGGCTGCCTGTTCCAGCACCAAAGAACCGGAATATGTCGAAAGACCGGTGGCGGAACTTTACAACACAGCCCAGGATTTGCTGGACCAAAAGGAATACCAGAAAGCGGCCAAAGCCTTTGACGAGGTGGAACGCCAGCATCCCTATTCGGTTTGGGCAACCAAAGCGACCCTGATGTCGGGTTATGCCTATTATCAGGACAACAAATATGACGACGCGATCAGTGCGCTGGATCGTTTTATTTCGTTGCACCCTGCCAATGCCGACGCGGCCTATGCCTATTATCTGAAAGCCCTGTCCTATTACGAACAGATTTCAGATGTGCGCCGCGATCAGCAAATGACCCAACATGCGATGCAAAGCCTGGATGACGTTATTCGTCGTTTCCCTGACAGCAAATATGCCCGCGATGCCAAGCTGAAAAAAGACCTGACCGTTGACCACATGGCAGGCAAGGAAATGAGCGTTGGCCGCTATTACCAGGACCGTGGCGACTTTTTGCCTGCGATCAACCGGTTTAAAAAGGTCGTCACCGACTATCAGACCACAACCCATGTGCCAGAAGCCCTGTCACGCCTGACCGAATGCTATCTGGCATTAGGCCTGAACGGGGAAGCCAAAAAAACGGCATCCGTGCTTGGTTATAACTTCCCTGGCAGCGAGTGGTACAATGAGTCATACGACCTTATCCTTGACAAGAAAACCGGTGACGACGCCGACAAAGGTTGGTGGGATGCCACCACAGGCGCCATATCCAGTCTGTTCTAACGCGTTTCACGGTTTTTAACGGCGAAAACAGCGAAATTTGCAGGCCCGGCACACATATTTTGTGCGCAGGGCTTGCAAGCACGTCAATGTTTCGGCACTGTGCATTTGACGCAATGTTCTCGTCCTGTTCTGCGTCTTGTTGAAACAACGCCAGTATGCCAACATGCTTCGACGCCTTAGCATTCGCAATGTTGTCCTGATCGATAAACTGGACCTGGATTTCCATGAAGGGCTAAGTGTTCTGACCGGGGAAACAGGTGCCGGGAAGTCGATTTTGCTCGATTCCCTGGGGCTGGCCCTTGGGGCCCGTGCCGATAGCGGCCTTGTCCGCCACGGCAATGACAAGGCCAGTGTTACCGCAACATTCACCCTGCCCGCCGGGCACCCGGTATTTGGCCTGTTGCACCAGCAAGATATCGACATCGAAGATGACGATCTGGTGGTTCGGCGTGTTGTGACCGCCGATGGAAGATCACGCGCCTATATCAATGACCAGTCGGTATCGATTGGCGTCTTGCGCGATGTGGGCAATTTTTGCGTCGAAATTCAGGGCCAGTTTGACCAGCATGGCCTGCTGGACCCAACCACCCATCGCACCACCCTTGATGCCCACGGCAATTTGGCACAGGCCGCCCTGAAAGTGCGCGATCACTGGCGCAACTGGCGTGCCACACAAAAAGAATTCATCGCCGCCCAAAACCGCATCACCAAGGCCCGCGAAGAAGAAGAATGGCTGCGCCATGCGGTAGACGAGCTTGAAAAGCTGGCCCCGCAAGAAGGCGAAGAAGAACAACTGGCCGAAGAACGCCAGTTTTTGATGCATGGCGAAAAACTGGTTGCCGCCCTGGGCGATGCCGAAAACGACCTGTCGCGCGGCAAAGGGGCAGAAAGTGCCATTCGATCCGCCCAGCGCCACCTTGAACGCGAACTGGAAAAGGCCGAAGGCCGGTTTGAGCCGATTATCGAAGCACTGGATCGTGCTGCCATCGAACTTGAAGAAGCGATGCGCGCCATTTCGGCAGCCAAGGCAGATTTAAACCTTGATTCCGGTCATCAGGAAAGTGTCGAGGAACGTTTGTTTGCCCTGCGCGCAGCGGCGCGCAAATACAACGTCCCCGCCGATGGCCTGCATAATCTGATGAAGGATTTTCGCCGCCAGATCGAACAGCTGGAATTTGGCGAACAGGAACTTGACCGCTTAAAACAGGCCGGGGAAAAATACCGCCAATGTTATGTCGAGGCGGCGCAAAAACTGCATGAAGCCCGCAAAAAGGCCGCCGCCAAAATGGACGGCGCCATCAATGCGGAACTGCCGCCGCTGCGCATGGACAAGGCGCGCTTTATTACCGACATCGTCGCCCTTGAAGAAAACGAATGGGGCGCGGATGGCCTTGACCGCGTGCAATTCACCGTTTCCACCAACCCCGGCAGCCCGGCCGGGCCGCTCAACAAAATTGCCTCGGGTGGCGAATTATCGCGGTTTTTATTGGCCTTAAAGGTGGTTCTGGCGCGTGTTTCTGCCGTGCCCAGCCTGGTATTTGACGAAGTAGACAGCGGTGTGGGCGGTGCCACTGCGGCGGCCATTGGCGAACGGTTGCATTTGCTGGCACAGGAACGGCAAATTCTGGTGATCACCCACAGCCCGCAGGTGGCGGCCCGTGGGCGCACACACCTTAACATTGCCAAACGCGAGGATGGCGGCAGCATGGTCACACGGGTGAATGAACTGGTGCAGGATGCACGGCGCGAAGAAATCGCCCGAATGCTGGCAGGCCATTCCATCACAGCCGAGGCCCGTGCCGCTGCCGACAGTTTACTGGGCCTGCCCGCCTGAATACCCGAAAGACGCCCCGGTGGACCAGTGCATACCCCCGGTAATCTTGCGCACACATCTGTCAGCAGGACTTAAAAACTGGCAACTACCCTCTCGCCAGAACCGCCCCGGTATTTTAAAAGAACTGATCCAACGGCCCGCAATCTGGAACGGAAAACAACACGACATGAGCGCCGATACAGCAGCGTCCCCCACCGCACACACCACGCAGGCCGACGCCAGCAGCAGCACCGGCATTTTGCCCGACATGCCCGAAAGCAGCGGCGAAGCCCGCCGCCAACATGCCGAAATTGCCGAAAATATCCGCGCGTTTAACGAAGCCTATTATATTAACGACGCACCAATCGTGCCCGATGCGGAATATGATGCGCTGTTTAGCCGCCTGATCGCACTTGAAAGCCGTTACCCGACCCTGAAAAAAAACAGCCCGACACAGGAAGTCGGCGCATCGCCCGCCGAAGGTTTTGCCAAGGTTAAACATGCACGCCCGATGCTGTCGCTGGCCAATGCGTTTTCGCGCGAGGATATTGTCGATTTTCTGGCCCGGATTCGCCGGTTTTTAAACCTGAGCGCGCATAGCCCGGTTGAACTGGTGGGCGAACCAAAAATTGACGGCCTGTCACTGTCGCTACGCTATGAAAACCGTGAATTGGTGAGTGCCGCCACCCGCGGGGATGGCACCGAGGGCGAGGACGTCACCGCGAATGTTGCCCATATTGGCGATATTCCGCGCGTTCTGCCCGATGATGCCCCCGAGGCCGTGGTCGAAATTCGCGGTGAAGTTTATATGTCGCGCTCGGATTTTCAGAAACTGAACGCGACCCAAAACGAAGCCGGCAACAAAACCTTTGCCAATCCGCGCAATGCCGCCGCCGGATCGCTGCGCCAGTTGGACCCTGCCATTAGTGCCAAACGCCCGCTACGCTTTTTTGCCTACAGCTTTGGCGAATTATCTGAAAGCCTGGCCGATACCCACTGGAACTTTATTGAAAAGATCAAGGGCTGGGGGTTTGTCACCAATCCCTATACCAGAATGCTGCATGATGCCGATGAAATCATGGCCTTTTACGAAGAACTGGGCAACCAGCGGCCCGATCTTGATTACGATATCGATGGTATTGTTTACAAAATCAACGATTTCGACTTGCAACTGCGCCTGGGCTTTGTCAGCCGCTCGCCGCGCTGGGCGATTGCCCATAAATTTCCGGCTGAAAAGGCCAAAACGCGCCTGAAATCGATAGAAATACAGGTGGGTCGTACCGGCGCACTTACCCCGGTGGCCCATCTGGAACCGGTTACCGTGGGGGGGGTTGTGGTATCGCGCGCCACCCTGCATAACCGCGATGAAATTGAACGGCTGGGCGTGCGCGTTGGCGATCTGGTGACCGTGCAGCGCGCTGGCGATGTTATTCCGCAAATTTTGGGTTACGTCCCCGAAGAACGCCCCAATGACAGCGTCGCATTTCACTTCCCCGATACCTGTCCCAAATGCGGCAGCCACGCCATGCGCGAAGAAGGCGAAGTTGTCACCCGGTGCAGCGGCGGCCTGGTTTGCCCGGCACAGGCGGTTGAACGCCTTAAGCATTTTGTCTCGCGCAATGCCTTTGACATCGAAGGCATGGGCGGCAAACATATCGAAGCCTTTCATGATTTGGGCTGGGTGAAACAACCGGGCGATATTTTCCGCCTGCAAGCCGATCACGGCGAAGAACTGGCCAAACGTGAAGGCTGGGGGCCAAAATCGGCGGAAAAGCTGTTTGCCAGCATTAACGAGCGCCGCACCATCGGCCTTGACCGGTTCATTTATGCCCTGGGCATTCGCCAGATCGGCCAGGCCACCGCAAAATTGCTGGCCCGGCATTATGGATCGATCACAGCCTGGCGACAGGCCATGATGGATGCCCAGACCGCCGATAGTGATGCCCTGCGCGAACTAATCAATATCGACCAGATCGGCCCTGGTGTGGCCCATGATTTGCTGGAATTTGCCGCCGAAAGCCATAACCGTGATGTATTGGATGATTTACAATCGGTTCTAACCATCACCGATATTGAGGCCCCAACCAATATTGACAGCCCGGTCAGCGGCAAAACCGTGGTTTTTACCGGCAAACTCGAACTGTTTTCGCGCAACGAGGCCAAGGTAAAAGCCGAAAGCCTGGGGGCGAAAGTGGCCGGATCGGTTTCAGCAAAAACCGATTACCTGGTTGCAGGACCGGGTGCGGGTTCCAAATTAAAGAAAGCAGAAGAAGCCGGTGTCACGGTTTTAGACGAGCAAGGTTGGCTTGATCTTATTGCCACTTAGGACAATGATCGGCACGGCGTTGCGGAAAAAGGAAAACGCCCATGGAAGACCTCACGAGTTTTTTTCACCGCTATGGCGATGCCCATTTAAAGCTCAGCGCCAAAGCGCTGGAGCCTTTTTATCACATTCCCAGTCTGATCAATGATCTGGGCGGCGTTCATGCCATTTCCAGCATCGAGGATTTGGCAAAATATCATGCCCCCTTTATGGCCGAGCTTAAGCAGGCGCGCCTTGCCATGTGCAAGGCCATGCTGACCGAGCAAAACTCTGCCCTGCCCGGCGGGGCGCGTGCGCTGGTTTCCTTCAGATTTGGCAATGAAAATAACGACCTGATTTTTGATTGCGATTATTCCTTTGCCCTGTTGCGCCATGAACAGGACTGGAAAATCGTCTTCGCCCAGTTAGGCGAAATTCGATATAGCGACCTGTATTAAACAGATATCTCTGTTTTGTTTTCCGCGCTCGCAGTCAGGAAACCCTACATGCCAAAAGGCACCCCCCGCACACAGCCCGCCCGCAACCCCGTCAAACCAGGCGCCTTGACAATCGCCTGCCGCGATAAAGGGTCGTTGCACGGATGCGTTATGGGCCTGTGGCGCGCTGTGCGAATGGGGATGATAGCGGCGACATCCCTGGCCGCATTCTCGCCCCAGCCTGCGCAGGCGGACAATCATTTTGGCCCGCTAGCGGGCAAACCGCGTGCGGTGGATGGCGACACCCTGGAATTTGGCTTTAAACGGGTGGATTTATATGGCGCGGATAGTCTGGAACGTTTTCAGAAATGCGTAATTGGCGGGCAAAGTACCGCCTGCGGGGCCGATGCCTGGCAGGCCATAACCAACCTGATCGCCCAAACGCCGGTGCGCTGCGAAATGAAGGCAATGAACCGCTATAAGCGCAACATGGCAATCTGCCGCAATGCCAATGGTGTTGATATTGGCCTGCAACTGATCAGCATGGGCTGGGCGGTGGCGCGCGGCGATGACATGCCCGCTTATAGTGCGGCCGAAAAGTCCGCCAAGGCCGCCCGGCGCGGGGCATGGGCCGGTAAATTTATCGACCCGTTTGACTGGCGCCAGGGTGAACGCCTGCCCGAACATGCCATCAGCATTTATTAGAGCATGTCGACATATTCAATCGTGCTTTACGCAGCAGGCCCCTGAAACGGGCGCGCCAGCAACCGCCCCAGCCCGGCCATTGTCATTTTGTTTTTAAGCGATGCCACCCCGACCATCACCACGGCAAAGCCCGCCAATTGCGTCGGGCTCAGGGTTTCGCCCAAAAACAGCCAGGCGGCAAAAAATGTCAGGGCCGGGCCGGACAGCGAAATCAGCGAGGCCTGGGTCGCCCCGATACGGCGGATGCCTTCAAACAGCAGGAAAAACGGAATAACGGTGCAGAAAATCGAAATGCCTGCCGTCCATAAAACGCCGCTCACGTTCAAATGCAGCGGCTTTTCGACAATCAGTTCGTAAATCACCATCGACGCACCGGCCACCGTATTGATCAGGGCAGAAAAATGCATTGATCCGATAACATTGATTTTGCGCTGGCTGAAATACAGGTAGCAGGCATAGGTCAAAGCCGACGCAAAGGACCAGAATACCCCCTGCCACATATGGTCGGACACCAGCGTTACCCCGTTGGGTGCCACCACCAAAATCAGCCCGCAATAGGTAATCAGAAAACAGAATATCTGGCGCAGCGGTGGAAACCGCCAGCGATGCAGGGCCTCCAAAATCATGACAATCGCCGGGAAACTGAACAGAACAATCCGCGATACCGTTACATCAATGATGGAAACAGCGGTAAAATCGCACAGGGACGCGGCAAAAAACAATCCGCCATAGGCCGCCCCCCAGATCATATCAGCCGGGCGGATGCCACGTTCACCGGGGCGGTTTTTGCCAAACATCCACACGCCAACCCAGAAAAACGGCATTGCGATTAAAAACCGCAATAACAATAAACCGTCTACTGTCATGCCGGTCTCATAGACAAACTTGGCCAAAAGCCCTTTCATCGCCAGCGCACAGGTCGCCAGCAACACCAGAATCAAGGCTGATCGCGCAATTTTGGCTTTGGCCGCCTCGGCGTCGAGGTGCTCACTTTGCAAACGGGCGGCACTTTGAGCCTTTGTTTGCGATGTGGCAGAAACATCACTGGCAGGCGTTTTACCTGTCAATGTGGATGATGTGGGGGTCATGGGGGCTCCGATCTCTCTCTGTCCTTATCCTACGCCCGCGCTGACATTATTCAATTCGAATAAAATGTTAGCAGATATCAGTTTTGTTGATAACATCACCTCGAACCAAGCAACATTCATCACAAGCCGCATATCATGGACATCAAACAGCTTCGCAGTTTCATTCATATTGCCGAACTGGGCAGCCTGTCGCGCGCGGCAGACCGGTTAAACCTGTCGCAACCAGCCCTTAGCCGCCAGTTGAACCTGTTAGAAGAAAACCTGAATACCCAATTGCTCGAACGCACCGGGCGCGGGGTGAAACTGACCGAGGCCGGGCGGATCCTGGCGGAACGGGCCCGGGTTATTCTGGGCGATCTGGCCCGCCTCGAAGCCGATTTAAGCGCGCGGCGCGACCATGTGACAGGGCATGTTAATATCGGCCTGCCACCCAGTGCCGGGATCGTGATTACCGGCGCACTGGTCGAGGCGGTGCGCGAGCGTTACCCCGACCTTAGCCTGTCGATTGCCGAAGATTTAACCGGCGATATTCAGGACGGGTTATTGTCGGGTCGGCTCGATGTCGGCGCGCTGCATGACGGCATGATTTCGCGCAGCCTGCATGCCGAACCGTTATGGCGCGAAGACCTGTTTTTGATTTCGCATCCATCGCAAGCCCCCGAAAATGACAGCGAAATTGACTTTGAAGACGTGGTCCGCCTGCCGCTGATCATGCCCACCCCCAAACATGGCTTGCGCGCCAAAATGCAAGAAGCCGCCTTTCGCGCCGGTCGCCCCTTAATGCCGGTGGTCGAGGCCGATGCCCTGCGGGTTCTGGTCGATCTGGTCCATCGCGGTTTGGGGCATACGGTTTTGCCCAGATCCTCGCTGGTGGCAGAACTTTCAACCGGGCGCCTGAAAGCCAGGCGTATTGTGCAGCCCGGCATGGCCCGCACGGTGATGCTATCGTGGTTGCAAGACAGACCCTTAACAGCTGGCACCAAAGCCGTGATTGATACCCTGCGTGAACTGGCCGGAACCGTGCCGATGGGCGATTGAATCAGGTATATCTTTGGCAAAACAAAACCGGCACCCTACAAAGGAATGCCGGTTTTATCACCTCGTTACGATCCGAAAGATCAGGCGTCAGCAGCGGAATCGGACGAGCGTTTCCACAGGTTCAACCCGCCATCGGTGGCATATTTGTCAATTTCGACCAGCTCTTCAGTGCTGAAATCGAGATTATTCAGGGCATCGAGGCTGTTATCAAGCTGCGCAACATGGCGCGCCCCAATCAGTGCCGAGGTAATTTCGGGGCGACGCAACACCCAGGCAATTGCCATTTGCGCCAAAGTCTGGCCACGACGCAGGGCAATTTCGTTTAACGCCTTGACCCGTGCAATATTGTCTTCCGTCAACATCGATGACTGAAACGACCCGCCTTCGGCAGCACGGGAATTTTCCGGCACCCCCTTTAGGTATTTATTGGTCAAAAGTCCCTGTGCCATCGGCGAAAAGGCAATGCAGCCAATGCCCAGTTCAGACAGGGTATCAAGCAGCCCTTCTTCCTCGACCCAGCGGTTCAGCATCGAATAGCTGGGCTGATGAATGACGCAGGGCGTGCCAAGGTCTTGCAAAATTGCCTGTGCCTTGCGGGTCATTTCCGCCGAATAGGACGAAATACCGACATAAAGTGCTTTGCCCTGACGCACAACCTGGTCCAGCGCGCTCATGGTTTCATAAAGCGGGGTGTCGGGGTCTACCCGGTGGGAATAGAAAATATCGACATAATCCAGCCCCATCCGCTTCAGGCTTTGATCCAGGCTGGAAATCAGATATTTGCGTGATCCCCATTCACCATAGGGGCCGGGCCACATGCGATAGCCCGCCTTGGTCGAAATGATCAGTTCGTCACGATGGGCGCGCAAATCCTGATCCATGATCTGGCCAAAATTTTCCTCGGCCGAACCAGGGGGCGGGCCATAATTGTTGGCCAGGTCAAAATGCGTCACCCCGCGATCAAAGGCGCGGCGCACCATGGCGCGTTGGGTTTCATAAACATCAACCCCGCCAAAATTGTGCCAAAGCCCAAGGGTGATTTGCGGCAATTGCAGGCCGCTATGGCCTGAACGGCGATAAGTCATCTGCTCGTAACGCGATGCGTCCGGCATCCAGTCCGATGACATGGTCTTCCTCCTGATATTTTTATATCGGGGCGCTCCCCGAATTTGAATCGATCCAATACCGTGAAGAATACGTTACTTTCGCCTGCCCTGTCAGGTCAGAAATCAAAAAACCGCCCCCGGCGCACAGATTTTCAAATAAATTCCCTTTGTCTTATCAAGCACCTTGCGCACAAAATACCAAATGAAGGACATTTGCGGCCAGCCGCCATGTTCGATAAATTGCTTTCAATAGGGGGCTTTGGCCAATATCGGTGTATATGCGCCAGAACGGGTATGAACGGGGATCAACAGATGAAGGCAAGTATTCGCGGACTGGAGCTGTTTCGCTCAATCATGCTGACTGGATCGATCAGTAAATCATCGGTTGAACTTGCCATTTCACAACCCACCGCCAGCGGCCTTTTGAAACGGTTAGAAGATTCCATTGGGCTGATCCTGTTTGAACGCAGCGCCTTTGGCCTGTCACCCACCCCAGAGGCCATCAAGCTGTTGCCCGAGGTCGACAGAATGTTTCAGCACCTTGATCATGTGCAAACAAAAATCGCCAATATCGCCGAAGGAGATTCCGCTTTTCTCTCGGTTCAATCCCTGCCCTCGATGTCGCAGCATTTTGTCGCCCCGACAATCAAGCTGTTATGCGAACATTTCCCCAAGGCCACGGTTTCAATCCATTCCGGGCAATCATCCCAGGTGGTGAACAGTATCCGTATGGGGGCATTTGATGTCGGGTTTGTGTATGGCGCGCGTGAAAATTCGACGCTGGAATATATCCCGCTTAAGAAAATAAAATTTGAATGCGTGGTGCGCGCCGATCATCGGCTGGCGCAGGAATCCCGCGTTGAACCCGAGGACCTGCATGACGAAAACCTGATCCTCAACCGGTCGGGCACCTATTTGCGCAACGCTCTTAACCGTGCGCTGCGCCAGCACGATATTCCGGTATCGCCAAAGGTGGAAACCGGTACATTGCAGGCCTATGACCTGATCAATTCGGGCATCGGTATTGGCATTCTTGATACATCACTTTTATCGGACAACCATTACCCGGACCTGATCGCAGTACCGACATTTATGAATATCGAGGTTGAAGCCTGCGCCATTTTTAACAAGGCCACCCCTTTGTCGCGGATCGCGCACCAGTATCTGACAATCGTTCAGGGCTTTTTTAACGCTGCCCAAAAAACCGGATAACCCCGAGCCCCCCCAAACGCACAACGCAAAACGACCCGGCTAAACCGGGTCGCCGCATAATGCATAGCGTAATTATTGAAAAACTAGTCGGCAGCGCCGGCAATTTCTTTCAGGCGGGTCATCACTTCCTTGCCGACCAGCGGTTCGCCAAGTTCTTTCCAGACCGGCTTCATCTTGCTAACCCACTGTGCGTGCTGCGCATCATCAAGGGTATGAATTTCCACACCCTTCTGACGCATGAACTCGACATCGTCACTGTTCATTTTCAGACCGTTTTCAATGTTCCAGTCAGTGGCTGCTTTCAGGGCGTCGGCAATGGCGGTTCGCACATCATCAGGCAGGCCATCCCACCAGCTTTTGCTGGTGCTAACCATATAGTACGAATACATGTGGTTGGTCAGGGTCAAATGATCAATCATTTCGTACATGCCAGACCCCTTCCACGCATTCGGGGTGACTTCGGCACCATCAATCACGCCGGTCTGCAAGGCGGTCGGGGCTTCACCCCAGTTCACGCTAACCGGGTTGGCATCAACCGCAGCAAAGGTTTTGACATAAACCGGTGCCGACTGAACACGAATTTTCATACCGGCAATATCAGCCGGGGTCAGTACGGCCTTGGTCCCGGTATAGCCCAAAACACGTGGGCCATTGATCCAGAAGGCGACCGGCTCGACGTTTTTGGCTTCGAGAGCGGGCACAAACATGTTACGGACGGTTTCGTCTTTCATCGCGGCCGAGAATTTTTCCGGCGTATCAAGCAGGAACGGCAGGTTAAAGGCATTCATGCCTTTGGCCAGACTGGCATAGGTGCCGGTTGTCGGCGCGATAAAGTTCACGGCGTTCAACTGCACGCCCTGTACCTGGTCGCTTTGGTCAAACAGGGTGCTGGAATGGTGCAGTTCGACAACCACCTTGTCGCCAAGGCGATTTTTTATTTCTTTGGCAAATTTCTCAAAGGTCTGCCCCTTCAGACTGACCTTTGCCGAATCATCGGACATAATAATTTTAATCGGTGCGGCCTGTGCCACGGTTGCCCCAAAGGCCACCCCGGCCATCAGAACACCAGCAAGCGTCAAACGCAGTTTTCCGGTATATTTCATCGATTTTCTCCACTGTTTATCATTTTGGTCATCACGCCATTCCGTCCCCGGAAATCGGTGTGCATCACTTCATCAGAGCAGGCAGATAAAGCGAAATTTGTGGTACGAAAGTTACAAGCATCAGCGCTGTAATCGTCGCGAAGATCCATGGCAGGGCAGCCCGAAAAACATTCAGGACGGACATGCCCGATATGCTGCTTGCGACAAAAAGGTTCATGCCAACGGGCGGGGTGATGAGCCCAAGCTCGATATTCACCACCATGATGATGGCAAAATGGATCGGATCGATGCCGAGCGAGCGTGCGGCAGGTTCCAGCAAGGGGGCAAAGATCAGAATGGTCGGCACGCCTTCAAGGAAGAAACCGACAACCACCAGCAAGACATTGACACACAGCAGGAATTCAACCGGCGACAACCCGGCATCAAGAACAAACTGCGCCAGTTGGGAAGGCACACCTATTTTGGTAATGAAATAGCCAAACATCAGGGCATTGGCGGTCACCCAAAAGATCATGCCAACGCGCGGAACCGTATTGGCAACAACAGCAAATACATCACGTATTTTAAGTTCGCGATAAATCAGCATCCCGATCACAACGGCCAGGGCAATGGCCACCAGGGCCGCCTCGGTCGGGGTGAAAATGGCGCCGCCGCTAAACTGCATGCCAAACAGGTCAAACCCGGGGAAGCCATAAATACCCACGATAATGACTATGGGTAACAACAATGCCGGGAAGCTGTCACGAATGGCCCGCCCCATATCGCCAACAGCGGCGCGTTCGCGTACCTGCACCCCTTCGCGTACCGCAAGAAACCGTGCCGTTAACAACAGCAACGCCCCATAAATAACGCCCGGTACGATGCCTGCCAGAAACAGTTTGGGGATCGATGTTTCAGTGACAAATCCATACAGGATCAGCGGGATACTTGGCGGCAACAGAATGCCGATTGACCCCGATGTGCAAATTGCTCCAATCGAAAACCGCCTGGAATAGCCTTCTTTAAGCAGGGCAGGATACAGGATGTTACCCACCGCCGCCACGGTTGCCGGGCTGGAGCCGGAAATGGCGGCAAAGAAAATGCAGGTCAAAACCGTTGCCATGCCCAGACCGGCCTTGAAATGCCCCAACAGGGCGCGGGCCAGATCGACAAGGCGTTTGACCAACCCGCCATTTTCCATCAATGCGGCTGCCAAAAAGAAAAACGGCACCGCCATCAGGGTGAAATGTTCAAGATTAGTCAAAAGTTTCTGACCGACAATACCGGTCGGGATCGGTGAAAAAATCAGCGACGACAACACAGCCGCCCCACCCAGTGCCACGGCAATCGGGGCACCGATAATGATCAGGGCAAAGAAAACAATGGCCAAAAATGCAACAGTCATTTGCCCTGCCCTTTTTCTGCGGCCAGTTTGGCAAGATAGGTTTCTTCGGGTTTTAACGCGCCAATGTCTTTGCCCAGTTTGATCAGCAGCATCAGATAACGCAGGCAGAAAAACACCATGGTGATAGGCACAACCATGAAAAAATACAGTTCCGGAAGATCGGTTTCCTGATTAACCGCGCCAATCATGGACAAAAAGCGGGCATAAAAAATGCTGTCATAGGCGTAATACAGGCACAGCGCCAATGTCGCGCCATAAGCCAGAATGTTCAGCACTGCCCGGCCTTTCGGCCCGACAGTCATCGCCAGCAGGTCGACGCGGGGATGAAAGCCTTCACGTACCGCCCGGCTGGCACCAAACAACATGGCCCATACCAGCGAAATCACCAGCGCACTTTCCAGCCAGTGAATGCCGGAATTAAAGACGTAGCGCAGAATGATTTGCAGAAGGCCCATGCACACCCCAAACAGGGTCAGGCCAACCATCATCACCTTTTCAAACCCGCACAACAAAAGGTCAAGTCGCCGGATCATTATGTTTCACTCCCAAACATTTTTGTTTTCCCCCTTTTTCACCTAGGCGGCCATGTCGTTTGACGGTGTCCACAACATGCTTAAACCGGAAAGACTGGTCAGGGTTTCCATTGCCATAATGGCATTGTGCAAGCGTGCAGATGCCGCCGCAGACAGTACCCGCCCCGCGCAATCGTCGTATTTGGCGCGGATCAGTTCGCGCGGGGCCGGTTCATTGGCGTGGCGTCCAAACGGGCGGTCCAGCCGTTTGTTAAGCTGGCGACCATCGCGCAATGTCACATCAATTTCAGTCAGATAATTGCCCGGTCGGGTCAATGACAGGTCATTATGCGGGGCAGCATATACACGCCCCATCAATTCCCGAGCAACCGGGTCGTTATAAGCCTTGGCATCAAAGCTTGCGAAACTCAGCCCGCCTTCCAGCAAGGCCCGGGCCGCACAATATTGCACACTGAATTTGGCATCGAGACTGTTGCGCAGTTCCGGGCGATTAACATGGGTCAAGCGCAGCGGATGAATACGGGTGTCAATTTTCGCAATGTCACTTGCACCAAACCCATACTGTTTTTGCAGTAAGAACAGGGCATCGACCGTGGCATGGGTGCTGTCGCAACAGGGATAAAGCTTAATGCCAATACCCGGCTCGACGATATCAAGCGGGCTGGCCCAGTCTTTAATCACCAGTTCGGCCTGATAATTACCTTTGCCATTATAGACATTCAAAAACCCTTGTTTGGCTTCAAGCACATCAAGGCTGGCGGTAAACCCGTTTTGGGCAAGCTTTGCCGCCATCAGGCCGTGTCGGGCGGCATGCCCGACATGATAGGGTTTGGTCATGGTGCCAAAATTGGCCTTAACCCCGCTAGCCAGACTGGCCGAAAGTGCCAGGGCAAGGGCGATCTGATCGCTGTTTAGCCCCAGCAGTTTGGCCGATGCCGCAGCAGCACCAAACACCCCCATGGTCGCGGTTGGATGCCAGCCCAGATCATAGTGATGAAAATTAACGGCACGTGCCATACGGGTTTCAGTTTCAAAACCGGCAATAAAGGCCACCATAAAATCAATACCGGAAACCGGCTGACTTTCGGCAATCGCAAACAGGGCGGGTAAAACCGGGGCCGAAGGATGCCCGCCCATGGCGATATTCACATCATCAAAATCAAGCGCATGAGAGGCAGCACCGTTGATCAGCGCGGCACATAGAATATCAAGTTTTGCCGTCCGCCCAACCAGCGAAACCTGCCCCGGCGTTGCCAGCCCTTCGGTTTGCAACATGGTTTCAACCACTGGCTCGTGGGTACCGGCCAGGGTACATCCCACCGTATCAAGGATAACGGTTTTGGCATTTGCAATCGCAACAGGCGTTAAATCGTCTTTTCCCAGCGCAAAAATGCGCCCGGCAAGGTCCGTAATCAATGTCATTCTTTTTTCCGAAATCCGGGGGCTAGCGCCAGTAAAGCCGGGCGGGATTATCTACCAGCATGGCGTTGACGATTGCGGGATCGCCCGCCCATTGTGCGACAAGGTTCAAGGCCAGACCGTTATCTTCTGGCCGGAAATGTTCAATTTTGTCGGGTGAACGCACCGTTCCTGGCGGGGGCATGGTATGCGGCCAGTCGCTTCCCCACAACATACGATCAGGGCGCGCGGCAAACAGGGCCTGCACAAAGGGCTGCGTATCGCCATAACCTGTGGCCGTTGAAACCCGGTACAAGGCTGAGAGCTTTAAATAAACATGGCCGCAGGCCAGCAAGTCACACAGCTGGGCAAACCCGGGCTGCGTCACATCGCCCGCCGCATCCAGACAACACATATGATCAAGCACCAGTGTCACCGGCAGGGCAGCAAGCTGGTCAGCCAGCAAGGCAATATTGGCCAGTGTCGTAAAAACCTGAATATGCCAGCCCAGATGGGCGACGCGTTTGACCGCATGATCCAGTTGGGCCGCAATGCTTTTGGCATCAACATCACCGTGAGTGCGCAAATTAAGGCGTATGCCGCGCACACCGGCATCGTGCATTCGGACCAGATCGCCGTCTGAAAAACTGTCATCAATAACGGCTACGGCACGGGCACGGTCTTGCCCCAGCCGGGCAACGCCATCAAGGATGCAACTGTTATCGGTGCCATAGGGGCTGGCCTGAACCAGCACAGCACGGCGAAACGATAATTGTGCCAAATGATGTTTCAACGCGGTAACCGGGGCGTGGTCCGGGGTATAAACCCGGTTTGCCGACAACGGAAACCTGTCCGCATCAAATATGTGAACATGGCAATCACATGCGTTTTCCGGCATGGCAAAAGCTGGCGCCTGATAAGTCTGGGTCATATTATACTCGGGCGTTCCTGTTCCTCCGGCCATTGCCGAAGGGCTGATAAACTTCCCTGCCATTCCGCTAAAAGTCTGACCGGTGCCCATCGGGGTAAACCGCAAGCATTCAGTACCGTTCACCCCCCTGCGGCAGGCAGGTGTTTCAGGTTAAGTTGTTGGAACAAGTATCCGTCAAATTTTGCAGCTTTTTCAAATCGGTTTTCCTGTGACCCATACAAAATTTTTCGATACCCCGACAGCATCAATAAAAATTATTATTTATCAATAGTTTATATAGATAAAATACAATTAGATAGTTTGGCGATACCTGTAAACCGGCATATGGTTTAGCATCACACGATGCACCGATATGGCAATGGTAAAACTGCTAACAGGATGCTTTCGGCCATGCCTTAGCTCAACAAAATCGTCCCTACGGGGCCTTGGCACCGCCATATTTGACATGCTGAAACGATTTCGGGACCGCAAGGATATACCCCCTGCAGTCCCGATAAAAAATTTGGCCTGGCAGCCGTAATAAAGGGAAACCGTCGTTAGCGCGTCAGCGGTGCAGTTGCCTTTTGCAACCACGTGCGATGGGTTTCATCAAGCTCATCGGCATAAAGGGCATAAACCTGGGCGTGATAATCATTCAGCCATTGCAGTTCACCGTCATCTAGCAGGCTGGCATCAATCAAACGGCGATCAATCGGCGAAAATGTCAGGGTTTCAAAGCCCAGCATTGGCAATTCCGCCCCGGTGGGAGTCTCAATTTCATGCACTGCGATCAGGTTTTCAATGCGAATGCCATATTCGCCTTCCTTGTAATATCCCGGCTCGTTCGACAGGATCATGCCCGGCTTCAAGGCAATTTTGTTGGGGCCCTTTGAAATGCGTTGCGGGCCTTCATGCACCCCAAGATAGCTGCCTACCCCGTGGCCGGTGCCATGGTCAAAATCCAGTCCGACTTCCCACAGGGGTTTACGCGCCAGGGTATCAAGCTGCTGGCCAGTGGTGCCCGCCGGGAATTTGGCCGTTGCCAGCGCAATATGCCCCTTTAAAACGCGGGTAAAACGGTCGCGCATTTCGTCGCTGGGCGTGCCGATAATGGTGGTGCGGGTAATGTCGGTGGTGCCGTCAATATATTGCCCGCCCGAATCAATCAGGAATATTTCGCCAGGCTGCAACTTACGGTTGGTTTCCGGAATGCACCGATAATGGCAAATCGCCCCGTTGGGACCACTGCCCGGAATGGTGGTAAAGCTGCTATCGCGAAACAGCGGATCTTCCTTGCGCAATGACAATAACTTGTCCGCCGCTGTCATTTCATCAAGGCGACCGTCGACTGCGGCCTGTTCCAGCCAGGCAAAATAACGAATGATCTTTTCGCCGTCGCGTTTATGCGCCTTGCGTGATCCTTCAAGCTCGACCTCATTTTTAATCGCCTTGGGAATGGCAATCGGGTCGCGGCCCACACGCACGGTTGCCCCGGCCTCGCCCAGTTGCATCCTCAACCAGTCCGACGCGGTTGCATCATCTAACCGGACCGCCCCATTGCCAAGCCCGCGCAGCGCCGATGCCAGTTCAGCCGGGGACCGCAAGGTGGCATCAGGTGCAATCCAGTCGCGCACATCAGGTGCAAATTTGCGTTCATCGGCAAACAGATCTACCGCGCCACTTTGATCAATAATCGCATAGCCCAGCATCAGCGGCGTTTGCGGCACATCGCCACCACGAATGTTTAACAACCATGCAATGCTGTCGGGCGCGGAAATAACCGCCGCATCGCATTCCAGCGTTTCAAGGGCCTTGGCAATGGCGGCACGCTTATCGGCACTGCTTTGCCCGGCATGTTCAAGCAGATGGGGCCGGGCGGGGGCAAGTGGCAAAGCAGGTTGTTTCTGCCACAAGGCGTCAATCGGGTTCGGGTCTATCGCAACAAGTTCTGCCCCGGCATTGACACAGGCTTCACGCAACTGTTCGGCATGAGCAACGGTATGGAGCCACGGATCATAGGCCAGCTTCTGCCCGGCTTCGATATGATCATAAATCCAGCCAACGGCAGGTTCGTTTACCAGATGGCGATATTCATAAATGTCGCGGTTAACCTGCTGGCGCACCTGAATGGTATAGCGCCCGTCAACAAAAATGGCGGCACAATCGTGCATCACGACCGCCGCCCCCGCGGACCCGGTAAACCCGGTAAGCCACGCCAGACGTTCGGCGCGGGCGGGCACATTTTCGCCCTGATATTCATCCGCGCGCGGCACAATAAAACCATCAATCCCCTTGGCTGCCAGATATTGGCGCAGCTGATCGATCCGGGTTTTGGCATTAAAACCGTCGGCGGCATTCCAAAAAGCCCCCTTGCGGTCATCGCGCAGGGCCAAAAGGGCTTGTTGGGTATCGGCCGCCAGGTGCGGCCCGATCAGATCCAACCAGTCGGTGCGTGTCGCACCGTCGGCAGCTGCCAGCACGCCATCAACCAGATCAACAACCGAGGCAATATCTTTTTCGATGCCATCATTTTTCAATAAAGCAGCCAGATGCGCATCGCCCAAATAGGTCATGAAATTTCCTCTTACAATATCCGGGATGGAGACAGGATAACAAAACAGCGCGAGATTACGGGTTTTTGCCTATTATATACAAGTCTGAATTCAGGGGATTTTCGGGACAAAATCCGGTCACATGCGCATCAGGTATGAAAGCCCTGCGTACTTCGCAATACAAAAGTTAACGTTTTTTTACTATGACATTCTGGTGACAAAAAATGACCCGTCGAGCCGTCAATAAGCAGGAGACAATCAACGGTGGTCCGTTTTCCATTTACTGTGCAAAGTGTTGCCCAGTCTCGTCGTCGCCAGACAGCCTATGATAGCCTTGAGTGCCTTTCCTTGCAGGATCGCATCGCGCTCGGTTTTGATACAGGCAGTGCCCAGTCTGGTGAAATGATGATGCAGGGTCATGATGGCGATTTCGCCACCGGCATGAGCGCGGATCGGGACTGACAGGACCTTCCCGCCCGTTACCAGATTGCCTTGTTGCAAACGACAGATGGCACGCAGGATTGAGGTTCACTTTCCTTGTGGTTTATTTTTGTTTCCCCTCAGAAACGGCTCCGCCCCTTCCCCGGCGGGGCCGTTTCGTTTTTCCCGGCCAACTTTCCCGTCGTTTCGCGCAACGCCTGTTCGCCGTGCTTGTCGCGCGTGGCTGAAACTGTAATAGTCCGGTGTTCATCCATGCATGACGGATCGTTATCAAAGGCCACATCATGACCAAAACCATATTGATCACCGGCGGCTCGCGCGGCATTGGCCGCGCCACGGCCCTGCTTTGTGCCCAACGGGGCTGGAATGTTGCCATCAGTTATGTTGGCAACAAGGCCGCTGCCGAACAAACCCGTGATGACTGCCAAACGGCGGGCGGCAAGTGCATTATCAAACGCTGCGATGTCGCCCTGGAGGAAGACATCATCACGCTGTTTTCGGTTGCACTAGATGCATTTGGCAGCATTGACGCCGTGGTCAATAATGCCGGTATTGTGGCCCCGGCGCAAAAATTAATGGATATGGATGTCGAAAGGATGGAACGTATTTTCGATACAAACATCCTTGGTGCCTATATCGTCGCCCGCGAAGCCACCCGGCATATGGCTCGCTCTCGCGATGGCAAGGGCGGTGTTATTGTCAATGTCTCCTCGATGGCAGCCAAGCTTGGCGGGGCCAATGAATATGTTGATTATGCCGGCTCGAAAGGGGCCATCGACAGCCTGACCATTGGCCTGGCAAAGGAAGTCGGGCCAGAGGGCATTCGCGTTAACGGTGTGCGCCCCGGTATTATTGAAACCGATATTCACGCCAGTGGCGGTCGCCCCAACCGCGCGGCCGAACTGGGACCAAACTGCCCGCTGGGCCGTACCGGCACCGCCGAAGAAGTCGCCGAAAGCATCGTCTGGTTGCTAGACGATGCATCATCCTTTGTCACCGGCGCCATTATGGATGTATCGGGCGGGCGGTAACCGATATATCAACCCAAAAAACAGGGCGTGATCCGGTTGGACGCGCCCTGTTTTGTGCACGATCGATAACAATGCGGGCGGGTTAACCCACCACCAGCGTGGTCCAGTTTTCAACCTTGAAACGGTTCAGCAAGGTCAGGCCGACGTCGCGGTAAGCAGAAAGCACAAATTGTTCCTGATGGGCGAGCAGGCCCGAAAGCACCACAACCCCGTCTTCAGACAGGGTATTAACCAGTTCATAGGCCATTTTGCGCAGCGGACGGGCAAGGATATTGGCGCAAACAATGTCGTAATAACCGGCATCGCGAATGCGCGCGTCGGAAAAACCGTTGGAATGCAGGGCCGTGACCAAGGCGCCAATTTTGTTGATTTTGGCATTTTCGCGCGCCACCCGCACCGAGGGGGCATCAATATCGGCCATCATGACCGGGCAATGCCAGGTTTTGGCACAGGCCATGCCCAAAATGCCCGATCCACAGCCCATATCCAGCGCATTGCGGCGCGGGCCATATTTTGCCAGCCAGTCAATCGCGGCCAGGCAGCCCTTGGTGGTTTGATGTTCACCCGACCCGAACGCCAGCCCGGCATCAACCTGCAGCGCGATTTTGGATAGCGGCAGGTCACCTTGCCAATGCGAACCATGCACATAAAAACGCCCCACCGAAATCGGTTTGAAGCTGCGCAAATTGTCACTGACCCAGTCCTTGGGCTCGTAAATGCCAAATTCAACGTCCGGCGTTTCAGCACCCAGTGCACTTGCCATCAAGGAAACAGCGGTTTCGACAGCAATTTTGTCGATGGCTTCACCGGCAAACCCTTCAACCCGCCAATCGGTATCGGGGTCGTTGGTCAGTTCGGAATGCGACAAGGCATCGCAATATTCCGACAGAGCTTCGGCAAAGGCATCGACATGCGCGCCTTTGGCAATGAAGGAAAAATTATAGCAGCGCACAGTTTCGGTCATTTTTCTTCTCGCTTGTCACAGTTGTGCCGCAGCACAACCGGTTTAAAAGTCGCGCCCCGCGCGCCAGATTAAAATATTGCCCCCGGCTTTAACCCGGCAGAATAAAGCTGTCGACCACCTTTTTGGTACCGACATCGTCGAAATCAATTTCCAGCTTGTTGCCATCAACGGACCGCACCGTGCCGGGGCCAAATTTACGATGGCGCACCTGGTCGCCGACCTTGTATTTTGACGATCCGCCGCGCGATGTAAAAACGGCTTCGCCGTCAGGTTTCACATCAATCACGTTTTTACGCACCCGGTCCTGCCAGCCCGAGCTGGCAAATTTACGGTCGGAAAATTCGCGTTTTTGCGACTTGTAGCCGCCATTGTTATCGCCATCATTGGCCCAGCTGGGTGGCTTCATCCAGTCATCTGCCCCCCAGGCGCCGGGCGAAACATTGCCCTTGCCCTGTGACAGGCCGGTGTCACTGATGCGGTCAATATGGTCGATCGGCAATTCGTCAACAAAGCGTGACGGCAGGGCACTTTGCCACTGGTTATAAATGCGCCGGTTGGCAGCATAACACACCGTGGCGCGCTTGCGCGCCCGGGTAATGCCGACATAGGCCAAACGGCGTTCTTCTTCCAGCCCCTTAACCCCGCTTTCATCCATGGCACGCTGATGGGGGAATACACCTTCTTCCCAGCCGGGCAAAAAGACATAATCAAATTCCAGCCCCTTGGCCGCGTGCAAGGTCATGATGGTGACTTTTTCACGCTCGTCAGACTGGTCATTCTCCATCACCAGCGACACATGTTCCAAAAATGTGGTCAGGTTTTCAAATTCGCCAATCGCGGAAACCAGTTCTTTCAGGTTTTCCAAACGGCCCGGTGCATCAATTTCTTTGGATGCCCGCCACATATCGGTATAGCCGCTTTCATCAAGAACAATTTCCAAAACCTCGACATGGCTTTTTTCGCCCAAAAGGGCGCGCCAGCGGTCAAAATCGGCCATAAATATGGCCAGGTCCTTACGCAGTTTTGGTTTTAATTCTTCGGTCCCGATCAGTTCACGGGTGGCCATGGGCAAGGATACGGATTGATCACGCGAATATTGATGCAGGGTTTGCAAGGCCACCTTGCCAACCCCGCGTTTGGGTACATTAACAATGCGTTCAAACGCCAAACTGTCATCGGGCTGGGCAATCAGGCGGATATAGGCCAGGGCATCGCGAATTTCCTGGCGTTCATAAAACCGTGCACCGCCGACAACCCGATAGGGCACGCCCAGCGTGATCAAACGTTCTTCAAATTCACGGGTTTGAAAACCGGCGCGCACCAGAATGGCCATTTGCGAGGCACCGATACCCCGGGTTTGCAGGGCTTCAATATCCTCACCAATTAATCGGGCTTCGGATTCACCATCCCAAACGCCCTTGACCTGCACCTTGTCGCCGGTATCAATTTCAGTCCAGAGTTCCTTGCCCAAACGGCCGGAATTATGAGCAATCAATTGCGACGCGGCGGCCAGGATATGCGGGGTTGAGCGGTAATTTTGTTCCAGCTTCACCACATGGGCGCCGGGGAAATCGGTTTCAAAGCGCAGGATGTTGCCAACCTCGGCCCCGCGCCAGCTATAGATCGCCTGGTCATCATCGCCAACACAGCAAATATTACGATGCACCATCGCCAGCGCGCGCAGCCACAAATACTGCGCCACGTTGGTATCTTGATATTCATCGACCAGAATATAGCGAAAGCTCTGCTGATACTGGCGTAACACCTCGGGGTGCTTTTGGAAAATCGTCAGGCAATGCAGCAATAAATCGCCAAAATCGGCTGCATTTAGCACGGTTAAACGTTGCTGATAAATCCGGTATAGCTGCTGGGCGCAGCCATTGGCAAAATCCATGCCTTCGGTGGCGCGATCGGGTGTCAGCCCTTTGTCTTTCCAGCGCTGAATGATCCCCATCAACTGCTTGGCGGGCCATTTTTTAACATCGATCTGTTCAGATTCCATGATCTGCTTTAACAGACGGACCTGATCGTCGGTATCAAGGATGGTGAAGTTTGATTTCAGCCCGACCAGTTCGGCATGGCGGCGCAACAACCGTGCGGCCAGCGAGTGGAACGTCCCCAGCCACCAGCCTTCAACCGGGCGCCCCAGAGTGGCGGCAACACGTTCCTGCATTTCACGCGCGGCACGGTTGGTAAAGGTCACAGTCAGGATTTGCTGGGGATGCAAAAATTCCGGCGCACCACTTTTTGTTTCCAGCAAATACGCCAGGCGCGTGGTCAACACGCGGGTTTTACCCGTCCCGGCCCCGGCTAGCACCAATAACGGCCCATCCAGCGTCGCAACGGCGTCACGCTGTTCGGTATTAAGGGTGGTCAGGTATCCCGGTTCTGGGCCATCTTCCAGGCGCATATCCGGGGCAGAGCTGTATTCGTCGATTTCAAAGGGATCATCAGTCATGGCGACCTATATAACATGCCTGTGCGTATGAACCAGTGCGCGATTGTATTTTTGACAAACAAATCATGAACACAAAACCGGTTTAAGCGCTTGCACCAGACAGGTAAAGCCCGGACGCGCCACGATCGGCACAGGCGGCAAAATTATCCCTGCACCATCAAGGTACGAGCGGATATCCGCACAGTTTTAATCAGATGCCCCGGCCAAAGCCGCACATGGCAACAGCCCCAGACCGGTTAAGTGCTGGCCTAAAATTTGCTAGGATAATCAATGCCTAACACAATCGTTACCAGCACCCGGCAAAACATGCCGCCTTTTGGCACGCGGGTGACGGGAAACGGCTGGGTCAGGCGGTGTTTCCCTTGTCAAACGGGAGATTTAAATGACGAGTGGCATAAGTGGACTTGGACTCGGCGGGCAGATGTTCTCCAGCCGCAGTGCAGACAAAACGGCTGCCCTTGGTGCTATCGAAGCTATCGCAGGTTTTAGCGCAGGAAGCGCGTCAACCGAGGACACAACTACAAGTAGCAGTGCGTCCGACACGGGCAATCTGTTACAATATTCTTCGCAACTTTCCGACAGCCTTCAGGGTTATATGGTGAGTTTGCAGGAAACAACACAAAGTTCGCAATCAAACGGTTCGGCAGAAGCCAACCAGATGTTTGCCAAACTTGACAGCAACGGTGACGGCGCGCTGAGCAAGGAAGAATTCCTGGCCGGCAAGCCCGATGATGTCAGCGACGATCAGGCCGAAAATCTGTGGAACCAGATTTCCGGTGGCAGCAGCGACGCTGTCAGCCAGGATGATTTCGTAACCGCCATGCAAACCGCAGCCGGGGCACAGCCCGCCAGTGGCGGGGGTGGTGGATCGGGCGGTGATAGCGAAGAAAGCTATGACACCCGTGATACCAACAAGGATGGTGTTGTCAGCCTTCAGGAACTGATGGCGGCAAGTTCAGGTGCTGATTCGGTTTCGGATGATGACCTTGCCAACCTGATCAACGCTGACAGTGATGGTTCTGCTGCCAGTAATACCTCAAACATGACCGGCAACCTGTTTGCCAGTACGTTTGGGACCACAGGATCAAATGTGAATTTTGACAATCGCGTTCTGGCGCAAATGATGACGGGCAACTCTGCCAGCTATCAGGCCAGCGCAAGCCTTGCCTAAACCCTTGTAACACTTGCTGATCCCCCCAAAGGGCGCGTTTTTCGCGCCCTTTGGGCTTTGCCCGTCACATGCTTAAAACAGTTTTGGCGGAGCATCGCCGCGTTCTTCGCTGTGCAGTTCAAGCAACGCGCGGTTATAGGCCATCATGGCGTCCTTTTCATGGACAAAGCCAATCATCAGTTTGTCGTCATTGTTCGCCACCACAGGCAAATGTTCATCGCCGGTTTGCTCCATTAACCGAATGGCGTGCTCGATGCTGTCTTCCCGGCACACGGATGGCGGCTCAACCCTTGCCAGTTGGGTTGCCGTTACATCATCGCCAATATTGGGGTCAAAGGCCGCATGGCGCAAATCGGCCAGGGTGATGGTGCCCACCAACCTGCCATTCACATCAAGAACGAACAATTCCCCATAAGGTGCATTGATCAGTTTTTCGCGCAACCGGCTGAGCGGTTCGTCAGGCAGGACGGTGGCAAACTGTTTTGACATGACATCAACCACCTTAAGACTGCGCAGCAAATTCACCTCGCGGCCCCAACGATGGCTAAGGCCGCGCTGGCGCAATTGCCAGCCAAAAAACGACCCGCCCTGGCCCTGATCGGCAATCATGGAGGCAATCACCGATGCCACCATCACCGCAATCGTCAATTCATAATCGCCGGTTAATTCGAAAATGATCAGGGTGGTTGAAATCGGCGCCCCCAGCACGGCTGCGGCCATAGCCCCCATGCCAACCAGCGTATAGGCGCCATGCCCCGATGACAGATGCGGCAAAACGGCCGTGGCAGTCAACCCGAATGCCCCGCCCAGCATGGCCCCTAAAAACAAAGCCGGGCTAAACACGCCGCCGCCAAACCCGAAGCTAAGGCAAAGCACGACCAAAACAGCCTTGACCACCAGAAGCTGGCTTAACAGTGACCAGGAATAAACTTCGTAAAGCGCATCATTGATCGCCCCATAGCCAACACCCACAATTTGCGGATACCCGATCGCCATGGTCCCGACGGCCAACCCGGCCAGTGCCGGACGCGCCCATACCGGCAACCCGGTTGAACGGATAAATTGCTGGGTGAAGCCAACGGAACGCACAACCACGATGCTGAGAATACCGGCACAGCCCCCCAACAGCGCAAAGGCAGGAAATTCCAGAAACGATGCAATTTCATGGGCCGGGATCAAAAACGAAATGTCATGCCCGAAATAAAGCCGGGTTAAAATGGTGCCACTGACCGAGGCCAGCACAATCGGGGCAAACGCCGTCAGCGCATAGTGCCCCAGCGCCACCTCATGGGCAAAAAGGGCGCCAGCCAACGGCGCATTAAACGATGCAGCCACCGCCGATGCCACCCCGCAGCCCAGCAAGGTGCGCGCGGCACTGCGGCGCAAATGCAAAATGCGGGTTAACCACGACCCTATGGTTGCCCCGATATGCACAACCGGCCCTTCCCGACCCAGCGATGACCCGCAACCAAGCGACACAACATTGACCAAAGCCGCCTTTATGCCACTGCTCACCGACATGCGCCCATCGTGAAAAGCCGCTGCATCGATCACGTCGGCAACCCCCAGAACCCGGCGTTCGGGCATAAAGCGATACACAAAAACACCAATGATCAACCCGCCCAGGGTTGGCACCAAAACCAGGTGCCAGGCGGGCAGGTTTTGCAAAAAATAATGCACAGCTTCGTCGGACGAGCCAAAACCCAGTTTTTGAATCAATAACAGGGCCTCGCGAAACACAATCGCCACCGCCCCAACCAGAGTGCCCACCACAAGGGCAAGCAGCGACAAAATCAATTGTTCGCCCTTCATCACACGGCGCAAGCTGGTAAAAATGCGCGGATTTCGCAACCTGATTTCTGCCAATGCCCCGTGTCCCCTGCCCTGTTTTCGATGTCACATGCACCGCACAACCAATGCGATTATATCGCACCGCCCCCTTACTCCCGTCAAATCTTCAATCGTCTCTTTCATCGCGGGCGGGTGCGCGCCGCAGGCTTTCTGTGCCTTTTTATCCTCTGCTGGCATAAACTGGCGTGAATTAGAAAAACGATCATTGATCTTTAACGCGGCAATGGCCCATTCTTGTAGTCAAATCAGATGCATATCATCTGCACCCCATAATTCGTTTCAGGACATTTAGTTAATGACTCCCAGTCAACCGGCGGACTCAACGCTGTCGCGCCCCATTCCACCTTTTGCCGAATTCGTCGCCCTTATGGCCCTGACCATGGGCATGGTCGCCCTTTCAATCGACAACCTGTTACCGGCCTTTGGCCCGATTTCCCGCGAATATGGTCTGACCGATCCCAATGAAATCCAGTTACTGGTTTTCATCTTCATGATCGGCTTTTCGCTGATGCAAATCGTGTATGGCCCGTTGGCGGATGTTTATGGCCGCAAGCGCACGCTGATGCTGGGCCTGATCATTTATACCGTCGGCACTGTCATGGCGTTTTTTGCCGACAGCTTCGAGCATTTGCTCATCGCCCGTTTTGTGCAGGGCCTGGGTGCTGCGGCCCCCCGCGTTTTAACCCTGACCATCATTCGTGACTGCTTTAATGGCCGCGACATGGCGCGTGTGATGTCGCTGGTGATGATGGTGTTTATCATTGTGCCGGTCTTTGCCCCGGCCAGCGGCGGATTGATCCTGAGTTTTGGCAGTTGGCACCTGATTTTCGGGTTCATGCTGTTGCTGGCCGTTATTGTTGCCATTTGGTACAAACTGCGAATGCCCGAGACCCTGCACCCGCAATACCGGCATAAATTGTCCATCCGGCGCATTTTTCGCGATTTCGGCGTCACTGCCACCACCCGCCAAACCTTTGGATATGCCAGCGCAATGGGGCTGTGCTTTGGCTGCCTGATGTCTTATATCGGCTCGGCAGAGCAAATATTTGATTCATCGATCTATGGCCTGGGCACAATGTTTCCGGTGGTTTTTGGCCTGATCGCCGCAGCCATGAGTGTGGCCTCCCTGGTCAATGCCCGGCTGGTGCGCAAAATTGGCATGCATAAATTGTCGCATTTCGGCCTGTGCGTTTTTATTGCCATCAGTGCGGTGAACCTGGTTGTCGCCCTGTCTTATGATGGTATCCCGCCGCTTTGGATGTTTGGCGCGGGTTTAACGATTGCGCATTTCGCCTTTATGCTGACCATGCCAAATTTCAACTCGCTGGCCATGGAACCGGTAGGGGCGATTGCGGGAACCGCCTCGTCGCTGATCGGGTTTTATACCACCCTGATCGGGGTTACCTGCGGGGCCATTGTCGGGCAAAATTTTAACGGCACCGTTATTCCGCTGGTTGGCGGCTATCTGGCGTTAGGTGTGGCGTGCCTGCTGATTGTGCTGACAACAGAACGGGGAAAACTGTTTCACGCAACGCACGACACGGCGTAAACACACCAACCACCGAAAAGAACCACCCCGAACATTTGAAATCCCCCGTCAGATATATCTGACGGGGGATTAAAGGAAAAGTGCTTTAAAGCAGAATCACCCCTGCGGCGGGCGCGGATCATAGTTGAGATTTGGGGCCAGCCAGCGTTCGGCAACTGCCAGGTCCATGCCTTTACGAACGGCATAGTCTTCGACCTGATCGCGTTCAATTTTACCAAGGCCAAAATATTTGGCATCGGGGTTGGCAAAATAAAACCCGCTAACCGAGGCTGTAGGCGTCATGGCAAAGCTTTCGGTCAGCGAAACACCGATATTTTCTTCGGCATTCAGCAACTTCCAAAGCGTGCCTTTTTCGGTGTGATCCGGGCAGGCCGGATAACCCGGCGCCGGACGAATACCCTGATATTTTTCACCAATCAAATCGTCATTGCCAAGATCTTCGTCAGGGGCATAAGCCCAAATCTCGCGGCGAACTTTTTCATGCATGGTTTCGGCAAAGGCTTCGGCAAAACGGTCGCCCAATGCCTTGACCAGAATGGCATTATAATCGTCATGTTCGGCTTCCAGCCGTTTGGCGATGGTTTCCACTTCCGGCCCGGCGGTAACGGCAAAGGCACCGATATAGTCGGTTTTGCCACTGTCTTTGGGTGCAATATAATCGGCAAGGGCACGGTTGGGTCGCTTGTTATTTTCGCGAAACATTTGCTGGCGCAAGGTATGAATCACCACCGGTTCGTTGCCATCAGGTGCCGGGGTAATTTCAATATCATCGCCCACCCCGTTGGCGGGCCAGATGCCAACCACAGCACGCGGCGTAAACCATTTTTCATCGACAATGCGTTTTAACATCGCCTGGGCATCGGCAAACAGGTTACGTGCGGTTTCGCCGACAACTTCGTCATCAAGAATAGCCGGAAAACGGCCATGCAGTTCCCAGGTTTCAAAAAACGGTTTCCAGTCAAACCTTGCCAGCAAATCTGCCAGATCAAAATCTTCAAACACAGTCAGGCCCGGTTTGGCCGGCGCAACGGGGGTATAACTCTCCCAGTCAAGCTGTGCCTTGTTGGCACGCGCATCGGTCAGGGCAAAGCGTTTTTTCTGCAATTGCTGGGCGGCGTGGCGTTCGGCCATTGCAACATATTCATCGTGCAATTCTTTGACAAACACATCGCGTCGGGTTTCGGATACCAGATTGCTGGCAACCCCCACCGCGCGCGAGGCATCAATAACGTAAACCACAGCCTTGTTATAATTCGGCGCAATTTTAACCGCTGTATGCACTTTCGATGTGGTTGCCCCGCCAATCAGCAACGGAATATTCAGCCCTTCGCGCTGCATTTCAGCCGCAACATAGGTCATTTCTTCCAAAGACGGCGTAATCAGCCCGGAAAGACCGATCATATCGACTTTTTCAGCCTTGGCGGTTTCGATAATTTTCTGGGTTGGCACCATCACGCCAAGATCCAGAACCTCGAAATTATTACATTGCAGCACCACGCCAACAATGTTTTTGCCAATATCGTGAACATCGCCCTTAACGGTGGCAAGCAGGATTTTACCGTTGGTTTCACGTTTGCCCTGCTTTTCTTCCTCGATATACGGGATCAGATAGGCCACGGCTTTTTTCATGACCCGGGCCGATTTCACCACCTGGGGCAAAAACATTTTACCCGCCCCAAACAGATCACCGACTATGTTCATGCCATCCATCAGCGGCCCTTCAATCACATGAAGGGGCTTGTCGGCCTGCTGGCGGGCTTCTTCGGTGTCGTCTTCAACAAATTCGGTAATGCCGTTGATCAGGGCGTGGGCAAGGCGTTCATTAACCGGTTTTTTGCGCCATTCCTGATCAACCTTCTTTTCCGGGCCGCCCGTACCTTTGTATTTATCAGCAATTTCTAACAACCGGTCGGTCGCATCGGACCGACGGTTCAAAATCACATCTTCAACACGTTCGCGCAATTCAGCGGGGATTTCTTCGTAAACCACCAACTGGCCCGCATTAACAATGCCCATATCCATGCCCGCCCGAACAGCGTGGTATAAAAACACCGAATGCATGGCTTCGCGCACCGGGTTGTTCCCCCGGAACGAAAAGGACACGTTGGAAACGCCGCCCGAAATTTTGGCATAGGGCAGCCGTTCCTTGATCAGTTTGCAGGCCTCGATAAAATCGACCGCGTAATTGTCGTGTTCCTCGATCCCGGTGGCGACGGCAAAAATATTGGGATCGAAAATGATGTCTTCGGGCGGAAACCCAACCTTGTCGACCAGCACCCGATAGCAGCGTTCGCAAATTTCGATCTTGCGCTTTACGGTGTCGGCCTGGCCTTTTTCGTCAAACGCCATCACAACCACGGCGGCACCATATCGGCGCAACAGGTTTGCCTGGCGAATAAAGGGTTCTTCGCCTTCTTTCAGGCTGATCGAATTAACGATGCCCTTGCCTTGCAGGCATTTCAAACCGGCTTCAATCACGTTCCATTTGGAACTGTCAACCATGATCGGCACCCGGGCAATATCGGGTTCGGCCGCCACCAGGTTGATAAAGTTGACCATCGCCGTTTCCGCATCCAGCATCGCATCATCCATATTGATGTCAATGATCTGGGCGCCGTTTTCGACTTGCTCGCGGGCAACATCAAGGGCAGCTTCGTAGTTTTCCTCGACGATCAGCTTTTTGAATTTTATCGAACCTGCAACGTTGGTACGCTCGCCGATATTGATGAATCTGGATATTTGGGTCATCGTTTTTTCGATCTCTCTCGGCTTACTCAGGCGGCATCAAACGGTTCAAGCCCGGACAAACGCATTTTCGGCGTCAATTTCGGGGCCTTGCGCGGCGGGCACCCCTTAACGGCATCGGCAATGGCGCGAATATGGGCCGGCGTTGTCCCACAGCACCCCCCCAGAAGATTAATCATGCCACTTTCGGCCCATTCACGCACCAGCGCTGCCATTTCATTGTCGGTCTGGTCATATTCGCCAAATTCATTTGGCAGGCCTGCATTGGGATAAACTGAAACACGGCATTCGGCAACACGCGAAAGTTCAACCACATACGGGCGAAGCTGGGCTGCCCCCAATGCGCAATTAAGGCCAATCGAAAACGGTTTGGCATGGCGGACCGAATTATAAAAGGCTTCGGTTGTCTGCCCCGACAGGGTTCTGCCCGAGGCATCGGTGATGGTGCCCGAAATCATGACCGGCACATCTTCACCGCGCTGTTCAAGAACCTCGGAAATCGCAAACAGGGCGGCCTTGGCATTTAATGTATCAAAAATCGTTTCCACCAGCAGCGTATCCGCCCCGCCATCGAGCAAACCATTGGTCGCTTCTTTATAGGCGGTGCAAAGCTGATCAAAAGTCACCCCGCGATAACCGGGATTGTTTACATCAGGTGAGATTGATGCGGTACGATTGGTCGGCCCGATGGCACCATTGACAAAGCGCACATCGCCAGGATGGGCGGCTTCCCATTCGTCACAGGCCTGACGGGCAAGTTTGGCACTTTCGAAATTGATTTCATAAGCCAGGCTTTCCATGCCGTAATCGGCCTGGGCGATGGTGGTGGCACTAAAGGTATTGGTACCGTTTAAATCAGCCCCGGCGGCAATATATTGCAGATGGATGTCCTTGATAATGTCCGGGCGGGTCAGCGACAAAAGGTCGTTATTGCCTTTAACGTCCTGCTTCCAGTTGGCAAACCGTTCGCCGCGATAATCTTCTTCTTCCAGTTTGTGTTTCTGGATCATGGTGCCCATTGCGCCATCGAGAATCAGGATCTGTTTTTCGGCGCGCTGTTTAAGCAGGGCAATGCGTTGCTGGCGATCAGTCATGATAAGTCATCCTGTCTTGGGGTCTTGGGGTCTTGGCGGCGCAACAAGCACCTTTTATATCGGGGTGTTAAGCAATGGCAGCAACCGGTGTTGCGCGAATGCCCAGCGCGTGACAAATGGCATAGGTCAGTTCGGCACGGTTCAGGGTATAGAAATGAAAATCGGTTACCCCTTCTGCCATCAGACCTTCAACCTGGGAAATCGATTCGTGAAACGCCACCATGCGGCGGGTTTCCGGGTCTTCATCAAGGCCTTCGAAGCTGTGATGCAGGCGTTGTGGCACGTTGGCCCCGCACATTGCAGCAAATTTCAAAAGCGCGCCAAAATTGGTGACCGGCAAAATGCCCGGAACGATGGGTGCGGTAATACCGGCCTTGTCACATTTATCGCGGAACCGCAAAAAGACATCATTATCAAAAAAGAACTGGGTAATGGCGCGGTTGGCACCAGCATCGAATTTGCGTTTCAGATAGTCAATTTCAAAATCGGCACCGGGCGCATCGGGGTGGGTTTCGGGATAGGCCGACACGGAAATATCGAAATCCTCGATCTTTTTTAAGCCTTCAACCAGATCAACGGCGTAAGCATACCCCCCCGGCGTTGGTACATAGATATCCCCCGCATCGGGCAGATCGCCGCGCAAGGCAACAATTGAGCGAATGCCTTCATCCCAATAGGTCCGGGCGATGCGTTCAATTTCATCGCGGGTATGACCAACACAGGTTAAATGGGCGGCGGCCGCAATGCCGGTTTCGCGCTGAATGCGGGTGACACTGGCATGGGTGCGATCCCGCGTTGACCCGCCCGCCCCATAGGTCACCGATACAAAAGACGGGGCCAGCGGGGCCAAACGGTGAATGGAACGCCACATGGTTTCTTCCATCTTTTCCGTCTTGGGGGGAAAAAATTCAAAGGAAACCCGCAAATCGCGCCCGGAAGCAGGGGTGGTTTGGGTGATGTCGCGTTGAACCGTCATTATCGTCTACCCTGTGTTTTATCGCCCGTTTAAGGCACTGTTGGTCCTGGCTGCCAGGCGGATCGGGGCTGTTGGGGAACAGCATCCCGGCATAGGCTGTTGATTTTTCAACCAGACTTATTGATCTGGCTATTTGGTATTCTCAGGAAACGTCAAACATCATTCGGCGGCCCTGCCCGTGGCATTGCCGCTTAAAACCTTGTTTTGGGCAGGCTCGGCATGGCCGCACCACAGCCGCACCGTCAAGGGTTTACCGGGCAAATTAACCACATCGCTCAGATCGAGATGCGATGCCACGAACCAGTCTTTCATCGCACCATCCTCAAAGCCCAAACGGCGATGCGCGTGCTGTTCGCGTAATTCTTCCTGATCATGCGGGGCAAAATCCACCACCAGCAATAACCCGCCCGGGGCAAGCAACCGTGCCGCCTCGGCAATGGCGGTTTCGGGTTTTTCGGCATAGTGCAAAACCTGATGCAAGGTAATCACATCGAAGGCCCCGTCGGGATAAGGCAACTGGTACATATCGGCCTGACGCACCAGGCAATTGGCAAGTTCAGCCCGTTGCAGGCGCGCGCGCGCCACAGCCAGCATCTCGCGCGACATATCAACACCAACGCCTTCAGCAGCGGTTTTGCCCAACAATTCAAGGACCCGTCCGGTGCCGGTACCAATATCGAGAATTCGTTTTCCGGCCAGATCGCCCAATACCGTTAACAGGGCGGATTCAACCTCGGCTTCGTCAATATGCAGCGAGCGAATCGTATCCCAATCCGCCGCATTGGCCCGAAAATATTCCGTTGCCACCTGTTCGCGCTGTTTTTTCACCTGGTCAAGCCGGGCACGGTCAAGCAACAAAATTTCGTCGTCCTGAGGTAACAGGCGCAAAACCAGGCCAACCAGTTCGGCTCCGGCACCACTGTGCGGGGTGCGATAAAATACCCAGGTACCCTCACGAAACCGCACCAGCAAACCGGCTTCACACAGCAACTTTAAATGGCGCGAAACCCGCGGCTGGCTTTGTCCGATAATCTGGGTAATCTCACTTACCGTCAGTTCACATTCGGCGCAAATGGCCAGCAGCCGCAATCGAGTGGCTTCTGCTGCGGCGCGCAATCCTGACAATACCTGATCCATAAGGCCCTCCCGTTTCCTCATGCAGATATAAAGATATGTTTATATCTTATCAAGGAATAAATTAACCCTTGCCATAAGAAGTGTATCAAAAATGCCACATTCCGAAGGATAGTCGGTCGCTGTTTTTTTTGGTGTCTGGTGTTTAAAGTCACCATATGCTAACCACATGATATGCGGGGCATATGCGGTATCGCAGGATACGGATTTGACAGACAGCGTGGTTGCAACAGCAAGATTACCGCTTAAATCTGTATCCGGGGATACGGCCGGGGGCCTTAAAATTTGGTATTGTAAACCGTTGGCGAAAAGAATGAATCTGAAAAGCATACGGGCACTTAGTGTTGGGGCATCTCTGTCCGTTTTGACGGCATGCGCGTCCACCCAACCGGCGCAAGACCAGACGGTATTTGATCCGATCGAGCCGGTTAACCGCGTCGTTCACAATGTTAATGGCGCTGTCGATTTTCTGATCCTGTACCCAGCCGCAATGTGGTATGGCGACATTGCACCACAGCCAGTTAAAAATTCGGTTAAAAGCTTTGCCAGCAACCTTGGCGAGCCGATCAACGCCGTCAACGCGTTGTTCCAGGGAGACCCGGATCAGGCTGTTGCATCGCTGCAACGTTTCATCGTCAACTCGACGATTGGCCTTTTGGGCTTTAACGATGTTGCCACCGAATTTGGCATTCCCTATCGTTCCGAAGATTTTGGACAGACACTTGCCCATTATGGTGTTGGTGCAGGTCCCTATTTGGTGTTGCCGATTTTCGGCCCGTCAAACCTGCGTGATACAACAGGCATCGTTACCGATTACCTGATGAACCCGTTCACCTATGGCGCGGATAACAGCGACAGAATCGCCTTGGGTTATTACGGCGGTATGGTTGGCGGTGCCGTTGACGCGCGTTATCGCAACAATGACAATATTGAACAATTGAAGCAATCTTCGCTGGATTATTATGCCGCCCTGCGCAGCCTTTACCGGCAGCACCGCAACAGTGTGATTCGCAATGGCGGCCCCGTCATAATGAATGGCGATACCAGAAATGCTTCGTTTGATTTCGATGATGCAGACGCCCCGGCAGGAGACAAATGAAACACATGCATAAACGCATCCTGATTGCCAGTCTGATAACGGCATCGGCGGCGGTTGTCCTTCCTTTTGGGCAGATCGCTCAGGCAGCGGCATCAGAGCGGCCCAACACCCCGGCGACCCCGTCGATAATGGAAATCGCGGCGACCCAGGACCCGGGCGATTTTGTTCGCAGGTTAGGTGATGAAGCTATTTCCGAACTGGCTGGTGAAAAAGTTACCGACAGCAGCCGTCAGAACCGTTTCATCGGCCTGATGAAGAAATATTTCGAAATGGACCAGGTGGCCCGTTTTGTTCTTGGCCGCTACTGGCGTAGTCTTTCCGATCAGGAACTGGGCGAGTTCGCCGACCTGTTACAGAAGTACCTGGCGCTGAACTATGCCAGCAAGTTCAAGGATTTTGACGGCGAGAAATTTGTCGTTGGCGAGTCTTTTGAAAACAAAAAAGACACTTTTGTCAATTCACAGGTGGTTCGTCCTGATGGACCGCCCGTGAAGATCGTTTGGCGGTTGCGTGAATTTGACGGCAACTTGCGCATCATTGATGTGTCGATCGAAGGCATCAGCATGGGGATCACCCAACGCGACGAATTTGCCTCGGTCATTCAAAACAATGGCGGCAAGGTTCAGGCTTTGACTGACTTGCTGAAACAAAAGATCGACGGAAACTAAGTATCCAGAGCCAACAGGCTCTAACTGTTTCTTCAATCCGAAAACCCAAAGGCCCGCCAGTCTTTCCGGCGGGCCTTATATATTACAGGCAGAAGGATTCGTTCTGAATCCCTCTGCCTTTCTTTTTATCTGGCAACAGGGTGCAAACACTGGCAGGAAATGCCATGTAATTTTTACTTGAATCAAAAGAAATTCTAGAGTTTATACTTGATGTTATACAAAGGGGTAGACGGGGAATTCTGAAGACGGGAAACTTCGCGCCTGACAACTTGTTCAACTTGCCTATCACGATAAATGAATAACGTTGCCATAGCTTTGCCATCCATTCCTAAAGAAATTCCACAGGGGGGATGCAAGGAAGTAATAATATCGGTCAGTCCAACTCTGCGGAGAAATTCTGATGACTAAACTTGGGGAAAAAAGAGGCCGGATACGTTTGCATCTGCTGCTTGGGGTTTCGGTGATTGCGCTCAATATCGCGCCCATGATCGCGCCACCAGCACAAGCTGCGCCCTGCCCGCCGGAATCCAATTCGACAATCACCACAGACCAAAGCTGCATTTCATGGACAGGCGGTGACCTGTCAATCAATTCCGGGGTGTCCGTATCAGGCACAATTACCAACGGCATCAACGTTTCAGGTAGCGTGGGTAACCTTAATAATAACGGCGTGATTTCAACACCAGGATTCAGCGGGGTTTTTAGCAACAACGGAAACATTCAGACCCTTACCAACACAGGCGCTATTTCCGGTCTCATTGGCATTAATTCTAACTCCACTAGCATATCAACAATCATAAATGACACTAACGGAACAATAACCGGCACCTACGGCTTAGTCGCGACTGGCAACACGAACATAAATTCGATCGAAAACAGAGGGCTGATCTCAGGTCAAACGGCTATATTTTTTAGTAGTGCCACTATTGGCAGCCTTACCAACAGCGGAACGATTGCCGGTAAAATCGATTCCAACATCTACACTGGCTTAACCATAACGGGTAGCAACTCATCCTCGGCCTATGGCCTGTTTACCGGATCATCCGGCGGTACATCAAACAGTGACATCGGAACATTCACCCATGTCTACACAGATCTGACCTTCGATAGCGGCTATATCTGGCTGAATGACAATGTTAATGTCGGTGCCAATCACACGGTGCAAGTCAATAACGCAACAATCAAGCTGTCCAACGCCATCACCATCACGGGGAATTATACCCAAACCGGCGGCGGTTTGGTGTCTGCCATCACCAGTGACAGCCAGTATGGTACCCTCAACGTGTCCGGTCAGGCCAATATCAGCAATACCACGCTGGTTCTTCAGGGCAGCAACCTCAAAATTGGTGATACCTACACGATTGTTAGCGTTGGTGATCAAGGTGGCGATACCAGCATCACATCTATTTCGGTCACAGGCACAAACGGCCTGACCGCCACAACGACCGAAAACAATGGCGGTAATCTGGTCGTAAAACTGACTGCTGATTCCAGCGGATCAGGCAAATACAGCCCGGTCGGGCAAGCCACGGGCGGGGTTGCTTCCCCGTTTGGCAGCGTGCTTGACAAACTGAATGGCGAAAGCACGCCCCAGGCGCAGGCCTTTCAAAGCAATGTTCTGGCCGTGATTGACAGCCTGCCTACCGAACAGCAAAAGGGCGCCGCCATCAAGCAGCTTGCCCCGGCCAATGCCGCCAACACACTGCAAATGTCGGCCCAGGCAACGTCTATCGTGCTGGGCGCAGTGGATGCCCACCAGCAACTGGTGATGGGCGGCGATGGCGGGGCCTATGCCGGGACGGGCAAGGCTGCCGGGAATGACACCGCGCAGAGCGCCCTGTGGGGTCAGTTCCTTGGCGGATCCGCCCATTTGGCGGGAAGTTCGGACAATGATGGCTTTACCAGCAAAAGTTTCGGCCTGACCTCTGGCTTTGACCATATGATCACACCGAACCTGCTGGGTGGTGTCGCGCTTAGCTGGCTGCGATCCTGGACCGATGGCAGCAACGATTCCAGCGGCTCAACCCAGCGCCTGGATAGTTACCAGCTTACTGCCTACAGCACCTATCGACTGGGACGTTTGGCCCTTGATGGACAGGTCGGGGTAGGCTGGAACCATTTTGATCAAAAGCGCAATGTTTCTTTCCTGGGGCAAACCGCCAGTGCCGATTATGACGGCCAGCAATATATGGCGCGCGCCCGGGCCGGGTATGATTTTTCCGTCGGGGCCAATACCACCCTTACGCCCTTTGCCAGCCTGCGCTGGATTCATGCCCGCAACGAATCCTATGACGAAAGCGGGGCCGGGTCGGCCAATCTGTCGGTTGATGCGCAAAACAGCGATGTTGTGACCCAGGAACTGGGTACACGCGCTCAATGGCAGTTTGATACCGCCTATGGCACGCTCAGCCCGGAAATTTCGGCAGCATGGGTACATGACTATACCGATAGCGCCCAGACATCGACCGGGCAAATCGGCGGGGCGGCCTATTCGGTTGAAACCGAAGGGCTGCCGTCCGATGGCGTCCATATTGGCGCGGCCCTGTCGCTGGCCGCAACAGACAGCACCGATATTCGGCTGCAATATGATGGTGAATTACGGCCAGGCTACCAAAGCCAGACGGCGACCCTTAAGGCAAGCTGGAACTTCTGAAGTTTGGCATTTCCCTGACAAACCGGCGGCCTACTTGGGTCGCCGATCTCTTTTTACCCGGATATGAAAAAAGGCCACCCGGAAAATCCGGATGGCCCCTGTTCAGATCAAAGCAGCGATTTAGCTGTTACCCCCGCGTCAGCGGTTTGTATTTAATGCGGTGCGGGCGGGAAGCCTCTTCACCATAACGGCGTTTATAATCGGCTTCATATTCCTGATAGTTGCCTTCAAACCATTCGACATGCGAATTGCCTTCATAGGCCAGAATATGAGTGGCAATACGGTCAAGGAAGAACCTGTCATGCGAAATCACCACAGCGCAACCGGCAAATTCCAGCAGGGCTTCTTCAAGCGCACGCAAGGTATCGACGTCGAGATCGTTGGTCGGTTCGTCAAGCAGCAGGACATTCGCGCCGGTCTTCAGCATCTTGGCAAGGTGAACGCGGTTACGTTCCCCGCCTGAAAGCTGACCGACTTTTTTCTGCTGGTCGGCCCCCTTGAAGGCAAACTGCGAAACGTAAGCCCGCGAGTTCATCGGGCGTTTGCCCAGCAAAATTTCGTCAAGCCCGTCGGAAACTTCCTGCCAAACGGTTTTGTCGGGGTCCAGCGCATCACGCGACTGGTCAACATAACCCAGTTTAACAGTTTCACCGATTTTAAGCGTCCCGGAATCCGGGGTTTCAGCACCCGTGATCATTTTAAACAAAGTGGTTTTACCCGCCCCGTTCGGGCCGATCACCCCGACAATGCCGCCCGGCGGCAGACGGAAATCAAGGCCGTCAAACAGCAATTTGTCTTCAAATGCCTTGGTCAGGCCTTCGGCCGTGATCACTTCGTTGCCCAGACGTTCGGAAATCGGAATGGCGATTTTGGCCGAATCCGGGGCTGCATTGGCGGCCTGCGCGACCAGATCGTCATAGGCACGAATACGGGCCTTGGATTTCGCCTGACGCCCTTTGGGGTTCTGCCGGATCCAGTCCAGTTCCTCGGCCAGCTGTTTCTGGCGGCTGCCTTCCTGACGGCTTTCCTGCGCCATGCGCTTTTGTTTCTGTTCCAGCCACGAAGAATAGTTGCCTTCGTAGGGAATGCCCTGTCCGCGATCAAGCTCGAGGATCCAGCCCGTGACGTTATCGAGGAAGTAACGATCATGGGTGACCAGCACAACAGTGCCTTCATAATCTTCGAGGTGACGTTCCAGCCATGCGACAGATTCAGCGTCAAGATGGTTGGTCGGTTCGTCAAGCAGCAGCATGTCGGGTTTGGACAGCAACAACCGGCACAGCGCGACACGGCGGCGTTCCCCACCGGACAGCAGACTGACATCCGAATCCTTGGGCGGGCAGCGCAACGCATCCATGGCAATTTCCAGGGTCCGTTCCAGATCCCAGCCATTGGCGGCATCAATACGTTCCTGAAGTTCGCCCTGCTCGGTCAGCAGGGTATTCATTTCGTCCTCGTCCATCGGCTCGGCGAATTTGCCACTGATTTCGTTGAAACGTGCCAAATCATCAACGATCTGGCCACACCCTTCCATCACATTGCCCAGAACGTCCTTATCCGGGTTCAGATGGGGTTCCTGTTCCAGGTAACCGACACGCACGCCGTCGGCGGCCCATGCTTCGCCGCCATATTCTTTCTCAATGCCACCCATGATCTTGAGCAGGGTGGATTTACCGGCACCGTTGTTACCCAAAACGCCAATTTTGACGCCCGGCAGGAAGGACAGCGTAATGCCCTTGAACAATTCGCGCCCGGCAGGAAGGACTTTGGTCAGGTCCTTCATGACGAAGATATACTGATAGGATGCCATTAAATTCCCCATCCAAAATGAACCGCGCCCCGCGATTGCGGGGCAAATATCGTGCGCCGTTTGTAACCGAGCTGCCAGCGACAAACAACGGCTAAGACGTAAAACCGCCCTTTTGCACACCGATAGCAGGCATGTGCGCCCCTCAAAAGCCGATTCCCGCGCCAATCGTGGCACAAATCCGCGTTTGACCCCGGTTTTGGCCGCCAACAAGCAATCGCAAACGCGATCCCCCCGCTGCAAGCCCATCTGACATCGAAAAGACAACCAGACTTTCGTCGTATCCGCGCACGGCCCTTTTCATCGCCATGTCGGCCAAAACCGCATGATCCCGCCACTTTGGCCACATGCCAGAATCCAGCCCCTGCCCCTATTCGACTAAGGGTTATCTTATAGGGGAAGATCAAAGCTGATAGGAAAATTCAGGGGTACCTTGCGCAACCTGCGCGATTGCCCTCGCAAATTTCAAAAAGTCCGGGCAGGCACTGTTTTGCCATTAACCCGGCGCGGGAAGGTTCACATCCGAGGAAGGAGACGCGCAATGGAAGACAAATCCGGCGCAGAATACTGGAGACGCAACGTCAAACTGGTTCTGACCCTGCTGGTCATCTGGTTTGTTGTCTCTTATGGCTTTGGCATTTTGTTTGTTGATGCCCTCAATACCATCACAATCGCAGGTTTCCAGTTGGGTTTCTGGTTTGCCCAGCAAGGATCGATCTATGTGTTTGCGATCCTGATCTTCGTTTATGTCCGGCAAATGAACAAACTGGACCGGGAATTCAACGTTCGGGAAGACGAATAAGCCCATATCGGCTGTTTGTATTGGGGAGCTTTCAAATGGATCTTACGACCCTGACATATATTGCCGTGGGGCTTAGTTTTGCCCTGTATATCGGCATTGCCATCTGGGCAAAAGCCAGCACGACTGGCGAATTTTACGTCGCTGGTTCCGGGGTGAACCCGGTTGTGAACGGCATGGCCACCGCGGCCGACTGGATGTCGGCAGCATCGTTTATTTCGATGGCCGGTCTGATCGCGTTTCTGGGCTATGGCGGATCGGTTTATCTGATGGGCTGGACCGGCGGCTATTGCTTGCTGGCGATGCTGCTGGCTCCGTATTTGCGCAAATACGGCAAATTCACCGTGCCGGAATTTATTGGCGACCGGTTCTATTCCAAAACCGCACGTATCGTTGCCGTGATCTGCCTGATCTTTATTTCCTTTACCTATGTTGCCGGGCAAATGCGCGGCGTTGGTATTGTGTTTTCGCGGTTCCTTGAGGTCGACATCCTGACCGGCCTGATCATTGGCATGGGCATTGTTTTCATCTATGCCGTTCTCGGCGGGATGAAAGGTGTGACCTATACCCAGGTTGCACAATATTGCGTGCTGATCGTGGCTTATACCGTCCCGGCCATTTTCATCGCCTTTCAGTTAACCGGCAATCCGATCCCGCAGCTGGCCTTTGGCTCCACCGTGAATGGCACCGGCGAATTCATGCTCGAACGCTTAAACCAGGTGGTCACCGACCTTGGCTTTCTTGAATACACCACCACCAGTAAATCCACGATCGACATCTTTGCCATTACTCTGGCGCTGATGGTCGGCACGGCGGGTTTACCGCACGTTATTGTGCGTTTCTTTACGGTTCCCAAAGTCCGCGATGCCCGGTCATCGGCGGGGTGGGCACTGGTTTTCATTGCCATTCTTTACACAACGGCCCCGGCTGTTGGCGCAATGGCCCGCCTGAACCTGACCCAGACCGTGCAAACCGGCCCGGTTGGTGCGGAAGACGGCAACCTTGTTTTCGAACAGCGCCCGGACTGGATGAAACGTTGGGAATCAACCGGCCTTTTGGCCTTTGACGACAAAAACGGCGATGGCAAAATTCAGTATTACAATGATGCCAATGCCGAATTTGCCGCCAAGGCCGAACAATATGGCTGGAAAGGCAATGAATTAAAGGTCGATAACGACATTATGGTGCTGGCCAACCCCGAAATTGCCCAATTGCCCAATTGGGTGATTGCCCTGGTGGCCGCCGGTGGTATTGCCGCCGCCCTGTCCACCGCGGCCGGGTTGTTGCTGGTCATTTCATCAAGCATTTCGCATGACCTGCTTAAAAGCACCTTCACGCCCGATATGACGGAAAAACAGGAACTTATGACGGGCCGTATTGCTGCGGCTGTTGCCATCGGCATTGCCGGGTATCTGGGCTACAACCCGCCCGGATTTGTCGCCCAGGTGGTTGCCTTTGCCTTTGGTCTGGCGGCGGCATCGCTGTTCCCGGTCATCATCATGGGGATTTTCTCCAAAAAGGTGAACCGCGAAGGTGCCATTGCCGGGATGTTGACCGGGCTTGTTTTCACCATGGGGTATATCATTACCTATAAGGGTGTTTTCATTGCCCCGATCCTGACCAACACGGCCGATCACTGGTTGTTTGGCATTTCACCCGAAGGTATTGGGGCGGTTGGCATGGTGCTGAACTTTGCCGTGGCCTTTGCCGTCTCGAAAATGACAGCCGAACCGCCGCTACGCATTCAGGAAATGGTCGAACATATCCGCGTTCCCAAAGGGGCCGGTGCTGCAGTTGACCATTAATCTGACTGCACTTTGACGGGCTGAAATTTTTTCACCCCAACCATCATAGCCCCCCGGGATGTCAAAGACGCCCGGGGGGCTTTTACATTAGGGTTTACGCGCACAATCTGGCATCCTTGCCCGACCCATTTGCAACCGGGGAATGACATGAGCCTTGAACTTAAAGACATCCGCGATTTTCTGGCCGCCCACCACCCGTTTGACCTTCTGCCCGATGCCGACCTGAACCAGATCCCGGCCCGGTTGACCGCGCGGTATTTCCGCAAGGGATCGGTTATTTTGCAGCCCGACATTACCTGCCTGCATTTGCATATTGTGCGCACCGGGGCCGTTGAAACGCAGTCGCCCGACGGGCATTTGCTCGCCCGGTTATCAGAAGGCGAATGTTTTGGCGTGCGCGCCATGTTTCGCGGTGGCAAGGCGGCAAACCGCATTACCGCCATTGAAGACACGCTGGTTTACCAGCTTCCCGAAAGCGATTTTCACGATCTGGCGCGCAAACACCCGCAATTTGCCTATTTCTTTGAATTAATGGGCGGCGCGCGGTTGCGCGGCGGCATGCAAATGGCCGAGGACCGCGATGAAGACCAGCTAAAACTGATGAGCTTGCAGGTCAGCGACCTGATTGCACGCGACGTTGTCAGCCTGCCGCAAAGCGCAACCCTGCGCGAAGTGGGCCAGCATATGAGCAAGGAACGGGTTTCGTGCCTGCTTTTAACCGACGATACCGGCAAGATTGCCGGGATCATCACCGATCGCGATTTGCGCAACCGGGTTGTCGCCCTGGGCATGGATTATGCCACCCCGGTCGCAGACATCATGACACGCAACCCGATTTCAATTGCCCCCGATGCCTATGCCTTTGATGCCTTGCTGACCATGACGCGGCATAATATTCGCCACCTGCCGGTGGTGGCCACCGGGGCCGATGCCGCGATTGGCGTCATTACCACCACCAACCTTTTAATGCGCCAATCCTTGTCTGCCGTTTATATGGCAGGCCAGATCAGCAAGATGGATGATGCCGCCGATATGGCGACCGTCATTGCGCAAATCCCCGAATTACTGCGCCAGTTGATTGATGCGGGTGCCACATCGCAAAATGCCGGGCATATCGTGACCACCCTGGCCGATACGGTAACCTCGCGCCTTTTGGAACTGGCGGAAAAGAAATTCGGCCCCCCGCCTGTTCCCTATGTATGGTTGGCAGGCGGATCGCAAGGGCGTCAGGAACAAACGGCCATATCGGATCAGGATAACTGCCTGATGCTTGATGATTCTTATGATGCAGATCTTCATGGGGATTATTTCCGCGATCTGGCCGATTTTGTCTGCGATGGGCTGAACACCGCAGGCTACGTCTATTGCCCCGGCGAAATGATGGCAAAAACCGACAAATGGCGCCAGCCGGTCGCCACATGGCTTCAATACTTTACCAACTGGATCCAAAACCCCGAACCTAAAGCCCTGATGCTGTGTTCTGTCTGGTTTGATTTGCGCCCGATCTATGGCAAGGCATCCCTGTATGAGCAATTGCATCGCCAGATCGTGCCGATGGCATCGGGCAACCGTATCTTTCTGGCCTTTATGGTCGGCAATGCCCAAAGCCACCACGTGCCGCTGGGATTTTTCCGTAATTTTGTCATGATCCGGGGCGGCGAGCATGACCGCACCCTGGATATGAAACATAGCGGTGTTGTCCCGATTGTTGATATCGCCCGCATTCATGCGCTGGGCAATGGTATTACGGCGGTTAACACCAGCAACCGGTTACAGGCCGCCATTCATACATCCTCGATCAGTGCGCAAGGGGCGCGTGATTTGATGGATGCCTATGAATTTATCAGCATTACGCGGTTAAAACACCAGGTCGCCCAGATCAGGTCTGACACGCGGCCCGATAACTTTTTACGCCCCGAAAGCCTGTCAGCCTTCGAGAGAAGTCATCTCAAAGATGCGTTTAACGTGATAAAAACACTGCAAACCGCCCTTGAAAGCAATTTCGGCAAAAGCGGCACCTGAGCACGACGGAAAGGCACACAGGATACAATATGGGTCTGCACGAACAAATACTCGACAGTCAGGTTTATCGTCGCTGGAACAGCAAGCGGGCAAAAGGCCCGCTGGCACAGTTTTACGATATTGCGCCGGTCGCGCCTGAACGTCACATATCGGATATTGAATTTGTCGCCCTTGATCTGGAAACGACAGGCCTTAATCCAAAGCGCGATGACATCATCAGTGTGGGTTGGGTCCTGATCCGTAATTGCGGGGTTGATTTTTCCAGCGCGCAGCATTTTCTGGTGCGCCCCACCAAAGATGTAACAGAAAGTTCCGCCGTCATTCATGGCATTCTAGACAGCCACGTCGCCGACGCACCCGATATTGAAACCGTGCTGCGCCAGTTATTACCGGTGTTGGCCGGGCGGGTTTTGCTGGCCCATCATGCGCCAATCGAACTGGGTTTTTTGGGCCGGGCCTGCAAAAAACTGTATGGGGCGTCTTTGCAATTACCAACAGTGGATACATTGGTTTTGGCCCTGCGCGATATTCACCGCCAGGGCATCCCGTTTAAAAGCGGGGCGTTAAAGCTGCAAAACCTGCGCAAATTGCACAATTTGCCGCCCTATCGCGCCCATAATGCCCTGACCGACGCCCTTGCCACCGCCGAACTTTTTTTAGCCCAAATCAACAAGCGTGATCCTAAAGGCGAACTTGAGCTGGACCGCGTCCTGCGCTAACCCATTCAGGCACTTTCACCCCGGCATCAAAAGGCCCGACATCATGTTTGTCTTTATTTTCACAACGGTTGTGGTCGGCTTTGCCTGTGCTGGTCTGATCCTGCTGGCGTTCCGCATCACCGGGCGCAAGGCACCGAAATATCTTATCCCGCTGACTGCGGCCCTTGGCATGTTTGGCTATATGATATGGAACGATTATAGCTGGTTTGACCGGGTATCGTCCCGCCTGCCCCCGCAGGTAACAATCACACAAACATTTGATAGCGCAACTGCCTATAAGCCCTGGACGCTGATCAAAGCCCCGATCAACCGGTTTAGCGCCATTGATGAAAGCAAAACCATCGCCAACCCTGCCAATATTGCCCAAAAACAGATAACCACCATCTATCTGCAAAAAGGCCACCCGGCGATGGCAACCACCCGCCTGATTGATTGCGACACCCGCGAAGCCAGCTTTATCACACCCGATACGCCGCTTGATGAAAACGGTTTTCCCGCCCGCCTGGACGATAGCCGCCAAAAGGCAGATGATGACCCGGCCTTAAAACGGGCCTGCGCCCCCTGAGACCTGACCTGAGACAAACCTTTCTCTAAACATTTAACCCGTAGCAACAGAGCATGACCGGCACGTTTGATCTTGCCTTATTCGTCTTGACCTTTCGTTATATACAATGAAATATAGCGAAAATTCATGTCAACCGGAGTCCCCGCAATGCAATTCCCCCCCCGCCGGATTTTATCGTGCCTTGTTGTTTCTGCCGGAATGTTCGCCCTGCCCGGTCTGGCACAGGCCGACGACATAACCGTGTTTGCTGCCGCCAGCCTGACCGATGCGATGGGCGAGATTGCCACGGCCTATGAAAATATCCACAGCGATGACCATGTGCTGTTGTCATTTGCCAGTTCATCAACACTGGCGCGGCAAATTTCGGCCGGTGGCCCGGCAGAGGTGTTTATATCGGCCAACGAAAAATGGATGGACTGGCTTTCCGATCAGGACATGATTGCGGCAGGCACGCGTAGCGACCTTTTGGGCAATTCGCTGGTGCTGATTGCACCGACAGACAGGCCGCTTGATAACATGACGCTAGATGACAGCACCGATTTAACAGCCCTGATCGGCAAGGATGACCGCATTGCCATGGGCGACCCCGACCATGTTCCGGCGGGCATTTATGGCAAACAGGCGCTGGTACATTTGGGCATGTGGGACAAAACCGAACCCCGTCTGGCGCGGGCCGATAATGTGCGCGCCGCCCTGGCCCTTGTTGAACGCGGCGAGGCCCCGCTGGGCATTGTTTACGGCACCGATGCCGCGATCAGCAAAGGCATTAAAATCGTTGCCACTTTCCCGGCAAACAGCCATCCTGCCATTACCTATCCGGTTGCGATGATGAAGGGCATGGAAAACCCGGCGTCCCAACGCCTGATGGACTTTTTAAAATCCGCCACCGCAAACGCCATTTTTAGCGATTTTGGTTTCACCCTGCCAAAGGAATAACGGGCCAATACCGACCATGATGCTGTCGCCTGCCGAAATTGATGCCCTGTTATTAAGCCTGAAAATTGCAGCTTTGGCCGTGGCCGGGGCTTTGCCCTTTGCCATTGCTTGTGCCAGCCTTTTAACCTTCGGGCGCTTTCCCGGCCGGTTCTTGATTGATGCCATCGTGCATTTACCCCTTATTTTACCGCCGGTGGTAATGGGGTATTTGTTGTTGATCAGTTTTGGCACCCGTGCCCCCATTGGCGCATGGTTACTGCACAGCTTTGATATAAGGCTGGTGTTTAGCTGGACGGGCGCAGCACTGGCCTCGGCCATTGTCAGCTTTCCCTTTCAGGTTCGTGCCATTCGCATTGCCTTGGAAAATATCGATCCCGGCCTGCATCAGGCCGCAGAAACACTTGGTGCTGGCCCGGTTGACCGTTTTATCAATTTAACCCTGCCTTTGGCCCTGCCCGGCATCATTGCCGGAGCAATTACCGCCTTTAGCGCCAGTTTGGGCGAATTTGGCGCCATTATTACCTTTGTCTCCAACATCCCCGGCGAAACCCGCACCCTGCCCCTGGCAATTTACACCGCCATTCAAACGCCGGGCGGCGAGTTGGCGGCGGCACGGCTGGCGGCATTATCTATCGGGTTGGCCCTATGCGGTTTGATCCTTTCGGAAATGATGATGCGCGGCATTCGCCGTAAACTGACCGGTCAGGTCCGACCATGAGCCTTGAAATCGACATTCGTCATCAGGCCGGTATCCTCGCCTTGAATGCCCGGTTCAAAATTGAACGCCCCGGCATAACCGCCCTGTTTGGCCCGTCGGGCAGTGGTAAAACCACCCTGATCAATGCCATTGCCGGGCTGATCCGCCCCGATGACGGCACCATAACCATCAATGGCAAGGCCGTTTTTGACCGTAAAAACAACATCCACCTGCCCCCGCGCAAACGGCGGGTTGGCTATGTTTTTCAAGATGCGCGGCTGTTTCCGCATTTAACCGTGCGCAAAAACCTGTATTTCGCCCATCGCCGGTCACCCAACCCGCTGCCCGATGCGAAAATAGAGGCGATCATTGCCATGTTGGGCATTGGCGGGTTGCTGTCGCGCCGACCGGTCAAATTATCGGGCGGGGAAAAACAACGGGTTTCGCTGGGTCGGGCGTTGCTTGGCAATCCTGATATTTTATTGTTGGACGAGCCCCTGTCTGCCCTGGACCAGGCCCGCAAGGATGAAATCCTGCCTTATCTGGAGGCCCTGCGCGACCAGCGTCGCCTGCCGATATTATATGTCAGCCACGCAATTGATGAAGTCGCCCGGCTGGCCGACAATATGGTGGTCATGGAAAACGGCCAGGTCCGTGCCAGCGGATCGGTATTTGATATTCTGGCGCGAACCGACCTTGCGCCGTTAACCGGGCAATTTGATACCGGGGCTGTTATTCCGGCCATTGTCACCGGGCATGATGTAAAGGGCGCTATTTCGTATCTGGAATGTGCCGGGCATCAATTAATTGTGCCGTTATTGTCGCCCGTCCCGCCGGGTTCGGGCAACGGCCCCCATGGCAGCCCCACCGCGAACCAGCCCCCCCGGCAAACCCGCCTGCATATTCGGGCGCGCGATGTCATGATCGCCAAAACCATCCCCGATGGCATCAGTGCCAACAATATTTTGCCCACCACCATCGCGGCCCTAACCCCGGTTGCGCCTGGCAGCATCGATGTTGCCTTGCGCCTTGGCCATGCCAGCAGTGGCAAAACCCTGGCAACGCCGCTTATCCATGCAAGGATCACGGCATGGTCGGCACAAAGGCTGGATTTACAGATCGGCCAGCAGGTTTATGCCGTGATCAAATCGGTCATGGTTGATGGTAAGATGCGCGAAACAGATGCCTGATACGGCCCAACAAAAAAACGGACCGAGTTAAAGCATGTTTCCTTTAATCTGGCGCAACAGCGCCAGGCGTTTGCGAATCGCAATCATCTGCGCCGTTCGCCCCGTCTGACAGGCAGTTGGCCAGTTCCGCAAGGCTGGTGGCAAGGGCCTGTTCGGCCTGAAGTTCTGCCGCTTGATAAATCGCCATGACCTTTTCCCCCATTGCCGTCAGGGTTGCGCCGCCATGGGCCTTGCCGCCAATACGGGTTTCAATCACCGGGCTTGAAAAACTGCGATTCAGCTCGTCGATCAGCAGCCACGCCCGGCGATAGGACATGCCCATTTTGCGCGCCGCGGCGGAAATAGAGGCTTCTTCGGCCACCGCACGCAACAGATCAACCTTGCCATAGCCAAGGCGCACCCCACCAGGAAGGTCAATTTTAAGGCGGATTTTCAAATCACTGGTTTTTATCATGCACCAAGATTACCTGATCAAACCCCCGGATGCCAGCGCGCAAAAGGGCCGGTTTCCCGGCCCATCACAATTAGTTAACCGGGGTTATCAGGGGTTTTTCTGCAAAAAATGCGATCAGATTATCGACCACCAGTTGCCCCATGGCATTTCGGGTTTCAACTGTGCCACTGGCGTGGTGCGGATAAATCACAACGTTATCAAGTGCGGCAAAGGCCGGGTTCATATGCGGTTCGTTATGGAACACATCCAATCCCGCGCCGCCCACCGTGCCATCTTGTAATGCCGTGATCAGGGCAGGTTCATCAATCACGCTGCCGCGCGCAATGTTCACGACATATCCTGTCGCCCCCAAGGCCACCAGCACATCCATATTGATCAGATTGCGGGTAGCATCCCCGCCCGGGCAGGCCACAACCAGCACATCGGCCCATTTTGCCATCGCAACAAGATCATCAAAATAGCGATAGTTAACATCAGTTTGCACGGATCGGCCAAAATAACCCAGTTCAACCCCAAACGGTTCCGCCCGGCTGGCAATGGCCTTGCCAATGCGGCCCAAACCAACCACACCGACCTTTTTACCGTGCAAGGTTGTGGTGAGCGGCATGGCCCCGTTTTGGGACCAGTTGCCACTGCGCGCCCAACGATCACCGACCACCAGGCGACGCAAGGTTGCCAGCATCAACATAATGGCAGTATCGGCAACATCATCGTTCAAAACATCGGGGGTGTTGGTCACCTTTATGCCCCGCGCGGTGCAGGCGGCGATGTCTATCGAATCATAGCCAACACCAAAGCTGGTGATTACTTCCAGATTGGGCAATTGCGCCATCAACCCGGCAGGAATCCCAACTCCGGCGGTGGTCATGACCAGCCGGATTTTAGCGGCAACCGAGGCCACCAAAGCGTCGCGGTCATCGCTTTGATCGTAGCGATGCAGGATATATTCCTGCGCCAGTTTTTCCATTTGGTGGGAGCGTGCAGGCGAAACGACAAGAACGTCACGGGTGGCAGGCATAAAAGGACTCTCCTGAAAAAAGCGATCAACCAACCAGATCGGCGGGGTCGCCCTATATTATTGGTATGACCAATAATGCCCTTAACCAACCGCGTGATGCAATGCCCTGCCCCAATTTTTCGCAAGCTGATCTAAAATCCGCTGTCATCGGCAATAACACACGCAAAAAAGGCGAAGGACATTGATCCTTCGCCTCTGGGTATTTAAAACCTGCACTGAATGAACAACAGAAATGTTGTCGCCCATGCATCATGGCAAAACCAAAACAGCACCGTGTTTAGAGCGTTTCGGCGTTATAGGCGCGGGCCGTTTCGTTTAGGATGCGCAGCTGATCGGCATCGCTGCCGTTTTCAAAGGCATCGCGAAATGCGATGCACAGGGCGACATAACGCTTTGCCTGGTCTTCGGCAGTTTTGCGCGACAGCGGCTGGTCACGATAGGCATCGATAAACCGGTTCGCAATCATGCCCAGCAACAAAAACGGTGCCGCATCGCCGGTCTGTTCGGTGATGGCAAGGGCGGCAATCCGGCTGCATTCTTCATAGGCCTGAACGCCAAGGGCATCGCCCTGCATTACAGTGATCAATTTCTCATACATGTTGGTATCCCTTCTCAAAGACTAATTTCCATCGCGCCGCCGTGCTGGCCTGACCATTCAAGGGGATTGGTCAGGAAGGCTTCGACCTCGTCGAGGGTTTTTGGATCAAAATAATTCTGGGCCTTGCAGACAGCCAGGACATCCCACCATGTTGCCAGCCAATGCAGCTCCAGGCCGTGTTCCTTCAGCTTTTCGCGCGTTTGCGGGAAAATATCGTAATAAAAAATAACCAGTGTATCGGTCACATTGGCCCCGGCGCGGCGCAGGGCTTCGCAGAAATTAATCTTGCTGCCGCCATCGGTTGTCAGGTCTTCGACCAACAAAACATTGGCCCCTTCGATGATGTCGCCTTCGATCTGCGCGTCGCGACCAAACCCCTTGGGTTTTTTACGCACATATTGCATCGGCAAAACAAGTTTATCGGCAAGCCACGCCGCAAACGGAATGCCCGCCGTTTCGCCGCCCGCAACGGCCTGAAATTTCTGAAAACCAGCCGTTCGCAAAATTTGTGATGCGGCAAAATCCATCAGGGTCATCCGGATGCGCGGATAGGAAATCAGTTTGCGACAATCGATATAGACCGGGCTGGCCAGCCCTGATGTAAAGGTAAACGGTTTGTCGGCGCGAAAATGCACAGCGTCTATCTCAAGAAGCATCTTGGCCGTCATTTCGGCCATCAGGGCACGTTCGGGAAAGGCATTGGAAAACATGTCAGGACCTCGTCTTGGTTGCGGCTTCGCCCGGGTCTGCCCGATATGTCCGATCAGGATGCCAATAAAGCGCAAATCCCGGATCAAACACAGTCAGCATACCTTCGCCGGTGTCTATTTTCGCCGACACGTCAAACGGCATCGTCTTTTTAACCAGTCGAATACGTTCTTCATTTGGCGCCAGCCGATAAAAGGCTGCGCCATTCAATGACGCAAAAGCCTCTAGCTGGTCAAGCCCGCCTTCTTCCTCGAAGACATGGGCCAGGCAAGAAAGCGTATTTGGGGCGGTAAACATGCCTGCACACCCACAGGCACTTTCTTTGTGGCCATCAGGATGCGGGGCTGAGTCGGTACCAAGGAAAAACTTCCCGTTCCCCGCCACGGCTGCCCGGCGCAACGCCACCCGGTGCTTTTCGCGTTTGGCCACCGGCAAACAATAATAATGCGGGCGAATACCGCCGACCAGCATGGCATTGCGATTGATCACAAGGTGGTGCGGTGTAAGGGTTGCGGCAATGTTTTCGCCACTTTCCCATACATATTGAACGCCTTCCTCGGTTGTGATGTGTTCCATCACAATACGCAATTCCGGCACCCGTTCGCACAGACGGCGCAAAACCCGGTCAATAAACACGGCTTCGCGGTCAAAAATATCAATATCGGGGTCGGTGACTTCGCCATGCACACATAACGGAATACCCAACAGCGCCATGCGTTCCAAAACCGGCATCACATGGTCAATATCGCGCACCCCCCGGTCGGAATTGGTGGTCGCCCCGGCCGGATACAGCTTTATGGCCGAAATCAACCCTGTTTCAAAGGCACAGGCAACATCGTCAGGGTCGGTTGTTTCGGTCAGGTAAAGGGTCATTAACGGGGTAAAATCATGCCCCGCTGGCACGGCGGCCAAAATACGGTCCCGGTAGGCGCGCGCATCTTGTGACGTTGTAACGGGCGGCACCAGATTGGGCATAATGATCGCGCGGCGAAAACTGGCACTGCTGTGCGGCAAGGCCGCGCGCAACATGGCACCATCGCGCACATGCAAATGCCAGTCATCGGGTCGCCGCAGGATCAATTCGCCGGTAGTCATGCCGCACCGTCGTCAAACGTCAGATAGTCATACAAGACCGAACTGGCGGCCATGAAATCATCCATTTCCATGGCTTCATGCGGGTTATGCGACCCGTTACGGTTCCGAATGAAAATCATGCCTGTGGGCACGCCATTATTGGCAAATACCGCCGCATCATGACCCGCCCCACTGGGCATAACATAATCTTCGTAACCCAGTCGGCGCATCGCGGCTGAAATTCCCGCAACAATATCGGCATCGCACAAGGCCGGGGCAACGCTGAGTTCGTCGTCCATCTCAAAGCGGATTTTGCGGTTACGTTCGACAATCCGCATATGGGCGCGCAACAGGTCACGCATGGAATCCAGCGTTTCAACATCCTGGCTGCGCACATCAAGGCTAAATGAAATGCTATCAGGAATGCGGGCAATGGCATGTTTTTGCGGGTCCGTGCCCACAACACCGCTGGTCAGCACCAGATCATCGCCCTTTTGCAGGATCGTGTCCCAGTCATCATCAAGCCGGGTAAACAGATCGGCCATTGCCAAAACCGGGTCCCGGCGATAGGCACGCGGCACCGCACCGGAATGACCCGCTTCACCAATACAGGTAATCGCCTTGTGGCGGATATTTCCGCGAATGCCCGATACATTGGCAACCGGTAAATCCTTGTTCACCAAGAGCGGGCCTTGTTCGATATGCACTTCGACATAAGCGAGAAGGCGGCTCGGATCGAACAGTTTTTGCCCGGCTTTAACGGGTTTCATGTCAATACCGCTATCGGCCATATGGGCCGATAGCGGGCGCTGATCGCCCTTGTGAAGTGCGCCAAGTTCATTTGCGCCTAACAGGCCAAACAAGGCCTTTGAGCCGATATAACACGGGCCGTACCATGCACTTTCTTCGCCGCGAAGGGCTATGACTTTAACCGGACGGGCAAATTTTCGCCCTTCTTCGCGCGCCCGAACCAGGCAGATCAACCCGGCAAGGATACCGGCAAGGCCATCGAAATTTCCGCCATTGGGCACGCTGTCGGCATGTGAGCCGACAAGAACGTATTTTTCGGCATCGCGGTCTTCGGGCAAGGAAAACAGGGCATTGGCCGCAGCATCACATTCAACTTCCAACCCGTTTTTGCGGGCAAAGTCGATCAGGAAATTGATGGTTTCGGTTTCAATTTCCGAATAGGCCGGGCGGCTGACACCTTGTGTATCTGCGGTACGGGTGGCGATTTGGGCAAACAAACCGGCAACCCTGTCGCAATCCTTTTGGGCAAAGCTGGACGGTATGGTGGTGCGGTTGCTCATGGTGCAGCCTCCATAAAAACAACGGTGTCGGCGGCTTCTTCATCGCGCACACTGCCAATCAGATCGCGGACCGAAGCAATGTTTTGCGCGTTGAGATAATCTTCAAGCTCGGCAATCATGCGAACCATCGCCGTTGGATGAATAAAGGTTGCCGTGCCGACCTGAACGGCCGAGGCCCCGGCAATCAGATATTCCAGCACATCGTCGGTGGTTGAAATACCCCCGCAACCAATAACGGGAATATCAACCGCCTTGGCACATTGATAGGCCATGCGCAACGCAATCGGCTTTAACGACGGCCCCGAAAGACCGCCCATCAAATTGCCCAGGCGCGGTTTGCGCGAATGAATGTCGATTGACATCGACAGCATGGTGTTGGCAACCACCAGGGCATCGGCACCACCTTCTTCGGCGGCACGGGCCACATCGGATGTTTCACCGGTATTGGGGGTCAGTTTCGCCCACAAAGGAAGATCGGTTGCCGCACGCAGCTTACGCATAACGTCTAGCGTCGAGGCAGGCCGCATGGCAAAGGCCTTGCCGTCTTCCTCGATATTGGGGCACGAAATATTGACTTCGATCGCGGCAACACCTGGCACGCTGACTTCTTCGCACAGACGGGCAAATTCATCGACCGTATTGCCCGAAATGCTGACCACCAGCGGGCTGTTATAGGCCTGATAGAACGGCACGGCATTGGCAATAAAATGCCCGACCCCTTTGCTGGGGATACCGATTGAATTTAGCATCGACCCCGATACCTCGCAAACGCGCGGTGTCGGGTTGCCTTGCCGTATCCCGCGGGTGATGGTTTTGGTCACCAAGGCACCCAACAGGTTCAAATCAAAGACATTGACCAGATCTTCCGAAAATGTGCCCGAGGCCGGCATAATCGGGTTTTTCAGGGTCAGATCACCGATCTTGACAGAAAGATCTACCATCCCATTGCCTCCTGCAATTCAAAGACAGGGCCTTCTTTGCATACCCGTTTATGCACAATGCCGCCTTCCGCCCGAAACGAGCGCACACAGCACTGGCACATCCCAAGCCCGCAGGCCATTTGCTGTTCCAGGGCGATCTGGCCCGGAATGTCGTGGGTGGCACCAATATCCTGCAACAGTTTAAGCAACCGGTTCGAGCCGCAGGTATAAAAGGCATCGACACGCTGATCGGCAATGAGTTGTTCGATCAAGGTGCGCAGATGGGCAAGATCGGACGTTCCTTCACTGTCGGTAACCGTCATCACGTCGGCACCCAGATCGCGGAAATAATCAATCGACATCAACAATTGTGGCGAGCGTGCGCTGCAAATCGCGGTCAGCTTTTTTCCCCGGCGCTGCGCTTCAAGGGCAAGCGGTGCCAGGGTGGCAAGACCAACCCCGCGTGCGAGCAACAAAAGATTGTCCCAGTCCTCGCGAATGTCAAAACCCTGCCCCAGCGGCCCCACCACATTAAGATTTTCGCCCGGCACCAGTTCGGCCAGGGCCGCCGTACCTTCCCCTGCGATCTTATAGAGGAACTGCAATTCGCCCTTTTCCGGGAAATAGCCATAGATGCTCATGGGGCGACGCAAATAGGGCTGATGCCCGCCGCGCACCGGACACTGGATATGAAAAAACTGGCCCGGCGTACAGTCAAGGATCTCGGCGGGGGCATCAAGAACCAGCAGGCGATAGTCGTTATTGACCGGTATATTGCTTTTGACCAGGCATTCACTTTCGAATACCCGTTCGTTCGCCGGAATCATCCCCGGCGCGACATTTAAGGCTACGGTATTCATCGAACGTTTCCTTACCTGAATAAAAGGTTGGGAATGAAAAGGGAAATCTGCGGGATATATGTCACGATCCCAAGGGCAACCAGGTTGGCAACAACAAAGGGCCACACCCCGGCAATGATCCGGGTGACGGGTTTATCCAGCGTCGAGGACGCCACGAACAGATCCAGCCCAAAGGGCGGCGTAATCATACCCAGGCTGATATTCAGTGTGACGATCATGCCCAGATGTACCGGATCAATCCCCAGGCTGGTGGCAACCGGAAACAGCGGTGGCACCAAAATCAGCAGGGCGGAATTGGGGTCAATAAACATCCCGGCGATCAGGAAGCACACATTGAGGATCAGAAGAAACAGGATCGGCCCGGCGTGAATGGCGGTCAGAAACGCCGAAATCGCGGCGGGAACCTGTGCCAGGGTGACAAAAAACGACAGCACCCCGCCAAATGCCAGCAAAACAAAAATAACAGCGGTTGAAATGGCACTGGCTTCGCAAACATCAACCAACTGACGAAAGCCAAGTTCGCGGTAAACCACACCTTCAACAAAAATCGCATAAACCACGCTGACGGCGGCAGCCTCGGTGGGGGTGAAAGTACCCGAATAAATCCCGCCAAGAATAATCACCGGCATCCCCAGCGCCCAACCCGCCGCCACCAGCGCATCAAGCCGCTGGCGCCAGGGAACGCGTTTTGCCGCTGTTACCTTCTGGCGCGATGCATGGATCATAACCAGAACCGCAAAGCTCAGCGCCAGAACCACACCAATGGCAAGGCCACCGGCAAACAGTTGCGCAACCGAGGTGCCGGTCATCCAGCCATAGACAATAAAAGTAATCGACGGCGGAATCAAAAGCGCGGTTTCCGCACTGGAAACAATCAGTCCCAGGCTGAATTTTTCCGAATAACCGCTTTTGCGCAATTCAGGGTAAATCATGCCGCCAAGGGCCGCAACCGTCGCCGGGGCCGACCCCGAAACCGAGCCAAACGCCATTGAACCACCAATAACGGTATGGCCGATACCGCCACGGGTGTGGCCAACCATCGCACTGACCAGCGCCATCAAACGACGCGTGATCTGGCCCGATGCCATTAATTGCGCGGCAAACAGAAAAAACGGAATGGCGAGCAAGGTTGAATGATCAATACCGCCCAGCAGTTTTTGAACAAACACAACATCGGGAAGGCCGCCGTAAAACACTTCCTTAACCGCAAGTGTAGGCAGGCCCAGCACCAGCAGCATTTCAAACCCGAGCGCCATCAGAACGACGGTAACGCCAATAATTACGATCAGCATTATGCGGTTCCTTTTTCGATAGCGGCGTCATTGTTGGGTTTATCGGGGGTAAAGCGGTCAATCACACCAAACAGGCTTAGGCCATAACGCAACCCCAAAAGGGCAAACCCGATGGTCGGCGCCAAATAAATCCAGCCCATCTGGATATTAAGCGTCGGGCTGCGCTGGTCGGATGCAAAAACATACTGGACCATTTCGATGCCAAGTTTGGTGGTGTAAATCGAAAATAAAAGACCGGTCAGATCGATCAGGGCGAACACAAATTTGCGTTTTTTTTGCGAAAGCGCATCGCGGAAAGTGGTGACGCCAACATGGCGTTTGCGTTCCAGCGCCAGACCAAGGGCGCAAAACACCAGGAACAGATTAAGCATCTGCACCGCTTCTTCGATCCACGAGAAGTCGCTGGAATATTGCGGAGCAACTTCACGCACCACAACGCCAAGCGTAAAAAGCCCGACCATCAATAAAAAGATGGTCACCAGAAACATACGCTCGGTGGCTCTTAGAACCTTTAATAGCGTCGCCATGTGTATTCTCCCCGGCATAGATTATCGTTATTTTGCAGCCGACCGGTTTTAGAAATTAAAAACAAAAATGGCGGCATATCGGAGAAACCCCGACATGCCGCCATCAAATGATTACTTGCCTGTGGCCTTGGCATAGGCCTTTTCATAAAGGTCAATCAGTTTTTTGCCTTCATCACCCGCACGCTCGATATAAGCAGCTTTGGTGGCCGGATAGACTTCAGCACGCAGGGCAGCCCGCTCTTCGGGGGTTGCAACGCGCACATTCATGCCTTCCTTTTTGACCACTTCAAGGGCAGCGGCAACTTTGACAGCTTTGTCCTTCACAAGGTCAGGAATGACTTCATGGAAAGTATCAACAATGATCTTGCGATAGTTTTCCGGCATCGAATTCCAGAAAGATTCGTTAAACAGGATCACGTCTTCCATCGCGCCATGGTCAGATATGACAAGGTTTTTCTGAACTTCGTAATATTTCATGCGTTCGATGGTATCGAGAGGGTTTTCCTCGCCATCGACAACGCCCATCTGCAACGAGGTGTAAAGCTCGCCAAACGGCAGGGCGATCGCGGATGCGCCAACGGCCTTGAACTGTTCGATCAGGATATTGGAATCCATCACCCGGAATTTCTGCCCGGCAAGTTCTTTCCAGTTGTCAATCGGCTTGTTCGAGGTCAACTGTTTAAAACCGTTCGGCCACAGGCCAATCGCAACCACGTCTTTGGATGCAAACGATGCCAGAAGTTCCTCGCCAAACTCGCTCTCGCGAATTTCTTCTGCCTGCGCAAAATTCTGCGGCATCAAATAAGGAATATCAAGAACCGAAACGGCCGAGTTAAACCCCCCCAGGAATGCGGCCGGTGCCACCGTTGCCTCAAGAACACCCAACTGGGTGCCTTCGGTCATCTGGCGCTGATTGCCAAGCTGGCCTTGCGGGTAAATATCAAATTCGACTTTGCCATCGGTACGCTCGTTCACCAGTTTGGCGACTTTTTCGAGGTAGATGTTACGTGTTTGGGCAGCGGATTCGAGATGGCCAATCTTTGCCACGAAATCGGCAGCTTGTGCCGAAGCCATGGTCAGGCCCGAAAAACATAAGGCAGCAGTAAGAAATTTGACCGGTGTTGAAACTGACATTGCAGATACCCCCTGATAGGTTTTGAACAGATCAAGATTTGAACAATCATCTTCCCCGACTGATCCACAAAGTCAATAATTTTCTCAAAAAAGAGAATTTCAAAAAAATATCTTAAAAAATGAGATTTTTTGAAATTTTATCGTATAGTTTGCCCATTCGGTATTGTGAACACAACACACGGCACAATCACATGAGTGCAGAAATGGCAGGAGAAGATATCGGCCAGCGGATCAAGGCGTTTCGCATGGGCAAAGGTATGTCACCCGAGGAACTGGCCGAACAGATCGGCGTTTCGCGCGCGGCGATCTATCGCTATGAGGCCGGTCATCCCCCCAAACTTGATACGCTTGGCAAGATTGCCGACGGCCTGGGTGTTTCTCTGCCCAACCTGCTTGGCGTTGGTGTGGAATATATTGGCTCTGCGGTTAGCTTCTTTGAAAGAATGCGACAGCTTGAAGAACAGGCCGACCACATCAGCATGCTGTTTGATCCGGTATCCTATCTTCTGACCACCGACCATTTTGACGACTTATTGCCCACGGTTTTAAAAGAAAGCATCCCTGACGATGCAACAGATAAAACAGCGGCCCTGCGTGATATTGACGCCCTGCTGAAAATACTAAAGCAACGTAAAAAGGCCTTTCGGGCACGAACCCCCAACACTGTTAGCCTGGTATGTGCAGCAGAACTGGCGCAATTCATGCGCACCGGTTTTGTTGGCACCTTCGAGCCCAGCCGCGCCGACCTGGAATTTCGCCGCAAAGTTGCGCGTAACGAGATTGAAAATATTGTGCGCCTGCTACGTGATCAGCCGATTGGCACCCAGGTGGGTGTCATCGTTGATTCAATGCCCGGCGCAACCTTTCAATTGTTTAAACAGGGTACAGAAACCCGCGTTGTTGTCAGTCCGTTTCGTCTGGGGACTTTCGCCAATATCAGACTGGGCGTTGCAACGGTAAGTGCCGCCCCCGAAGCGATTGAACTTTATACCGAAATGACAAACCGCCTGTGGCGACGCAGCCTTAAGGGCGAAGAAGGTGCCGATTACATCGAGCGCGAAATTCTGGGCACGGTATAAACCACGGCGGCCCCATCGTTACCCGCAATCAGGTGGCTGAAATGCCAAGATGGTGGCGGGTAAAGGAAATCAGGCTTTGGATGTGAACCGCAACTGTCTCGCGGACTTTTTCTTCGTCATTGGCCGATAAGGCTTCGATAATCGCCAGATGCTCGGATGAGTCTGGTAACAAACGTTCCTTTAAACGGGCAATTTCAAACAGGCGCGTGGTTGCGCGCAGATCGCGCAAGGTTTGCGCCATAACCTCGTTGCCACAATGATCAATGATCATATTGTGCAGGTTATCATCCGAAAACCAGTGCGAGTCGGTGTGATAGGCCGTTCCCCCCATCAGATCTTCGATCTCGCGGCGCACCGCAAGCAACTGTTTGCGCGGGATGGCGCTCATGGCCAATGCGGCGGCCTCGGGTTCGATAATTTTGCGCAGGCGTAAACTTTGCAGATATTCGCCCACATCAACACGACGCACGACATAGTTTCGGCCATCGCCTTTGCGCACCAGCCCTTCGCCCTCAAGGCGTTGCAGGGCCTCGCGAAGTGGTGTACGGGAAATCCCCAGCGTTTCGGCCAGCCGCGCCTCGACAATAATATCGCCCCCGTTCAAACGGCGATGTCTGATCATTTCGGAAACCGCCTTATAGGTCAATGTCGCCAGATTATGCGAACCGCCGGTTTCTTCGCCCCGTTCGATGATCATGGAATTTTCCTTGCTCCCCGACATGTATTTCCTTTTCAATCTATCGGTTCCACGCGGTATACCGAATATATACTATCAAGAATCCAGCATGGGTATAGATAATTGAAAGAGCGATCAAGCAGCAATCCCGGGAATGGAAGCCTTTCTGACAACGTCTTTGCACGCTTGTTAAAAAGCATCCTTGAGGGCCACCTGGCAGGCGGCACCATCGTGCAGGAACGTCGCCTTGCCGATCAGTTGGGCGTGTCGCGATCCCCCATGCGCGACGCTCTTGGCCGCCTTGAAGGACAGGGGCTTTTGGTGCGCAACAGCCGTGGCATCCTGACGGTGCGGGTGGTGACACTCGAAGATTATCTTAACTGCCTGAACCTGCGCTTGCTGATCGAACCAACAGCGGCCGCCCTGGCCGCCGGGCGCATGACCGACGCAGATTTAAGCAAACTCGATTCGTTTTTGACCGAGATTGAGGCGGCCCCCGATGCCGAGGCCGATACCCTGTGGAATTTTGACGATGCGCTGCATCTGACGATTGGTGAAAGCAGCGGTAACCCCTTCATTGCCAAAACAATTATCGAAATGCGCCGCTATACCGCAATCTTTGAACGCCACCAGCTTTCGGGACGCGGCAAGCCCGGTTCGGCGGACCACCGGGCCATCCTGAATGCCCTTGTTGCCCATGACGCCACAGCGGCAAAAGACGCAATGCACCGGCATTTGCACGAAATAAGACAAAAAATTCTCGAGAATTTCTAAATACTTGCACGAATTTTATGCAGATATATCTGATGCCCTTGTGCTGAGCATATTTTTTATGTATTAAAGTGGTATACCAATCGAATGCGATTGGTGGGAAATCATATAGAAACACTATCACATACAGGGGTCATCATGCTTTCACGTCTGTTTCTTGCCACTGCCATTTGTGCGGCTGCCATTGGCGCTGGCACCTCGCCTGTTTTTGCGGCGCCCTGCAGCCCGGCTGTTGCCGATGCCGACCTGATTAAGCCGGGCACGCTGGTTATGTCCACCAACCCGACCTTGCCGCCGTTGCAATTTATTGATTCGAACGGTGACCTGAAAGGGATGCGGGTTGAGCTGGGCAAAATGATTGCAGAACGCCTGTGCCTGACCCCTGAATATATTCGCATCGAATTTTCCGCGATGATCCCCGGCCTGAACGGCGGGCGTTGGGACATGATCAATACCGGCATTTTCTATAATGAAGAACGCGCCAAAATCATGGAAATGATCCCTTATGAAGATCAGGCGATCAGCATTTCGATGGCACCGGGCACGGGCACCTCTGTCAGCAAAAAAGAAGGGCTTGCTGGCAAGGTCATTGGCGTTGAAATCGGTGGCTTTGAAGAAAGCAAAACCCGTGCGATGGATGCCGAACTGAAAGCCGAAGGGCTGAAAGGCCTTGATATTCGCACGTTTGATAACTTCGCTTTGGCCTATCAGGCCTTGCGGGCCGGTCAGCTTGACGGCGTTGTCTCGATTGACGCGGTTGCCAAGGAATATGATGCCCGCGGCGATTTTGATCGCGTGTTAAGCGGTCTGTACCCGGCACCGGTTGCTTTGGCCTTTAAAAGCCGCCCGCTGGCCGAAGCTGTGCTGAAGGTGATGGACGAAATGAAAGCCGACGGCACCATTGCAAAGCTGTTTGGTGAATATGGTATCGCCGTTCCCAAGGGCGATTACGACATCAAATAACCCGATACCACCCGCCGGAAACGGGGGAACAGCGTTTCCTCCCCGCACTGTTTGCCTGTTTCCGGCATCCCGATATGGACAACACACCTGTTCACAGGCCCTGCCCCGATGTGGCTGTCTTGCCCTCACTTCCCGGAAAGCAAACGACATGGAAACTTGGAACTGGCCCGGCTTCTTCGGATATTTGTTTAATTCCTATATCCTGGGCGGTGTCGTCACAACAATCTGGCTTACAGTCGTTGCCCTGATTGGCGGTTTGGCGCTGGGTTTTATCCTCGCCCTGATGCGCCGATCACATGCACAACCGGTCAAAGTTTTTGCCCGATTTTACATCTGGCTGTTTCGCGGAACACCGCTTCTGGTTCAGTTAATTATCATCTACACCGCCCTGCCGCAGCTTGGCATCCGCTTTAGCGTGATGGAAGCCGCCCTGTTGGGCCTGGCCTTGAACGAGGCGGCCTACCTTGCCGAAATTGTGCGCGCCGGGATCGAGGCCGTGCCCGAAGGCCAAACACGGGCCGGTCGTGCCCTGGGCATGACGGAACGCAAAATCATGCGCCACATTGTTATGCCCCAGGCTTTCAAGGTCATCATTCCGCCCTTGGGCAATTCGGTGAACGGCCTTTTGAAAACCACGTCCGTGACATCGGTTATTTCAATGGAAGAACTTCTGCGCCGCACCCAGGTATTGATCCAGGAAAAATTCATGGTGCTGGAACTGTTTGCCGTTGCCGCCCTTTATTACCTGGTCCTGACAACGCTTTGGGATTTTGTGCAACGCAGAATTGAAAAAAGATTTGGTCGTTCAACGGCCCATGTATCGCTTGCAGATCAACGCTGATTTTCCAGGATTTCGACAAAATGACCCCCAAGTTTCGCGGTGTTTTCACCGTTATGATTACCCCCCTTGCCAATGATGGATCCCTGGACCTTAAGGCACTTGCCGATTTTACCGACTGGCAGATCCGCGAAGGCATTCACGGATTGATCCCGCTGGGATCCACCGGTGAATTTCTGTCGCTGTCGCAAGAAGAACGCGATGATGTCGCCCGCACCGTGATTGCAACCGCCGCCGGGCGCGTGCCGGTTCTGATCGGAACCGGTGCCGAAGACACCCGCGAAGTGGTTCGCCTTAGCAAGATTGCCCAGCAAATGGGGGCCGATGGTGTGATGGTAATACCGCCCTTTTATTCCACCCCGACCGATGACGAACTTGTGGTGCATTACCAGACCATCGCCAATGCCATTTCGATTCCGATCATGGTTTACAACAACCCGGCCACATCGAATGTCGATTTGAAACCCGAACTGGTTGCCAAGATCGCGCAAATCGATGGCTGCGATTACATCAAGGAATCAACCCTGGAAATTACCCGGGTGCGCGACATCATTCGCTTCGCTGGCGATAACATGACCGTCTTTGGCGGCATCCTTGGTTTTGAATCTTTTGTCATGGGGGCGCAGGGCTGGGTGGCGGTGGCATCCAACGTGGCACCGGGGCCAATGGCACGCATTTTTGAACTGGTTGCCGATGACGGCAAAATTGACGAAGCCCGCGCGCTTTACTTGAAATGGCTGCCTGTTATTGAAGCGGTTGGCGGACAGGCCTATGTCGCCGGGACCAAATCCCTGCTGTCACATATGGGTTTTCAGGCTGGCCCACCGCGCCCGCCGCGCCTGCCCCTGCCCCAACCGCACGACCAGGCCATGAAAAAGCTGGTGTCGGATTTTAACCTGACTTTCGCGGTGTAAGATAAACGCAATGCACAGTCCCCCCACAAACACACCAGGCCCCGATCAGGATGCAGATGTGCAGTTCTTTTACGACGGGCAGGCGATAACCGCACAGCGCGGCCAAAGTGTGGCCGCCGCCCTGTGCGATGCGGGTATTCGCAATCTGGCACCGGCATCGGAAAAACAAGGGCGCGGTGTGTTTTGTGGCATGGGCGTTTGTAATGAATGTATTGTCACGGTTAACCATGTTTCCAGCCAGCGTTCCTGCATGACGCTGGTTGAAAACAATATGCAGGTAAGTTCGCAAGCGGCCCGGCCCGATATAAGCGCGCTTCAGACTGCCACCATCACCCCCCCACCCACCACCATTCCCGATCGTGAAACCGACATTCTTGTTGTCGGGGCGGGCCCGGCCGGGCTGGCCGCAGCAACAATAGCAGCCAGGGCGGGGGCACAGGTTATTGTGGTTGATGACCGGTCCGCACCAGGCGGGCAATATTTCAAACAGCCATCTTCTGGCCCGGCACAGCAACAATTCAAACATGATCCCCAAACATCGGCGGGGGCCAGGCTGATTGCGCAGGCCCGAGATGCCGGTGCGCAAATACAGGCAAAAACCGTTGTCTGGGGGGCCGAACGCCAAAGCGACGGTCACCTTAAGGTTGGCCTTTATGGCCCCGATGGTGCATTTTACCTTTATCCCAAGGCACTTGTTATTGCGACAGGGGCCTATGAACGCCCCGACCCCGTACCGGGCTGGACATTGCCCGGTGTGATGACCACAGGGGCAGCACAAACCTTTTTGCGCAGCTATCGAACTGCCCCGGGCAAGCAGATTATCATTGCGGGCAATGGCCCCTTAAACCTGCAAGTGGCATCGGAACTGCACAAAATCGGCGCAAACATTGTTGCCGTGCTCGACGCCGCCCCGTCACCGTGGCAGCAACCGGTTAAACTGATGCGCCTGGTAAAAAGCGGGGCCAAGATGGCCGTGCACGGTGCCCGTCAAATATCCGCCCTGCGCCTTGGCGGTGTGCCGGTATTATGGGGCAGCCGCATCACCCATATCGTTGGCAACGAAAAGGGGGCGGTACAAACGGTTGAGATCACCAGCCCCGAAGGCCGCCACACATTTAATGCCGACACGGTTCTATTGGGCTGCGGCTTTACCTCGTCAAACGAATTGTCGCGTTTGCTGGGCTGTGGGCACGATGTTGTGAACGGCCAATTGATCGCCCAGCGCGATGTAACCGGCAAAACAACCCTTGATGATGTTTACAGCATTGGCGAAGCCGCACAGTTTGGCGGCGCGCATATCGCCCTTGCCCAAGGCAAACTGACCGGTGCTGCCATTGCCCAAAAACTTGGCTTTGATGCAAATACAGATGGCCTTGAGGAAAAACTAACCCGGCATCGGGCCTTTCAAACCGCCCTTTGGTCGCTTTATACCGCCGACGATGTTGTTGTGACCGACCTTCCCGGTGAAACCGAAATTTGCCGGTGTGAAAAAGTCACCCTGCAAACGTTAAGCGACCTTGCCAAAACCGCCTGCGATGATGTAGCCACCTTAAAAAGGCTGTCGCGCGCGGGCATGGGCCGGTGCCAGGGCCGGTATTGCAGCCATAATGTGCAAGCCATTTCAAACGCCAACCACAACAGTTATCCTACCCGGCCAAAACGCCAAACAAACGAGAAAACCGGCTTTCTCGCCCCGCAAATGCCACTGCGCCCGGTTCCCCTGGCGGCACTGGCACGCGAAAAACCCGAATGGGGCGGGCACAAACGCAGCCATTTGCCGCAAAATCCACCGCTCTATTGCGCCGACCCGCTGCCGGTATCGCACACCGAAACACTGGTAATCGGGGCCGGTATTGCCGGCATTTCGACCGCGTTATTTTTGGCCCGTGCCGGCCGCGAAGTGGTGGTCATTGACAAGGCCTATCCTAATTCCCTTGCCTCGGGCGGGAATGCGGGCAGCCTGCATGCGCAACTTTTATCATTTGATCATGGGGCGCGGGCCGAAGGGGGCGGCACCCCCGCGCAGCAAACCCTGCCGCTTCAGCGTGATTCAATCCAGTTGTGGGCCGAGTTGCAAAATGACCTGGCGGCGAATTTTGAAATGAAAATTACCGGCGGCATCATGGTGGCCGAAAACGACCGCGACATGATGTTTCTCGAAGCCAAAACCCGTGCCGAGCGCAGTATGGGCGTGGACTGCCACGTTATTGGCAAGGATGACCTGTTTGGCCTTGAACCGGCCCTGTCACGCCGCTTTGTTGGCGCGGCCTATTGCCCGCAAGAAGGCAAAATCAACCCGCTGGTTGCCACCCAATACGTGCTTGATGCTGCCAGCGCGGCAGGTGCCACTATTTTTGATCGTACCGAAGTCACCCGCATTGAAAAAACCGGCGCGTTCTTCGAGGTCACCACGTCGCGCGGCAAAATACGGGCAAAGAACATTGTGAATGCGGCAGGTGCCTATGCCGCGCGCATCGGCAACATGCTGGGGCTGGATGTGCCGGTTTTTGGGGCACCCTTGCAAATGGTCGTGACCGAGGCCGTCGCCCCGCTGATCGGCTGCCTTGTCGCCCATGCCGACCGGCACCTGACCCTGAAACAGGCCAGCAACGGCAATTTCATTATTGGCGGCGGCTGGACCGCCGGGTTGGACCCGGTGCATCAACATCCGCGCCCCCTGATCGACAGTCTGGAAGGCAATTTGTGGGTCGCCCAGCATGTTGTGCCAGCCTTGCGTAAACTTCACATCATTCGCAGTTGGGCCGCCATGAACATCAATATTGATGGTGCCCCCATTCTGGGCGAGCACCCGGACCAACCGGGCTTTTTTAATGCTGTGACGTCAAATGGCTACACACTTGGTCCCCTGGTGGGGCACATCACAGCCGCACTGGTTTCCGGCCAGGGCAGCCCGCGCGCGCTTGAACCCTTTTCGATTTCACGTTTTTCCAAAGGACAGCCATGATTGAATTAACCGACGTCAACAAATGGTATGGCGACTATCAGGTCCTGAAAAACTGCTCCACCGGTATTGATAAAGGCGAAGTCGTTGTAATCTGCGGACCATCGGGGTCGGGAAAATCCACCCTGATCAAATGCGTCAATGCGCTGGAACCGTTTCAGCAAGGTTCCATCCGCGTTGATGGCATCGAGGTGGGCGACCCGACAACCGACCTGCCCGATTTGCGCAGCCGGGTGGGCATGGTTTTTCAAAATTTTGAACTGTTTCCGCATTTAACGATCATCGACAACATCATGCTGGCCCAGCGCACGGTTTTAGGACGCAGCCCCGAACTTTCGCGCAAAAAGGCCCTTGAACTGCTTGACCGGGTAGGTTTGGCAGCACAGGCCCCGAAATATCCGCTTCAGCTTTCCGGCGGGCAGCAACAGCGCGTTGCCATTGCCCGTGCCCTGGCGATGGAACCCATGGCAATGCTGTTTGACGAACCCACATCGGCCCTGGACCCGGAAATGATTTCCGAAGTGCTAGATGTGATGACCGAGTTGGCCCGCGAAGGCATGACCATGATGGTAGTGACACACGAAATGGGATTTGCCCGCCGGGTTGCCACCCGTATGATCTTTATTGATCGCGGTGAAATTGTTGAAGATTGCCCGACAGAAGAATTCTTTGCCGGAAATCGCAATCCGCGCACCGAAGGATTTTTAAGCAAAATTCTGGCGCACTGACACCAACCGACCGACCAGCAAAGAGAGACGATCCATGAGCCAGTTTGATCTTGTGATCAAAAACGGTGTCGTTGCCACGGCATCGGATACATTCAAATGTGACATCGCCATCACCGACGGCAAGATCGTGCAGATGGGACAGAACCTTTCGGGCGGCGCACAGGAAATTGATGCCAGCGGGAAATATGTTCTGCCCGGTGGCATCGACAGCCATGTTCATATCTCGCAGCCCTCGGGCGAGGGTATTGTCATGGCCGATGATTTTGAAAGCGGAACCCTGTCCGCCCTTTTTGGTGGCAACACCACCATCATGCCGTTCTGCCTGCAAGAAAAGGGAACCCCGCTTCGTGAAACGCTAAAGGACTATCACGATCAGGCCGATGGTAAATGTTACACCGATGTCAGCTTTCACCTGATCATTTGCGAACCCACCAATGCCGTACTGGGGCAGGATCTTCCGGCCCTGATCGCGGATGGTTATAGCTCGCTTAAGGTTTTCATGACCTATGAAGATTTGCGGCTGGATGATGCCGCCATCCTGCGCACCCTTGATGTGGCGCGCGATACCGGTGCCACCGTGATGGTTCATTGCGAAAACGAAGATGCCATCCGCTTTTTGATCGAAAAGCACGAAAAAGCGGGCGATGTTGCCCCGCGCACCCATGCCACCACCCGCCCGGTTGCGGTGGAACGCGAAGCCACCCATCGCGCCCTGGCCCTGGCCGAAATTGTCGATGTACCCATTGTGATTGTTCACGTTTCCAACGGCGAGGCCCGCGACGAAATATCACGCGCACGCAGCCGCGGTTCAAAGGTGGTTGGCGAAACCTGCCCGCAATATCTGATGCTGACCGCCGATGATCTGGACGGGATGGACTGGGAAGGGGCAAAGTTTGTCTGTTCGCCCCCGCCGCGCGACAAGGCCGCACAGGCCGAATGCTGGCGCGGCATTGAAACCGGTGTGTTTGATCTGTTTTCATCCGATCATTGCCCGTTTCGTTATGACGACCCGCAAGGCAAGCTAACGCCCAAGGGCCGCACCAGTTTCCGTCATATTCCCAACGGCATTCCCGGTGTTGAAACACGGATGCCGATCCTGTTTTCCCAAGGGGTGATGAAAGGCCGGATCGACATTAACCGTTTTGTCGCGCTGACATCGACCAATCACGCCAAAACCTATGGTCTGTATCCGCAAAAAGGCACCCTCGCCATTGGGGCTGATGCCGATATTGCCATTTGGGACCCGGCAACAAAACGCACCATTCGTCACGCCGATTTGCATGACGGATCAGACTATTCCCCCTATGAAGGCCTTGAGCTGACCGGCTGGCCAACCACGGTTGTTCTGGGAGGCAAAGTTATGATCAAGGATGGCATCCTTACCGGCCAAAAGGGCGATGGACATTATCGTCACGCCAACGGACATTCCGTCCCCGCCCCCGTTTGATCAGGAGAATGAAATGAAGTTAAAAGTTTACGCTGGCCCGTATGAATTTGATGCCTGGCTGGAATGCGAAAAAGCGCCGAAAACGTCGGAAGCCTTTCGCAAATTATTGCCCTATGAAGGCGACATCGTCCATGTGCGCTGGTCTGGCGAAGGGGTTTGGATTCCGCTGGGGGATTACACATTTGGGGTCGATTACGAAAACCATACCAGCCACCCGGCTCCGGGCCATATCATTTTGTATCCCGGCGGGATTAGCGAAACAGAAATCCTTCTCGCTTATGGCGGGGTCGATTTTTCGTCCAAAATGGGCCAGCTGGCAGGCAACCATTTCATTACCCTGACATCGAATCTCGACAAGCTGCCTGAACTTGGCAACGCGGTTCTGTGGAAAGGGGCGCATAAAATCCGGTTTGAAGCTGCCTGATGACAAAACCCGTTGATTGACAACAATCAGCACCGCCCCCTGACATAAGCCTGATCTTGCAGGCGATAGAGTACCAAAATTAAAGCCGCCCTGGCTAAACCGGGGCGGCTTTGTTGTAAGGTTCCTGTGCGAAATGCCACCGAAAAAAATTATCGCAAATGCTCGCGAATAACATCAATCATCGCAGCATCAATTTGATGACCAACACCGTCAAACACCTGAAGTTCGGTCTGTGACCCCGCCCTGGCCAGCCAGTTATAGGTTTCCAGCGCAATATCCAGCGGCATAATCGGATCGCTTGATCCATGTAACAATGTCACCAGTGGCCAAGTGTCTCGGGATGCAACAGGCCCCGCCAGCCGCCCCGCCACCCCGATGACGCCCGCAGGCATCAATCCATCGGCAACCGCGTGCAACGCCATGATTGTGCCTTGTGAAAAACCAACCAGCAGGCTGTCTTTGGGGTCGCCAAATTGCTCCAAAATGTTGCGAAAGGCAGGCATGGCGGCACGGACCCGTTCCGGCCTGTTTTCTTCATTAACACCGGCAACCGAAAACCATTGCCGCCCGTTACTAAAACTGCATGGCTCCGGCCCGTCAGGGCAATAAAATTCAAGCCCTTTGACATCCTGTGCCAAAAGCGGCACCAAACTTTCCATTTGGCTGCCTGAACTGCCAACACCGTGCAACAAAATAACGCGTTTCATTGCCCGGCCTCATCTGCACCAAATTCAAAACTGGTCATGCCGAGAGACCCATAGGAAAAACTGCGATGCAAGACCGTCCCCTGACCGCTGCCCGCACCAAAGGCAACATAAAATGGCATCAGATGTTCGGGGCTTGGATGGGCAACCCGGGCACTTTTCGGCATATGGGGGAAACCAACCAGTGTTTCGTAATCCCCGTTGACCACACCCGCCACCAGCCAATCATCAAACGCCACCGCCCAGGCTGGCGGTTTTGATCCTTCCGGGGCAATGGCACGCAAATTATGAACCGACGCCCCCGACCCGATAATTAACACACCCTTTTGCCGAAGCGGTGCCAATGCCGCCCCCAGCCGCACGTTTTCTGCCGCCGATGCACCATGCCGCAACGACAGTTGCACAACCGGAATTTTGGCATCAGGCCAGGCAAGGCGCAACGGCACCCACACCCCATGATCATAGCCCCGGTCCCGGTCTTGGGCATAGGCAAAACCCGCTGTTTTCAGGGCCGACACGACATCGTTCACCAGGCTCTGCGATCCGTGTGCCGGGTAGGTCATTTCATATAAACGGCGATCAAAGCCGCCAAAATCATAAATGGTCGCCGGTTGATCGGCTGTACCAATGGTATTTACGCGTGCTTCCCAATGAGCCGAAATAACAAGGATCGCCGTTACGTTTTGATAGCGCTTTGCCAATCTTTGCGTAAAAGCCCGGGCCGGAATGTTTGCAAGTGGCAAGTCTGGCGCGCCATGCGAAATAAAAACCGAAGGCATCATGATTTTGCATTCTCCAGAAGCCGGGTGATGTGGTCTGGCCCAACCGGATTAATCCCCGAAGGGTTCAGGGCCTTGATGGAATAATATCCTGCCACGATATGGCGCATGTTCACCGTATCGCGCACACCGGGAAGGTTCAAAAACCGTTCAAGAAAGCGCGAAAGCCTTGGATAATCGGCAATCTGGCGCAGGTTTGTTTTAAAAATACCGTGATAAGCGGCATCAAACCGGATCAAAGTGACAAAAAGGCGAATATCAAGCTCGGTTAACCGGCTACCAAGAACAAAATCACCCGTTAACCGGCCCTCAAGGTCGTCAAGCATTGCAAATACGCCCCTAACCGCCTCGTCATAGGCTTGCTGCGTTGAGGCAAAACCGGCTTTATATACCCCGTTATTCAGCTGATCGTACATCCGGGGGGCCAATGCATCAATTTCGGCAGCCAGATCATCGGGGTAAAGGTTCAAATCATTTGGCACAATTTCGGAAAATGCCGAATTGAACATGCGCAGAATATCGGCACTTTCGTTACTAACGATGGTGTTTTGCCAAGTATCCCACAATACCGGCACCGTGGCCCGACCGCTAAACCCGGGATCGGCCCGGGTATAAAGCACGTGCATATAACGCGCCGCAAAAAGCGGGTCTTCATCTGCATCCGGATCCCCGCCAAAACACCAGCCCTGATCGGTTAAAACCGGGTTTAATACTGTAACCGGAATAATCTCTGACAGGCCCTTGAACTGTCGCGCAATCAGGGTGCGCGACGCCCAAGGACAAATCAGCGCCACATAAAGCCGATACCGCCCGGCTTCGGCCTTAAAACCACCGCTGCCGGTTGGCCCGGGGCGACCATCGGGGGTGACCCAGTTTCGAAAGGCTGACTCAAAGCGCACAAAACGACCCTGTTCGTCTTTGCTTTGAACCGGTTGCCAGTCTTGCGTCCATTTTCCGTTTATCAGCACAGTTTTTCTTCCCGGGTCAGAGTATCGTTGCAGGGCGATTTTGCCGGTTACTTAAATTTCCGGGAAGGATACAGCGCATAAGGACCATCGCCCAGCAACGCCAAAGATGCCTGAACAATTGCCCACATAACCGGATATTCCCATCCGCCATTCGGGTTGCTCCAGCCAAAACCATTCGGCACATGGGCAAAAAGGGCAGCACCCAACAAAACCGGCACAAGTACCGCCGATACTTCGCGGGTCCGCACCCCCAAAATCAGGGCAATACCGCCCGCGATTTCAAGGATCATGGTCACAATACCCAGCCAACCCGGCAGGCCGAGGGATTCAAAAAAGCCTGCCGTTCCTGCGGGGGTAAAAACGAACAGCTTGGTCAGGCCATGGGTCAGAAACAAAAGACCCGTCGTCCCGCGCAAAACAAGAGCGGCGTAAGGGGCTGTTTTCGCATCAATCATTATTATTCACCTTAACATTTGAATTAAGTCAGGCGTGAGGGGCCAAACCGCGTAACAGGGCCTGTCCCGAAACAATCAACGCCAGCTACAATTATTCTAAGGCGCAATATTTCACTTGCTGATTGGCGCTTCAACGGCGAACATATGGAAATAATTTCTCCATTTTGTTCGCAATGGTGATGCATGGATCTTTTGGATGGGCTGCGTGTTTTTGTTGCCACTGTCGAAAGTGGCTCTTTTTCGGCCGCAGGCGACAGGCTAGGCATGTCGGGGAAACTTGCGTCCAAATATCTGGCAAAACTGGAAGACAAGCTTGACACGCGGTTGCTGCACAGAACCACCCGCCGCATCAGCATGACCCCGGCGGGCGAACAGCTTTATGCCCGTGTGCCAGCCTGGCTGGATGAACTTGAAATCATCACCGGCGAATTAAACGACACCAGTGCCGGATTGCGCGGCACGCTGCGCCTGTCAGCCCCGCTTACATTTGGGGAAATGCACCTGCAAGGTCTTATAAAGGACTTCCGCGCCCTGCATCCCGGTGTCACCATTAATCTTGCATTGTCCGATGCCTATACCGACCTTGCCGCCAGCGGCATTGATGTTGCAATCCGCATTGGACGACTGACCGATTCCTCCTTAATTGCGCGCAGGCTGGGCTACACCCGCCTGCTTTTAGTCGCAAATCAGGCTTATCTTGATCGCTGCGGCCACCCGCAAACAATTGCCGACCTGCAACATCATAACTGTATTCGCGATACAAATTCACGATCCACAACCGGTTGGGTTCTCAGCGAAAACAATGAAACCAGCCAGGTCTCGGTGCGGGGTAATTTGCTGGTCAATTCAGCCCGCATGGCACGCGATTTTAGTCGTTCAGGCGAAGGCATTGCGCAATGCCCGGATTATGTTGTGCAATCAGATATTGAACAGGGGAAACTTGTTCATGTGCTTTCTCATTGCCGTGGCTTACTGCTCGACATTCATGCCGTTTTCCTTGCATCCCGTCGCATGCCCAAACATGTCCGCGCTTTTCTTGACTTTCTAACCCAAAAAATGCGCACCATGGTAATACAAAAATCCGGCACCCCGCCCATAGAATAGCCCGGTTCGGGGGGCAACGCTCCAGGACGCACGATTTACCAGAAATGCCCGCATCACAAAGGAACGTGGCAATGGATATTCAACGCAACGCCGTAAATGGGTCGGCCAAAGGCCCGGCAAACTATTTTACCGGTTCAGTAAGGATCGACACGCGCTTTCAGGCGCCGGACCCTGCCCGTGTTGGCGGCGCCTTCGTTACCTTTGAACCGAGCGCGCGCACAGCCTGGCATACCCATCCGCTTGGGCAAACCATCATTGTCACCAGCGGCCTTGGCTGGGCACAGCGCGCGGGCGAGCCCAAACAGGAAATTCGTCCTGGCGATGTCGTCTGGTTCGCGCCGGGTGAAAAGCACTGGCATGGCGCGTCTGACAGATCTGCCATGACGCATATCGCCATTGCCGAAACGTTAAACGGGTCTGCGGTCGACTGGCTCGAACATGTTACCGATGACGATTACCTCGCGAAGCTTGGTTAGAGTGTATTCCGTTTAGTCTGCGACTGATCACACGATAAAGCGTTCCCCTGTTACCTTTGGAAAATGAAAAATGCAAAAGCGGTTTCTGGGAAAAAGCGGACTGGAAGTTTCCGCAATTGGCTATGGTTGCATGGGCATCAATTTTGCCTATGGCCCGGCCATGGAAGAGGATGATGCCATCACGCTTCTACGCAAGGCGCACGATCTTGGCATTACCTTTTTCGATACCGCCGAAGCCTATGGCCCCTACAGCAACGAAAAAATCGTTGGCAAGGCCCTGGCCCCGATCCGCGATCAGGTGGTGATCGCAACCAAGTTCGGCTTCAACATCAATGATGATGGCGGACAATCGGGCTTGAATAGCCGCCCGAAACATATCCGCGCGGTTGCCGAGGCATCCTTAAAACGGCTGGGAACCGACCGGATTGATCTGTTTTATCAGCACCGCGTTGACCCTGACATACCGATTGAAGAGGTTGCAGGAACCGTCAAGGACCTGATTGCCGAGGGCAAAGTAATGCATTTTGGCATGTCAGAAGCCGGTGCGCCCACCCTTCGCCGTGCCCATGGCGAACAGCCCGTTGCCGCCCTGCAAAGCGAATATTCCCTGTGGTGGCGCGAACCCGAAGATGACATTTTGCCAACACTTGATGAACTTGGGATCGGCTTTGTCCCGTTCAGCCCGTTGGGCAAGGGTTTTCTGACCGGGACGATTAACCCGGAAACCAAATTCGACGACAGCGACTTTCGCAACCTCAGCCCGCGTTTCGAGGCCGAAGCCCGTCACGCCAACCAGTCTTTGGTCGATTTGCTTGGCGTCATCGCCCGCCGTAAAGAGGCGACCCGCGCACAAATTGCCCTGGCGTGGTTGCTGGCGCAAAAACCCTGGATCGTCCCAATCCCCGGCACCACCAAACTTCACCGTCTTGAAGAAAACAACAAAGCCGACACTGTCGTCCTTGATGCTGCCGATCTTGATGAAATCGCAGCGGCCCTTTCTGAAATCGAGGTCGTCGGCGATCGTTATCCGGCATACCTGCAGCAGCAGATAAATCGATAGCTGTTCAACAGCGATGACACAGCCAAACCGGTTGGGCAAACGGCGGGCCTCAGAGCAGGGGCTTTGGCATGTATCTTAACAAACCAAATTTCGAGGTTCGGTTGAGCACAACGAATAAGTGAAGTTTTCCTTCGTCGGTACGTATTTGAATACTATCGATGTGGAAATGCCAGAGGCGCTGCCGTGTAAAATTTTTCTCATAATGCCTTCTTCTATTGTCGAGCATGTGATGCAGCATTGAATCATGAGACTAAATATTTAGCCCCCCTGAAGCGGATAAAAAATTTTAAATTCAAACTATTATGATATACCCTTTATACGAGTGAATAGTTATGGTCACCTGATCAGAACCAAACGCACGTTTTACCTGACTGAAGATTGGTTGATAACGGCCTGATCCACATATCTCTGATGGTCGTCGCACATGGAACTACCTTGTCTTCATTGATACTTTTTAGTGGGTTTTGTTAACCTTAAACGAAAATCATGGATCCGCGGTTTAGAAATGTCAGAATTCTTATCTTCGACGAATATCTCCCGCGTTGATACCCAGGCAGATGGCAGAGCACAACTTTCGCATGTGGTTGGCCCGGTTCTGACAGATCTCTGGAGACTGGAACGCTGCGTTGGAGATGTTCTTCAAAACGCAGCACAAAAATTCCCGTCACAAGAGATCGTCTATATCGACGACCATGGCGAGGAAATGTCATCAAGCTATTTTGAACTTCTTGCCACGGCAGAAACCATTGCCGCCGGGCTGCATAAGGCAGGATTTCGCGTCGGCGACAAACTTATCGTGCAAACGGCCAGATCAAGCACGACCATTCCATTGCTTTGGGCATGTTTGTTAAGCGGTGTTGTTGCTGTTCCGACCCCTGCGCTGACGGTACTTGACGAAGGTGCAGCGCCCGTTCGCAAATTACGTGCGGTTTGGAAAATGTTGAACGGCCCTGCAATTGCAGCCGACGCGGACATTGCTGACAAACTTGCCGGTTTTGGAAGTGAACATGGCTGGGACGGCCTAAGGGTTATTTCGTTCGACACACTAAATGATGCAACGGCCAAACAGCATGCGCCAGCCCTTCCAAAGCTATCGCCAGATACACTTGCGATGTTGCCGCTGACTTCTGGCAGCACGGGCCGGCCAAAGGCGGTCGAACTGACGCACAGAAACATTCTGGCAATGTCAGCTGGCACCAATCAGGCCAATGGATTCACGGCAGAGGATGTCGCGCTGAACTGGATGCCACTTGATCATCCGGGCGCCCTGGTGTTTCTCGGTGTCGTGCCAATGGATGTCGGGGCAGCGCAAATTCATGTCCCGACCGGATATGTCCTTGGCGATCCGTTGCGCTGGCTTGACTTGATTGATCGCTACCGTGCCAGCATTTCCTGGGCACCGAACTTTGCCTTTGCCCTGATCAATACCCGCCTTGGCGAAGGCAAAAAACAATATGATCTTTCCTGCATGCGTTTTTTGGTCAGTGCTGGCGAACAGGTAACAGCAACAACGGTTCAGCTGTTCCTTGAAAAAATGCAAAGCAACGGCCTGCCAAAAGATGCGCTAAGACCCGCCTTTGGCATGGCGGAAACATGTTCAGGTATTACCTGGTCGCCCGGCCTTACTAAAAAAATCCTTGCTGAGGACCCGACATATGTCTCGCTTGGTCCTGTGATTCCCGGTGCCGAAATGCGAATCACGGATGAAGAAAACAACGTCCTGCCCGTCGGCGAAACAGGAGCCCTGCAACTACGTGGCCCATCCGTTCTGGCGGGATATCACGAAAACCCGACCGTCAACGCCGATGTCATGCGCGGTGACGGCTGGTTTGCAACGGGTGACCTGGCGTTCTTTAAAAATAAAGAATTGTACATTACCGGGCGCAGCTCGGAAGTGATCATGATCAATGGTCTGAATGTTGCGGCCAACGAGCTTGAAGCTGTCTCCGAAGACGTCGAAGGTGTGGCCGTTTCCTTCTCTGCTGCCCTGTCCGTTCGAAATGAAACCACTGCGACCGAAGACGTCGTTCTTGTCTTTAGCCCGCAAAGCGGCGACCCCAGCGACAAAGAAACGCTGACATCTCTGGCTGACCAGATCCGAAGCTATATGGCGCGCCAGACCGGCATTCGCCTGGCAAAGCTTGTCGCCCTGCCCACAAGTGAAATCCCCAAGACGTCGATTGGCAAAATTCAACGATCCGCGCTGAAAAAACGTTTTCTGAATGGCGATTTTGACCACGCCATTCTGGCCGAAAAACCCCGCAAGCGCCGTCGGCCTGCACCAACGGACGACGCCCCGGCACACAATCAAGACCAGATCGCCGAGCTTGAAGAGAAAATCACAGCTCTGTGGTCCGAGGCCCTTGATATTGACGACATCGACCCGGGAGAAAGCTTCTTTGAGCTTGGCGGCAATTCAATCCTTCTGATGCGTTTGCAGGCACTGTTGCGCCCGATTGCCCCAACCATTGAACTGGTCGACCTGTTCCAATACCCGACCATCAGATCACAGGCACTTTTCGTTGCCCGGCGCGACAGCGATGATGGCGACAACAATCAAACGCTATCAAGCAAAAAGGTCCGCCAAAATACCGCCCGTGACGTGGACACAGACATCGCTATTATTGGCATGTCATGCCGTTTTCCAGGCGCGGACAATATCGCAGAATTTTGGGAAAATCTGCGCCAGGGCAAAGAAACCATTTCGCGTTTTTCGGTCGATGAACTGGTCGAAGCAGGCTTTGATCGCGAACAGGTTTCCCATCCGGATTATGTCCGCGCCAGCCCAACCTTGCGGGACCCGGCAGGCTTTGATGCCGGGTTCTTTGGCTATAGCGCACGCGAAGCCGAACTTCTCGATCCGCAGCAACGCCTGCTGCTTCACTGTGCTTGGGAAGCCTTTGAAGACGCAGCCTATAACCCCCTTACCCTGAAGGGGCGCGTTGGTGCGTTTGTCGGGGCAAGCATGAACACCTATTTCGTCAATAACGTCCTGCCAAATCGCGACAGACTGGACAGCCGCGATCCAATGGACGTGTTTACACTGGATTCCATGGGCGGCTTCCAGACGATGGTTGCCAATGACAAGGACTATGTCTCGACCCGGGTATCCTACAAACTTGATCTTCGCGGGCCGAGCCTCAATGTCCAGACAGCGTGCTCGACCGGTCTGGTCGTTATTCACCTTGGCGCAAAAAGTCTGATGAATGGCGAATGTGAAATGGCGCTGGCGGCGACATCGTCGGTACAGGCACCACAGGCCGCCGGACATTTATGGCAAGAGGGCATGATTGTCTCCCCCGATGGTCATTGCCGCGCATTCGACGCTGATGCCGGCGGCACCATTTTCGGAAGCGGTGTCGGGGTGGTACTGCTCAAACCGCTTCGCAAGGCGGTGGAAGATGGCGACAACATCTATGCGGTGATCCGTGGCAGTGCGCTTAACAACGATGGCGGACAAAAAGTCGGCTATATGGCACCCAGCGGGATCGGCGAAACCGATGTTGCCCGTGCAGCGCTTGCGGCCGCCGATATCGATCCGGAAACGGTTGGCTTCCTTGAAGCACATGGCACAGGCACACGTGTTGGCGACCCGATTGAAGCCCGAAGCCTTGCCAAGGCATATCGCGGAAACGGCAAGGCAAAACAATGGTGTGCGCTTGGTTCGGTGAAAACCAACCTCGGTCATTTGCAAATCAGTTCCGGCATTGCCGGGTTCATGAAGGCCGCACTCGCCCTGCATCACCAGGAAATTCCGCCAACCCTTCACTTCAACAATGCAAATCCTGATTGCGAATTTGAAAACAGTCCGTTCCACGTCAACACCCAAACGATTAGCTGGCCGGAAAATGCCGGTCACCCGCGCCGGGCGGGCGTCAATTCGCTTGGTATTGGTGGCACAAACGCCCATATCGTTCTTGAAGAAGCTCCTGCCCCCACCACGCAGAAATACGCAGAAACGCCAGACCGTTCCTGGCACATTCTTGTTCTTGCGGCACGCGATGAAAAAGCTCTTGACCGGTTGCAGGCCCGATATCTTAATTTTGTAGCGACCCATCGGGAAGTAGATCCGGCCGATCTGGCATATAGTGCAAATGCCGGACGCAAGGCATTCGAGCAACGGCGCTTCTTTGTTTATGACACGCTGACAACCCTTCGCGACAAGCTGGCTGAACCTGTCATCCGTACAGAGGGTAAATCAACGCTTCTGGCACTTTCGCACATGCCAATCACGAACGCCTCTGGCAAGGACCTTCTCAAAAGCGCGCCCGTTTTTACCCATCTTCTTGAAGACTATGACGAGGTAATCATTGATTCTGGCCGCGACAGTGTCCTTACGTGGCTGCGCGATGGGATTGCCAAGCCCGATGACCTGAGTTTTGATTTACTTGCCGGTGTAACCATACAGCTTGCGCTGGCCGGAACGATGCGGTCCTGGGGGCTGCCGATGCGCGCCTTTACCGGTGATCCCGACATGCTGGCCGTCCTTGCAGGCAAACAGGATTTTGCCGTGCTTGTTAAAAAGCTGCTGTCTGATGCATCGGGCAAGCCGTCGGTTTCCATTCCGTCAAACGATGAGGCCAGATACATCCCGCTGATCGTCGAGGCCGAAACCGGAACCGGTGATCTGTGGCCCCGGATGCTCATGCTCCTTGGCCAGATGGTCGTTGCGGGCTATGCGATTGACTGGGAAAAGTTTGATGCCCCCTTTGCACGCCATCGTTTGTCGTTACCGACCTACCCGTTTGATACCAAACGCTATTGGCTCGAACCACCAAAGCGTCGCGCCCAAACAGCGCAACCTGCCAGGCCCCCCCGGAATACCGGAACACTCCATCCATTGGTGAATAGCACCTTCACCACGCCAGCCTCAACCGAGCGGTTTTATATCGCGGACTATCATCCCGACCGGCTTTCATTGCTGGGGGATCACCTGATCAACGGTGTGATCGTTGTTTCCGGTGCCTGCCATATGTCGATGCTGCTTGGCACGGTTGGGGACTTGCCCGGAACCGAAATCTCGGATGTGAGGTTTGAACGCCCGCTCATCGTGCCAGACAACGGCATTGAGGCGCACCTTGTGATCCACGCTGCCAACCAGGATGGGGTTGCAAGCTTCGCACTTGCCTGTACGCATTCAAACGGTGACGCACAAAGCCATATTCAAGGCAAGATCGGCCGTCTATCCGAAGGCGTCGCTGCGGCATCAAACATCGAAAACTGTCCCGACGCCGTAAATTCCGATGACTATGATCGCATTCTCGCTGCCAAAAAGATCACGCTTGGCCCAAGCTATCGTTGGGCATCAAACATTCGCCGCGGAGGCACCCAAGCGACATGCACGTTAAAGCTTCCAGACGGCCTTAACCCATCCGAAGCCAAGGCATATGTTTTCCATCCCGGTCTTCTGGATGGCTGCTTTGGGCTGATGATTGCCGCAACCGCCGACAAAGTCAGTACATCGGGAACATTTGTGCCTGCCGGTTTTGATCGGATGGTTATCCATCACGTACCGCAACCCGATGCCTCATTGACCGCCACCGGGCAGTTTGAAACCGCAAGCGATGGCAAAAGTGCCAAGGGTACAATCCATCTGATCGCCGCAGACGGCACCCCGATTCTGACAATCGAAGGCCTGGTCGGGCGTGCCGTTGATCTGGCTGCGATTACGGCCCCCATCAAAGCAGCAGCATCCCTAACCGGGTTGTATCGGATTGACTGGCAAGAGACCAAAGCACCGTCGGAAACAATCAAGACAGCTGCTGTTCTCATCCTTACTTCTGACGATCACCAGAAGTTTGCCAAGGACTTTGAAGCCGAATTGACCAAGGCTGGCTATGATACGCAGCTGATCGCCCCGGCTGCAGATAAAAACGATATCGAAGCCGCAATCAACAATGCGCTGGCAACAGACGCCAACGGGATTGTCGAAATCCTTGATTGCCGCAGTAATCTGCCAGAGGTTCTTGATGGACTTCAGGCGCTAATCGCGCTGGAAAGCGATTGCGCCGGCAAGGTTCGGATATCACTTCTTCAGGATGCCGCATTGCCAGAGTCCGCTGGCATGACCGGCCTTGCCAAGGTGTTTGGCCTGGAGCATCCGGCAATCGCCTGTAGAACCATTCATCTTGATCTGACGTTGCCAACCAGCACCAATGCCGCCCAACTTGTTGCCGTCATCCGCGAACCGCTTGACGGCGACGGCGAGATTGACTTCACGACAGGAACGCGCCGCTGCCCGCAGCTTGTGCGTCTGGATGCCAAAACCGACACAGACCTGCGCTGCAAAGCCGACGGCACCTATGTTCTCAGCGGCGCGTCTGGCGCACTTGGCAGCACGTTGCTTGGCTGGCTGATGGATTCAGGTGCCGGAACAATTGTGGCGCTTAGCCGATCTGGCAAACTTGACCCGGATATCGCACAGCAGGCCAAGGACAAAAAAATCAATCTTGTCAATATTGCCGCAGACATCACCAAACCGATCACCCTGCCCGGTGGCTTGCCCCCCATACGCGGCGTCATTCACCTTGCCGGTATTCTTGATGACGCAACACTGCTTAAGGCGAAAAAGGCACAATTTGCCAATGTCATTGCGCCAAAACTCGATGGTGCGCGAAACCTTTCTACCCTGACGAAAGACGCTAATCTCGATTTCTTTGTAATGTTTTCATCAGCCGCATCCGTGATTGGCAATCGTGGTCAGGCCGCCTATGCCGCAGCAAATGCCATGCTTGATGCGTATGCAGCACAGCTTAGAACTACGGGTGTTGCCGCCACTTCAATCAGCTGGGGACCGTGGGCTGGTGATGGCATGGCAAACCGGTCCGCCCGGACAAGTGCAACCTTCGAGCGCCTCGGAATCCATTCACTTTCCGCCGATCAGGCCATCTCCCTTCTCAATGCAGCAATGGCATCAGGCACCGCACATGTCAGCGCGATTGACTGCGATTGGGCAACATTTGTCAGCCGTACAAAGGAACAGGGGGGGCGGATCGACGAACCGTTCTTTGCGCATGTCTTGCCGGAAAAGAAAGCCCGCACAGAACCACAAGATGCGCCTGCGGCAACATCTGCGCCCCTGATCGACCTGCTCAAACAAGCCGCCCCCTCGGAGCGGAAATCGATCCTGCATGACTTTGTTCATGCTCGTGTGGTCGACGCCCTTAGCTTTGCCGGTATCGCAACGATTGAACCTGATCAGGCTCTGATGGATCAGGGGCTGGATTCACTGGGGTCAGTCGGGCTGCGCAATGATCTGAACGACGCATTGGCCAAGACGTTCCCGGTAGGGTTGTTCTTTGAGTATCCCACGCTTAACCAGCTGGTTGCTTATCTGCACAGCGTGATACAGGACGAATTGGGCGACAATGGCGAAGCCGCAGGAACAGATAATTACAGTGCCGCTGACAGTTACGACGAGGACATATACAGTGCGCTTGATGATATGGATATTACTGCTTTGAACGAGCTTGTGAAACAGGAGCTTGACGGCTGAATGTCCAGGACCGACAAGACTCAGAACGCCGACACCCAATCGACATTGGATGACACCCGCGAGACCCTAAAACGGCTTTATATCTCGCTGAAAAATGAACAACGCCTGCGTGCCGATCTTGAAAGCAGGCAGAGCGAGCCGATTGCCATTATCGGCATGGGCTGCCGCTTTCCTGCCGGGGCGAATGACCCGGCCGCGTTCTGGGATCTGCTTAAAACCGGCAAAGATGGCATCTCGCAGGTTCCGCCGGACCGTTGGGATGCGCAGTCGCTGCTTGACAAGAAAAGCGGAGAAACCAGTGACGGCAAGATGGTAACCGCCGATGGCGGTTTTCTAAATGTGCCACTCACGCGGTTTGACCATCCGTTCTTCAAGCTATCCCCCAGGGAATCCAAGGCCCTTGATCCACAGCACAGGCTGCTTCTTGAAGTTACATGGGAAGCACTGGAAAATGCAGGGATCGTTCCCGCAACGCTAAAGGGGGGCCGTACCGGCGTTTTTGTCGGTCTATCGGGGGATGATTACAGCCTTGCTCATCGTCATTCGGGCGACCTGTCGGCGATTGATGCCTATTCCCTGACGGGCAGCACTGCCAGTACAGCCGCCGGACGCATTGCCTATTTCCTGGGTATCGAAGGCCCGGCTTTTGCGGTTGATACGGCCTGTTCGTCGGCATTGGTTGCCATCCATCTTGCCTGTCAAAGTCTACGCAATGGTGAAACCGACCTTAACGTCGTCGGCGGCGTTAACCTTATCCTTGCACCTGGCATTCACGTCTGTTTCTCCCGGCTTAATGCGATCTCTCCCGATGGACGCTGCCGAACCTTCGATGCCCGTGCCAATGGATATAGCCGTGCTGAAGGTTGCGGCATGGTGGTGCTCAAACGCCTTGGCGATGCCAAACGTGATGGCGACCGCATCCTTGCGACCATTCGGGCATCTGCTGTCAATCAGGACGGGGCAAGTAACGGGTTTACCGCACCGAATGGTGCCGCGCAAAAGCGACTGATCCGGGAAACGCTGGACAAGGCCGGACTAAGCCCTGCCGATATCCAGTATGTTGAAACGCACGGTACCGGCACCCCGCTTGGTGACCCGATAGAGGTCAGCGCCATTGTCGAAACATTGGGCAAGGATCGCGCATCGTCCGATCCCGTTATAATTGGTGCCGTCAAAAGCAATATCGGCCACCTCGAAGCCGCTGCCGGGATGGCTGGACTGATCAAGGTCATCATGGCCCTGCGGCACCGAACAATTCCGGCCAACCTTCATTTCGACATACCAAACCCGCACATCCCTTGGGACGAAGTTCCGGTAACCGTCGCAAAGCAGGCCCAAAGCTGGCCCGAAGCATCCGGCCCGACTGCAACACGCCATGCGGCACTTAGTGCATTCGGGTTTAGCGGTACCAATGCCCATCTGATCATCGGCGAAGCACCGATGACTGAAACAAAAGCACCGCATTCTACGGCCCCCGGCGAGCCTGTTTTTCTGGCACTGTCCGCAAGAAGCACGGATGCGCTGATATGTCAGGCAGAGCGGATGGAAAAATTCCTGCGCGATACGAGGCCGGAAACCGGCTTGTATGATATCTGCGCAACAGCACTCAGCCACAGAACAGCGTTTTCCGAGCGATTGGCCATCATTGGCAACAGTATCTCTGAGCTGGCAGATATCCTTGCGGTATGGCGGAGCGCGGCATCTCCGAAAGCAGGAAAAGTCCTAGGGGATCTGGCACATATATCGGACGAAGTCCATAAGACCGCCGAGGACTGGATATCGCGCAAATCGGTTGATGCCGCCAGGATTTACCCGAATGGCAGCTATCAGCTTATCGATCTTCCGACCTATGCCTTTGAACCTTTGCCCTGTTATCTTGGTGAAACAGAATATCCGATCATCCCGAAACGCAAGAAAACCAGCGTTGCGCCCGCCCCCCGTCATCAGACAGATCAGCCTCACCCGTTATTGCAGCGCCGGTTCCATAGCCTGCTTCTTGATCAAATGGTTTGGGAAAGCGAGCTTGGTCTTGACCCCCTGCCACTTCTGGCCGACCACAAGGTTCTGGGGCATCCGGTAATGGCGGCGGCTGGCTATCTGTCGATGGTGATCGGCACAGCACCGGATATCATCGGCGATCAGGCCTTTGCGCTTGAAGCCATCAGGTTCATTGCACCACTTGTTCTTCCTGACAACGGCACCGTCACGGTACAATTATTGATCGGAAAGGCCGATGAAACCGGCAAGCGCCCGGTCGAGATCGCCAGCATTTCCAAAACGCAGGCAAATCTGCATTTTGTCGCAACACTGGTGCCGGATGTTTCGGAAGAACCAACATCGATTTTAAGTCCTGCTCCAAACGACCTGAAAGCACTCTCACCAGAGAATATCTATACGCAGCAAGGTCGAAACCTTGAACTGGGAACCAATTTCCGTCTCGCCACGGGTTTTGCCAGAAATGAACATTTTGCCCGTGCCGAGTTTGGCGCACACCTGCCCGCGCCTTGGCAAAGCGCCCTGCATCCCGGACTTGTCGATGCCGGGTTGCAACTTTTACCCTTGCTGATGACGGTTAATGACGCCGCCGCCTTCGTCCCGGTTTCGATCGAAAGGCTGTATGTCGCGTCAGGTAGCCCAAACATAAAACAATCCGTGGCGGCACTGGACCAGAATGGAAACGGACAGGTCGAATTCCTTGATGCCAGGGGTAACATTATTCTTCACCTGTCTGGTGTTGAAGGCCGAAATATCGGACATACCGCCCTTGCCGATGCCATTACCATGGCAAGTTCAACCAGCTTGACCGCCTATGCTTTGGCGTGGCTCCCGGTCGACAAAGCCCCCTCTCTTTTGGACGGTGCAAACACCGACTGGACCTTTATCCCATCCAGCAAAAATCTGGCCACGAGAACCGTTGATAGTGAAAACATCGTCTGGCTGAGCGGCAGAAATCCCAATGAAACGTGCCTTGCCGAACTTGTTTCTCTGATCCAGACGCAGATCACGAAAAACGGCACCTCGCGTTTGTGGATAGCCACCGTTAATGCCCAAAAGATACGGGAAAGCGATCACGTCGATCCTGTCACGTCTTCTTTGTGGGGGATCGGGCGAACGCTTGCCAAAGAACTGCCAAACCGCTTTGGAGGCTTGATCGACCTTGAGGCAGAAATTGACGAAAGCAAGCTGACAGTTCTGCTGCGCGGTATAAATGCCAAGGCAACCGGTACCGAATTTGCTCTGCGTGACGGAATCCTTTACCAAGCCAGACTAACCACCGCCAGACAAGAAACGGGCCAAACGGTTGTTCGCGAAGATGCCACCTATCTTGTGACTGGTGGCACCGGTGCATTGGGCAGACAGCTTGTCGCCTGGCTGGTTGACGCGGGTGCGCAATATATCGATATCGTTTCCCGAACCGCGCCATCCGATGACGCGCGCAAAGTGTTCAGCGCTATCGATGCCGACATCGCATTCCACGAAGCTGACATTGCCGACCTGAACGCCATGACGGGTGTCTTTACATATATCAAAAACACCCGCCCCCCCCTTGCAGGTGTTTTCCATCTTGCTGGCGCTACTGCTGCCGGAATGCTGAGCGATATCAAACCCGGTGATATCGCGGCATTGACAGCGGCCAAAATCGGCGGGGCCAAGGTTCTCGATCAGTTAACCCGCACAATCGGGCTTGATCATTTCGTACTGTTTTCATCTGCCGCCGGGGTTCTCGGTGCAGGCGGGCAAGCGCTTTACGCTGCCGCCAATGCATTCCTTGATGGACTCGCCGCGAAACGCAAAGACGATGGCCTTCCGGCCCTATCACTGGCATGGGGCCCCTGGGATGGCGACGGGATGGCAAGTTCGGCTGCCGCGCGGACACAAATCGCGCAGGCCAGCCTGGGATTAATTGCCCCCAAGGCAGCCTTGGCTTTCCTTGCCCGCACGCTTGGCACGCAACAATCGGGTTTGCTTGTACTTAATGGTAAACTCGCACCGGCAGGCGCGACCGGCACAACCAAAGCGAATGTAACATCCGTCGCAAAACTGCCTGCCGATCAACGCGGCCATGCCCTGATGAATATTCTTCTGGCTGAAGCCGCGTCCGCACTTGGCTTTGCCGCGCCAGCGGATATTCCCAAAGACCGTGACCTGTTTGAGCTTGGTCTTGATTCCCTGATGGCCTTGCGCATTCGCAATGCTGCCGAAGTGGCCCTTGAGACCGCCTTGCCAACCACTTTGCTGTTTGAACATCCAACCATTTCGAAGTTGCATGATGTGCTGATGACGCCTGGCTTATCCCCGAGTGTCACCGCACCGCAAGAAACCGACACCAGCACCAGCACCACCGCAGACCCCGAACGCCTGTCGGCAGGACAAAAGGGGCTTTGGCTTCTGCACCGGGTGGCACCTGAAAGTGTGGCCTTCCATACCTGTTTCACGGCACGGTCGCACAGCAAGCTTGATGTCCACGCCCTGAGCGAGGCATTCAAAAACGCTATTCGACGTCACGCACTGCTTGGCAACGTCATCACATGGGATGGAACAGAGCCGGTAAATCAGTACCGTGGCCCGGACGCATTTGACCTTAAAGTCATTCCGGCGTCTAACATGGATACCCCAACCCTGAAGGCCGAGGTTATATCAGCCTATAAGGTGCCGTTCCGGCTGGACCGTGAACTGCCCCTTCGGGTAACGGTCTGGCAACATGGCCCCGATGACTGGACACTGCTGATCGTGATCCATCACATCAGCATGGATGTCTGGTCGTTTGAGCTTCTGCTTCAGGAAGCAGGCACAGACTACGCACAGCTTGTCGCAGGAGCCTCCCCACAGGTAAGCCCCCCAAAGGTCACCTTTGCAGATCACGTTGCGTACACCGAGAAGCATCTTTCCGGAAACGACGGCGATGCGTTACGTGATTTCTGGCGCGACACCCTGAACGGTGCACCAGAAGCAGAAGCACCGCCCTTTGCGGACGGCCACACCAGAAATACCCGCTTCGAAGGGCAAACTCACCATTTCGCACTTGATGCCAGGCTGGCGCAAAAAATCGAAGCATTTGGCAAGTCAAAGGGTGCAACCCTGTTTGCGACCCTGATGAGCAGTTGGGCTGCCCTTGTACATCGCCTGACCGGGCGAAATGACATCGTGCTTGGCACGCCTGCACTGGGCCGCAGTCAGGGCAATCTTGACAACACACTGGGCTTCTTTGTCAATGTCTTGCCCTTACGCGTGAACCTGGCTGAGGCCGCAAATTGGGACAGCCTGATAGATCAGACACGCCGCAACCTTGTCGCGGCGATGGCGCATCAGAATCTGCCGTTCCGCGATATTGCGGCACTGGTACCAGATGCCACGACCGGCAATGAACTTTCCCCGCTGTTCCAGACCCTGTTTCACTTGCGCGTGATCGAAGATCCAGCGCTTGCCGGGTTCTTTGTACCAGGCCGCAAAGGGCACATGACACTTGGCCCAATCAACCTTGAACCGTTCTATATCGATCAGCAGGAAGGGCAATACCCGCTGGTGGTCGAGTGGTTCAAACTGGGCAATGACCTGCACTGTGCGCTAAAATACAACACGGCCTGTCTGGACGAAGAACGCATTTCCCATCTTGCCGAATGCTATCAGGCCTTCCTTGGACAGCTTGTCGATCATGCGCGTGATGCAATCGCCAGCCTTAGTCCGTTTCCTGCGGGCACACCTGATACCAACGAAAAGGACAACCTTCTTCCTGCCCGCGAATGCATCCATCAGCGCATATTAAGCATGATGGCGGAAGGGCCAAACGAGACGGCAATTATCGCAAACGACAAAACACTCTCGCGCAAGCAACTTGATATGCGGGCCAATGCGCTTGCCAAATCGCTGATTGATGCGGGCGTTGCCAAGGGGGGGCATGTCGGAATTTTCATGGACAGGTCGGCAGATATGGTCATTGCCGCACTCGCCTCTTTAAAAGCAGGAACAGTCTTCATTCCCCTCTCCCCCGATCTGCCCGATGGCCGTCTGGATTTCATTATCAGGGATGCTGACATCACCCATGTGATGACCACTCCCGAAAATCGCAAGATGATAGAGCAACACAAATGCGCAACGCTCTGCCTTGATCCCGAAAACATTGAGGAGATCGAAACCGGGCCCTTGATCAAAACCACACCCGATGATCCAGCCTATATCCTATACACGTCCGGGACGACCGGGCGGCCCAAGGGCGTTATCTTGCCACATCGGGCAATGAGTTCCTACGTCGATGCGATGCAGATATACGTGCCGCTTGATCAGAAACAGGATGCGGTTCTATTTCAAACGCCGGTTTCATTCGACCCGGCAATTGCCCAAATTTTCGTCCCGTTAATCACGGGAACAAAACTGGTCATCACAGGGCCTGACGATCACCACGATCCCGCTGCCATTGCACGGTATGTAAAGGACCACAACGTCACTCTGATATATTCTGTACCGTCGCAAATTGCAGCCTGGCTTGATCATCCCGATTTTGCGAACGGCAGCAGCCTGAAATATCTGTTCACAGGTGGCGAGGTGCTGCCTGCAAGCCTGATTAAGCGCGCGCACGAACGTCTACCCAATGCACAACTGTTTAATGTCTATGGCCCGACAGAGGCCACCGTAAACGTGACCTGCTGGCCAACACCGGCAACATCAACCCCGAATGATGATGTCCGCATCGGCTACCCGCTTGCCAATACCGATATCACCATTCGGGATGATCAAGGCCGTGTTGTTCCCCCGGGCATGACAGGCGAGATCACCATTGGCGGCGACTGCCTTGCGCTTGGGTATCTCAACCGCCCGGAAGAAGACGACAAATCCTTTATCGAAAATCCCGACAAGTCAGGTGCAAAGCTTTATCGAACCGGCGATCTGGGCCGCTTCATCCGCGATTTATCGGGCAAACTTGTTCTAAGCTTCGTCGGGCGCAAGGACCGGCAGGTAAAAATTCGCGGCAACCGCATTGAACTTGACGAGGTTGAAGCTGTTCTGTGCGATTATGCCGAAGTCAAAAGCGCCGTAGCCCGTGTTCTGACCACCCCGTCGGGCGAAAAAATGGTCGCGGCCGCCCTTGTAGCTGATGATGCGGTAAAACAAATCGACATCAATGCACTGCGTGCACATGCATCAACATTCCTGGCCAGTGCGGCTGTTCCACGACAGTTCCTTTGCCTTTCATCCCTGCCGCTCACCAGCCATGGGAAGCTGGATGGCAAGGCCCTTGATGAGAAGCTTTCCGCCCTGATCACCGACCAGCATGATTCAAGCACGTCACGCTCATCTGGCGTCAAAGCCGGGGAAACCTTTGACGCAAGGTTGCGTGACATCTGGCGCGAACTTCTTTGCATCCGTGAAATCCCGACCGATCAACATTTCTTTGATCTTGGCGGCTCGTCCCTGATGCTGACGCAGCTTCAACGCAAAATCGAAGAATATCGTCTGGGTAAGGTCGAGATCGTCGATCTTTTCCGAAACCCGACAATCAAAAGTCAGGCAAGCTTGCTGCGCACGACGGCCGCACGCACCGAACCGGCACGGGCAAAAGCATCACCGTCTATGCCTGCCGCGGCCCGGTCAACCGCCAGCATACAGGATATCGCTATTATTGGTATGAACCTGCGAACACCGGGCGCAGAGAACCTGTTTCAGTTCTGGGAAATGGTCCTTGCAGGTAAAAGCGGCATCATCCGCTTTGACAAGGATGACTTACGCAGCGCTGGCGTGCCAAATGCCCTGATTGATAATGCCAATTATGTGCCGGTGAACGGGGTACTCGGAAATATCGAGTTGTTTGATGCCCGCTTCTTTGGCTATAGCCCGCGCGAGGCAGAACTTCTTGACCCCCAACACCGCCTGTTCCTTGAAAGCGCATGGCACACCCTTGAACATGCAGGATATGGTCGCCGTTCGCCCAAGGATCGGGTTGGGGTTTTTGCCGGATCAGAGATCAGTAACTATCTTCTGTTCAATCTTGCCGGGCTAATCGATCCGTCGCAAATGAATGGCGGCTACGAGCTATCCCTTGCCAATGACAAGGACTTCCTTGCGACACGCGTTTCCTATGCGCTTGATCTGCGCGGACCGGCAATGACGGTGCAAACGGCCTGCTCAACGTCGCTCACCGCTGTTGTTCAGGCCTGCGAGGCCCTGCGCAGCGGACAGTGCGAAATGGCGTTAGCCGGCGGTGTATCCATTCAATTGCCGCAGTTGCAAGGCTATCTCTATCAGGAAGGAATGGTCGCCTCCAAAGACGGAGCCTGTCATCCGTTTGATGCCAATGCCAGCGGTACGGTTAATGGCAATGGCGTTGGTGCGGTGCTTTTGAAACCACTTGATCGCGCAATGGCCGATGGCGATACCATTCACGGCGTATTGCGCGGCTGGGGCATCAACAATGATGGCCACCACAAGCTTGGTTACACCGCTCCCAGCGAAGTTGCCCAGGCCGCCGCCATTTCCCAAGCCTGGCAGAATGCCGGAATAGCCCCCGATAACATCGGCTATATCGAGACACATGGCACTGGCACACCGCTTGGCGATCCAATCGAAATCGCGGCCCTCGCACGGGCATGGCGCGAAAACGGCGGAACGATCCCTGATGCCGGTGATGCCAAATGTGCACTTGGCGCTGTAAAAGCCAATATAGGACATCTTGGCGCGGCGGCAGGCGTGACCGGACTGATCAAGGCCACACTTTCCGTGCGCGAAGCAGAAATTCCGCCACTTGCAGGGTTCAGTTTGGCAAACCCGAAAATTCCGTTCGCCGACCTGCCCTTTGCCGTGCCGGAAACCTCAATGAAATGGCCCGACAAATCCGGCCCCCGCACGGCAGCAGTCAGTTCATTTGGTATCGGCGGTACCAATGTGCATGTTGTTGTTGTTGAACCCCCTGCAATAAAACCATCACCCGCGTCCGATCAAAAATCCCTGCCACTAAACACCATTTTCCCGGTTTCCGCCGGCAGCCGCCAGGGACTTGAAACGGCCCTTTCAGAACTTGGCGATTGGGTTGAGTCGCATGGCGACGCATCCCTTGCCGATCTGGCCTATACGCTGCAATGCGGGCGTGACGGGCATCGCTGGCGATCTGTCATCAAGGCATCCGATCAAGCCGAACTTCAAACTGGCCTGGCCAACGCGATTACCAAAAATGCCCTGAACCAGTGCCATGCGAAACCCGATATCGTTGCATTGTTCCCCGGTCAGGGCGCGCAATATCCTGACATGATGCTGGATCTATATCAGACGGTTTCAACCTTCCGGGCCGATATTGATCGCGGGCTTTCTAATCTGGCTAAATACAGTGTCTCATCGCTGGTGCATTGGAAATCGATGCTGTTCCCATCACTTGAAGGTCCGGTCGAGACCAAAGTAACTGGAGAGGCATCTGCATTCCTTGCTCGAACGGAAAACACCCAACCGGCCTTGTTCATCATCGAATATGCCGTTGCACGTCTTTATGAACGCATGGGGGTTATACCAGGTGCGATGCTCGGCCACAGCGTTGGCGAATATGTCGCCGCCACTTTAGCCGGTGTTTTCTCATTCGAAGATGGCGTGAAGCTGATCGCTGCCCGTGGTCGCCTGATGCAAAGCCTGCCCGAAGGCGATATGCTTGCTGTCGCCACCTCGGTCGAGAAAATCGAACCTTACGTGACCCCGGATGTTGATATCGCCGGGGATAACGGCCCGCGCCAATGTGTATTGTCCGGCCCTGCAAATGCGATTGCCGCGATAAAGACAAAGCTTGAAGCAGAAAACCTGTCCTGCCAGATCCTGCCGACATCGCACGCTTTCCATTCATCAATGATGGACCCGATCCTTGATACCTATCGCGACATCCTTTCAACCATCACGTTAAAAGGTCCGCAGCGCCCGATGATTTCGTGCCTGACCGGCGATTGGCTCAGCGACGCACAGGCAACTGATCCGAACTATTGGGTCGCCCAGCTTCGTGGTGCTGTCTGCTTTGGCAAGGGACTTACGACGATTATGGAAAAGGCCCCCGGCCTTGTTCTGGAAATGGGACCGGGGCGCGCGCTATCAAGCCGGGCGCGACAAATCCCGGCCGCGACAGCGGCAAAAATTCTGGCATCGGACCCTGCCCCACGTACCGGACCGGACAAGACCCTGCCGGAAAGTTCAAACTTCCCGTCGGTTGTCGCCGATATCTGGCGGGCCGGAATTAGCGTAAACTGGGAGCCGATCGCCAGCAGCGCTGCACGCCGCCGATTGGAAATTCCGCTTTATCCGTTTGATCGGCAGCGCTACTGGATCGAGGGTAACGCAACATCAAAACAGACGCGTCCTCACAAACCACAACAGGCGTCATCAGGGCCAAATTACTTCGCCCCGCAGTGGCGCTCAGTGCCGCTCGGCGCTGGTCATGCCAAAAGCGGATCGCAAGATGACCTTGTTGTTATTGCCAAGGGCGCGGTCGCCGATCAGCTCGGTGCAAAGGGTTGGGCGACCCGAACCGTTACCGACGATAGCAACGCAGAAGACATCACAAACGCCCTGCGCGCGTCCGAGGCGAAACGAAAAACGCTTGTCCTAACCATGCCTTCCTTCGAACGGGTTTTGCAAACCGCCAGGACACTGGACGAACTTGGTGATGAGGTGACCCTCGTCATTCTAAGCCATCATGCTGTTAATGCCGATGACGGGGAAATTGCACCGGACGCCGCCATGTTGTCACCGCTTGTTCTGGGCCTGCCAAGGGAAGTTCCCAATATTCGCTGTCGCCTGATTGACTTTGACAATCCAGCACTTCTGCCGCTGCACCGCGAGCTTGATAATGACGAACCCATCGTTGTCTGGCGCAAGGGCCGTCGACGCGTACAGAAATTTGAGCCGATCACACTGGACCCGAACAGCCAATCGGTTCTTCGCACCGGTGGTGTCATCGTGATTACCGGCGGCTTGGGCGGCATCGGCCTGACATTTTCCCGTCACGTCATGTCGAACCATGGCAGTTCCGTCTTCCTGATTGGCCGCACCGCCGCCAACGAGATTAATCCTGACCAAAAGACCATGCTGGCGGAACTGGGAGCGCGCGCCGCATACTTTGCCGCCGATGTTACCGACCTTGCCGCCATGCGTACCGCGATCAACGCCTGTACGACCCGGTTTGGCAAACCAACTGCGGTCATTCATGCTGCTGGTGCGGTGAAGCAAGGCCCGATCCTTGGCAAAAGCAATGAAGACATCGCAGCCTTGATCGCGCCCAAACGCGACGGAGCACTGGTGCTTGATCAGTTGTTTCGCGACCATGATCTTGACGGAATGTACTTCTTCTCGTCATCCAGTGCGGTTCTTGGCAATAGTGGAATCCTTGACTATGCCGCGGCCAACGCCTTCCTTGATGGCCTGGCCCACAAACGAACGGCCCAGGGGTACCCAACGATCTCTATCGGTTGGGATGGTTGGAAAAATATCGGCATGTCGGCGCAGCCGCAGCAAGGGCGGGATGAACGATTGCACGACACCGCACTTGATGCGGATGACGGGATTGGCGCATTTGAGCGCATCTCGGGATGTCTTGGCCTGCCCCATATTCTGGTTGCCTGTGGCGATCTGGCCGCGATGCGCAACCGCATTGATCAGCAGCTTTGCGCGCACCTGGATCATCCGAACGAAAACACATCATCAGCACGACGAGCAACGCCCCATCAACGTCCGGACCTTGCGGTAGATTATATTGCCCCTTCCACCCCGCAAGAAGTCGCAACCCTTAAAATCTGGGAAGAGATTCTGGGGGTCAGCGGCATTGGCGTTGCCGACAACTTCTTCGATCTGGGTGGGGATTCCCTGATCGGTAGCCGACTGATCGCGCGTATGAAAGCCGAACTGACGGCAGACCTGACCCCCGTCCAGCTTTATGAAACATCGACCATCCAGGCAATGGCTGCGACCCTTTCCGCCGGGTCCCGAACCGGCAATCAAACGCAGTCCCCCCGACAAGACGACGATCTGGATATTGAAGTGCGTAGCAGCCGACGCCGCCGCCGCGCCCGACGAAGCGAGACACCGCAGCCATGACAATCTACCGTTTTGATGAATCCTATGATGACGCGGTTGCCGTAATCGGCATGTCCCTGCGCGCAGCCGGCGCACAAACCGCCGATGATCTGTGGCAGATCATCAATGATGGAACCTGCACGATTTCGACCTTTACCAAGGAAGAGCAAAAAACATCAAACGTATCGCCCGCCACCATGGCAAATCCGGACTATGTGCCCAAGGCCGGGATTATTGACGATATCGAGATGTTTGATGCAGGTTTTTTTGGCTTCACACCGCGCGAAGCCGACTGCCTGCCACCGCAAAACAGGTTGCTGTTTGAATGCGCCTGGGAAGCCATGGAAAATGGTGGGCAGAACCCGCGCGAAGGACGCGGTCGCACCGGCCTGTTCGTCGGACAAAGCACAGACACCTACTGGCCGACCTTTGTTGCGCCAAATATCGATGATACCGACGCCGGATTATCGTTTTATTCCAACCCGGATTTCCTTGCGACGGGTGTTGCCTACAAGCTCAACCTGCGTGGACCTGCCATGACGGTGCAGTCATTTTGCTCGACATCTTTGCTGGCGGTTCACATTGCGCGCCAGTCATTGCTTGAAGGCGAATGCGACATGGCTCTGGCAGGAGGAACATCTGTGCGCACGCCCCAGCATCAGGGATATACTTATGTCCCCGAAAGCGTATTTTCCCCCGATGGCGTTGTCCGCGCCTTTGATGCCAGGGCCAATGGCACGTTGTTTAGCAACGGTGTCGGGGTTGTGTTGCTCAAACGTCTTCGCGACGCAATCGAAGACGGTGATCCAATCCTTTCAATCATTCGCGGATCAGCCGCAAACAATGATGGCAGCAGCAAAGCTGGATACAACGCGCCCAGCATTGACGGGCAGGCCCGTGCCGTTGCCCGCGCCATCGCAGAATCCGAAGTTTCCGCCGACAGCATTGGCTATGTCGAATGCCACGGCACCGGAACACTGGTCGGTGATCCGATTGAAATTGCCGCCCTTGGCAAGGCCTATCGACGGTTCACTCATCGTAACGGGTATTGCGCGGTTGGATCGCTGAAACCCAATATGGGACATCTTGACCGCGCATCGGGTGTCTTTGGCCTGATCAAAGCCACCCTTGCCCTGCAACACGGCAAAATCCCCAAACTCATCAATTACAACACACCAAACCCGCGTATTGATTTCGCATCCTCCCCATTCTATGTCGCCGAAAACGCATCTGATTGGCCGGAGTCAAACGAACCACGGCGGGCGGGTGTAAACTCGCTTGGCTATGGCGGCACCAATGTGCATGTCATCCTTGAAGAGGCACCGGGGATTCCCGAAAGGCCTGCAGTTTCCACACCTCAGCTTCTGATACTGTCAGCCAGAACAGCCTCCTCATTAAAGGCGTCGGCCACCACCCTTGCCGATCACTTAACCAAAAATCCTGATATCCGCCTTGACGATGTCGCCCATACCCTTCAGGTCGGTCGTCACGGTTTCAACCACCGCCTTGCAATCATTGCCAACGACATTGATGATGCCATCACCAGGCTGAACGCCGCATCGGATTTCCAGGAGACCTGCTTGCGCGATCCGGTGGTGTTTGACCAAGAAGGCTTCTTTACATCGGAACTGACAAAACTCGGTCTTCATGCCGCCGATCAATGCCCGGGGGCAGACCTGCCCTGCATTATCATCGATAAAATAACCGATGCAGCCCCCCATCATACTTATATTGACCCCACCAGCGCGTCTGGGGAAAATAAACTGCTTTGGCTAACGGGTCAGTTGTGGTTGCGCGGTGTCAATTGTGACTGGTCTGCCCTGCCGGGAACCACCGATGCCAGGCGCATTGCCCTGCCCACCGTTCGGTTTGAGCGCAGTCACCACTGGCTAGATGCCAAAGCGGGCAGCACGGCTGAGCAAATTGTACTAACGGACAATGTCCGACAAACGCACGAGGTGCCAGAAGCGAAAAGCGCCAACGGTTGCCCACGGATTACTGCCGTTCCTGGCTGGCAACCGGTCACCGCATCTGTTACCCGTTCGACCCCGTCATGCCGGATTATCGTTCTCGATGAAAAGGGCGTTGGTGCGGCGCTCGCTGAACCTTTTGAAAAATCTGGCGAAACCGTGCTGCTTGTTCAGCACGCCCCCGGTGGAAAAGTCGCCAACCTTGCCGACGGACTTTATTGCGCAGATCTGACCGACGACATTCAAATCCAGGCACTTCTGACGCGCTTGAAAATTTGGGGACCAAGTGCAATTTTGTGCTGCCTACCGCTTAATGACAATCCAAATACCCCCCCGCAAGAAGGACTTAAAACAGCCTTCCTGGATCCGATCAGTTGGGTGCGCGCTGTTGAAGCTGTCTGGCCGAACCGCGCGTTTGATCTCGATTTTCTGACAACCGGCATGGCGCAGGTTTCCGGTGGAGAGCCGATCAATCCGATCCGTGCCACACTGGGCGCGGTGGTTCTGACCGCCCAACAGGAATACCCCAACATCACCTTGCGCTGCCTTGACCTTGACGCCAGGGCGATGACACCGACGGCAACATACAGGCTGGCAGACGACGTGAGAAAGGCCCCCGAAGGCCTTCTCGCCAAACGCGGCAACCGACTTTGGCGCCCCGAAACAAGACCCGTCGCGCTTTTGGAACCGGTGCTGGAAAACAAGCTGGTTTCCGGTGGTGTTTATGTCGTGATCGGCGGTCTTGGCGGCGTTGGCTGGACCATTGCAAAATACCTTGCCCGCCAAGTGAATGCGAAACTGGTGATCATCGGCCGATCAATACCTGCTCTGGATGATACGAAGCCAAACCGCGCTGCCGAACGTTTACGCAGCTTGCAGGAACTTAGCCCGGAAGTCCTGCCAATTACGGCGGACATATCCGACCAGGATCGATTGGCAATGGCAATTGCCGAGGCTCGTGCACATTTCGGCCACATCCATGGCGTTATCCATGCGACACATGACCGCAACGAACAGCTGATCCGCGACCTGGAACCAACATCTGAACAGACCGGCATGGCCGCCAAGGTTTTTGCCGTACCCGAACTGATATCTTTGCTTAGGAGCGATCCGCCTGATTTCCTTGTCCTCTGTTCCAGCCTTGCCGCCCGGAAACCAGGCCGGGGACAAGTGGTTCACGCGGCCAACTGCGCCGTTCTGGATGCCATTGCCCAGACAGAGGACGCGCCGTTCCCGATAATGTCAGTCAACTGGTGTTCCTGGCGCGATATTGGTGTCGCCCATGACATATGGATCACGCCTGTTCAGGAAACCGGGCTGAGCCACCCGATACTTGAAAAGCAGCAGCATATGGCTAACGGGTCCGTGCGCTATGTCGGGACCCTTGATGCATCACGCCACTGGGTTGTCCGCGAGCATATCCTGAACGGCCTGCCCACATTGCCCGGCACTGCCGTCATTGACCTTTTGCTTACCGCACATCGCGAGTTGGTCGGGGAGGCCGACGGCATACAGGGCATTTCGATCGAACCTCTGGTATTCCTGTCCGCGCTGCAACTTGATCAGGGTGCCACCAAGCAATTTGTCATTTCACTGATGGATAGCGGTGACGGGGTTCTGGCACGCATTGAAGGCGTAAACGCAGACGGGTCATTCACACTATGCGCACGTGGTGTGATTAAAACAGCAGCGATCCCGGAAATGTCCATCCGTTCTGTTGATCTCACACCTGACACCGAAAACCCACTGCCCACCTTGCCATCGACCAACTTCCTGAAATTGGGTGACCGCTGGAACTGCCTGACCTTGCTGAAAAATGATGATGGCAAGAAACGCGCGATGGCGCGTCTTGGAAAGAGTTATCAGGGCGATATGCAAGATGTCACCATCCATCCGGCATTGCTTGATATGGTCGCCAGCATTCATGCCTTTTCAGAACCCAAAATCCCGGTGGGATATGGCGCATTCCGCCAGTATGCACCATTTGGCGACTGCATTGTCTCGGTCTGTGAAAGCCTGCAGCAAGATGCCAACAACGTGCTGCGCCTGAATCTGCAATTGCTTGATGAGGAAGGTGCCCTTGTCGGGGTGATCACGGACCTGACCCTTGCACCTGTTGAACAGGCCAGCCAGGCAGTTGATGACCTGCTGGCAGCTCTTGGCACGGAGGACGACTATCAGGTTGCCAATCCGTTTCTCGCTGACAGCATCTCACCTGAGGAAGGGATCGAGGTGTTCCGTCATTTGCCGCTGGGAATCGTGCCGCAGATTCTTGTCGGTCAGTCGTTCAAGCCTGATTTCGGCAGTGCCACAATGCCCCGTGCTGTATCCTTAAACACGCCCGACACAGCCAAAACCCTGCCATCCGACCCGGTGGCCTTCCTTGCCCAGCTTTGGCAGCGCATCCTTGGTGCCAACGCGCCTGACAATGACACCAGCTTTTTCGATCAAGGCGGAAATTCACTTGCCGCGACCCGGTTGCTATCGCGCATCCGGCATGCCTTCGGGGTGACGGTCGCGATGAAGGATTTCTTTACAACACCAACGATCAACGGCCTGCTTGACCTGGTCACCGGCAGCCGGAAACCAGATGGCTCTACAGAATTCCCAGCACCGGCTGCAGACGCAGAAACCACCGAAACAGATAGCGAAGATTGGGAAAGCGATGTTCTGTAACCCGCTGTTTACAGATAAGATATCACGATCAAACAACATGACCGGTGCATCAATACGCCGGCAAACAGACATTTCTGGTTGAGGCCCCCAATGATCCAGTCTTTCATCGCAGAACTTGGCGAACTTTCTGTCCGACTATGGCTCGAAGATGGACAGCTTCGCTTTTCTGCGCCCAAAGGGGTCGTTCAGGGGGAATTGCGCGACCGAATGGTTGCACAAAAGGCGGATATCATCGCCTATCTTGACAATCAGGATGCCGCACCCGAAATCGTTCCTGCAGCCCCGATGCAGGAAATGCTGTGGTCCCTATGCCAGCAGGCCAATGACTGGCCGGGTCTGTATATCGAAAGTCGTCAGGTCACGCTGAACGGCAAAATTGACGTCAATGTGCTTGAACGTGCGGTCAATGCGACGATTTCCCGTCATGATGCCTTGCGCACAAGTTTCCTTGCCGCGCCCGACGGATTGAAACTTGGCATTGCGCGCCAGCTCCGTATTGAAATCGAACAACATGACCTTATCGGTGGCGATACCAGGCAAATCGAAAAAACGGTTCGGCAGCTATCATGGCACAGCTTTGATCTGGAAAACGGGCCCCTTGTTCGCATCGGGTTGATTCTTGAATCAGAAACCCGGTCCATACTGATCCTGAGCCAGCATCACCTGATCACGGACCGCTGGTCGGCGGGCTTGCTGATCAACGAGATCTCCGAGCGCTATGACGCCATTTTGCGTAACCGCTCGCCAAAGCTTCCGGTACTACGTTCAAGCTATGCCGAATATGCCAAAGCCCAACGCGCGGCACTTGATACATCACGCCATGCCGAGAACAGCGCATATTGGCGAAACCTGCTTGCAGGTATTCCGGACCAGCTGGTCCTGCCCTATGACCGGCCATATCCGGCCAAATCCGACTATCGCGGCGGCAGAAGTACCCACACGGCAGCACCTTCGATCCTTCAGGCACTGGCCACCTATTGTCGTGTCCAGAACCTGACGCCCTTCATGGTGGCCTGTGCGTTGCAGTCGGCCTTTTTGCACCGCCTCACCAATCAGGAAACCATCGTTATCGGCACCCCGGTCGCGGGGCGACTGGAACCGAAATACGAAGACGTCGCAGGATATTTCGTCAACACGGTTGCACTTCGAACCGATCCCTCGTCGGATATGAGTTTTACCGCACTGTCAGAACAAATCCGGTCGCGTGCGCTTGAGGCGTTTGACCATCAGGACATGCCGTTTGGTCATCTGGTCGGTGACTTGCCAATCGACCGAAAACAACCGCAGCCTCCAGTATTCCAGACAATGATTGCGGTTCAGAATGTCGATGGTGGCACGCTGAAACTGGGGGATATCACCCTCGAAGATCGTGAAGCACCAGTTGAAACCGCCAAATACCCGTTAATGCTGACCCTGATCCCCGATCAGGCCGGTACCGGCAACCTTGTGATGCACTGGGACTATCAAACAGCATTGTTTGACCATCAGACGATAGAATGTCTGGCGGACTGTTTTACCACTTTTGCCTGCGATGCACTGGAAAACCCGCAAACACCGCTGGCAGATTTGACATTGCTGCCTGACAAGCTGTCGATGCTGATCGCGGCTGAGGCTATGCCAGAACCAGTCGCCTACCCGAAGGACCAATCCGTCTGGAGCCTGTTTGATCTGCAAGCGAAAACCACCCCTGAAAACATCGCCCTTGATGATGGCACAACCAGCCTGATCTACCGCGAATTGCACCAGCAGGCCGAACAGCTTGCCGCCCACCTGGCGACCAGGGGCGTTCAGAAAGGGGATCGCATCGGTCTGCTTTTACCGCGTTCTATTGACCTGATTGTTTCGCAACTGGCCGTTTTGCGCCTTGGTGCCACATTCATCCCGCTTGATCCGGCTTACCCCGAAGACCGGCTGGCCGTTATGATCGACGATGCAAAGCCCGCCATCGTGATCCGTGAGACGACGATATCGGGGTCCGGGTTCTCGTCTGGTATTTGCGTGCTTTCACCTGAACTGTCAGATAACGTTAACTCTGACACCAGCGCCCTTCCCGATCACGATGCGGGCGCAGATGCGATAGCCTATATAATGTATACATCCGGTTCAACCGGACGACCAAAGGGTGTCGCTGTTCCACATCGCGGGATCACGCGTTTGGTGAGGGGCCAAAGCTTTATCCCGTTTGGGCCTGAACGGGTTTTCCTGCAACTGTCCTCCCCCTCCTTTGACGCATCAACGCTCGAGATCTGGGGCGCTTTGCTCCATGGTGCGAAGCTGGTTCTACCGCCGCCAGGCACAGACGCCTTTGATCAGCTTGGCGACATCATCGACGCCAACAAGGTAGATGTGCTTTGGCTGACATCCGGACTGTTTTCGACCCTGATCGATAGCAACCCGGCTGCGCTCAGGAAGATTAAATATCTACTTGCCGGAGGTGATGCCCTGTCACCGGCCCATGTCGCACGAGCGCTTGCAACGCTGCCCAGCACGCAGCTCATCAATGGCTATGGCCCCACAGAAAACACGACATTCACCTGTTGCCATCGTCTTGATGCAAACGCGCTTGACAAGATAATTGTTGGCAAGCCGTTATCAAACACCACCGCCCATATCCTTGATGCACGCGGACACATCACGCCTCCTGGCGTGCCTGGCACGCTCTGGACTGGCGGAGATGGTCTGGCAGATGGCTATCTTGATCAACCCGGTTTGACCGCAAAAAATTTCGTCACCAAGACAGTCATTTACGCCGCCAAATCATTTACCGAACGCCTTTATTGCACCGGTGACCTTGCCCGTTGGGTTGATGATCCAAATGGTGACGGGCTTGTGATTGAAATCCTCGGGCGTGCCGATGATCAGGTTAAAATTCGCGGCTTCCGTGTTGAACTGGCCGAAATCGAAATCGCACTGGAGAAACTGGCGGCAATTGGCCGCGCAACGGTCATTGTCAGCAATCCATCATCTGCCAGTGAAAAATCCCTGATCGCATTTTGCATCCCGGCCAACGATAAAGACGCCTTACCAACCGAGGCATCGATCAAACAGACATTGGCCAAAACACTTCCGGCCTATCTGGTGCCAGAGCGGATCGGGTTGCTTGATACTTTGCCGCTCACCCCCAATGGCAAGGTAGATCGCAAAGCGCTGCTCGATATGGTTGAAAACTTGCCAGCTTCCTTTGCTGATCGGACCGTTGATTTCGAAGCCCCCGCATCGGAAACCGAACAGGAACTGGCAAAAATCTGGGCCGATCTGTTTGGTCTCGAAAATGTCTCGCGCTCTGACAGTTTCTTTTCCGTTGGCGGCAACTCGCTAAGCGCAATCCGGTTGGTCGCGTCCTATCGCGACATACGGCACACAAAAAACAAGCCTGCGAGCCTTACCATCGGGGACGTCTTTGCTGCGCCCGTCTTATCCGATCTCGCCGCCAGAATTGACCGTATGACGGGTCGCGTCCCGGTCGCCCCGCCGTCGGCCATGCCCAAACCAATCAACCTGCAGACACAGGATCAGCCGCTTTCCTTTGCGCAGGAACGAGTCTGGACCTTGGAAAACATGATGGATATGGGCACGACCTATTCCGTTCCGGGTGCCTATAGCCTGACCGGTCCGCTTGATGTCACTCGGCTTGAAAAAGCACTCAACGCCGTTGTGCAAAAGCATACAGGCCTTTCAACCGTTTTTGAGGAAAAGGACGGCAATGCTGTCCAGCATCTTTTACCACCGAGCAAAATCAACCTGACTGCCGAACCGGTCGCGCACAAGGATGTTGATGCGACCCTCCGCCAGCTTGCCAATATCCGGTTCGACCTGTGCAAAGGTCCCCTCATGCGGTTTCATCTTCTTGAGACCGGGCCGAACGAACATATCCTGATGATGGTGCTTCATCATCTGATCTGTGACGGATGGTCGGTTGACATCCTGTTGCGCAACCTTGCCGATGCTTATATTGGTAAGGAACTTGATACCCCGCGCCTCAGCTATGGCGATTTCACGGTCTGGCAAAAAGAACAGCTTTCAGGCGAATACCGGGATATTTTGAATGCCTTCTGGAAGAACGAGCTGGCCGATGTTCCGATTCTGGATTTGCCGCTTGATCGACCGCGCCCGCCCGTGCCCAGCAATCAGGGCGGTCATGTCCCGATCAGCATCCCGTTAGAGGGCATTAACCGGTTTTGTAAGGATTTTGAAGCAACCAGCTTTATGGTTTGCATCGCGATTTTTGCAGCCCTTCTACACCGCTATTCCAACCAGGACGATTTCGCCATCGGAACCCCGGTGTCGGGTCGCCATCATCCCGGTGTCGAGGATGTCGTTGGCTTCTTTGCTGATAACCTCGTTATCCGTACACCGGTTGACTCTGAAAACTCTTTTGCCGAACTGCTTGCAAAGGTGCGCCACCGTATTCTGTCGGCATTTGATCATCAGGACCTGCCATTTGTCCGGTTACTCGATGCGGTCAATCCAAAGCGACGTCTGGACATCACCCCGCTGTTTCAGGTCACCCTAACTGTTGATGATGGAATGGATTTCGACCTGACAGTCGAAGGATTGCAAGCCAGCCCCATCGACCTTGCCCTGCCTTGGGCGAAATATGATCTGGGCATCAATCTGCGGACCGATCCAAAAACAAAACAGCTTGCCGGATACCTTGAATATAACAGCGACATCTTCACCGAACAAAGTGCTACCAATCTTGCCCGCCATTTCGAAACCTTGGCAGGTGCTGTCACCAGGTCGCCAGATATGCCGATTTCCAGGCTTGATCTAAGGAACGGCGATACCTCGGCGGCCTCCGAATTAACCGGACGCATGATTGACCATCCGTTTGAAGGTGGCCTGCATCAATTGATCCGAGCACAGGCATTGCGCTCACCGGATGCCACCGCACTGATCACCAGTGATGAAAGCGAAAAAATCACATATTCCGGGCTGGAATACCGATCCGGTGTCGTTGCCGATCAGATACGCAAGGCCGGGATCAAACCGGGCAACTGCATTGGTGTTCACTGTCACCGGTCAATCAATCTGCCGATCATTCTTCTGGGAATTCTCAAGGCGGGTTGTGCCTATGTCCCGCTTAACCAGGCTCATCCGGTCGAACGCCTGTCATTGGTCATGCAAACGGCCAAACCTGCGGCCATCATCACGGACGGCACAATCCCGGACGCATTAAACGTCAAAATGCTGATCAAACTCGCCGATTTGATCAGCGCCTGTGTGGCAAATACGGATCAAGAAATCGTTTCCGAAAATGTTGCCCCTGATGATCCGGCCGTCATCCTGTTCACGTCGGGATCAACCGGTATTCCCAAGGGCGTCACCATCCCGCACAGAGCGATCTGCAATCATGCACACTGGTTTATCGACACCACCGGGCTTGGGCCGAATGACACGATTGCCCTGAACACAAGCTTCGACTTTGATGCCTCTCTGATCGAGCTTTTCACAACCTTTGTTGCCGGGGCGACGTTGGTCGTGCCTGTCACAAAGCGCAACGATGACATCCTTGCTGTTTGTGACGCAATTTCCAATCACAAGGTGACCGTGATGCAGGCAGTGCCATCCCTGTATCGGGTGATGCTTTCTGACGGCCTGCTTTCGAATGCAAGTTCGCTACGGCTGGTGCTTTCTGGCGGTGAGGCTCTGCCCAAATCGCTTGCCGATGCACTAAAATCTGCACTCCCAGGCGCGCGAATTCTTAACTGCTATGGACCGACTGAAACTTGTATTGATGCGCTTTGCCACGAATATAAAGGTTCCTCCCAGAACACTCTCGTGCCGCTTGGCCAGCCAGTGGACAACACGTCAATTACGATTGTAAATGCCGCTGGCACACCGGTTCCCGATGGCATGCCCGGAGAACTGGTCATAACCGGCCTGGGGATGAGCCTTGGCTACCTCCATGATACCGACCGCACGGCACAAAGCTTCCTGCCGCCTGACGAAGATACCAAGCCAACCGAACAATCCGTGCGACCCGGCTTTCGCTATAAAACAGGTGACAGGGCACGGTTGGGGCCAGACGGCGTTGAGTATCTTGGCCGCATGGATGCGCAACTTAAGGTCAACGGGATCAGGATCGAAGCCGACGAGATTGAGCAGGCCCTGACAGGTCATCCGGCCATTCAGGATGCTGCCGTTACCACGGTAAATGATGACCTTGTCGCTATCATTACTCATGTATCGACAAATGATCAGCCCCCTCTGACCGCCGATGCCGTCCTAAGCAAAATCCGTGAACGGCTTCCGGCATCGATTACCATCACCCATCTGGTGGCGGTCCGGTCAATTCCACGCCTGTCGAGTGGCAAGATCGACCGGCGCCGCATCCAGCAGATTGCCAACAGCCACATTGATCAGCGCACGCAAAGCCATCAGGACACACACCCGCTCGACGCGCCGGAAGGGCTGGTTGAAGAAACACTGTTTGACATCTGGAAAGAAGTTCTCGGTCAGGACGGCTTTGGCCGCACAGACAATTTCTTTGCGGTTGGCGGCCAGTCCCTTCGCGCGGTTCAGGTAGTGGCCCGCATTCGCAACCGGTTGAACGCCAATGTCTCGGTTCAGGATATCTTCGAATGCGCGACCATCTCGTTACTGGCCGAGCGCATTGGCAATACAAAAAATGCGGATACACCCGATCAAAATAGTCTGACCGCCCATCGACGCAATGACTTCACGGCTGATGGCAGTGCGATCATCCCGGTGTCCTACGCCCAACGTTCGCTTTGGTTCCTTGATCAACTCGAAGGTGGATCAGCGGCATATACCACGATCAGCGCATTTCTGATCGAAGGCGATGTTTATCCGGCTGTTATTGCCGAGACATTGAACGCCATACTGGCCCGTCACGAAACACTGAGAACCCGGTTCGGTATAATTGCCATTGAACCGGTTCAGATTGTAACAAACGAGGCGACCTTCCCCTTCGTCATCCATTCCGAAACCCTGAAGGATGATCGAGATCAGTTGTGCCAGACCGCCAAAATAGCAACGGCGAAGCTGTTTGACCTTGGCACAGATCTACCGGTTCGTTTTGAACTCTGGCCGCTTTCAAGCGGGCGGCATTTCGGTTTATTGTGTTGGCATCACATCGCGACAGACGGCTGGTCACAGGGCGTTTTCATCACCGAGTTTGCCACCCTCTATCAAGCCTTCCGGGAGGGCAAAAACGCCAGGGGCGCTGCCCTGCCCGAACTTCCCTTCCAATATGGCGACTATGCGCTTTGGCAACAAGAACGTTTAAGCGATACCGATTTTCAGGACAAACGCACTTATTGGCGCCATGCGCTTGAGGGCGCCCCGCAAAGCCTCTCCCTGTTTGCAGACCGCTCGCGCCCGGCACGCCAAAGTTTCAAGGGTGCAACCCACCGTTTTCAGTTAAGCGCCAAACAAACTGAGCGTGCCAGAAAACTTGGTGAAGCTTCCTCGATAACGCTTTATATGCTTGGTCTGGCGGTGTTCCTTGTCCTGCTGAACCGCTGGTCGCGCCAGCACGATATCCTTGTCGGAACCCCTGTTGCCAACCGTCCCAATGCCGATACGGAAAAGCTGATTGGCTATTTCGTAAATACCGTGGTGACCCGCGGCAAGATTGATCTTGCGCAACCATTTGGCGAATTTCTTACCGATATGCGCGATATCGTTCTGAATGCCTTTGCCAATCAGGAAGTACCGTTCGAACAATTAGTCGAGGATCTCAGCCCCGATCGTCACCTTGATCATTCCCCTCTCTTCCAGGTGATGTTCAATCTTCAAAATCACGAAACAACAAATCTCGTCGTTCCGGGGCTGCGTCTGGAAGAATTTGAATTTGATACCGGCACCGCAAAATTCGACATCAACCTTACGCTGATCGAAAAACCCGATGCGGGTCTTGACGGCCATTGGGAATACGCAACAGACCTGTTTGATCCAGCCACCGCTGTCTGCATGGCAGATCAGTATCAGATGCTGTTTGATCAGGTGCTCGCAGAACCCGACACCCCCGTCGGCAAACTTGCCTTGATGGATGAAGCCCAAACAAAAAATGTCCATCGATTGATCGACGCGGTTGCCAAGCCAGCGTTTGAACCAGCCGCAAACAATATCCTTCTGCATATGCTGGTCGAACAGCAGGTCAACAAGTCCCCCGATGTCATCGCGGTTGAGGCGGGCGATACCAGGATGAGTTATCGCGAACTTGATAACCGCGCCAACGCGCTTGCCCGTACAGTCCAAACCAGGGGTGCGCTCCCCGGTGACATGATCGGTATTGATCTCGGGCGATCTGCAGAAATGATCATAGCTCTGCTTGCCGTCCTTAAGGCCGGTTGTGCCTATGTGCCACTCGACCGGACCCTCCCGAAAAGCCGGATTACCAACATCATCGCGGATGCGAAACTGCGCATCCTGATCAGCGATCAGGGTGGCGAGGCCGCCCATGCCGGCATAGGCAAGGTTGTGGTCATAAACGACGAAACAATGTCGGATGCCCCACTCCACCCATTCGTCATGGATGCGGAATATCCGGTTTATCAGCTCTATACATCGGGTTCGACCGGCAAGCCAAAGGGGGTGCAAATGCCCCACCGCGCACTGGTCAATCTGATGCAATGGCAGCTTGGCAATCCCAACTTTTACCCGTCAGCACGCACCCTGCAATTCACAACCCTTGGCTTTGACGTCGCCAGTCAGGAAATTTTCACCACGCTTTGTGGCGGCGGAACACTTGTGATGATGCCCGCCGAGTTGCGTCAGGATATGCCGCGCCTGCTGACCTATACGGCACAGAACAAGGTCGAACGCCTGTTCATGCCTTTTACCGCATTACAGCAAATTGCCGAAGCATGGCCACTGGCCGCGAAACAACCAAAGGCACTTCGTGAAATCATCACGGCTGGCGAGCAGTTGCGCATTACGCCGACCATTCGAATGTTGTTTGAGACATTGCCGAAATGCACGCTAACCAACCAGTATGGCCCGACCGAAACCCATGTGGTCAGCGCCCACACATTGCAAGGCACCTGCGATACCTGGCCGGAATTCCCGCCAATCGGCAGTCCCGTTGCCAACACAGCCCTTTACGTTATTGATGATGACGGGCAGCTTTTGCCACCCAACATGCCCGGTCAACTTTGGGTTGGCGGCAAGGCCGTCGGCAATGGTTACCCCGGTCAACCGGATCTGACAGAAAAACTGTTCCGTCCTGACCCGTTTGGCAAAACCGGGCGAATTTACGCCACAGGTGACCTTGCCCGTATGCGCATCGGGCATGATCAAACCATCTGGTATGAATATCTCGGACGCGTCGATCAGCAACTGAAAATTCGCGGGTACCGGATCGAACCGGCCGAGATCGAACTGGCCTTGACGGGGCTGGACGAGATCCGTGATGCCGCGGTCATTGCATGGTCGGATTCCACCGGTGAAAAACGCCTTGTCGCCTATTACGTTGCCAGCTCACCCACGGATGATGACAGTGAACTCTCTCGCCAGTTGCGCACAAAACTTGCAAAGGTTTTGCCGGAATACATGGTGCCTACAGTCTGGATCAAGCTTGACGCCCTGCCGCAAACGCCCAGTGGCAAAATAAGTCGGCAGGACCTGCCAACACCCGTCCGGAGTTCGGTGCCAAACAAGGCAACATCGTCCAGGCATCTGCCAATCTCGGAAACCGCACAAAAGCTTGCCTCGATCTGGTCATCGGTTCTTGAATGCAGCACCGTTGGCTTGCATGACAACTTCTTTGATCTTGGGGGATATTCCTTCCTGATGCTGCGTGTTCTGGCCGAAATTCATCAACAGTTCCCGGATGCAAACCATATCGCCATGGTCAATCTGTTCGAACACCCGACGGTTTCGTCACTTGCCACCCTGATTGATCAGGGACCTGCCGACGCACCATCGCGGCACCGTGCAGAGGAAAGAAAGAGTCGCATGCAAAAAATATCCATCCGTCGCGCGGCACGGTCGCGGACATCGGCCAAAGGTGAAAGCGACCTGTCATGACCAAACAACCCTGCAAAATCCCGCCGCGTGATACCGAGATTGCAGTTGTCGGCATGGCCTGCCGTTTCCCTGGCATTCGCACACCAAGGGACCTTTGGGCTGTTCTGGTCGAGGGCAAGGAAACCATCGCCACATTCAGCGATGATCAATTACGCGCTTCGGGTATTCCCGAAACGCTTTTCAAACATCCCGACTATGTACCCCGTGGCGCGGCACTGGGTGATATTGATCTTTTTGATGCTGGCTTCTTTGGTTTCAGTCCCCGCGAAGCCGCCCTGCTTGATCCGCAATGTCGTTTGTTTCTGGAAACCGCCTGGCATGCACTGGAAGATGGCGGCTTTGCCAATGACGATCCCGAACGCGACATCGGCGTTTTCGGTGGCGTGGCACTGAACACCTATTTTCACAACAATCTGGCAACCAATCCCAAGGTTCTTGAAGATTTCGGTTTTTTCCAAACCCTGATTTCCAACGACAAGGATTATCTGACCACACTTGTATCCTACAAACTGAACCTGACCGGACCTGCCATCACGGTACAGACCGCATGTTCGACATCACTGGTCGCAATTCACACCGCCTGCCAATCACTGCTGACCGGCGAGTGTGATCTGGCCCTTGCCGGTGGGGTTAATTTGACCGTACCCGAAGCACAGGGGTATCTCTATCAAACCGGCATGATCAATTCGCCTGATGGCAGTTGCCGACCATTTTGCGAAGACGCCGCAGGCACGACCAACGGGGCAGGCTGCGGCATGGTTTTGCTTCAGCCGCTGGCTGATGCGATTGACGCCGGGGCGACAATCCATGCGATCATCCGGGGCAGTGCGATCAACAATGATGGCGCCAGAAAAGTCGGCTACACCGCACCAGGGCTTGAAGGCCAGGTCCGCGCCATTTCCGAAGCACAGCGTATTGCCGAAGTTGACCCGACCGAAATCGGCTTTGTTGAAACCCACGGCACGGCCACACCACTTGGCGACCCGATCGAAGTTTCAGCCTTGGTCCGCGTCTGGGCAGGAACCGCACATTCAGAACATCTGGCAGATTCAAGCTGTGTTCTTGGTGCGGTTAAAAGCAACCTTGGCCACACCGGGGCGGCTGCCGGGGTTGCCGGTTTTATGAAAGCCGTGCTTGCCGTGCGCGAAGGTGCCCTGCCAGGAACCGTTCATTTCACCAGGCCCCACCCGGAACTGGATCTGGATAAAACGCCATTCCAGATCAGCGCTCAGTTCGCACCGTGGAAAATCTCGGAAACGCAACCCGAACGTATTGCCGGTGTCAGTTCGTTTGGCATCGGCGGCACCAATGCCCATGTTATCCTTGCCGAAAACCGCTTTGCACCGCAGTCCGCGCCCGCAACAGCAAGAAAAACCAACCTGCTGACACTTTCGGCCCACACCCCGGAAGCCCTCGAACAGGCTTGTAATAATCTGGCAGAGTTTCTAGACAAACCCGATGCGCCCTCGCCGGGAGCCGTTGCTCATACCTTGCAAACCGGGCGCAAGGCGCTGCCCTATCGCCTGGCGATCAACGGGGAAGATCATGCAACTGTGGTTAAAGCATTGCGAAATGCAACAATAACCACAGCGCAGACAACGGCATCCGAAAAACGTCGTGTGGCTTTCATGATGACCGGCCACGGCAGCCAGTCAACCACCATGACCCGGGCCCTGCTTGCGCAGGAGCCGGTTTTCCGTAAACGCTTTGACGAACTTGCATCCGTTCTCAAAACCCGGACCAATATCGACCTTTATGCGGTTTTAACCAGCTCTGATCCGGGCTGGGCGCAGTCACAGCTTGATCGCATGATGGTTAGCCAGCCATTGATGTATGTTATCCAGCTGGCCCTGTGTGCACTCTGGAAATCATGGGGTGTTACACCCGAAACCGTCATCGGCCATAGCAGTGGCGAATTTGCTGCTGCTTTCGAAGCCGGCATCTTTAGCGCCGAAGACGGTTTGAAACTGGTGTTGGCACGCGGGCAACTGATGGATACCAGTATCGCGGGCGGCATGATCGCACTCAATTACGATGAACACGAAATCAAACATTTCATTGGTAGTAACCTGTCGGTTGGCGTGATCAATGCGCCTGACATGTGTGTGGTTTCAGGTGAAGAAAAATATCTGAATGATTTCATTGCTTTGCTTGAAGAACGCGACGTTGATTACAGGCGTCTGCATGTTTCGCGGGCGGCTCATTCACCAACGATGGAAGCAATCCAGCCCGCCTTTGCCGAAATTGCAAAGACAATCCGATATCGCGCTCCCGAAACCCGGTATATTTCAAGCGTCACCGGAAAGCCTGCCGACCCGGATGAAATTGCCACCGCTGATTACTGGGTCAAACATCTGCGCACGACAGTACGCTTTGGCGAAGCCGTGGGTCATCTGGTGAGCGACCCTGAAATCGCACTGGTCGAAATCGGACCGGGCAATGCGCTTTCAACCTTTGCCCGGATCACGGCAGGTGCCAAGGGCGCGCCCGCGCCGATATGTGTGCAATCCCTGGCCAGACCGCAGGACAAAAACGAACATGATGACGCGGTTATCGCCGCCTCGCTCGGGAGGCTTTGGGCCTGCGGCGTTGCCATTGACTGGAAAAGCTATCGTCAGGACCAACTCCATCACCTGGTGTCCTTGCCAACGCTTCCGTTACAACGCCAGCGCTGCTGGATAGATCCGCCCGGCACGACCGAACACGAACAAACCCGGTCCCGCAGCCAGCCAACCCGGCAACCTGATCCGGAACGCTGGTTCCATGTGCCAGGTTGGAAATCGGCCCCCCGTCCCGTGGCATCGGTCAAAATACCGGGCAAACGAACGGTGCTGTGGCTTGATGCAGGCGACGATGCCCTGGTTGACAAACTCACCACGCGTTTGGCGAAAAATGATGACTGCCAACTGATCCGGGTCACCACAGGTGATGCCTTTGACATTGCCGGAAACGCCGCAACCATACGACGGGACAGTGCAACCGACTACGAAGCACTGATCGAAACAACCGCCCCCGCCATCATCATTCAAACAGCATCAGAACAAGCTGCCGCCGACGACACAGATAACATTCCCGGCTTCGATACATTTCATAGCCTGTGCCATTTGGGACGTGCGCTGACGTTGCGCCCAGACCTGCAGACTGACATCATCACAATTACCACGGGCGTTTTTGATGTTACCGGCACCGAGGAATTATCACCTGCAAACAATATGGCCCTGGGACCGCTCAAGGTCATCCCGCAGGAATGCCCCAATGTCAGAACGCACCTTCTTGATCTTGATCCGGCAAGCGATATATCGGCTTATGCCGCGCACATCGAAGACGCGATCCGGCAAAAAGACCGTGAGCCAATTCGTGTTGTGCGCGGACGTCACCAATGGGTGCCCGCCTACAGCCCGGTTCAGCTTGGCGAGACATCCGCCGATTTGGGCCACATCCGCGAAGGGGGGGTGTATGTCATCTCCGGCGGGCTTGGGGGGCTGGGCCTGACCATCGCCGAACATTTCGCCCGGACATACAAGGCGAAGCTTGGGCTGATCTCGCGAAGCCCGCTGCCCAAACGCAAAGACTGGAACGATGATGCCTTACGTGCCGACAAGGCCGACATCATTGATCGCCTGATCGCGATGGAAGAAGCCGGAGCAGAGATCAGAACCTTTGCCCTTGATTGCGCAAACCAGTCTGCCATGGCCGATACCTTTGACGAGATAGAAACATCGCTCGGTCCGATCAACGGCGTGATCCATGCCGCTGGTGACATCGGTTTCCAAATTCATGGGGCACTTGATCAATATTCCCCGCAACAGGCCCGCAGCCAGTTCAATGCCAAGGTTCGGGGCACCAATGTTCTCGAAAAGTTACTTGCCTGCCGCCGCCCTGATTTCGTGATCCTGATGTCTTCAATGGCAGCTGTTTTTGGCGGGCTTGGCTTTGCGGCCTATGGTGCAGCCTGCGCCTATATGGATGCGGTTGCCACAAAACACAGTGGTAAAACATCAACACGCTGGATTTCAATCAACTGGGACCGCTGGATACCTGCCGGACAGGAAGAACAGGAAACCGGTTTGCAAAACCGGACACTAGCCAATCTTGAAATGCGTCCGGACGAAGGAATGAGTGCGTTCCTGCGCGTCCTCAAACACCTGGATGGTCCGCAGGTCCTGGTCACTCCGGGCAATATTGAGGACAGGCTTTCCCAATGGATCAACCTTGGCCCCAGACAGGCAAAGCCCGTGTCAAAATATGCCTCTTCTGCATCAATGATGTCAGAACCGCAAAGCCAAACCGTCAAGGTTGCTTCGGAGACGATCACGGATGTGCAAGCAAAGCTGGCTGGTATCTGGCAGCGCCTGCTTGGACACCCGAAAATCGGCCTGGATGACAACTTCTTTGATCTGGGGGGGCATTCGCTATTGGCGACCCGTGTGCTTGACCAGATCCGCCAGCACCTCGGCACCAATCTGCCTATGAGAACGCTGTTTGATACTCCTACCATTCGCGGTCTGGCATCCGTGATTAATAAAGATGTCGGCCGGTCGGTTTTGCCCAGGGCTTCTGATAGCGCAACACCCCGCCAATCCGCTGGCAGCCCCGCGCCGCTTACCGAAGCACAAAAGCAACTCTGGCTGGTCGACAACATCGAAACCGGAACCGGGCTTTACACCATTCCGATTGTCCTGCGCTTTAGGGGGCCGTTATCCGTGACTGCACTGGAAAACGCCGTGTCATCGCTGATCGAACGTCATGAAGCGTTGCGGATGTTTTGTTATGTGCATGACGATGTAATGATGCAGGGTTTTGCCAAACCTTACACGATCAAACTGCCCGTCGAGGATGTCTCGCCTCTGGAGCTTGGAGAACGCATTGCCACGGAAAGTCAGATTCATTTTGATCTGGCAAAAGCACCGCTTTTTCATGTCAAGCTTCTAAGGATATCCAGGGACGAGCATGTATTTGTGATGGTCCTCCATCACATCACCGCCGATGGCTGGTCAGTTGGCCTTTTGCTAAAGGACCTGTCCGCACTTTACAGAACTTTCGAACAAGGCAAAACCCCATCCCTGCCAGAACTCGCATGGCATTACAGCCAATATGCAAACTGGCAAGCCAATCAGCTCAATACAGGCGAAATTGACCGGCAGCTTGAATATTGGCGCAAACAATTGGCAAATATGCCAACGCGCCATGCGTTACCAACCGACCGGCCCCTTCCCAATCATCGGACGTTTTCAGCGGGCATTGTTGGCTGTGTGCTGCCCAGGGAAACGGCAACCCGGCTGCGCCATCTGACCGAGGCAGAAGGGGCCAGCTTGTTCATGGTCACGCTCGCCGCCTTTGCCGCCCTTCTGACACGCTTGACCGGTGTTTCCGATCAACCTGTTATCACCAGCAGTGCCAACCGCACGGAAAGCTGGCAGGAAGAGATTGCAGGGCTGTTTGTTGCCATGCTGGTTTTGCGCCCTCAACCGCGTGGCGACCAGGTTTTCCGCGATCTTGTGCGTGAGGTTCGGGCGATCACGCTTGATGCCTTTGCGAATTCCGATGTGCCGCTACAGCGTATTGTTGAGGCACTTAATCCTCCCCGCCATCCCGGCCAGCATCCGCTTTCCCAAATTGGCTATGTCGTCCAAAACATGCCATTTGAACCGCAATCCCCCGAAGGTTTGGAAATCGAATATATGTCTCAGGGCAGCGGTGCGAGCCAATACGACCTGCTCTGTTCCGTCAGTGAAGTTGCCAATAATATCCACATTGATATCGAATATAGCTGCGAACTGTTCGACAAAAGAACGGTTGAAACATTCCTGGCCCGCTTTGTCGGGCTGATCTCCATTGTAGCCGAGACGCCGGATACCAGGATCTCGGACATTTCGCTCATCACCCGCGATGAGGAAGCAAAACTTCTGCGATGGGGCAATGCCCTTGATCCGAAGCCAGGAATATCGTCTGAGACGCTTTCCGACATGGTCAGGACACACGCCAGTGGATCCCCCAAAAGCCCAGCCCTGACATTTGGTTCACAGGTCTGGAGTTATGGCGAACTGATGGCCCAGGTCGAAAACCAGTCGAACGCCTTGCGCAAACTTGGTGTCCGCGCGCGTGATATCGTGGCTGTTTCCCTGCCGCGCGGCCCGGAACGGGTAATTGCCTTCCTCGCCATTCTTGATTGTAATGCAGTTTATCTGCCACTCGATCCGGCTCAGCCCGCAAAGCGGCTTGCAATGATCCGCAAGGATGCCGCCCCGGTTGCAGAAATCACCCCCGACGGTATCAAAACCCTTAAGTCAGGGACCCCGAACTTTGCCAACCTGTCTGAGCACAGCGACATCGCCTATGTCATCTATACATCGGGTTCGACCGGACAGCCCAAAGGGGTCGTGATTGGTCATGAAGGTCTGAGTGCACTAACGCTGGCGCAACGTGACCTTTTTGCGACCAAACCCGGTGATCGCATACTGCAACTGGCCGCACCAAGTTTCGATGCCTGGATCTGGGAAGTTTCAATGGCGCTTGGTGCCGGTGCAACGCTTGTCACCGCAAGCGATGATGCAATTCAAGCCGGACCAAACCTGATCGGGTTCCTTTACGAACAGGCCATTACCCACCTGACAATCACCCCCCCGGCATTGTCTGTATTACCTCATCAAGCTCTGCCAGATTTACAAACCCTTATCTGTGCGGGTGCGACACTTCCGCCAAAACTTGCCAAACTCTGGGGACAGGGGCGCAAGCTTTACAACGCCTACGGCCCGACAGAGGTTACTGTTTGCGCGACAATCGGCATTTGTGACACCGCCGCAGGCAAATTTAATATCGGAAAGCCGCTTTCCCACCTTTCGGTTCATATTCTTGATCCTGAGGGCAATCCGGTGCCCCCCGGTACGGCTGGCGAACTATATGTGGGGGGCATAGGCCTTGCGCTAGGTTATCTGGGCCGTTCTGATTTGACCAAAGAAAGGTTTGTTAAAAACCCGGTTGCCCGCGGGGCTCATGATCGCCTTTATGCCACCGGTGACCGCGCACGGTTTTTGCCTGACGGTTCCGGTGAAACAGCGGATATCGTCTTTATGTCACGCCTGGATGACCAACTTGAGATTCGTGGTTTCCGTGTTGAACCGGGAGAGATTGAACATTGCCTTCTGAAACATCCAAATGTCGCTCAGGCAACGGTAGTTGGCTTCCCGTACGATAATCCTGACCGACTTCTTGCCTATGTCCTCATGACAGGGGATGCCCCCCCCGATGGATCGACCTTGCGAGGATATGTTGCCGACATTCTCCCCAAACATATGTTACCAAGCCTCATTATTGCGCTGGACGAGTTTCCATTGACCGTTGCCGGCAAGATCGATCTGCGCAGCCTGTCATCTCTTGCGACAAACTACGAAAATCCGCACAATACAGCACCTGGCAATGCACTTGAAGCACGGCTTCAGAAACTCTGGCGCGATACACTCGGTATTGACATGGTCAGCATCGAAACCGGTTTTTTTGAGGCGGGCGGGACATCCCTGCTCGCGGTGCAACTTGTCGGAAATATCCAGTCAGCGATGGATATTGATCTGTCGGTCTCCGACCTGTTCGCCTATCCCACCATCCAGGAAATGGCAAAGATGATTGAAAAGAACAGTCATCGGAACACCACGGCAATGACCGCGAGTATCACGGTTGCAAGTGACGCTCCGCTTGCTGGATCGCCTGATAATGGAAACCCGCTCTTCTGGTTTGGTGGCCTTGGCGCACATAATATGAGCCTTGCACCCCTGGCATCGCGTCTTGCGGATGACGGGCCAGTCTATACGCTTTATCCACGCGGATCAGATGGAATCACACCGCCAGACAATAACGTTGACATTGCCTTGCTGCGATTTACCGAGACAATTCGCCGCATACAGCCTGAAGGTCCGTATAGGATTGGCGGACACTCATTGGGATGCAAGCTTGCCTATCTTGTGGCAAATCGATTGATCGCAGAAGGCGAAAAAGTCAAAGCACTCTGCCTGCTTGACGGCGCGGCACCGGATCAGAACCTTTATGAGGACGACACTATTCCAACCGAAGACATGCTGCGTAATTTTTTGATCCAAAAGGTGTCTGCGACAACGGGCGGCTTACTTGAAGATCAGGCCGGATTTGAAGACGGAGAGCTTGATCGCAGGGTACAGGCGCTTAGTGCCGTCATGCCGCTGGTGATGTTCCAAACCGGGCCAGAAAACAGCCCGCGCGACATTCCAACCCTTTTGATCACCGCCAGCCGCGATGACGGATTATCCGGAATCGCGGTTGAAACGTTCGGTGAAGATCTAGGCTGGAATCGCTTTGTCAAAAATCCGGAAATCAAACAGCTTGATAGCACCCACGACAGGCTTCTGACACAGCCGGACCTTCAGGAAGTCGTTAAGCTATGGAAACATTTTTCTGCAAACCTGCAGGAATGAGCAAACGGCAATCCCTTGACAACCGAACATTAAAAATCCCTGTGAGGAGACACTTTTCCAGAGGACGCGGGACTATCCGGGATCATTAAGGACAAAGCGGGACGCTATTGATAACAAACAATTTCTGTCTGTTCTAAATGTTCAGTCCATTGCCAAATTACTGGCACAAATGTCATCTTTTGTGACACGGGACAAAGGGTTTGGTAGGCCCGGAGGGACTTGAACCCCCAACCAGACCGTTATGAGCGGTCGGCTCTAACCAATTGAGCTACGGGCCCCCGAGGGGAAAAGAAAGGACCGCGCCAATGTTTGGCGCGGTCCCGAAAACTAGCGATTTTGGCGCAAAGGTCAAGCCCCGTATCGCCGCATGGCTGGCTATTTTTCTCAATAGTCCAGGAAAGATCGCAACTTGCGCGAACGTGACGGATGTTTGAGCTTGCGCAGGGCCTTGGCTTCAATCTGACGGATACGTTCACGGGTCACCGAGAACTGCTGACCGACTTCTTCAAGCGTATGGTCGGTATTCATGCCAATACCAAAACGCATGCGCAACACACGTTCTTCACGCGGTGTCAGCGATGCCAGCACCCGCGTTGTGGTTTCACGCAGATTGGCCTGGATCGCCGCGTCAAGCGGCTGAACAGCGTTTTTGTCCTCGATGAAGTCCCCAAGGTGGCTGTCTTCCTCGTCCCCGATCGGGGTTTCAAGAGAGATCGGTTCCTTGGCGATCTTGAGAACCTTGCGCACTTTTTCAAGCGGCATCTGCAGTTTTTCGGCCAGTTCTTCCGGGGTCGGTTCGCGGCCGATTTCATGCAACATCTGACGTGAGGTCCGAACCAGTTTGTTGATGGTTTCGATCATGTGAACCGGAATACGGATGGTCCGGGCCTGGTCGGCAATAGACCGGGTAATTGCCTGACGAATCCACCAGGTGGCGTAGGTGGAGAATTTGTAACCGCGACGATATTCAAACTTGTCCACGGCCTTCATCAGGCCAATATTGCCTTCCTGAATAAGGTCGAGAAACTGCAAACCACGGTTGGTATATTTTTTGGCAATCGAGATTACGAGACGCAAATTGGCCTCGATCATTTCTTTTTTAGCCCGGCCCGCTTCGCGTTCACCCTTGTTGACGACACCGTAAACACGGCGGAACTCGCCAATGGGCAAACCAACTTCGGCCGAAACACCGCCAATATTTTCACGCAGCTGGGCAATTTCATCGGGATAACGTTCAATGAACAGCTTCCAGCCCTTGCCCGACAAAGCCCCAACCCGTTCCATCCAGTTCGGATCAAGTTCGTTGCCCTGGTAATGCTTGACGAAATCGGGGCGTTTAATTTTGCAACGATCCGCAAACCGCAACAATTTACCTTCAAGGCCGAGCAAACGGTTGTTCAGGCCGGTCAGGTGGTCAAGCAATTCTTCGATCCGGAAGTTGTTCAGATGAACATCTTCCATCAGATCAACCATTTCCTGCTTGAGCTTGCCGTAACGTTTTTCAGTGGCCGCCGGAACGGATTCACCCTTGTTCATCGCGGCCAGGCGCTGTTCTTGCGCCTTGTGCAATTTCTCATAGGTTTTGGCGATTTTTTCGAATTTTTCCAGAACCTGCTCGGTCAGTTCCTCTTCCATTTTGGAAAGCGAAACGTTGACCTGCTCGTTCTCGTCATCATCGTCATCATCGTCATCGTTCGAGCGACGAACTTCGCCGTCTTCATCTTCGTCGTCGGATTCTTTTTTGTCTTCGTCCTTGCCTTCTTCCGCGTCACCGTCACCGTCGCCGTCTTCGGCATCGACACTGCGTTCACGCGCCGGAGCGGCAACAACGGGCTGAACCGGTGGTTCAACTTCTTTTTCGTCATCTTCATCGTCGTCAGAAGCAACTGGCGGCGTCAAATCGCCGTCCACTTCTTCTTCCGCATTTTCATCCACCTCGACGCCAATGGCTGCCGCATCCGGGCCGCCACCATAGGTGGTTTCAAGATCGATCACATCGCGAAGCAGAAGTTTGCCTTCCTGCAACTGATCATGCCAGTTGACAATGGCCTGTATGGTCAGCGGACTTTCGCAAATCCCGCCAATCATCATTTCACGGCCAGCCTCGATACGCTTGGCAATGGCGATTTCGCCTTCGCGCGACAACAGCTCGACACTGCCCATTTCGCGAAGATACATGCGCACCGGGTCATCGGTACGTCCGACGTCATCTTCGGAAATATTGCCCTTGGGATCGGCTTCGGCATCATCATTAGACTCGTTGTCGTCCCCTTCCTCGTTCTCGACAACATTGATGCCCATCTCATTGAGATTGGTCATCACGTCCTCGATCTGCTCGGAGGAGAAATGCTCGGACGGCAAGGCCGCATTGAGCTCGTCAACGGTGATGTGACCTTGTTCCTTGCCCTTGGCAATGAGCTTCTTGATCGCTGTTTTATATGTATCGAGAAGAGGTCCGTCTGCGTTATCAGAAGAGGTCTTTTTCTCTTCAGCGCTCGAAGTCTTAGACGACATCTATTCCCCGTTTCCCGCTTTGGTACAAAAAGCACCATGTTATCACGTACGTTACACGTGGTAACGCAAATCACAAATAGCCCGAACACTGACCCTGCGAAACCGCAACGATCAGTCGTCGAGCTTGAACACATTTTCCCGGCGCCGGGCCAGATCATCGCGTCGATGCGAAAATCTTTCCCATTCTTCATCGCTGACATCTGCTGCCAACTGTCGGACGGCATATTTCGCCTCTTCGTCCGCCAGGGAGCTTACAGCCATCGAAAAAACCTGTTCCCAACCCGCAAGGGCCCGCACAAGCGGCGTTTCGGGCCTGGCGAAAGCGGCATGAGCCATAACATCGCTCTCAACCGCCCGCAAAACTGTTTCAGACAGCCCGTCGCGCTTCAAGTGGTCCTTAAGTGTTTCAGAGTCAAGTCCGGGATCACTATCAAGCAGCTTTAAGACTGCCCGCCGCAGATTGTCAAGGTCGGAGTCCATACAAACATAAACACCGAGCCTTTCGCCGATATCGTCAAGCAGGGCCGGATGATTGATCAAAGTGGCAATCAGGATGCCATCCTGAATATGACGACGGTTTCCCGTCGCTGGCCGCGCCATACCCGGTACCGCTTTACCGGCCGGTTCCCAGATATGGTTTTTATTTCCGCGTTTGCCATAGGAACCATTTTTTTTATTTCCGCCCCCTCCTTTTTGCCAATTGCTGCGCGCCGGGCGGGTTTCTTCATTCCGAGTCCCTCGAAACAGCTTCCATATCCGGTCCTTGAACATGATCTGATATTGATGACGAACGGCCTCGTCGCCAATAGCACCGATGCGGGCGTGAATATCGGCCTCAAGGGCAGCACGGCGCTCTGGTGTATCGGTTGCCCGTCCCGCGGTATCAAGCCGCCAGACCAGTTCTGCCAAAGGCACCGCCTGATCAAGAATTTTGCGAAACCGCGTCATGCCATCCCCGGACGCGATCAGGCTGTCCGGGTCGTCGCCTTCGGGCAGGATCGAAAACAGCAAGGACTTTCCCGGACGCAAGATGGGTAAGGCACGTTCGGCAGCACGCACCGCCGCACGCTTGCCCGCCGCATCGCCATCAAGGCACAAAATGGGCTCGTTGGCCATTTTCCACAATTCGCCAATTTGTTCTTCGGTCACGGCCGTACCCAGCGGGGCAACCGCCCCGCGATACCCTGCGCGGTGCAGGGCAATCACGTCCATATAGCCTTCGGTCACAATGATTTCGGCCCCATGCTGCGAGGCTTCGCGCGCCTGAGGCAGGCCATATAATAACTGCCCCTTGTGAAACAGGGGGGTATCGGGACTGTTTAAATATTTGGGCTTCCCATCGCCCATCACCCGGCCGCCAAAGGCGACCACGCGCCCACGCCGATCAAGAATGGGAAACATCACCCGGCCCCGAAACCGGTCATAACTTTGCCGGTTCTGATCTTCCGGCTCGATCAGCAAGCCTGCCTCGATCATGGTGCGTTCGTCGATATCTTCGCGCTTCAAAGCAGCTTTAAGGGCCGCACGATTGTCCGATGCATATCCCAGACGAAAATCGCCAATGGTTTTGTCATCAAGCCCGCGCGCATGAAAATAATCCAACCCCTCGCGCCCTTCGGGCATGCGCAAATTACGCTCGAAGAACACGCACGCGGCTTCCATCACTTCATAAAGGGTCTTGGCCTTTTTTTCGCGTTCCTGGGCTTCGCGTGAGGGTTTTGGCACATCCATGCCAACCTGGTTTGCCAGCACCTCGACGGCCTCGACAAAGGTCAACCCCCGGGTATTCATCAGAAAACTGATGACGTCACCATGCGCGCCGCAGCCAAAGCAATGGTAAAAACCCTTTTGCTCGTTCACGGTAAAGGAAGGTGATTTCTCGCTATGAAAGGGGCACAGCCCGGAATATTCCCGACCGCGTTTGATCAGCTTTACCGATGATCCGACAATATCTGCCAGACCAACGCGTGCCCGCAGATCGTCCAGAAACGACTGGGGAAAGCTCATAATGTGCCCATCCGTGAAATGTGAAGTTCGAAAGCCAATCTAGACCAGGATACCAGAATATAAGATTAAGCATGACAAAAGCCGGACGCAAGGCATCCGGCTTTTTAACATGTCGGGTTCTGGAATTAACCCAATAGTTTTTTCGCGACCAGACCGGCTTTGCCAAAATCCATGCAGCCGCTGTATTTCTCGCGCAGGGTCGCCATTGTTCGGCCCATATCTTTCAGGCAGGTCGCCCCCATGTCCGAAACAGTGTCCTTAACAGCCGCTTCAATTTCGTCATCGCTCATCTGGCTGGGAAGAAACCGTTCAATCACAACGATCTCGGCGGCTTCCTGAGCGGCCAGTTCCGGGCGATTGCCCTTGGAATACATCTCGATGCTTTCGCGGCGCTGCTTTACCATGGACTGAAGCAGGCCCTGAATATCATCGTCCGAAATACCATCGGTATTGCCTTCGCCGCGCGCCGCAATGTCGCGCTCCTTCAAAGCAGCAAGGATCAGGCGGGTCGTGGTGACCGAAACGGTATCTTTTGCAAGGACGGCTTTTTTCAAAGCATCTGTAAGCTGCGGTCGCAGCATGGCGGCATCTCTGATTCTGTGGAAGAAAGGAGTGAACATACCCCAAAAGTACAGTGAGCGCAAAGAAAACGTATCCGAATAACCTATTGAAAACAAAAGATAAATAAAAGTTTAGATCGGTTCTTGACAGCGACACCCCCTTCCCGTAGACATCCGCCAATTTGCCCGACGGGATATGTGCAAATCCTGCTTTCAGTATAAAATGCCGATACCAACCTGGTTCCGGACCGTTTGTGCTGGGTCTCTGCACGTGTCTGCATGGCTGCCATGATGGCGGTTTGGGCTGTTTTTGTCGGCTTGCCGATGAATTTATATATTATAAAGACTCCGTGTCTCACCGTGGATAGATCGAAAGGACATTCGCCAATGTCAGCGCCCACGCACACCCCGCCCCCTGGTGCCACTGCCGTTCTGGTTCTTGCCGATGGTTCAGTTTTCTGGGGACGCGGTATTGGCGCCCGAGGCGAGGTGGTTGGTGAAGTATGCTTCAACACCTCGATCACCGGTTATCAGGAAATCATGACTGACCCGTCCTATGCCGGTCAGATGATTACATTTACCTTTCCCCATATCGGCAATGTCGGTGTCAATGATGAAGACATCGAAAATACCACACCAGTGGCCCTTGGCTGCATCCTGCGCCAGGACATTACCGAGCCGTCGAATTACCGTTCTACCGGCCATTATGGCGATTGGCTGGCCAAACATGGCCGTGTTGGCATTGCCGGGGTCGATACACGACGCCTGACCAAACGCATCCGTGATGAAGGTGCCCCCAACGGGGTGATCTGCCATAATCCTGATGGTCATTTTGACATTGATGCCCTGATTGCCAAGGCCAATGAATGGCCCGGCCTTGAAGGCATGGACCTTGCGAAAGAACTGAGCTGCACCGAAGGCTATGAATGGGATGAAACCCTGTGGTCGATCAAGGGCGGTTACGGTAAACTGGGCAACGCCAAACACCATGTTGTCGCCATTGATTATGGTATCAAACGCAACATCCTGCGCAATCTGGCAGCGCTGGAATGCAAGGTTTCGGTTGTGCCTGCAACCACATCGGCCGAAGAAATCCTTGCGATGCAGCCCGATGGCGTTTTCCTGTCCAACGGCCCGGGCGACCCGGCAGCAACCGGCACCTATGCCGTGCCGACCATCAAAAAGCTGATCGATAGCGGCAAGCCTGTTTTCGGCATTTGCCTGGGTCATCAGATGATGGCGCTGGCCCTGGGGGCAAAAACCCGCAAAATGGAAGTCGGCCATCGCGGTGCAAACCATCCGGTCAAGGATGTCACGACAGGTATTGTTGAAATCACCAGCCAGAATCACGGCTTTGTCGTGGATAAAGACACCCTGCCCGACACTGTTGAAGCGACGCATTTCTCGTTGTTTGACGGGTCGCTGGCGGGCTTGCGCGCTAGGGACAAACCGGTATTTGCGGTGCAATACCACCCCGAAGCATCGCCCGGCCCGCATGACAGCCATTATTTGTTCAAACGTTTCGTTGCCCTGATCGAAGACGCGAAATCCTGATCATTGCTGGCAACAGCGACCTTTCATGATGCTGGCTGCACGCCCACGCGCAGCCGCCACGCCAAAAGCGGAAAAAGACATGCCGAAACGTACAGACATCAAATCAATCCTCATCATCGGCGCCGGTCCGATCGTCATTGGTCAGGCTTGCGAATTTGACTATTCCGGGGCCCAGGCCTGCAAGGCTTTGAAGGAAGAAGGCTACCGCGTCATTCTGGTCAATTCGAACCCGGCAACGATCATGACCGATCCGAACCTGGCCGACGCCACCTATATCGAACCGATCACCCCGGAAATGGTCGCCAAGATCATTGAAAAAGAACGCCCGGATGTTTTGCTGCCGACCATGGGCGGACAAACAGCCCTTAACACTGCCCTGTCCCTGTCGGATGACGGCACGCTGGAAAAATACGGCGTTGAAATGATCGGGGCCAAAAAGGACGTGATCCGCAAGGCCGAAGACCGGCTTTTGTTTCGCGATGCCATGGACAAGATCGGCCTGGAAAGTGCCCGCTCGGCCATGGTGCGGACCTATGAAGAAGCCCTTGAAGCCGTAAGCCACACCGGCCTTCCCGCCATCATCCGCCCCAGCTATACCCTGGGCGGTGAAGGCGGCGGCATTGCCTATAACCGCGAAGAATTTGAACAGATCGTCCGCAACGGCCTGGCCATTTCACCGAGTCACGAAGTGCTGATTGAAGAAAGCATTCTGGGCTGGAAAGAATATGAAATGGAAGTTGTCCGCGACCATGCCGATAACTGCATTATCATCTGCGCGATTGAAAACGTCGATCCGATGGGCATTCACACCGGCGATTCCATTACCGTCGCCCCGGCCCTGACACTGACCGACAAGGAATATCAAATCATGCGCGACGCATCGCTTGCGGTGCTGCGTGAAATTGGTGTCGATACCGGCGGGTCGAACGTGCAGTTCGCGGTGAACCCCGATGATGGTCGCCTGATTGTGATTGAAATGAACCCGCGTGTGTCGCGGTCTTCGGCTCTGGCATCAAAGGCAACCGGTTTTCCGATTGCCAAAATCGCTGCCAAGCTGGCGGTTGGCTATACCCTTGATGAACTTGATAACGACATTACCGGTGTGACCCCGGCCTCGTTCGAGCCGACCATCGATTATGTGGTTACCAAAATCCCGCGCTTTACCTTTGAAAAATTCCCCGGCGCACAGGCGCTGTTGGGCACGGCAATGAAATCGGTTGGCGAAGCCATGTCGATTGGCGGTTCCTTTGCCGAAAGCCTGCAAAAAGGCCTGCGGTCGATGGAAACCGACCTGACCGGGCTTAACGAAGTTAAAATCGATGGCGCACCGGACAAGGCTGCGATCCGGGCAAAACTGACCCAGCCGGTCCCGTTCCGCATTCTTTACGCCGCACAGGCCTTTCGCCACGGTCTGACGCTGGAAGAAATCCAGGCGGCGACCAAGTTTGACCCGTGGTATCTGCGCCAGCTCGAAATGCTGGTGAATGAAGAAGAACAAATTCGCAAAAACGGCCTGCCGCGTGACAAACACGCATTGCTGCGCCTTAAAAAGCTTGGCTTTGCCGATGCCCGCCTGGCCGAATTGACCGGGATGGAAGAAGATGAGGTTCGCGCGGTGCGTCACGGCCTGAATTTGCGCCCGGTTTACAAACGGATCGACACCTGTGCGGCCGAGTTCCCGTCGCGCACGTCCTATATGTATTCGATGTATGAAGGCGACGGCTTCTTTGATGCCGAAAACGAAGCCGAAGTGACCGACCGCAAAAAAGTGATCATCCTTGGCGGTGGCCCCAACCGCATCGGCCAGGGCATTGAATTTGATTATTGCTGTGTCCATGCGGCCTATGCGCTACGCGAAGTTGGCATCGAAGCCATCATGGTCAACTGCAACCCGGAAACGGTTTCAACCGACTATGACACATCGGACCGCCTGTATTTTGAACCGCTGACCGCCGAAGACGTCATCGAGCTTTGCCAGTTGGAACAAACCAATGGCGAACTGATGGGCGTGATCGTGCAATATGGCGGGCAGACCCCGCTGAAACTGTCCGCTGCGCTTGAAAAAGCCGGCATCCCGATTTTGGGCACCAGCCCGGACAGCATCGACCTTGCCGAAGACCGTGACCGGTTCCAGGAACTGATCAACAAGCTGGGCTTGAAACAACCCGCCAACGGTATTGCCCGGTCGGTTGACCAGGCCATCGCGATTGCCGAAAATATCGGTTATCCGGTTGTCATCCGCCCCAGCTATGTGCTGGGGGGCCGGGCGATGGAAATTGTCCATACCACCGAAGACCTTTTGCGTTACATGGCCGAAGCCGTGCAGGTTTCGGGCAAAAGCCCGGTCCTGATCGACAGCTTCCTTCAGGATGCGATTGAAATTGATGCCGATGCGGTTTCAGACGGCGAAAACGTTTTTGTCGCCGGAATCATGCAGCATATTGAAGAAGCCGGGATCCACTCAGGTGATTCGGCGTGCTCGCTGCCGCCCTATTCCCTGGGCCAGGACATGATCGACCGCCTGAAAGCCCAGACGGTTCAACTGGCAAAGGCCCTGAACGTGATTGGCCTGATGAATGTTCAGTACGCAATCAAGGATGACGTGATTTACCTGATCGAGGTAAACCCGCGTGCGTCGCGTACCGTGCCATTTGTTGCCAAGGCCACCGGGAACCCGATTGCCAAAATCGGTGCCCGGATCATGGCAGGTGAAAAGCTGGGGGACTTCAAGCTCAATCACGGCCCGTTCAAGCATATCGCCGTTAAAGAAGCGGTTCTGCCGTTCAACCGGTTCCCCGGTGTTGATACCTTGCTTGGGCCGGAAATGCGCTCTACCGGTGAAGTTATGGGGCTTGATACCGACTTTGGCCGCGCTTTTGCCAAGGCACAGATGGCGGCAGGCCATGACCTGCCGCTTTCGGGTAAAATCTTCATTTCGGTGAAGAACCATGACAAGCCCGCCGTGATTGAATTGGCACGCGAAGCAATCGCGCTCGGATTTTCAATTGTCGCGACCAGTGGCACAGCTCACACTCTTGAAAAAGAAGGGCTGGACGTTACCCCGGTCAATAAGGTACAGGAAGGTCGTCCCCATATTGTGGATATGATGAAGAACGGTGATATCAACCTGGTGTTTAACACCACGGAAAGCAAACAGGCTGTGGTCGACAGTTTTTCGATCCGTCGCACGGCGCTGACCAATGATATCCCTTACTACACCACCATTGCCGGTGCCCGTGCAACCCTGCGGGCGATCGACAACCTGAAACGTGGAGCACTTGCAGTGCAGCCCATTCAGGCTTATCTTGGGGATGACTACTAAGGTTTACGGAAAACACCGTAAACGGCAGTAAACGAGTTTAAGCCGCCCGGCGCTCCAGGCCGGGCGGTTGATTTTGTAATGTCGACTTGTAACGAATAGGCTGTGAGCGCGATGGAAAAAGTACCAATGACCCCGCAAGGGCATCAGCGCCTCGAAGAAGAACTGAGACACCGTAAATCGGTTGAACGCCTTGAGATCATCAAGGCGATTGCCGAGGCGCGCGAACATGGCGATTTGTCGGAAAATGCCGAATATCATGCGGCACGTGAACGCCAGAGCTTCTCCGAAGGGCGCATTGCCGAGCTTGAAGATGTTTTAAGCCGCGCCGAAGTCATCGACGTGCCGTCACTGGCCGGGTCGATTGTGAAATTCGGGGCAACTGTCAGGCTGGTCGACGAAGACACCGATGGTGAAACGACCTACCAGATTGTTGGCCCGATTGAGGCTGACATCAATAAAGGCCGTATTTCAACCACCTCGCCGATTGGCCGTGCGCTGATTGGCAAGGCTGTCGGTGATTCCGTCGAAGTCAGCGTGCCCGGCGGCACCAAAGCCTATGAAATCCTTGCGGTCAATTTCGCCTGATCCGGTTTCTATATGATCAAAGCTGAATGGCCCGGTGTTCCGCATCGGGCCATTTTTCTTTTACAAGGCCTGATAATGCCATGACTGAAATGTTTGATATCCGCCTGGCGACTTTAAAGGACTGTGCCAGCGTTGCCGACATGTCGAATAATCTGCATGTCGAACTCGACTATGACAACCCGCCCCACAGCCCCCACAGCATCGAACAAATGATGTTTGGCCCCCGCCCGCTAATCGAAAGCCTGATCGCCTTTCACGGGGAACATCCGGCGGGACAAGCCATTTTTCAGCCCTTCTACAACCCTGACCATTCCGTGCCGGGTTTATGGATGACCGAACTGTATGTCGCGCCGGACTTTCGCTCGGCCAAGGTCGGAAAGCAGCTTATGGTGGCACTGGCGAAACTGGCGCTGGATCGCAACTATGTTTCGATCTGGTGGAGCGTCTTGCAAAGCAACGAAGCCGCCTGCCGGTTTTATCAGCGCCTGGGGGCGCGTAATTCCGGTGCCGTGCAATATGAAATCGACGGCGAGATCCTGACCGCACTGGCCCGTGGAGACGGACCGGAGCTACCTGTCAATGTTGCCCCCTGAAAAACAACGATAAACAACAAAAAACCCCGTCAGTTGCCCGACGGGGTTACAGCGCTTTGATTTAAATTCAGGCAGCGATTTTATTGGTCTTCGGCATCAACATCAATCGGCACACCGGGTTGGCTTTTTGCCGTGCGAATCGACAAGGCCGACTTAACGTGATTAACGTTTTGGGCCACGGTCAATTCGGTGGTCAGAAATTTCTGATATTCGTCCCAGCTGTGCGAAACAATTTTCAACAGAAAATCCATATCGCCCGCCACCATGTGGCATTCGCGTACTTCGGGCCAGTCGGTGGCGCGTTTTTCAAATGCGCGCAAATCATGTTCCGCCTGGCTGGACAAACCGACCAGAGCAAACACCGTCACGTTATAGCCCAGCGCCTGTGCATCGACATCGGCGTGGTAACCCTGGATGAACCCGGCTTCCTCAAGCGCGCGAACGCGACGTAAACAGGGAGGCGCCGAAATACCGGCACGGCGCGCCAGCTCGACATTGGTCATCCGGCCATCTTCCTGTAGATCGCGCAAAATTCTGCGGTCGATCCTGTCGAGTTTGACCCGTTGCATCTATTCCTCGATTCTGTGCGCTGATACCACCCCGAACGAAACAATATTACAGCGGGGCCAATGGCTGGCAATAATATATTCGGACCAATTTTGCAACTTTCCGCAAACGTAAAGCAACGGCTGCGCACGAAAGTAATAACGTTTTGCTCGAAAACCGCGATGGCGCACAAGCAACGGCAAAGGACGCGCCCCACATGCATGTCTGCCATCCGTTCCTGCGCCGAAAAAGGACGCATTATCGCGTTCCATCTGTTGCACAAGCCCGCCTTCATCCATATGTTCGTTTCCCAGTCCCGATTATCGTTTCACAACATCTGGCAATGGCGAATCTCATATGGCCCAGGAACACCACATTAACGTCCTTATCATCGGGTCCGGCCCGGCCGGTTACACCGCAGCAATCTATGCCGCACGCGCAAATCTTGCCCCTATGATGGTAATGGGCCTGCAGCCCGGTGGCCAGTTGACCATTACCACCGATGTTGAAAACTACCCCGGTTTTGCCGATGTCATTCAGGGTCCGTGGCTGATGGACCAAATGAAAGCACAGGCCGAACATGTTGGTACCACCATGGTGCATGACCTGATCACGGATGTGGATTTCTCCAAACGCCCCTTCGTGTGCAAAGGCGATTCGGGTGCCACCTATATCGCGCAAAGCATCATTATCTCGACCGGCGCACAGGCGCGCTGGCTGGGCCTTCCCGGCGAAGAAAAATTCAACGGGCGTGGTGTCTCGGCCTGTGCCACCTGCGACGGTTTTTTCTATCGCAACAAACCGGTTACGGTTGTTGGCGGCGGCAATACAGCGGTGGAAGAAGCCCTGTATCTGGCGGGTATTTGCAGCAAAGTAACCCTGATCCATCGCCGCGATGAATTGCGGGCCGAAAAAATGTTGCAGGACCGCCTGTTCAAGCACGAAAAGATCGACGTGGTCTGGGACAGCGTGATTGAGGACATCATGGGCGGCGACGGCCCGATGGACGGGGTTGAAGCCGTGCGGGTCCGCAACACCAAATCAGACGAGACGATGGACATCCCCTGTGACGGCTTTTTTGTTGCTATTGGCCATGACCCGGCAACAAAGGTTTTCCAGGGCCAGATCAATATGGATGACGAAAACTATGTTCTGGTCGAACCGGGCACCACGCGCACCAATGTCGCCGGTGTGTTTGCCGCCGGCGATGTCACCGACAAAATTTATCGTCAGGCAGTAACTGCTGCCGGTATGGGCTGCATGGCCGCCCTTGAAGCAGAAAAATTTCTGGCAACGCAGGATGCCTGAAAAAACGCGATGGTGTGAACAGAATCACAATTATCTGTTTCTCATCCATCGCCCGGTTTTTCCACAAAAGGCCAAAGACCGTTATGTGTCTTTGGCCTTTTTTGCGTTGCAACGCGCTCTTGCGGTGAAAACCGATAGAAACCGCCCCTTTGCGCCAGACCCGATCGCAAATATCACGAATTTTTCATCCAGGCTTCCTGCGATAAAATGCTGGAAACGTGAATGGTTGCTTGCACTCCCTACACAAGCCCTCATATTACTTTGATGACGGCCTTATAAAAGCAACAAACAGTTTCGGTTAACCAGCTGGAAACCAAATGCTTTTAAAAACGGAATGCAATCAGGGGACCATCGTGCCGACCAAACGATGGTGACAAAGGAGCAGGTCAATGGATTGGGATAAACTGCGTGTCTTTCACGCTGTGGCCGAAGCAGGAAGTTTTACACACGCAGGTGAAAACCTGAATCTGAGCCAGTCTGCGGTTAGCAGGCAGATCAGTGCGCTTGAAGAAAGTGTGAAAGTACCGCTTTTTCACCGCCACGCACGCGGTCTTATTCTGACGGAACAGGGTGAATTGCTGTATCGCACAGCACATGATGTGTTTGCGAAACTTTCGATGGCCGAAGCCCGCATTCGCGAATCGAAAGAACGCCCGTCAGGACCACTAAAAATTACCACCACGGTTGCCTTTGGCTCGATCTGGCTGACACCGCGCATCAATGAATTTCTGGAACGTTATCCTGAAATTGAATTGTCGATGGTGCTCAATGACGAAGAACTCGACCTTGCCATGCGCGAGGCCGACGTTGCCATTCGTATGCAGCCGCCCCGCCAGGCTGACCTGGTTCAACGCCAGCTCATGACGCTGCGCTATCATATTTTTGCCTCGCCGGAATATATCAAGGCGCACGGCATGCCCAAGAAACCCGAAGACCTGAAAGATCACCGTTTGATCATTTATGGCGAAGATGCAAGGCCGCCGGTTTCCAATGTAAACTGGATGATGAATGCCGCGTTGCAATTCAAGCCTGACATGCGGCCGATCCTGAAGCTGAACAATATTTACGGCATTTACCGCGCCACCGAATCGGGTTTGGGTATTTCCGCCCTGCCAGATTATCTGGTTCCGGCGGATAGCAAACTGGTCCGTATTCTGCCTGAACTCGAAGGCCCCAGTTTCGATGCCTATTTCGTCTATCCCGAAGAATTGCGGCACAGCAAACGAATCGGTGTTTTCCGCGACTTCCTGATCGACAAAATCAGCGAAGTGAAAGCAAGACTGGCAGCTAACGCCTGAGGTTCTGCTACCGGCCCCTTTTAAGCACCGTACATTTCCTGTAACCCTCGCCAACCAGGTTTGGCGGGGGTTCTTTTATCGGCCACCAAGTGGCACCGGTTTATCGGCGAGTCCCGATTTCAAGCAATCCACAGGACCACCACCCCCCGCAGCAAGCCCCCGATACCCCGGATTTGTATCTGCATATTTAACTGCACCGCACAAAACCATCACCGCCCCTGTCATAATGTCTTCATTTTACGGACACTTTTTTGCCATGCGCTTGGCGCATGGTTGAATTGTATCTTTTCTATTTTTAAACAAAAGATCCGCCCCATATATCTGCATCTATGGTTGTTATTAATCACAACATCAAAGATCTTATCTGTCTTTTTCGACCCCGGTTTCGGGGCGTCTGGCCAAAACGTTATTTGGCTTGGAGTCCAAGTGATTCCGCGTCTCCCAGACGTAAAAGCCTCCCTGTTGAGACTCACGGCAGACCGAAAGGACTGCCGTTTTTTTTGTTCTGGTGCAGGACACAAATGCGTGATGCCACTGGAACTTCAGGAACCCCGCGTTACAGACCAACAGAATATCTATCAGTTTTCTTTATTTTCAATGCTTTGATGCATTCCAGGAACCTATACAAGAAATATGCGTTTTACGCATGGCAGAAAGAGCAATTTGACAGTGGTATTCAGCCGCCAAATCGCTATTTTGTCACTCGAACCGCTGCGGTGAACACCGCATCGCGGTACAGAGTTTTCTCCCTGACCGTTTTTCGGTCTTAGCCGGGCGCCCTGCCCGGCTTACCCAGGGCCCCGAGAGGGGTCCTACGTCTCCCAGACGTGAAGCCTCCCTGATAAACTTGCCGGGCATTTTAATGCCCGGCTTTTTTTTGTCCTGATTTTCCCCTTGCCACTGCCTCCGCCATACAATGCCATCCCACGGCCCCGACACCAGACTGTGATCATCCGTGTTAATGTCTGACTTGGCAGGACAAGCAAGACCAATCACTATGCCCTTGCACATCGACAGGGCACATAAAGCATATTTCCTTTAATATGATCCATTTTGTTTGTTTTTGGCGTGTCGTTTGGCAAGGCACAGCGCGCTGCGGCGCATCGGGCGAGCGGTGTAACGCGGCCAAACACCGCTAAAATCAAACCCATTTTGCCAGCTCAGTCTGCCGCCTGATAAGGAGAAGTCCGCAGGGCGTAATGGGTTTACGGACAAGGATTTCGACGCGGCCAGACGGCAGACTGAGCTGGCAAAATGGGTTTGATTTTAGCGGTGTTTGGCCGCGTTACACCGCTCGCCCGATGCGCCGCAGCGCGCTGTGCCTTGCCAAACGACACGCCAAAAACAAACAAAATGGATCATATTAAAGGAAACATACTTTAGATGAAACATAACGTCGGCGAATTCCTGTTTGGCAGGGCACCACAAACCAGCCTTCCCGAACGGGTCAGCAATGCCATTACCCGCCAGCAAAGCAACAGTGAACAGCTGATTGGCTGGGTGCAGTTATTGCTGGTCACCATATTTGGCACCCTTTATGCGATTGCCCCAAAAACAGCCATGAATGACGGCTTTCACCCGGTCCCCTGGGCGCTGGCGTTATATTTTCTGTTCACCTTCAGCCGTCTTGCCCTGTCCTATCGCATCAATTTGCCTGCCCCGGTTCTGACCCTGTCGGTCATTGCCGATATCAGCCTGTTAATGGTGCTGATCTGGAGCTTTCATATCCAGTATATGCAACCCGCCAGCTTTTACCTGAAAGCGCCGACGATGATGTATGTCTTCATCTTCATCTCGTTACGCGCCCTGCGGTTTGATCCACGCTATATTTTGCTGGCCGGGGCCAGTGCAGCCATTGGCTGGCTGGTGCTGGTGCTCTATGTGCTCTGGAGCGAAGGCGGCCACAGCATGATCACGCGCAATTACGTCACCTATCTGACCTCCAATTCCATTCTGATCGGGGCCG